>VOFI01003245.1_pt1 | contig 621708 bp, 450 predicted proteins | sample 5384131 | NCBI WGS metagenome assembly VOFI01 (sample SAMN12384728, study PRJNA508395) | human gut metagenome | isolation source: healthy gut H | host: Homo sapiens | reverse complement strand
TACCATGATAACGGTCCACCACATCCTGCGGCGTAATCCCTTCTTTCTTCGCTCTCAGCGTGATAGGCACTCCATGCTCATCCGATCCACCAATCATCAAAACTTCTTCCCCCTTCAGGCGAAGATAGCGTGCATAAATATCAGCAGGCACATACACCCCGGCCAAATGTCCGATATGCACCGGCCCGTTCGCATACGGCAACGCCGTAGTTATCAGCGTTCTCTTAAACTGTTTTTCCATACCTTGTGTTCTCTTTTTGAGAGGCAAAGGTACACATTTATTGCTTAACCTAAAAAGAAAGGAATATCATTAGTTGTTATAATCCGACTAAGGATACACTAAACAAGTTATCGCTAATCATAAGTCAATTCCATTTCGTCCAAATAAAGTGTACTACCTTCCCCTCCTGTGAAATAATCACCATATTTGCTGGCTGTAGCCACAATGACAAGATATTTGGGTTTACGATAATCACGGTAATCTAACCGGATTGTATATTCCTCATAACCGGATATGGTCTTAGCGGAAATGAACTCACCATAAGCAATAACATTTTTATCATTCTTGCTAAACAGCTGCCGTTCCGACTTCTTTGTTTTGATCTCATAAGGTTCTGCCTTATCAGACAGAGCCACATAAATATGACAAGAATCCGGTCTGCCCAGCAAATAATTGTAATCGGAATCGTTACTTTTATTTATCTCAGCCGAAGTATATTTGTATTTAAACTTCAAACCTGTCGGATAAGTTTCAAATGGACGCCCAAAGCTCAAGACGCCATTAGTACCATCTGTACGGACATACGAACCGGCAAATATATTACCAGCCGCAAACTTACCGATACCGGCAACTCCGACAAACCGCGATTCTAACTTGGCTGCCTTTCCGGTTCCCGTTACTCGTATCACCTGTCGGAATCGTATTGCTGTCTCCCAAAGTAGTAGCTCCTTTATTTCCCGTATCCCAAAAAGAAACACCTGTTGCCAACCACGGATTCCACAATTTACCATCTTGATGCCAATCGTCAAAACCCCCATTGGTCAATGGCACTAACGCAGCGGTCTTACACTCCACCTCTTCTCCAGCTATATCATCAATCACAACACGATATACATACGTCGTACCCGGATTCAAACCAGTTATTGTGGCTGTGAAGGAAGTACCGTTGACAGTTACGGAACTTGCCGGAAGCGTCTGCCAACCATCATCCACCCGCGTTTGGGACGGATTCTTTTCTCTATATTCTATTACCGGAATCTTACCTTCTTGAATCATTCCGGTTACAATGATTCGATTGGCCATCGCAACCGTTTCACCACCGGAAACAGCACCACCTTCCGTATGCAGAATTGTCACTTTCCAAGTTTCCGTTACTCCAAAACGAGTCACTTCAAATGAGCAAGGACGCGAAAAATTCGTTACCGTCGTCGGATCAGGAACGACAATTCCCACCGAACCGCCCAGTTGCATCTTAGTCACCGTTATCCGATCCAAATGTTGTTCTTTTGCCACATACACGATCATCTCCCGATTTGCCAAATCGATTACCGGTTCACCCACCTGGTTACTGACTTGCACAGCCCGGTCTATCGTCTGATTAACCGTTATCTTCCAAGGATACTCTTGATATGTCTGCAAAATCAATGAGACAGATGAAGAAAAATCCACCCGCGTATCTGCACTCTTGGGTAAACTGTCTAAAGACGAAAATCCGATTCGTGGAAAAGCGTTATAGTCGAGACACGCCGCAGAATCTATCCGTACCTCAGCCTCATTAGTCACCGTCAACTTCTTGATCCGGAGAGCTGCAAGATCAACCGCATCGCTCACTTCTACCGTAACCATCCCTTTAGTCTTATCTATTTCCAATGTATTATCCAATTGCCCTTCCACCAGGAAATCGGTAATACTTCCTTCCCGATATGGATAAGGAATATCATTCTCGATACATGAAACAAGAAAGAACAAACAACAGAGAAAACCTGTCACTTTTCGTTTTATATGATTTATATCCATACCTCGTCAAAAATAGAAGTTCATACCTAAATTAATCGAAAATAGGTCTATCTTAAAATTAGCGGAACTGCTACGCCGTGAGCCTTTATCAATCTGGTCAGTTGTCTGATCGGTCCACTTCATATTAAACCCCAGTACGCCAACCGATACCTCAACAGCTGCAAAATTAGTGATAAAAGCCGTCAGACCCGGCGCCATTCCGATCTGCAAATTCTGGATGGTCTGGTAAGTACCGGTATAATCGGTATCTGTACCCGAAGAGTTTTTACCCTGCCCATAGCCATAGGTCACGCGAGCTTCATTAAACAAACCAAAAATCTTACTACTTCCTATCGGCATATAGGTACGCACGAATCCAGTAGCAGAAAAAGTATGCTCCAAATAATTTACATCACTGATATCAAAATTGATATCATCATCCAAATCCAAACTGATATTTCCTAAATCCGTATAAGTACGATTATAGGAAAAACGTCCGCCCAATGCAACATTATCCCGAATAAAGTAACCGAAGAAAGGACTTACTTTAAACGTATAACCGGTACTTTCAATCTTCTCCAGCACCAAGAATTTATAATTGTCATCCTCATGTTCCGAATAGGAAAAAGTCGATCCGACCATCCATTGCCCTTTCGGAATAAAAGTATGACTCTGGATACCCCGGTCGAAGACTTTACGACCAAGGATTTTGGTTTGGGCTTGCATTAAGCCTGTACATAAAAATGCGATAACTAAAATAACTATTATACGCTTCATTTTCTTACTTCTTCCATTGATTTCGGATAAACTAATTCCAAATCATCTAACCACATAGTACTACCTTTTCCACCTTCCATATAGTCACCATATTTACTTGAAGAGGCAACTACAATAATATATTTAGGTATACGCTTTAAATCTTTATATTCCAAATCAACAGTAAACTCCTTAAATGAATCTGCCCCTTTAGATTCCTCATCACTTATAGACCCATAAGCAATTACGGCACTACTATTGGGATCAAAATAAATTCCTTTATTTGTATTAACTGTAATTTGTTCGTCTGTAAGAGCGATATAAAGAGAACACAAATCATCTTCGCCTTCATTCAAATGTCCTTTACTCACAGAGACTTTTGCAGATGTATATTTGTAATATCCTTTTAATTTATTAGGGCGACACTCAAAATTTCTACCTAAAGTCAAAATTCCCCCCATACCATCTCTCTCAAAAGTTCCTGTAAAAATATTTCCAGCAGCAATAATCTTCATTGTTTCCTGTGTTTCCATTTTTACAGAAGATCCTTGTCCTAACGCTGTTTCGTCATTTTGAGTAGTCATAATATGCTTACCAAAATAGTTGACATTTCCACAATCCCAAAACGAGGAGCTTGCATCCTTTGCTGGTTTAGGTAATCCATCACTATCTGTATACCAGTCTTCAAATCCTGAATTTGGCAATTGAATATCATCCTCTGTTGTAAACTCTTCCGGTTCACTGTTTGTATCATTTTGCAACAAACGATATTCATATTTTGTACTCGCATCCAAATTTGTTGCAACTTGTGCTACATTGGAAGATCCATTCGTAGCAACAGTTACTTCACCGGCAACATCTTTCCAAGTTGTTGTTCCCGATTTCCTATATTGGAACTTATAAGAGGCTTTATCTTCCTCACTCGCGTTCTTTACATATCCCCTCAATGTAGCAAAATGTGCCCACACCTCCGATTCGACTACCGGATGAGTCATGATTTGCAAATTGACAGTAATAGAAATCGTTTGCACCGTTTCATGCCCCATCTCATCACGGGCAGAGAGAACAAATGTATGCGTACCTCCTGGCAATTGCGTAATCAAATTATCGAAAACTAATGTAAACATTGCCTTTTTATCATCCAAAGCAGGGACTTCCAATCCTATTTCAGCTAACTTCTTCTTACTTTCTTCCGACAATTTCAGTAAATCCAAAGATGATAAAATTTTATGTTCATCAAACAAAGACGAAGTCGCAATCATGGTAACAGATTCTAAACCTATATTCGTAGAAGAAATATTCAACATTACGTTTCTGAAATCTCCTTTGTCCAAAGAGACCATTCCATTACTATCCTTGCCATCTTCCAACACTTTCACCAACGGTGGTTCCTGCCCATATCCCGATTCCGGCAACGGGATCGTCACCGTATGGTTCTCGTCATTGGTCGGATCAGAATCAATCGTTATATCGAAGTCCATTCCTGAGTTATCTTCACCGCTATCCACCAAATCGAATACCAGATGATAATGGTCTTTCGCCTCCGTCTTCTCGATCAGTTTGGACATGTGAAATGTCAACCCTTCTTTGTTCGTCAATGTCAAATCGACCAACAGATAACCGGGTTGGAAATAACCAGCGCGTGTCTCTTGCATATCATATTCCAAATAGCTCCCCGTCGCATCACTGACTTTCGCCACACAGGATGCGAATTTATCCTGAACAGGCTTTGTAAACTTACTGGTTACTTTCACACAAGTTAAAAAACATTCGATTGCTGTTTGAGTTGTCTCACCCGCTTTTATGACAATCTTATCTTTATCCCCGTAAAAAGTAGGTTTTTCAAACTCCAGTTTGTCCGAAGGATTAGATGTGACCTTCACCTTATAAGTCCCGACCTCCAACAACACACGTTCGCCGGCCATATCATTGTAATCGGAAAAATGTTTTACGACCGAATCGTTCGCTCCGGTACAAATATCCACCGCCAAAGACTGATCCTTGACATCGAAACCACGTGTGACCACTTCCACATTTTTCGATACACCTAATTCCAAATAGCCTGTTGTTTGCATACGGTTATCTTCATTATCACATGATACCCAAACAAACAACATTAAAAACAAACAACCTATTATATATGACAACTTTTTCATCCTATTAAGTCGTAATTGTTATTGTATGAGTTTTTGTATTTCCTTTCGAATCGGTAACGGTCAAATGAAAATTACTTGTACCGCTTCCCAATATTTGGAGCATTGGCACAAATTGGGATATATTAAACGATACAGATGTTTCACCTCCAATATGAACCGGAAAACCTAAACCACTCAACTTATCAGCATATCCACCCGGACTGACCAAATCAAAATCAGACGTTAATCCGATACCCTGCAATTCTGATTCAGGTAATAATGGCGAATCAATGATTACTCTAAACGAGGAAATACCGTTCGGCACACTCACCACCAAGTCAGTATTAATCGCGTCCCCTTTTATCGAGATCACGCCATCCGTCTCACCACCTGTATTATCATCACCTCCCGTACTGCCGCCATTTCCCCCACCGCTCGGTACAGTAATGTCGATCGGAGTTTCATTCAATGTCACATCTACCTTTATGGTAAAATTACCGTTTGTCGGTTTTTCCGGATTATCAGGATCGTCAGGGTCAGGATTCGGTTTTTCCGGCTCATCCGGTACAATTTCTTCTTCCAAATCTTTGATCTCTATCCTAAACAAATCCTGCGAATTAATCTTTCCCTCCGAATCGGCCAGTCCGAATGTCCGGATCACCGGCTTACCGGTAGTCTTTTCCGTAGCACGGATTGTCACCGTCGTTTTCATTCCGGGACGGATATATACGATTCGGGCATCTCCTTTACCCACAGACAGTACTCCTGAGAACCATTGGTAATAGTGATTGCATAATCATCCTTGCATGCATTCAAAAACTCTTCGGACAGAGTCAAATACAAGATAGCACTTTGCAATTCACAAGCCTTATCTACTAATGTCACTTCTTTGGCTTTTATGACACATGTATCCAACAACTCATAATAAGGATATTCCGATGTCACTTCATAATTATCACCCGAATAGGCTTCGATGTAATAAGTGCCCTGTTCCAATACATATTGGGATTCTTTCAGATAATCGGCATACGACTCGAAATAATCCTGCAATTCCATTGATGCGTTAAACACTTTCACGATCATATCTTCCGCTTTCGGAACAATCAGTTCCGTACTTGATGACTTGGAAGATACGCCGCCATTCCCATAAGAAGGAGGCACAACTTTCAACTTCAAATCCAGCACGCCGACTTCACCGGAACCACCCTGTTCCCCTTTTCCTAAAAGTTCGTCTTTCATCTCGCAGGAAACTAAACCGACAAGAGCCAGGCATAACAATACGTAATATGTATATCTATATTTCATCATTCAACAGGTGTTGCTTTTAACATCATTGATTTTGTTTCCGATACTTGCAGATCGATAATCAGATGGTCTTTCTTTTCCAACAGACCATCTTTCGGTGAAATCGTCTCCGAATAGTCGACCGGAAATCCCTCCAAAGTAGTTCCCTCGATATGGATTTTAATAAAGGAAGAGTTTTTCGCTCCATCAAAATAGGCAGATTTATTCAAATCGGCCAAAGCATAAGACACTTGACGTTTGTTTGCATCCGAAACAGTCAATTTGAATTTTGTATCTCCGGTTTGCAACTTATCATCTGTCCGAAACGCCTTCTTAAATGCATCGCTTGCATTAAAAGAAACTTGAAATTGTTGCAAACAGCATTCCAGCTCCACCAAAACGGTCTCTTCCGGTAATAAAGAGTATGTTTCAGAAGCAAAAAAACAGGGTTTATCCAGTATGGCATCTTTCAGTTCATTGGAAAAGACTTCTACCTTATATTCCGTACCGCCTTCCGCCGCTTCCAAAAAGACCGGACTATTTTGTTGTAAGGTCTTCAAAAAGTCTTGCTTCACAACCGCACCGATACCATCCTGTATCTTAACGTATAATTGATTTACCGTCGGCACTGGTGTAGAACGGGTTATCACAACCGGAGATTCGGTTGAAACATGAAATCGGAGACAGGCTTTGCCTTGCATCACCTGTTCCGTTTCTTCGTTAGAACAGGAGGCTGCGATAAGCAGGATGGCTAATGTGTATAATAGGTGTTTCATATTATTCTTGATAATCGTATATTAGTTCGACATCATCGATATAGAGTTGGGAACCGACGTATTCGCCATCTGATAAATCGCCAAACTTAGGTACTGTTGTACATTTAGTTTCTGTGCCAGCTTTAAAAAATAACACATATTTTACTTACTTTTAAAACCATGTTTGTATAATTTAAAACGATTCTTGCTGATATATATTTATCTATTGTTCCTCCTATACTAATAGTACCTTTTGCAAGTTCTGTTTCCAATTATTTTTGTTACATTTTAGTAAGATTACTTCCGCAATAAATTTATCATTATCAACAGGTTGATATTTGTAATAAAATGATATTTCTCTAGGTCGAGATTTAAACTCTATTCCGTAATTTGGAACTTTACTTTGCTCGTCATAGACACCTAAATATAATTGTCCCACCGTTTTATATTTTGCATTATCGGAACCTGTAGCATTATTTCCTTGCCCCCAACCAACTGTTCTAATTAAAGCAGCTGTTGATCCTAAATGTTTATCATTAGTTGGAATTGTCCCAGAATTCGCATTATATCTATATGCATTACGATTGGGATTAAACGCTCCACCATTACTGCCACCTTCCGAAGTCGTTAATTTAAATTCCCATTGTATTCCCATCGCCCAAGAACGATATGGTCCATTTTCAGCCCACGGATAGTAAATACTTCCCATACCTTGAACACCGCTTTTGCATTCCATTCTTCAAACCCTGCATTTGGCAATTGTTTTTCTTCTTCCGTCGTAAAAGAAATTCCAGAGAGCTCTCTTCCTCCATCATATTTGGCAGTAATATTGGAATAAGACTGTCCGGCTGTCAAATTATTCCAAACAAATGAAACAACACCATTCTCCTCTTGTCCTAACGGTATTAAATCAGTCAATTGAGATCCATTATGATAGAACGTCACCTTGTCTGCATCATTCGCTTTCACTCGTAAATAAGCATATTTCGCAAAAATATCACCATCGTTTTCAGCCATAGCCCATTCAAATACTGGAGGTGTAACCGTAAACGAACGAGAGTCTTCAACAACTCTATCCAATTTATCAGTAATTTTATATTTTACCATATATGTTTTAGCTGTTCCATTATCGCCACACGACAATTTATTAAACCAATCATCTACGCTATATTTCATCTTAACTCTACTTGCAGAACTTTCTGCTATCGCAATTCCTGGAATATCTAATGTGAAGACATCCTGCTCTTCTACCCCTATTCCAACTATAGATATTGCTACATCCTTTATTCCGGCAAGAGCCTCAATATCTACAGGTACGTCAGAAAGAGGAGTAATCAATTTTATTTCCAAAGTACCTTGTTCAAAAGTTTTATTATTCGGGAACATTCCCCAACTAACCTTAGGCTTAGCAGCAGCCGGTACAGTTATTCTAACCGATTTAGAAGTCCTATTCGGAGTTGGCAAAGCATCTACAACCGTCAATGATAACTCATAATACGAGTCTTCCGATTTACCTAATAAAGAAGCAATAACCGATTTCAAATCAAATTCTGCCTGCATTTCACCTTTCATTTTCTCTGGTGCACTAAAGCCGTAATTATCCGCCAAATCCTTAATCTGATCTTCTGTCAGATTTGCCAAATCATACTGATTAATCAAAGTCGAACTTCCATCTTTAATCGTCAACAATACCTGATTAATCTTTCCTCCGGAAGTAATCACTACTTTAGCCGCCTTTGTATCTTTAGCATATTCTGTAGGTTCCTCCATACTTACATTCGTATCTTCCCACTTAAACAAATCGCACGCAATATACGGCGCCCCCTTCAACTTCTCCATGAAATCCGGAATTCCGATATTCACATAGATCGTTTCCTTTGTTTCATCGTTTAATGTCACATCGATAGCAATCCCGTTCAACCCTTTTTCATCCGTACGGACGGTCAGCTTCGCCCATTGCTTGGGCTTGATAGTTGTTGTCGCCATATAATTGACAGTCTTTCCATAGATATTGACCAGTTCCATCGCAATTTCCAGCTTCGTGCCGGAAGCATCCGACAGAAAATACATCGGACGGGATTCGCCTTTTTCATACACCAAAGGCAATTCCATCTTGTTCGTCTTCAACGACAAGGTATAATCTTTATATGTTTGCAGAAAATCATCCGAATAGTCGATCGTCACCCGGCTGTTCGCCATTGCGGCAGTTACCTCCACCGGTGTCGTCATATCCTTGACAATCGTAAATTCCTTTTTCCCGGAAAAGTAAGGTGCATCGAAAGCGGCTGCCGTTTCTGTTCCTTTTGACACCTGAATCGTATATGCTCCGGCTCTCAACTCAAGTTCGGCTGGCATCTTGTCGAAGCGGGAATATTCGGCCACAACACCCGAATCCTGCGCGATCGTCACAGCATAGCTATTCACATCCTTAAAGTCCGCCAAGTCAGAAGCTTTTGTCGATACACCCACCAACGCCGTGTCCACATTCATCCGAAAAGCAAGAGTACCTTTATTGACTACCCCATCTTCATCGACTTGGCAAGCATAAATCCCAATAAACAAACAAAAAAAGCACAACAGGCGGCTTACCACACAAAAGCGCTTGTTATCTCCTTCCAAGAAACGTTTCTTCTCCATCCAGATTCTATTCCGTTTAACATTCCATTTTCAAGGTCGCAAAGTAACCCCGATTCTTCAAGCCTTACAAGGTCAATTTATATTATTCGCTGTCCGTTTTTTTTGATTTGCATTTAAGGCCACCTCTTTAATTTCCTATTTATGATACACAAATGATATATCCACAAACACATAACTGTCCGATTTTTCATAATAAACTTTACATATAAACAAGATTTCGTATCTTTGTCGTATCTTTTATTCTAATATGCATATAGATAATGACATCCCCAAAATAGACCTGCCCGAAGACTGGATAATCGGAAAGTTGACGAAAAGCGAAATCGGCTTGCTGAACCTCTATGCCAATTATCCATGCCGGCTGAAAGCCGAAATATTCGTGCTTTGCTTGCAAGGAGATCTGGAGGCATCCATCGACTTGACGCGCTACAAAGTCAGGCCAGGAAACTTTATCACCATACAACCGGGAACAATTTTGCAAATATATCGGGTAGAAGGAGATTTGGAAATCTACTTCATGGGATTTTCCTCAAATTTTATCAGTCAATCGAACCTTAACAAAATGGCAGTAGACATGCACTACGCGGCCAAAGATACCCCAATCATAGAATTGAAAGAAAAACCTGTCGAACTGCTGGAAGATTACTTCTCGCTTCTGCTTAAAACATATAATACCTGCAAGCCTGCTTTAAACAAACATATTTTGAATCATCTATTGTCGGGTGTATTCATGGGAGTCAGTGCCATGTATAAAGATAAAGTGAAAAGCAAAACAAATCTCTCCAAAGCAGAACAAATAAGCAAAAACTTCAATCATCTGGTTATGCAGAACTATACCACGCAACGTTCCGTTGCGTGGTATGCCAAGAAACTCGGCATAACTCCGGCGCATCTCAGTACGATTGTCAAGCAGACGACCGACAAGACTTGTGTCGAGATCATCACCTCTATGGTGATCATGGATGCAAAGGCACAGTTGAAATCGACCGACCTTTCCATCCACGACATAGCCTATACGCTAAATTTCACGAATGTCTTTCTTCGGCAAATATTTCAAGCGGCATGTGGGGATGGGGCCGTTGGAATACCGGAACAGCTAAAAACAAAAGTACCGGGCCGCTGGATCATTTCAGCTTCACCCACCCTGTACAACCCGCCTTGCAACAAGCCCCAACAGGTGAAGGCTCCCGCCCGGATTGCCTTCACCCCCGGTATCCGGCCTTCATCCAGGCAAGTTCGAATCGACCACCAAAGGTTGAGGGATGCCCGTGTCTTCCTCTTTCGGAAGGGTATAGATGGCAAACAGACGGCTGCCTCCCTTCACCAGACGGCCGGAAGCGACCAATGCGGCCAAATCCTTGCGCGCACTGTAGTCAGACAGCCCGATAAGATAACGGTAGGAACGGACGGTGATATAAGAGTTCTCGTCCAGATAGCGGTAAAGAAGTTCCTCCCGGTCCGCCATGCCGGGTGCACAGTGACCTGAACTTTTCATACGCGTGAGCGGCATCGTCTTCAAGGCCTTCTTCAACTGCTGGCAGCATCGGAAATTGACGTTCTTGAAACGGACAGATTCGCTCCTCAGTTCCGTTTTAGACATGACCGCGCGAGATTGGAGCGAAACGCTGAAGAAACCGAGGCCCTCGATCTCCACGTTATCGCCTTCGCGCAAGCGTTCCGTCACCGAGTCGGTGATCAGCTGCAAGGCGCCGACAATGTCGGCCTCCGAATAGGTGGAGCGGGATTTGGCATATTTCATCAGCTTTTTAATGCTGACGGTCTCATAAGGGGATCAATCTTGGGTGAAGAGGCATTTTATTGCCGTTCTTCCCGGAATCCGGGTTACGCTCCATTCTGTAACGTGCTGTCATATTAGTAATAGATTAAATGGTGAATAATAAGACTTTATCGCTTTCCTGCCTTCTTTGTATGTTTTTTGACGAAGGTCGAAAAGGTTTTTGCCCAAGGTGGAAAAGGTATTCGACCTAAGTCGAAAGGCTTTTCGCCCTAGGTCGAATAGTCAATAACGTGGCAGTAAAGATACAAATAATAATAGGATAAACACGAATGAGGCGGTACTTTTATCCTAAATAAAAACGCAACAACTGGGACTTGCTGGCTGATCCGACCGGTAGCCGCCGTTTCGTCTGCATCGAGATAAACGGGAACATCCGTCCAGACCGTTCTGTCGAATACGGACAGCTATACGCACAGGCGGTCGCCGCGCTCCGGGCAGGCGAAAGATATTGGTTCACGCCAGAGGCATTCATTTTATTTTCTCCTAATGCTTTTTCCGATCTTCAATTTTAAAATAAATGAAACCGGCTTACGTCCCCCATGTTTCCCGGTCCAGGCTCCGGTATTGTATGGCTTCCGCCAGATGGCATGCCTCGATATTCGGAGAGGCTTCCAGGTCGGCGATCGTACGGGAGACTTTCAGGATGCGGTCGTAGGCGCGAGCGGAAAGATTGAGGCGCTGCATGGCGACCTTCAGTAAAGACAGGCCGGCAGCATCAGGCACGGCGTATTCATGAAGCAGTTTGGAGGTCATCTGGGCATTGCTGTAAATACCCTCATGCGCGGCAAAGCGTTTTTCCTGGATAGCGCGGGCTTTCATCACGCGCTCGCGTATCGCTTCGCTACATTCGGAAGGGCGTCCGTCGGATATCTTCTCGAAAGGGACCGGCACGACTTCTACCTGTATATCGATCCGGTCGAGCAAAGGGCCGGAAACACGATTCATGTATTTCTGGACAGCACCCGGAGAACAGAGACAAGGGCGATCGGGGTGATTATAATATCCGCAAGGACAAGGATTCATGGAAGCGACCAACATGAAGTTGGCCGGATAATCAACAGATAAGCGGGCACGAGAGACCGTTATCGTCCGGTCTTCCAATGGTTGGCGCATGACCTCGAGCACGCTCCGGTTGAATTCGGGCAACTCATCCAAGAACAGGATTCCGTTATGTGCCAGGCTGATCTCTCCCGGCTGCGGGAAAGCGCCTCCACCGACCATCGCCACATTCGAAATCGTGTGATGGGGCGAACGGAACGGACGTTGCGTCATCAGGGAAGTGTCCAGTCCGATCTTGCCGGCGACCGAATGTATCTTGGTGGTCTCGAGCGACTCCTGCAAGGTAAAAGGTGGCAAGATGGAAGGGAGACGTTTGGCGAGCATCGATTTGCCACTCCCCGGCGGACCGATCAGGATCAGGTTGTGGCTTCCGGCGGCGGCTACTTCCAACGCACGCTTCACATTCTCCTGTCCGCGTACATCCGAGAAATCCGCTTCAAACTGAAGTTGCCGGGCATAAAATTCCTCACGGGTATTGACAACCGTCGGCTCCAAATCCCGTCTTCCTGCAATGAACTCGATCACTTCTTTGATGGTCGAAACGCCATACACATCCAGGTCATTGACGACAGCGGCCTCACGGGCATTCTGCTTGGGAACGATAAAACCTTTGAATCCCTCTTCACGCGCCTTGATCGCAATCGGCAGAATTCCCTTTACCGGCTTCAAGCTGCCGTCCAATGAAAGCTCTCCCATCATCATGTAGTGGCCTAGCCGGGAAGCATCCAGCTCTTCGGCTGCTGCCAAGATGCCGATCGCAAGCGGCAAATCATACGACGAACCTTCCTTCCGGATATCGGCAGGCGCCATATTGATCACAATGCGGTTACGGGGAAACTTGTAGCCACTCACCTGAAGAGCAGAGATAATGCGTTCATGGCTTTCACGGACAGCCACATCGGGCAACCCTACCAAAAAGAATTGGATACCTTTCGTGCAATTTACTTCGATCGTAACGACCGTTGCCGATATGCCTTGCACGGCGGCAGCGTAAGATTTGACTAACATAGTTAAAGATTTATGATTTAAATTTATGGGTCTGGATTTATGAGGCCGGATTTATGATTTATGGATAGCAACATTGCATAAATCATAAATTCCTACTCCATCAGCTTTTCCAACGTCTGCTTTATCTCGACCCCATTGTCCGTTTTCAAGATGATCTTCCCTTCTTCATCTATCAAGAAACAGCGTGGCAATACGCTTACGTTATACAGATCAACCAACATGGCTGCCTGTCCGGCGGAATCGGTAACCAAGTTCCAGCCGATGCTATCCTTTGCAAGGACTTTCCGCACTTCGGCTTGATCGTCATCCAGACTGACCAGCAACATATCCACCTTTTCTTTCGGATATTTCATTGCCACTTCATCCAGATATAGATCCTCTGTCTGGCACATATCACACCAGGGAGCCGTAAACGCAAGCAGTAAATATTTCTTCGGAAAAGAATCCAGACTGACAGGAGTCCCGTAAATATTCTTCACATTGAAACCGGGTGCTTCGGCGCCTAAAGCAGTCCTTTTTGCCCTCGTGCTGTATTCCTGCAACTTCCGCACCAGATAAAAGTCGTTCAGTTTCGGATTCAGCACAGCCAGCAATTCGTCCATTTGCCGGGTATCGTCAGGATGGTTAAAATAATGCTGTATCAATACGACGGAAGCTTCTTCATCCGGATATTTCTTGATGGCGGCAGCAGCTTCCTCGCTCAACAGATGGTTTACATTCGCCAGGCGCGAAGCCATATCCGCTTCCTCGATCGAGCTGTTGAGGTTTTCCCTGTTCTTCTTATTCAGTTGACGAATCAAGTCGGCCTGCTCTTTCAATAAAGGAGCCATTTCTTTTCTTATCGTGGAAAGACGGTCATTGATCCGCCCTCCTTTGACACGTAACATAGCGGGATAATCAGCGTCTCCGGTGATCGTCACCTTCTCTCCCTTTTCCAGATAAGCCGTAACCCAATGCATTTTATCAGCAAAGAAAATCGTCACTTCCCGGAAATCTCCCTGTTTCTTTTCGATCAAAAATTCCCCCGGCTTCCCGCAAGTTACGGTATCTACAACCTTTATATCTTCATTTTCGAAAACGGCATATAAGGTCTGATCCTCCAGATTGGTTAGTTTTCCTTCTATCCGGTAAGCAATATCTCCGCCACACGATGACAAAGAAACGATAATCCCAACGACCAGTAATAAACGTCTAATCATGTTATACCTCACATCCCACATTAACAGATAATTTGGGGTAAAGGTAGGAATAGATTTTAAAATATCCTAACATTTATGATAAAATTAATGTATATATATAAAAAAAGCGCAGAACCGAAGTCCTGCGCTTTTATAGAGTCATTATGTATGTTATTACAATTTCGGACCAGCAGCAACCAGCTTCTTACCAGCTTCGTTGCCAGTGAACTTAGCGAAGTTCTTAATGAAACGGCCAGCCAGATCTTTTGCTTTTTCGTCCCACTGTGCAGCGTCAGCATAAGTATCGCGCGGATCCAGGATATTCGGATCAACACCCGGCAATTCTGTCGGTACAACGAAATCGAAGTACGGGATAACCTTTGTCGGAGCTTTGTCGATAGAACCGTCCAGGATAGCATCGATGATACCTCTTGTATCCTTGATAGAGATACGTTTGCCGCTACCGTTCCAACCTGTGTTGACCAAATAAGCCTTAGCACCGGTCATTTCCATTTTCTTAACCAATTCTTCGCCGTATTTTGTCGGGTGCAGTGACAAGAAAGCAGCACCGAAACAAGCAGAGAATGTCGGAGTCGGTTCAGTGATACCACGTTCTGTACCAGCCAATTTAGCTGTAAAACCAGACAGGAAGTAATACTGAGTCTGTTCCGGGTTCAGGATAGATACCGGAGGCAATACGCCGAATGCATCGGCAGACAGGAAGATAACCTGCTTTGCGTGCGGGCCTTTAGAAACCGGCTTAACGATGTTTTCGATGTGATAGATCGGGTAAGAAACACGAGTGTTTTCTGTTACGCTCTTATCAGCGAAGTCGATTGTACCGTCAGCTGCAACTGTAACGTTTTCAAGAAGAGCGTCACGTTTGATAGCGTTGTAGATATCCGGTTCGCTTTCTTTATCCAGGTTGATAACCTTAGCGTAGCAACCACCTTCGTAGTTGAATACACCTTCGTTATCCCATCCGTGTTCGTCGTCACCGATCAACAGACGTTTCGGGTCAGTAGACAAAGTAGTCTTACCTGTACCAGACAGACCGAAGAAGATAGCTGAGCTCTTGCCCTCTTTATCCGTGTTAGCGGAGCAGTGCATAGAAGCGATACCACGCAACGGGTTCAAGTAGTTCATGATAGAGAAGATACCCTTCTTCATCTCACCACCGTACCAAGTATTCAAGATAACTTGCTCTTTAGTCTTCAGGTTGAAAACAGTAGCAGTCTCAGAGTTCAAGCCTAATTCTTTGTAGTTGTCAACTTTAGCCTTAGCAGCGTTGAAAGAAACGAAATCAGGTTCGCCGTAGTTAGCAAGTTCCTCAGCTGTCGGGCGGATGAACATGTTAGTTACGAAGTGAGCCTGCCAAGCTACTTCCATGATGAAACGTACTTTCATGCGAGTAGCTTCGTTAGCACCACAGAAAGTATCGACAACGAACAGACGCTTGCCAGACAATTCTTTTACGGCTTTAGCCTTCAAGTCTGCCCAAGCTTCTTCAGAACAAGGCTTGTTATCGTTTTTATATTCTTCAGAAGTCCACCATACAGAATCTTCGCTGGCTTCGTTCTTTACGAAAAATTTATCTTTAGGAGAACGACCTGTATAAATACCAGTCATCACGTTTACAGCACCTAGTTCAGTTACTTGACCTTTTTCGAAGCCTTCCAAACCCGGTTTTGTTTCTTCTGCGAACAGAACATCGTAAGACGGATTATGAAGAACTTCCTTCACATCTTTAATTCCGTACTTGCTTAAATCTAATGTAGCCATCTTGAAATTAATTTAATTGATTGACTTTATATAACTTTTCTCTCTACTCAATGTTAAAACACAAGGCAAATCATCTTTGTTTTTACTTGCTGTTCCCTCGCCTTGTTAATCGCGGTACAAAAGTAATACAAATTTTCATAGTACATATCGAATTAAGGAAATTTTTCAGTAATAATTATTCTTTTCCATGCCGTTAACATCAAACCCTACCATTTTGTAACATAGAATTTACAAATCAGACACTTTTATCCAAAAATAGCATCGTGTTTCCCGGCATTTAAGTCATCCTGGATGCGGTAAAGAACGACAAGCAGAGGGGATAAATTATGTTTAACGATATCGGTTATAATCTCCGGGTCAACAGACAAATATTCATGAGAAATAATATTTCGCATGGCAAAAATCTTGCGTCAGGGAATTCCCGGATAATAGACTAGCAACTTCTCCTTTGTTTCAGTATCTATTTGTTTCAATGTCTCACCGATAGTCTGTATTCTCACGCAAGTTGCATCAAATAAATCGACACCCTCCGGAGTACGAAGCAAATCATCGCAGTCTGCAACATCGGAAGTTCGTTTCAATGCCAATTCAAATCTTTGTATAACAAAAAGAAGCTTATCTGTTATTTGATCCTTAAAGATAAATTGCATCCTGTTCTATTTTACGCCGAAACAAAGCACGCATTGTTTCATGCAAAGTTATTAAATCGACTTTTTGCCTGAAAACTTGTTCTAAATCATCTTTTATATCCATCAATGTGTAATAACTTGTTTTTCTCAACTTAATAAAAACATCGATGTCACTCTTCTCATTCTGTTCACCACGAGCCACGCTACCGAAAAGGCCCAATGTTTCGATTCCGTATTTTTCGGCGGAACGGGCTTTGTAATCTCTCAGGATTTCTATGATTTCGGCTGTTGTCTTCATTGCTATACCCTTTTGTTTCACAAAGATAGAAATATAAATAAGAAAAGCTGTAAACCCTTGCATCTTTTTTCAAGGTTTACAGCTTTTCTTATCACAGATCGGCTTACCGCCTTACTTTACTTTCCAGATTTCTCCGCTCATCAGATAATCCTGCAGGTTACGGATCGGATTCTTGGCCTGGACTTCTTCGATCTGTTGGTGTACGGCTTCGTCGTAGGTCGGAGCATCCACATCGCGGATCACACCGAGAGCAACTGGCATATCCCCGCTCATCATGGCAAGCATCATGTGCAGGGTGTTATCCTTTTCATGTGCATCATGTACCAAAACATCATCCAGCGTATAACCATCCTGACCGATCGTTACGGCTTTAAGTTTCAGGCCTTCCAACACGATACCCTTTTCATTGTCTTTGCCGAACAACATCTTTTCGCCATGGCGCAAGAAAATCGTACGGTCGGCACGAAATTCCTTATCGACAATCTTTTTATGGATACCGTCGTTAAAGATCACACAGTTCACCAGCACTTCAGTCACGGAAGCACCTTTATGGCGGGCAGAAGCAGCCAACACTTCGGTCGTATTCTTCAGATCCACATCGATCACACGGGCAAAGAAATTACCACGGGCACCCAAAGCCAGTTCAGCCGGGATAAACGGATCTTCGACCGTCCCGTAAGGAGAGCTCTTGGAAACGAAACCACGGTCGGAAGTCGGAGAATACTGTCCCTTCGTCAGGCCGTATATCTTGTTGTTGAACAATACGATATTCAGGTCCACATTGCGGCGGACAGCATGGATAAAATGGTTACCACCGATGGCCAGACAGTCGCCGTCACCTGTAATCAACCAGACGCTCAAGTCCGGACGAGCCGTCTTCACGCCGGTAGCGATAGCAGCACCACGACCATGAATCGTATGGAAACCGTATGTGTTCATATAATAAGGTAAACGGGAAGAACATCCGATACCAGAGATAACAGCCATATTATGAGGAGCCACTCCTACTTCGGCCATTGCTTTGTGCAAGCAGTTCAACACGGCATGGTCTCCACAACCCGGACACCAGCGTACATACTGATCGCTCTTATAATCTTTCGGTTGAAATTTTACTTCTTCAGTTGCCATCTTTTAAGCCTCCAATATTTTCGTGAATTCCTCAACTAATCTCGCTACGACAAAAGGTTGTCCCTTTACGCGGTTGAAACGGTACGGATTGAATCCCGTCACTTTACCACGCAGGTAGTTGGCAAACTGCCCGTTGTTCTGTTCGGCAACGACCACCTTCTTGTATTTGCTCAGCACTTCAGCCGTGTTCTTAGGCAGCGGACTGATGAACTTGAAGTGAGCCAGAGCAACCTTCTTTCCCTGCTCCTGCATAGTTTCCATTGCTTCGTAGAGGTGTCCGTATGTTCCGCCCCATCCGACGATCAGCAGGTCTGCATCGGGGTCTCCGATCACTTCCAGTTCGGGGATATAATCGGCAATCTTGTCGATCTTGGCCTGGCGGGTGATAACCATCTTCTGGTGGTTGACGGGGTCTGTCGAGATAGCACTTGTTTCATAGTCTTTTTCAAGACCGCCCAGACGATGGGCAAAGCCCTCGGTTCCCGGAATAGCCCAATAGCGAACCAGGCTTTCCTTGTCGCGGCGATACGCTTTCCATACTTTTTCACTCGCATCGTAGTTGGAGACATAATTCGGTTTGATTTCCGGATATTCAGCCAAGTTCGGCAGCTTCCATGCGGAAGAACCGTTGGCGATGAAGGCATCCGTCAACAGGATGACAGGAGTCATATGTTCGAGGGCCAACTTTCCTGCCCAGTAAGCGGCATCGAAACAGTCTGTCGGAGTCGAAGCAGCAATCACGACAGCCGGACTTTCACCGTTACGTCCGTAAAGCGCCTGCATCAAGTCGGTTTGTTCGCTCTTGGTCGGCATACCCGTAGAAGGGCCGCCACGCTGCACATCAATAACAACCAGCGGCAGTTCGGCGATCACGGCCAAACCGATCGCTTCGCTCTTCAACGCCAGACCGGGACCGGATGTGGAAGTCGCAGCCAAGCAACCGGCAAAGCTGGCTCCGATGGAAGTACAGATACCGGCAATTTCATCTTCCGCCTGAACAGTGATGACACCAAGCTCCTTATGCTTTGACAACTCATGCAAGATATCGGTGGCCGGAGTGATCGGGTAGCTTCCGAGGAACAACCGTAAGCCGGCCTTCTCCGCAGCAGCGATCAACCCGTAGGATGTGGCCTTATTACCGTTCACGTCAGTATAAAAACCTGGTGCAGCCTTCTTACTTTCGATGCGGTAAGTGGAGACTGAAGCATGGATATTGTGTCCGTAGTTGTAGCCGTCTGTCAGCGCCTTGATATTGGCCTGTGCGATAGCTGGCTTTTTGGCGAACTTGTTCTGCAACATATGCATCGCTTCATCCAGCGGACGTTCGAACAGCCAACAAACCAACCCCAGTGCGAACATATTCTTACAACGGAGCGCAGACTTGTTATCCAGGCCGAATTCAGCCAGGCCGTCTTTCACCATTGTCGAGATAGGAGCCGCCACGACCTGCACTCCGCCAAGCCCGAGTTCCCGGAACGGATCGTCTGTCGTGAATTGCGCCTTGTCCAAGTCACTCTTCTGGAACGAATCCGTATCGATCAAAACGATCGCATTGGGTTTCAGGTTTTTCACATTCACTTTCAGCGCAGCGGGGTTCATTGCGACCAGCACGTCCGCCTTATCGCCGGGAGTAAAAATTTTACGGGATCCCAGATGAACCTGGAAACCTGATACACCACTAAGTGTTCCTTGAGGAGCACGCACTTCTGCCGGATAATCGGGGAATGTAGAGATTTCATTCCCAAAAATAGCCGACAGATTGGAAAAGATTGTTCCGGTCAGCTGCATACCGTCACCGGAATCGCCCGAAAAACGGATGACAACCTTTTCCAGAGTTGTTACTTTTGTCTGTTCTGCCATAATATACTTATATTAGCTTAATCGCTTGTTGATATTTAAGATCATCGCAAAGTAAAGAATAAACTTTGCGAGTTCAAAACTTTTATGGGTTAAAACGCAGAGAGGTATAGATCGATATTATTCGATGATAAACCGAATCGATTGGAAACGTAGCTGTTAACAGGCTTACCGCAATACATGTAGACTCCGTTCTTGAATCCCGGGTCGCTCTTGATCATCCCCTGCACGGCACCGGCATCGCCCAGCAGGAAAAGCATCGGGACGAAGATATTGCTCAGTGCCATCGAAGTGGTACGCGCCACACGGTTACTGATGTTCTGCCGGCAATAGTGCAGTACGCCGTACTGTTCGAAAACAGCCGGATCGGAAGGACAGAGGCAACAGGTCGTCTCAAAACAACCTCCCTGATTGATCCTGAGGTCAATAACTAATGCACCGCGTTTCATGATACGGATCATATCTTCGGCGATGATATACCGGTGACGCGTATTGATGTAACGCATCGCCCCGATCACCACGTCGGCACTACGGAAAGCGTTTTGCAGCACATTCGGATGGAAGGTGGAAGTGAACAAGCCTTGCCCCAATACCTGCTGGATAGTCCGAAGCTTGTTTATATCGTCGTCGAACACCTTCACGGAAGCACCCAGTGCCATAGCGGCACGGGTGGCGACAGTCCCGGCATTACCGGCTCCAATAATCACGACCTCGGTCGGTGAAACGCCCGGTATGCCTCCTAACAAGATCCCTTTTCCGCCCTGCGTATTGCTCAACAACTCGGAAGCGATCGTGATAGAGGCTGTTCCTTCTATCTCAGAGATCACATTCAGGACCGGACAGCGCTGTTTGTCATCAGCCAACAGTTCATAGGCGACAGCTGTAATCCGTTTAGCCATCATCAGTTCGAAGGCTTCATGCGAAAAGGTATTGAACTGGACGGTTGAAAACAGCGTAGTACGCGGCTTCATCATCATCACCTCGGCAGTCAGCGGCGGCAGGATTTTCAGGATGATGTCCGCCTGATACACCTCGGCCGGAGTCGCCACAATCTCGGCTCCCGCTTCCGAATAATGGTTATCGGAGTAATTGATCCCCAGGCCCGCCCCGGCTTCCACCAGAACGCGATGCCCACGGTCGGTCAGCATGTCGACCGCTTCGGGAGTCAGAGCCAGACGGCGTTCTCCTTCCACCCGTTCACAGGGTATACCTATCAGTAAGCGATTACTCGCCTTACTGAGTTCTTTTAATAGCTCCTGCGGGATATAAGCCCCCTGCCCTTGTCTATCCATAATTTAATAGTTGAGAGTTGAGAGTTGAAAGTTAAGGTTGTGCCAGTTTTCACTTTCAACTCTCAACTCTATAATCGTGTTGCCAATTCTTGTGATATCTTATATACATCCTGATCGGTCATCATCTCTTCCGCATCGAACACAATCGACGCTTTCGAATAGAAAGGTTCCCTTTTCTCCAGACTTTCGGCAATAAAGGCTTTCAATTCGTCACCCGAACGACCCTTCAGTATCGGGCGGGTCGATTTACAGAGCTCCAAACGCTTCGCCAGTTCCTCTACCGAGACTTTCAGGTAAACGGTCTGTCCGGCCCCATTCATAAACTCCATATTATCGAAAAAACAAGGAGCACCGCCTCCGGTCGATACCAGGACATCTTCAAAAGCGGCGACTTCGCGGAGCATCCTCCGCTCGATATCCCGGAACGCATCTTCCCCTTTCTCGGCAAAAAGCTGCCCGACGGTCTTATGGTAACGACCTTCTATATAGTGGTCCAGATCGATAAACGAGAGTTCCAACTGCCGGGACAGCACTTTTCCCACAGTGGTTTTTCCGGCTCCCATATATCCAATCAGAAATATACGCTTCATATCTATATGATTGTTTCCTGCAAATGTAAACTTTTTCCGTTAAGAAGTTCTGTTTTGTGCCGGATAAATTTTTATCTTTGACCGCATACTTCTTCGATTCCATGCCCAACGATTTGCCTGTCGGTAATTGTCGACAGGTTTGCTGATAATTGTCGGTAAGCGATTAGATGCCGAAAAAACAAACTTATCCGGCAAGCCGAAGGCATTTTCCCAAAGGATAGAATCGATTTCCTACCGGAAGAAGGAGAAGTCGGACAAGGACTTATTAAACAGAGAACAATGGCAAAAAACAAATATTATGTAGTATGGAAAGGTATCACTCCGGGCGTATATGACAACTGGGGCGAATGCAAAGCGCAGGTGGACGGACAGGACGGAGCAAAATATAAATCGTTCGAAACCAAAGAGGAGGCAACGAAAGCCTTTGAAAAAGGATACGAGCATTATCTGAAAACAGCGTCTTCCTCCAAAGCGGCTGCAGGCCTGACTCCAAAAGCTCCGGTCGGGAAACCGATCTGGGAAAGCCTTTGTGTGGATGCTGCTTGTAGCGGGAATCCGGGAAACATGGAATACCGAGGCGTCTATCCGCCGACCATGCAAGAGATCTTCCGGATCGGGCCGTTAAAAAAAGGGACGAACAACATCGGTGAATTCTTGGCTTTGGTACACGGACTTGCCCTACTGAAACAGAAAGGAAGCAGCCTTCCGATCTATTCGGACAGTCGGAACGCCATCGGTTGGGTAAAAAAGAAGAAATGCAAGACACTCTTAGAGCGCGTACCAGAGAACGAACCGATCTTCGATATGATCGAACGAGCTGAAAAGTGGCTCAAAACCAATACCTATACCACTCCTATCCTAAAATGGGAAACTTCGGAATGGGGAGAGATCCCCGGCAGACTTCGGACGGAAATAACTCACAGACGATCATCTACCCAAGCCGGATTCAGACAGCCTTTCACATCATATACCACGCTGTGCTCTTTACCAGCTCCGGAATGTCCAGTGACAGGAAATCGGTATGGGCGACCGCCAAGACGACAACGTCGAACTTCTTGTCCGGCAAAGTGGACAGGACATTCAAGCCATATTCGCGCCGGACGTCATCCGGACGTGCCCAAGGATCATAGATCGTCACGTTGATACCGTAGTCACCGAGATAACGAACGACATCACCGACTTTGGAGTTACGCACATCGGGACAGTTTTCCTTGAAGGTAAAGCCTAAAACCAGTGCTTCCGCATTCCGCACCGGAACATCTTTTTTGATCATGCACTTCACGACGCGACCGGCAATATATTCGCCCATCGTATCGTTGATACGACGTCCGTACAGGATCAGTCCCGGATGGAAACCGTAATCCTCAGCTTTACGGATCAAGTAGTAAGGATCAACCCCTATGCAATGCCCTCCGACCAGACCGGGCTTGAAAGGCAGGAAGTTCCATTTCGTCCCGGCTGCCGCCAGCACTTCGTTCGTATCGATACCGATCAGATGGAAAATCTTCGACAGTTCGTTCATAAAAGCGATATTGATATCACGCTGGGAGTTTTCGATCACTTTGGCTGCCTCCGCCACTTTGATACTGGATACCGGAAAGGTTCCAGCCTGGATAACCGATCGGTATAGGGCATCGACCTTCTCTGCGGCTTCGGGAGTGGAACCGGATGTCACTTTCATAATCTTCTCCACCGTATGTTCCTTGTCTCCCGGATTAATACGCTCCGGCGAATATCCGGCAAAGAAATCGCGGTTAAAAACCAATCCGGACGTTCTCTCCAGAATGGGAACACATTCGTCTTCCGTTATACCGGGACAGACTGTCGATTCATAGATCACGATATCGCCTCTGCCCAAGACCTTCCCTACCGTTTCACTGGCCGAATAAAGAGGTGTCAGGTCAGGGCTATGATGCAAGTCGACCGGCGTAGGGACCGCCACAATGTAATAATTACATCCGCGGAGCTGTTCCGCATCGGACGTACAAAACAATCCCGCCTCACCTTCCTCCGGCAACCGGGGCAGTAGCACGGACCTCAACAATTCATCCGATACTTCCTGCGTCGCGTCCCGCCCTTCCATCAAGGCTGCTACCCGCTCCCGCTTCACATCATACCCGACCACAGGATAACGCGTCGCAAACAACCGTGCCAACGGCAAACCGACATATCCGAGGCCGATAACGGCAAGTTTTATATTTTCCATTAATTATTCAATCTTCTATACTTATCGTTTAAATAACGCAAAACGAATCACGAGGTACGCATGTTTCAGAAAACGTTCCACTTTTCTGCCAAAACGATGTTTCCGCCAGCTCCCATACACTTGATGACAAGCAAAAGCCTCGGGATACTGAATTTTCTTACAGGGAGAAACATAACATCCTGGATAAATAACGACATCTTCTCCTAAATGTTGTTCAATATCTTCCCTTTTATATCCTCTTTTTTCAGCAACCATCACCATTATTTTGGGAGAGATCAACATGTCGAAAGAACCATCGGGCAATAAAAAATGACGCTGCTTATAATAACTAAAGACTTCTTCGCAAAAAGAATTACCCTGCTCACCTATCAAAAAAGCAGCTTGTAAAAGGACTGTTCCCCAACATTCGTTGAAAGTTGCAAAACCATGCTCCGGGATAAATTCATCAAAACGTTTTTTAAGAAGCATATCACTGTCCATGTAAATTCCGCCTTCTTTATAGATTGCATAAAAACGGATAACATCTGCTGCAAAAGCCCATTTTTTAACAGACAGAGCCTCCGAGACATAATCACAACCTATTGCCAATGCATCTGCATATGTCCATAACCTTATCGTATAATCCGGCAATATACGTTTCCAACTTGCCAAACAAATTTTTATTTCAACAGGAAAAGATTCTTCACTGAACCAACATAAATGAATAATCTTTGGAATCATAAACTTTTTTCAAAAATAATCCACACAAAATCATCAACACATCGTACATAAAGAATCCAAATCATCCATAAGAAACTATACATCAATGCATCGAATGTATATTACAAAATTACAATATTTCTCACAACTATCATATAGCAGATATATAATAAATTATAATAAAACATTTTCCTCATTCTGTTTTGTAAAATATGCATATCTTTGTATATATGTTACTTATATTAAACATAAACAAGAAAGGTTCATATGAATTTAGTAAAAGTTGTTATACCTATTTACCAAGCCTCTTTGTCCCAACAAGAAAGAAAATCTTTATTACAAGTATACAAAATATTACAAATGCATCCTTTAGTCGTAATCAAACCAAACCATTTAGACTTGTCAGAACTAGCGACCGAATTTCCTAAATTGTCATTTATCTCATTCGCAGATTTTTATTTCAAAGGGATCAGTGGTTATAACCGGCTCATGCTGGCTAAAGAATTTTATGAACGTTTTTTAGATTGTACCTATATCTTGATCTATCAGTTGGACGCTTATGTATTTCGAGACGAATTGAAAGAATGGTGTAATAAAGGATACGACTATATTGGTGCACCCTGGTTGCAACGTCCAGTTTATAAACTACCCGTCATTGCTGAAATCATGCAATTGATACATTCTTACCATAAATTCAAGGGAAAACCCTCCAAGCAAGATCTGTACGGCAAAATCGGAAATGGTGGTCTATCTCTGAGAAAAGTTGCCAGTCATTATCGGGTAACTTGTGAACAAAAGAACGAATCGATCACTATCTGGCACAAAAGCGATATCATCTTTACAATGAAGATGTTTTTTGGGCAACGGAAGCAAACGGATTCACATATCCCAAAGTAAAAGAAGCGATTCGCTTTTCATTTGACAAATATCCAAGTTATTGCTACAAATTAAACAACTGGCAATTACCTTTCGGTTGCCATTCTTGGTATAAACGTAAGATGAAAAAATTCTGGATGGATTTTATTCCTTTCCAATAATATTAACAACCTGTTCATCAAAATCATATGAGTATATTCAAAACATTAACATGCAATATCGGCTCTTACTATTATTTCCTTCGAGAAATAATAAGTCCATCTCTAATTAGAGATGCCAAAGAGATTCCTATTATCATCAATAATTTTAATCGTCTCACAACCTTACGGCTGTTAACAGAAACATTGACTGCCTGTGGATATACCAATATTTACATTCTGGATAATGCATCGACTTATCCACCTTTGCTGGAATATTACAAAACCTGCCCATTTACAGTATTCCATCTCAATCAAAACTTAGGCTTTAAAGCACTTTGGAAATCGCCTTTAAAAAAAAGATTCTGCAATGACTATTATATCTATACAGATTCGGATGTAATCCCTTCCGATTATTGCCCTAAAGACTTCATCGACTATTTTTTTAAAGAATTAAAAAAACATCCATTCGCCCGCAAGATCGGTTTTTCCCTACGAATAGATAATATCCCCGATTCCTATATACACAAAGAAGAAGTTATCAATTTAGAAAAACAATATTATCTCAAACCTGCCGAAGGAGGTCTGTACAGAGCACCAATAGATACAACCTTCGCCCTTTATCGCCCTCGTGTCGGATTGAGCAGAAGCCGTTCAGTCGAAGCTTACCGAACAGCATATCCCTACCAAGCAGAACATTTGCCTTGGTATAACGACTCTTCGAATCTGTCCGAAGAAGAACAATACTACATTAGCCATTGTACACATATCACGGAATGGAGTTCTAAATCAAAATTAGATACTAAAACTCAGTCTTGAAGACTTTCAGGAAACACTTTCCGAAAATCAAACGGACGCAAATAATCATCATAAACCCAAATCCGTTTATGATGGTAAACATTGCGTGTCGTTTCTGGAAGTAATTTACAACAACTTAACAGATCATATGCTTTATAGAAAAAAGAAGGAAGGGCAAAACAACTTCCCCCATTTCTTCGCCACGCTTTATTGCCAAGACGAAATGCGTAATTCTTGAAAAAACGATCACTATATTCTCCTATCAAGCGCATTATTTCCAAACTATCCCATCCCCGCTGAGAGGCATATTCACACGCCACTTCATCCAAAACTTTACGGGATGTTGCCAAACGAGCTAAATTCTTACAAGCATCAACAACTGAAATACTTTTAAATTTCATCCGATTGACATCCACTAACGCAAACACATACGAACCAGCCTGTTTCTTTACCAGGATATTGCCAGGGGAATAATCGACATGCAATATTTCCGCCTTATGCAATTGTGCCGTAAAACGTGCAAAAGCCAGTCTGAGCTCTCGATCTTCTGCTCTATACACAGCCATATACTCGCGAAGTTCTTCCATCCTTTCCATATATAAGGATATATAATAACTATCGGTAAGTAAACCTCCGTGCTTTATCTCAATATATGCAATAGGATCTGCAACTCCAAATCCACGCTTCTGAACTTCAAGCGAATAGTCAAAAGAGCGTCGTGCTTTCGATCTACGAAAAAAAGAATATACAATCTGGTTTATTATATTAGGACGTTTAAACCTCTTGACTATCAAACGATATCCTTGTATATCGTACTTTTTAAGGATATTACGTCCTTGGTATATAGTCTCACCGTCCTTGAAAAAACATCCAGGAAGATGATAAATAAAATCAGTGAGAAAATTGTATTTAGGATTAATTACGACCTTCATCTGCCACATCCGATTTTGTCAGAAACTTAACAGCCTCATCCAAGGCTTTAGTAAAAAAATATCCTACAGACAACAAGTTACTTATCTCAATCACCCGAGATTTCATCTTAAAATAATCATCCACCGTCAATTTCTCCAATTTACCATCCAGTTCTTCCAAAGAATTTATGCAAATACCTATTTCCTTCTCTTTTATGAAAGGAGCCAATGCAGCCTTCTCCCAAATGATAAGCGGAAGATGACAACGGACATACAAAGAGACTTTATGAGGATTATTATATCGTAAATATTCACCATAGTTGCCAGTACATGCTTCATAAGAATCTCCATCCCAAACCAGGCCAAAATCACCCTGTACCGAAGATATCAATTGATCTGCCGGCAAAAAGCCGTTATATGAGAAATATTCTTTATTGAGAATCTTATCAGCTTCTAATCCTTTACCATACACACTCAGATGCCATTGACGAGGTAAACGATCCAACTCATATAAAAAACGATTTTTATTATATCCCAACGCGCCTGCATAAACAACCGTATAGTCAGTAGCTGGTTCTATTTTGTTTAAGACAATGGCTGGAGATAAATAATCCCAAATCTTCAGTTCTCCTTTCGGGACTTCACACCCCTTAGTTTGTAACCAAGCAGACATCGAATCATTCAATGTTATTAAATAATCAGAATTCTGCAGACGATCAATTTCTTGAAGGACTGTCAATCTTTTCCGTCGGAAAGAGCCTAAATCGTGAATCAAGGTTATAACTTTAGCTCCTCGATAATGCACTATATTACATAATAACGTATAATATTTTTTCAAAGGATATTGTATAATCAAAATATCACCTGACCTTAACTTAAAACAAACTTTAATCATACTGAGCAAAGTTATGACAAAGCCAAGTATCTTATTCGAACAAACGAGACAAGGAAACCCGATATTCCGATATCCTAAATCGCACATAATCTGTTCCATATCGGTCTTTGCTTTACTTCCCGCACTATATAGTTCTTTATAACATTTTGAAAAATAACAGACCCTCATGATATCGTAGTTTTCTCTTTACTATTTTATTGATGCCTTTACCTTTTCAACAATCCTCTCCGGTGTTATCAGTGTCATACACGCCCAATCACCGCGCAAACATGGTTTCTGCCCAAATACAGAACAAGGCCGACAAGGTAAATTTTCCTGAATAACATCACCGGAATCTTGATGATAACCATAAAAACCGGCATAAGGATGCGTCGCTCCCCAAATCGAAATCACTCGTGTACCTACCAAAGAGGCAAAATGCATATTTGCAGAATCCATACACAATAGCACATCCAATTGGCTGATTAACGCCAACTCATTATCCAAGGCATATTTACCTACAACACTTTTAACACGTGGATATTGAAACTCCCATTGTTCAAGGATTGCCTCCTCATATCCTCGCCCTCCGAACAAAAAAACAGTATAATCTTCACATTTCGACAAACAGGCAACGACTTGTTCCATTTCGTCCACTGGATAAATTTTACCTCGGTGTTTGGCAAATGGAGCAACACCGATCCATTTGCCTTTTTTAATTCCAGCAACGGAGGCCATTCCAGACAATTCGGCAGGAGATTCTTCATAAAGAGATGTAAACGTTTCTGTATAGTTCAACCCAGCAGCCCGAAACACATCGGCATAACGGACTATAACCGGACGAAGAGGATAAAGTCGTTTGCCTTTAATTGCAGTCAATCTTTTACGTTCTTTCCGCGCTTTATCCAACACAAACACACGCTTACCATTCAATCTGAAAAAAGTACAGATTATTATCGTACGGATCACATTATGCAAATCCAAGATAACATCAAAATCGAATTTCAACAATGCCGAGATAAATTTCAACAACCCGATAAGCCCTTTTTCAGCCCCCTTTGTATTAATACCGATAACCTCCACATTAGGTGGACGATTCATAAACAGGGGCATCAAAAAAGCTTGAGTCAAAACAGTAAAGGAATCTTCCGGATTAGCTTTGGCGGCAGAATAAATGACAGGCACTGTCATAGCGACATCGCCTATAGCCGAGAGTCGTATTACTAATACCTTTGCCATTATTTTTTACCGTACAATACTGGGTTCAAGGCCGGATCATTATACATCTTCATTTGTTTATAGACTTTCATATATTTACGTCCAGCACCGATATCTGCCAATAACTGATCCAATGCCACGCATAAATCCTTTTTTTGTTCCAAAAGTATGCGCAATTTTTCTTCACATTTTCCCTTATGCTCAGGAGTCGCATCCGAACGATCTACCTCCTGTTGCATATGATAAATCTTCAGGATCAAGATGGACAATCGATCAATCGCCCATGCTGGGCTCTCTGTATTGATCTTTGCATTCGGTAAGACTTTCACATTTTTATACTGATCCAAAAAGAAACTGTCAATTAACTCAACCAGATCCGTACGATCTTGATTGGATTTGTCAATCCGTCGTTTGATCACCAATCCTTCAGTCGGCTCAATAGCCGGATTGCGGATAATATCTTCCATATGCCATTGCACAGCATCAATCCAATTCTTCAAATACAGATAGAACTCTATACTCTTCACCTCATAAGGATTATGTACCGTGGCATCTATATGATCGGTGATATGATATGCCTTCGTAGCCTGTTCAAATACCAGGCAAGACTTTTCGCTGAAACTCATACGCTTTTTTATTTGTCTATACTTCTCTATTGCGCAAAGATAGCAAGTTTTTTTATCCTTTCAGCATATAGCCTTTTTTTGTAAGGGAAACGATACTGGTCAAAGGGTCGTTACGCAAGGCTTTGCGAAGATAAGTGACCTGCACATTCAAAGCCAGGGAGTTGGCATAAGAGACATTTCCCCATACAGCAGATAGGATGATTTCACGGTCGATCGCAACATTTGGATTACGGGCGAGGATACGAAGAATTTCTGCCTGACGGGAAGTGACCAACGTCTTGCTGTTGCCTGTACGGATTTCATTTGTGGAATAGTCAAACACGGTATTAGCGAAATGATAGATTTCTTCTTCGACTTTCACATCGGGATTCACTTCAAACCGCTCTTTGATCCGCGCCAGCAGCTCTTCCGGATAGAAAGGCTTGGCAAGATAGTCATTTCCTTTGAGGCTGAAGCCTTTCAGTCGGTCGTTTTTGTCCGAACGGTCGGAAAGGAAAAAGATCAGGACATGGCGATCGTTTTCCCGTATCTTTTCTGCGACCTCAAAACCATTCAAACCCGGCATATTGATATCCAAAAGGACAAGATCAGGCTTAACAACCGGAAATTGTTCGAGAACCATCATCCCGTTTCCGGTATAAGCCACATCATACCCTTCTTCAAGAAAACGTTTGAGAAGAAGTGAATATTTCAGATCATCATCTGCAAAAAGTATTTTTAATGGTGTCGCCATATCGTTTTATATCGGTAATCCTACTGTTACTTCCGTGCCCTTTCCCACTTCACTACGAAGCGAGACCTGCCCATGATGGGCTTCGGCTATCTGACGTACATAACTCAATCCCAGTCCCAATCCAGGAATTTGCTTATCCGGTAAATGGACGGAGCGATAGAATTTCCCGAAGACTTTCGTCTGTTCGTCGGCAGAAATACCAACGCCATCATCAGCTACGGTCAGTTCTATCAGCTTGTCATTCCGGATAACGACTACGCGGATATTGACTCCAGAGCCGGAATATTTAATCGCATTCTCTATCAGGTTACTCAGAATATTGGCAATATGCACAGGATCAGCTGTAACCAATGGGAGATCAGGTGGAAAAGCAGTAGAAAAAGCAACCTGTTTTCCAGATGGAATATGAACTAAACGGATCACCTTTTCAACCAACTCTTGCAAATTGAACAGAATGGGATGCAGCAGTGTCGCACTACCATCGGCACTCACCATATTTTTCAGTTTCTCCAGATAAGCGGAAAGATTGTCCAGCTCAAACAAGGCGTCCTGGACAATACCGTCGCAGGCAGCCTCATCCGTGCGCATCTCTTTATCATTCAAGAAAGAGACACACATTTTCAAAGTCTGTACCGGACGTCTCAATTCATGAATCATCGTATGAACAAAACTTTCACGCATTTCGCCAAACTTATACTGTTTAAGTATCGTATTAATTTGCAAACCCAAGCAGGAAAGCAGCAACAGGATCAGAAACAGACTCAAAATCAGTTGTCCCACCATCCGCTTCAGAAGAGGGTTTATCGGGAAACCGACTTCTATCATCACCCCTTTCCGCTCCAACGGAGCATACCGGTATTTAACTCCCAAGCAAGGCGGAAACAGATGTTCCGGTAAAATCTTCCAAGAATTGAAACGGCTCAATGTATCTCCTTCCGGCAAAAAAGCGATCTGGAAATCGTATTGCGACAAGCGCGCCCGAAGCAGACTATCCAAACGTTCAACCTGGAAAGGAATATAGTAATTAACGACATTTCGTTCCACACCATGAATAATGCTGTCTTCCGGTAAGGTCGCATCAAACGAGAGGTTTAGTTTTGTCATATTCAGTTGACCGCCAATTATCGAATCGACCAAGACATCCGTTTTAAAATCAAAACAAAGTTGTGTCTGCACATTCCTGATAGTAGAAGTTCCGGATTGAGTACGCAAACTACGATCTATTATATAAGAAGTATCATCGCCTATCGCCATTTTCCGGCGTTCGGCAAACTCTTCATCTCCGACACGCAATACATCGGCGGCAATTTCATCAGCATATCGCTCCACTTCATAACGATACTGATTATAGAGCCAATAGGCCTGCACGCTTATCGCCATTAAAGCTGAGAATAACGATAATATATAAATCAGTTTGATCCGCTTTCCCATCTACTTCCGATACTCTTTCCGGCAAAGATAAAGAACTGCCCGATAAGTCCTATACGAAAATAGATCTTTTTCAGGCTGCGTAATATTTTAGTAATAATCAAGAAAAAAATATGACAGGAGGTGTGTCGAAACAAAATTCTGCTTACTAATAGGCATAATTTAGGCACAGATACACAGAAAGAAAATAAATTTATCCGTGTAAATCTGTGCCTAAAGGATCGTAATAAAGGTACTTTGCACGCCTTCCGTCGCCGACCTATAATATTATTCCACGTTATATCCGGTAATTAAGACCTTGCCTTCATTACCTCTGGTATCTTCATCTCTCCAGCTCATACGTACTTCCTTCTTTTCACCCGGAAGCAAAGAGAAATAGTTGTCGGAATAAAATACCGGTAGAATCTGCTGGTCGTCTTTACCACCTACAACATTGAAGCGGATCATCAAAGCCGGTGTAGACGTCTTGTTCTCGATAACAGACACGGCACTCCAGGTTCCGTCTGCATTTTTATCCACGGTTGTTGCGGACTGCAAAGCAACCTTTGCCAACTGGCGCAAATCCTGGTAGTTGTTTTCTTCCAAACTTCTGTGATAGAAGTTGTCGGAAACGACTTTGCCATCTTCGGTCAGCGTCATCTTGATGAAATGGACCTTCGACAAGTTTTCCGGGAATTCCAGCTTGATACACTTGTCGGTCGTATCTTCGTTGCTGTCGACAGTCGTTTCCTTTTCCCAAGCTACGGATGCATCCATATTCAGAACCTGTACTTTTGCCGTCAGACCTTTATGCGTGCCAGCGCTGTAGTTGACCACTTCTACCTCGTCCGTTGCCGGATTCCACTGGATATGCAGCGGCTCGGAAGCCTTCTTGATAGCAAAATAGGCGGCAGTCGGCTCGAAATAATAATCATACGTCTGCCATACCATTGAAGGCCAACAGGAATGGCTCATCCACATCAGCAGACCTTTGCGGTTCTGGCTTCTGGACTCGAACAGGCTGCGGTGGCCGTCGTAGTTCACCCACTGTGCCAGTTCGGCAAACTCTTTCGCACTCTGCGGTTCGCCATATCCTTTCGCGATGATCTCGTTGAAAGAGGTGCAGCCCTGTGCCCCTTCGCGGGTATAGTCATGCATCCCCCATTCGTTATCCTGCGGCCAGATTCCTTCCGGCGAGAAGGTGCGGAGCATGCTTTCGTAGGTCATGACGTTCGGCATGCCTCGTTCGCTATGGAACTTATCGTTGCCGGTCTTCAGCGTGAAATATTCTTTTGCCGGAAGCATACGGTACGGGCCGTGGCCGCTCACCACATCATCGGCCGAGCTGGAAATATAATGGATATCCGGATGGTCTTCCTTGATGATACGGCGCAACGCCTTGTCGATCTGTTCGGGCGGAAAACCTTCGTTACGTCCGCAGTAGAGGCCGATAGACGCATGGCTGCGAATCCGTTTCACATAATCTTCCGCATTGGCGATAAACATTTCCGGATAATACGGATCGGGTCCGTCGGCCGGGTTAGCCAGCCAGAAGTCCTGCCAGATCATGATACCGTGGCGGTCGCAAGCCTCATAAAGTTCCTCGTCACCGATCATGCCGACCCAGTTACGCATCATCGTAAAGTTCATATCGGCATGGTAAGCCACGGCGATATCATATTCGCGGCCGCGATAGTTCAAATTCGATTCACTGAAGCCCCAGTTACCACCACGACCGATAAAGCGACGGCCATTTATAAAGAGGCTCAGGATATGATTGTCCTCATTGAATGTCATCTGGCGGATACCGACTTTGAAGTCTTTCGCATCCGAAACCTTATCATCCACTTTGAAGGTGAAGTTGGCATCGTAGAGGTTCGGCGCGCCGTAACCTTTAGGCCACCACAAGCGCGGGTTTTCCATCTTCAGTTGCGGGAAGTCCTTGACATCGAAAACGACTGTCTTCTCTTCTCCCGCCGCCAGGGAAACAGGTTGCTGGAATGTGATATCTCCTACCTTGCCTTCCAACGTACCGTTTACCGTATTGGCATCGTGGTTCTTCACGATCACCTCGGCTGTCAACGTAGCGGAAGTCGTATCGGGCAACGGCAGGACAGACGTAACAAGCGGATCGGCAACCGTCACCTTTCCGGTTGAGGTCAGAAAGACATCGTTCCAGATACCGATATTGCGGCCGCGAACCGTCGGAATCCAGTCCCAACCGATCGTCGCGTGGAAGGTCGGGTTATCAGCCCCTAAGATTCCGCCGTTGAAGTCCGTGCTCTGCTTGTTCTTTTCCTTGATCGCCCCGATATGGTTATTCCGGATGATCTCTACAGCCACCACGTTCTTACCCGGAACAACAAGATCCGTCACATCGAACTTGCCTCGCATAAAGGCGCCGTCGATACGGCCTAATTTCTTTCCGTTCAGATAGACATCCGCTTTCCAGTTGATCCCGTCGAAGTTCAGGAACAGGCGGTCCTGCTTGAATCCTTCCGGCACTTCGAACTCGTCACGATACCAGAAGTTGGACCAGAAGAACGATTCGGACACCTGCAACTGGTTGTCCGCATAGTTCGGATCGGCGATTGCCCCGATATTCTTGTAACTGCTCAATACCGTTCCCGGCACTGTCGCCACGATCCAGTTCTCCGGCTTGTAGCCCAGAGTAGATATTTCTTCACCCGAAGCCGTCACTTCAGAAGCACGTTGCAGCTCCCAGTTGCCGCCGGACAAGATGATCTTTCCCTTCGAAGCAGGAGGAGGAGCCACAGGCTGAGCCACTAATCCGCCTTTACCCATTACTTCCACTTCGCTCAGGATATAACGGCTATCGTTCGCCGGCTGTTGCATCAGGACACGCACATAGCGGGCATTCTGTTTGCCGTTCAATGCGATTTCATCTATCAGGCCGTCACCGCCCAGCAGTTCGGCTGCGTCTTTCCACAGCTTGGCATCATCCGACACCTGCACTTTTCCTTTGACGGCTTTGTTGATCCAGTGCAACACGACCTTATCGAACTCCGACATGCTGCCGAGATCCACATACAACCATTCTTCACCCCCAGTAGCACTCATCCAGGCACTGTTGAAGAACTGGGACGGTTTCATTTCCACTAAACCACCGTCCTTATCCATAAAATTAGCTTCCGTAAACACCCAATCGTGTGCGCCTGCCATCTTCAGCAGCACGCGGTAATCGGAGTAAGCGTTTTCGGAATTGAAAGTAATCGTTTCATTCAGTTTGCGAACCGGCATGGTTGTTTTGCCCGTCTGTTTGTTCGGGTCGGTCACCACCACCCGTCCGGAGACTGCCTGACCGGGCAGACCGCTACCGCTCAGTTTGCCGATTTCCGTCCAGTTCTTTCCGTCATTGGAACCCTGGCAGATGATCTCGTAGCCGCCTTTCGACACTTTATCGTCATACACGACCGTTCCTACCAGCGACAGTTTGCCGGCCGCTTTGCTATAGTTTGCCAGCGTAAACCGGAAATAGGTATCTCCGCCGGGAAAAGTATTCCGTGAATACGGCCCTTCGTCGATCATCCATTCGCGTTCGCGTCTCGGAACGTCTCCATCGGGCGTAGACAAGTTCAGATACTGCGGCTGCTCGTCCGTCACGATGCCGTCTGTCGCCAACTGCGCCACCAGGTTATAGTCATGACTGGAAGAGGCAAAAGCCGATCGCAACCGGGCAATGTTACGGTAAGTGGAAGGATCCGGAGCCAGAGAAGGCGAGAAATCCTCCTTCGGGTCGCCCGGATACTGTCCGATACCACGCGTATAATAATCAGACCGTTCGAATGATTCGGTCGTAGGGTTTGTGCCGCCACATCCCCAAAGAAGCAACGATGCCATCGCCGCCCCGCAAAGGGTAAGGACGTTCTTTTTCTGTTTATCCAAAGTCTTCATTTATGAAAGTTTGCTTTATTATTTTGTGCTTTTTTTGATCACTTAACCCCTTACTTGAAAGAAGTTTGCACAAACTTACGGAAAAAACTACTATACATAGGAATCACCGTTTTTTATGTATCTTTGATCCCATATACAGGATTCTTCATAAAAGATTACAGATATTATATTACTTTGCTAAAACAATTCAAATCCAAATTTGCCGATAAATACGGTATTCTCAAAATCGGCATCTTCGGATCAGTTGCTCGTGGAGAACAAACAGAGAAAAGTGATTTGGAAAAACGGTGTGGCTGCCCGATCGACCTGATTCGCTTGCGTAAAAGTTTAAGGCCTCTGTTACTGGATAAGATACTAAAGGAGGGTATTTATGCATAAAGATGAAATTACAGACAGATTGTATCTTATAGCCGAGGCTATTGATGTAATTATCGACCGATGTATAAAATACAAACACCGGACGACTTCCTTTCCACACCTTGGAGAATGACCATATTTGATTCCTGTGTCATGCGCTTACAGACAATCGGTGAATACGTCAAGAAAATAGACGATAAAACAAATAAACAGTTACTACCTAAATATCCCCAAGTACCTTGGGTTAAGGTGATAGGACAGCGTAATATCATTTCGCACGAATACTCTGCTGTTGATGAGGAAAAGATATTCATTACAATTAAGAAACATCTCCCACCCCTAAAAAGCACCGTCTTACTTATTATAAAAGATATAGAAAAGGATTTGGATAGCCAGGAATAACCCCACCGTAATATTTCAGTAATAACTTTACTCGCCCCGGAGGTTTGCCGTCCGCTACATTTGCAGCAGACAAACACTCTAAGACGATTAAAGTTATGAAACGAATCCTATTATCCGCAGTTCTTTTACTGGCATGCGGGGCTGTACAGGCCCAATTCAATATCCGCGTGTACAACATGAGCGAAGTGCTCAAGGCGAAACCCATCGACAAGGTATTGTTCACCGCCCAGTACGACCTCTCCTTTGTCGGCGACACAGCCCATGAAGACAAACACATCGATGAGACTATGATGCTGAAGGTAGGTTCCAAAAGTTCCCTGTTCTACAGCTATGCCCGTTTCCGTATGGACTCGCTTATCGAAATGGACAAAGCGACCGGAGCTTCGCAGGAAATCATCCAGGAACATATGAAACAAGGCACCAGCCAAGTGAACTACCAGATATTCAAAAACTATCCCGAAGGCAAACTGACACAACTCGAACCTATCGCCGCCAGTAACTTCCGTTCGGAAGAAAAAACAGAGATTCCTGTCTGGGAACTGCATCCCGACACAGCAACTTTCCTCGCCTACACCTGCTACAGAGCGACCTGCCGATTCCGGGGGCGAAACTACGAAGCTTGGTACACTCCGGAAATTCCGCGCAGCGAAGGTCCTTGGAAACTGCAAGGACTGCCCGGACTGATCCTGAAAGCCTCCGACAGCCGGCAGCACTACACCTTCGTCTGCACCGGTATCGAGAAAGCCGGCAAAGAAGAAGCCATCCTGTTTATCGGAAGCGAATACGAACCGATCTCCCGCAAAGATCTCCTCCGGATACACGAACGTTTCGCCGCCGACCCGATCGGCTATCTGAAGGAAACCTCCCCCGGTATGCAGATCATCGTCAAAGGAGAAGACGGACAACCGATGCACCCGAAGAACACGCCTTACAATCCGATAGAAAAAGAGTAACAAAAACAAGAACAAACAATGAAGAGCCTCCTATATATATCCATTCTCCTGATCACCGCCTACAACCTGTCTGCCCAGCAAGTCATCAAAGGGACCGTGACCGATGCCGGAAACGGCCAGCCGGTAGATGCCGCAACCGTGCAGATACGTAAAACCGGACGGCAGCTCCCGCTGACCTACACCTTGACAAAGGCCGACGGCACCTTCATCCTCCCGCTCCACCAGGCAGACGACTCACTGTTTGTCCACGTCTCACTGTTGGGATATAAAGCGATCCGGCAAAAGATCACAGCCGGGACAAGACTTCTCATCCGCCTCGAACCGGAAATCTTCACTCTGAAAGAGGTCGAGATACGTCCGGGGCGCGTCTACGGGCAACACGACACGATCAATTACGACGTGTCGCAATTCATCAGTCCGAAAGACGAAGCGATCAAAGACGTACTGAAAAAACTGCCGGGAGTGGATGTAGACGACGACGGGAAAATCTCGTACAACGGGAAAAAGATCAGCAAGTTCTATGTGGAAGGCATGGACCTGACAGACGGGCGGTACAACCAACTAACCAATAACTTGCAGGCGGGTGCTGTCAAGAGCGTGCAAATACTGGAAAACCATCAACCCATCCGTGCCCTGCAAAAGAAGCTGACAACCGAAGATATCGCGATCAACCTCAAACTGAAAGACAATTTCCGAGACCGCTGGATGGGGACGTTGGAAGGAAGCATGGGCATTCCCCCTCCTTTTGTGGGAAGGCATGGGCAATGCCATCCAGATCAGCCGTAAAAGCCAGTCCGCCTATATTTATAAAGGGAACAACCGGGGAAACAATGTAACAGACGAACAGAACGTACTTACACAAACAGGAGCCAAAAGAAGAATAGGCCCTTCGATCCCGTCATTCCTTTCCCAGCCCTCCTTCTCCGCTCCACTGAAAAAGGAACGGCTGCTCTTTAACAACGTACATTCCTTTTCCGGCAACCGGATATACAAGCTAAACGAAGCGACACAGTTACGCTTCAACATCAACTACTTGCACGATCTCATACAACAAGAAAGGGGAAGTATCACCCATTATTACCAGGCAGGAGATACGGTTACCCTAAAGGAACAAAACGACACGCACATCCGTACCGACCGGGCGGAAGTGGCGGCAAGCCTGGAAAACAACGCCGACAGCCATTACCTGACAAACGACTTCAACCTTTCCGGCAACTGGGAAAGAAGCACGTCCCGTATCTCCGGTGCCTCATCGGTCAACCAGCACATCCGGACACCGGACATGGGCATACGCAATTACCTGCAAAACATCTGGCCACGGGACAAATACACGCTCGAACTCCGTTCACTGCTCCGCTATCACAACCAGCCTGCCCACATCCTGATAGACGGGAACGAACAGACGTTACACTTGCAACAGTTCTATCTGGACCATTCATTCGCTTTCCTGCGCAAGAAAAGGAACCTGACCCGGCAATATACAGCCGGTATAACAGGCGATATCAATTCGATCCGGAACGGAACGAGTCTGTATTTCAAACCGAACTACCAATGGAACCTGCACAAATGGAATCTGACCTTCCATCTTCCGTTCGTATGGACCACCTTTCCAGCAGCCGGCTTTTCCCGGTTGGCTGCCAATCCGTTCCTGTACATCAACTATAAGTTCAACTATGCCTGGCGTTTTTCTTTCCATGCCAACTACAAGGAAAGTTACGGAAGCATCACCGACCTCTACCCGGCTGCATACCGCACAGACTACCGCAACTATCGGATGAACAACGGTATCCTGCCCGTCTACCGCAACCAGAGCTATTCGTTGTACGGAGAGTACAAGAGCACGGTGCGCGAGTTCTTTTCCACCCTGTCGCTCAACCATAACCGGGGATGGTCCGACCGTATCTTCGAACAGCAGGTCCGCGACGGGCAAGTCTCGCTTGTCTCCCACCGCCTGTCCAACTATTCTTCCGGCTGGACGGTGAAAGGAACCCTTTCCAAAGGCTTCTACGACTGGGGACTGAAGACGTCGCTCTCTTACCTCTTAGGACGCAACAACGCGGAACAACTGAGCGCCGGCGAACGGTTGCCTTACCGGTACGATTTCATGCAATATGAACCGAAGCTGATCTGGTCGCCCCTGCGCAGCTTCTCTGCCAGCTATCAAGCGACCATCTACCTCGGACGGTCGAAGATCGGGACCGGCACACGCCTTGATCCGCTCCTGAACGTCGTCCAGAAGTTCCAGCTCTCCTACGAGCTTTTCCCTGTAGAGATCAATCTTTCGGCAGACCACTACCACAACGATGTCAGCCGGGACAAGTCTGTCAACGCTTTCTTCGCCGGCCTCTTCCTACGTTGGAAAATGGGAAGCTGGCAGTTCACAGCCGAAGCGACCAACCTGTTCAACAAGAAACAGTATAGCTACACGCAGTATTCCGTCACCGAAAGCTATACTTCCTGGATCAATATCCGTCCGCGGGAATTTATGGCCTCGGTGCGGTACAAGTTCTGAATATTTTATAACTGCCAAAGCGGTTCCCTCTACCAGCATAACGCCATCCGCCTGCTGGAAATAGACGATATCCCGCCAATCGTTATCCGAGATGTTTACCGGACGATAGAAGGATTCATCTTCACCTACGTGCATAATAATTTAATTACAAGACCATTAAAGGGTAAATGCAAAGAGTAAAAGTGCCTTCACCGGTCACAGTTGCCTTCATCAAAAAAATAAGCTGAGTACGGAAAGAGTGTTATAAACCGACAACTGCCATGTTTCTATCGCCAAGCTATAAAACCATAGAGCTTTTGCCCATTGTCGAAAGCCTTTTCGACCTTGGGCAAAAAGGTTTTCGACAATGGGCAAAAAGGCTTTCGACCCTGGTCGATAATAAAAAAGAATATAAGATGAGTTTTAATATCTATATATATGCATATTATGCACTCCCATAATCGCTTTATTTTGCACTTAAATAAATCGCTTTGGATAAGAGACGGGAGGGGAACATAGTCAACCGAGATCGGGACAAAACAAGGTGAAAGCAAATTTTTAAGTTGAAGGTAGTCCCGATGTTCACCTTCACCCACCCATACAATTTGATAATCAAAATGTTTCAAAAGGCGGTGAAACCAAATAGGTGGTTTGAATCTAAGAAAATGAACAATTAAAGTTAGAAATACATGGATATTATCAATATTTTTCTCGATCTTCGTTCACAACTCATATTGTCAGCATGAACGGCATGAATAAAGATTGACTTCAGCACATGATTTTGGAACAAAGACAGTGCTAAAACAGTTGAATCTGTCCATAGTGCACGGTAAACGCAAAACGGGCAATGTGTCAAAACATAAAAAGGAGGTAACAATATGGCAAACCCCAGATTACCCAATATCACAGAGGCGGAACAGGAACTCCTTTATGAGAAGTTGAATGTTTACAACCAAGGGAAAGCCTCTTATAAGGAGGCGGGATGTTACCTTGTGGTTTTACCGAGGGAAGGACATCCGGACTACAGCCTGTGGTTCTACACGCCTCTACTCGACAGGCGGTGCATCTTGTTTATCGAAGATTTGAAACCGGACATTATCCAGTCGCTGCGCATCGTCACTTCCGAATTGTGGTATGCCAACCGACAGATCCTGGTCACGGACTACAATGAAAAGAGGATGTCGACACACGGAGATGACCTGATCGCTTTCGGCAAATACCGCGGACACTTCCTGTATGAGATCTTGCGGATAGATCCGGGCTACGTGAACTGGATCGCCTTTAAATATACCCCTATCATCCCCAAGCAAGAACGTTTCGTCAAAATGGCACAAGCCTACAACTGCGTCTACCTGGACAAGATGCTAAAAAAGAAATACCAGCCACGTCCCACCAGCCGTTTCTTAGGAAAGAAAGGGGACAAGCTGTCCAATCTCACCCTGAAAATAACCAAAGTACGGGTGGAAGACGACCCATACAGGACCCGCGTCATCGGGACGACTCCGGTCTTCTTCGTACGCCAGCGCCTGACGGCCATCGATGCGAGCGGCAACCTGGTCAACCTGACCTTTGCATCCGGCAATCCCAGCCATGCATCCGGACAGTTGCCCTCCCTGGAACATGCCTACCGGCCGGGTGAAGTGCTACACATCTCTTCGGCACGTATCGCCGCGACGGTTGAAAGTTATGGCATACAGTACACGCGGTTGAATTATGTCAAGATTGGAAAATAATCCCTACCTTTGTCTTCTCGAAAAAGGACAGCAAGATGAAAATAGTCGCCGACAATACCGTTCCTTTTCTGAAAGGAATCGCAGAACCGATCGCAGAGGTAAAGTATCTCACTTCTAAAGAGTTTACACCAGAAAACGTACAAGATGCAGACATACTGATCGTACGGAGTATCGATAAATGTACCCGCGAACTGCTCGAAGGAAGCCGGGTAAAACTGATTACCAGCGCTACAATAGGTTTCGACCATATCGACACCCGGTATTGTGATAAGGCAGGTATCACCTGGAAGAACTCACCGGGATGCAATGCCGTCTCGGTCGCCCAATATGTGCTTTCCGGATTGGTCACGATCGCGCTTCGCAAGGGTGAACCCCTACAGGGGAAGACGATCGGGATCGTCGGTGTCGGTCATGTCGGAAAAGAGGTGGAGAAGTTATGCTCGGCCTACGGGATGAACGTGCTCCGCAACGACCCGCCACGTGCGGAGAAGGAGGGGAAAGACGGTTTCGTCTCACTGGAGACGATCGCAGAGCAAGCCGACATCGTCACCTTCCACACGCCGCTGACAAAAGAAGGCCGTTTTGCCACCCGCCACCTGGCAGGAGTAGACTTCTTCCGCAAGCTCCAACGGAAACCTTGGTTCGTCAACGCATCCAGAGGAGCCGTCCATGATACGGATGCCCTATTGCATGCCCGGAAAGAGGGTAAGATCAGTGAACTGATCTTGGACTGTTGGGAAAACGAACCGGATATAAACCGGGAATTATTGGAACTGGCCACGATAGCCACCCCGCATATTGCCGGTTTCTCGGCAGACGGGAAAGCCAATGGTACGCGTATGTGTCTGAAAAACATCGAAAAATTCTTCCAAGTGAAGATCGAGAAGATCAGCGAAGTGATTCCGCCAGCTCCCGAAACTCCGGTTATCGACTTGAATCGGTTTGACAGAAACCGGATCGAACAAGCGATCCTCACCAGTTTTAACCCGCTTGCCATAGACCGGGCGCTACGGGAAAATCCCGACAGATTCGAGTGGTTCCGGACAAACTATCATCACCCAAGAGAATACGGTGCATACACAATCGTCCATGCGACCCCGGAAGAAACCGGACAGCTCCGAAGATTGGGATTCGGAATCCAACAATAACACAAACAAAATGAAACAATGGCAAAAGACAAACTTATATCACCCAGCTTCTGCTATATCTTAGCAGCCAACTTTTTGCTGTTCTTCGCATTTTATCTGATATTGCCGATCCTGCCGTTTTACTTGCAGGACCAGTTCGATGCGGATAAATCGATGATCGGTTTTATCCTTTCGTGCTATACTATTGCTGCCCTCTGTATTCGTCCGTTCTCCGGATACCTGCTGGACACATTCGCCAGACGGCCGTTGTACCTTTTAGCCTACTCCGTCTTCATGGTCATCTTCGCCGGATATATGATCGCCAGCCTGCTGAGCATCTTCATCGTGCTCCGTATCCTGCACGGCTTCGCCTTCGGCATGGTGACGGTGTCGGGCAATACGATCGTGATCGACATCCTGCCCTCCTCCCGCCGTGGCGAGGGGATCGGTTATTACGGGCTGGCAAACAATACGGCCATGAGTTTCGGACCGATGACAGGGCTGTTCATGCACACCAGCTTCTCCTACGAAACGATTTTCGCCTGCTCTCTCCTTTCCTGCCTCCTCGGCTTCATCATGGCCTATTTGGTAAAGACACCGCGGAAACAGCCGATAAAGAAAGAACCGATCTCGCTGGACCGTTTCTTTTTGGTGAAAGGCACTTGGGCTGGCATCTCCTTACTGCTGCTCTCCATACCCTACGGCATGACAACCACATATGTGGCCATGTATGCCGATGAGATCGGGATTTCCGTCAATTCGGGATTATATTTCACCTTTATGGCGATCGGTCTGGCCGTCTCGCGCATGTTCTCCGGGCGGCAGGTCGACAAAGGGAGAATCACGCTGGTCATCTCGTTGGGGATGTATCTTGCCGCCGCCAGCTTCTTCGGGCTGGCAGCTCTGGAAAGGCTGATGCAGTGGAATTCGGCTTTCACTTCTTATCTGTATATCGGGATCGCCCTTTCACAAGGAGTCGCATTCGGTACGATGTTCCCGGCTTTCAACACACTGTTCGTGAACCTCGCTCCCAACAGCCAGAGGGGGACAGCGACTTCCACCTATCTCACCAGTTGGGATGTGGGGATCGGGATCGGGCTGATGATAGGCGGAAGCATCGCACAGGCTTTCGGGGGATTCAACTACGCTTACCTGTTCGGGGCGTGCCTGACAATTTTTTCGACACTGTTCTTTTTATTGAAAGCAGGTCCTCATTTCAACCGGAACAAATTGAGATAAGATGGTTGGCTTAGCTGTTGCGATACTCCAGCGGTGACATCCCCACGTAGCGACGGAAATACTTGTCGAAGAAAGCGACGTTGCTGTAGCCCAGTCCGATAGAGATTTCCTTTATCGGGAGATTCGTTGATTTCAGTTGGGCTTTGGCATCCATTATCACGACGTTGGCAATAATATCGAGGGCTGTCATCCCGGTCGTCTTTTTGATCACGTAGCAGAAATGAGGCAAGGTGATCCGCAACTTTCCTGCATAGAAAGAGGCACTCCGCTCTTTCGTATAATATTGCCAGACAAGCTGCACGAACTCGCGAGCGATCTCCTTATCACGGCTCAGGACCGGTTCTTTCCAGGTATTGAACCTCCTGTACATATTGACCACCCCTTGGATCAGCAGGTCAAGGACCGGTTTCAAACTGTCGGTAAAGAGGATAGAGTCCGGAGCGTTGTCAGCCCGTACCAGCAAGGAGAAAAAATCTTTATAGATAGCGGCGGCATTACCGGACAAAGGGACTACCGGATTCTCGATGATCGTAACAATCAAGTTGGAGATCGTCCGGATAAAATTGATGCTTTCCAGAAAACGGGAAGAAAAAGCGACGAAACAGACTTCCGCATCTTCCGACACTTCATGAATCTGGATAAAGGTATTGGGCAGCAAAGTGATGAAATCGTTCGCCCGCGCCGTATGTTCATCCAGATTTATCGTCACACGGATCGTCCCCCGCGTGCAAAAAGCAAACACGCCCGCTTTTATCTTGCAGGGAAAAAGCCCGTACATGTTCAGGATATCACCCGTAATACCATCGCCTACGATAAAATCTTTCGGAATATCGAATTTAGGCAAGTCAACGTCAATCTTCATAAAAACATCGTTTTGTTGTTTCAAAAGTAGCAAAATATGCTTAGCTCACCTAACAATCTTAAAAATAGAATATTTATTCCCAAACATGGAGATTGTTTGTTTCAAACTTAAGCCTGTTCTTTGTATCATCCTATAATATGACTAAAAGCGAAACATATGGACAGAAAATCAATATGCAGTTTACTTTGCGCCATGATGCTGGCTATTCTCTTGATATCCTGCAATGACGAGGATGATTATGATGGCCTTTCCCCGGCGGAACTAAGCGGGACCTATTCTAACAAACTAAGTGCCCCTGCAAACGGGGATTCCCTTATTTTGAGCTATAACGGGAATACATTTATCGGAAAAGATGTGGAATTTAAGACGGATGACGGGAAAACCGCACTCCTCATTCTTAAATATGTACTACCGCACGATACAGAAACGGCTATCCCCGGCATCTCTCTGACAGCAGGTTCCGGCAGCTATTCTTTCAGTGGAGGCGTGACAACCTCAACCGGTACGGCATTTCATTATCTGGGTAGTATACAGACCGGAAAATTGATACTGGAACTGTCGGACATCACGATTCCAGAGAACCGGCTGACAATGAACGGTACCTGGTATGTCGCCCACGAAAATGCCTCTTATTACAATGTAGACAATGGCAGCATGCAGACGATGATCGGAATGCTGTATAACCTGGTGGGCGGCAAACTGGTCAGCAACCTGATCAGTTCCCTGCTCGACGGTCTGACCTTCCAGGCGGACGGAAACATCATCGCCCGCTATGCTCCCCTGCCCGACTCGGTCCGAATAGAAAGTCTGATAGGCAACTACATCAAACATCCGGCAAACGACTGGAACGCTTCACCTCCCAACCTGGCGACTTATTATGTGGACGACAATACATCCTTATATGTAATCCCGCAGATCGACATGATCATCCGCCAAGTGATGATAAACAGACAGACGAAAGCCAACTCTGGGGATAGCTCTATGGAAAATGCGCTGCTGGCAGCCTACCAGAAGATCAATACTTGGTCTACAACCGGTATTAAAATGACAATTCGCGAAAGCGAAGACCCGGCAAAAGGTGATCTCATCCTGCTCCTCGACAAATCGGAAATACAGGAATTGTTCGCCTTGCTGGAGATCGTGAAAGTTTTTATTCCGGAAGAGACGCTTAACGCACCTGTCATGGATCTGATCGGCAACCTGATCCCGCCCCAGTTCGTAAGTATCGCAGCCATACTCCTGAAAGGAAAGACGTTCGGTGCGATCTTGAACCAGTTGAGCCAAGAGCTGAACACAATTCCCATTGAGATCGGTATCTATTTGTACAAAGACAAAAACATCAATTAAAAGCATTTTATATGAGAAAGCTATATATCTTGATTTTCGCCCTGTCACTTTTCACCGGGACCGCATTCGGACAAATGGTGAAAGGGCACGTTTATGATGCGAAAACCCATGAACCGCTACCGGGCGTCAACATCACCTACAAGAAAATAAACGGGGATACGAACGGAACCATATCGGATGCCGACGGAGCCTATGAAATCGCGTTGCCGGACGGTGGGATCGACCTCCTGTTCAGTTACATCGGGTACGAGAACGAACAACTCCCGCTGATACTCCGCAAGGGGGATACCAAAACAAAAGATGTCTATATGAACATCAAAACGAACCTGTTGGGAGACGTAGTGGTCAGTGCCGGACGCTTCGAACAGAAACTAAGCGATGTCACCGTTTCGATGGACCTGCTGAAAGCAGGCGATATCGCCAAGCAGGCCCCTACCGACCTGAGTTCGACACTGAACACAATGCCGGGTGTGGATATCAACGACAAGCAACCCTCCATACGGGGCGGGAACGGATGGACATACGGGGTCGGTTCGCGCAGCCTTGTGTTGGTAGACGGTATGAGCGCTCTAAGTTCGGGCAACGGAGTGATCAACTGGAACATCGTCCCGCTCGAAAATATCGAACAGGTAGAGGTGATGAAGGGTGCTTCCTCTGTGCTCTACGGCTCATCGGCCTTGAACGGGGTGATCAACATCCGCACGAAACGGCCGGGACTCACGCCGACCACAAGTGCCCGCGCCTATGTCGGGGTATACGACCATCCGGTTCATGACGAATATGAAGGGGCAGACGTCTCGCACGCACGACGGATCGGAAACTTCGATGTATCGGGCGGACTCAACCTGTTTTCCGATGACGGATACCGCGATCAAGGATACAACCGGCGTCTGCGACTCGGAGGCAATATGACATACCACCATCCGATGAAAGAGGGCAAACTGCTGAACTACGGGTTCAATTTCAATTATCTGGCCGACAAATATGCCGACTTCTTCATCTGGCGTTCTCCGGTAGAAGTCTACCAGCCGTCATCCATCGCCAACATGGGTCGCAAGGGGAACACCTTCTATATCGACCCGTTCTTCAATTTTACCAATCCGACCAACAATACCTCGCATAAGATCAAGACCCGTTTCTATTACCGGGGAGACAACATCATCGACGGAAGCTCCAGCCATAAGTCGCTCGACGACATCTTAGGCAATATGGGAAGCGATGCAGTCACAGTCAACGCCTATATCGACAACATCAAGAACGGAGACTACAGCCCGTTCTTCCCGCTGATCCAGCCGATACTGCAAGGCGACCTGAACGGGATCGTGGACGGGGCCGTAAACATCCTGAACGGGGTATTCCCGACTGCCACGACAGCCGATTACTGCGACCTGATCTCCTGGGTGATGAACAACAACAAGGAGAATGTTCCCAAAGGGACGGACAAAAACTACACCTACTATGTAGACTACCAGTTCAATAAGAAATGGGACAACGGAAGTCAGATCACCGCCGGGGCAACCTACGAACACATGAAAAGCGTTTCGAAAACCACCGGGACGCACGACAGCGACAATGCCGCCCTGTTCGTCCAGTACGACCAGCGTTTCTTCGACCGCCTGAGCGTATCGGCCGGCATGCGTGCCGAATACTACCGGGTGGACGGTTACCTGCGGGAAGCGGATACCAAACTGTTCGGAACCAAGATTCCGGTCAAACCGATCTTCCGCGCCGGACTGAACTACCAACTTGCCGACTACAGCTTTATCCGCGCCAGCTTCGGGCAAGGCTACCGCTATCCCTCTCTGACCGAGAAATATGCCCGTAAGGACATCGGCGGTGTCGGCGTGTACCCGAACAAAGAGGTGAATGCCGAAAAAGGTGTAAATGCCGAACTGGGCTTCAAACAGGGATATAAGTTCGGAAACCTGACGGGATTCTTCGACTTGGCGGGATTTTATACCCAATATACCGACATGATCGAATTTCGCTTCGGAATCTTCAACAATACGACTTTTCAGTATATCAACGGTGTGCGCGACCTCTTGAGCATGATCACCCAAGGCCAGATGCCGGGATTCGGCGCCCAGTTCTATAACGTGTCGAAAGCACGTATCTACGGGGCGGAAGTCAGTACGAACGGTGTCTACACGTTCAATCCCAATACCACGCTAAGCTACAACTTAGGATATGTATTCATCGAACCTGAGGACGCCGATTATAAGAAAAAGAACGAAGAAGAGGCGACCTACGATGATCCGATGCAGATGAAAGAGAAGTCCAATACATCCAAATACCTGAAGTACCGCCAAAAACACACAGTGAAAGCCATCCTTGACTTCCAATGGAAACGGCTGACACTAGGGACCAATATCGTGTGGAAAAGCAAAACGCTGGCCGTCGACTACCTGATGGTGGACGAACGGGCGAAGGAACAGCCGGAGATCATGGACTACGTGCGCGACATCCTCTTCGGCAACGTAAACGGACAAACACTTCATTCCTATTGGGCGAAAAACAACACGCCCTACTGTGTGGTCGACCTGCGTGCAGGCGTGAAGATCATGAAAGGACTGTCTTTCCAGTTCATGGTGAATAACTTGTTCAACAAAGAATACAGCACACGTCCGATGCTCGTTTCCGCACCCCGTACCTATGTCATGCAGCTGAGCGCGAACTTCTGATACAATCCCTCAAATACGGGCTGCAAGCAAATCTTCTATAACCTTAGGATAATGAGCGTATTCGAGTGCGTGCACCTTCGCGGCAACCTCTTCCGGCGTATCGGACGGCAGGACGGGGCATTTTGCCTGAAAGATAACCGTTCCTTCGTCGTAATGTTCGTCTATGTAATGGATCGTAATACCGGTCTCCCGTTCGCCGGCGGCAACGACCGCCTTGTGCACGTGTATCCCGTACATGCCTTTGCCTCCGTATTTAGGCAGAAGTGCAGGATGAATATTGATAATCTTACCCGGATAGGCATTCAACAAGGGATCGGAGATCTTATTCATGAAGCCGGCAAGGACAATCAGATCCGTATCATATTCCGCAAGCTTTGCCAAGACAGGCGCCCCATCTGCAAATTCCTCCCTCGAAAAGACAAAAGAAGGAACACCCAACTTATTCACCCGGGCATGCACACCAACGTTCCGGTTGTTAGACAAAACAACTGCCACCTTAATAGTTTCACTTTTAGAGAAATATCGGACGATATTCTCCGCGTTCGTACCCGATCCGGGAAGCAAAAATTGCTACGTTTTTCATGTTTTCTCCTTTTTTTGTGCACAAGAAAAGAAATGTGCAGTTTTCCGCATTTTTAGCTCATTAAATTTGTTTTGTAACATAAAAAATTCTTTTCTTTGCACTGCAAATTTAAAAAGTATATTCGTATTTATTAATCTAAATTGAAAAAGTTATGTCTGAAGTTGCTGAAAGAGTAAAAGCTATCATCGTTGATAAATTAAGTGTTGAAGAAACAGAAGTTACAAACGAAGCAAGCTTTACTAACGATTTAGGAGCAGACTCTCTTGACACTGTAGAACTGATTATGGAATTCGAAAAGGAATTCGGTATTTCTATTCCTGATGATCAAGCAGAAAAGATTACAACTGTAGGCGACGCCATTGCTTACATCGAAGCTAACGCGAAGTAATCAATCCTTTTAATTAAAGGTATGGAATTAAAAAGAGTTGTGGTAACAGGTCTTGGAGCTATTACTCCTCTTGGTAATACTCTCCCGGAAACATGGGAAGGTATTATCAATGGGAAGAGTGGAGCCGGGCCTATTACTCAGTTTGATGCATCCAAATTCAAGACACAATTTGCATGCGAAGTAAAAGGCTTCGATCCGTTGACAGTAATGGATCGTAAGGAAGCCCGCAAATGTGACCGTTATAGTTTATTCGCAATAAATGCCGCAAAACAAGCGATTGACGACGCTGCTATGGACTTGGACAAGGAAGACAAGAACCGTATCGGCGTTATCTTTGCCTCTGGTATCGGTGGTATCAAGACATTCGACGAAGAAGTATTAGGATATGCAAAGATCAAAGACACGATCGGTCCTAAGTTCAATCCGTTCTTCATACCGAAGATGATTTCCGATATTGCAGCCGGACATATCTCCATGCTTTACGGATTCCATGGTCCCAACTTTGCGACAGTATCAGCTTGTGCATCTTCAACCAACGCGATCAGTGACGCGTTTAACTATATCCGTTTAGGAAAAGCTAACGTAATTATAACCGGTGGTGCCGAAGCTGCCGTTTCGGAATCTGGTGTCGGTGGGTTCAACTCGATGAACGCGCTGTCTACCCGCAACGATTCGCCCGAAACCGCTTCCCGTCCGTTCAGCGCAAGCCGTGACGGGTTTGTTATGGGAGAAGGTGCTGCCTGTCTGGTCCTGGAAGAGATGGAACACGCGTTGGCTCGTGGTGCTAAAATATATTGCGAGATTGCCGGAACCGGCATGTCTGCCGATGCTTACCACCTGACAGCTTCCCATCCGGACGGATTAGGAGCCAAGTTGGTTATGCGTAACGCACTGGAAGACGCAGAAATGACTCCGGAAGACATCGATTACATCAATGTTCACGGAACCTCTACGCCGGTAGGAGATATCTCAGAAGTAAAAGCGATCAAGGAAGTTTTCGGAGATCACGCTTACAACCTGAATATCAGTTCGACGAAATCAATGACCGGACACCTCTTGGGAGCGGCCGGAGCGATCGAGGCAATGTTCTGCATTAAGGCGATAAACGATGGTATCATTCCTCCGACAATCAACCATGCGGATGGTGATGATGATCCTGAAATAGATTATAAACTGAATTTCACATTCAATAAAGCTCAAAAAAGAGAAGTGCGGGCAGCACTCTCCAATACTTTCGGGTTTGGAGGTCACAACGCTTGTGCTATTGTTAAAAAATTTGTGAAGTAACGTGTTTACAAAGCTATACAAAAGAATAAGGCTCCTCAAGAACATGAACAAGGAGCCTTATTCTTCTTTATACAAGATACTCGGTTTTTATCCCGATAACATCCACCTTTATGAACAAGCCTTCCTCCATAAATCTTCTTCCGTAGAAAGCGGTGACGGCAGATGGCTGAACAATGAACGGTTGGAGTTTTTGGGTGATGCCGTATTGGATGCGGTCGTAGCCGATATCGTTTACAAACACTTTCAGAACAAGCGGGAAGGATTCCTGACCAACACTCGTTCCAAAATCGTACAGCGCGAGACGATGAACCGTGTTGCTGTCGAACTGGGACTCGACAAGATGGTCGTGTACTCCGCCAAACTAAGTTCCCATAACAACCACATGTATGGAAATGCCCTTGAAGCACTGATCGGTGCGATCTATCTGGACCAGGGCTACGAAGTCTGCTATAATTTCATCCAGAACGTGCTCATCAAAAAATATGTCAATCTGGAAACCATCGCCCGTAAAGAAGTCAATTTCAAATCGAGTCTGATCGAATGGAGCCAAAAGAACAAGCTTGAAATATCGTTCGACCTAATCGAATCGTTTACCGACAACGATGGAAATCCGGTGTTCCAGACAGGTGTGACGCTTTCTGACACACAGATAGGCGTAGGCATCGGCTATTCGAAAAAGGAATCCCAGCAGAGCGCAGCCAAGATGGCGATCAAGAAATTACGGACTGACAAAACATTCCAACAATTCATCTCGGAACTCAAGAAGAAGAAAACCGGTGAGAACACAGCCGAAAACGAATTCGAAAATCTACCTGAAGAAGCCGTAGAAAATAGCGGACAGGAGATAGCAGATACAGAGAAAAGAAAAGCGGAAACAAGCATAGAAGCTGTTCCCGCTGAAAATTAATTTCCGAACGATATTCCCATCCGTTTCCCCTGAATGATCAGATCATGTTCGGGAGTTACCAGTTTTAACTTACCGGCCACTTCAGACAGAGGAATTGATTCGACTTCACTGCCTTTCATGCAAACCATACGTCCGAATTGCCTGTTTGCGATCAGTTCCGTAGCATGTCCGCCCAAACGGGTAGCCAAGTTACGGTCGAAGGGAGAAGGATTGCCTCCACGCTGAATATACCCCAAGACGGTATCGCGGCTTTCGATACCTGTCGCCTCCTCTATGACACGCGTCACATAGACGGAAGGACGCTCTTTGTCAGGTGTTTCGATCCCTTCGGCCACAACCACGATGGAATAAGGCTTACCACGGCGGGCACGGTCCAAGATCACTTCGTTTATCTGGTCCATGTCAAAGCCCAGTTCAGGTAGCAGGATCACATCAGCACCTCCGGCCATCCCGGCATATAGCGCAATCCAGCCGGCGTGGTGTCCCATCACCTCCACCACCATTACCCGTTTGTGCGAACTGGCGGTCGAATGCAGGCGATCAATCGCTTCAGTCGCGATATTGACAGCCGTATCGAAACCGAACGTTATATCTGTCCCCCAGATGTCGTTATCGATAGTCTTCGGCACACCGATCACGTTCAAACCCATCGCCGAGAGCATACCTGCGGTTTTCTGTGTCCCGTTGCCGCCGATACAGACGAGGCAATCCAAGCCGAGTTCTTCATAATTCTGCCTAATGAGCTGCGGTTTCTCGCTTTCGCCTGAAGCCAGGAGTTTACGGAAAGGTTTCTCGCGGGAAGTCCCCAGGATCGTACCGCCCAAATTCAGGATACCTGAAAGGCTGCGTTCGTCAAAAGTCTGGACATCTTTATTCAGCAGGCCGACAAAGCCGCTGTGTATGCCGATGACTTCCATACCATAGTGCATAATGGCCGTTTTACCGACACCACGTATCGTGGCGTTTATTCCGGGACAGTCGCCACCAGAGGAAAGAATACCTATTTTCATCGTTTTTTGGGATTAAGTACTTGTTGTACAAAGATACTAAATTTATCGTATCTTTGCATGCAATTCAAACAACAGGAGCATGGATATTCTGACAAATACAATATCACTACTCTTCCGCCCCAGGCAAAAAGAGATCGCAAGGTTTGCCCAGGATGCAGATGCCATCCAGCACAAACAGCTGAAGTCCCTTTTATCTACCGCCCGAAATACCGAATGGGGTTTAAAACACGACTACAAAAGTATTCAGGGATATGCAGACTTTTGTGAGCGGATTCCTTTACAGACCTATGATGACATAAAACCATACGTCACCCGTATGATAAACGGAGAAAGAAATATCCTTTGGCCTTCGGTCGTGCGATGGTACGCAAAAAGCAGCGGCACCACAAACGACAAAAGCAAGTTCCTTCCCGTCACACCCGAAATTCTGAAAGGGTGTCATTACAAAGGCGGTTTCGACACCGTTTCCATCTATCTACAGAATAATCCCGACAGCCATTTTTTCGCCAGCAAAGGGTTGATACTGGGCGGAAGCCACAGTCCTTCCCCTTTGAACCGGAATGCACATTGCGGGGACCTTTCTGCCGTCCTGTTGCAGAACCTGAATCCTCTTGTCAACCTGATTCGCGTCCCCGACAAAAAGATCATCCTTATGGATGAATGGGAAAGCAAGATCAAGGCGATTGTCGAAAGCACTTGGAAAACCGACGTGAACAGCCTATCCGGTGTTCCCTCATGGATGCTGGTACTAATCAAGGCCGTATTACAAAAGACAGGAAGCGAATACCTGACGGATGTCTGGCCCAACATGGAGGTATTCTTCCACGGCGGGATCAGTTTCGAGCCGTACCGGGACCAATACAAAGCGTTGATTCCTTCGGACCGGATGCATTACATGGAGACCTACAATGCATCGGAAGGTTTTTTCGGCCTCCAAGACAATCCGGAGGAACACAGCCTTTTGCTGATGATCGACTATAGTGTCTTTTATGAATTTATCCCGATTAACGAAGTGGGGGAAGAACATCCGACCGTCCTTCCGTTAGAAGCTGTAGAGGTAGGGAAAAACTACGCGATGGTGATCACGACCTCCGGCGGATTATGGCGTTACCAGATCGGCGACACAGTCCGTTTCACCTCCCTTTATCCGCACAAGTTCGTAATATCGGGACGCACCAAGAACTTTATCAATGCCTTCGGAGAAGAACTGATGGTAGACAATGCCGACAAAGCGATCAGCAGGGTTTGCCGCCAGACAGGAGCCAAAGTGAAAGAGTATACCGCCGCTCCCCTTTTCATGCTGGACAAGGCAAAGGGCCGCCATCAATGGATGATCGAATTCGAGAAAATGCCGCCTTCACTCGATGATTTCGCCTCCTTGCTGGACAAGACCTTGCAACAGCTTAATTCCGACTACGAGGCAAAACGTTATAAAGAAATTTCCCTCCAACCGCTGGAAATCCGAGTTGCCCGTGAAGGGACCTTCTACGAATGGCTCCGCAGGAAAGGAAAATTAGGCGGTCAACACAAAATACCTCGCCTCAGCAACGACCGGACATTTATCGAGGAGTTGGGGAAAATTTGTGATTCATGATTTATATGTCGATAATAATTCATAAATCATAAATCTTCAAAATTTCCATGACAGATAAAGGCCGCCCCCATCAGGACTAAACGTCGGGGCAACGACCAAGCGATCATTTCCCTTCATATTGATTTTACGGGCGATCGCATTACGGATAGGGAAATAGGTCAAGTAAGCCAGCTCGACAGAAAGGATACCAAAGCCGGCTCCCGCCACTACATCGGCCACCCAATGACGGTTGTTATACAGGCGCGAACAAGCGACGAAGGTCGCCAACGCATAGCCAGAGTAGGCTAATACCGGGCAGCTGTCCTTAAACTCCTTCCAAGCGACATGTGCCCCTAAGAAAGCATTGGCGGTATGCCCGGAAGGAAACGAGTGAGGACCACCGTCAGGACGTATTTCGCCTACAGTATATTTGACCGTACGTGTCATGGCAGCGTTGAAGCCTTCGGCAATGGCAACCAGGCAAAGCTGATCCACCCAATTATGCTTCTCCTTCCCCATCAGGTCGCAGACAAAAACCCAACCCAACATGCCCCATTCCATGTAATCGTCGATCCGTATCTTCTTGACGGAATCCTTGCGGGAAAAGAGATGGAAATCGTTCATCCCGTCTATGGCAGTGCCAATCGCTCCGACTGTTATCAGGGAAGCGGGAAGGATCAGGCTTTTCGGTTTGAATTTATATTCGACGACAGACATCCGGGATGTGCTATCCCGTACCCCTGCATCGGACAGGGAAAGGTTTAGGGGCAATTCATGTAAGGGCGGTTCACCAACCGCCCCTATCGCTGTAAATATTGTAAACTGGAATAATGCCAGCAGAATACAAATAAAAGATTTCACTAAGTACCTTATTGATTTTCGCCCCCAAAGGAACAAAAATCTTCTTACATTACAACTATCGATTTGCTATTTCTTAACGGCAAAATAGTTCCCGTATGTGGGAACTATTTACAAGGTTATTGAAATTTTTAGTAGCTTATTGATCGTATTGCCTGCAAAAGTGCTTCCATATCATCAGGGAAGATATCGCCGATGTTTCCGATACGGAATGTATCAGCGTCGGAGATTTTACCGGGATAGATGACGAAACCTTTTGCCTTCAACTGATCGTAGAAAGAATGGAAATCGAAATCGGCAGTAGGATACAGGAAAGAGGTGATGATCGGGCCTTGCGAAGCATCCGGCAGCAGAGTTTTGAAACCTAACGCACGCATACCGTCGACCAGCGTACGGTGGTTTTGCTTATAGCGTTCCGAACGGGCAACGATACCGCCTTCTTCATTCAGTTCTTTCATGGCCTGATAAAAAGCATGCACCACATGTGTAGGCGATGTGAAACGCCATTTGCCACCGCCTTTTTCCATCGTTTCCCACTGCGCATAGATGTCGAGCGAGAGAGAACGGGCATTTCCTTTCGTTGCGATCAGCTTATCTTTCTTCGCAATGATAAAACCGAAACCGGGAACACCTTGGATACATTTGTTGGCACTGCTGACTAAAAAGTCGATATCCAGCTTCTTCATATCAATTGGCACACCGCCAAAGCTACTCATAGCATCAACGATAAAGGTGATGTTACGACCTTTCAAGACTTCGGCCACTTCTTCGATCGGGTTCAGCAGACCGGTTGTCGTTTCACTATGTACCATCGACAGGTGCGTAATATCCGGATTAGCTTCGAGGGCTTTACGAGCCACTTCACCAGTCACCAATTCCGTCTCGTGCAAAGAGACCAGTACATGGTCAATATGATAGTATTCCGCAATCTGTGCCATACGTTTGCCGTAAGCACCGTTCGCCAGGATCAGAAGTTTGTCGGTCGGCTTCACGGCTGCACCGATGGTGGCCTCCACACAGTATGTTCCGCTGCCTTGCAACAAGACATCCGTATATTCGTCTTCATCCAGTCCGGCAATAGCCAACAAGCCCTTACGGATGGGGGTTACAATTCCTTCGTTATAATCTTTATCCCAAGTACACCAGTCCTGAAGCATCGCTTCGCGAACTGTTTCAGATGTGCTCAGGGGACCTGGGGTAAGCAACAGGTAATTTCTTTTTGTATTCATGATATCCTTATTATAAATCAATATTTACCATTAATCTTCTCAATGCAGGAGGGGAGCTCCATAATGTTGTCCAAGACAAAATGGGCACCGGCATTCAGCATCCGTTCACGCACTTCGCGCTTGAGTTCGATCAGTTCGTCGGACGAACGGTGGTTGTATTCCTCTTCTGTCAATCCCATCTCGTTGCTACCGGTCACGATGCCGACGCTCCATACTTTGGCATTCACTCCTTCCTTGATGTCGGCGATCGTGTCTCCTACCTTCACCACATTATCAACGGAAGGAATAGCCAAGTCGATCATATTCTTATAGATCATATACGGGGCAGGACGCCCGGCGGGAACATCATCCGGAGTAACCAGGTTATCCACCACATAGCCTTTAGCTGCCGCATCGGGACGAACCACTTCCATCATCGCCTGTGTATAGCCTGTTGTAGAACCGATTCTAATTCCTTCTTCGCGCAACAGCTTCATCGTATCCAGCACACCGGGGATCGGATCCGTAAAGTTGCGGAGAGACGAGAACAAATGCTTTTCGAAGCTCCGATACATTTCGTTTACATCGTCCATGTTCCAGTCACGGTTATAGCGAACCTGAAATTTGGCTTTTACTTCCGGCATATTCAGGATCGCCTTGATATGATCTATTTTCAACAATCCCATCGGCTCACGCGCCTGCCGGTAGGTTATATCAATTCCTTTTTCTTCAGAGAAAACTTTCAGGAAAGCATTCAAAGGGGCAAAACAGCCGAAATCGACAGCCGTTCCGGCCCAGTCCATAATCACACATGAAATCTTTTTCATAACTGATTTATTTCTTTTATTATACTGATTCGTTTATCAAGCCATCGTGATCGCATTCCGCGAAGCCGTATCCAATTCGAGCACTTCGTTGCTCTTGACAACCAACCCGTTTTCCTTACGGAAACGCTGATGCAAATATACAAAAGAACAAATGAAGGTGATACAGCAGAAGATACCGACATACCCGGCAAACTGGTTATAAAATACCGCCCAATCGATATGCGGGTTGCAAAATTCCTTCAGCACAAGCACAAGCACCGTCCCGGTGTATCCCAAAAAATCCGTCGTTACGATAAAGAACCCTACATTCCCGTGAATCTTAAAGCAAGCAATGAAGCGGTCGAAGAAAATCGTCTGGAAAGTAAGATACGCGATGTATAAGCAAAGACTTTGGACGAACAGCCAGACAACAGGAGAAAGCTGGAACCGTTCCTGCCCGAAAGAGACAACAGACATCACGATCATCCCCATAATAATCAACCCGAAAAGAATAGAAAGAGCTTTCAGATTATCCTTCACAAAAACCATCAATCCGAAAACCACAAGGATAATAAGTGTCACCACACTGTCGATCTTCGCAAAAAGCCAAGGCGAATATTCGGAAACATCGATGATATTCACTAAAAAGTCTTCTTTTATATCGCGTAACACCACGATGGCTATATTGGCAACGAACAACATCATGAGGAAAGGCATAAAATTCTTGAACAACTCCCAACGCTGTTTCCCATTCAATGTCGCACGCTCCGATTTCATCGCAATATCTTCTTCGGTCGGTTGAGGTAGACGGTTCAGGGCATATCCGAGCAATGCTAACAGAGGCAGTGCGACAGCACCAATCAATGCAGGCATCCAAAACTCATTCACATGCAGGTTATTCATAACATACAACCCAGCCGACTTGGCCGTCCCGGAACTGATCACCATACTGACACCTAACAGGCTGGCAAGGATATCCGTCATCCGACGTCCTTCGATAAAACTGAAGATCACCCCCCACATGCAACCCAACGACAGGCCGTTCAGGAACATAGCTGCAATATTGTAAGGAGCGGAAAGCAGACCGAAGAAAACCAACGAAAGCTCTGCCATCACAACAGACATCAGGATAAACCTCAAACGCTCTTCCCGTCTCAGTTCGGAGATCAGCTTGATCCCCATAAACTTAGAAATCACATATCCTACTATCTGGGAGATCGTAACAACCACCTTATAATCCATATCGAAGAACTCGACATCCTCGAAAGCCGCCGCCGTATAAGGCTTGCGCAGTGCATATACCAATGAATAAGATAAAAGAGCCGCACCGCCGGCCCAGAGGATAAAAAGAAAATCGGATAACCGTTTCCGAGATGGATTTTTAGTTTGTTGTTCGTTGTTCATAACATGCTGTCATTTTGTTTACGGCTGCAAAAGTAGACGTGGCATGTTACAGGAATATTACTGAAAACATGAATGTTCATTATTTATATATATTATAAATCAACCGATTATAAAGCAATATTTATGTAACATTCATGTAACGGAAATGCAACACGCTTGTATTTATTTTGCAATATAAAACAGTAAATAAGAACAACATGGATGACTTCCGTGAACTCTACCGCCGGATAGAATATCTGCGCAATAACGGGATCAAGATGAAGGAGATTGCCGACTGTGCCGGAATGGCTCCCAGCATCCTGTCTTCTCTGTACACAACAGTGCTCCCGACTTATTTCGAGGAACTGAAAAACTGCTCGCACGAGGAAGCATTGGACCATGCGATCGTATTGGTCAACAACATATCCAAACGACGCCTGCTGTCCGTCCTGCCGGAATTGTTGAAACGCTTGGAAGGGATGGAACCGAACATACAACCCGACCGGAAAGCCAATCCTTTCCTCGACCATTTGCAAGAAGAAATACTGCTTTCCACCACACGGGTGGACAACATATGCGGACTTTACACGAGTTACAGCCTTTCTTCTTCCTCGGACTGCCTGAAGATGGAACCTTTTATCATCAGTCTATCCGAAAACAAGGAGTACATCCGCATCGGACGGTTAAATGCTTACGGGGAGGCGCAATGGGGCATGGGAGTCACAGGTGATCCACAGAACTTTTATTGCATGTTCAGCGAAAACCCCTCGCCTCAATTCACGCTGGTAACAATCTATCTGCAAATCCCATTTTTCCGGAATCCCCGGCAACTGCGCGGTTTATATATCGGACTTGACTACAACCGGAACCCGGTTGCACGCCGCATCCTACTTATCAAGAAGTCTGACTGCACGGATACGGAAGAATTTTTATCCATGGAAAGCGGCTTGATCCAAAAGGAGGATTTCACCTCCGAACAACAGGCTTATTACGATTATACCTGTCAGACCGGCGACTACATCAAGATGTGCACGGTTCCTTCGCTTCAGATGGATGAGAGTGATCTTGTCAAAGAAAAGACAATGCTATCGTTATAGTTACTTTTGGCTTGACCCAAAAGTAACCAAAAAGTCAAGGCCGAACCTGCTTCGCTACTCCGGGCAGGCGACAGCGTAGTCTTTGCCCGGAGTAGCCCAGACGGTTAAGCCTTGAACTTTTGGTTACTTTTCTTTCAAGAGAAAAGTAACACACCGATTATTCTTTTTGGAACTTACGGCTCACTTTCAGCAAATTAGCCGTAAAAGATACCACATTCTGCGCTTCCTGTACCATATTTAGGTAGACCATGCTGACCTTCGTACTACCGCTCTGTCCTTGGATACGTTTCAGTTCCTCCTTCTTCAGAAGCGTCAGTTTAGCCGTCAGATCGACCGATTCGGCAATCAGGTCATCCATACGATGGTAATCATTGCTTTCGATCATAACCGAACTGCGGTTCAGGAAAGAAACGATCTCATCGGTCATCTTTCCGAAATCCTCCTTCTGTACTTCACAAAGCGGGCTAAAATGATTGTCGACATGCTCTTTGCCTGGCTCCGTCAGACGACGGATACTGAACACGATCTCGCTGGCAAAATCATTCCCCTGATAATAGTACAAACCTTTATCGATCGCAATATCATGCTCCAACTGGGTAACGCCCAACGTGCCGACACGTTTGACCTGTTTCAAGTAACTCTTCTTTTCCTCAATCGCGCTCATAACCTTGCGAAGTTCGCGCAGGTTTTCATCCATAAAGCCATGAACAGAGCGGTTGAAAGTGTCGGAAGCGAAGTTCAGCACGTCACAAAGCTCGTCGCGACTATGTTCACGGAACAGCGAAAGAGCTTCACGTTTGTCCTTTGTCTCACGTAGTTTGGAAATCGTGGAATCAACTTCTTCCTGCATGGCTTCCTTCTTCATCTTCTTTTTATACAGAATCTGGTTACGGATCAGCATATAGATCGCCAGCCCCACCATCGCCGCCATTGCCGCAATACCACCGACATGGATCAACAGAGCAACCAGGAAACAGATCGTAAAGGCTGCACCTGCCGTAATAAACCAACCACCGATCACGGAGAGCACACCGGTGATACGGTAAACTGCGCTTTCACGCCCCCAAGCACGGTCGGCCAGAGAACTACCCATCGCCACCATAAAAGCGACATAAGTCGTAGACAACGGCAACTTCAACGAAGTACCCAACGCAATCAACAGACCGGAAAGCACGACATTCACCGAAGCACGCACCAAGTCGAAACTGGCCTTATCTTCAAGTATTATCTCGTTATTATTGAAACGGCTGTCAATCCAGTCCTTCACTCGCAAAGGCACCACGCTCAATATCGTATTGGAGGCATTGTTGCACGTACGCACCAGAACACGTGCAACGGGCGATGTTCCGAAATTTTCATTTCCATCCGACTGCCGGGCCAAGTCTACAGACGTTTTGATCACCGCCTGCGCCTTTTTCGAAGTAGCCAAGGCAATCACCATGACCAAGCCGGAACCAACAAGGAAGTACCACGGGGTTTTGGCCGGTTCAAGCAACGACTCCATCAGGAAAGTGTCGGTTGTAGTCGTGCCTCCCTGCGCCATCAAATCCATATAAGAAGAATAGCCAGCCAACGGAACACCGATAAAGTTCACTAAGTCATTACCGGCAAACGCCAAAGCCAAGGCAAACGTTCCCAGCAAGATCACCACTTTAAAAACGTTCACCTTCAACCAGTGAAGAACCTGCATCAATAAAGTGAAAAAGATAAGTGCTCCCCACACGATCGTGTCCGTATTGCTATAAATCATCGTTTTAAGATCACCTTCCATAAAGGAACTTTCTTTCAAACCTTTTATCAACATGAAATACAAGATGGAAGTGGCAGCCAAACCACCGAACAAGCCGATAAAATAGTTCATGTGTTTCTTGTAGTTGAAAGTAAAAATCAAGCGAGAAATGTATTGAACAATGGCCCCGAAAAAGAAAGCGATCGCCACTGAAAGAAAAATGGCAAGTATCACCGTAAAAGCCTTATCCGTGTTCAGCAGGTCACCCAACTGAAGTGCACCATTAGAATTGGCAATCTTGATTAATGAAATTGCAACCGTACCGCCCAACAATTCGAATACCAGCGAAACGGTAGTCGAAGTAGGCATCCCCAGAGAGTTAAAAATGTCCAGCAACACCACATCGGTGAGCATGACAGCCAGCAAAATACACATAATTTCTGAAAAATAGAAATGTTGCGGCTGGTAAATTCCGTGCCTGGCAATATCCATCATTCCGTTGGATAGCGAAGCACCGACAAAGATGCCGATCGCGGCAATCACCATTATTACTTTAAAAGATGCAGCTTTCGATCCTATTGCCGAATTCATAAAATTGACTGCATCGTTACTAACTCCGACTGACAGGTCAAACACCGCCAGCACAAAGAGGAAAATGATCAGAAAGAGATAGAATGTCTCCATAATTGCTTGTTATATATTTGGTTGCAAAGGTCTGAAACAAATATTACGCAAAAATGACATAGATATTACAAACATGTTACAAGTCAAACCATACATCCACAGAAACAGTTGAATAAAAAAATAATGTTACCGGACTAGGGGATTTTCGCTATATTCGCGACTTTTATTATAAGAACATTGTTAATCTTACTCACACTTGGGAGAGAATCGAGACGATATCATACAGTGGGCTTGTGAAATGGCCTTATCGGATTCACAAACCGCTCTTAAATCGCTTTACATGACCTATTTCGGGCCACTAATGCGATTTACGGGTATGTATGTCTCATCGCCGGCAGAAGCCGAAGAGATCGTATCCGATACCTTCTTAGCTATCTGGAACAACCGCAAACAGCTACCCGGCATCTCTAATTTCGATTCTTACATATATACGGTAGCCCGCCACAAGGCGATCAGCTATTATCGCAAACAGCACATGGAGCAGGTATCGCTGGACGAAATCTCCATCGACCTTTTCACATCGACCGAAACGACTCCCGAAGAAGAGCTTATCAGCCAAGAAGGAATTCACCGCCTGAACTTGGCGATCGACTCGCTACCCGCCAAATGCAAGATGGCTTTCAAACTCGTCCGCGAGGACAAGCTCAAATATAAAGAAGTGGCTGCCATCCTCGACATCTCCGTCAAAACATTGGAAGCACACTTGGCGAATGCCGTCCGCAAACTGCGGGAAACACTTGCCGACGATTGCATCTGAAAAGCAACACTCTGGCATGAAGCAAAAATTTCATGCATAGGATACTTCTGTTTCATGCCCAGGAAACATTTGTTTCCACCTATTGAAAATTTTGTTTCCTCCTATTGAAAATAAATTTTCCCACAGTGGGAAATTTATTTTCTCCGAATGGGAACAGATGAAAATTTTCTATCTTTTTCTCATTTCGACTAAGGGTATTCTCGCTTCCCAGCGACTATACATATAGAAACACACAGAATGGAAAACAGAATAAACCATATAATCGCACGTGTCCTGAGTGGAGAAAGTTCTTCGGACGATATCCTTTCGTTAAGTGAATGGCTGAACGAAAACGAAAAAAATCGAGATGAATTCCGACGTCTCAAGAATTATTGGGATGCAGATGTCGCTTTCAAACATTCCGTTGCCCCTGCTTTCTCGGCCGACAAACTGCAACAAAAGATCAATGTACAAAGAAGGCAGACTGCCCGGCGGCAATTATGGAGAAACGCCATTCCACTAATTGCCGCAGCCTGTTTGCTTTTCATTTTCTCAACAGCCCTTTTCCTTTATAATACAAATGACCGTATATCCGAACACTACACCTTGCTGACAGACGAACATACCTCCAACTTCACGATGGAAGATGGAACCATCATCACATTGAACAAAAACAGCCGCTTAAGCTATTCCGACAAATACGGGAAAGACAGCCGCAACGTCAAATTAGAAGGTGAAGCCTATTTTGAAGTGGCAAAAGATCCAAGCAAGCCCTTCCAAGTAGAGATGAACGGTGCTTCTATCACCGTATTGGGTACGCACTTCAACGTGAAGGCAGATGCAGAGTCAGACGATATCACGGCAACCCTTGTGGAAGGTTCCATCCGTTTCGAAGGCGCAAAGCAAAATATCGTGATGACCCCAAACCAACAACTGACTTTCAACCGGTCGACAAACAAGGTGGATGTCAAAGAAATAGACACCGACACTTTCACAGCTTGGAAAGACGGTCTGTTGAAATACAAATCGATTCCATTCACCGAATTGATCGAGAACTTGAAAGACATCTACCAAGTAGAAATCCGGATTGATGATGAAAGACTGGCAGATCCATCCATCACCGTTTCCGGTACATTCAATCAAAAACAAAGCATAGAACAGATCCTAAAAGTAATCTCACACAGTTTGCCTATACGGTGGACGAATAAAACAGGAAATTATCATATCCAACATGCACACTAAAAAATAATGCCTATGAGAAAACGCTAATGTTAAAAGTAGCACTGAGACCTACACTAAGCGAACAGGGTCACACCATGAAACAAGTAAATTATTAATCTCTTAAATCAATACATAAGCATGAAAAATGTTTCGTATTACAGGCATCTTCATCCTGAAAGCCTGAAAAAATTAGTAGCAATTACAAAAATTACGGCGGTTTCGCTATTAACAGTTTTACCTTCCACTATGCAAGCGGAACCTACCTATTCACAATCGGTAGTGATATCCATCAAAACTGAACGGATGCTTCTCACCGACTTGTTTTCACAGATAGAAAAACAAAGCGAATTCCTATTTTTCTATGTAGATAAAGATGTTGCAGACATTAAAGTCAACATAAAGGCCAACAGTAATCAAATCGATGAAATCCTGACACAAGCATTGACAGGAACAGGACTGACTTATACGATCAACGATCGGAATATCAACATTATGCGAAAAGCATACGCACGGCAACAACAGGCCAAGCAAATCACGGGGAAAGTCCTAGACAATAACGGTGACCCGATCATCGGAGCCAATGTTGTAGAGAAAGGAACGACTAACGGGTCCATTACTGATGTTGAAGGCCTCTTCAACATCAGTATAGCACCAGGTGCTATACTTTCGATCTCCTACATCGGATACAAGCCGACCGAAATAAAGTCGGTTCACAAAACTCCTACAACATCACCCTCGAAGAAGATTCGGAGACATTGGATGAAGTCGTCGTGATCGGCTACGGTACGGCACGCAAAATCGACCTGACAGGATCGACCTCTTCTTTGGGAGGCGACAAACTTCGGATGAAGAGTACACCGCAGCTTTCCAGTCAATTACAAGGACAGATGGCCGGCGTACAGATCACACGTTCCAGCGGTGACCCGTCAGCCGGAGCTACTATCCGCGTACGTGGTGTCACGACCATGTCAACTAATGACCCATTAGTGATCGTGGATGGAGTGCCTGGCACTCTTACAGATATTGCCCCTGAAGACGTAAAAGACATTCAGGTTTTGAAAGACGCAGCTTCGGCTGCTATTTACGGTTCACGCGCAGCGGCAGGTGTCATATTGGTCACAACCAAACGTGCCAAAAACAAGGAATTCCATCTTTCATATAATGGAGAATACGGCATCAACACACCGACCGCAAAACCTAAATTCGCTAATGCCGTACAATGGATGAGTGGTCTTAACGAATTAGCTTTCAACGATGGTGCATCATCCCTCCATTCACTTTACTCCGAAGATGTAATCAACAATTACGCACAACTACGAGCTGAAGATCCGGACCGCTATGCAGATACCGACTTTATGGATTTAGGATTGAAAAGTAGCACACATCACCAAAGACACTCTCTCTCGCTCAGTGGAGGTACAGAAAAACTGAAAACAAACTTCAGTCTCAACTATTACAATTCGGAAGCACTTATCCAAACAAAAGACTACGAGCGTTTCAATATCCGCACGAACAATGACTACCAAATCAATAATTGGATACATGCCAATGTTGACTTGAATTTACTCTATTCTAACGCAAATGAACCTCACGGATCGATCTTTACCTTAATGGAGCGTGCACCGATCTACAATGCTTATTGGTCTGACGGACGTTTTGCCGATGGCAAAGATGGTGACAACCCTATTGCCGAGCACCAATTAGGCGGTTCCATGAAAAAACAGAACTACAGTGTGGGTGGTAAATTACAATTAGATATCACACCCATAGAAGGATTAACATTAACTGCCATCGTAGCACCAAAATATTCTTTTTACAAAGGAAAAGACCATCGCAAAAGATACGAAGTCTACCGGATCACCGGTGACCCGATTCCCGGAGTTGGCTATGCTTCAACTAGTCTCAGTGAAAGTCGTAACGACAACCATAGCTTGACTAAGCAGTTCTATGCCAACTATAAAATGCAACTGAAACGCCACTCTATCGGATTGATGGCTGGTTATGAAGATTATTCTTACAAATGGGAAGAAGAAGGTGCTTCACGAACCAATTTTAATTTGGTCAATTATCCTTACTTGAATTTAGGGCCTGAAGACTACCAATACAATAGCGGAAAAGCTGGACATAATGCCTATCGTTCATTCTTCGGTCGTATCATGTATTCATGGGCAGATCGCTATATGCTGCAAGCTAATATTCGCTCAGATGGTTCTTCACGTTTTGCTGATGGCCACCGTTGGGGTACATTTCCTTCCGTTAGTGCAGGTTGGGTTATTTCCGAAGAACCTTGGTTCAACAAAAGCATTGTAGATTATTTAAAGTTACGCGGTTCAATTGGACAATTGGGAAACGAACGTCTAGGGAAGGAGTTTCCTTATCAAGCAATACTCAGTTTTGGCACAGGTTTTATTCCAAATGCAACTACAGGTGTAGCAGATGTCGTACAAACGGCTTATCAGACAGACTATGCTTTCAACAACCTAACATGGGAAACGACCACCACCTATGGTTTCGGAGCTGACATCACTTTGCTAAATAACAGACTTCGTGCATCAGCCGATTATTATTACAAAAAGACAACTGATATGCTGATGGAAGTTGGATTCCCTTCTTATTTTGGTTATAACGCACCGCAAAACAACGCAGCCGATATGAATACGAAAGGTTGGGATCTTGAACTTTCCTGGAGCGATCAAATCAACGATTTCCGATACGGTGTAAGTTTCAATTTGTCCGATTATCGTTCTAAAATGGGATACATGACAAACCGACAGAAAATCGATGATAACAAGATCACTGAAGAAGGGTCTTATTTTAACGAATGGTACGGATACAAAAGTATGGGCATTATCTTGAATGATGCTGCCATGTTGGACGAAAACGGAAATACCATTCCAGTTCTGACTAACAACGATAAAGCAGGTAACATACGTTACCAAGATATAGATGGAGACGGCAAAATCACTGCTTCCGCCGATCGTGTACGCTTGGGCAATTCCCTACCAGAAATGCAATACGGTGGCTCTCTATGGGCAGAATGGAAAGGCTTGGATTTCAATTTATCATTTCAAGGTGTTGGACATCAATTAGCCTACTGGAACTGGCCCGGTACACCATTCAATTATCAAGCATATGCTTGTCCGGTAAATCTGATCGAAAGCCATTGGAGTCCGACAGCAACGGATGCAGAAAATGCCAAGGCAAAATATCCGAAATTGACGACCAATAGTGCCAATATTTATGCAAAAAGTGACTTCTATATTTTCAACGGAGCTTATATGCGTATCAAAAACATCACATTAGGTTATACGCTCCCATCTGAATTCACGAAGAAGTTTTTTGTTAACAAGTTGAGAGTCTATTTCAGTGCGAATGACCTGCCTGCCTTCTCGAAATATCCCGAAGGATTCGATCCCGAATGGGGGGATCGCGCAAAAGACTTGATCATGTCTTCTTATATTTTTGGCTTGAATGTTTCATTTTAATTAAAAAAATCCTGTTATGAACAAAATAAACAAATATCTATTAACCGGAATAGTCTCACTAAGCATGACAGCCTGTGCAAACCTCGACCTAAATCCACTTTCTGAAGGATCGAGTGAAAATTGGTATCACGATGAAACCGAAATAGAAATGGCACTTAATGATTTGTGGAGACCAGACTTCTTTCCGATTGACGCCATCTATTGGGATGATGATTTGTTAAACCGAAATGGTTCCAACGAAGTTACGCTCGGAACAGTCACTTCTCAATGGGGGACCTCCTCCACACGCTGGAGTTCCTTATACAAGTCCATCGCCCGTGCAACAAAAGTAATTCAAGCATTGGACAATGGTTCTGCGACCGGAATCAGTGAAAGCAAAGTAAACCAATACAAGGGGGAAGCCTATTTCATGTTAGGGTTTGCCTACTGTGAACTGACTGCCTATTATGGAGATTGCGTGTTGAATAAAGGTATGACTTTGGATGAAGCATACGTGGCAACCCGCTCACCCAAAAACGAAGTGCTTGCATATGCTTTTGAATGTTTAGACAAAGCGGCCGAATATCTGCCCAATTCCTACAAAGGTCAACAACGGCCGACCAAAGGAGCCGCCCTCGGTTTCAAAGCCCGTTTTGCCCTCTTCCACGAAGACTGGCAAACCGCCGTTGATGCTGCACAAAAATGTATGGATCTCGGAGTCTACAAATTACACGACAATTATCGGGAAATGTTCCAAGCTACCAGTTCTCCCGAATTTATGTTTTATTTCAAAGGAGACTTGACATTAAAAAAAGGATATGGTTTCATGGAAAATGTACGTGACTTTGTCATACGCAAAATCGGTGGCCATTGCAACCAAAGTCCATCATTGGAGCTGTTCTGTTCCTACACCTGCACGGACGGTTTGCCTATTGACAAATCACCGCTCTATAACCCGAAAGATCCATTTGCCAACCGAGACCCGCGTCTGGCAATGACAATCCAACCTTTCAAAACTAAATACTCTGCTGACTATGCAGAATATGAACAGTCCAAAAAAGATGGGACATTTCCTGAAAAATATCCAGATTATATCACATTAGGCTATGAATTCAATCCCAGTCCTTATGCAAATACGGTATACGAAGTGTCTACCGGTAAAATGGTAGTCAACACTGACTCCAAAGCATCGAATCAACATTCAGCTTATAACGGATTGATTCTCCGTAAATTTGTGAAGGATGACTGGAAAGATTTCAACAATTATAATCTAAAAGCAGACAACTGTTATCCATACCTACGTTATGCTGAGGTACTGATGACTTACGTGGAAGCGAAGAACGAAATGGGACAATGTACACAAGACGACTTGGACAAAACGATCAATCTGATCCGTGAACGTGCCTATCGCGAAACAGGTATCGCTTACCCCCGCGTAGAAGTACAATCACAAGAGGCTTTACGCAAAATCATCCGCATGGACCGTCGTTCGGAATTCGCATTCGAGGGGATTCGTTATCGCGACCTGTTGCGTTGGCGCATTGCTGAAAAATCACACAACAAGTCCATGTATTACTTGAATCGTGCCTGGTCTAACTCCGCCAATTGGAATGGTTTGACCGGCAGTGAATCAAACATCGAATTGTCTCAAGACTTCATAACTTTGTTAAAGAACTGGGACGAAGGTTACTATCCTATCGGTGGCATACCGACAATCGATGAAAACGGACTGCCCAATCTTGCACCTATGGAAACCGCTGGATATATCACTACATTCTACAAAATGTCTTTTGACCCAAAGAAAAACTATTTGTGGCCTATTCCAGCTAACGATATTTTGGTCAACGGTAACCTAACGCAAAACGACGGGTATTAATCTCTAGCAATCGAAGCCTCAATTATGGATTTTCAATGTTGAAAATCCATAATTGAGGCTTCGATTATCCATTGAAATAATATTTTTAAAACTTCGATTAATAAATATCGCCATTATGAAGTATAAATTATTTCCTTGTATTCTTTGTATAACATTATTTTCCTGCCATTTTCAAAAAAAGGAAAATACATCCGCTGTCAAAGAAGTCGATATTTGCATATACGGAGGAACATCCGCAGGTGTTGTAGCTGCTTACTCTGCAAAAAAGATGGGTAAATCCGTTCTTTTGGTAGAGCCTGGCAAATATTTAGGAGGTATGACTACCGGCGGATTAGGAATGACAGATATCGGAAACAAATATGCAGTTACCGGATTGGCACGCCTTTTCTATCGTCGTATTGGAGAGCATTATAATAAATTCGAGCAATGGACCTTTCCCCCAAGTGTCGCGACTGCAACCATGAACCGCTTTGTGAAAGATGCAGATTTGGATGTCCTGTATTATCGTCGCATAACAGATGCTCAAGTTCAGAATAAAAGAATAAAAAGTATCACTTTGGAAGACTCCCAACAACCGGATAAAAAGACCTTGATACGGGTTAAAGCCAAACAATTCATTGATTGTTCGTATGAAGGCGATTTAATGGCAAAAGCCGGTGTCTCTTATTTTGTAGGACGTGAAGGAAACGAAGAATACGACGAGACTCTTAATGGAGTCCAGATGTCTTTCTGGCATCAATTTCCGGACGGAGTAGACCCATATCTAAAAGAAGGCGATCCGAATAGTGGCTTATGTTGGGGAATCCAACCTAATACACTGAAAGAAAGAGGAAGTGGAGATAAACTCGTACAAGCATACAATTTCCGTTTATGCCTTACCGACAATAAAGAAAATCAACGTCCGTTCGAAAAACCTGAAAACTATGATCCGGCCAAATATGAACTATTGGCACGTGCTATCCGTAAAATGGATTTACACATAGATAATTATCTCTTATTTAACTGGGGTATGATGCCAGATAATAAGTATGACGTGAATAATCGCGGACCACTATCAACTGATATGATCGGTATGAATTACGAATATCCGGATGGCAACTATGCAACCCGCGAACGGATCTGGCAAGAACATGTAGACTATACAAAAGGACTGCTCTATTTCCTCACACACGATGAAAGAGTCCCTTCCAAACTTCGCGACCAGGTTTCCAGATTCGGATGGGCGAAAGATGAATTTGTTGACAATGATAACTTTCCGACCCAACTATATGTGCGCGAAGCCCGACGTCTAAACGGGGAATATATCATGACACAAAAAAATTGCCAAGGGGAAGAAACAGTGGGAGATGCAATCGGAATGGCCGCCTACGGAATGGACTCTCATAATTGCCAACGTATCGTTACAAACGGTATGGTAAAAAATGAAGGGGATGTCCAATATCATGGCTTCCCACCCTATCCGATCTCGTACAAGAGCATTACGCCTAAACGCGAAGAATGTACTAATCTACTGGTCCCCGTATGTATTTCTTCCACCCATATCGCTTTCGGATCAATCCGGATGGAACCGGTCTTTATGGTGCTGGGACAATCGGCAGCCGTAGCATCGGCATTAGCGATCAACGATAATACTGACGTCCAGACAATAGATGTAACCAAGCTAAGGAAAATATTGAAAGACAATCCTTATTTGGACGGTTCTACTCCCGAAATATTAGTCGATGACAGCGATATCGACAAAATAGAAAGATCCGGACATTGGCAAAAAAGCTTTGGAGCGCATTATAAGAACAGCTTCTTAAAGTCGGCGAACCAAAAGAACAATTGCTCTTTCACCTTTATGCCTGTTATTAAAAAGGCGGATACATACGAAGTGTTCTTTTACTGCACAGCTCTTCCCGACCAGGAAATGCCCGAAGTTATGGCTTTTGACATTACGGGTAAAGAGGGGACCAAGCAAGTAGAAATATCTCCCAGATCTCACAAAGGTGCATGGGTAAGTTTAGGCACATACGCGTTTGAGAAAGGCAACTGGACATCTTCTATCAAGATTGACGGCTGCCGTTCGAAGGGTGCCTTATTTGCCGATGCTATTATATTAGTTCCTAAAAAATAAAATTCTTATCTTTATAGTTCCCATAAAAACCAAGTATAAAAAGAGAATACCATGATTACACGACGTGATTTTTTAAAAGTAACGGCAGCCGGAGGCGCATTAGCCTCTTTAGGTAGCGTGACGGAAGCAAAAGCGGCCATGAAGTCAGCCGTTCCAGATGAAGGGTTCTGCCATGAAGGGGCGCGTAAGATTCCGGTGATTGCAGAAGTAGATCTTGTGGTCGCGGGTGGAAGTTCACGTGCTATTGCCGCTGCTGTTGCCGCAGCGAAAACAGGTAGTCGAGTTTACCTGGTTGGCTATATGCCCTATCTGGGTGAAGACATATGCGGCTCACATCTCTACGAGCGAGAAGCAGGGGAAAAACTGCAGACAGCACTTGCACGCAAGCTCTTTCCGGGGAAAAATTTCCCGACTCTGCTTCATATAAAGAAAACGCTGGAAGACGAGCTGATCGACAACAACGTACAGTTCCTCTACAGCAGCTATGTAACGAATGTGCTGACGGACCCGTCCGGTAAACCTGCGGGAGTCGTGATTGCAAACCGTTCGGGCAGACAGGCTATCCGTTGCAAAGCGATTATCGATGCGACGCACAATGCATCCGTTGCCGGACTATTAGGAGCAGAACGTAAACCTTTTATCGCAGGTTCGCAAGAATTCTGCTATACCGTAGTAGGAAATACCCCGAAAGAAGCACCGGAAATTATCCAGGCCGAAGAATTATCCCAGCCCATCAAGGTTGGTGAGAAAAGCTATCCGGTCACCCGCTATACATTCCATTTACCACTCAAAGACGACTCGTATGCATCACTGGCCGAGGTCGAACAGATCATCCGTAACCGGACATGGGATATAGACCAGGTCGACAGCTCGGATCTGCTCTGGTATATTCCGAAACAAACGATTAACAGCGAGAAAGCATATAACGGGAATCCGGTGTCCTGGCGCAAGTTACCGATGCAAGCATTCAAATCTAAGAATATTGCAAACCTATGGGTACTCGGTCCCTGTGCTGAGATACCAAGAGAGTTGGCAGCCAAAGTGATGCGCCCCGTTCCGGCCCTGTTCATAGGAGAAATGATGGGCGAAACAGTAGCCAGGCAGATAAAGGATATACCCGTACCAGCTCAGGCCACTGTCCGCCAGCTTAAAGTAAACGCTTCAAACTACGGACAAACAGGCGAACTGCTCTCCCCACTCCGTCCGTCCCTGCAAAAGGGGTTCGTCGACTCTCCAGCAGGTGCGCTTCCGGTTTTAGGCAGCTACGATGTAGTTGTGATGGGAGGCGGCACAGCAGGTGCGTCCGCCGGAATATCTGCAGCCAAACAGGGAGCCAATACATTGGTATTGGAATACCTGCACGGGCTTGGAGGATTGAGTACACTAGGAATGATCGGTGTCTATTGGGATGGGTTCCGAGGCGGATATACCGCTCATATAGACAAGAGTGTCCTGGCAATGGCACCTAAAGACCATCCAAGACAACCCAAAGGAGAAGGACGTTTCCCTGCCGACTGGAAAATGGAATGGCATCGTAAAGAGCTGTTACAGGCAGGAGGCAAACTCTGGTTCGGCGTGATGGGATGCGGTGCTTTGATAGAAGGAAGCCAAGTAAAGGGAGTCGTAGTCGCCACTCCCTTCGGACGAGGCGTCATCCTATCCAAAATATTGATAGACAGCACTGGAAGCGCAGATATAGCCATTGCTGCCGGAGCGGCATTCGATTATACAGGTAAAAAAACAATCGCCGTACAAGGTGCGGGAACTGGAAAATGGGCGCCGGGCGACTATTACAACAACAACGACTGGCTGTTCGTAGACGACACGGATATTCTGGATGTATCACGCGCTTTTGTCCAAGCCAAAACAAAACTGCAAGGACAATACGATCTGGTCAAAATCCCCCAGACACGCGAACGCCGGCGGGTAATCGGAGACTACATCATCTCGGTATACGACGTGATCAACCATCGCCGCTATCCCGACACGATTTCTTATCACAAAAGTTCGTTCGATACACACGGTATGATCATAGACCCGCTCTTCATCCTAAACCCACCGGAAAAGCGCCACAAGATTTATGATGCAGATGTCCCCTTGCGCTGCCTGTTACCGAAAGGATTGGAAGGTATCCTGACCACCGGCCTGGGAGCAAGTGCGCACCGGGATGCCATGCCGGTGATCCGCATGCAACCCTGCCTGCAAAACCAGGGATATGCAGTCGGTTATCTTTCCGCCTTGTGTGTCAAGGAAAACAAATCACCCCGAAAGATAGACATCAAGAAGGTGCAGCGTCACCTGGTCAAGATCGGTAACCTACCGGAACGGGTGCTGACAGATAAAGAGTTCAAGGGATTCAGTAATTCCGAGATGAAGAAGGCTATCGCCAGCGTGACGGATAATTATAAAGGGCTCGAAATATTACTGACCGATCCCGAACGTTGCATACAGCTCGCCAGCAAACAAATCGCCGGAGCCACTATGCCGGAAGAAAAAGTGATCCTTGCCAGCATCCTGTGTATCTTAGGACAAGGGAAACATGCCCCGGTACTGGCTGAAGCCATCCGGCAATATAAAGACTGGGACGAGGGCTGGCACTACACCGGCATGGGACAATTCGGGATGTGCCTCAGCCGCTTGGATGCCCTTATCACCGCATTGGGAAACGCCCGCGATACATCCGTCCTTCCCACCATATTGGAAAAAGCAAAGAAGCTGGAGCCGGAAGACTATCTTTCCCACTTCCGTGCCATCACTATGGCCACCGAAGCAATCGGCAGCCGCGAAGCTGTCTCCGTACTACTGGCCATGCTGACGACACCGGGTGTACGGGGCCATTCGATCCTTTCGTTTGCCGAAGCACGTAGCAATGCGGTCCCCGACCTCAACGACACGTCTACCCGTAACCTCGCATTGAAGGAGTTGCATTTGGCAAGAGCCCTTTACCTATGCGGCGACCAGGACGGTATCGGAGAAGAGGTGCTCCGACGGTATGCCGACGGTCTGCAAGGCCACTATGCCCGTTATGCCCAAGAAATATTAAACAGTAAATAGCACTTTATGAGAAAGAAAACACATGTACTCTCCCTCCTTTTGGCCTGTGCGACCGCTTTCGGCCAGTCGTCCTACGACCTGGTGATCGTCGGCGGCAACCCCGGAGGGATCATGGCAGCCATCTCGGCTGCCCGGATGGGGAAAAAATCGGTAATACTCGAACGTACCCGCTATGTAGGCGGACTTCCCGCCAACGGACTCGGAGCAACCGACATCGCCACCCGTGCCGCAACGACCGGCTTGTTCCGTGAGTTTGTGGACGGAGTGAAACAACACTATATCGACACCTACGGTCCTGGCTCCGAGCAGGTGAAAGTATGCAGCGACGGCTACCACTTCGAACCCTCCGTCGGAGCACGCATCTTCCAGAAAATGCTCGACGGGCAGAAGGATAAGATCACGGTCCTGACCATGCGTCAGTTCGATGCCGAAGATGAAAACATAGTCATGCGCGACAACCGCATCGAAAAGATCCGTATCCTGAACCGCGAAACCGGGGAAATGGAGGAATACACCGGTTCTGTATTCCTGGATGCCACCTACGAAGGTGACCTCGGCGCTGCCGCCGGTGTTCCTTTCCGCGTAGGGCGCGAAGGGAAAGACGAGTTCGGCGAGCCCGGAGCCGGGCGCGTCTACAAATATTGGGGCGGTCCGGAAGGGGACGGCAGCACGTTCAAGAAAGACAATGCCGTGCAGTCTTACAATTACCGCCTCTGTCTGACCAATAATCCGGCGAACCGTGTGGCTTTCACCAAGCCGGCCCGTTATAACCGCGAAGACTATGCCTCCATCGTGGAGGATGTCTGGACCGGACGCAACACGGATGCCGCCATGCAACGCGTGACACCCGAAATGATGGAAGAGAACCGGAAACATATCAAGGCCGGCAACCCTTCCAAACTTCCGGGAGACAAATGGGGGATCGCCAAGATCACCAACATCGTCCATGTCCCGAACATGAAGACGGACGCCAATAACCAGCACGGTGTGTTCGTATCGACCGACCTGCCTGAGGAGAACTGGCCCTGGCCCACCTCTTCGTGGGAATGGCGCGACAAGTTCGCCCAACGTCTGCGTGAATACACCGAAGGCCTTTTCTGGTTCGCCCAAAACGACCCCGAACTGCCCGCCCACTTCCGCAAAGCAGCAAAAGAATGGGGACTTTCGAAAGACGAATATGCGGACAACGGGCATTTCCCGCGCCAGGTCTACGTCCGTGAAGGTCGTCGTTTCGAAGGTGCATATTTCTTTACCGCCAACGATGCCATTCCGGTAACGATCGGTAGCCGCCCGCCCATCCACCAAAGCAGCATAACGGCGAGCCATTATGCGTTGGATTCGCATGCGGTACGGAAAAGAGAAGAAGGAAGAGTGCATCTGGACGGCTTCCTGAGCTATCCGTCGGCAGTATACACAGTCCCCTATGGCGTGATGGTCCCGAAAGAAGTGGGCAACCTCCTGTTGCCCGTCCCGGTGTCGGGTTCGCACATCGGATTTTCCACCCTGCGCATGGAGCCTTGCTGGATGGCAATGGGACAGGCCGCTGGTATCGCCTCAGCCCTTTCGATTGACGGAAAGGTGAAGGTGCAGAACATCGACCTCTCCCGTCTGCAGGACAAGCTGGTCGACCAGAAGGCGACACTTATGTATTTCAAGGATGTGGATTACACGAGTCCTCACTTCCGCATGGTGCAATATCTGGGACTTCGCGGCTATCTTCCCGAATGGACTGCACGTTTGCAGGAGCCGGTGGATATGGCGACTCTAACCGCCTGGAAAAAACTGAGCGGAAAGGACCTGCCGGGCATAGAAGCCGGTAAAACGACAAGATTAGTGGCTTTGGAAATGATTTATCGGAAAATAAAATAACCTAAAAGGGAAGTGTGTCAAAATCATCTTTTTCTTGATAGAAAAACAGATAGATTTCGACACACTTCCTTCCAATATAATCATCCAATATAATTTCTTACTTGATCACTTCTCCACGGCCGTTCATCAACACAAACTCCTCGCTCCGGTCCGGATTACCAATCTCGATCTTATAAGTTTCATGTCCGGGATTCCCCATCATATAAGCTCCTTCAAAAGTACAACCCTCATAAGAAGAAGAGGTTCCCATTGTCCGTAATACGGCATGTGGGAGGTTTTGCATATCTATTCTCCGAAACCCATCGGGAGTAACCTGTTCGAAAGATGAATATACAGCAGCCTGTCTACACTTCACATCCTGAGATGCAAATACCACCACACATGCAACAACTGCAACGACTAATGCTAAAACAATCTTTTTCATAATCTTAAAACCTAAATCTAAACAATCTTCTTATAACCTAAACTCCATTACATTGACATAAATACAAACGCCATGCCAAACCGATAAAAGCGCTTGCAAAGCGGGAAGTCACCCCATAAAACAAACGGGGCGTGTAGAAAAAATCCACACGCCCCGTCTATAATTCCACAATTGTCACCAGTTAAGCCTACATCTCCGGCTTGCAATAGTTCAGCACTTCCACATTACGGATCGAGCTCTTGAAATTTCCCGCTTTTTCCAATGGGAATACCAATGTGCGGACATAATTCATCGAATCTTTTCCTCCATTGAAATACTGTTTCCGGATAGCCAGATCCTCTTTCAACTTACCGTCGATGTAAAGCCGCGTAGATTTCTCGTCCCCAGTAATGGTTACCGATGCGGTCTCTTCTGGATAAAACTGGTAGTTGAAGGTATTCAGATATCCATCCCGGATAAATCCCAACTTTCCGGAAGCCGGATCAGACAGATAAAAGACGGCATCAGGCGAACGGAACAATTCGGTTCCCTTTTCCTCCGCCTCCGCTTTGATATCGAAAGAGACGGTATAATGATAGCCAATCTCTTTCAACCCCGTTTCCATTCCCGGCTTCAAAGTTTCGAGGTTGTAAACGGAACGCGGCTCCGTCCCGATACGTCCGGCCACGTTCACGCCAGGTGCTTCGCTGATCGCCATACGGGCGCTGTTAAAGTCCGCATACGGAACCGTACAATCCTTTCCCGTCCACATCTTAACAGCCAACGTCTGCATAGCAGGAAACACGCGATAGTGAATATCCTTCGTGCTGATGCCGTTACCCGCATGGTCGTTCCAGACAGCAAACATACCGCCTTTGATCTGCTTATGCTTTTCGGGAAACACTTCTTTCCCTACATGGGCGGGCGTCCATTCTTTATAAAGCATTTCCGTATTCAGGTAATCATAATAATAGCCTGCTGCGGGAACGATATACAGATACCCGTCAGGGATACTAATCAGGTCATAGCCTTGTTTGATCATCTCTTTCGGATCGGCATACCCGTTATACCAAGCGCTCATCAGCACGTTTTCAGATTTTACAGGTGTTTCACCCTTTGCGTGCGTCAAAGCTCCCCAGACACAAGCCTGCTTGCCGAAACCTTCCACAAAACGGATATAGTGATCGGTGAAAGCACGGAATTTCTCCACCACATCCTGCTTTTTATTGGAATATTCGTCCGTTCCAATATGGACACGTTTGCCGGTAAAGACGGGATTACGTCCTTCCAGGTACTCGCGGAAAAGAGCATCCACGAACTCATAAGTTTCAGGTTTGAACAAGTCAAGATGATCCATGCCATACTCTTCGCTGCCGATCTCCGGCTTATACTGTGTAAGAGCAAGCGAATGTGCCGGGACATCTATCTCCGGAATGATCTCCACACCCAGGCTATCGGCGAGTTGTTGCAGGGCGATAAACTCCTTTTTTGTATAATAGCCATCGCGGGCGGTCAGTCCGGGAAAAGTTTCGCATTCGAGGCGGAAAGCCGAATAGGTCTTGTTCCAGTCGTGATTGTAATATTGCTTGAAAGCATTATCGTTCAAGTGGATCTGGAATGTATTCATCTTATAGTAGGCCATCATCTTCACATAATCACGTAACATGCTCATTGGAATAAATTTACGCCCGCAATCCATCATAAAACCACGGATCGCATAGTCGGGATAATCACGGGCTGTCCCTTTCGGCAAAGCCTGATTACCCTGCTGTTCGGTCAGTTGTAGCAACGTGCGGGTAGCCCAATACAGCCCCTTGCTCTTAGGAGCAGTAACGATGACGCGGTCAGTGATCTTCATCGTGTAGCCTTCCTCTCCCAACCGGCTGTCGGACGAGAGGGAGAACACAAAATCGCCGGCAGCCGCACGACCTTGCACGACCTGCATCCGACGGCCGAACATCAGCTCGTAGTCTTCGGCAAACTGATTGGCAACACGGGCTACAGACGGATCTTTTCCGGTATACACGATCCGGGATGTAGCCGTAGGAGTGAACATCCCCTGAGCTCCTCTCCATTCCTGCAATTCAGGGATGACAAACGGTTTCTTGTTATTTGCGGCGTCTGCTTTTCCAGGCAATAACAATAAAGCTGCCAAAAGCAGCCAATAGAGTTGTATCTTCATAAGTATTTGAATTTATTGCGGACAAAGATACAAATTATTCCTTATCTCTCACAATCGGAGTGTATCGCCCCTTTTTCGTTAAAAGATGGCTAAATAGCAGGGCATTTCTGATTGATTTATTACTTTTGCATCCAAAATCATTTTAATGAGTTACAATTGGAACACACGGACGGAACTTTTGTTAGGCGCCGACCGGATGGAGCGGCTGGCACATAGCCATGTGCTGGTAGTGGGACTAGGAGGTGTGGGAGCTTATGCAGCCGAACAGATATGCCGCGCCGGAATCGGCCACATGACGATCGTCGACGCCGATACGGTGAACGAAAGCAATATCAACCGCCAACTGCCGGCGTTACATTCGACGTTGGGGATGCCGAAAGCTGAAGTCGTAGCCCGTCGCCTGTTAGATATCAATCCCCGTCTGAAACTAGGTGTCCTGAACGAATTTTTGCGCGACGAACGGACGGAAGAGGTGCTTTCGGCGACCCGGTACGATTTTGTCGTCGACGCGATCGATTCCCTCAGTCCGAAAGTATTCCTCTTGTATCACGCTTATCAGAGAAATATCCCTGTCGTTTCCTCAATGGGTGCCGGAGCCAAGATGGACCCGTCACAAGTCAGGATCGCGGATATCTCGAAGACCTGCAACTGCGCATTGGCAAAAGCCGTACGCAAACGACTGCGCGGTCTGGGCGTCAACAAAGGGATTCCGGTTGTCTTCTCTACCGAGATAGCCAATCCTGATGCCGTCGTAGAAGTGGAAGGCGAACAATGCAAACGGACAACGACCGGAACCGTTTCCTATATGCCGGCAATATTCGGATGCTACTTAGCCTCATATGTTATTAACCAGTTGAAAGTTGAAAGTTGAAAATGAGAAGTTATTCTTTTCCTTATACAACTTTCAACTTTCAACTTTCAACTTTCAACTGATATGATACAAACAGAAGGAATAACCAAAAGCTTCGGCTCCCTGCAAGTATTGAAAGGAATCGACTTGACGATAGGCGAAGGTGAGATCGTAGCGATTGTCGGTCCGAGCGGGGCGGGAAAAACTACCCTGCTTCAGATCATCGGGACACTCGATGCTCCGGACAGCGGCAAACTATATATAAACGGGACCGAAACCGTCCGCCTTTCGGAAGAAAAACTGGCGGCATTCCGCAACCGGAACATCGGCTTCGTTTTCCAGTTCCATCAGCTTCTCCCGGAGTTCACGGCTTTGGAGAACGTGATGATCCCGGCACTGATCGCCCGTGAAAAACCGGCTGTAGCCGAGAAAAGGGCGAAGGAGATTCTTGACTTCATGAACCTGACCGATCGGATGTCCCACAAACCGAACGAACTGTCAGGCGGAGAGAAACAGCGCGTAGCCGTTGCCCGCGCCCTCATCAACAACCCGTCCGTAATCCTCGCAGACGAACCATCAGGAAGCCTGGATACCAAGAACAAGGAAGAGCTGCACAAGCTCTTCTTCGACTTGCGCAACCAGATGCACCAGACATTCGTCATCGTCACACACGACGAGCAACTGGCAACCGATACAGACCGCGTGATCCATATCAAGGACGGAACGGTTCAACAGTTGAAAGGGGAAAGTTGAAAGTGAAAAGAGGGCAATTATTTCTTAATCTTTAATTCTTAATTATTCATTCAAACATGGTGGACAACAGAGTCACATTCGGTAGTAAACTCGGAGTTATCCTAGCTACCGTAGGATGCGCCGTAGGACTGGGAAGTATTTGGCGTTTTCCTTATATGTTAGGGACGAACGGCGGTGCCGCATTCTTGCTTATCTATATTCTCTTCATGATATTCTTAGGAATTCCGGTAATGGTAACCGAATTCTTTATCGGCCGCTACTCCCGCAGCAATACGGTCGGTTCGTTCAAGAAAATGGCCCCCGGGACGAAATGGTGCTGGATCGGATACAACGGCATCCTGGCCGCTTTCCTGATCCTGGGCTTCTATGCGGTCGTTTCCGGCTGGACACTCGAATACGTCTGGCAGACAGTAAACGGCAGCCTCTACAGTACGCCGGGGGTGGACTTTACCGCCGGCTTCGACAACTTCTCTTCCAATGCACTCCGGCCGATCTTCTGGACAGCGGTCTTTATCGGACTGACGCATTTCGTGATTGCCTCAGGTGTGGAGAAAGGTATCGAACGGGCCTCCAAGATCATGATGCCACTCCTGTTCTTTATCCTGGTCGTGATGTGTGTACGCTCCGTCACGCTGCCAAATGCAGAAGCGGGACTGGTGTACCTGTTCAAACCGGATTTCAGCAAGCTGACTTCATCCGTTGTACTGAGTGCCGTCGGGCAGGCGTTCTTTTCGCTGAGTCTCGGCATGGGTTGCCTTATCACCTACTCTTCTTATTTCGGGAAAGACACCAACATGTTGGCAACAGCTTGGCAGGTGACGATCATCAATACTTTTGTGGCAGTCCTGGCAGGGATCATGATCTTCCCGGCAGTCTTCAGCTTCGGGATTGCCCCATCGGCAGGCGCCCAACTGGTATTCATCACTTTGCCCAATGTATTCGAGCAGTTACCGTTCAGCAGCTTGTGGTCGCTTATTTTCTATATCTTGCTGGCGATGGCGGCACTGACTTCTACCATTTCCTTGCATGAAGTGGTGACCGCCTATATCCATGAAGAGTTCCGTATGACAAGGAAAAGAGCGGCTTGGCTCGTTTCGATCGGTGTATTCATCTTAGGCATTCTCAGTTCACTCTCGTTCGGATTATTAAAAGAGTTCACGATAGGCGGACTGATCTTTTTCGATGCACTGGATTACCTGACGGCCAAGATCATGCTGCCGTTAGGAGGAATGCTGACCTGCATCTTCGTCGGGACACGTGTCGACAAGAAAATCCTGAAAGCCGAGCTGACCAACGAAGGGACGATCAAGTTCCGTCTCTTCTCCATTTATGTCTTCTTCATGAAATACGTTTCCCCGATCGCCATCGGCATCGTATTCCTGAACGAACTCGGCCTGCTTGACCAGTTGAAGAAACTATTTTAAAATAAACCCGTAAGTTCCTTGCATATCGGTAGGGAACTTATACCTTTGTAAAATAGTATTCATTTAATAATAACTGTCTTATGGAGACCAAAACCATTCGAAAAAATACTTTCTTACCATGAACTGGCGCGACCTTCTCTACTTCTCCAAAGGCGAACGGAGAGCACTGGCTTTACTCCTTTGCCTCATCACTATTTCCTGGATCTTATTGCTTTGGACAGACACGAAACGGATGCCTATCGAAGCGCAGACAGATGCCCATCGAACGGAAAACCGACAAGCACCGGGCGAAAGACGGATCATCACCGGAAAAAATACATCCGAAGGGGGAAAAAATTTCATCCGGAAAGAATCCGGACCTCATCCGAATAAAACCAAGAATACCCTTAAAGATAAAAGTCCTACCCTTACAGGTAACAACTCCTACCCTACAGGCAAGAAGAGGAAAGGATATACCCTATACACTCGAACGGAAAAGTACGCGCCGGGAACCCTCGTCGAACTCAACACCGCCGACACCACGATCCTGAAAAAAGTCCCTGGCATCGGCAGCACCTTCGCTCGGCGGATCATGAAATACAGAGAACTCTTAGGGGGCTTCTACGATGTCAGCCAGTTGGCGGAAGTGTATGGGATCGATGAAGAACGCTACCAAGCCCTCGCCCCCTGGTTCATTGCCGACACGCTCCATGTACGCCGGTTAGAGGTCAACGCCTTACCCGCCGCCGCTCTCCGCAAACACCCTTACCTCGACTACCGACAGGCAAAAGCGATCGAACAGCTCCGGAAACAAAAAAGCAGGCTCTCCGGATGGGAGAACCTGCAACTGATAGAAGAATTTACAGATACGGACAAGAAACGGCTCACACCGTACCTGTCATTCAAATAAACTTTAAAACGTGACTTGTATCATCACGGGAAAATGATCCGACGGGAAACGACCGTACTGCATATCGTTGAGAACAGCATACTTTTCCACCTTCGTCCCCTTCGTCACCCAGATATAATCGATGCGGTTCATCATCTCGGAATCCGTTTTGAAGCTGTTGTAAGTACCTTCCGTACCATAACGCGGCTGCTCGCTCAGGTCATACGAGTCCAGCAACAGACCGTCGGATGCTAGCGTCACCATCGGTTCATCGGTCGGAACGGCATTGAAGTCTCCCGTCGCAAAGACCGTCGCATCCGTTCCGGCAATCTGCTTGATACGAGCGATCAGCAGTTTGGAGGATTCCCGGCGTGCTACCTTCCCCTGATGGTCGTAATGGGAATTGAAAAAATAGAACACCTTGCCACTCTCCTTATCGCGAAACTTACCCCAGGAACAAATACGGTTGCAGCAAGTAGCATCCCAGCCCTTGCCCGGAACATCCGGTGTTTCGGAAAACCAGAAATTCCCCTTGTCCAACAAATCGAAACGACTGGTCTTATAGAAGATAGCTGAATGTTCGCCCGCATCCTCGCCGTCATCGCGCCCGGCACCGATATAGGCATACCCATCCAACTCGGCAATCCCGTCCAACATGTGCTTGAACCCTTCCTGTGTCCCGAAGATATCGAAATCGTGGAAGCGGATCAGTCCTTTCACCATCTCTTTGCGGTTCGGCCAGGCATTCACACCATCTTTTTCCGTATCCATACGGAGGTTGAAAGTCGCCACGTTCAGTTCGCTCCTCCCGCCTGTGGCCGGATGGGATTCTTTCATGGCCCATGACTGGAGCAAAGCTGCCAGCAGGAGGACCGAAACAAATACACTTATTGTCTTTTTCATATCCTTATCATTTATCGATTACACATTTACCAACCCGGATTCTGTTTCAGGTTTCCATTTTTGATGATTGCCGACTGAGGGATCGGGTAGTAATACTGGCGGCCATCGTCGTACCAGATACGCGGATCATCGTCCGACCAAGTCAGATTACCCGAATCCGCCCCGGTCAATCCCTGCTGCGTGCCCTCTCCTACTGAAACAGGCGTACAGGAAGCAGGCAGACCGGTCGGCTTCTCTCCCTTATAGAAGATCACGTCCGGCGTACCGTCTTTGTCGAGGTCCATCTGGACATTCAAGGCGGGAACATATATACCAGTCCAACGCATCGTCATCAGCTCACCGCGTTTCCAACGCTTCAGGTCGGTGAAGCGGAAACCCTCCAGAGCCAGTTCGACGGAACGCTCACGACGCACTTCGAGGATGACCGGATCGGAAATATTCGGGAAATAGTTTTGCTGGAAATAAGCATCCACCTTGGTTGGCTTGGCAGAAAGACCGCCGGTGATACCGGCGCGTGCACGCAGCACACCGACCGTATTCGCCCAATCCGCATCCGTCAGCGTCCCCAACTCGGCTTTTGCCTCGGCATAGTTCAGCAGGACTTCGGCATAACGGAACAACGGAATCGCATTCGTATTCAAAGCACCGGCATCGTATTTGGTATCATCCAACGTATATTTGATCGGTTGGTAGCCCGTATAGGAATAACCGTTGAAGTTAGGAGCGGCAGGCACCCCGTCGCGTTCATACCCAGGTGTGCGGATCGTCTGGGCAAGGCGTGCGTCACGGTTCTGGCATTCGTCATAGAACTCCATCGTCTCGTAACCGGCACGATCCGTAAACGGTGTCCCATCCGTATTCAGGAAAGTATTGACAAAGGTACGGATCATACTGAAACGCGCTCCGTACGTGCCTGAAGTCCACCACCAGTTAGCTTCGCCCAACACAGCCAGCCCGGCATCGGCGCAGCTCGCCAGCATCACTTCACTAGTTACCGGCTTATCACTGATGAACAGCGAGCGGAAAGAAGCATCCGTACCCTCACCCGTATAAATAGAATGGCCGCTTTCCTTCATAACCGTTTCGGCAGCACGGACAGCCTCCTGATACCATTCGTCGGCCGAGTCGGTCAATCCCAACTCCGTATGATACTTGCGAAAAGAAGCTTCGAAGAGGCAGATACGGGATTTCAACGCATAAGCCACCCATTTCGTCACCAGAGAACCGGTTTCGTCCTTCGTCCGCGAGATATTCTCACAAGCGAAGTCCAGGTCTTCCAACACATGATCCATGACGATAGTCCGCGAATCGCGGGGAGCATACAGCAACTCGTCGTCCACACCTAACGTACGGTCTATCCAAGGCACATCGCCGAAACGTACTACCATCTCGTAATAGAAGTAAGCGCGGAAAAAGCGGGCCAAGCCGATATAGTTGTTACGGACAGATTCATCGACCGCCTCGTTCGTACAGTTCTCAATAAAGTAGTTGATGTTGCGCAGATCGCTCCACGACCACCCGCTGCTCAACTCGGCCGAGTAAGCCCCTTCGCGGATAAAGTTGTCGAAGCTGGTCACCGCTCCATAATCGCACATGGCATCCTGCCTGAAACCGTCACTGACGGAAGGGAGCATATTATAGAAAGAATAGGAATATGTTTCCAGCCCTTTCTCCGTCCTGAAGACTGTGTCTTTGTCCACCGAAGCCTGCGGTGTCTCGTCCATTGAGCAGGAGGAAAGGAGTAAACAGACTGATACAAAAGAATATATAATCCGTTTCATGTCGTTGATAGTTCTTTAATTAAAATGTTACTGATAAACCTAAACTCACACTCTTCATCTGCGGATAGCTGTTCCCGTCACCGCTACCACGGTTCCCGTTCAGTCCGGACGACATATCGGCATCCGTCAGGTCGGGATCGGAACCGTAGATGTTCGTCACGTCGAGGTCACGCGTATGCTTGTAGAGCGGGGACCAGCACCAGAGATTCTCGGCCGAAATATAAACCCGTACATTCTGCAATTTGGCTTTCGAAACGATCGGCTGTGGCAAGGTGTAGCCGAATTGCAGGTTCTTCAGACGGATATAAGCGACATTCTGCAAGTAGCGGGTCTGCGGTGTAGACTTCAGGGAAGCATTGTAGCCGGCATAACGGGGCAGATAAGCATCCGTATTGTCTTCTGTCCAATAATTGCCCTGATGCCAAGTAGGCATGTTGTTATACGGGCGGTTATACTGTCCCCAGAAAATACATTCCGAACTGGGATACCAATCCTGTTTACCCACCCCCTGGAAGAAGGCGGAAAGGAAGAAGTTGTTCCAGTCACCGGAAAGGTTGATGCTATACGCATAGCGAGGCAACGCATTTCCGATCACGGTCTTGTCACCGTGGTCGTCCACGGTATTATTGCCGTAGTCGATCACATGGTCACCGTTCAGGTCCTTGATCTTCACATCTCCCGGATAGGTGATGCGCTTGGATGAAGACTGGATCAGTGTCTGGTCGGCATGGCTGTCAATATCAGCCTGATCCTTGAACAGCCCTTCAGTCACATATCCCCAGATTTCACCTACACGCTTGCCGGCATAGTAGTCATCCAGGTTACCCGTCTGGTTGTTATAGCGGTCGATGGTCGAGATATAGTCGGATAGCGTTCCACGGATCTCGTAGTTGAACGGTTTCTCCGCCAATGTGAACTGGTCGCGCCAAGTCAGCGTGATTTCCCATCCCTTGGTCGTCATGTCGGCATAGTTGCCTTTGGGAGAAGAGGCGCCGAACACATCGGGAAGCGTTTCGCCGACCGTGTACATATCCGTTGTCTTACGGATGTAATAGTCACCGTTAAATTGCAAGCGGTTGTTCAACATGCCGAAGTCCAGTCCGACATCGGTCGTCGTTGCCGTTTCCCAGGTCAGTCCGTCAGGCATGACGGCAGGAGCACTCGTATACTTGTTCTTCAAACCGTTCAGGACACGACCGGAAGTGCTGATGCTCAACAACTCGAGGAAGCTATAGGGAGAAACATTACCATTCCCTAACGAACCGTATGAAGCACGTATTTTCAGATTGGAGAACAAATCCGGGTTCACCTTCCAGAACGCCTCTTCCGACACGCGCCATCCACCGGAGACAGAAGGGAAGAACGCCCATTGCTGATCGGTCGGGAATTTGGAAGAACCGTCATAGCGTCCATTCACTTCCAACAGATAGCGATCCTTGAACGCATAGTTCAGACGGAAAAAGCCACCTGCCACGCGCCATCTGTTATAACCTCCCGACGTAGTGATCGCATCTCCCAGCGCCAAGTTGATGTTTTCCGAATCGTCGAGCAGCAACCCGTTACGCTGCACATATGTGCTCTTATAAGTTGACTGTTCATAATTGTAACCGACCATACCTTTGAAATAATGCGCATCACCGAATGTATCCTCATAATCGGCATACAGGTTGGTCGCAATATACTCGGTCCGCATATTACTCTCCTTCAAGTCATTGTATTTGGCGCTCAGTTCGACCGTCTGCCCTTCGTGCGTGCTGTAGGGAACCGGTACACGGCGTTGCGTTTGTCCCTCGTCCGTGTTGCGGAACGTGAAGTCGCCCCGTACGTGCAATTTGTTTTCCAGAAAAGAAGCAGTAAAGCCGGTCGTATTCTTCAACACCTTGTTATTGGTATCGATACCGTTCTTGCCATAGATAAAGTCACCGACCGAATAAGCGGCCGAGAAAGTCAGGCTGCCGTCGGGGTTGAAGATAGGCGAGGTCGGATGACCTTCATCGGAAATGTTACGCCAGATGGAGCCGCCTTCGCCGACATTGATCGGGTTATGGTAATCCATATTGGAAAAATCCATATTGTTCTCGATCTTCAGCCAGTCGAACACCTGTACGGAACCTTTCGCACGCAGGTTCATCATCTTATAATTGTCGGTATTATAGCGGAACAAACCGTCGTAGCCATAGAACCGTCCGGATACATAGTAGTTCAGTTTCCCGTTGTTACCGGTCACCGACAAATTATGGTCCTGCGCGAAAGTCGTTTTCTTGTACAGGGCGTCGTAATAGTCTTCGTTGCCGTAGTAGACATATTTGCCGGTAGCATCGACCGTCACCTCGTCAGTTATGCCCTGCTCCTTCCGTCTTTTGAAGTCTTCCAGCCAGCCGAGGGAGAATTCCTGCGTCTTGTTGATGTTCTTAGGGTCGGCCGAATAGTTGTTCCACGCATGATAGGCTTCATAGAAATGACTGGCATATTCATATCCGTCGGTCACGAAGTCGGGAACCGTCACCGGCTTCTGCATGGCGAAATTTCCGGAATAGGTAATGGAAGTCTTGTCCTTAGTCGGCTCTTTCGTGGTGATCAGTACGACACCGAAAGTACCGCGCGCCCCATAGATGGCAGCCGAAGCGGCATCTTTCAAGACAGACACGCTGGCGATATCGTTCGGGTTCAACATCGAGGGATCACCTTCCACACCGTCGATCAGGACCAGTGCGCTACCACCCTGCCCGATCGAAGTCGTACCGCGGACATTATAACTCGCCGAACGGGTCGGCTTGCCGTCAGTCAACTGGATGTTCAAGTTGGGGATCGAACCTTGCAGGGCTTGTGTCACGTTGGGAACGGAACGATTGTCAAACACTTCGCTGGTCACCTGTTCGACGGCTCCGGTCAGGTTCACTTTCTTCTGCGTGCCATAACCGACCACGACCACTTCGTCCAGCTTCTGCATATCTTCCACCAAGACCACTTTCAGCTCTTTCTCTCCTTTCAGTGTGATTTCTTTCGAGATATATCCGATAAAAGAGATGGTTAACACAGCGTCAGGGGCTACTTCCAGCGAAAACTTCCCGTCGATATCGGTCACCGTCCCGTTAGTCGTTCCTTTTTCCACTACATTGGCTCCGATAACGGGTTCTCCGTATCCATCCACAATCGTACCTGTCAGATGATACGTGCCCTGCCGGGCTACGCTTATGATTCCGCCCGGATTGGCGGAATAGATTACAGGGAATCCCTGTAATGCACCTGCGATACATAGCAAACCCGCAAATCGGGTCACTCTACTCTTAATCTCCATGTTTGTTCTTTTTGCGTTAAAACAAATATATTTTCACCTAATTAAAACCGCTGCAAAGGAACAACCGGAGTATTAAATCGCTGTTTACTATCAATTACAATATCGTTACAGAACCAATTCCCTGAACAGTATCTCCAACGTCTGGTCCAAGTCGTCGGAGAAACCCGGATGCGGACGTGAAGTCTGGATAGATGCACTCCGCACTGCTGTCAGCCACCGAAACCGTTCCGGGACGTCCAGAGCAGCGATAGGACCGCCCTCCTTCGTACCGGAACAGATTTTATCGAAAACATGCAGATTGGCAAACAACGATTCACGATCCAACTCAGAAGAAAACAGATTCAACTTGTTCTCGTCTACCTTATAAAGCGCCTTGATATATTTCGCTCTTTTCGAGAACAGAATAATTCCCACATTAAAGAACTCCTCACGTTCTACTTTGGGGACCAAACGGATAACGGCATATTCATATAAGTGCTTTCCTTGCATCTTGTGCTTCTTTTATAAATGTTTCGGAATGTGCCAGTCTCTCACATAAGAACCGGATATAAATCTCTCTTATCTCTTGCGGCCTACCGGGACTTTCACTCCAATGCAACCAGTCGTCGGGAATCAGAGCCACGATCTCCCGGATCTTCTCTTCCGTCAGCAGGCGTTTCATCTCGGCATCTGCCTCTTCCAACCCGGAAGCTTCGGGCAACAGCACGTGATCTTTGACCTGCACGAACGGACTTACGGCATGCTTTTGCCAGTTCACCCATGAATAATGGAAATAAAGCGAAGCGCCATGATCGATCAGCCACAGTTCCTTATGCCACATCAGCATATTGGTATTCCGGAATGTACGGTCTACATTGGTCAGAAACGCATCCAGCCACACGATACGGGACGCCAACTCAGCCCCGACCTTCGTCACTACCGGGTCGTAAGTAAGAGCTCCCGACAGAAAATGCAGGCCGAGGTTTAATCCCCGGCTGCCTTGCAGCAGATCCTGGATTTCCTCATCACCTTCGGTACGCCCGAAAGCTTCGTCCAGATTCAGAAAGACCAGCTCGGGAACCCGGAAACCAAGTGCACGGGCTATCTCACCGCCAATCAGCTCGGCTATCAACGCTTTCGTCCCATGGCCTGCCCCACGGAACTTCACGACATATTTAAACTCGTCATCAGCTTCCGCCAATGCCGGCAACGATCCGCCTTCCCGAAGAGGCATGATATAACGCGTCACATTCTCTGTTCGTAATTCCATCACATTCCAGTTATTTGAAGATAAAGATACACGTTCTTTTTAAACAAACGAAGGTTGACTACACACTATCTGTTTGTTTTTTCGCCATAATCTGCCAACCGCCTTCACCGGAAAAAGTAAACCGAGTACGGAAAGTGTGTTATAAAGCTACAACTGCCATGCTTCTATCGCCAAACTATAATGCCATAGAGCTTTTGACCTAAGTCGAATACCTTTTCGACCTTGGGCAAAAAGGCTTTCGACAATGGGCAAAAAGGTTTTCGACTTAGGTCGATAAGATAGAAGGATATAAGACAAACATTAAATGATTATATATTAAACCATTATACACATTCATAATCTCTTTATTTTTCACTTAAATAGGTTGCTTCGGATAAGAGACAGAAGGGGGAGCATAGTCAACCTATTTCAGGACGAGACACTGGGTGAAAGCAAATTTTTAAGGTGAAGGCAGTCCCGATGTTCACCTTCACCCTTGTACACTTTGATAATCAAAGAGTGAAAGGACAAGGTGAAGCCAAAACATAACAAGATCCGTCATATGAAAAATAAAAAAGGGGAAAAGCTCCCCTCTATAAACAATTAAAGGCTGTCTCACGACAACCCCTAACCAACTTTGTTAACCTTAAATCTAATACTATTATGAAAAAACCACAATGCAAAGATACATGCGTCAAGACCGTTTGTCAAGCCTTTTACAGACAATATATGTTAAGTCCGGAAGAGCTTTGCAATAAAAAGTGTTACAAAGGGCAAAACTTTACACAATGGTATCAAATTCTGCTAAAATTAACATTTCAATTCCTCTTTCTTAAAGAGAAAGACGCTCTTTCAGGAGCTTATAACCGGCATTGCTTGCCCGCAAACAAACTCCGTTTTTCAAACGGACCTGATAATTTTCTTTTCCGAATAGCTCCACTCGTAAAATCTGTTCGGTATTGACAATGCAAGAACGGTGAATCCGCACAAACAGAGCAGGTGGAAGATGTGTCTCAAAATATTTCATCGTCTGTTCCTTCACATACTGGCCATCCGGAGTAAAAATCGTCACATAATCGCCTCCGGCTTGCAGATATAACAGTTCCTCGAGATGGATGATATGAATGCGGGAACCGTCTTTTACCGATACGCGATCCAGAAAAGTTTCACCAGCGGGAACCGCTTCTTCTTGTCCCTTATCCGCCTCAGTTCCGGATATCTCCTCAAAATCCGATTCATCCGTCCGGTTCATCCGATACCATTGCAACAGGATGATCCAGCATAATATGCCAAAGACCAGACGGAGGGAAACACTATCCACAAAATCACCGGCATTTCCTCGTTCCAAAAGCACCTGTAGCTCGAAAGCCCCTGCCAGACTGATCGCCTGAACCAATACCGCCAATGCGACCTGTATTTGCAGAGCATGAATAGTCCCGTCAACATATCCGTACAGGAAACCGGCGGCAGCCAATAATCCGACAGAGACCAATCCATCCAGGCAGGCTATCCATATCTCCTCTCCTCCATAGCAGAACAGGAGCCATGAATACATCATCCAGGCCACAACCGACAGGGTAATCCCCATCACGCGATTGATGACCGACCCTATAAATGGATGCGTCTGCATAAATCAACTTTTAAACTCAATACCTCCAAAAGAGACTTTTCCTCTCACGATCAAAATGTGTTCCTTGTCTATCTCCACAGACGAATTATAGCGTTTATCGTCACATCCGCCGATAAATGCATCAATCTGCGTCAGCAAATTCCAATCCGACGGCAAATAAATCTCGACCCCTCCAAAAGTACAGTCGATATCTATAAACGTCTGGGGAGCTTCCAGCTTGCTCCTCCGTAAATCCAGGACAGTCCCGCCAAACGCATTCCTAAGTCGCGCCCCTCTGAACACAGGGTCCAAAACAATCTGCTGAACCGATCCGAAAGTATTGTCCGATACGATAAAACCGTCTTCAGAACCATATACCTCTTTTGTATACTCCGGCCTTCTGCCATCCCAATGAGCATTGAAGTGGTGACGTTCCGGTTTAAAGAGTATCATGATTCCCACAAAAATAAACAATACCGGCCAGAACATATCGAGCCATTCGCCCTCTACCCAGCTTATTTCCGGCAATAGGAAATAGGCTCCTATGGCAATCGTAATCACTCCCCCGAAGAAATGCCGTTTAATCAAATTGACAACGCCGACCACAATCAGCAACATCTGCCAGGAAACCAGGATACCGAACAGATCAGAGTCTATTATCCCGAAATTCCGCCCAAGAAACAACAGACCTACTATGATAAACACAGCAGCCGTCGTAACCGTGTTCAGTCTACTGTGGCTGGGATAACCGCCTCTGATAAAATTCCCTTGTTGATTCGTTCTCATACTCGTACATTTTTAATTTGTTGCAAAACTACCGCCACATAACCGCTTACACAATAAAAAAACGGTCAGTAACGACTAAATCCCGGCGAATAACGGAATAATCCCGATAAAAAAGCATTGATAGCCTCCCCAAAGATATTCATTCGATCTTTGCCAATGCCCCAAAATTGCATATATTTGCAATGTTCGGAGGAACTATTCGAGAAAAATTCAAGTATAGCTGAATATGAAATCATCGAAAATCTAAAAACAGACCACAAAAACATACAAAACATCATTACCATGCATAACACAACAAACCAAATGTCAAGAAGACATTTTCTTGCAACCACAGGGGCGATTGCCGGAACGGCCTTGCTCAATCCCTTATCTGATATAAAAGCAAAAACTACCGGTATTTCAGCACCGACAGGTAAAAAACTCCGGATCGCACTTGTCGGGACAGGGGGCCGCGGGACATCCATGTGGGGAAGGGACATTCTGAAAAGTTATCCTGATTACCTTGAGTTCGTAGGCCTTTGCGATAAAAACGAAGGACGTGTTGAAACCGGCAAACGTATCATCGGCACTTCTTGTCCGACATATACCGATTTTGAAAAAATGATGAACGAGACAAAACCGGATGTATTGATTGTCACGACAATGGACAGCACACACCATCAATTCATTATCCGGGGAATGGAGTTGGGAGCCGACATTATCACGGAAAAACCGATGACGACCGATGAAAAGAAAATCCAAGCGATTCTGGATGCTGAAAAGCGGACGGGCAAGACATGCCGGGTCACGTTCAACTACCGTTATTCCCCTCACCGGGCAAAAATATGGGAACTGCTTCGTGCCGGAGAAATCGGTGATATCACTTCCGTCGATTTCCACTGGTATCTGGATACCTCACACGGAGCCGATTATTTCCGCCGCTGGCACAGGCTCGTTGAATGTAGCGGTTCGTTATGGGTACACAAAGCCAGCCATCATTTCGACCTCCTGAACTGGTGGATCGACAGCGATCCCGAAAGTGTTTATGCGCTTGGGGCTCTCAACCATTATGGAAAGAATGGAACCATACGGGCAGAAAACTGCCGTACATGCCCGCATACAGACAAATGCAAGTTCTTTTTTGACATCACCAAGAACAAGAACTACATGGAACTGTACGTGGTCAATGAAAAATACGACGGTTACCTGCGCGACGGTTGTGTGTTCAAAAAAGGATGTAAACATCTTCGACAAAATGGCGGCAACAATCAAATATAAAAATGGTGTACAAGTAGCCTATTCGTTGACAACCTATTCTCCATACGAAGGTTACCGGATTGCATTCAACGGAACAAAAGGACGTCTGGAAGCCTGGATTCAGGAATCCAAACCGACATCGGATGCCAATTATGACGAAATCGTTTTGTTCAAGAACTTCAATAAACGGCAATATATCCAGATTCCGTTCGGAACATCCGGACATGGCGGCGGGGATGCATTATTAAAAGACCAGATATTCCTGCCCAATATCGACGATCCGTTCCAACAGTGTGCAAATACCCGCGACGGAGCTTTGGCCTGTCTGGTCGGAATCGCGGCCCGCAACAGTATAGCATCCGGACAACCGGTAAAAATTGCAGATTTAACTTCGATCCAACCACAGGAAAAGAAGTTGTATAAACGTATCTTATAAACATTCAAAGAGGATGTCAACCTACCCTGTCCCCGCGTCAAGTGTGGGGACAGGGTAGGTTTAGCCCTTCTTTTTAACCCATTTTAATTATTTTACTCCATGAACAAACTGATTCTACTTATCCTCTTCTCTCTGTCTTATTGCAATTCTGTAATAGGTCAGGATTCACACATACACTTTATAGAGAAGCCCGACTCACAAAAAATAAGCATATACATAGACCAGACTCTTTTTACAGAATTTCTTTACTCTGACACTTTATATAAACAAGTCCTTTATCCTATCTATACTGCATCCGGTACCGAAATTACTCGCGGCTATCCTGCCCGCCCGAAAGCCGATGAACGGACAGACCATCCTCATCAGATGGGACTATGGTTTAGCTTCGGAAGCATCAACGGATTGGATTTCTGGAATAATTCGAATCGCATTCCCCATCGATAAAAAAGAACATTACGGCATTATTCGGTTTACCGGCATCAAAAATATAAACGAAAAAGAAAACCAATTTACAGTCGAAGCAAATTGGACAAACCACAATGGATATATCCTACTAAAAGAAAAAACCACCTACGCATTCACCGGTAAGCCACACGAAAGAGGCATTCAGCGAACCACTACACTGACTGCTTTCAACGATTCTATTTTCATTACGGAAAATAAAGAAGGCTTACTCGGTATGCGTTTAGATCGAAACCTTGAAGCCGACATTTCCGGAATCTATCAAAATAAAGAAGGAGATACCGGTAACGATGTTTGGGGAAAACGTTCGGCTTGGGTTGTTTTGAACGGGAAGATAAAAGATGAGAAAATATCGATAGCTATCATAGACCATCCTGAAAATCCCAATTATCCGGGTTGGTCGCATGCACGCGGGTACGGCCTGTTTGCGATTAATAACTTGGGAGGAAGATGTTTCGATAAACAAGCGGAAAAGGTTCAAATCCTGCTAAAAAAAGAGGAGTCCATCACTTTCACCCATCAAATTTTGATAAAGGACGGAGATTATCTTTCCAACCAGGAAATAGAAAAGATTTCTGCACCGCAGAAATCCCTATAAACAATTAAAGGCTGTCTCACGACAACCCCTAACCAACTTTGTTAACCTTAAATCTAATACTATTATGAAAAAACCACGGTGCAAAGATACGGGCTTTTCCTAATTCGTCAATAGTTAAAGTACTAATTTGTGTTGTAAAGCATATAATAAAAACTAATTCATCAAAAAGTAAAGAAAATATGCAACCGTAATATGCCCCCTCTCGTCTATAAAAGAAAATAAACGAAAATATAACAAGACATGAAAACAAAAGCATTTTTCTTTATGGTTTGTATCTGGTTGCTGACAACTAACGGATTTGCCCAGAATACAATAAAAGGGGACGGGAACATCATCACGAAAGAAATTTCCATATCCGATTATGATGAGATCTCATATGTAGGAAAAGTAAACATCGAATATGAACAATCCAACGCATCCCCCTTTTTTAAGATAACAATAGACGAGAACATACTACCCCACCTCGACATAAAGATAAAGGGCAAGACATTGATCATACAGCCCAAAAATGAAAAAAAATATTTTAACGGAAATTCTTACGGACTCAATCTCCAACCGACCGTATGCGAGATAAAGACCAGCTCCCGTGAACTGAAAGAGATAAGTGCAGTAGGAGGCGGAGAGTTTATCGCCAAAAGCCCTCTTAAAGCCGACAAACTGGATATCAGTATTGCCGGAAGCAGCACAATAAACTTCGATAAGCAGCTGGAAGCGCGCAAAATCAACTTTAGCGTGGCTGGATCAGGAGATATCAACGCAACCCAACTGAAAGTAGACAACCTGGATTGTAGCGTGGCAGGCAGTGGTTCCATCCTGCTCAAAGGAGAGGCCGAAAGAGGAGATCTGAGCGTAGCTGGCGGTGGGGATATCAGTGCTTTCGGATGTGTCCTTCGGAAAGCGGAATGCAGCGTAGCCGGTGGCGGAGACATCGAAGTACATGCGTCCGAACAACTGGATGCCAGTATAGCCGGCGGTGGCCATATACGATATGAAGGCGATCCAGAGCTAAGCAAAAGCGTCATAGGCGGAGGTTCGATCAAAAAGAATTAGTATTTCTATAAAATTCATTCTACATTTGTAACCAAAGTGCGGCAAACGCATTCCTAAGTGTAACATAAAGAAGATAGACATGAAAACAAAAGGCTTACTAATGATCGCTTTCCTAATGGGAATGTTTTTCTCTACCCAGGCAGCAGATCATGTGAAAGGAAACGGAAAGCTCTCGACCAAGAAAATAACGATCGACGACTTCAATGCCATCAAGTTCGACGGGGTGATCGACTTCAACTACGAACAATCGGAATCTACTCCGCATATCGAAATAACTGTAGATGAAAATCTGCACCCGTACGTAAACATCGATATCCAAGACCGTGTCCTGACCGTTGGATTCAAAGGTGCCAAAGTCGACCATTTCACCAAATTCATCGTCAAGACTAACTCCAAATGGCTGAAAGAGGTAAAAGCCTCTGGCAACGCCAACTTCATAGCCAACAGCCCATTGAAGGGTGACGAATTGAAAATCAACGCCAACTCTAACTGCCTCGTCCAGCTAAAGCAGAAAGTCGAAGTCGGCAAGCTCGACCTGAACGTGTCTGGTAGCGCCAATATGGTCGTGAATGAACTCAAAACCGACAAGTTGGAATGCAGCATTAACGGTTCCGGCACGATCAACCTAAAAGCTGGAAACGCCGAAGAAGCAGACTACAGCATTACGACCGACGGTGAAATCATGGCTTTCGGGGTGGCAGTGCCCGAAGTGAACTGTAAAATCACAGGCAAAGGTTCCGCCCAGATCCATCCGACCGACAACCTGAAAGCAACAATCGTAGGTAAAGGAAATATCCGCTATAAAGGCCCGACAGCCGTACAACAGAAAGTCATCGGCAAAGGAACTGTTGAAGAAGTAAAATAAAATACGAATCGGCAAAAGAAAAGTTGGTCTACAGCCAACCTTCTTTCCTATACCATTCTATGCTTTCTTCCAGGCCACGGCGTAACGGGTAAGCCGGAACGAAGCCCAATTCATCCTGAAGCGGTGTAACATCACAAATCCAGTTACGCTGTTTCAGGATTATATATTTATCCGTATTCAATGTCATACTCTTCTTCAGCAGCTTGCCTATCCATTCGGACCCCTGGCAGGCTATATGCACCAGTCCCATTGGAATACGGGCATGCAGGACATGTTTCTTCCGCAGGATTTCCTGTATCATCCGGGCGAACGATTCATCCGTATAGGCATCACCGTCCGCTACAAAATAATGGCGGTTCCGGACAGCCTCATTCTCCAAAGCAAGGAAAGCAACGGTAGCCAAATCCTTTACATATATAAAAGTAATACGCTGGGGCGTAAAGCCGACAGCAAAATCAAAACCGGACTTTACACTTTTAATCTCCATGAAGTAATCTTTCTCGCCCGGTCCATACACCCCTGTCGGACGCAGGATCACATACGGGAAATAAGACTGGTGACGCAAATAATTCTCCGCTTCCAGCTTGCTCTTTCCATAATCTGTATCGGGCAATTGAGGATCATCCAGAGAGATAGGGCGGAATGTTTTCTCGTCTCCACGCCCGTAGCTGCTCAAGCTGCTCATCAAAAGAAATTTCTCAGGCTTGCAACCCGATGCGGCAAGTGCCTCGATCAAGTTGGCCGTATTCTGGGCATTGATACGATAAAAGTTTCTTTTATCAAGCGTCTTCGTCAGTCCGGCATTATGGATCACATAATCCCAAGGACCATGCTCACGGACAAAATCAGCCAACTGGGCGGTCAACGACTCACGGTCGGAATATTTCAAGTCGATAAAACGAATCCGTTCATCCTGCAAATTAACGCGGCTACTTGTCGAACGGACACCTGCCCAGGTTTCATATCCCCGGTTAAGCGCCTCCTTCACCAGGAAACCACCAATAAAGCCACTGGCCCCCGTAATCAATATCTTTTTCATAATTGTCAATTCTTCTTAATGTAATAGGTATAGTAATACAGCAACAGACCGATCCAATTCAATACGACAATAGTCAGTATCCAAAGAATCTTCTGCCCGCGACTGATGAAAGGATTTTGCCTCACCGCAGTAATGCCGAAAATAAGAACAGCGATACCAGCAATATATCCGACTTCCGGTAGGCCTATCAAACAAAGATTACTCATGTTCGTGTTTTTTCAAAACCCGGTGCGGCAAATCGCCATGTCCGATCAGCTCTATCGGGCAAGCATATTTCTCGCCCAGCCACTCTTCGGACACATCCGCTCCGGGATGGTAATGTAATGTTTCGTTTACACAAGCGATGTTTTTCACCATCGCCAATACAGTCCCGATATCGTGTGAAACCAGAATGACCGCACTTTCTTTATTAATCTCGTCCAAGAGCTTATAGAAATGAGACTCGAACCGTTTGTCCACATACGAATTCGGTTCGTCTAAGATCAGCACTTGCGGACGGGAAACGATAGAACGCCCCAACAACACACGTTGCAACTGTCCGCCGGACAGTTCGCCGATTGCCCGGTTCGCCAAATCTTCCAGTCCCATTTTTCCAAGCACCTCCTCCACGCGCTGTTTCTGGCTTGCACTGTAGGAACGGAAAAGCGGCTTTTCCGAGGCCAACCCCGAAGTCACCACTTCGCGCACAGAGATCGGAAATTTCTTATCTATATTGTTCAACTGAGGAAGATAACCGATCCGTAGAGAAGGGACAGATCGTCCGTCTTCATAAAAGCGGATCACGCCGGAGACAGGCGGCAACAAGCCGAGTATAACCTTCAGCAAAGTCGTCTTCCCTCCCCCGTTCGGTCCGATAATCCCCAGGAAATCATCTTTCCAGATTGTCAGGGAAATATCCCGCAATACGGTTTTATTGCCGTAGGCAGCCGTCACATGATCTATGTCAATCAGTTTCTCCATCAGCCAATGCTTTCGCTATATGAATCAGTTCCGTATTCCAATGATAATCCAGCGGGTTGATTTTCACGAGCCGGCAACCTGTTTCCTTCGCAATCAGTTCGGCATTTTTCTGATCGAACTCCTGCTGGATAAAAACGACTTTCGCATGGTTCTCCCTTGCCGTCATCACCAATTGTTTCAATTGAGCAGGTGAAGGTTCTTTCCCATCCATTTCGATACAAAGCTGGACGAGTTCGAATTCAGCTGCAAAATAAGTCAATGCTGGATGATAGATGATAAAAGTACGGTCGTTCAGCGGATCGAGCAAACGTTTGATCTCGGCCTCTGTCTTATCGATCTCCGCCAGTAAATCGTTATAATTTTTCCAATAATACTCCGTATTCTCCTTATCCAGCTCGATAAAAGCGTTCAGTGTATTCCAGGCAACGACCCTTGCCCCTTCGATGGAACTCCATATATGCGGATCGATACCACCCGCATGGTGATGATGATGTCCGTCATCCGCTTCATGCCCCTCGTGCCGGTGCTCCCCTTCTTCCGTTTCTTTTACAAACTGCATGCCCTTCGAGACATCGAATATCTTCAAATCGGAATTATTCTCGCGAATCTTCTGCATCCATACCTGCTCGAAGCCAATATAACCGATTTGCAAATACGCTTCACTCTGTCCGATCTGCACCATTTGCTTCGGAGTAGGATCATACGTTTCCGGACTCTGCCCGGATGGAACTACACAATGGACAACAAACTTATCTCCTGCAATCCTTTCTGCAAAGAAGCGTTGCGTCTCTATCGTCACCGTCACCACCTTTCCTTCCGTCAGCTTTCCGGTACATGCGGCAAGTAACAACAGCACCGTCAACAGGATATATATTCCGGTATATTTCATCTTATTCATTATTTTGACAAGGACACAAAGATAGGAACATCCGACAAATAAAAAAAGAGCTTGCTCTCAATCGAACAAACTCTTTGTGCGGCTGAAGGGACTCGAACCCCCACGCCGTGAAGCATCAGATCCTAAGTCTGACGTGGCTACCAATTACACCACAGCCGCATTGCGTTTGCAAAGGTAAACAAATTCTGTTAATATGCAAATGTTGCCATAGGATTTAAATGAATTTTCGTTTTCACGCCAGTTTAGTATGAGATGGCCGAATCCCCCTTTGCCAGCAACAACCCTATCGCCGCCTCTATAATCGTGTCCCGTCCTTTCATGATGTCCTCGCCCGTAATGGCTACCGCGGTGTCGGGATCGATTCCGAACTCCGTGTGCTGTTTGTTCACATCCAGGACCGGACAAGCCGAGAAACGGACACTCCACCCATTCGGCAATTCCGAACTGAAAGGCAGGCCGCTGCCACCTCCCGTACGGTCACCCATGACCGTGACTTGCGGAAGGAGACGCATCACATTGACAAAATCGTTCGTAGCGCTGTAAGAATGCCGGTTAGTCAAGACGATGACCGGGCGCAACCAACGAGTGCGGTCAGACGGGGAAAGATAGACCGGATTGGGCTGGGTAAAATCGTTATGCCCGTTTCCTTTCTTATATTGCGTGTAACCCGTCAGAATCCTTTCCTCAAGGAAACGCGAGGCGATGCGGTCGGAATAGAGCATGGAACCGCCCCCATTGTCGCGCACATCGAATATCAATCCTTTGCATTCCTTGAAATGCGCAAACATATAATCGAGGTTGTTTTCACCCACGCCACTTGAAAAACTACCGTAATAGACATATCCAATCTGATCGTCCGCCAGACGCTTATACTTCATTCCCCCGGCAATCTTGTAGTCCGTACCAAGATAATTGTCCTGTATTTCTTTATAGAAGTTAGCCGGATAATCTTCATACCAAGCCCAATAACGGGACATATCGAAAGAAGAGATCAGATTGGTATGTCCGTCTTTCACCTCGGCAAGCATTTTTCCGAGGATATCAAACAATTCGTACTGGTTCATCGTGTCTTTAACAAGCAGATTATAGCGGTCATACACATCGTCCCAGTCCACATCCTTGAAGGCAAAGAAGCAGTAATTCTCGTCCATGATACGCCAAAGCGCCTCGAAATTATCACGGGGAGACGAGTTATATTTTGTCGCTTTCTCGCAACCGAAGAGAAAGAGAAAACAGAGGAAAAAGAAGAAAGGCTTCATAAATCATAAATCTTTAATAGTATGCGCTTTTGTACCGATATCGCTCGCTCTTCAACCGTTTGCCTCCGAAAGAAACAAACTCTTTCACAAGCCCGATCATAAACGAATTGGAAAGGACATGCGTCTTGATGCTGTTCACATCCGTCCGGTACATACTGTTCAGGTAACCGACACGGACCGTAAAGCTCGATACCGGAATGTCGAGCGTGAAATAATTCTTCATCGCAAACTTATTATGGAACGAACTGAATCGCACAACCCCGTCCGCACTGCCTTGCGTCAGGAAATAATAGGGTTCGCCTTTATGCACTGAGAAGAGCACACCGGCAAACGGTATCTCCGCCTGATAACGGAGCGTGAGCGGAAAATCCTTGATCCTGAAATTATAGATCGCCATGGCTGACAGATTCAAGTCGAAATCCGCCTTGCCGGAAACCGGATTATTACTGTTACGCGTATTATAGATAAAACCACCTGAAAGACGTGCGGATGCCCCGGTCAAGACCTTTAATCCGGACAGCACTTGCGGAAAACGGTAATGATAACCCAGGCTGTAGTCCACAAATCCGGCATATTCGTTTGCCGTCTCCGCGCCGTTGCGGGTCGAACCGAACTCCACGTTGATCAGTTGCTGGCGGGACACATTATAGTCTGCCAACCGAACGATCTTCATCCGTTCATTGAGGACCCGTGCCACCCAGCCCGTATAATTAATGTCCGTACTGGGCGATAGATAGGTGTCCCTCAAATTATAACCGCCGATCCCAACCATAGTGCTCTCATTGATCGAGCGGGGTACGTCCTCTGCCTGAGCGGTTGCCGGGAAAGCGAGGCAAAAGAAGAGAAGGCAGAGGGAATTAACAATTAATAGTTGACGTTTAACAGTTGCCACTAAATCATTCGTTTTTAATTATTCATTCTCAAAAAAGCTTCATTTGCCCGGTAATCTCATCAATAATATCCGAGTTACTCTTATCGGCATCCGGATCGAGATCTGGATCCTCTCCATCGTCGTCATTCTGCTCCTGCGGTTGTTCCGCCGGAGCAAAACGGACGGGATCGAGTTCGTTGATCGTCTCTATATCAAAAGTCGAAATACGTTTTCCTTTCGCTTTGAATCCTTTCACGGCAATGAATTCTTCCGCATCCAACACCAGCGGTTCACGGAAAGCGTCATGCCCGCCAAACACTGCCTCGATTCGCGGATAGGCCTCGTCGGTAAGCAGCATCAGGCGGCTTTTCGGGTTCTCGCCGAGAAAATTCTGCTTGCGGCTTCCAGCCTCCAGCTGGAAACGTTTCAGGTAGTAATACTTCTGGTCGGCATCGTAAAGGGCTGCCGTCCAAACCTTATTCGCATCATACTTCTCAATATTCAATATATCAGGTTCGTAATGATTGCTCAAATCGAAATTGGTCGTATAGAAATCGCCATTCTGAAGGATCACCAGGATCAGATCGTCACTCTGGAACTCGCCCAGCTCTTCTCCACGCCCGTCATAATTCAGGCGTAACACATCACGGTCAAACCAAACCATACGGCCTCCTAGCGTCGAACTCCCTTTCTGCTTCAGGCTGATCTTATGCACATCCGCCTTTGTCAGGATATTCCCCATCGAACCGCGTCCTTTGATCGCGATCGTACTGAAATCCTTTTCGAACACCAACAACTTCTGGCGGGGTTTCGGCTTCAGGATCACTTTCACCGTCTCGGCTTCGCCATTGGTATTGGCGCTGAAATAAAGGATACGCGAACCTTCCGTTCCCTTGGTAATGTCATATTCTTTATCACGTGTCACACCTGTTACGGCAAAACGCTTGATATAATTATAACCCACCTTTCCATCTCGGTAGATCACATTATAGATCGTGCGGTTATCATTCCGCTTGAACACATTCAGGTAAAGGATATCCCTTCCGACGAACATTTTCTCGCTCACTTTCACAACCTTGTATGTACCGTTGCGATAGAAAAGAATAATATCGTCGATGTCGGAACAGTTGCAGACAAATTCATCCTTCTTCAAACCTGTCCCGATAAATCCTTCGGCACGGTTGATATACAGTTTCTCATTCGCCTCAACCACTTTGGTCGCCTCGATCGTGTCGAAGTTGCGCACCTCGGTCATACGTGGATAGTTCTTGCCGTATTTTTCTTTCAGCATCATGAACCAGTCAGCCGTATAATCGACGATATGCGCCAGATGATCGTCGATCTTGGCAATATCTTCCTTATATTGGGCAATAGTCGCATTACACTTGTCCGTATTAAACTTGAGGATACGTCCCATCTTAATCTCCATCAGTTTCAGGATATCTTCGCGAGTCACTTCGCGGATAAAGTGCGGTTTGAACAGATCGAGACGTCGGTCGATATGAGCAATCGCCTCGTCCATATCTTTCGCCTCCTCAAATTCCTTGTCTTTATAAATACGTTCTTCGATGAATATCTTTTCCAGGGAGGCAAAGAAGAGCGATTCTTCCAGTTCCCCTTTCTGTATCTCCAGTTCGGTACGGAGCAGATGCAGCGTGTCGTCAGTCGAATGTTTCAGCACATCGCTTACCGTCAGGAAGTGCGGCTTGTTGTCCATAATGACACAACAGTTCGGCGAAATGCTGATCTCGCAATCCGTGAAAGCATACAACGCGTCGATCGTCTTGTCGGAAGATACACCCGGAGCCAGATGCACGAGAATCTCCACGTTACGAGCCGTATTATCATCCACTTTCTTGATCTTGATCTTTCCCTTATCGTTTGCTTTCAGGATCGATTCGATCAAAGTAGAGGTTGTCTTTCCATAAGGGATCTCGCTGATGACAAGCGTCTTGTTGTCCAGTTTCGTAATCTTGGCACGTACTTTTACGGAACCTCCACGTTCGCCGTCATTATATTTTGAGACATCAATATACCCGCCAGTCTGGAAATCGGGATACAGGGTAAACTCTTCCCCCCGCAGATAAGCGACGGAGGCATCCAAAAGTTCGTTGAAATTATGCGGCAATATTTTGGAAGAAAGCCCTACGGCAATACCTTCCACACCTTGCGCCAGCAGCAAAGGGAACTTGACGGGAAGCGTCACCGGCTCCTTGTTCCGTCCGTCGTAGGAAAGTTGCCAGAGAGTCGTTTTCGGATTGAAGACCGTTTCCAGCGCAAACTTGGAGAGGCGCGCCTCTATATAACGCGGAGCCGCAGCACCGTCACCGGTGAGGATATTACCCCAGTTTCCCTGGCAGTCGATCAACAGGTCTTTCTGTCCGAGTTGTACCAGTGCATCACCGATAGAAGCATCGCCGTGCGGATGGAATTGCATGGTATGTCCGACAATGTTCGCCACCTTGTTGTAGCGTCCGTCGTCCAACCGCTTCATTGAGTGCAAAATTCGACGTTGTACGGGTTTCAGCCCGTCGTTGATATGCGGAACGGCACGCTCCAAAATCACATAGGAGGCATAATCGAGGAACCAATCCTGATACATACCCGACAAATGATAAGACACCCGGCTTTCCGATTTGCCCGGTATCTTATATTCCGAATGTGTCTCCTGGCTTACTTCTGTTTCGACAGTCTCATTCCTGTTTTCATCAGCAGCCAGTTGTCCTTCCGTATCTTTTATTTTTCCGTTTTCGTCCTGTTCAGTAATATCTTCTGGTCTCATATATCTCTATCCAAATCTTTTGCATCATCCCGGGCTCTGCGGTAATTGCTCATAAGCCATAATAGGCTGTAAATATACGAAATATTGCCGAAATAATAAAAAGAACAAGACAAGGCCTGCAAAAATTCATTATTTGGAAGTATTCATCACGCCAGTATCCGTATCCTGATTCCAGATTTTCTTTCCACCACTCTGATAGTTCCGTCCAAACGGGAAATTCCAGGTTTCATTAATCCGCTTGTAGTTATCGACAAACGGGTTGCCCATTCCCACACCGACAGTGATTCGCTTATGTTTGTACATAACGGACAACATATACAGGTTTTCCCGACTGGGCATAACAACAACCGGTCACATATAATATTTCATCCTTCTTCCATAATACCGTATTTTCTCTTCCAACACATCCCTAACCCAATTCTTCTGCATCCCAGCCAGTACAAACGCATAGGGCAAACGCAGCAGTAAAAGAGATTCGACAACTTCATTGATCAGGAAAAGAGGCTACCTGTTTTTCACAAGAGACAAGCTGCCAGAGCAAACAATAACGAACATATATAGAAAATATCTTTCATGCGATAAACAAAATCAATTTACTGTAAAGTCATCAAAGCCCGGCATTTATTATTTTTGCATCCGTAACGATAAAAAGAAAACGATGAAAATATTGATTCTTTGCTCCGACAACAGCTGCCTTAGCCAAATGGCGCAAGGCTGGTTGCAATCATTCGACAAATCACTCACAGTCTGTTCCGCCGGAATCAGTCCGGCCATAGAGGTACATCCGCTCGCCGTCCAGACACTGGCATCCTCCGGCATCGATATCAGCCATCATAAACCAGAAGCTGTAGAAGAATATATAGATGAACCTTGGGACTATGTAATCACCGTCAGCAGAGATGCGGAAGAAAACTGTCCTGCTTTCACAGGAAAAGTACGCAACCTGATACACAGCAATTTCTACAACCCGGCACGTGCGAAAGGCACGCCTGAATCCATTGCTAATGAATTTCGTCGGATCAGCAACCAAATCAAAATGAAAATGTACGACCTGTACTGCGACGAAATACAAAACGGCGGATACGGACCGACTTGTACCTGTGGCGCGAACCGGTTTTGCAGATGCAATTAGCAACCTTTGGAGCCCTTCTGCTCGATATCCCGTTTCCGCTTCAAAGCCTCCAAGAAGTAATAGTCGGCATAGTTCAACGGGACATCTATTTCTCCATTATGCGGAATGCTTCCGACACAATGCATCAGCAAGAAGTTTCTCGATAACACAGCATCAGACCGTAAATACCCCAAGCTTGTCTACGGCTCCACGCCGATTCGTGCGCATATCCCTGTGTCGTATGGCGATTGCGTACGGAACCGTCTTTCATACTGTAATCCACCACATGATAGCAACTGCCATCCGGACGATATTGTTCTTTCATAGTGCGGTCGACGTGCGAAACGGCAACCTTATAGAAAGTTGAGTCGCCGGACAACCGTGTAGCGGCAAACAACAGCTCGAGGTTCATCATATTATCGATAATCACCGGGCACTCCCAACCCCTTTCCGAAATCCATCCTCTATCCACATCCCACGACTGGATAATCCCTGCCACCGGACGGAAGCGGGTGGACAAGGAACGGGCAGCCTCAACAATCACCTCCTTATATTCTGGATCGCCCGTCAGACGCAAACCGTTCCCAAAACTGCAATAGATCATAAAACCGACATCATGGTTCCACTTGATGTTTTTGATCTGTTTACGGGCAAATTCTACGTTCTCTTCAACAAACCCGTCTCCTGTCCCCCCGCAGGAAATCAACGCAACACTGAGTACCATGCCCATTAAATACTTCACTTTTACCATGATTTATTATTATTTATTTAATGTAACTACTCTTCTATTCTCCCGATAGGAGAACTTTAATCACTTGTACAGGCTCACCTGATACCGATGCCGATAGGATCGTATATCCCTCTATCGGTTTCTCTGCTTCCGTTCCTCTTTTTGCCGCCCTTGTCGTAAAAGAGAAAGGCATCGACAGGCGAAACAATCTTCAAGGAAAAAGATTTACCGTCTTTCTTGAGAACGGCAGTATTTCCTTTGCATTCGACGTTTGCCGAAGTTATTACGGACCATTGCACCGACTGAGATGGGCTCTGTAACCCTATGCTGTCCGCAACCAGTATACGGACATTGGCACGTCTCAGGCAAGAAGATTGGCTGCAGACGATGTTTTGTTCATGCAGCAGATTACTGGCGATACGGGAAGTGGTCTTCAAGGATATGCTCCGGATGCGTTCCTCCACTTTCCGGGTATTTCGCGCGTGCGAAGAAGCCAGCGGAGAGAGGGGGGCGCTGAAGACTTTTCTTTGACACGCGGTATTTCTGCAGCGGAACTTACTCACATTGACCATGAGCGTAAGCGGATGACCCGCTATTTCAAGCCCTTGCAGAAGTGACGAAGAACCAAAGTTTTTCCCATTTCCTCTGTCACTGTATCACTGATTCCTTTTTACCAATTGATATTCAACTTGTTTTATTTGTGATATATGCCCGTTTTCTCTATCACTACAGTATCACAACCCTATCACTGGCAACTTGGATGGAGAACAGGCATTCCGCTTATACATATCTGTATATCGACATATTACAAATAAAAACAAACAATAAACACCAGATCCCCATCTCTGCAAATCACTCGATTATTTTATGTAAAAAACGGCTATAAAATAGGTAAAACCGGGTGGTTTTCATTCTCCGGCACGGTACTTTAGTTGCCGGACACCCCCATGTTGCCCCCTCTTTACACCCGGATGTACCAGCTCTCTACACCCGGATGTAAAGGATGGCAACATGGGGATGTTTACGGAATTATCTGCTTGTTTTCGCTAAAAGAAGAGAGGGCTTTTGTAGAATGAAGAACCGTATTTTGCCAATTTAGTATGATGGTAGAATGATAGTGGTAAAAGATGCTATAATGCAAGTAAATATCTGCAACGGTCAAAGGTAGCCTAAAAAATGTAATACCGATCCATTTCTTGGAATAAGTAAATGGCTCAAGGTTCATTTTCGTCAAAACGAGAGGCTGAAAAATCCGCAAGCAACAGTCTGGTCGGATTCGCATATAACATTACAGCCGACAAGGTGCGGTACAGGCGGCTGTTGACACAAACTATAATAACGCCTTACTCGAAGGGACGGTAAACAGAGTAGTTTAAATGGAATCCTGTCCGCAAATGTCAGTTTGCCACCATCCGAATGTCGGCAAACTGACAGATTTCAGACTGTCATTCAACGGATTCTTTTAATATATTTCTAATCTCTTCCACACAATTTATAGCGTATCAGGACGTTGGTATTAAACGTAAATGCTTACCTTTGCGGCCAACTATCCGTGTGAGGATACAGAATTAAGACAATTAATTATTACACTTTATACAAAGTATGGGAAAGTATAAATTGATCAACAACGTGTTGGGCTGGATCGTTTTTGCGATCGCTTCAACCGTCTATTTGATGACTATGGAACCCACTGCCAGCTTCTGGGATTGCGGTGAGTTCATTTCTTCAGCTTACAAGCTGGAAGTAGGGCATCCGCCCGGAGCACCGTTCTTTATGTTGACGGCCAACCTGTTCACACAACTTGCATCCGATCCGTCCACAGTGGCGAAGATGGTAAATACGATGTCCGCCTTGTTTAGCGGACTGACGATCTTGTTCCTTTTCTGGAGTATCACTCACCTTGCCCGCAAGATCATGGTGAAAGACGGAGAAGAAGCGTCTTTAGGCCAGATGATTACCGTTATGGGTAGCGGTCTGGTCGGAGCACTGGCTTATACATTCAGTGATACGTTCTGGTTCAGTGCCGTGGAAGGAGAAGTGTATGCCTATTCATCACTCTTTACAGCCGTTGTTTTCTGGCTAATCCTGAAGTGGGAAGCTGTTGCCGACAAACCACATGCAGACCGCTGGATCGTACTGATCGCTTACCTGATGGGGTTGAGTATCGGTGTCCACTTGCTGAACTTGCTGTGTATCCCGGCTATCGTGCTGGTATATTACTATAAGAAATTCCCGAACCCGACGATGAAGGGTACATTGGTTGCTTTGCTCGCTTCCTTCGCCATCGTTGCGCTGATGATGTATGGTGTCGTACAAGGGCTGGTCGAGGTTTGCGGCTATTTCGAACTATTATTTGTCAACGTCTTAGGCATGCCTTACAATTCCGGGGTATTCGCTTATGTGATCATTGTGGCAGGCGTGTTGATCTGGTCTATCTGGGAAACTATGCGCGACGAGATCCATCCGACACGCATGAAGATCGCTTTCATCCTGTCGGTCGTATTGATCGGTATTCCGTTTATCGGTAGCGGTTATGTTTTGGCGGTCATTCTGACGGCTGCATTAAGCCTGTACCTGTTCAAGAGCAAGAAGGTGGATATCAAGACGCTGAATACGATCCTGGTCTGCCTGATGGTAGTCGTTGTAGGCTATTCTTCGTATGCACTGACACTGATCCGTGCAACGGCCGATACGCCGATGAACCAGAACGCGCCGAGCGATATCTTTACGTTGCGTACCTATCTGGCACGTGAACAGTACGGTAAAACCCCGCTTCTTTATGGGCAGACCTACGTTTCGGAAGTACAGCGCGAAAACCAGGGAGGAAGCTGCGTACCCGTCACGACAGAAGGCGAACCGACCTGGAGCCGCGTGATCAAGAAAGACAAAAACGAGAAAGACCGTTATTTCGTGTCCCGCACCGATCAGGAATACAAATATGTCGACGAACTGAACATGCTGTTCCCGCGTATGTACAGCTCCGATCCGCGCCATGTACAGGCCTATAAGGAATGGGCGCAGGTAAAAGGCCAACCGGTGAAATATAACTATTGCGGAGAGATGAAGAGCGTAATGAAACCGACATTCGCGGAAAACCTGAAGTTCTTCTTCTCCTACCAGCTGAACTTTATGTACTGGCGCTACTTCATGTGGAACTTCTCCGGCCGTCAGAACGACATCCAGGGAAATGGAGAGGTGCTGAACGGCAACTGGATTACCGGCATTCCGTTTATCGACGAAGTTCTGGTGGGCCCGCAGAAAGATATGCCGTTCGATATTATCAATAATAAAGGGCACAATGTCTATTATATGCTGCCGTTGCTGTTAGGTATTTTAGGTTTGCTGTTCCAGGCTTATTCGGGCGAAAAAGGAATCCAGAGTTTCTGGGTGACTTTCTTCCTGTTTTTCATGACTGGTCTGGCTATCGTTCTGTATCTGAATCAGACGCCATATCAGCCGCGTGAACGAGACTATGCGTATGCCGGATCGTTCTATGCGTTCTGTATCTGGATCGGGTTCGGTGTCGCGGCACTGGCAAAGGGACTGGAGCGATACGGCAAACTGAATCCGGTCATCGCCGGATCGGTGGCAACCGTGCTTTGCTTGTTCATACCTATCCAGATGGCCGGACAAAACTGGGACGACCACGACCGTTCAGGCCGCTATGTCTGCCGCGATTTCGGTTCCAACTATCTGGAATCCTGCGAGCCGAATGCCATCATCTTCACCAATGGCGACAACGACACATTCCCCTTGTGGTATGCCCAGGAGGTAGAAGGCGTCCGTACCGATGTCCGCGTATGTAACACCAGCTACCTGCAAACAGACTGGTATATCGACCAGATGAAGAAACAGGCTTACGAGTCCGCTCCGCTGCCGATCACCTGGACACGCGACCAGTATATACAAGGGACCCGCGATGCAGCTTATGTATTCCCACTGACAAAAGATTCGATCGAGCTGAACACGGCCTTGAACTTTGTCCGCAGCGATGATCCTAAGTTCAAGAAGATTCCGGGTATCAACCAGGAACTCGATTATATCCCGGCCGACAAACTGTACTACAAAGTCGACTCGGTCGCCGGCGCCAAGATCTTAGGCGGTAAGACAGACGGCATGGTAGACCAGATGATGATCAACCTCGCCGGAAAGAATGCGCTGGGTAAACAGGAACTGACGATCCTCGACATGTTGCAGACCAACAACTTCGAACGTCCTATGTACTACGCGATCACGGTCAGCCCGGATCAGTTCGTCAACCTGGACGGCTACTTCGAACAGACAGGTCTCGCTTACCAGGTCGTTCCGAAAAATGCCAACAAAGCAGTCAACACCGACAAAATGTACGACAACGTGATGAACAAATTCAAATGGGGCGGCGTAGACAAGCCAGGCGTTTACATCGACGAAAATGTAATGCGCATGTGCAAGAGCTACCGCATGATGCTGTTCAACAAGTTGGCAGAAGCATTGGTGAAAGAAGGCAAGAACGACAAGGCTTTGGAAGTATTGGACAAATGTATGCAGGTGTTGCCGCCGGAAAATGTCCCGCTCGACTACACGGCTCTTTCAACCGGTGAACTCTATTATGTGCTGGGCCAGAAAGAAAAAGCGGCAGAAATATTTACAGGCATCGCCGATAACATGATGCGTAACATAAACTGGTACTTCCGCTTGAACCCGGTGCAGTTGGCGTCCGTAGAAACAGAATTGTTACAGGACATGCAGGTTTTGAATCAAGTATTGTTAATCAACAAACATTACAACCCCGAATTCAACAAGAAATACCAGGAAGAGTTTGACAACTACCGTATGGCTTACGAATCGGTGCGCAGAGAATAGATATGTTTATAGAACAACCGCCCTGGTTTTACAGGGCTCTGTTTCCAGGGGTAATCTGGCGGATTCCGGCAAAGAAGAAGTGTGTATATCTCACCTTCGACGATGGCCCGATCCCTGAGGTTACCCCTTGGGTATTGGATATATTAGACAAATATGACGTGAAGGCGACCTTCTTCTGTGTCGGGGACAACGTCCGCAAACATCCGGACATCTACCAGATGATACTGGACAGGGGACATCGTGTAGGCAACCACACTTTCAACCATATTCAAGGTATCCGCTTCTGGACCAAGAACTATCTGGCGAATGTGGAAAAGGCTGCCGAATATATAAAAAGCGACCTGTTCCGTCCGCCCCACGGACACATGCGTTTCCCACAAGTGGTAGGACTCAGGAGGCATTACCGGATCATCATGTGGGACGTGGTGACGCGCGATTACAGTCCGCACATGACACCGAACGGTGTCTTCAACGTGGTGAAGAACTATACCCGCAACGGTTCCGTAATCGTCTTTCACGACTCGCTGAAAGCCGAACGCAACATGCGCGAAGCGATGCCCAGGGCCATCGAATGGCTACAGGAACAAGGGTATGAGTTCAAAGTGTTTTAATATGCTTCCAGCTATCGAAATAAAAGAGAAAGCAAAAGAGATCGGCTTCGATGCCTGCGGGATCGCACAAGTAGCGGCCGCAGACAGCGAGGCCTTATTTTTTGACAGATGGCTAAAGGAGGGCAACCATGCAGGGATGGCCTATATGGAGAACCACCGCGAGATCCGGTTGAATCCCGCCGGATTGGTGGAAGGAGCCAAGACAGTCATATCCGTGGCGTTGAACTATTATCCGGAGCAGAAACTTCCACCCGAAGCGCCCCATATCGCCTACTACGCCTACGGGAAGGATTACCATCTCGTCGTCAAAGAGATGTTGAGCGAGCTATGGACCGCCCTGTTCCCGCGCCCCGCGCGGGATCGCATAGAGACGGACGGGAAAGGAATGGATCGCAACGGGCAGTTCTTTTGCGATCCCGCGTCAAGCGCGGGAACGGAACAGGCAGACGTAACAGCCGCCCGCTTCTTTACCGACTCAGCTCCCATCCTCGAACGCTATTGGGCCTGGAAAGCCGGACTGGGATGGATCGGGAAGAACACAAACCTGATTATTCCCGGAAAAGGCTCTTTCTTCTTCTTGGGAGAAATCGTCACCACCCTCGAAGCGGACCAGTACGACACACCGCAGAAGAACCGTTGCGGCAGTTGTAGCCGTTGCCTGGATGCCTGCCCGACAGGAGCACTGGAAGGCCCCCGCCACCTGAATGCCCGCAAATGCCTCTCCTATCTCACCATCGAGAACCGCGGAGAAATCCCCGCCGAACAGGCTTCCCGACTCGGTAACCGCCTCTACGGTTGCGACACCTGCCAGGAGGTCTGCCCCTGGAACCGTTTCGCCCGCCCGACCCAAATAGAGGCATTCCGTCCGAAACCGACTTTGCTTTCTCTTCGAAAAGAGGATCTAAAGGTCTTTTCCCGTGAGGATTATAATCGTATATTTGCCAAATCGGCGGTCAAAAGAGCCAAATACGAAGGATTGATACGAAATATACATAACTTAAAAGATTAATACCATGAGAAGGACATTGAAAACCTTATCGCCATGCCTCGTCGCATTCCTGTTGATGCTGACAGTCGCATTTGCAGGTAACGCACAGGAATTACAAAAGAAATTGGAAGGGCTGAAAGGAATCAGCGGCATCGAGAAGCTGGAATCGGACCATTATGCCGAGAAATATCTCGTACGCATCACACAGCCTGTCGACCATAAGAACCCGGCAGCCGGAACATTCACGCAACGCGTGATCGTCGCCCACGTCGGTTTCGACCGCCCGACCATATTGGTCACGGAAGGATATGGTGCGGCGTATGCCTTGAACCCTCGTTATCAGGAAGAGCTGTCGAAGCTGCTCGATGCCAATATGGTATTCGTGGAATACCGTTATTTCCTCGAATCCACCCCGACCCCCTGTAATTGGAAATACCTGACGGCAGAGAACTCGGCCTACGACCTGCATAACGTCAACCAAACATTCCGAGAGCTGTACACCGGTAAATGGGTCAGCACCGGCATCAGCAAAGGCGGACAAACCACTTGCCTGTACCGTGCCTGGTTTCCGGACGACGTAGACTTCTCCGTTCCCTACGTAGCCCCCTTGAACCGCGGTGTGGAAGACGGGCGCCACGAACCGTTCCTCCGCAAAGTAGGCACGAAGAAAGACCGTCAGAAGATCGAAGCTTTCCAGATTGAAATATTGAAACACAAGGACGAAATCGTCCCGATGCTGGAAAAGTTCTGCAAGGACAAGAAACTGGAATTCCGCATTCCGATAGCCGAAGTATTGGATTATTGCGTCCTGGAATACCCGTTCGCCCTCTGGCAATGGGGTACGCCGACCAGCGTGATCCCGCCGCTCACATCCGATGCAAAGACACTGTTTTATCATTTGGTTGACATCAGCGGGCCCGACTATTTTGCCGAAAACCAGCCGAATATCTCCTTCTTCGTACAAGCTGCCCGCGAATTGGGTTATTACGGCTATGACACGAAACCGTTCAGGAAATACCTGACAATCGACAGCAGCCGGGGATACCTGAACCGCATCATGCTGCCGAAAGAGCTGGTCGACAAAGTTGAATACCGCCCCGAACTTTACCACAAAGTCTATGATTTCCTCCGTGACAACGATCCGAAGATGATCTTTATCTATGGCGAAGTAGACCCGTGGAGCGCCACCCGCGTCCCGATCTTCAAAGGCAAGGTAAACGAACAAGTCTACATCCAACCCGGAGGCAGCCACCGCGCCCGTATCGGCAACATGCCCGAAGACATGAAGGAAAAGATACTGACACAGATTAACAAATGGCTGGCAGAATAGCGGATTCGTTTCTCAATTAATTGCAGAACGAATTACGATCAACAGATTCGTTTAACGAGCATTTAGCGAATGAATCATAACTCCCATATTCATTCTACAATTATCCGGTTAACGAATTATAACCGGCGGATTCGTTCTCTAATTACCCCTTGAACGAATCCGTCGGTCTTGTATAAGCTATAAACAAACGAATATATACAAAAATGGACACAAAATACCCCCTATACACTCCCAAAGATATCTTTATCTCCTTCTGCGGCCGGGAAGCGACCGAAGCGGAACGCTGGCAAGGCGTACAATCGGGTATCATTTTCCATAAACGAACGGGCAACGAATTTTTGGACCTTTTCGCCTCGATGGTTCATCATTATATGAATCATGATCCGGTTTTCTATGCAAAAAAATTAGGCGTCTCGCGAGTCGATCTGTCCGGCTGCTTGAGGGTACTGACCGGGGTGACTACAGACGAATGGCTCGAAGCCTACCGTTGGGTGGCCATCCGCGACGTCCTGCTCCATACGGACTGGTCTTTGGGCGAAGTGGCGACGCAAATGGGCTACAGTTCGGTGAAAACCTTCAGTCGCGCCTTCATCGAGCGTGTCGGCATGCCTCCGTCCCATTGGCGGGCGAAATATAAAGGGAATGATTAGCTTTTCAGGAAAATATAAATACCTTTGTGCATGTTTTACCTATTGTCTAACTTATAAATAAAGAAGAAATGAAAAAGAATTTCTTGTTCCAGCTCTTGCTGGCAGCATTTCTGTTACCGGCTTTTTCTTGTTCGGACGACGATTCGGCTCCTGAAATCAACAATGCAACAACCTTGAACATGCTCGATGTGGAGAATGGAGCGACCCGTCTGGGCAATTCGGACATCTATATCAACGCGGCAAACAACTTTCAAACAAACGAATGCCTGATCGCCGAAATCGGTCCGTCGAAAGGGATTGGAAAAGTCATTCCGCCCCAAGTCGGCAACGGATTGGTTTATCAAGCAGCCGTAACGCCGGGACACCTCTACCAAGCTTTCAAGGAAGAAGCCGTGAAGCAATTTCCATCGGGAAAATTCGCATTGGCGCTGGCAGGAGACTACTACCAATTCTATGTCGGATCCGAGATCATGAAAGAGGAGAAAAGAGTAGGCGCTGTCATCCAGTTTGCCCTGATCAATCCCGAAGCAGACGGGTTACCCGCCTACGACAGCACGATCGGGACAGTGGTAAGCGGTTATGAAGACGAGATTGTCCGGGAATTTCCCAAAGACACGGAGTTCAGCTACGATAGCGACCTCGAAGACCTCTTTCAGATTACGACCGAAGGCGGCATACTGAAAGTCACACTTCTGCCTTCGTGGAGCGACATCCGGGGAAATTATGCCATTTACGCCCGCCATAACGAGGTGTATACGAAAATATATGTCAAAGTGGAATAATCAGAACATTCCCTGTACTTTATAGACAAATTCCATCCAAACCCAATATCGGATCGCCTTTCCGAGAAACATCGAGACAGCCACGATCCAGATATTGGCGCGGAGAAAACCGAGCGCCACGGCGATAAAATCGCCTATACCGGGAAGGAAAACGAAAAAGCCCATCCAGGAACCTTTCCCTTTTATCCAATCCTGCACTTTCTGCAATTTGACGGCATCCAGTTTCAGATATTTCTCTATCCATTCGACCTTGCCCAGCATACCCAGCCAATAACAACTCATGCCACCTAAGAAATTACCTAACGTAGCCGCAATCATACAAGGCCAGTAGGCCGCTCCCGCCAACAACACTCCGGTTAGAACGACCTCGCTGCTGAACGGCAAAACGGTAGCAGCCAAAAAAGAGGCGATGAACACACCGATATATCCGTATTCTATAAGAAATTCCATATACGAATGAATAGAGTGGCAACCAGGACTGCCACAGTTGTAAAAAACGACCAAAACACGATCTTGCCACGTGTCACCGTAAAGAAATGAGCGATCAGGATAGAGGCTGGCACGCAAGCTGTTTCCAAAAATTCTTCCGAAACCTGATCATAGAGGAAATAAAGGCTGAACGCCCATACGGACATCGCAATCAGGAACGAGAGAAACTGACGGGAGCGAAGCGAATCCTCCGTATCGTGCATGACAATATTCAGGGAAGCGACAACTGTCAACAGGGCAATCGCCATGATACTGATCCAATCCAGCAACACTATTCCGTCCGTCGCCAAGAGGCGCACCTTGAAAAGCGTCGAGAAAGGGACGTTGAACAGCGTGAAATCCCGTTGCCAGACACACCACCCCAACAGGAACCAATATACCGTCGCCACCCCTAACAAAGAGGCGATAAAGGTACGGGACGTCAGCGAACGGAAATTATACATCCCCAGCCAGAACAACGGCAAAAACCACAGCAAATGAACCCAAAGCAGACTGCCTATACCGATCAGCAAGGCGGCACTGTAGGCCTTCTCTCTCGCCCCGGGATCATGATAGGTCGTGAACAGTTGGTAAATAGCCAGAATCAGGCAGAAAACACCGACCGAAGTCGATTTCAAAGGAAAGAAGTCGGGATTCGTACTGATGAACAGGACATAGAAGAGGAAGGGCAGCATCGTCTTCTCCCGTATCAACACCAGTACATAGTTCGCACGATGCAATAGGAAAGCCCCTCCGAACATCAACGTCATCCCGATAATATAGGTAAACTCCTTGCCTGGCAATGTCTGGCAAATCGTATTCCAGAGAGGAGTAGCCGAGACCTCGCCATAGACAGGATAGCCCACGGAGTACAAATAACTGACCACCCAACAGGCAATACATGCCAATAAGACCGGCACGAATGTCGGTGGCGCGGAGAAGTCGAATCGACGGGAATATTTGTTATAAGCTACTCGCATTTCTGATCAGGAATAGATAAATGCTGATTTACATGCGAGCCAACAGACGAGGCAAAAGAGAGCCTGCAACACACAAGGCTTGAATCGTCTGTTAGCTCACCCCATAAATCAGCATTTATGACAACAATTTATAAATCGAATCCGATATCATTACGGAAATATTTCTTTTCGAAATCAATGAGCTTGGCACCGGCGAAAGATCGGACAAGGGCTTCTTCCTTGTCGGCTCCGTAAGAGCTGACAGCGATGACACGACCGCCACTGGTCAGGATCTGCCCATCGGCAGCTTTTGTCCCTGCGTGGAAAATGATGTTTTCGGCGGGAACCTTATCCAGACCACTGATAACCTTTCCTTTTTCATACGCTTCAGGATAACCGCCGCTTACCAGCATGACTGTTACGGCCGCACGCGGATCGTGAACCAATGTACGACTGCCCAAATTACCTTCGGCCACACCTTCCAACAGTTCAACCAAGTCGCTTTGGATACGTAACATGACAACTTCCGTTTCCGGATCACCCATGCGACAATTATATTCGATCACCATAGGTTCGCCCTTCACATTGATCAGACCAAGGAAGATGAAACCCTTATAGTCGATATTTTCCGCTTTCAGCCCTTCGATCGTCGGACGGATAATACGCTCGTCCACCTTCTGCATAAACGTCTCATCGGCAAAAGGAACTGGAGAAACGGCTCCCATTCCGCCTGTATTCAAACCTGTATTGCCTTCGCCGATACGCTTATAGTCTTTTGCCACCGGAAGCACCTTGTAGCTCTCGCCATCCGTCATCACAAACACGGAACATTCGATACCGTCCAGGAACTCTTCGATCACGACCGTCTTGCTGGCATCGCCGAACATACCCCCCAGCATATCGTCCAGCTCCTTCTTTGCTTCTTCGAGCGTGTCGAGAATCAGCACACCTTTACCGGCAGCCAGACCATCGGCCTTCAATACGTAGGGAGCCTGCAATTCTTCCAGGAAAGCGTATCCTTCTTCTAAATTTCCGGCAGAAATACTCTTATAACGGGCTGTCGGAATGTTGTGGCGCATCATGAAGGCCTTCGCAAAGTCCTTGCTGCCTTCCAGTTGCGCTCCCTCTTTCGAAGGGCCTATCACGGGAATACCTGCCAGGGCGACATCGTTCTTGAAATAATCATACACCCCTTTCACCAGCGGATCTTCCGGACCTACCACCACCATACCGATATGATTTGCCAAAGCAAATTCCTTGATAGCAGAGAAATCGTCGGCCTTGATATTTACGTTCGTACCTACCAATGCAGTACCTGCATTACCGGGAGCGATGAATAACTGATCCACTTTCGGACTTTGAGCAATCTTCCAGGCTATTGCATGTTCGCGGCCGCCTGAGCCTAATAAAAGAATATTCATTTTTTTATAATTGACAATTGACAATTGACAATTGACAATTACTTGTCATTATCCTTTCCCAATCATCTTTTTTTAATGGTTATTGTTTTCTTTTTGTTATTTCATCTTTGTCCTTTCTCTCAATTGTCAATTGCCCATCAATTCTTAAGGTAGTCGTCAAAGTAGCGCGTTATCTTCTCATACAGATGCGGACGGTCTTTACCAATCACATTATGCAGATGGCGGGGATAAACGAAATAATCGGGATATGTATCCGCATCCACACAGGCTTTCAGGAATCCCAGGCTGTGCTGCCAAACAACAACCGGATCGATATCTCCGTGGATCAACAGCAGATGTCCCTTCAGATTACCTGCTTTCAATTTCAGGTTGGCATTCCTATAACCTTCCGGATTGTCCTGCGGACGGTCCATATAGCGCTCGCCATACATAATCTCGTAGTTGCTCCAGTCGATCACCGGACCACCGGCAACCCCCACTTTGAACAGTTCCGGATACGAACACATCAGGTTCGTCGTCATAAAGCCGCCGTAGCTCCATCCGTGCACACCGATACGGTCGGCATCGACATACGGAAGTGATTTCAGAAACTCAACGCCTTTTACCTGGTCTGCCATCTCGTTCACACCCAAATTACGATGTATGACATTTTCGAAAGCCTGTCCCCGGTTTGCCGATCCCCGACTATCGAGCGTAAAAACCACATATCCGCGTTGAGCCATATAGATATCCCAACCGCCTACACCGTTCTTCCATCCGCCTGTTACCAACTGGGCATGCGGGCCGCCGTACACATAGACGATCGTCGGATATTTCTTCGTCTCATCCAGACCGACAGGTTTTACCAGACGGAAATTCAAATTGGTGACACCATCTGCCGCCTTGATTTTTCCGGTAACGATTTCCGGCATCGCATAACCTTCGTACGGATTCTTCGCCGTCAGCAACGTCCGTAAAGTTTCACGTTTCTGTCCGTCGATAATCGAAATTTCACGTGGAACATCGGGAGCTGAATAACTGTCGATCAAATATTTACCGGAAGCACTCAGTTGCGTAGCATGAACTCCTTGCAAACCTCCCGAAGTCAATTCGTAAGAAGTTCCCTTTTTCAGATCCAGGCGTGACGTTCCGACATACAGAGCATCACCATAACTGAACGAGCTCAGCATTGACGGCCTTGTGGAAGAGAAAAACAACGCCTTTCCCTTAACATCGAAACCGAGGATGTCCAGGACTTCCCACTCGCCTTCCGTCAACTGCTTCAACTGTTCTCCCTTCGTATTATACAGATACAAATGATTATAACCATCACGCCGGCTCTGCCAGATAAACTGATCCGGATTGTTCGGCAGGAAAAGCACCGGATGTTGCGGCTCTACATAATGTTCGTTCTTTTCGGTAAACAAATCCGCCTCTTTATCACCTGTCAAGGCAGAATAGCGTACCAGGTGCATCTCGTTCTGATCCCGGTTCAGTTCGGCAATATAAATGCTCTTTTCATCCGGGCTCCAGGTAATATTCGTCAGATACTTTTCCTTCGGTAATCCGGTTTTCAACCAGACGGTTTTTCCGGTCGCCAGGTTGTAGACACCGACTGTCACCTCATGGCTTTTCATCCCAGCCATCGGATATTTGTGCGGTTCGGCTTTCGCGCAACGGGCAGTAATGTCGACAAACGGATAATCCGTCACCATGCTTTCATCCATCCGGTAAAAAGCCAGCGCCGAACCATTCGGAGACCAGAAAAGTCCCTTTATGGATACCGAACTCGTTCTGATGAACGGACTTCCCGCAAACAACACCTTCAGCCGTTTCGTCCGTCACGATACTGACAGCGTTATCCGGCGAAAGGATTTTCAGGTTGTCCTCCTCCGTAAAAGCCAAATAACCGTTGGCCGGACAAAAGTCTAAATTCTCCCAGGAACCATTCAGATCATACATGCTTACAATCCTGTTTTCCACAAAATCGTAATGGAAACGATGGTGCTTGGCATTAAAAGCAAGCACCGGCTGATCTTTGTAAGGAACCGAGAAGAAGGGCATACCGCCAACCGACTGCGCACCGGCCACCGCAAGCGCTTCGTTCAACTGCTGGCGAGTAAAGGCGACTTTCACCGCCTTTGTCGATTCTCCACTCATCATGCTGTCACCCTTGACATACAGATATGTGTCTCCACACCACTGCAACTGTTTCAAGTTGCGAGGCACAAAACGACTTTGCGTCTTTCCACCGGGAATCAAGTCATGCAAAGTAAACTGTTTGTCTTGTCCCATCATCGACAACGGATTTATAAGTGCCAAAGCACATAATACACCTAAAATATTAATCCTCAAAATCATCCTTTCCTCTTCTTTTGAATGGTTTCTTAAACGAACGGTCACCGAACTTTTTCTTACCGCCAAACTCCTCGTCATCCTTAAAATGTCTCTTGACAGGACGTTTGCCGACAAAATCCCTACGAGCCGGACGGCCATCTGCACGGTCATCGCCGAAATAGCGTTTGCCGGGAATAAAAGGTGTCCGCTCGTTGTCGTCCTCAGCATGCGCGGCAGCAAAACGGCGGGCGGGACGATCCATGCGGTCGGTACGGAAATTCGGACGTGACGAGCGGTCCGGCTTACGTTCGAAAGAAGGTCTTTCCGGGCGGGAAGGACGTGCTTCACCTTCTTCGTTCAGTGCTTTCTTATAGTCTTTGATTTTTCCTTCGAATATATCGTAACAACGGTATTCGCATTCTAACGATCCGTTCATAAGCTTCATCTTTTCACTCGGTTTCAAGCCGATCTTGTCGAAGCATTCATCCTTATAACTCAGAATCCATACTTTATAGCCAGTAAACACATGTTTGACACGTTCACCGATCATATTGTACAACCCCAACAAATCACGACTGGAAATACGTTCTCCATAAGGGGGATTGGTCACCATGATGCCCGGCTGGGGAGCCTCCGTGCATTGCTGGAACGGCTGGGTCCTCAGTTCGATATATTTCATCAGGCCGGCACTACGGATATTCTTCTCGGCAATCTCGATCGCCGCCGGATTGATATCGGCACCATAACATTTGAAATTAAACTCACGTTCCTGACTCTCGTCGTTATAGATACGGTCGAACAGTTCCTGGTCGAAATCGATCCATTTCTCGAAAGCAAACTCCTTACGATGCACGCCCGGCGCAATATTCAAGGCGATCATCGCCGCTTCGATCAGCAACGTACCGGAACCGCACATCGGATCGACGAAATTCGATTCGCCTTTCCAGCCTGTTTTCAAGATCATACCGGCAGCTAACACCTCATTCAACGGAGCTTCCGTCTGGTCCACGCGGTAACCACGTTTATGCAAGCTCTCGCCCGAACTGTCGATAGAGAGCGTACAGTCGTTATGTGAAATATGAATATTGATATACAGATCCGGATTGTTTACACGGACAGAGGGGCGCTTCTGATCCTTCTCCATGAAATAATCCACGATCGCATCCTTCGTACGATAAGCAACAAACTTGGAGTGATTGAAATCTTCAGAGTAGATTACAGAGTCGATGGCAAACGTCTTGTCCAAAGACATGTAGTTTTCCCATTTCACCTTCTTAACCTCTTTGTAGACAGTATCGGCGTCTTTAGCTTTAAAGTGATAGATAGGCTTCAAGATACGCAATGCCGTACGGCAATAGAAGTTGGCTTTGTAAAGCACTTCCTTATCCCCGGTAAAGGAAACCATCCGGCGGCCAATCTGTATATCGTTGGCACCTAAAGATAATAACTCGCCGGCCAGGATTTCTTCCAACCCGTAAAGGGTCTTAGCCACCATTTCAAATGTTTCGCTCATTTTAAGTTGAAAGTTAACAATGATTCCTCATCGTTTATTAGTAATTCTATTTTAATTATTAATTATTCTTTGTTCTATGACTTCACTGGCAGTCAACTGACTTTATTAATTGTCTGCTGGCTCACGGTTGCTCCCGCCGGAACATCTTCCGTGATCCAGACGTTGCCACAGATCGTAGCTCCTTCGCCAATACGAATACGCCCTAACAATGTGGCATTGGAATAGACAGTCACATGATCGCCCAACACCGGATGACGCGGCACACCGCGTATCGCATTCCCGTTTTCGTCAGGCGGCAGTTTCTCTCCTGCCAGACTGACTCCTTGGAAGATACGGACGTGGTTCCCGATAACACTGGTCTCACCGATAACGGTTCCTGTCCCGTGGTCAATCGAGAAATAGTGTCCGATCTCCGCCCCCGGATGGATATCGATACCTGTCTCCGAATGGGCCATTTCAGTAATCATGCGGGGAATAAAGGGAACGCCCAACCGGTATAGCTGGTGCGCAATACGATAGTTGCAGACAGCCCGGAAACCGGGATAGCAAAAAATAACTTCGTTGATGTTCTGAGCAGCAGGATCACCGTTGAAAGCAGCCTCGGCATCCGTCGCCAACAAGGCGCGCATTTCGGGAAGCGTACGGATAAAGGCTTCCGACAGTTTTTCCGCCTCGGTAAGGATCTTTTCTTCGGGACAAGAAACACAGGCAGTATCAGCAAAACAAAGCCCTGCATAAATCTGCTTGGAAAGCAGCGTATGCAACGTTCCGACGTTCACGCCGGTATGAAAACGGATGGTCTGCTTGCTGATCCGTGCATTCCCGTAATAACCGGGGAAAAGGATTGCCCGGCATAAATCTACGATCTCTTTCAGCACCTCACCCGAAGGAAGCGCCTCTTCATCGCGGTAAGCATGAAACAGTTGATGGTAAGACCCCTCGTCCGAGAGCATCTCAACTGTATCATTCAAGACCTTGCTATGCTTTTGCAATCCCATTATTCAGCAATATCATATTTGGCAACAAAAGTAAGAAGAAATTGACAATTAACAATTGACAATTGACAATTATTTGCCCATCATACAACGCTTTATCCAAAAAGACAAACCACCCGGCAACGTCAATTTTCAATTTTTAACTTCCAATTTTCAGCTTATTATGCGGTGCCCCGAATTCCTTGCAGGTCACTTCGTCCATTTCCACAATCCATATTTTGACATTCTTCACAGCCGGATCGGAATAGCGGAATTCCTTATCCGAATACTGTTTCATAATGATATCCAGAGCTTCCGTTTTTTTATCGAAATCTTCTTCAAAGTGGACTTCACCCCAGCAAATCACGCTCTTGGAGCGCATCCGGTAACTACAAGCGACCTCCGGATGCTGGAAAACGAGATCATGGTCCGTGCTAAATGTAATGCAGACACGCGGATTCCGTTCCAAAATGGAAATACTCCGTCCTTCCTGTGCCGAATGCAGGTATATAACACCATCACGATAGCCAAAGTTCATCGGCAATACATAGGGAGTCCCATCCGTATCGGCCAGTCCCACATAACAGATATCACACTTCTTAATGGTCGCTTCAATCAGTTCTTTGTCGGTATGTACTAATGTCTTCATTTCGCATTTCTGTTTTTATCCCTACAAACATACAAGTTTTTTATCTTTTTCAAGATGCTCTCGCAGGATATATTTGTCGCATCCTCCTACAAAAACAGAAAGGTCATTCTCATTTTCCTATCGGCATGTCATAATATCATAGCAAAGGTTCTTTGTCAGTTTAAAGACTGCACTTCACAACCAACACCCAACAAATAAAAGAAACTGACCTCGATAAGCACTGCCGGATGAGGAATTTTCCCTTCTATCTGGTTCAACGATCCGACATAAGGGGCGACGCGAACCGATGGATGCCCGATCCGACATTTCTGTATATCTTGCCGTCCGGCAAGATAACCGTGGCAGTCGTATTGACGGGTACCTCGACTGTCAACTCAAACGAATCCGCTTCTATCCGCCAGTCCGAGCGGACGGGACCGTACAGGGATTGATACGATCCGCTGCAATAAATGAGGCCGCCCACCGGTTGAGGAGCAATGACAATGTGCTTCATACCCGGCTCCGCTTCATCATAACGGATTCCGGCAAGTGTCCAGTAAAACCAAGCCACCACACTGCCGAACATCGGATGGCAACGGGATGCCTTTCCTTCCCATCGCTCCCATAAACAAGAATAACGGTCATCCATCACATACCCGAACCCCGGTATCTCGCGCTGGTTCATCAACCGGAAAGCAATATCGGCACGTCCGTTATCACTCAATGCTTTCAAGAGCAAAGGCGTTGCCATGATACCTGTGTCAAAATGATTTCCTATACTGTCCAGATGAGCGAGCAAAGCGTTGAACACGGCTTCCTTTTCACCTTCCGGCACCATTCCGAAAGCCAGCGGGAATACATCCGCACCTTGTCGCCCTTCCCAATAATGATGGGTCGACGGGTTGAAAAAGACAGTATTGAAATCCTGCCTGATCCGTGTGCACAGCCGGTCAAAGTGCAGTCTGTCTTCCTCTTTCCCTAAGACAGCCGCAACCTTCGACATCAAGTCTGCCGAATGATAGTAATAAGCCGTATTGACCAACGGTTCGGGCAGTTCCATCTTCTTCCCCGGCGCACACCAATCCCCCAGGCACCAGCCATCCGGCTCTTCCCGGACGATGATTCCACGGGCGTCGGTCCTTGTTCCCAGATAGGCAACCCATTGTTTCATACCTTCATAATGACGGTTCAACAAAACCGTATCGCCATAATAACAATAATAGGCCCAGGGCATGATCACATAAGCCGATCCCCATGCCGGACCGCCTCCTCCACCACCGAAGGGTGCGGTATGCGGAACATAACCGCTCTTCCGATTCCGGGCATCCCCCATATCGTCAAACCATTTCCGGCAAAACTGCGTCATATCGAAAGATAAGATAGAACTTTCCACGACCACCTGCGCGTCTCCAGTATAAGCCAACCGTTCCCGGTGCGGGCAATCACTGCTGATACTGCCGTGAAAGTTATTCTTCTGCGTCCGCAAGTAGACTTCGTTGATCTTATTAAACAATTCGTTCGAACAACTGAAACTTCCGGCAGGCTGCGGATCGGTATGCACGACTTTTGCAACCAGACTTTCCTTGTTCATCCTGACCTGTCGGGATATGACTTCGATATAGCGGAACGTGTGCCAGGTAAAACGCGGTTCCCATTGTTCCACTCCACCGCCCCGCAACGTATAGAGGTCCACTTGTCCGAAATCATTTTTTTCCTCTCCGACAAAACGAAGCTTGATCCGGTCACCGGCATTGCCTTGCACTTTTATATGCGCCCAGCCGGAAATCATCTCCGGAAATGCATACCAATAAGTAGAATCGTCCTTTTGTTCGCAGCTTACCGGCTGCAATATCCGGATAATTTTCTCATGAGGGGCAAGTTGAGCATGCAGACTGCCCTTCGGCGCCCTTACCAAAAGGGCTTTCTTCCAGGAAGAATCCTTGTACCCGTTCCGGTTCCAGCCGTCCAGCTCTAGCCGGGCATCATATTCTTCACCTGTGAATATGGCGTCATGCAGTAAAGGGCCGGTCGTTGTTTTCCAGCTATCATCCGTAACAACCAGTTCCGTCGATCCATCAGTGTATTCTATCTCCAACTGGCATAACAGCCGGGGCGTATCGTACCACATACAACCTTCCACCGTCCGGTCACGCTGGTTATACCAGCCGTTTCCCAACAGAACTCCAACCGTATTCTCCGCTTTCTGCACCAAAGACGTGACATCGAACGTATTATAGAGAACCCTTTGGTTAGATTGATCATCAAAGAAATACAACATCTTTTTGAGCGGACGACGATCGAAATTGGTAACGGCGGGAGCCAATACCTGGTCGCCTACCCTTTCGCCATTCAGGTACATTTCATAAAAGCCCAGTCCGCATATATAGGCTTTCGCCTGTTTGACCGGCTTGTTTATCCGGAATGTTTTACGGAAATAAGGAGCCGGAGTAGTCAACGTCGAGTCGGGATAAGCGTCTTCCCGGTTGCCGATCCACCGGGCTGTCCAATCAGACGGTTCCAACAATCCCATCGTCCATCTCCCTGTTTCACTCCAAGGCGAAGCCTCTCCCGCTTCATCCCAAACCATCGCTTTCCAGTAAAGCGTTTGCCTGGAATCAAGCGGTTTCCCTTCATATCCTACCTGGCTGGAACGGGAAGATGTTATTTTCCCGGAATCCCAAAAATCCGCTTTTCCTTCAGCTAGCAAAGAAGGAGAGCTTGCCACGAGGATACGGTAGGCTGTCTGACTTTTCGCTTGCCCGGAGGATTGCAACTGCCAACTCAACAAGGGCTTTTCATTCTCCACTGCAACCGGATCTTCCAGATATTCACACCGAAGATTGCAAACAGATATTCTTTCCTGTCCCGAAACAAAAAACACAAATCCCCAAAGGAAAGAGAGTAACAGACAACAATACTTCATAACATTAAGATCAACTGAATTTCCATAATATCCAATGCACAAATATATGGATATACCGTCGTCCGCCACTTACAAATTTGAGAATTAATCATGCAGAAATGATACATTCCCGCCACAAAAACAAAAAGGGCCGAAACTTTCATTCCGACCCTTTTGCTCTGTGAGTTGTCTCACGAGGATTCGAACCTCGACAGACAGAACCAAAAACTGTAGTGCTACCATTACACCATGAGACAATCCGGCGCTTTATCTAAAGCGATGCAAAGGTAAGAATAAAATCTTACCTTGCAAGCATTTTTTGTAAAAAATCCAAACAGTTTCTTATTTTACGATCAGTAAATAGTAATTCTTCTTACCTCTCTGAACCAGCAAATATTTCTCATCCAACAGGGAAGAGCAGTCGATAACCATATCCTGATCCGTCAGTTTCTCTTTGTTTACACTGATACCGCCGCTCTGAACCAACTTGCGCATTTCGCCTTTCGACGGGAAAATTGCCGCCTTTTCAGTGAACAGGTCGATCGCTTTAACACCGGCACTCAACTCTTCACGGGAAACCTCAAACTGGGGAACACCGTTGAACACATCCAACAATGTCTGTTCATCCAAATGTTTCAATGCTTCCGACGTAGAGTTTCCGAACAGTATATTGGAAGCCTCGACGGCAGCATCGTAATCTTCCTGGGAATGAACCATGACCGTCACTTCCTTTGCCAAACGTTTCTGCAACGGACGGAGATGCGGTGCTTCTTCCTGTTCTTTGATCAGGGCATCAATTTCTTCCTTGGGCAGATCGGTAAAGATCTTGATATATTTGGCAGCATCGGCATCGCTCACGTTCAGCCAGAACTGGTAGAATTTATAAGGAGATGTATAACGGCGATCCAACCAAACGTTGCCAGACTCAGTTTTGCCGAACTTGCCTCCGTCGGCTTTCGTAATCAACGGGCAGGTCAAAGCAAAAGCCTCACCACCCAACTTACGGCGGATCAGCTCCGTACCGGTCGTGATGTTACCCCACTGGTCGGTTCCTCCCATTTGCAAGCGGCAGCCTTCGTGTTCATACAGATACATATAATCGTATCCCTGAAGCAACTGGTAAGAGAATTCCGTAAACGACATACCGACAGAAGATTCGCGGCTCAGGCGTTTTTTAACGGATTCTTTAGCCATCATATAGTTAACAGTGATATGCTTACCGATATCGCGGATAAAATTCAAGAAAGAATAATCCTTCATCCAGTCGTAATTGTTTACCAACTTGGCAGCATTAGGCGCGTCCGAATCGAAATCCAAAAACTTGGACAACTGCTTCTTAATGCTATCCTGGTTATGACGAAGCGTCGCTTCATCGAGCAGGTTACGTTCCGCCGACTTCATTGAAGGGTCTCCGATCATACCGGTAGCTCCGCCGACCAGAGCAATAGGACGGTGTCCTGCACGTTGGAGATGTTTCAGCATCATAACCGATACCAGGTGACCGATATGTAATGAGTCAGCCGTCGGGTCAATACCTACATAAGCAGAAGTCATCTCTTTTTGCAACTGTTCTTCTGTTCCGGGCATCATATCAGCGATCATGCCCCTCCATGTTAATTCTTCAACAAAATTCATCGTTTTAGATTATAGTATTAATTGAATGCGGGCAAAGGTACGACTTTATAATTGAAAATGGAGAATTGAGAATTGAAAATTAGGGTATAACAATGATTTAAGGTAGATGAAGGATGTCGCGGACGTTTTCGGCAACCTGTCCGGCAAACTGTTCAAGCCGGAGATTCAAGGAAACCGAAAGGTTCCGGTAGACAGTTCGGATATCGATTTCGCGATCGTCCGTTTCGGCAAACAAACGGCCGGGCCATGCTTCACGTACGGCTCCGGGGTTGAAATACTCGCCAAAGGAGAGGTAAAAACCCTGCCGGATAAGTTGCCCGGCTAATGTGGCATTACCACGAAAACCGTGTATAATCCACGGTACACGGGGCTTTAGTTCTTTTTTCGAGGCTATCAGTTCGTCCCAAGCTTTCACGCAATGAATGATTAAAAAGACGCCAGCATTTTCGGCAAGAGAGGCCGACGCCCTAAAGATTTCCCGCTGACAGTCCAACGGAGCTTCCGCACCTTTATCCAAGCCCGTTTCGCCAATAGCCACTACATCCGGAAATGAGACCTGCCGCTTCAATTCGGCAAGCTGTTCTTCCACGTTATATATATACCAGGGATGAATGCCGACAGAACGGAACAACCCCGTTTCCACATCGAACGTAGGAACCAGACTGTTAACTATAGCGACATCTTCCGGATGAACGGGCAAATGGTGAGTATGTATATCGTAATAAACCATACTTTACGGTACAGGATCATATCCGCTTCCTCCCCAGGGATGGCAGCGAAGAATGCGTTTGACTGCTAAATACAATCCCTTTACCGGACCATGTTTTTTGAGAGCCTGCACGGCATATTCGGAACAAGTAGGCGTGTACCTGCACGATGCCGGCGTCATGGGAGAAATACAATATTTATAAAAATAGACCGGCAACAACAGAAGGAAAGTAAAAAAACGCTTTATCATGCCTTGTCGCGAAGTACGTTCAATGCTTTTGTCATGGCTTTTTCCATATCGGCAAAAGGATGGATTTCCTTGTCCAAATAAAGGAAAGCAACCAGCATACGCTTGTTTTTTCCCGTCAGCGGATCGATCAGATCATATTTGCGTACCCGATAGGCTTCGCGAACCTGACGTTTGATCAGATTCCGTTTTACGGCACGCCTGAATTTTTTTTTGGGAACACTCACCAAGATAGACACTGGAGCTAATGTCTCTTCTTCCACCGCTAAATAAACGACCCGCAGTGGAAACGCCACAAACGATTGCCCTTTTGCAAACAACAGGTCAATGTAACGTTTCCACGACAGACGTTCTTCTTTTGAAAGGGTATACCTTCTATTTACCATTCTTTTTGTTACTACCCATCTCTTTTTTCAGATACAATTCCAGGGCAGCCGTCATAGACGGAGCTTCGGGAGTCGGCGCTTCCACATCCAGGCGCAAACCGGCCTCTTTCACCGCTTTGGCTGTTGTCGGGCCGAAACATCCGATCTTTATATCTTCTTGTTTGAAATTCGGGAAGTTCTTCAACAGAGAGGAAATTCCCGAAGGGCTGAAAAATACCAGCATATCATAGTCGAATTTCTCGTCTTTAGAGAAATCATTGCTTACGGTGCGGTACATAACAGCTTTCGTAAAAGAAATCTTTTTCGCTTCCAACATAGTTAACAAATCATCTTTATGCACGTCGGAAACGGGCACAAGATATTTTTCTTTTGCATGTTTACCGATAACTGTAACCAGATCATCCAGCTTTCCGGTCTGTCCAAAAAAGATCTTACGCTTCCTATACACAATATATTTTTGCAAATATACGGCAATGGCCTCAGTCATACAGAAATACTTCATCGTTTCGGGAATGGCAACACGCAGCTCCTCACACAGGTGAAAGAAATGATCGATCGCCGTACGGGCCGTGAAAACAACAGCCGTATGATCCAAAATAGAAATTTTCTGCTGTCTGAACTCCTTAGATGAAAGAGGTTCTACTTTAATGAATGGACGGAAGTCAATCTCAACTCCATACTTCTCTGCAATGTCGAAATACGGGGACTTCTCGGATGCAGGCTTCGGTTGTGATACCAGCAACTTTTTGATGTTCAATGCCATAGAGTACTTGTCTCGATAAAGTTATACAAATAAACCATACCTTCGTACAAAAATACCAGAGGTAAAATTTCTTGGCCGCAAAGGTACAAACTTATATACAATAAACCAGTGCTTTTCTTGTGAAATATCCGTATTGTCTTATAAATTATTACAAAACGACACAAAATATAGAGAATACAAAACATTGTTATCGGTATAGTTACCTGTGTCCCGACAAACACCAACCACAACACCGGAACGTATAAAGAGACTCCCCAAATCCCCATAATAGCATTATAACTCGTCTTCCATAACTTATACTTATCGGGGTCGGAAAACACGCTGCCCAGGAGGTAATAACAGCATTGTTTAAACTGATAAAACAGGAATAAAACACAAAAAACCGTTCCGATCGCCGATAAAACCGCCTGCCATTCCGCATAATTCACAAATCCGTATATCCTGCCGACCGCAATCAGGGCGATACTTGAAAGGAACAAGACTTGGAATGTCATAAAATTGCGGAAAAAGAATATGCTCTTCCCTATTACATCGTCAAATAGATTCTGCCTTTCCTTCACGAGAAAAGCATCTTTCAGCATCTTCACAAACAGTTGGAAATTCGTCCGGAACACAAAGGAAAAGGCAATAAACAGGAATAACAGCAGGGAGAAGATGACATCATCCACCAACTGCCCGTCCCATAAGCGAATGCCCACATATCCTTCAAATATATTCATGTTCCCTGCGTATTACAGGTGCAAAGATAATCAAAAAAGAAAGGCAAGCTTACCCGACAAGCTTGCCTTCTCAAACAATCAACCGTTATGAATAACGATCTTAGAAACTATCTTTATGAGAGGACGAGTAGACCTCGCCCCTACCGACGTCATTAAATATTGTAGTATTGTTCCCAGCCTTTACGCGGCATTTCGCCAACTAGCATCTGGTTCATAACCGGATCGTTCACGATCTGCTTCGTGTCGCGGTCGAACACGATCTTGCGGTTCATGCGCTGTGCCAACACGCCAAGACAGAATACCTGGCTCAACGGACCTGCGATAGAGAACGGAGAACGGGTCTTTTCCTTGCCCTGGCAAGCCAATAGGAAGTTTGCGTAGTGGTTGGACGGGCTCTTTTGATATTCCGGCAACTTCGGATTCATATCCTTGGCTACCTGATCAGGAATCACAGACAAGGTGCTACCATGAGAACCACCCTTGAATGTCAAAGTCTTCGTATAGATTTCCTTACCCGGGTTCAATTTTGCCAACTGAAGTTTGCCACCGGCAACCGTCGGGATATTCGGATCGACATCGGAAGAACCGTAGTTCTCAGGAACAGGAGGAATATTATCCAGACCGTCATACCAGGTAATATCGACAGCCGGCATTTCTTTTCTTTCCGGGAATCTGAACAGGATACGGGAAGACATCGGGAAGAAGAACGGGTTATGATCTTTCAGATACAACGGATTTACTTCCGTCGGCAGACCGAGATCCAGGAATTCGTGTGCGGTATCGATGATGTGAGCCCCCCAGTCGCCCAATGCGCCCATACCGAAATCGTACCAGCAACGCCACTGTCCCAAATGGTAGTCATGATTATATTCGTGGAACGGACGAACACCCAACCAAGTGTCCCAATCCAATGTTTCGGGAACTGGTTCACCCATTGGCATGTGCGTGATGTTCGGGTTCCAGTTATGCCAACGGCGCGGAGAGTTCATGTGAGCTGTTATAGCAGTGACGTCTTTGATCAAGCCGGCTTCTTTCCATGCCTTGAACTGGAAGTAGTTGGCTTCGGAATGTCCCTGGTTACCCATCTGGGTAACGACACCGAATTTCTTTTCGGCACGCATCATCACTTCGATTTCCTGGAAGGTGCGGGCCATCGGTTTTTCCACATATACATGTTTTCCATGAGCCATCGCCTCGATCGTGATCGGGAAATGCGCGTGATCAGGTACACCGACTGTAACAGCATCGATCTTGTCGGCCATCTTGTCGAACATCTGGCGGAAATCCTGGAAACGCGGAACTTTCGGGAACATGGAAATAAGTTTCTGAGTATGAGGTGCACCCATATCCACATCACAAAGTGCAACCACTTCGCACAAACCGGTTTTATACAGTTCCTGTGCGATCTCGCCTCCACGATTACCGATACCGATAAAAGCGATTCTCACTTTTTCGTTGGCACTGACAAAAGGAACACCCGGCATGGCATTGGCCTTAGACGGAATCCAAAAAGAAGGAATTGCTGCCGCAGCTGAAAGGGCGGCTGCCCGTTTCAGGAACGAGCGACGTGAAATATCTTCAGATTTCATGGTAAATATATTAGATAAATTATTAATGTTTGCGTGCACATAAAAACAACAACCTCACAAAAATAGATATTTTTTTCTTACATAAAAGCTTTCTCAGAAGTTTTTTCCTAAATCTTTGCAAACGTTTTCCGGTTTATGGGTGTTGTAACAAAAAACTATATACATTTGTCGACTTTTAAATAAGAATATAAGTGATATGAAGATCAGACAGATTCTATCCATCGGATGTTTCCTTTGGATACTAGCCTCCCTCCGTTTGGCAGCACAACAACCGGAAATACAACCCTTGCCCATAGACCCGAAAATAAGATACGGACAGCTAAATAACGGGTTGACTTATTACATCCGACACAATGCACAGCCGAAAGACCGTGCGGATTTCTTTATCGCCCAGAATGTCGGATCGATCCTGGAAGACGAGAACCAGCGCGGACTGGCCCATTTCCTTGAACACATGGCGTTCGACGGAACAAAGAACTTCCCAGGGCATGGCATGGATGAATTTACCGAAAGCATCGGGATGCGCGGAGGTGAGAACTTCAACGCTTATACAAGTTTCGACGAAACGGTCTACATGATCATGAACGCTCCGGTCACCCGCGAAAGCATTGTCGACTCCTGCCTGCTGATCCTGCACGACTGGTCGGGCTTCATCACCCTCGCAGATACGGCCATCGAAAAGGAACGGGGCGTGATCCGGGAGGAATGGCGCACGCGACAGGATGCCCAGGCACGTATCTGGGAACAGCAACTCCCGAAAATGTTTCCGGACAACAAATATGCATACCGGATGCCGATCGGCACGATCGACGTGATCAACAACTTCAAGCCGGACGAGCTTCGCGACTATTATAAAAAATGGTATCGCCCCGACTTGCAGGGCATTATCATTGTAGGGGATATAGATGTAGACAAGGTGGAAGCGGCCGTAAAACGTATTTTTGCTGATATCCCGGCTCCGGTAAATCCGGCCAAACGGGAATATACGGAAGTGGCGGACAATGATAAACCGCTTGTTTCCATTGCTACGGACAAGGAGGCTTCCAATATGGTCCTTTCCATATTCTATAAGCACGACAAGATGCCGAAAGAGTTGTATGCCACCGCCGCCGGGTTAATGAAGGACTATATGGAGAATGTCGTCGAAACGATGATAAACGAACGCTTTGCCGAGATGATGCAAAAAGCGGATCCTCCCTTTGTCGCCGCCCAGGCTTCGGATGGAGATTTCATGATTGCCAAGACAAAAGGCGCTTTCACGGTTGCCGCCCTGGTAAAGGAAGGTGAGATCGACAAGGCACTCGACGCGCTTGTGACGGAGACGGAACGGGTGAAACGGTACGGCTTCACGGCTTCCGAATATGACCGCGCCCGTATCAATGTCCTGAAACAATACGAATCGCTGTTCAACGACCGCGACAAACAAAAGAACCGCTCTTATACGAACGAATATGTCCGCCACTTTACAGACGGTGGTTACATTCCGGGCATAGAAACGGAATATCAGCTAATCAGCCAGATCGCACCGCAAATCCCGATCGAGCAGGTGAACCAATACGCCCAGAGCTTGATCGGTGACAAGAATATCGTAATCGGCTTGACCGGCCCTGACAAGGCAGACATAAAATATCCGACCGAGGCCCAATTATTGGAAGACTTTATCAAGGCGCAACAATTACCGGTCAAACCCTATGAAGAGACTGTTTCCAACGAACCGCTGATCCCCGAACTGCCCGCTCCGGGAAAGATCAGGGAGATGAAAACGGACCCGCTGTTCGGCGCGACGGTCCTGACACTCGACAACGGTATCAAGGTCGTACTGAAACATACGGACTTCAAGAAAGACGAGATCCTGATGACGGCCACCAGCCCCGGTGGCAGCACCTTGTTCGGAGCGAAAGATATCGACAACCTGAAAGTATTCAACGATGTCATTACGCTTGGCGGAGCCGGCAATTTCTCGGCAACCGATCTGAACAAGGTATTGGCAGGAAAGAAAGTCTCCTGCTCTCCTTCCATCGGCCTGAATACGGAAAACGTAAACGGTTATGCCGCTCCTGCCGACCTGAAGACATTGTTTGAGCTGGTTTATCTCTATTTCACGGCTCCGCGCATGGACGAAGAGGCTTATACATCCTTCGAGAACCGTATGATCGCACAGTTGAAAAACCTGGAACTGAACCCGATGGTGGCGTTCAGCGACACACTGACAAAGGCGATTTACGACAATAACCCGCGTGCCGCCCGCATCACGGCCGGCGACTTCAAGCAGATCAGCTACCCACGCATCATGGAGATGTACAAAGAACGGTTTGCCGACACTTCAGACTTTATCTTTACGTTCGTCGGAAATATCGACACAGACAGTATCCGTCCTTTTGTAGAACAATATCTGGCGACACTCCCGGTCAAAGGACGTGCCGAAAAAGCCAATCCCGCCGAAGTACCGGCTATCCGCAAGGGCGAATACACGAATATCTTCAAACGCGCTCTGGAAACACCGAAAGCGTCGGTTGTCAACTTCTGGTCCGGCAAGATGGAATATAACCTTGAAAACATCCTCACCGCCACTATGTTAAAGCAGATTCTCGATCTGGTCTACATGGAAAAGGTACGCGAGGACGAAGGCGGGACATATGGAGTACAGACTTCCGCACAGATTTCTTCCTTCCCTGAAGGGCAGACATTCCTGCAAGCCTATTTCGATACGGATCCGGCCAAACGGGAGAAGATGAACGCTATCGTCCGGACAGAACTGGATAACATCGTCAAATCCGGCCCGCGCGACGAAGATTTCAAGAAGAGCCAGGACAATATCCTGAAACGCCACACAGAGAACCTGCAAGAGAATGTTTACTGGCTGACGACTTTGGATAATTATTACTTCCGCGGGTTCAACGGCGAGACAGCATACGAAGAAACGATAAAAGGCATCACGCCAGCCAAGATTCAAGCTTTTGCCAAAAAGTTGTTAGGACAGGGCAACCAGATCGAAGTGGTAATGGAGCCGTAACCGCCTTGCAGAAGTTATTACGCCTACATAAGGTACATTTTTACAGAAAACAAGCAGGAAAAAAGTGAAAAGCAAGCGGAAATGTACAGGAACACGCCCATCTTCAGGCTTCATACACCCGGATGTTGCCGCCCTCGACATCCGGATGTTCATGGCTCCGACACCCGGATGTTTGGGAAGATTACATACCAATCTGTTGTAATCAAGATACTTGCTAAGTAAAAAAAGACTGTATGTTTTACAAAGCATGGGTAAGATGTGATACATAAGTACACAGGAGTGATACATGAATCCGGCATGTATCACTCCTGTGTATCATGTTTACCAATGCTTGCAAAGCTGTTAGTGATAGAGTGACAGAGGATCTCGAAAAAAGAGTATGGACATGGACATAGAAGCACTCTGAACAAAGCGTCAATTAGTTTTCTTCTTCACTTTGAAATGATCGAATCCTTCCCCGTATACACCGATAACGGCACTTTGCGAAACGAAAGCCCTCGGATCGATATCATTGATAATTTGGAAAATCGTATTGGACTGGCTCTTTTTTGCCAAGACAAACATCATTTTCACTTGCTTTCCCGTATAAAGCCCGGTCCCGTCGATCACAGTCACACCTCTGTGCAAAGCATTAATCTCCCTACCGATCTCCTCATATTTACTGGAAATAATGAAGAACTGGACCGACTGGCGAGAGCTGTTAACCACCTGGTCAATCATATACCCTGTGACAAACAGCGTCACATACCCGTAAACAACCTTCTCCAAATCGTGTAGCACAAAATAGCTGGACGCGATGATGATCATATCGCAGAACATAATCATACGCCCCAAGCTGACATCCCTGTATTTGTTGACAATCGCTGCAATAATATCCGTACCTCCCGTACTCCCGTTCGCAGTGAAAGCGAAACCGATACCGCTACCGCAAAAGATAGCCCCCAGGATACAAGCCATAAACGGTTGGTCGTGCAACAATTGAAGCCCGGATGTCAAACGCTGTATCACGGAAAGGAAAAACGTCAGGACGAAAACGGCATACACCGTCTTCATACTGAACTTCCAACCCAAAATCTTCAGCGAGAGCAGTAATAGCAAAGCATTAATGGCAAAATAAGTGTATTGTACAGGCAAGCCCGTTCCCCAATAGACAATAGAGGCAATACCCGGAACCGCCCCAGGAAGGCAAATCGTTTGGCAACAGGAAAACAGTCCACCCGATTCCATAAAAGATCATACCTAAGGCGATCATCAGGTAGTCCTTTAATTCTCTGACCATTACATGGTTAGAGTTCATTGACAATGTTGGTTTCATTCTTCGTTTGTTTTATGCGGCTGCAAAAGTACAAAACAATTGACAATTGAGAATTGAGAATTGACAATTAAATATCATTCCCTTCCCGATTGGCAGTTATCCATTGTCAATTCTCAATTCCCCATTCGTCCAGCCACTCGATAACCGGCTGTTCGCCTTCGAAACGGATAGGCAGCCAGATATAACGGCCGTCTATGGCGTTCTCCGGTGTCCAACGGTCTCCCATATAGATGAACCGGTCAGGCTTGCCAGGAACAGGTAGCACATAAGTGCTCTGCGAGTGGAAAGAGGTTTCCGAATCGGCTCCCACAAACGGATTCGCCAACTCTTTCCACGGCCCCCAGATAGAAGATGCGACAGCGGAACGCCCCGGATTCGGGGCCCAACCGGTACAACCGGACATGATCAGATAATACTTGCCGTCTTTCTTGAACATGGCAGGCGCTTCCATGAAACGACCGACAAAGAAACGGGCGTAATTACCGGAACAAGCCGTATAATCGTCCGTCAGTTCGGAAATATGCAACGTGCTGTTATCCTCCGAAGCGTAGATATGATAAGCCTTTCCATCGTCGTCGACAAACAGGTTCATGTCACGTGCCATCTGCCCGCTCTCAAAATCGCGTCCCAGCAGGTTCAACGTGTCAGGATGGGCAGGCAGACCACCTCCACCGAAACCTTTCTTCGATTCTTCGGGAACCGGACCTTTATGGATATCCAACACATTCTTCGGCCAGAAACCGGCGTTCGGACGATCGGCAGACAACAACTTGTACGGTCCTGTAACCTTTTCGCTGACAGCCACACCGCTTTTGGCTCCCGTATAACCGGCGCCTTTCGGTTCAAGATGGAACCACATCACGTACCTACCCGTCTTTTTATTGAAAATAACCTTTGGCCGCTCCAGAATGCAACCTTTCACGATCGGACTCGACTCGTCATCCGAAACAGACAAAGCGATTCCTTCGTCTTTCCAGTTATATAAGTCTTTGGAAGAATAGCAATGAACGCCGACCTGGGCTACATTTCCCCCTTCGCCTTCCGTCTTATGCTCGCCGAACCAATAATAGGTATCGCCCTGCTGCAACATACCGCCGCCATGAGCATTGATGTGCACGCCGTTATTGTCCGGCCAGATTTCACCGGGTTTAAAAACATTCCCGGCCTGTGAAGTCCCGGTTTTCCCTTTACATCCACACAAAGCGAAGAGCAACAGCAGAGGATAAATAGCAATTCGTTTCATACCTGGCTGTTTATACATCGCAGATACGGATACATTTCTCAAGCGAAGCGATCTTGTCTTCCTGCTTCGGGACAAATTCCTGTCCGACAAACCCTTTATAGCCGGTTTCCACAATCGCTTTCATGATAGCCGGATAGTAGAGTTCCTGCGTTTCGTCGATCTCCGCACGGCCGGGAACGCCTCCTGTATGGATATGAGAGAAATACTGGTGATATTTCCGGATATGCTCGATCACGTTTCCTTCCATGATCTGCATATGATAGATATCATACAACAGCTTGAAGTTCGGCGAACCGATACGGCGGCATAGTTCCGCTCCCCAGACGGTATGGTCGCACAAGTAATCCTTATGCCCTATACTGTTCAGAAGCTCCATCGTGAGGACGACATTATACTTTTCGGCTATCGGCATCAGACGTTTCAGGCCTTTCTCGCAGTTCTCCCACCCCTGCAAGTCGGTCACACCGTTCCGGCGCCCAGCGAAACAGATCAGGTTCGTCAGTCCGGCCTCGGCCACCATCGGAATGACTTGTTCATAACTGGCCACCAGCTCGTCATGCAACTTGGGATCGTTGAACCCCCGATCGATACCTAAGCCCGCACCCTGCGCCATCGCAACCGTCAAACCATGTTTCTGCACGATAGGCCAGTCTTTCGGGTCGAGCAGTTCTATCGATTCGATTCCTATGTTTTTACAAATCTCACAAAATTCATCCAACGGATAACTGCCGAAGCACCATTTGCTCACGGAATGGCGGATATTGCCTTTCAGCGGTTCAGGTTTCTCTACTTTCTTCTTCTTTGCGGGAGCTGCTGCTTCCATACCGGATACAGCCATCGCTGCGCTTCCGGCCAACACCGTCTTAATGGCGGTTCTTCTCGAAATGTTTTTCATACTATTCTTGTTCTTACGTTAATAAATTATTTAATCAGCTCCCATTTGCCTTGCAAATAAGCCTTGTCGATTACGCTTGCCAACGCCTTGTCGTTTGTCCGTTCGGCCAAATCTTTCAGGTCATTGTACAGATAGAACTGCAACCAAAAACCATAATGATAGCGTTCGCGAATGGATTTCGGCTGCAACATCAAAGCATACCATTTGGTATTCAGTTTTTTGGTTTTTGCCACTTCGACCGCTTTCTCGGCATTCTTCCACATGGTGTCGGAAACTTTCGATTCGAGATCGACAAAATCTTCGTACTTCATGGAAGCGGTATTGATCACCTGACAACGGTCGTCCAGCCCCAGTTCTTTCATGGAAAGGCGTTGTTCGAACACCTTGTCGCCATCCAGGTCGAATTCCATCAGGTCGAAGAAGCCGTTATTGTCCGTATCCGTATATTTGACAGTCGGAAACACGGTCGGCTCGGTCTCGATACGTTTCGGACCGTAACCGTCATAGATTCCGCCCATTCCCTGATAGTAACGGGCATTCTGGTCGATGCGCCAGCAACCCCATTCGGCTCCGTACAGGTGGATCTTGCCGTCTATCGGGCTGACATACAACTGCCCGTGGCCGGAATTGTCCTCATCCCATTCACCCCGGTCACCCGCCGGATCAGCCTGTCCGTTATTGTCTATTCCGCCTTGGTTCTTTCCTACCTTGAACGGATCCCGCGGCTGGTACAACTCCACGCGTTCCCAACGGTTGCAATCGTCGTCCTCATCGTAGGTAAACCAGACCTTATCCCATTTACCTTCCTTGAACGTCAAATCCCAAGCAGCGTCATGATCCGGATATAACAGTTCCGGAAGCTTACGCCAACGGGCATCGAGGAAGAATGTATCGGCTTCGGGAAGTCCGCGCAGGTTCTTGTTGATATGTTTCTGGTTTTCGTAGTTGAAGCCGGGACCTGTAAAATGGATGGTCATATCGAAATCGAACTCATTGCCCGGCGCATTGTCGTTATCCGTATCCATCGAAACGGAAACCCAGTCGATATTACCTGAGAGGACGGAATTTGCCTGTCCGTTCTCTTTCACGATCTTGGGAGAGTCGCAGAAACGAATCGCCATCTCTGTCAGCCCGTCATTGTCGGGATCATAGAACAGGAAAGGGTTTTCCCAGTTCATACGGACATCGTTCACACGTTCGGTCGTGCTGTGTATCTTCATGAAAGTGCTCTTCCCGTTATAATCTTCGTAGAAATCCGACAGGCCGTTATGTATCCAACAGCGGAGGGTGAACGTGTTCCAGTCGATATAGTTGAACACGTCGTCCTTGTCCGTATCCACCACCCACATATAATGTCCGTTGCCGGTCTTCATCCGATTTGCTTCGGGGATATTGTCGACTACGACCTGCATGGCCGGATTACCGTCTTCATCTTCGCCCACCCAGTCGATGATAAGGTCGCCGTAACCACCGTAGACACCGTCCTTATTACGGTCTATCATCAGGCAGTCGTTATCGGTATCTCCCTCCAGATCGCCGTACTGCATATCGTCGTCGTCATCGATCCATTGCACCGGAATACCGTTGGCCGTCACCGTACGCAGGATATCCGGATCACCGTCACCGTCCAAGTCTATATAGGTAGGCTTATACCCTGCGGGAGCAGGTGGCAGCCGATAAGGGATCAAGAGGGTATTTGCATTCCAATATTCCTTTTTCCCGGAACCGTCCGTCTGTGCGGAAAGTCCTTGTGCGCTCAGCAGCAGGGAGCCTGCTGCCAGCAATAGCGTAATCGGTTTCATGATATCGGTAGATTAATCTGTGATTTTTATGTAGGTAAGCCATTTCTGTATCAGGTCTTTCACTTCCTGATAGTAGGTGAAGTCATACCGGAATCCCCAACCGTGTCCTCCACTGGGGAACATATAGAGAGAAGCCGGGATATGGTGTTCATTCAGCGCCGTATAATAAAGGATAGAGTTCAACGGCGGAACGGTCTGATCGTCATCGCTCAGCAGAAGCAAAGTCTTCGGTGTCTTATCATCCACCTGTTTCTGCAAGGAATAGCGGTCTACCAACTCCTTATTCTCGATATCTGTGCCTAAAAGGTTCTTCTTGGAACCGCCATGTGTCGTCATATTATCGAAGCTGATCACCGGATAATAAAGGATTGCAAAGTCCGGCCGGTTGGCATCTGCTGCAAGCGTACTGAGTGAAGCTGCCAAATGTCCGCCTGCCGACGAGCCGATCACTCCGACCTTATTCGCATCCAGGTTCCATTTGGCTGCATTGCCCCGAATAACAGACATCGCTTTCTCCGCATCGCTCAGCGGGATCGTATGTACACCTTCCGGCATCCTGTATTTCAAAACGACTGCAACAAACCCATTCGAAGCGTACCATTTCGCCATATCATGCCCTTCATGATTCATCGCCAGCCCTCTATATCCGCCACCCGGACATATCAGCACCGCCGGCGCCGCTTTCCCGCCCTTCGCCGGATGATAAACAAAGATTTCCGCCTCGCCCGCTTCCGGCTTATCCGGCCAGAGCTTGAACTGTTCTACCTGCTGCCCCCATACCACGGGTACAAAGAACGATAAGAGAAGTAAAAGAATGTGTTTCATAAGGTATTAATTCTTAATCATTAACTGAGTTATTAAAAACAGGTGCTAATGTAACGAAAAAAGTAAGAACTAATGATAAACCGGAGAAAAAAACTGGACGACTGCATCAAAATCCGTTTTTCCACAAAAACGAAATCAATCATTATCACAATTAAATTGCCAATTCACTCCCTTTACTAATAGTCTACCAATACCGTTAAGTTATAAATGTCATTCTACAAAACTTTAGAACTTCAGGGCTATTCTGGATATAAGCATTATACTTTTCACTTGACTTTATAACCCAAATAAACGGACGAGCAAATCAAAATTTGAATCATAGAATGAGTTTTCCCAAGGGGTAGAATCAATCTGTTCTTTTCGAGATTTAAGGCACTCTATAGCTTTATCATATTCTTTATGATAAATAGCCGTACACCATTGAACTTTTTGATCATTCGGGAACCTAATACTCCAAATTTTAACCATATCATCCGCTTCTGAAACTTTTCCTAATTCCTGTAAAGCCAATGCACTCAATAAATTCCCTGATTCGAAATACTCTCTTGAAAATTTATAATTTGCAACCAATGATAAAATTTCCAGTTCTTTCTGCCTATCTCCTTGTTTTTTTGCAACTTTCGCTTCCAGATAGTTTTCCAAACGATTATCAATCATATTATCATAAGGTTTTCCGACTCCTAAATTTTCCGGCCATTTTTTAGAATCTTCCACACTTTTCATAGCCGATTCATAATTTCCAAGATTCAGTTGTTCTATAGCTCGATATAAATTAGCAGCTCGATAAACAGCACGTCCTTCGTATGCACCTTCGTTCGGAAGAACCGACATTTTATTCAATAAAGATATACATTGGCTATATTGCCCCATTTCACATAAAGATTTTGCATATTTCAATCCTATATAATAATTTGATGGATACCGTTTCATATATTTTTCCCCGACTTCAACAGCTTGTTCCCACAGATGATCTGCTACATAATAATTAATCAAAGCGAAACCTGTGCGCCAAGATATCCTTTTTTGTTCTGCTTTTAATAAATCCATTAAACGCCCCTCTCCTTTTTTTAAAGAAGCACGACTTAAATAAAACGGAGCATACTCTACTTCCCCACAATTATCAAACAGCTCCAATGCTTTTTCCTTATTCTGATTTGCCCAATATATTAAACCTTCGTAATAATCGATTTTCCAATTCGGCCGAAGTGTTTTAGCCCATTCCAGAACCTTTATCGTAGAAGAACGGAATGGAAAAATATATTCAGGAGACAATTCATTTGCTCTATCCAACATCTCCAGACTTTCCGATATATTCCCTTTTTCATATAACAGCCAAGCTCTCTTATAATTAGCAATAGGATAATCATCTATAAAAGAAAATAATATCAAAGCTTCGTCTTTACATCCTACGGTTTCATACCACTCTGCCATTTCCATGAATGTCTCAAAAGACAATTCACTACGAATCAACGAAGCAAAACTATTTTTATTAGCCTCATTAAATGTTCCTAACAGAAGATCTTCAAAACGAGCCAAATGATATAATGGCAGATCATCCAACAAAGAATCAATAACCGCTTTCGCCTTATTCATCTGTCCCATCTTTCGATATGCAATCATCAAAACCTGATCCGCCTTTAAATTCTGTTGATTAAAATCCTTACTTTTCAATGCATAATGTTCAGCCTTTTTCCAATCACAAGCAATCAAAAACATTTCTGCTAACTTTTCGTAAGCAGCACTGCGAAAAGAAATTGAATATGAAGCGACAGAAAAACCATCTTTAGCATCCGTTTCATTACCTAAAGCCATATTGCACAAACCGTACAAATAATTAGAATAACCATCATAAGCATTGACACTTAAAGCTATATGGCAATTAAACAATGCATCTTCATAACGTCCTTGACGATAATACAATGAAGCCAAACTCGTCAAAGCTGGAAGAAAATAAGCCTCTTTTTCTAAAGAAGCAGTTAAATACTTTTCTGCTTTGTCATATACTTTCTGGTTCATCCACTGCTCACCTTGTATGTAAAGACCATACGCGGAATTCCAATCAAAGTCAGCAGGCAGTTCTTTGGGACGATTTGTTACATTATCAGAAGTTTCTTCCGAATAAACTAATAGATTATCCCCTATTACCACCTTTAATCTTCCACATGTACCCCTACTTTTAAATGGAATCGAGTCTTCCCAAGTTTCTAAAACATCACAATTAAAAAAAGTTGAATAAATCTCTTGTTCACCCTCATACAACTTTACTGTTGTCGATAACTGTTGCAAGGGAGAAAAATATAATTTTAAACAATTCTTTTCTTTTAATACATTCAAAGCTCCTATACTGCTAACTTTGGATACACCCTTAATATTCCTTACTGGAAACCAATATTCTATCCAAGTGTCTGTTGCTTGAGGACTAAAAGCCGTATGCTTATAAGGCGTAAAACAACTATTCGAGGCTGGTTGGTTAAACATCCGACCAGACTGAAGTTCTATATATTGCCCATCCGTATCGGTTAACAAATCTTTCCATATCTCTCCTTCACGAGATAATCCCCAAAGGAATATTTTCATACCTAATTTCTCGTCATAGTTAGCATGATGAATAGAACCGAAATCATCATCATGCCAATAAATCCCATAAAAATCATTATATTGTCCTAAGACATGATAAGATTTCGAATTTCCGAAATTGTTCTTTTCATACCAAGATATATCACGCCCTTGTTCATCGAATGGAAAAGAATGAAGTTCCCCTCCATGACCAATATAATTTGTTCCCGGATAACAAAACTGAGCATTCCTTTCTGCTTTATAAGCTGCATTCATCCACTGATAATAAGGTTGGTCAATCGACGAACTATTATACCATGTTGTTTTCGTAGTGAAATAAGCTTTATCTTTAGGTAAATTAACTTCAACTGTCCAAAATGTACGAGTAATTAAATCAAAGGAAGAGATATAACAACTAACACTTCCATCACTTTTTTTCTTCGTCAGATAATCAACTGGAGTACTTGTTGTCGGAGCATGTCCGATAATACCAAAATTAAATTCAATGCCACCAGACGTCCAAGGCCCTCGCATTGCAATATCACGGAATTTCACCACATGATTATTATAAATAAACTCCTTCTTAGAAACTTTATCAAAAGCTCCCCATATTTTTCCTCCTATTTCGGGAAAAAGGGTCAAACATATATAATCATTTTCAAGCAAAACAACCTTCCATTCCTTATCTATACTTTTTTCAGAAAAACCATCAAAACGAAAATAAGGATAGAAAATGTCGGAAGGGTTAGCGACTGGATCAGGATCTGAAAAAGGATAAGTTTTCATATTCTGTACCATTTCTGTAACAGACGCTCGTTCATGTTGTGCATATAAAGAGTCCATTATCATCAAGCAAAAGAAAATAAAAATACTTTTCATATCTATTATGCTAAAAAATTATGTCAAATAAAAAATTGAAATCAAATAGGCCAAAAAGAGAAAAGGAAAATCTTTTAAACATGAAACCAAAGATTCTCCTTTCCATTCTTTATGTTTGTTCCAAACTATTTTGAAATAGACAGGATCAATAACAATCCCTCTTTTCGTTTTATTGGAATCATCTCGTCTAAACTAAATGTAGAAGCTTGTTGAAAATCATTGACAAACGGAGCTTTCAATAGTGCTTTCGTCTTATCCATTCCTAAAGAATTCCAATCTATGATCAGATGAACATTCCTATCCGATTCAGAAAAATTACCTACAGAAATCAAAATACTATCTGTTTTCACAAAAGCAGTAGCTTTAACTTCTGGATCAGAAGTTTTTATAGGACAAAATTCATCCCAATATCCTAACATTTTCGCCTCCTCTATACCAAAGGATTTCCACAGATTCCATACAGGAGCAGGAGAAAATCGTCCATACGAATGACGGGCTGTCGTTCCATATACCATTCCCAGAAAACGATTTCCTCCGTCTTGTAACATTTCACTCATAACACCAAATGGAATCCCAGAAAAAGTAACAAGCCATTCATCCGGACGCATTTGATTATATTTAAAACTCTCACCAAACCACAATCGATCCACATACGGGAAGAAATCTGTATATTGATTAGCCGGACCTATGGAATACCCAGTATTTGAATGAAGATCAATTAAAGCATCGGGGCGATATTTCGCAATAATCTTCCTAATTCGTTTCATAACAGTACGATCGAAAGAAACATCATCCATATAAATACCATCTATTTCATAATTTTCAAACATCCAACGCAAACCTTCCAAATAATAATTAATCCAACGTGAAAATCCATTCAATACTAATGCTGCATCCGAACAATCCTGAGGTAATTCTGTATACCATGCAGGCTTATAGTCATCTATCAAATGCTCACATTGCCATGGCAATCCATATCCAGGCCCAGAAACAAATATCTCATGATTCAAACTTTTTAAAGCATAAATCTCTTGAGCATAATTAGTCAATTCCCGAATGGTATAATACAGCTTAACTTTCCGTCCGAATTTATGCTCATGATCAATAAATGCAACCAAAGAATCTCGCACAATAAATGGATAATTAATAACTGGATTCAAAGGCTTAGCATGATGAATATTAATAATATTTGCTCCTTCCTCTGCCGCCTTATCAAACCCTGAATGTATGGCATGATAATAGCGTTCAGAAAAATGCTTACCTGAATTCAATCTTTTAGAAGGAGTTATCATCAATGCAAATTCATAATTTTTCGGCTGAATCGATAATGTATCCACTCCCGTACTAGCTATAACTTTTGCACCTAACCCTTTTGCTCCAGACACCTTTATCATACCTTTTCCACTATTTGCCCAAACTCTCGAAGGAGCAGGCTTATAATCATTCAATAAAGGACCATGATAACTGCCTCCTCTATATTCTACATGCAAACCTGCCAAAGCATTTCCCATCCAATAACTATCCCAAGGTCCATCCCAATTCCATTGATAAGTTACCGGACGGAAACCTCCGTCAAAACCAGTTCCCATAAAATACTCCGAGGCATAAGGTGTATAATCCGTTTCCAGACGTATATCTTTCACAATTAAATCCCGCTCTGTCGAAACTTTCAAATCATAATGCACATAGCCATCATATTCCATAAAAGCATTACTGATAAAATGGATCCCGTCTTTTTCATAAGATGATATCCAAGAAACCATTCCATCCGCCTCTTTTTTCAGAACAGCATCTTCCGCATCAAAAGCAATATCACCATCATTTGTAACAACAACAAAACGAAATGGTTTCGCCAAAACCTGTTTGCCGTTAATTTCTATCGAAGCCGGTAGCCCGTTGGAAGCAATACGAAATGTTTTCTCTGTTGCCTGAATTATATTGCCATTTACTTTCATCGGAAGAAAAGGAGTGACCGGTTCACGATCTTCTCCTATTTGAGAATTCAGCCATCTCAACCTTGCATGCCTCCAAAGATCTCCATCTCCTTTATCAGCCAAAACTTCTCCCGTGACTGTTATTTCTAATGGAATCGTTTTTGTAACGACTTCATTTACCTGAAAATCAATTGTCCCCACATAAGTTCCGATTTTGGCATCTTCCGGAATTTGAACTCCACACCAAAGAGCTTGCACTTTTCCTTTTGGAATCTGGATATCAAAACTTATTGGTTTCCCATCCCAATTTATACCTTCTTGATTAAAACAAGTAATAGATTCTTTTGCTATTTTCGTAGAACCATTTTTCAAATCGCTAAATGAAAGTTTAACGTTATCCAGCCCTTCATGAGCAGCCCACACTCCAATTTGCCAAACATAATACTCATTTCGCAAAGCTACACCAGCAAAAGATTTAGCCGGTCCCTTTTCTATCCAACGAATTGGCAATCGATCTGTCAAACGAATAGGAAATGCTCTATCCTCCGGAAACAAAATCGGCGTTTCTGGGTACTGCTGCAACAAGCTATCGGTCTCATCTATCGTCGCGATAATCCCCATTGGAGTAAAAGCATCCAATTTCGTTCGACTTTCAAAACGAAGAACCTGGGCTATCGGTAAATTAGTTGGTAATTCAGACTTCCATTTGCCGTCTACCTCATAAATAGGGGGAAGATAATCATTCCAAGGTTTACCGTAACGTGCATCACCAGCTCCTTTTCTATATTTATACGGCAAATAATAGATATAATAGAGCCCTTCTCCTGAAATTGGTTCAAATATAATCGTTCCAGACTCTGAAGAAAAATCCAGAATCTCGACATTCTTTATTTCTATGCCAGTCTGTCCATCCACAACTACAACTTTTTTAGTCTCCGGACGTAAATCTGGACGTCGCCAAGGCAATACAGCCTTAACGGCTGTATTGCTATTTATATCGGAAACTCGTACAACTGCTCTATGGTTACCTCGCATATCAACATTCCACATAGAATCCGCAACAACAAAAGGAATTCCATCAGGAGCAAAAGGCTGATATTGGCTATCCCCAGTCAGTATTTCCACTTTTGAGGAACAAGACAATAAAAATAAAAACAACACTATATATTCTATATATTTCCTCATCATATCCATCGTCTATTTAATATCCTGGATTTTGGTCTTCTTTCAACAACGGATTTACATCTATAGCCGTAGTGGGTATTGGCATCAGCATCAAACGTTCATTCCACTTTTTATCAACCACAACTGCACCATTCGGAGCAGTCGACGGACCTTGCAGATACTTTTGGCAATATTCATTACCATAACGCCTGACATCATCATAACGATGACCTTCCACAGCTAGCTCAATGCGTCTTTCATTTCGCAAAAAATCTATTGCTTCCTGTGTTCCTAAAGATTCTGGAACATCTGGCATACCACAACGGTCACGTAGTTGATTCAATGCAAAACGAACCTGATCATCATATCCTGTTGTCATTAAATGAGCTTCTGCAAACGTCAACAAAACTTCTGCATAACGAATGGTCGGATAATCATCTGCAGACCCATATACACTCGCGATATAAGGTTCCCAAGCAACCATTTTTCGATAACTGAAACCGGTCCAAGATTCATTTCCGTCCTTATTGATTACATCAGGATTCCACTTATAATAAAACTCTCCCACAGCTGTTTCATGCCATCCTTTAAACGGAAACATCAATGTCACATACAAACGACTATCACGATTCTTAAATTCTTTCATATAATCATAAGACATCAACTCTGGACTGGTAGCAAACGTTTTATAATCTTCTTCACTCAAATTTTTTGCATAATTCCAAATTTTCTCATAATTGGCCTTACGAGCATCTACTTGAATCTTTTCCGGAAGTGTTTTTCCATCTACTTTCCAATAAGCATCCACCAAATCTTGCATTGGTTCAAAAGAAGAATAACCATTTTGAATAGACATTGATAACGGAATAAAATAAGTATAACGATATTGATCATAAGCATTCGGATCACCCATATATTCATGAGTCAAAACATATTCAGGATTTGCAGGTGTCGCGTTTGCACCTTGCCAAAGAGCTTCGTAGCTGAACATGCCCTTTATAAATTTATCTTTATCAATTCCTAGTTCAGCGAAGTCTATATACAAGTCCATCTCCTCAGCCTCTTGCTCTTGAGCCGCATTCAGTGAAGTCAATTTAAACAATGAATATTTACCGCTGTCTATCACTGCTTTTGCTGATTTCTCTGCTTCTTCATAATTACCAAAATACAGTGCGGCCCGAGAACGCAATGCTAAAGCTGCATATCGCGTTACACGCCCTATTTCATTCATAAATCCACCGCTATAACTTTCTGGTAATATTTCAGCAACCTCCGCTAACTCTGTTAATATAAAATTACGAACTTCTTCCACAGAATTACGAGCAATTGTCGGAGCATCATAAGGTAATTCTTCTGTAACTATAGCCACCTTACCAAAATATTGCGTCAAGGTCAAATATGCAAAAGCTCTAAAAAAACGTGCTTCAGCCTTTGTCCTGACTTTTAGTTCTTCACTCATATCGCACTCGTCGACACGAGCAATATATGTATTTGCAGTTCGAATAGCATTAAAATCATAATTTCCATAAGGAGCCGCCGTATTAATGCCATTTTGTTGAACCATTTCCATATTCCCTTCCCACGGTTTATGACTATGCGCATTATCCGTACACATTTCATCCCAAATATCCACAGCAGGCATAGATTGATAACAACCATTCAATGCATACCACGCATCCTTCTCCGTTTTCCAGAAATTCTCTGCAGAAATTTCAGCCGGCGGTACAACATCCAAATCACAAGATGTCAACACACTCACTAATGAACAAAACAGAATCAAATTTTTTATATATAATTTCATAAACCAATTTCCTCCTATTAAAATGAAACATTCACTCCCAATGCCAAAGATTTGCTACCTAAGGCACGAACCGTACTACTTGTTGCTTCTGGATCAAAATCTTTCATCTTATGATCTGCACGAATCGTAAATAGATTTTCCCCAGTTAAATAGACTTTTAACGAAGACATACCCAAACGTGAGACTATATTCCTGGGTATATTATATCCGATAGTCATTGTTTTAAAACGGAAATAATCCGCATCAAATACATGATAATCATTAAATGCCCTATTATAAGTAGTATGGGGGCTACTTGCCGTATAAATTCTGGGATAAATTGCATGAGGATTAGGATTTTCCTCACTCCATCTACCCATATGGTATCTCCTCGGATTATCTTGTCCATGAAAAAACGGGTGTACCTGATAAACCTCAAAAGCAACATCTGCCCCACAGATACCTTGTCCAAATATAGAAAACTCAAAGTTTTTATAATTAACTGAAAGGTTAATCCCATAAGTAAAATCAGGAACTTCACAACCGATAATTGTACGGTCACTATCTGTAATTTCTTCACCCCAATCCAATTCTCGCTGAGGAACAAATTTCGTATCACCAGCATTCGGTGTTACACCTCCATAAGTATAATAATGTCCAGCATCAATCTCTTCCTGCGTGTACAAACCATCACTTTCAAAACCATAGAAAGAACCGATAGACTCTCCTTCTCGTAAAATATATTTAGCTACACCATGACCATTTTCCAAGTTATTAATAATGTCATTTGAAGAAGATAGATCCGTTATTTCATTATTATTCGTCGCAATATTTGCGCTAACCATATAAGAAACCTCACCTATTGTATTGCGGTGTGTCAATGCGAATTCAAAACCTCTATTACGAACTTTTGCTACATTTTGTGAAGGTGCATTTGATATACCTGTTTCCAATGGAACATTATAAGCAAGCAATATATCACTCGTATTTTTAATATAATAATCAGCTGTACCACTCAGTTTACCATTCCACAAATCGAAATCCAAACCAATATCAGTCAATGCTACTTTTTCCCAACTCAACGAAGGATTAGCAGGCTTTGACTCCTTAATTACTTTGGCCGATGTATCGTCAAAAGAATAATAACCGGTCCCCGAATAATTTTGGAAATAATCATAATTACCCACATTATTAATATTTCCCAAAGTACCATAAGAAACACGAAATTTTAAATTATCGATAATATGACGCATACTTTTCATAAATGGCTCTTCACTAATCCTCCATCCCATAGAAAACGAAGGAAAATACCCCCAACGATTATCCGCGTAGAAACGAGAAGAAGCATCTGCTCTAAAATTCGCTTCAAACAGATACCGATCCATCAACGTATAATTGATACGTCCAAAATAAGAAAACATTTTATATTCTTGCATACTAGAACCATTTTGATACAATGCCCCAGAAGTCGCACCTGCCGACAAATCACTAAAAGAATCTGCAGGAAAATCTTGTCGGGAAGCCATTAATGTCTCTTCTTGATAATGTTCATAAGATACTCCAGCTAAAACCGAAAGTGAATGAATATTTTTCGTCAAGCTATAATTAGCCATTCCAGTGTAAGTTAAAAAACTATGTTTTTTCCAATTAACTTCCATCGAGTTAGTTGTATTACCCGTACCACCTATCACTGTACCTGGATTAAGAAAACTTGGAACATCATCCTTTAAACTCACATAAGCCTTATTTTTATATTCATACGACTTATAAGTGCCTTGTCCCGTAATAACCAGATCTTTCAAAGGTTTTAAATCGAATCCCAATTCATACATTGAATTCTCAATTGTATTTTTGCTCCAATCATTCGTACTATAAGCCCGCAACGGGTTTCCACCAACAAATGTACCACTTGCCTCATGTCCTGATTCGACAGATCCCCACTCACCCGTAGACTGACGGGCTACAAACGTACTGGGAACAATTAATATATTGTCAAAGGAAGGTGTTCCTCCATCGACATCTTTATTACGCTGTATATATTTCACACTTCCTCTAAACGTTAACCAATCAGTTACATCAGATGCTACATTCAAATTTAAATTATATCGACGCGTATCTCTGTTTCGTATATTCTCCGTATCATAAACATAACCTAATCCTGCGAAATAACGTAATTTTTTTGTTCCTCCTGAAAAATTCAAAGAATGTTTTGTCGTGGCAGTCCAGTCATCAAATAATAAATCCACCCAATTCGTATTTGGATATAAATCCGGTTTTGTCCCGTTCCTAAACAAATTTATCTCTTCATCTGAGTATCCCTGATTTTTACCGGCAGAAGGATTTGTGTTGTATAAGGCCTCATTATATAGTTCGGCATATTCCCATGAATTAACCAAATCCTGTGTATAAGTCGGAGCCTTCATTCCAACCATACCACTATAAGAGACTTCCATTCGCCCGTCTTTTCCTTGTTTTGTCGTAACTAATACGACTCCGTATGCAGCACGTGAACCATAAATAGCTGAAGAGGCTGCATCTTTTAAAAAAGAAATACTCTCTATACTATTTGGATCCAAATTAGAAAAGAAAGTTGCATCAGCAATTGCTCCGTCTATCACATAAAGAGGTTCCGATGTTCCCAAGTTACCACGACCACGAAAATTAATAGACACATCTTTCCCTGGACGAGATACGATAGTAACGCCAGGAACCGTTCCTTGGGATAGAACTTAATACATCTGTCTGTACACGATCTTTAATTTCATCAGAACTAACAGATGCCACTGAACCCGTCAGGTTAACTTTCTTGTGTACCATATCCAACCACGACAACCTCATCCAATGCTTGAGAATCTTCTTCTAGCTGAATATTATATACGGTCTTCGACGTTACTGTCACATCTTGAGTATTATAACCAATATAAGAAACTATCAGCACAGACTTTTCAGATACTGTTAACGAGAATTTCCCCTCTAAATCCGTTATCGTACCGTTGCTTGTTCCTTTTTCAACCACATTCGCTCCTACAATTGGCTCACCTCTTTCATCTGTAACTACCCCCACAATTTCTTTAGTTATCTGAGAGGTTATTGCTGTTTTCGTGATAATAATATGTTTACCTGTTACTTTATAAGTCAAATTATTATTTTTGGTAATTTCATCCAGTATTTCTGAAACCAATTTATTTTTTGCATTTAAGTTGATTCGCTGATTACCATCTATCTCCTCACTCTTATAGAAAAACATAAATTCAGATTGTCTTTCGATCTGTGAAACGACATCGTAGAAAGTTCCGTTTTTCACAGATACAGAAATCCGATGTTCCTGTGCGTACGTTGTAGCAGATACTTGAATAACTCCTACTAATATAAGTATTAGTGTTATTTTCATGATACGTGTTACTTTTAGTGACAATGAAACACTGTCATCTCGTTTCTTTTTCATACATTTGGATGTTTTTGTTATTAAATTGTCTCATTCGCAGAGTTTTCCAGACGAGAGCGAAAGAGATCGGTTAACTAATTAAAAATAAGTCTTGAATCGGGAAATGTCGCAACCATTTTCCGATTCTGTTTTTAAAAGGTCGGAACTTTGTACATAGGCAATCAGATTTAGAGGTTCTACAATTTATTTGCTTATTATGAATATGTCTTTCTTTATCCGTTTGAAAACAAACTGTTTCTCGTAATCAATAATACGGAACACGTCCAGAATATCCTGATCCAACGAAAACGTCCCGGTATACCGGATCTGTTCCAGACGAGGATCATCCAAATGGATCCGTACATCATAATAATTCTCCAGACGTTTGACTATAGACGATAAAGGTTCGTCCTTAAATTTATACTCGCCGTTTATCCAAGCATTCGTCAGAGAAGCATTCACTTCGGACAACGAAATCGATCCGCTCTCGTTATCGGCCAAGGCGCACTGGTTAGGCTTCATAAACATACGCCCCGTGGATTCGCTGAACTCATTGAAAGCCTCCAGCATAATCCGGCCGCTCAAAAGCGTAACCACGCTATAAGACTCGTTTTCATAAGCCTGCACATTGAAGGTCGTACCCAATACCGTTATATCCTGTTTATTCAATTTTACAACGAAAGGTTTTTCTTCATTTTTAGTCACCTCGAAATAAGCTTCGCCATCCAGGTAAACCTGCCGGTTTTTCCCATTGAAACTGGTCGGATACTTGAACGTCGTTGCAGCATTCAATACGACTTTTGTTCCATCAGAAAGGATTACCGTATTGGCACGCCCTCCTTTCCGAACATGTATCTCGTTATATACTACATTTTCTTCCGCCAGGTAAGAAGATTCTACCTTTCCATAAAATGCATGAATTCCCCAACCTAATCCGACAGCCAGTATGACGATCGCTGCATATTTTACCCATGAAATCCATAAATTACGTGTCCGTAATTTATCCCGAGAAGGTTCCTTCTCCTGCAATTTCTCTATGCGGGCATACATTTTCTGCCAGCTTGTTTCGTTCAAGCCTTCCTTCGAGAAAAAAGAACGACGACTGGAATCCGAAATACCTTTCAGCTCGAAGAAATAAGACTTATGTTCCACATCTTCTTCCAGCCAGGACTTCAGGTAACGAAGCTCATCCTCATTTATATCCTGCTGCAGGAAGCGGACTATTAATTCTTCTATGTTATATTTTTCAGACATTCCGATGTTCGTTTATATTATACACGATTATCTCTTCAGATCTACTTACGCAATTTTCAAAAATTTGAAAGAAAAATCAAACAGCTAAGCAAAATACCCCGTAAAATCTTCAATGCCTTATAAAGTTGTACCTCCACCGTACGAGTGGAAATATTAAGCAGTACAGCTATTTCCGAAGTTTTTCGTTCTTCCAGATAGGACATTGTAAAGATTTCACGACACTTATCCGGCAACTTATCCATCTCTTTATAGATAAGCTCCAGGCGCTCGTCTTCCGCAAACAAGGATTGCGGATCGTCATTGTAATATATCTCTTCTATTTTTAATTTGGTAGTGACGGCATTAATATAATCACCTTTTACCTCCTGATGCTTCAGATAATCCAAACAGGCATGCTGAACGGAGCGATACAAATAAGTTTTAATCCCTTCTTTCAAGAACAAAAAAGTCCTCTTTTGCCAAACTTTAAGAAACACATCCTGCACCAAATCCTCTGCAGTAACAGCATTTACATACTTTCCAGCGTAGAAAATCAGCATTGGAGCAATTGATTTATATAACTCCTTGAACTGAATCAACTCTCGATCATCCTCCTTCGGTCTATCCATAACACATGCTAACAAAGAAACGTTTCTACAAGTATAGACGATTTATCCGGGAAAACTACTTACGGAAAAGTTATATTTTTACTTATAAGAGGTTTTTTAACGATTGAAAGAAAAGTTCATTTCGTGTGCTGAACGAATAAAGACCTTTCAATTGGCATCTTATCTCCCTCCCCTTATTGTAATTAATGGTTTATTTAACATTAGGATGACTCAACGATAGAATAAATTCAGACATCGCTTTTTCTTGGACAAAGCGAGTTTTTCTCCATCTATTTTGCCGTTTATCACCACAAAGACAGTCGCCACCACCATGATAAAAGACTTCATCGCCATAAAGACGGTCGTCGTTACCCATGAACCAAGGCAGCTCACCGCTACAAAGACGGTCGTCGTGGTAAATTCCTGCGTACCTCACAGCGAAAAGACGAAAAAATTTTTTCCACAAATGGCCCATGTCTCGACCTTGCCCGCAAATATTCGATTCTCCAGCAGTTAAAGTTTACCACATTGTTGCATTTTATCTGTTTTGACTGACAAAACTGAGTCAATATTCGGACAATATACCAACTTCATAACGTTCGCAGTCAGCTTTAAGTATCGAAATCAGAGCACAAAGTAAGATGAAAACAAACTGAAACTTCAAGTAAAATAGAAAAAGGACACAAAAAGAGGTTATTGTAATTTATCATATGGTAAATTGCACCTGACTAACGAAAACATGCCAACTTTTAAATAAAAACAGAACCCAAATAACACCTTATCCGGATTCCTGCATATTCAAAATCCGGATGATAGTTAATAAAAATCGAGCTATCGTTTATACCAATAGACCTCTCCCCACGTCATTAAGCAACTGGGCTTTTTAACGTCCTCCAATTTAATAAATGAAGTCCAATAGGACTCACGATGATCAATCGTATGTCCTAATTCATTTTCATGCCCCGTTATCACGAGTTTTGGATCGAACCCTTCAATCGTATCGGAGAAACGATTCGCCCAACAATTGATCAACAAAACATCCAATGCAGGAATTTTTGTTTTCACATCCAATAACCACGTCAAGTCCTCTTCATTATATTGGTCACCCGTCTGTGCGAAAGTAAAACCTTCAGGAGTCGTCACTACATGGATATTGTTAATCAGTTCACTTTGATGCCCCGGTAATATTTTTACATCTAACTTGCCCCCCTTTGTTTTAAATTCCTTATCGATAATCTGCTCCGAACGGATGTGGGTCACCCATTTATTCCCTACCAAACTATTGTTCGGGGCAATCACTTGTTTTCCCATATCCGTAAACATCCTTACGACAACCGGATCTATATGGTCCGGATGATTATGAGAAAGGAACATAATGTCGCACTGGGCAACAATAGCTTGCATCGTTTTATCCGAAATCAAAGAAGGAGATTTCTTCATCGCTCCCCCACGGTACAAGTCAAAAGCGACAGTGACACTTTTTGTCTTTACGATAAACCCGTCATTATAGAGTTTATACACTTTCATACCCTCTTCCAAAGGTTTCTGCATGTCTTCCAAAAGTCCGCTCAAACGAGATTCCATAAACCGCGAAAGCGTTTCACTACCATCCAAACACGTATCATGGAATATACCATCCAATAATTGCAATGCTGCTTTACGAGCCAATGCCGGATTACCGGAAGAAGGAAGGTTCTCTTTTAAGAGAGCATCTACCAGATGAAAAGTTTTTTCAGTTTGATTAATCAGATACACTTCCTGCTTACCCCAAAAAGGTGCCGTTTTTTCCTGCGCTTGTAACAACATATACAATGGCAAAACAAACAATGACAATAAAAATACACTCTTTCTCATTTAAATAATTATTTAATTTTCGCTCGTGAAATATTACCCTACTTTCGCGTCACATTCAATAAAGCGATATCCGGATGAGTACGCGTTTATCACCTCAACACGAAATGTTTACTAATCTCCTTTGAATTACCCGCATAGAAATCGATAGTCACATGCCGATCAGAAACATTCATTTTATAAGAGCCTGCCGAATTCGAACGGATATAAGTTCTCAGACCTGGCTTATATTCATTCAGCAGTCCACTGTCATCCTCATATTTGGATCCATCCTCTTTTTTATTGGATTTAGCCATTTCGTGAATATTACCGTAATCCCGCGGCTGATCCGACGTACAAGAATAGGTCCCTAATTCCGGTTTAGACCAGACGCTATTGACCGTCATTTGTGTAATGCGGCCACCATCCCCATGCCAATCAGCCAATTCAGTCGTATGAATGTGCCCACAGATACACAAAGCGTTCCGCTGGGCAAATACTTTACGAAAATGTCTACGCGCAGCAGTCTCTTCAGCCGACTTTCCCCCGTGGAAGAACCATCGGCAACTTCCTCCGTCATAGGGCAGAACCGGACCGTGGGTCAATACGAATGTATGTCGGGCTCCTTCACACTCTTTTAGCATCTGATCAATGAGTGTATCATCCGGATCATTGAAATCCAGTACAATATATGCATCATCGCCGATCGTGAAAAAAAAGTTCGTATGCGTAATGGACTTTCCCAATTCCTCAGACATCCGTTCCGGCATATAGGCATGATAAGCCTCTTTTGCGTTCGTTCCGCGGATATCATGATTACCCGTTACAGTCACAAAAGGCAAACCATGAAGTTCTGACTTAAAGCGGTTCATCACGTCCTCTAACATTTTCTTGTGGACCTCCGGATTACCGCAATCTCCTTGAATCAAGTCGCCCAATTGAAATACCATTTTGGTATCAGAACCAATCAGTTGGGCAGCCCGTTTTAGTAACAAAGGGCAACGCTCCCGCCACATCTCCCCATTACGGGCAAATTCAGCACGTTGTACCCGGTTCAACCATTCTACCGGTTCATTATAGTCTGCATGATACACACTGGCCGGTTCCGTATCAAAGTGTGTATCGCCTAACAATACGATCGAATATTTTTTCTCCAAGTTCGATTCAGAGAAAGAGGACAATCGGTTTCCAAATGCCAAACCGGCAAGTGATGTTGCACTAATTGTTAGAAATGCTCTTCGTCTCATGATATGGTTCTTTTATATGATGTAAAATATAATCTTGATTTAAGATAAGAGGTATAAAACCTTTCATTTTATACCCCTTATTTTCGTTATTCACATTTTGCAGACTAATCCTGCCAGCCTGGATTCTGCGTAAGATTTGAATTCATCTCCCTTTCCTTTGCAGGGATCGGCCAAATCTTTATCTGTTCACCAACGCTAAGATGCTTGTAAGTAGTCTCTCCCCAAATCTGCATCAAACCATTCGTATTAAGTTCTCCTACCTGTCCGGAAGAATGATCTTTAAACTTCCTGTCGTACCATGTACCCCAGCGAAGCTCGTTAAAGAACATAGAATCCTCACCGCCAAGTTCAACATAAAACTCTTTCCGAATGCGTTGCCGCATATCCTCCTGCCCGCTCACAATAGTCGCAGGATAAGCCTGATCATTAAGAAGAACATGCCCTACACGCTGTCTTATCCTATTTACAAAAGCAACAGCCTCACTTGTCCTGCCCAGCTCATTCAAGCATTCAGCCCGCCTAAGAAGAATTTCAGCATAACGGCAGAGTATAATATCTTCGGAATAGACCCAACGAGTCGTACATTCATCATTCTCTGTTACATATTTCCTCCAAAGATAATAAAATTTAGAATTTGTATCAGTACGGATGTCATAAGGCTCTCCAGCATCCAGAATGTACGGCCAACGGAGGGTCCAGGTATGATTTCCCACACCTGCCTGATTCCCGTCGTAAGTCGAGTAAGGAGTTATAATCGACTGCATCAGGCGCGGATCACGATCTTCATATGCCTGGCGTATTCTCGCCTCGTTCCCTTGATCCAAATATTTGCTCATATCGGCACCATAAGAAACCATATTATTATAAAGAGCCTGATAATTAGAAGTTGCTTCAGTTGTTCCCCACTCTCCTTTACCGGATTGAAGTCCGTCACGCAGAAAGAAAGCAACCCTTTCCTGGGGAGTCATCGAATGCCATCCGGGACAATATTTTTCCCAATCAAATTCGGAGCCATCCGCACACTCGTACATTTCCACAAAAGCAGGATTCGGAAGATAATTGTTCCAAGCAGAACCACCCGTACAACGATTACCATAATTGATTCCTCTCGGGTTTCCCATCCCACTTGTCTCAACACACTGTACTGAAAAAATCATCTCATCACATTGCTCATTAGCCGGTTTAAAGAGCTGAAAGAAATCTCTGTTTCCTTTTACGCCATTACTCGGACTGTAAAGTGCATATCCAAGCCCTTCAATCGCTTCAAAGTCTGCAAGAGCCTTAGCATAATCTCCCATAAACTGATAAGTATAACCTCTAAAAGCATAAGCAGCACCTTTTGTTATACGTCCATAACTACTATTACCTTGAGCATATTTACCAGGAAGATTAGGCTCATTAATACAATCCGTAAGATCTGAAAGAACTTGCTCCCATACCTCAGCTTCCGATGAACGCGCTTTGGTTGCTTCCGAACTCTCCACATTTTCCATATAGATAGGAACACCTCTCCACAAGACATTCAAATGATAATATGCCCAAGCCCGCAGAAATTTACATTCGGCTTTCAATCGCGCTTTCTCGCTGTCATCCATTTCCGGGACATTATCAATGTTGTTGATAACATCATTAGCCCTATACACAACCGTATAATAATATTTATAATGATTACCTACATTTCCATTCGAAGGCGTACAAGAACCGGAAATCACGAAACAATTATTCTTCCAGTTCATATCGATATCCATTACGGACGACCAGGCATCAAACGGAATACCGATAGAAGGACTATCGTAATTCTTAGAGAATTTCTCATACAGTTCATTATAAACCCCCATCACAGCCGCACGGGCCAAGATAGGGCTGGTCCATACATTCGAACTCGAGAAACTATAACTTGGAGATGTATCAAGAAGATCGCCGGTACACCCTTCCAAACCGAATAACATGCCCGATAAAGTTCCGATGATAGCTATTTTTCTAAATAATTTTTTCATATTCTCAATATATTAGCTGTTTCCAAAATAATTAAAATGTTAGATTAATACCGAAGGCATACTGACGCATGGTAGAATATCCCATACTAACACGCATTTCCGGATCCATACCGGAGAAGCCGGTAATCGCAAACAGATTCTCCCCCGAAGCATATACGCGAAGCCTTTCAACATAGAACTTTTTAGAAATGCTTTTAGGCATTGTATATCCTAAAGTCAAATTTCTAAGTTTAATGAAATTCCCTTTTTCCAGATGAAGCGAAGAACTTGCTGAACTCTGAGCCCCTGATACATTAACCAAACGAGGTTGTTTTGAAGACTGATTGGTTCTCGGATCTGATGGATTTTCAGGATCATAGAAATAATGATCATTCGCTACCGCATCCGGAATCGCGTAGCCATAAGTCGTTTCACTCGAATTCCTTGCCTTGCCATAGTAGTAAATGCTAAATCCGGCAGATCCTCCCCAAGTCATAGAAAAATCAAAATCTTTCCAATTTGCACTGGCCTGGATACCAAAATTATATTTAGGGGTTGTTGAAGTTCCCTGAAATTCAGAATCATATGAATTACCATAAACTCCATCCCCATTCGCATCCGCATAAATATACTCGCCATACCAAAGTGCATTTTTAGCAATATTATTATAAGGTTGGAAAGTATAACCTGCCGCTTGCATGGCTTGAAGCCATTGCATATCGTTTTCCGTACGGATCATACCATCTTTAGGGCCACCATTTATATTGACCGTACCGTCGGCATTGAAATACGAGCCGTTTCCGTTATACACATTAGGAAGATAAAACTCATTAATCTGACGTCCTTCGATGACTCTCGTAGTACTACCAGTAGAAACATCTCCTATATTGGTGGAATATTCCGTATGTCCTTATTCCATCCTTTTTCCAATTTACCTTTATATTTGCTGACAAAATTTTTATTAAAAGAAAACTGGCCTTTAATGCTATAGCTGAAATCCCTGCCGATATTATCTCTCCATCCGAGCTCCAATTCAACACCCCTGTTCGTAACTTCCGCAATATTCGCTTTCGGAGCAGTCGCATTTCCCATTACCATATACATATCAGGAGTGTACAGAATTCCGGTCGTCAACTTATTATAAACATCTATATTACCATGCAATTTATTATCAAAGAAACCAAAATCAAGACCGGCATTGGTAACGGCTGTCTCTTCCCAAGTAAGAGCGGCATTGGCAATAGAAGTGATGGCGATACCACTTGTCAAAGCTTGACCGGTAGAATAATTTGCCGCCGAATAGACAGACTGCCAATCATAGTTGCCGATTGCATTATTGCCCAGTTTACCCCAAGAAGCACGAAGCTTTAAGTTTGTCAGCCACTGTACCGGTTTAAGCCACGACTCTTCATTCATACGCCAACCAGCCGAGAAAGAAGGGAAAGCGCCCCAACGATAATCAGGAGCAAATCTCGACGAGCCATCATAGCGCAAGTTAAACTCAAGCAAATATCTGCTCTTATAAGCATAATTCGCACGTCCGAACACCGAACGGGCAGCATATTCAGTCCCATAACCAGCCGTCGAATAAGGTGTTGTAGCGGCATCAAGGTCATTTACAGCGGCATCTGTAAGTCCCAACTTACTCACATTCGTCTCCCTGTAATCATACGTTTCTTCCTCATAGCCAACCATTGCCGACACATCATGAATACCAAAAGACTGGTTATAATTAAGTAAATGGTTCAACTTCGTACGATTCGTCCTTGTATAATACATACGAGTATAAAGAGTTGATGGGTCATCGGCCCCTGTTGAATAAGCTCCCTTAGAAAAACTGAACTTTCCAATGGAAGCGTCCGATACTTTTCGCTCCCGGCGAAGATCCTGATAATAAAAATCAAAATTATATGTAAAATATTTCAGAAACTTGACTTGAGCATACCACTCCGTATAAAGTTGCGAATATTTGTCAAACCCATTCAATACATTATCCCAAAGTCCGTTATGCGATTGTGGATCTTCTTCAGGTCCTTCCGGTGCACCATATTTTCCATCATAATACGGATATATACAAGGAACCATCTTTTCCGTGTTCATAGAATTGATATGACTACTCCCATTATAACTGGTAACACTGACTTCTTGATCGGTAACATTTCCCGATGTACGAGTTCCAACCCGCAACCAGTCGGTAATATCAGAATACAAGTTCACACGTCCCATATAACGATTATATCCCGTATTCTTCATGATACCCGGATTATCTATATAGGAAAAGCTCATTGAATAACCTGTTTTCTTCTCCTTGCCATTGAGTGAAATCGTGTGCTTCTGCATCCATTGCTTCGTATAAATCTCATCCCACCAGTCTGTATTGGGATAAGCAACATAGTTCGGATAACCCGAAGCAGAAATTCCGTTAGGATCAGCTTTAACGGCTTCCCAAAGATCAATAGAACTCTGAGAAAAGATATCAGAGTTTCCCAAGTTATTAGATGATTCATTCATCAATTTCATATACTGAACATAATCCGAAATTGTATGAACAATTTTGAAAGGTTCATTATAGGAGACTGTACCATCATACGTCACACTAATTTTACCTTCCGTACCGTTTTTGGTCGTGATAAGGATAACACCGTTAGCACCACGGTTTCCATATATGGCACAAGAAGCTGCATCTTTAAGGATAGAGACATTGGCTATATCAGAAGGATTGACCATACTGATGCTTTGTTCCATTCCATCAACAAGAATAAGAGGGCTGGAAGAATTCAATGTTCCAACACCGCGAATGTTATAGGAAAAACTCTCTGCATTAGGTTGTCCGGAACTTTGCATGATCTGAAGGCCGGGTGAAGCACCGCTAAGAGCTTGAGAGGCATCGGTGACGGGTCTCGATGACATCGATTCGAAATTAACAGTGGAGACCGAGCCGGTCAGGTTTACTTTCTTCTGGGTACTATAGCCAACGACAACAACCTCTTCCAATGCTTGCGTATCCTCCGATAATGTAATATCGACAACAGAACGATCCTTAACCTGAATTTCGATTCTATTATATCCTATGTAAGAAGCTACCAACACGGAATTTCCGAATACGGACAAAGTGTAATTTCCATCGACGTCGGTAATAGTTCCATTGGTAGGATTTCCTTTCTCAATGATATTGGCGCCGGGGATCGGTTCTCCGTTTTTATCCGTTACCACACCTTTTATATCTTTCTTTGCTTGTAAAGCAACTTGCCTTTCGTTTCCTTTATATAAGGCAATATGCTTGTCGTTTATCACATAATGGATATTCTCTTTTGCAAATAGTTCATCCAATACTTCGGGAACTGTCTTATCCTTAAAGTTGACAGTAACCTTACGAGTTACTTTTACCTGTTCCAAATTATACGTGAAATAGAAACCGCTTTTTTGTTCAATAGTAGTGAGAACCTCCTGTACGGTCGTATTTTCCATATTCAATGACAATTTCACCGACTGTGAATAGCTTAAATTAGCAAAAGACTGTAAGGTTCCCAATAGTATGAATAATATAACACATCTCATAATATTTAGACTTTTTCGCAGCCATGACGATTTATATACACCGCATGGCGTATTTTTCATAATATAATGCATACATTTGTAAATGATTAGTTAGTAATAAATTTAGGTTCGCTAAAGCGTTACTCGCTTAATCCCGGCTGAAGATATTGGCCTATCTTCAGCCTTCGTTTTTATCAATCCTTTCCCATAGGCTTTTTATTTTAATGGTTTGAAAATCCGTATTTGTTCCCCTTCAAATAAATAATCCAATCTCCTGGTTTCTTTCAGTAAATGTAAAACCTGTTCAATTGTAGCTGTATCCTTAAAGCGGCAAGTAAAAACTTCAGAACTTAAAGAATGATCCGTTATAACTATTTTCACATCAAATTTCCGTTCCAAATCACGGACAATATGATCAAGCCGACATTGGATAAAAGCGCCTTCTCCTTTCATCCATAATTTAACCGTATTCGTATTGATATTTTTCTCCAATGCCAAACCGGAACTTCCCGAATATGAAACCTGTTCGTTTGGTTTAAGAGTCAATCTGTTTTTACAGTCGTTTGTTTCCACTTCAACCTTTCCCTCTGCCAATGTGACAACGGATTTTTCGTCGAAGTAAGCTTTTACATTAAATTTCGTTCCCAATACCTTTATTGCCAGCAAAGGTGAATGCACGACAAAAGGAAGATGTTCCTTATGGGCCACATCGAAAAAAGCCTCCCCTTCAAGCCGGACATTCCTTTCCTTATCAGAGAATTGAGTCGGGTAAATAAGTTTACTTTGGGAATTCAACCAGATCTTTGTTCCATCGGAAAGCATTAGAGATGCTCTTTGTCCTTTCGGCACTTCTACCGTATTCTCGCCTACAGTTGCCGGTTGAACCATTTTATAAAGATTCAATCCTAATAATCCGATGATGATAACAGCTGCCACATATTTCAATATCGGATATATGTAAAAATGCGGTTTCGCATTTTTACTCTTTCCCTGGGAAAGAGTAAAACGGTTATACGCCTCCTCTATCTCTCTCCTATCCGAGAATCGCAGTTCATCCTTCAAACTCCATATGCGTTCCATTTCGAACAGCCAGTCTGCATTGGGCTTGCCGGATGCGATCCATTGGTCGACTAAGCGAAGGTCTTCCGGAGTACAGGTATGCGTAAGGAATCGTATGAGTAATTGTTCGTCCATCTTCTTTGATTGTACTTATAGAAAGAAGACAATCGAAGCGGGAGGTACTACGTGGTCAAAAACAAAGAAAAATTCAATTTATGTTGCAGAGCAGGAATATAAGCAGGAAAAGGCCTTTCAAATCTTTCCGCAAGAAGGCAAGTGCTTGCCGGATATGTCCTTCGACTGTACGGGGAGAGATTCCCATAATCTCGGCTATCTCCTTACGGCTCATATCATGGAAATAGGCCAGACGGAAAGCCTGTGCGCATTTGGGAGGCAGTTTATTAACGGAGAGTTCTATGATTTCCCGCAAATCCTGATTAATAACAGACCTAAGGACATCGTTGGAGTCGGTGGATTCGCCCCAAAAAGCGATACGCGCCTCAGCGATACGAACACATGATTCGTACTCGTCAACAATCATCTGGTGTTTAATGTGGTTCAAGCAACTATTTTGCAACCATTTAAAAAGGAAAGATTGGATATTGTCGGGTTGTATAACCTTTTTCTGTTCCCAATAGGAAGTGAAGACTTCTTGCACCAAATCTTTGGCAACCTGCTCATCTACAAAACGACAAGCGAGCGCCATCAATTTAGGATAGAAACATTCAAAGAAAGTTTTAAAAGCAGCATGATCTCCTTTCCTGACTTTTTCAATGTCAATTTTCGCTTCCATCATATCGTATTCTTTCTATTTGTGGTAAAAAAGCGTGGAGCTATTGTCTCATCCGGTTAGGAGCTCTGGTAAGCTTGTACAACAAATAAGCAATAGCCCACGCCCTATGGGAGCGCGAGCGTTTTTGCCTATTATTCTTTTTGTACAATGAATTTACCAGATTCCTAACAAAGAATAATACGAAACGCTTCTACGTTTTTCTTTATATTTCCAGACAAAGATAATTTTATTTTCAATAAAAGGCTTATTCATCTGCAATTAATTTTTCTTATACCTCTTACAACACTATTTAGCATCTTGGCTCTTGACAAGTTCGGACAAACCCGTATCTTTGTATTGTGGTTTTTTCATAATAGTATTAGATTTAAGGTTAACAAAGTTTGGTTAGGGGTTGTCGTGAGACAGCCTTTAATTGTTTATAGGGGTTTCTTTTGCCTATAAATAACCAGATCGGGGAAAATTGATAAGTTATCCGGCAGAATTGCCATTTACCGCAAGCCACAATGGGTCGATATTTGCATTATAAAACAAACATATAAAACAGCAAAGACATGACGACTAAATTAAGTAATCTATTTTACACTTTCCTGAACATTGCAGCTTCGACTCAAAAGTTGGGCATTAACTTGATCCGCGTGGCAATCCTGATCATCTTCGTATGGATCGGAGGATTGAAATTCTATAACTATGAAGCAGAAGGTATCGTGCCGTTTGTGGCGAACAGTCCTTTTATGAGCTTCTTCTATACGAAAAGCGCTCCCGAATATAAAGAATATAAACTAAAAGAGGGGGAATTCAACGAGGCCAAACATCAGTGGCATGTGGAAAACAACACGTACGGCTTCTCGCACGGGTTAGGCATTCTGATCATGGCGATCGGTATCCTGACGTTCTTAGGTATTTTCTCCCCTAAAATCGGCCTGGTAGGTGCAGGACTTGCTATTATCATGACGATCGGAACGCTCTCTTTCCTGGTGACGACGCCTGAAGTATGGGTACCGGACTTGGGAAGCGGAGAACATGGATTCCCACTGCTGACCGGGGCAGGCAGACTAGTAATAAAAGATACGGCAATCATTGCCGGGGCGATCGTAGTGTTCTCGGACTGTGCACAGAGGATATTGAAACAGAAGAAATAAAAAGTAGAAAGGGGCTGCCTACACATTGTATAGACAACCCCTTTTTATTCTTTTATAAATCAACTTTTAACTTGCCGAAGCTGCCTGCTCATCCACCGATACCAGCTCGATTTCGAATATCAAAGTCGAATAAGCCGGGATATCACCGTTGTCGCTTGCACCATAGGCTAGCTGCTGCGGAATCCAAACCTCATATTTATCTCCTTCAACCATATGTTGCAAAGCAACTGTCCAACCAGATATGACGGAACCATATCCATTCGGATTGGAGTTCGAATAATTCGCATAGTATGAACTGACCGCACACTTGAAGGGCGTACCGTCTTCAAACAACCGGGCATCAAACTCCGTTCCATCTGTCAAAGAACCTTTATAGTAGACCGAGACACGGCTATTGAAATAGGCTTGCTTGCCATTCCCCTTTTCAATCAGTTTGGCACAAACATAACCATCACCGGCTTCCGAATACCATCTTACAAAACCGGTTTCATTTACTTTTGCCTGGAAGGCAATGTCCTGTTCCAACTTATAAGCCTCTCTTTCAACAGCTTCAGTATCATCGTCATCATCCTTGCAAGAAGAGACAACGAAGACACACAACAACATCAACGCGATATGCAGGTATTTCTTCATGCGTTTATTCCATTATCTTTTTTAATAAATTCTTCATGCTTACCTTCTCGGAGATAATGTCATGCAACTTGTCGATGCTCACACGTTCCTGTTCCATCGTATCGCGGAAACGGATCGTGACACAATTATCCTTCAAAGTATCGTGGTCAACTGTAATACAGTACGGGGTTCCGATAGCATCCTGGCGACGATAGCGCTTGCCGATAGAATCTTTTTCGTCATACTGGCAACGGAAATCGAAACGCAACATCTTCATGATCTCCTCAGCTTTTTCAGGCAGACCGTCTTTCTTCACCAACGGCAATACGGCGAGCTTGATAGGCGCCAACGCTGCGGGCAACTTCAATACAACACGTGTTTCGCCGTTTTCCAATGTCTCTTCGCAATAAGAACCGGCCATCACACTCAAGAACACGCGGTCTACACCGATAGAGGTCTCGATTACATACGGAGTATAGCTCTGGTTCAGTTCAGGGTCGAAATACTGGATTTTCTTGCCGGAAAACTTTTCGTGCTGGCTCAAGTCGAAATTCGTACGGCTATGGATACCTTCCACTTCCTTGAAACCGAACGGCATTTCGAATTCGATATCAGTAGCCGCATTTGCATAGTGGGCCAGCTTTTCGTGATCGTGATAACGATATTTTTCATTACCCAATCCCATTGCCTGGTGCCATTTCAGACGAGTAGCCTTCCACTGCTTGAACCATTCCATCTCTTCGCCAGGACGAACGAAGAACTGCATTTCCATCTGTTCGAACTCGCGCATACGGAAGATGAACTGACGGGCAACGATCTCGTTACGGAAAGCCTTACCGATCTGGGCGATACCGAAAGGTATTTTCATGCGGCCGGTCTTCTGTACGTTCAGGAAGTTGACGAAAATACCCTGTGCTGTTTCCGGCCGCAGATATACTTTCATGGCGCCGTCTGAAGTAGAACCCATCTCCGTAGAGAACATCAAATTGAACTGGCGGACATCGGTCCAGTTACGGGTTCCGGAGATCGGGCAAACGATTTCGCAATCCAGGATCAGCTGGCGCAGGTCTTCGAAATTGGAATCATTCATGTCTTTCGAGTAGCGTTCGTGGATCTCGTTCCACTTAGCCTGATATTCAAGCACGCGTCCGTTCGTCGCACGGAACTGGGCTTCATCGAAAGCATCACCAAACTTCTTCGCAGCCTTGGCCACTTCCTTATTTATCTTCTCCTCGATCTTCGCCAGGTGATCTTCGATCAGTACATCGGCACGATAGCGTTTCTTGGAATCCTTGTTATCGATCAGAGGGTCATTGAACGCGTCGACATGGCCGGATGCCTTCCAGATAGTAGGGTGCATAAAGATAGCCGAATCGATGCCGACTACATTTTCGTGCAACAACGTCATGCTGTCCCACCAGTATTTCTTTATGTTATTTTTCAACTCTACGCCATACTGCCCATAATCGTACACTGCTCCTAAACCGTCATAAATCTCTGAAGAGGGGAATACAAACCCGTATTCTTTACAGTGCGAAACTAATTTCTTAAATACATCTTCTTGTGCCATAATAATAATTTGCCAATTAATTAATGTGCCAATGTGCCATTTTTGTGCATTGGCACATTATTAAGTTTGCAAAGTAAATGATTTTTTTGGTAACCTGTAGCATTTTCAGCATCTTATAAGGATATTTTCGAAGAAACATCAGCTAAATGAAACCAACTCCTATCCTGGTAAGGACGAACGGCTACCCGTTTCGGAGCAGTTTCATAGAGGGGGAAATTTTGTTCCATTGGCATGAATCTTTTGTTTCTTCCCATAGAAAACAAATTTTCACTGGCGAGAAAAGTTATTTTCTCCTCATGGAAACAGATAAAACATTCCACACTTCAGGTTGATTAAAGCAGGACTTTCAACAAAAAGATCCCGATCCATCGAACAGTCGCCGGGATGGATCGGGATCGGGCATGTATGGGGAATAAAATATCAGAGCGCTTCCTTAAGGATCTCGCCTACGGTCGGATGTGGGAAGACGATGGACTTCAGCTCGGAGGCCTTCATGCCTTTTTCGACAGCGATCCCGGCTATGACGATCAGCTCGGAGGCCGGATTTCCCAAGAGGTGGGCGCCGATGATCGTTTCGTCTTCAGCCAAAATCAGCTTGCAGACGCCGTTGCCCTGCTCGTTTTCAGCGACAAAGCGGCCGGAGAACGCCATCGGTATCTTCTTGACGGTGTAAGGAGTTCCTTCAGCTTGCAACTCCTCTTCGGTCTTGCCGACACCCGCGATTTCGGGGTTGGTATAAACAACGCCCGGAATGGCCTTATAACTCATGCTGCGGTTCTTACCTAAAATATGGTCGACGGCCACTTCTGCTTCGCTGACAGCCGTATGGGCCAACAGGGAGAAAGCGGTTATATCGCCACAGGCATACACATTCGGGACGGAAGTCTGCATAAATCCGTTCACTTTGATCCCGTTGCGGAAAGGTTCGGGAGCCAGTGTTTCCAAGCCGAAACCTTTGGTCACAGGGCGTCGGCCTACGCTCAACAGGATTTTTTCACCCCGGACAACGAAAGTCTCCCCATCTTTCTCGACCGTCACATCGCCGCCGTTTACGGCAGTCACCTTATGTCCTAAATAGAACTTGACGCCCCGTTTGGCATATTCGGCCTGCAACATCTCGGACAGCTCTATCCATCGGACCGAGAATCTTATCCAGCATCTCGACCACATGCACTTCCGTTCCCATGCTGTTGAAGAAGGAGGCGAACTCCATGCCGATCACACCGCCGCCGATGATCACCAGCGAAGCCGGCAGTTCTTTGGACAGCAATGCCTCACGGCTTGTCCAGTACTCTGTTTCCGCCAATCCGGGAATGGGAGGTATGACAGTTTCCGAACCGGTGCAGATAAGCAGGTTGGCGGCTTCATAAACAGCTTCGCCCGAGGCGATAGCGATCGTTCCGTCGGCTGCCCGCCCTTTGATTTCGGCTTCGCCGCTCACCACTTCCACGCCGTTCTCCTTCATCTTCATGCGGATGCCGGCTGTCAGTTTCTTTACGACTTTATTTTTACGAGCGATGATCTTCGGGAAATCGAAAGCAGGATTCTCCGCACTTACCGCATATTTGGGGGCGTGTTTGATCGTATCAAACACTTTCGCAGAATAAAGCAAAGTCTTTGTCGGCACGCATCCTTCATTCAGGCACACACCGCCTAACGCGTTCTTCTCAAAAAGCACAGTGGACAAGCCACCCGCAGCCGCCTTTTCAGCAGCCGTATAACCGGCGGGACCGCCTCCGATTATGGCAACATCGTATTTCATGTTCTCAGATTTAATTAAATTTTATATTGGGATTAATTTGTTGTAAGATCGAAATAAATTCTTCCTTGTCGGCCGGATAAAAAGAGGAGCGCCTCTCTATGCCTCCTTCCATACGGGAGTAATAGACGACGACTTTGTTACCGCTGCATTCGAGCCGGGAGATCAGTTTCACGTCGATTTGCCCGTTTCCGTGCAACATGTCCCTATCCGTTATCTGATACGGACGTAACTGAAGTATAGTTAACGGCAGGAAACAAAGGATCAAGGGTAGTCGATCAAATTTGTCCTCGCTGAAAGCATCCATAATAACCAACAATGCAAATACTCCTAATAAAATCCAGAAGATGTATACATGCCAATCTTTCTGGTTTTTCCGAATCCGTGCTTTCATGGTAATCTGTTTTTAAACTTTAGATAACCGGTTCCTTTATCCGGATATCGGGATTATGCTTCTTCAACAGCTTGACGAAGTCCTGCTTGTTGACCGGCGAAATCAATAGCCACTGCGTGTCGCCTTTGTAGATGATCAGACGGTCCAGTGACAGGGCGTAGCTCGAGACAGGCATCACTGTCACCTCGACGGCACTAATCTCCGAGATAGGAATCTTTTTCTCCGGAAAGATACTGCAATGGGCTATCAAGTGACCATCCGCCGTTATTTTATACCAAGTCGACAACAGCATGTGAATGCATTCCAATGTAAACAACAGCAGCATGACCATCGTCACGGGAGACTTGCCGCCCACGAATGCAAAAACAGTGCTTGCCACCATCACCAACAGTACCAAATGGTACCACCAACCAACTTTTGATTTAAAGACTCTGTCCATATCCTGAATTTTGCCGAAAGATAATCATTTTATTTCTTTTGGCGATTCAGGGAAAAGAAAATGCGCTGCAACTTCTCAGTAACAACGCATCCACTTAAACCGGTCAAACAATTCCCAAAAAGGAATATATCTTACATTACTTTACAACTTCGAGGACAGTATAATATTGCAACTGATTGTTGTTATTATACTGTTCGTTCTTTACGACACCCACATTCGGAGCGTACCATTCATATCCATAGCCCTCGATCGTTTCCTTCGGGGAGCGGGATTTGATTTTATATTTTACTTTCGTGCAGTCGAACGTGCCGGCGGGAGTCGCCACCTGTTCGGTCGTCACATATTCGCGGTCGTAGATAGACACGTTTTTGCGATCCTTCCGATTCTTCTTCGAGTAGATCTGAATGGTTGCATCATCGAAATACATATCGTCGCCATTATTGGACGGAGCGTTCGATACACTCGGATAGTTAATGACTGCTTCGGTAGCAGCCAAATCAGACTGGATAGTCGACACGAAAGACGGATTTGACAAAGTCTCCTTCATCTCGATAAAGAACTCACCATCTCGGCAGAATGCTTCCAGGTCACCCTTGTCATAAACCGTACCTGCGCTATTTTTGAACACATAATCGGCTTCCACTTCCAGGCCGGACGGGATGTTCTTCACTTCGTCGACCGTGTAGGTCATCACACTCTGCAGGTTTCCTTTTGCATCATAGCCTTTTTTTACGAGCTGCGTACCTTTGGTCTGCGGGAAAAAGAACGTACAATCCTGAGCCATCGCACCAGCCGCAAACAACAAGGCCAGAGCGTTCAATACAACTTTAGATTTCATATTTTAAAACGTTTAAGTGTTAATAATTAGCAGGATATCCAATGCCCCAATAGAACAGGGTTCCATTCTGAGATGTTTACGACGAGAAGTTTAAAATATCCAAAGAATCAGTAATGCGGACTATTTTGCACGAAAGCGGGCTGTATAAGGTACAACTAAATAAGTTAATTCCTAACTTTGTCAGCCACAAAGGATATAAACTATGGTACAACAATTCGATTTCTTAGTGATCGGTTCCGGTATCGCTGGCATGAGCCTCGCCTTGAAGGTAGCCGATAAAGGGAAAGTAGCCATCATCTGCAAGACAGAGCTGGAAGAAGCGAACACCTATTTCGCGCAGGGAGGCATTGCTTCGGTAACAAACCTGCTGGTAGACAATTTCGACAAGCATATTGAAGACACAATGATTGCCGGCGACTGGATCAACGACCGGGAAGCCGTGGAAATGGTCGTACGAGGCGCACCGGATCAGATCAAGGAACTCATAAGTTGGGGTGTGAACTTCGACAAGAAGGAGAACGGCGAGTTCGATCTTCACCGCGAAGGAGGGCATTCCGAATTCCGCATCCTACATCACAAGGACAACACCGGCGCCGAGATCCAACTAAGCCTTATCGAAGCGATCAAGAGACATCCCAACATCACGATATTCAACCATCACTTTGCAGTAGAGATCATCACGCAGCATCACTTGGGTATCATCGTCACCCGTCATACGCCGGGCATCAAATGTTACGGCGCTTATGTGCTGAACGAAGACACCGGTAAGGTAGACACGTTCCTGTCCAAGGTAACAGTTATGGCAACAGGCGGTTGCGAAGCCGTTTACCGCAACACAACCAACCCGCTGATCGCTACGGGCGACGGTATCGCAATGGTGTATCGCGCGAAAGGAGCTGTCAAAAACATGGAGTTCATCCAGTTCCACCCGACCGCTCTTTTCCACCCGGGAGACCGTCCCTGTTTTCTGATCACCGAAGCCATGCGCGGATATGGCGGCGTCTTACGTACGCTGGACGGAAAGGAGTTCATGCAAAAATACGACAAACGTCTGTCTCTCGCCCCGCGTGACATCGTAGCACGTGCGATCGACAACGAGATGAAACTCCGAGGTGAAGATCACGTTTACTTGGATGTGACCCATAAAGACCCGGAGGAGACGAAGAAGCATTTCCCCAATATCTATAAAAAATGCCTCAGCATCGGCATCGACATCACGAAGGATTATATCCCGGTAGCTCCAGCAGCCCATTATCTGTGCGGCGGTATTAGTGTCGATCTGAACGGGCAATCCAGCATCCGTCGTCTCTATGCCATCGGCGAATGTTCCTGCACAGGGTTGCACGGTGGAAATCGCCTGGCTTCCAACTCGTTGATCGAAGCAGTCGTATATGCGGATGCAGCAGCTAAACATATCCTAAGCGTCCTCGAACGTTACGACTTCAATACCGATATTCCCGAATGGAACGATGAAGGTACGATCTCTACCGAAGAACGTGTATTGATCACCCAGAGCATGAAAGAAGTGAACCAGATCATGGAATCGTATGTCGGCATTGTTCGCAGCAACACCCGCCTGACCCGCGCCTGGAACCGCCTGGACATCCTGTACGAAGAGACAGAAAGCCTCTTCAAACGCAGTAAGGCCTCCAAAAGAACTGTGTGAACTGCGTAACATGATCAACGTCGGTTACCTGATCACCCGTCAGGCAATGGAACGTAAGGAAAGTCGCGGGTTGCACTATACGATCGACTATCCGCCGTTAAAGAAAGATTAAAAGCCCGGAAAAAGCATGTCAAAATCACCTTGTTCCCGCACTCTCCCACACGAGGCACGGGAACAAGGAGTTTTTAATTTTCTTCCTTTCCTTTAATTTATTATGAACATGAAAAAGCACCATCTATTACTATTCTTTTTATTCCTGTTTATCTCCTGTTCAACGCACAAAAAGTACGGAGCATGCTAATTGAAAGAGACAGACGAAACGCTGTCTTTCCCGATCGATTCGGACACGAAAAACAACTTCAACATTTATTCAGTCTATAAAGACAAAGACGGAAAAGAGTATTTCACTTTCCAGAATATTGAAAACAATACGATCCACTTCTATGACCTGAAACAGCAGAAACCGGCGTTCAGGATAACCCCTTCACAGGAAGGAAGTAACGGTGTTGGAAGGATATTCGGTTATTACATTCAGAATCTCGACAGTATTTACGTCTTCAATTTTTACGAAAGTGGGCTATACTTGATTAATAAGAACTGCGACCTTCTTGATAAGCAGCCTTTTCCTGGATTAAAACCTTCTTGTTTTATGGCTACAGCCTCACAATTACCTGTACGTATCGAACACACTCTATATACCTGCATAGAACCAAATCGCCTGATTGAGCATGACCCTGTTTCCGTCGCAATCAATATGAATACGAAAGAGGAGAAGAAACTGCCCTTCGATTATCCCGATTATCCCGGTTCGGAAGTCAAGCTGAAACGATACGGCATGGAAGCCAGTTACAGTCGTTGCTATGACGGCCAACGCTTCATTTACTCGTTCCACTATGACGAGAATATCTATGTGGCTACTCCTGAACACGACTCGATACGGAAAGTCTCGGTTAAAAGTAAGTACTTCGACAAAGTACAATTGCCAGACGAGTTGACAGCAAGCCCCGAAGACTTCTGTGTGAATGCCTGGTATAATAACTTGCTGTACGATCCCTACCGGGAGGTTTATTACCGGATTGCTTATCCGCCCTCGACTTTGGATAAAGGCGTCCGTCCTATGGAACTCGTACAATTCGGGCGTAAGAACTTCAGCATTATTATTCTCGATAAAGATTTCCGTATTCTCGGCGAAACCCTCTTTCCCGACAATACCTATAATCCGACCATCATGCTGGTTCGTCCCGAAGGGCTATACATTTCCGACAGCCATTACCTGAATCCCCAGTTTAACGACGATATTCTTAGTTTCCGGAAATTTGAGTTGAAGGAAGAATAAGCGACAACTCGAACAACACATGCAGTAATAAAGGTATATTTATCCGTAATTCAGGTATTACACAATTAAATCTTGTCCACTACTTTTGAAGAAATAATTAAAAGGGAAGATTTATATGGAAAAGAAAATGACAAGAAGGTCCTGGATGAGGTCTTCATTGACTACATTAGCATCCTTAGCAGCAGCTTCCAGTCTGCCAATTCATTTGAAGGGCAATATCGTGCCCGCCGTCATCCCTCTTAAAGGAGGAACAAACCAAAATAGATCAAAAGTCCTGATGACAAAAGAGATCTCTCCCGATGCTTTGGTCAAAATATACGAAGCACTCAAGCGTAAAGCATCCGGACGAGTTGCCATCAAAATCAGTACAGGCGAACCGGGCGGACATAATTTCCTGCAGCCGTCTCTGATCAAAGACTTAGTGCAGAAAGTAAGCGGGACAATAGTAGAATGCAATACGGCCTATGTCGGAAAACGCTTTACGACAGAAGAGCATATCCAAGCAGCTAAAGACCATGGTTTCTTCGACATAGCAAAGGTCGACATCATGGATTCTGAAGGTGAATTCAATATTCCGGTAAAAGATAAAAAACATATCCAATATAACATCGTCGGAACCCATCTGAAGAACTATGATTTCATGATTAACCTGGCGCATTTCAAAGGACATGCAATGGGTGGATTCGGAGGTGTAATCAAAAATCAGTCCATCGGTGTCGCCTCTTCTAAAGGCAAAACCTATATTCATACGGCCGGTAAAACAGCAGAGACTGCCGAATTATGGAATAACCTACCCGAACAAGATGCTTTCCTCGAATCAATGGCAGCTTCGGCGCAAAGTGTAGCAGATTATTTCGGTGATAATATTTTATATATTAATGTAATGAATAATCTTTCAATTGACTGCGATTGCGATTCCAACCCTCATGATCCCGAAATGAAAGACATCGGAATACTTGCTTCAACCGACCCCGTAGCTCTGGATCAGGCTTGTCTGGATTTAGTATATGCTGTAAAGCCAACCGAAGGCAACGACAATAGACCGTTGGTCAATCGCATTGAAAGCCTTCATGGACGTCACACGGTTGATTATGCCGAGACGATCGGACTCGGAAGCAAGAACTATGAATTGGTAGTATTAGATACATAATTCCAGATAAAAGATTCAGTCTGTCCTCCTATTGTAAAAAATATTCCGAATCAATATGTACCTTTGTCATATCAGTAACTTTCACAGGAATATAAACCGAAAAACACAAACAAGATGGACAAACGAATCTTATTGCCTTTAGTAATCCTGCCCGCTTTCCAGACAGGAAATATGCAGGCAGCCGACCAGCCTGCCAAGCGGCCGAACATCATCCTCTTTATGGTTGACGATATGGGATGGGAAGACACTTCCCTGCCTTTCTGGACAGAAAAGACGCATTATAACGAAGTCTACGAGACGCCCAACATGGAACGCCTCGCCCGCCAGGGAGTCATGTTCACCCAGGCCTATGCCAGCAGTATCAGTTCCCCGTCTCGTTGCAGCCTGATCACCGGGACGAATGCCGCCCGCCACCGTGTCACCAACTGGACGCTGCAAAAGGATAAGACGACCGACCGCAAAGACAGTCTGCTCGACATACCTGACTGGAACTATAACGGCGTCAGCCAGGTTCCGGGAACAAACAATACCTTCGTCGGGACTTCTTTCGTCCAGCTCCTGAAAAATAGCGGTTATCATACGATCCACTGCGGGAAAGCCCATTTCGGCGCGATCGACACTCCGGGAGAGGACCCGCACCACTGGGGATTCGAAGTCAACATTGCCGGTCATGCCGCCGGCGGTCTGGCAAGCTATTTAGGCGAAGAGAATTACGGCCATACGAAGGACGGCAAACCGACTTCGCTGATGTCCATCCCCGGCCTCGAAAAGTATTGGGGCACGGAAACATTCGCTACCGAAGCCTTGACATTGGAGGCAATCAAGGCTCTCGACAAGGCGAAGAAATACAACCAGCCGTTCTACCTCTACATGTCCCACTATGCCATCCATATTCCACTGAATAAGGACATGCGTTTCTATGAGAAATACAAGAAGAAAGGAATGACAGACCATGAGGCTGCCTACGCCACCCTGATCGAAGGGATGGACAAGAGTTTAGGCGACCTGATGGACTGGTTGGAGAAGAACGGGGAGGCAGATAATACGATCATCCTCTTCATGAGCGATAATGGCGGCCTTGCCTCTACGTCCGAATGGCGCGACGGCCCGTTGTACACACAGAACTATCCGCTGCATAGCGGCAAAGGCTCTCTTTGTGAAGGGGGTATCCGCGAACCGATGATCGTCAGTTGGCCGGGCGTAGCTCAACCGAATACCCGTTGCGACAAATATCTGCTGATAGAAGATTTCTACCCGACTATTCTCGAAATGGCCAGAATAAAGGACTACAAGACTGTGCAACCGATCGACGGCGTCAGTTTCGTCCCTCTGCTCACCGGGACGGGCGATCCTTCCAAAGGGCGTTCCCTCTTCTGGAATATGCCGAACAACTGGGGCAACGACGGTCCGGGCATCAACTTCAACTGTGCGGTCCGCAATGGCGACTGGAAACTGATTTACTATTACGGTACCGGCAAGAAAGAACTGTTCAACATCTCCGACGATATCGGCGAAAAGAACGACCTTAGCACCCGTCACCCGGAAATCGTCAAACGCCTCTCCAAAGAACTCGGCGACCATCTCCGTAAAGTAGATGCCCAACGGCCATCTTTCAAGGCGACAGGAAAGGCTTGCCCGTGGCCGGATGAGATAAATTAACATAGCATGGGACTGCGTCCTATATAGGCTGTTTTCCCAAAATAATAAAATGAGGCATAACCTCATATTGATCAAAATATAAATTAAAAAGAGAGTGAAAAGAAGAGAGTTTCTTTTTTGGCATAAGCAGGGAGGAGATACCGGACTGTCAGGAAACGAAAAGAAACAAAAAAGGGCATCCTCGCGGACGCCCTTTCTCATTCAATACTAAATATGGATTAGTATACATTTACCTTAATAATTTTCGTATTGCCGACATTGGTTAATTTCACAATGTAAATGCCTTTTATCACTCTATCACTACAAAAGTTTCAGATATTGATATTCAAGCGTTATAGCAGTGATACAGGATGTTTTCCTGTATCACTGCCTCTATCACTCCTGAAACAGGACATTTTTATCATATGATTGGAAACCAACATATTACCTTCTGTTACTTTTGAAAAGCATATAAAATAATCGAATAAATAAATGTAAAAACGAATATAATAGATATTAAATTGACAAAATACGGTTCTTCATTCCACAAAAGCCTTCTCTTTTTTTAGCAGAAACAAGCAGATAATTCCGTAAACACCCCCATGTTGCCATCCTTTACATCCGGGTGTAGGGAGCCGGTACATCCGGGTGTAAAAGGGGGTAACATGGGGGTGTCCGGCAACTAAAGTACCGTGCCGGACAATAAAAACTACCCGGTTTCACCTATTTTATAGCCGTTTTTACATAAAATAATCGAGTGATTTGCAGGGATGGGAATCAAGTGTTTATTGTTTGTTTTATTTGTAATATACTAATATACAGATATGTATAAGCGGAATACCTGTTTCCCATCCAAGTTGTCAGTGATAGGGTTGTGATACCGTAGTGATAGAGAAAACGGGCATATATCACTAATCAAACAAGTTGAATATCAATTGGTAAAAAGGAATCAGTGACACAGTGACAGAGGAAATGGGAAATACTTATATGATAAGGTTCTGTTTTTTCTTTGATATAGTTCATACGATTTCCGAATTTTGTGTGGTTGCCCTGGCTACAATAAGCCATGCGTTGTGATTTACTTTCATTTTAGTATATTTGAACCATTAGAAACAACATAATTGCTATTATCAATTCATAATCAATGATTTATAATTCAAATTAAAAATAAAAAACAGACGTTGTTTCAAGGCAAGAATCCTGCATTGAGTAGGATTCTTGCTTTTTAAAACAGTTCCAACTGCTACCCCGGAGTATTTACTTCCATTGTTTTTCAGGAATAAACCCGACTTTTTTTCAAAAGCTCGATTAACACGTCACGCCGTAATTTGTATCGTTGCAAATTACGGCGCATACTTCTTTTAAGGGTTCTATCGGCATTGGTTGTAATACTCTTCCCTTTTTCAAAATTTTGCATTTTGTAATTTCCAGATTGACATCCACAACCTCCAGGATGAAATTTTATTTTGCCCGTCCTTGCAATTTGCCGCTTCAACTCTTTATGTATTACAAAATTCACTAACTTTGTGGCTTTAAATAGAAAACGATAAAATAAACGATAGACGATCATGGAGTACAATTTCAGAGAAATTGAGAAAAAGTGGCACGAATACTGGATTGCCAATAAGGTTTATAAAGTCGAAAAAAATGCCGACAAACCAAAGTATTACGTTTTGGACATGTTCCCTTATCCATCAGGAGCAGGACTACATGTAGGCCACCCACTCGGTTATATCGCTTCTGATATTTATTCCCGTTACAAACGCCTGCAAGGCTTCAACGTTTTGCATCCGATGGGCTACGATGCCTACGGACTGCCGGCAGAACAATATGCTATCCAAACCGGACAGCATCCTGAAGTGACGACAAAGAAAAACATCGCCCGTTATCGGGAACAGATGGACAAAATAGGTTTCAGTTACGACTGGAACCGCGAGATCCGTACTTGCGATCCCGAATATTATAAATGGACGCAATGGGCATTCATCCAGATGTTCAACAGCTATTACTGCAACGATAAAAAGCAGGCACGTCCCATCAGCGAACTGGTTGCCGCTTTCGAACAGTCCGGAACGGAAGGTTTGAATGTAGCTTGCAGCGAAGAATTGCATTTCACTGCCGGTGAATGGAAAGCCAAAAACGATAAAGAAAAACAGGAAATCCTGTTGAACTACCGGATCGCTTATCGAGGCGAAACGATGGTAAACTGGTGTGCCGCATTGGGTACGGTACTGGCCAACGACGAAGTGGTGAACGGCGTTTCCGAACGTGGTGGCTATCCGGTGGAACAAAAGATCATGCGTCAGTGGTGCCTGCGCGTATCCGCCTATGCACAACGGCTTCTGGATGGACTGGAGACGATCGACTGGACAGACTCGCTGAAAGAAACACAGCGTAACTGGATCGGCCGCAGCGAAGGTGCCGAAATCCAATTCAAAGTAAAAGACAGCGACCTCGAATTTACCATCTTTACAACCCGTGCCGACACCATGTTCGGTGTCACTTTCATGGTCTTGGCTCCCGAAAGCGAACTGGTCGCACAATTGACGACTCCGGAGCAGAAACAAGAAGTCGACGCTTATCTGGACCGTACTAAAAAACGTACGGAGCGTGAACGTATCGCTGATCGTTCCGTTACCGGTGTATTCAGCGGTTCATACGCAATCAATCCGTTCACGGGCGACGCCGTGCCTGTCTGGATCAGCGACTATGTACTGGCCGGTTACGGAACCGGTGCCATCATGGCCGTTCCGGCACACGACAGCCGCGACTATGCATTCGCCAAACATTTCAACTTGCCGATTGTCCCGCTGATCGAAGGTTGCGACGTAAGCGAAGAAAGTTTCGATGCGAAAGAAGGAATCGTCTGCAACTCACCGAAACCGGACGTAACGCCTCATTGCGACCTGTCGTTGAACGGTCTGACCGTAAAAGAAGCAATCGCCGCCACCAAGAAATACGTGGCAGAACATAAGTTAGGACGTGTAAAGGTGAACTACCGTCTGCGCGACGCTATCTTCAGCCGCCAGCGTTACTGGGGCGAACCGTTCCCTGTCTATTACGATGCAGACGGTATGCCTCAGATGTTGCCGGTAGACAAATTACCGTTGGAATTGCCGGAAGTAGATAAATTCCTGCCGACCGAAACAGGTGAACCGCCTCTGGGACACGCCGTAAAATGGGCATGGGACACCGTAAAACAGGAAGTCACGGAAGTTTCCAAAATAGACAACAAGACTATCTTCCCGCTGGAACTTTGCACGATGCCGGGATTCGCCGGTTCATCCGCCTATTACCTGCGTTACATGGACCCGCGCAACGACCAGGCTTTGGTTGCTAAAGACGTAGATGAATACTGGCGCAACGTAGACCTGTATATCGGTGGTACCGAACATGCTACCGGACACCTGATCTACAGCCGTTTTTGGAATAAATTCCTGTTTGACTTAGGTATCGTTTGTGAAGAGGAACCGTTCAAGAAACTGATCAACCAAGGTATGATCCAAGGACGTTCCAACTTCGTATACCGTATCAACGGCACGAACAAATTCGTATCCCTGAACCTGAAAGACCAGTACGAAGTCACTCCTATCCATGTAGACGTAAATATCGTATCAAACGATATACTGGATATCGAAGCCTTCAAAAACTGGCGTCCGGAATATAACGACGCGGAATTCGTATTGGAAGATGGAAAATACATCTGCGGATGGGCTGTTGAAAAGATGTCGAAATCCATGTTCAATGTGGTCAATCCGGATATGATTGTCGAGAAATATGGTGCTGACACACTTCGTCTGTATGAAATGTTCTTAGGCCCGTTGGAACAATCCAAACCATGGGATACGAACGGTATCGACGGTGTACACCGCTTTCTGAAAAAGCTCTGGGGATTGTTCTTCGGCAATACGGACACCTTGCAGATTACGGATGCGGAACCGACAGCCGACGAACTGAAATCACTGCATAAACTGATCAAGAAAGTGACATACGACATCGAACATTTCTCGTACAACACTTCCATCAGTGCCTTTATGATCTGTGTAAACGAATTGAGCAGCCTGAAATGCAACAAACGGGCGATCCTGGAACAGTTAATCGTTCTGCTTGCTCCGTTCGCTCCTCATACCGCTGAAGAATTATGGCATACCTGCGGTCACAATACTACCGTATGCGATGCCGAATGGCCTGTCTACAACGAAGAATACTTGAAAGAAAACTCGCTTACTTACGCTATCTCCTTCAACGGCAAAGCTCGTTTCAGCATGGAACTTCCAGCCGATATGCCTCGCGAAGAGATTGAGAAAGCCGCTCTTGCCCATGAAAATTCGGCTAAGTGGATGGAAGGCAAGACTCCGAAAAAGATTATCGTTGTTCCCGGAAAGATTGTAAACATCGTAATCTAAATTTATTTATATGAAGCTTATAAACAACAAAGTCTATTTTGCTGTACAAGATTACCTGATGATCCTGTTGGGTACTCTCTTGTACGGCTTCGGCTTCAACGCTTTCATTCTGTCGAATGAAATCATCACCGGTGGAGTCAGTGGTATTTGTGCCTTAATCTTTTTTGCCAGTAACGAGATTATTCCCGTTTCTGTGTCTTACTTCGTTATCAACGTTGTTCTATTATTGGCTGCTTTAAAAATTCTAGGACTTAAATTTCTGATAAAAACAATTTTCGGAGTTTTTTCCCTGTCAGCCTCCTTGTCATTCTTCGAATGGCTTCTGAAAGGACAGCCACTTCTACATGACCAACCGTTCATGTCCATTATTATTGGTGCATTCCTTTGCGGGGCAGGTCTCGGACTTGTCTTTTCGGCAAACGGTAGTACCGGAGGAACGGATATCGTGGGAGCTATTGTAAACAAATACAAAAATATCTCCATCGGGCGTGCATTGTTGTTTTGTGACTTCATTATCATCGGTTCCTCATTTTTTCTTTTCCATGATGTTGAAAAGATCGTGTTCGGTTTTGTCGAAATGTTCGTAAGCAACTATATCATAGATGCCGTACTGAATGGGAACCGTCAATCCGTCCAATTCCTGATCTTTTCTCAGAAATACGATGAAATAGCTGAGCGGATCATCCATGACCTGGATCGCGGCTGTACCATTCTCGACGGTGTAGGCGGATATTCCCGCAAACCGGTCAAGGTCGTTGTATTGCTGGCAAAAAAATCAGAATCCGTTTCCATTTTCCGTCTGGTAAAACAAATCGACCATCAGGCCTTCATCTCTCAAAGTATCGTCAGAGGGGTATACGGGGAAGGGTTTGACCAGATAAAAACATAAAACAATCATCCAAACAATTTAAAGCACTTCCATACGTTATATACACATCGTATAGAAGTGCTTTTTTATTCATACTCAACAAACATGAAACTTGTATTCGCAACAAACAACCGACATAAGCTAGATGAAGTCCGGAAAATCACATCCGGATATACCGAAATAGTCAGCCTCTCAGAGATCAACTGCCATGAGGATATACCCGAAACAGCAGAAACATTAGAAGGCAACGCCTTGCAAAAAGCCCGTTACATAAAAGAACATTTCGGATATGACTGTTTTGCAGACGACACTGGCCTTGAAGTAGAAGCCCTACACAACGCTCCCGGAGTATATTCGGCACGTTATGCCGGTCCCGGACATGATTCGGAAGCCAATATGGACAAACTTCTCCATGAAATGGAAAACAAGAAAAACCGGAAAGCTCGTTTCCGTACGGTAATCGCTCTTATCTTGAATGGAAAAGAATATTTGTTTGAAGGTATTGTCAACGGTACGATCATAAACGAAAAAAGAGGCGAAAGCGGTTTCGGGTACGATCCCATATTTGTCCCCGACACTTACTCACAAACATTTGCCGAAATGGGCAATGATATAAAAAACCAGATCAGCCACCGTGCCGAAGCTGTCAAAAAATTGACTGCTTTTTTATCGAATTACACATTTTAATATTGTAATTAATATGAGAAATATATTAACTGTCATCTTGCTTTTCTTATTATCATTTCCTGCCTTATCAGTTAATGACAATGACAACACGCTGGGATGGAAAACATATCTCTCCTACAATAATACCGATTGTGTGGAAGAATCCGCAGACCAAGTATTTGTCGTAGCAGAAGGTGCTTTATACACATATGGGAAAGAAGATAACAGCATCAAACAATATTATAAAGGAAATGGATTGAGTGACACGGATATCCAATCTATTTCCTACAACAAACAAACAAAATCACTATTGATTGTTTACAAAAACTGCAATATAGACATTTTAGAAGAAGGTTCAGTAAAAAACATACCTTATCTGTACACGACTACATCTTTAAGAGATAAATCACTTAATTCCGTTATGATTTATAACGAATATGCCTATTTATCCATACAGTCGGGCATAGTAGTTGTTAACATGGACAAAAAAGAAATAACCGATACCTATAACTTATCTAAGAATATAACATCCTGTGCTATTTTCAACAATAATATATATGCTTCCACAAAGGAAGGTCAAAAGTCTACGGTCATATACGCTTCTTTGAATGATAATCTGTTAGACGGATCAAACTGGAAAACTTATTCGATTCCGGGATTCTCATCTGAAAATTCCATAGACAAAATATCCTCATTTAAAAATAAGCTATTCTATTTGTCTCAAAATAAAGGTATCTACTATGAATCGAATGAAACTACAGTCCCTTTGGTCAGCAACACACAAATGAACAATATGAAAATTGTGGGAGAAAAACTGGCTTGCATGGCCACATCCCAAGTTTATATTTTCACAGATACAAAAACTTTTGACCAAATCAACAATCTATCCATCAAAGATATCAGCACTTATCAGACTGACAAATATTGGATAGCCGAAGGAAGCAAAGGTCTACGTTCTATCCAAAGAAAAGGAGCCAACCAGTTCGAAGCCATAAACGAAGCCATAATTTTGGATGGCCCCTACTCCAACAGTTCTTATGATATCGTATCAAAAAACGATAAAATATATATTATACCTGGTGGAAAAAGCCTGACAGGGGATAATTCTTTTAATAAAGCTGGATCGGTCATGATATATGACTATGAAAAATGGAGTGTACTAGAACCTTCCGTCGTTCAGAATAAACTAAATACATGGCCTAAAGACTATACCAGCATTGTCGTCACAAAAAATGATACTGAAAAAGAGATTATTTACGTATCTTCCTTCGGTTATGGCCTTTTTCAATTCATAGACAGAGAACCTTCCGCCGTTTATAACAAAACAAACAGTCCGCTTGAAAACGCACATGGCAATGAGGGCTTTTATTGTCGTGTAGACGGACTTGCTTTCGATAAGGAAGGAAACCTATGGATGACTAACTCTGAAGTGAGCAAAGCTATCAAGATATTGGATAAAGAAGGAAAATGGCATAGCCTGTCTGTCGAGTCGTTAAATGGAAAATACACGATAAACGACATACTCGTCACCTCAAACAATGACAAATGGATCAATATATCTCGCCCTACCAGTCAAGCCTGTCTAACAGTCGTAACCAACAGCAACTCTTTAGATGAAGCGACATCATATGAATTTAAAAACTTCATTGACACAGATAATAACGACTTTTCCCCTAACAATTATACTTGTATGGCAGAGGATAAAAGCGGATATATATGGATAGGAACCAATAAAGGAGCTATATACTTAACAAATCCAAAGTTGGCAACGACAGAAAACAATCAATCTATGCGTTGCACACGTGTAAAACTAATCAATGAAGAAGGAATCCCTTATTATTTTCTCGACAATACGATAATAACGACCATCAAGGTAGATAACGGAAACCGAAAATGGATTGGAACGGACGGTAGCGGTATTTATGTATTGAGCGAAGACAATCAGGAAATCGTCCATCAGTTCAATACATCCAACAGTCCGCTACTATCAGATAAAATATATTCCATAGAAATTAATGAAAATACTGGCGAAGTGTTCATCGGTTCCGACAAAGGTTTGGTTTCTTACAAAGGAGAAGCGACAAAAGGTAAAGATGACTATTCAGACGTGTATGCATATCCGAACCCCGTACGACCTGAATACAGGGACAAAGTAACCATCACGGGATTGATGGATAACTCGATCGTCAAAATCACCGATCTGAATGGAAATCTGGTCTATCAGACTAAATCTTTAGGTGGTCAAGTTATCTGGAACTGCCGGAATACAAAAGGTGTCCGTGTTGCTTCAGGCGTATATCTGGTGCTCTCTGCCACCGAAGATTCAAAAGAAAGTGTAGTTACTAAAATCGCAGTTATAAAATAAAAAATAAAAATCCACTGTGGTATTTGTCTTATTCACAGTGGATCATTTTATCTTGTTTCGTCTATCTAACAATTCTTACAACCCCAACCTCTCCGATATCTCCAGCATCTTCTTGATCGGGCGGATCGCTTTTTCCTGTACTTGTTCATCGACAAATATTTCAGGAAGTTCGTATTTCAAACAGTTGTAAAGTTTCTCCATCGTGTTCAAGCGCATAAAATTACATTCGTTGCAAGCACATGTACTGTCATTGGGAGGAGCCGGGATAAATTCTTTATCGGGACTCTGCTTACGCATTTCGTGAATAACGCCACTTTCTGTCGCTACAATGAATTGTTTCTTATCCGACTTGACAGTATGTTTCAAAAGAGCTGCAGTCGATCCTACGAAGTCCGAGACCTGCACAACGGGCTGTTTGCACTCCGGGTGAGTAATGACTTCCGCATCGGGATACTGTTTTTTCAATTCCAATATCTTTTCCAGTGAAAACTGTTCATGCACATGGCAGGCACCATCCCAAAGCAACATCTTGCGCCCGGTAATGCCATTTATGTAATTGCCTAAGTTCCGGTCTGGACCGAAGATGATCTTCGTGTCTTCCGGAAAACTTTCGACTATCTGACGTGCATTGGTAGACGTTACCACAACATCCGTCACGGCTTTTACAGCAGCAGTCGTATTTACATACGAAATAACCACATGACCGGGATGCTGTTTGACAAATTCCGCAAAATCGACAGCCGGACAGCTATCTGCCAATGAGCAACCGGCATTCAAGTCCGGGACCAGCACTTTCTTGTCCGGGCACAACACCTTCGCCGTTTCACCCATAAAATGAACACCGCAGAAAACGATGATATCGGCCGTCGTCTTAGCTGCCTGTTGAGCCAATGCCAAACTGTCTCCCACAAAATCTGCTATATCTTGAATATCACCTGTCTGATAATAATGAGCAAGGATAACGGCGTTTTTTTCTCTACGCATCCTGTTTATCTCTTCTTTCAGGTCCAACCCCTTTGGGATGGGTGCGTCCATATATCCGATCGATTGGTTTGTCAACATAGTTACCTGTATTAAATGATTGTAAAATTCGATAATCACTAATGAGTATAAACCGCTATTTACAGTCTATCAACAAAGTTATCATCATTCTTTATAACTGATAATCTTTATTTTACTCCTATTATCAACTATAAGTTGATAATGTGCAAAGGTAAAAACTTTATTGATTTTCCCATAGGAAACACATATAAAACGAATAAACAAGCAGGAGGTAATATAAAAAATTTGCTAAACAAGTCTCAAAGACTTCCGGCAGATATTCCCCTCAAACACCTGCGTTCTTTTCCCAAGTTATCCACAATCATATTATTATTATCTTATTTATTCTTTATTTTAAATTTAAATATGATGAATATAATATCCTGTTGAAACAGTTAATACAATTGTGCTATAATACTTGTCCAGTTCGTTATTAAACGATATAAATGACTTATTAAATAGATACCAACATCCTATTTATCGTTTTACATACTGATATCCTTTACTTTATAGACTTTATTAGTATTCAGTTGAAAACAACCTGTGTGTAAAAGTTAATGGCAGTTGAGTGCTGTTGATACGTGTATAACCACTGTTGATAGGGCGTAATAAATAATCCGTTATTTTTATTGCATAATAGAAACTAGAGGATGTATAGTGAACAAATTGAATAATGCAAGAACTATTTTTCATTTTGTGTCCACCACTTATCAATAGCTTTTCAACGGTATATCCACATTAATTCACTACTTTTGCAAGTAAAGAAACGATAGCTATGCGCAAGTTAAAGATAACAGAGTTGAATCGCTTGACTCCGGAAGCATTCAAAGATAGTAAAAAGATTCCGTTGGTTGTTGTGCTCGATCATGTAAGAAGCTTAAACAATGTAGGATCCGTGTTTCGTACGTCTGATGCTTTTAGGGTGGAGAGTATTTACCTGTGCGGTATCACGGCTTGTCCGCCTCATGCCGAGATTCATAAGACGGCTTTGGGAGCGGAAGAAACTGTCGATTGGGAGTATTTTGAAGATACGATGGAGGCTGTTGATAAACTGAAGCAACAGGGATATACTGTCTGTGCGGTTGAGCAGGCCGAAGGGAGTACGATGTTGGATAATTTGTTGTTGGACAAGAATAAAAAGTATGCAGTTATCATGGGAAACGAGGTGAAAGGTGTTCAACAATGTGTCGTTGATAACTGTGATATGTGTATTGAAATACCGCAGTATGGGACCAAGCATTCTTTGAATGTTTCGGTGACTACCGGTATTATCATCTGGGATTTCTTTAAGCAATTGTCAGATTAATCCGTTTTCAACAAGTACGACTACCCGTTCCGTCATGGCGTCTTTTCCTTTAGGATCGTATTCGATTTTCAGACTGGCGCCGAACATGCCGGCAAATATGTTCCAGAAACCTGCCCGGAAACTACCTAAATAGGCTTTCAACAAGTTGTAACTCGATTGGTTACATTCTCTGTCAATCAGTTTGATAAGCAGTTTTCCTTGGGAAAAGGTCAGTTTTTTCAACTGCGGTTTATATTCCTGAAAAAGTTCTTTTTCCATCCGTTTCAAGTGAGCTTGACGGGATTTTTCGTCGGGGAGTGTCTCTATATATTCGTATGTTTCGATCAGTGTTTCATAAACCATTTTGGCATAAGGTAGTGTGCGCTTTACGTCACGGACCAGTTTGGTGTAACGTGCCTGTTCACGTTTGTTTTTAAACTTGACCTGTGGGTAAATGTAGATTTCCCGCAGGTTAACAATAGGTACCGTATCCTTTCCATCCAGATATGCCTTTTGTAATCCTTCGGGAACGGTATTGATCTTCAATTTCTGTGCATGGACTCCTATTGCGCACAACATGAATATTATCAATATTTTATACTTGCCTTTTCTCAACATCATTCACAAAAGTAATTGATTTACGAATAGTAACTACAGATTTTACAGAAAATTCATATCTTTGTGATAATACAAACAACTAAAATCAACAGACTATGAAATATTTTGCCATCTTTCCATATTCATTAATTCTGAATAAGTTGCAGCTATGCTATCTGATTGCCCAAAATGAAGATAGTAGAGAACTTCAGGCTGTGAAAAGAGATAATCCGGAAAGTTGACAACCTAAACAAAACCTTGCTATGAAATCAATAAGTTTATTCGTTTTGTTTTGGGCATCTATCAACATTCATGCTGTTGATAACCTTCGTATATCTGATATCCGTAGTTTGGGAATGGGAGGAAACGGGGTTACACAATCTGTTTTGTTTAATCCGGCATTGGTGGCTTTGTATACGGATAAAGTTCTTCATTTAGAATACTTTAATCGTTATGGAGTAAAAGAACTGGGAACGGTTGGAATAGGTTTTGTATATCCGAATCCGTTGTTGTCGGCAGGTGTTGATATCTCTTCTTTCGGATATGATCAGTATAGGGAAACTCTTTTTCGGTTATCGGTAGGGAAACAGCTGAATGGCCGGTGGAGGATCGGCATTGGTTTCCAATATAAAATGTTGCAGACCGAGTTGTGGGAAGAAGTACCGAAGCAGCTTTCCACAGATGTCGGAATCTTGTTTGTTCCCATTGACAAATTGTTGATTGGAATGTTGATAATGAATTTTCCTTCTATCACTATTCATAAATATACTACTGAAACAAAATGTTTTACTAGTTATTCAGTACAAATAGGTTTTCAATGGGAGATAATTAACAGGTTGTTGATAGTAGGAACTATCGAAAGTAATAAAGAACATATGTGGATGGGAAATGCGGGCATTGAATATGCTCCGTTCAAAAACTTTCATATACGGGCGGGGGTACAGACTACTCCCCTCCTGCCCACTTTGGGGATCGGATACCGTCTGACTGGATTTACAGTAGATGTCGCGACTATTTATCATCCGGTTTTGGGAGTCAGTACCGGACTGGGTTTGAGCTATTCTTTTTAATCAGGCTTGACTATGAAACGAATGTTTATAAATCTGTTGGTATATCTGTTAATAAGTAGTTATCAGCTTAAAAGTCAGACATTATATTCTGTTGATAAGTGGATGGAATATATAGAAGAAATGGCTTCGGAAACAGAAGATGAAGAGCGTATTGAAGCACTTTACACTGATCTTTCCTATCTTACCGAACATCCTTTCGAACTCAATACGGTGACGGAGGGACAATTGAAACGTCTCCCTTTCCTATCTGATCTACAAATAAGGGAATTGTTGGAATATCGTTCCCGTTATGGAAAAATGTTAACCCTTTATGAGCTTAAAAATGTGGAAGCATTCGATTTAGAGACGATTTCTCTGCTTGTCCCGTTTATTTATATAAGTGAAATAATAGTTGATAAACGTCCTATTACAGTGAAAAATTTGTTGAAACGAGGTTCTAATAACTTACAAATCAGATATGACAGATGTTTTCAACAAAAGAAAGGCTATTGTTCATATCCCGATAGTGTACTACAACAATATCCGAATCGGAAGTATCTGGGAGAGCCGTTCTATCATTCTGTTCGTTATTCGTATGAATTTGATGAACGTATTCAATTCGGTCTGGTTGCAGAAAAAGATGTGGGAGAACCTTTCTGGAATGAATATCATAAAGGGTATGACTATTATTCGGTGCATCTTTTTCTCAAAGAAATGAATAAATGGTTGAAAAGTCTTGCCATAGGTGATTATAAAATATCTTTTGGACAAGGCTTGGTGATCAGCAATGACTTTTCTCCAGGCCGAAGTGCTCTTGTTTCACAAACGGAAAGAAGGACAAACGGATTTCGCCGTCATTTTTCAACCAATGAAAATGACTTTTTCCGGGGAGCTGCTGCTACTGTCAATTGGAAAAATTTAGATATCAACCTCTTCTATTCGTATCGGAAGTTGGATGGAGGTGTGGACAGTACGATCGTTACTTCGTTTAAAACGGACGGTTTACATCGTTTGGTACGAGACAGGGAGAAGATGCATAAAGTTTCCATGCAGACATATGGCGGGAATGTACGATATGCAACTCCCGGTTTATGTATAGGTCTGACTGCCCTTTCTTATTCTTTCGGAAATTATTCGATACAGCCCGATCCGAAACCTTATAATCTTTTCTATTTTCGCGGTAACCGGAATCTGAATATCAGTGTGGATTACTTGTTGAAAAATAAGTTGATCAAGTTTTATGGTGAAACGGCTTTAAGCCGGAATGGGGCGGTTGCTTCCCTGAATGCCTTGCAGTTGACACCTGCTTCTTATTTTTCCTTGCTGTTATTGTATCGTTATTATGATAAACGTTACCAGGCTTTTTTCGGGAATGCTTTTTCACAAAACTCGGCTGTCCGGAATGAACAGGGAATGTATATAGGGATGCAATGGACGCCTTTTGCCCGCTGGAAGTTGTCCGCGTATGCGGATGTATTCCGGTTTCCCTGGCTGAAATATGGAGTGGATGCGCCGTCGACGGGAAAGGAATATATGCTTCAACTTGATTATACGCCGAGCCGGAATTTGTCCGTATATGTCCGTTATAAATACAAACAAAGGGAAAATATAACACCTTACCATCAACAGCGTTTGCGTATGCAGGCCTTATATACGATTTCTTCATCCGTCTCGCTGCGGACATCTGCAGACGGTATTTGTTATACAGAAGCGAACGAAAAAAGCAGAGGGTGGATGATTGCCCAAAGCGTAGGTTGGAAACCGGTTGATGTTCCTGTTCAAACAGATTTTCATATAGCCGGATTTCATACGGATAATTATCGGACCCGTATATCTTCTTATGAAAAAAATATCTTGTATGCTTTCAATATGCCTTCCTTTTATGGAAAAGGTGTTCGGTTGGCGCTTTCTTTCCGGTGGGATATTGTGAAGCAACTTTCTGTGTCTGCTAAATTAGGATACACATATTATGCTGATCGTGACGTGGTCGGTACTGACTTAGAAGAGATCGAAGGAAATATTAAAGCAGATATATATACGTTACTACGCTGGAAATTCTGACGGTTTGCTAAATAGTCCTAAAGCTGGGGAAATTCATATCTCCATTTTGATAGCTTTTGTAGCTTTGCACTCAAATATAAATTATTATGTCTACAATTCTTTTTGATAAAATAGTATTCGGACCGATACATAGCCGTCGGTTAGGTGTTTCTTTAGGCATGAATCTGCTTCCTACAGACGGGAAACTTTGTTCATTCAATTGCATTTATTGTGAATGCGGACTAAACGAGAATCACCGTACGCGCAGTAAACTGCCAACCCGTGCAGAGGTAAAGGAGGCTTTGATAAATAAATTGTCTTCCATGCAGACAGAGGGTGTTGCTCCCGATGTAATCACTTTTGCTGGGAATGGTGAACCTACCATGCACCCTGAATTTGCCGATATTATCGATGATACGATTGAAACCCGTAACCGTTTTTTCCCGAAGGCTAAGATTGCCGTGCTCTCGAACTCGACCATGCTCCATAAGGAGGATGTCTTCTTGGCATTGAATAAGATTGAAGATAATATATTGAAACTCGACTCCATATCGGATAGTCGTATCGGGCAGTTGAATGTTCCCAATTCCTCGACTTTTACTTTCGATAGGTTGTTGGAACAACTTTGCCGTTTTAATGGCAATCTGATTATACAAACCATGTTCCTGAAAGGGGAAGTGGATGGAGAAAGCGTGACGAATACAACCGAACACGAAATTTCCGGTTGGTTGGAAGCTTTAAAACAAATCAAGCCTAGACAGGTTATGATCTATACAATCGACCGTGAAACTCCCGTAAAAAACTTGAAAAAGGTGACAAAAGATGAATTGGAAGCTATTGCCGACCGTGCCCGTCAAGAAGGGTTTGATGTAACGGTGTCAGCTTGAAAAATTAAAAAATGGAGAATTGAAAAGCATTGTAAGAAGTCACAATGCTTTTCAATTCTCCATTTTTAATTCTCAATTTATTTTTTGTGCTTTCATTGTCTTAGCTTTTCCATCTGTATGGATGCGGAAGATATAAATACCGGAAGAAAGAGAGCCGGTGTAAACGATCTTTCCAGGGTTCTTTTGGCGAATGACCGTTTTACCGTCTAACGTGATGACTTCTAGCAAATCCACTTTTTCATTTCCGAATAGTTCTACCTGATCTGTAAACACAGTGGGAGAGATCGTTGTTTCCGAAAGGATGATCTTTTCATTTCCTACATTTACTTCTTTGTCGGCATCCGCTTTCTTGCTTTCGTCTTTTCCGTATAGAGTGGAAACCTGATACAAGATACTACCTGTCGGTGCTTGCTTGTCTATATATTGGGTGATAAACTTATTGGGGACGTTGCCGATTTTGCTTCCATTACGATAAATGTTATAACCTGTTATTGTCGGAAATGCACTTGCCTGGCTGCTCCGGAGTGAAGAACCGACTTCGGATATCCGAGTGAGTATGGGCATTGCTGATGACTTACTTAACAATGTTGTGTCGTTGGATGCAGTTTTTATAGTTGGTATATCCTTTGTTTTTGAACTGACGGTGGCGGCAAGAAAGAAGTTGAAATCATAATTTTCATTTTCATTTTCAGAAGGTTCATACAGATATTCCCACGTTTCTCCATCGAATGAAATCAAATTACCTTTTCCATTGACTGCTGGTCCTTCGTCCATGACTGCTGGATAGGCGGTGGATAGTTTAGCTTCAGCGTGGAAAGCGATGATTAGTTCTTGGGAAGCATCAATGACAAATGGTTCTTTAAGCGGGATTTCAATTAATTTATCAAAAGGTAAATTAGTCAACTTTTGTACATATTTTCGTTTTCCTTGTATGATGTTCAGCGTATAAGATGAACCTGAGGTTGGTATGAAGGAAACAGATTCAACAAGGTGCCCGTGCAGAGGTTTCAGATCTTCCTTATTCCATCTTTGTCCGAAATAGAAAGGTTGTTTGAAACCTAACGAAAGATAAGCTGTCCCATTTCCCCAGTAGATCATTTGCTGGTAAATAGGTTCCTTCCATTTGACGAGGATATTCTTGCCATCAGTTGAGGTGGTTACATCGGTTGGGATCTTCAGTTCATAGACATAAATAGATGTGGTGGCTACAGCAGACTCTTTGTTGTCTGTATACGATGCGGAAACGCTGTAAGATTGGATACCGGTTTCAGGTTCTTTGTCAATATAAGATGTAGAAAAGGTACGTCCGATCAATATATTGTTTCGATAAACGTTATACTGTTCCGGTTTTTCGCTGGCAGAGACGGGTGCTTTCCATTTCAATAGAACCTCTCCGTTTTGGTAGACCGATGTCAGATCAGTTGGCATTGCTTTCGGAGCTGTCGCGTATCGGCCGGCCAGTTGTGTTTTGCCGGTATGATTGGGATCTAAATATATATCCATACGAGATGTATTGTCTTTGTTTGGATATTGATCCCAGTGATAATAAAGTTTACCATAAGTATTGGCTCCGTTCGGTTTTTCGCAAGAAGATGAACCGCCACTCAATGTACCGACAATCTGTTTGTTTTGATTGAACAATGGAGAACCTGAGGATCCTCCTTCCGTTACAGCATGCCCATTGGCTGTTTGTTCGAACACGACGTTCCAATGTGCGTTTGGTGCGCCTTTGATGTTGTCTATACCATACCAAGTAGAGGTCCTTGCCACCTTGTTGAAAGTCGATATCTTCATATAATCCCCTGACGGATGATGGATACCTACTCCTGATTGGGCGGCTGTGTTGCTCCGATCCCAACCGTTGTAGTAGGCATTGTAGTGTTCCGGGATAGTTTGGTTCAATAAAAGAAGCAGACCGTCTGAACCGCCATCTAATGGGATTCCGGCTATTTTCTTGCATCCGGTTATTGTTCTATAAGATGCGATACTGGAGTTATTTTCACATCCGGTATGTTCGAAATGGAAATAGAAAGTATATTTGTTTAAGTTTTTTTCTGTGACTGGTATATCCAAGTCAATGCAATGGAAAGCAGAAAGGATGTAAGGTTTCAAATCTTCAGCTGTGTTGTTTACCAAAGCTCCGGAGCAGATATAGATGTAGTTTCCAATAGGCAATGTCATTTGGCAAACACCGTTTTTCTCTGTTTGCCAAGCTTCCCCCTCTTCGCAATTGATATTTACCATACAAGATCCAGAAGTGCCAGGGCCTGTATCGGCCATCGTACGTGAAACATGCAAATGGTTATATCCGTATCCTACAGCATCTATTGCGATGCGGGGATGTTCGTTTTCCGATATGCCTGCTTCATATTCGAGTATGATCTTGTCACCGGCTAAAAATTCGGTGGCATATTCTTTCGTTGGTGGATTGGTATGATGGGTAAAGGCACCAATCAGGTGTGTTTTATCGGAGCTGTAAATAAAGAGTTTCCCATTTTCCGGAATATAAAAATCTCTGAAACTGAGCATTAAAGCTATGGCGTCTTTTGCCTGTACTTGTAGTCGCCATACTCTTTTGCCATCAGGTAGGGTATTCCAGCTACCAGCATTGTCTATTGTCAGGTCTGTCGGGAGTAAAACTCCTACTTTCAGCGGTGCCCCTTGGCTGACCTGCCATCTGTCTACTGTTTTCAGGTCCTCTACGCTGAAATTGATGGGGATCTGAACGGTTGGCAGATCGCTTTTCAGTGTGTTTTGATACTTGAAGGAAGTGGGTGTTCCACCTTCGCTGATTTGTGCATGGGCAGATCCGGGAAGAACTATTCCTGTTACCAACAGGAATAAACCGATTAGCGGGAGTAGGGCCTTTTTGTTCATATATTTTATAATTGGATATAAATCTGTTTTTGTATAACCAATATCCTGGTATCCAATTTAAAGGTATAGACAGAATTGACAAATGTAATATTTATTTCTGATTTGGATAGGGGTTTTTTCATATTCTGTGTCTTATGGATAAAGTTGGATAAATATATAAAATAATGGAATCATCGAATAGCAAAAAAAATGTCCCGCAGCTCTGGTATTGGAGCCAGCCGGAGAATGGGTTTAGTTTTGAAGATGCAGAGACGATTGCAAAAGAGTTTGTGTTTGAGGCAAGGAAGGATAAATCGGGAGACCGTTTTCTTCATATAGCGTTTGTGTGATGTTTGAGTCGTACGGAATTATCTTTTGTCTCCAATCTGAAAAAATAGCTCCCATCTGAAAAAAGGAGGACGGGAGCTATTTTTTATTTATCTTATTGCTTCGTGTGCTTTTGCTACAGCTTCGTTTATATTGCTGCAAATATTTTCCGTTCCGATCTTTTTGTCGAAACCAGATTTGACAAGTACACGACGTACATGCTCGTTCACCCCTGAAAGAATCATATGTATGTGTTCGGCTTGTGACAGGCGGAACAGGTTCTCTAAGTTATGCAATCCTGTCGAGTCCATAAAGGGAACCTTACGCATGCGGATGATACGGATCTTCGGTTTATCTCCCATATTGTGCATGATATCGTCGAACTTGCTTGCCACCCCGAAGAAAAACGGACCGTCGATTTCATATACTTCCACACCTTTAGGAAGGGAAAGGACTTCTTCGTCATGGTGGATTTCTCCATCGTCCGATAGATCGATCTCGTCTTTTACTACCGATACATGAGTCGTTTCAGCTACACGCTTCATAAAGAGGAACATGGCGATAAGCAATCCTACTTCGATTGCGATCGTCAGGTCGAAGATAACCGTCAGAAAGAAAGTTACCAGCAACACCGACACATCGCTTTTCGGGTTCTTCATCAGCGAACGGAACGTACGCCATTCACTCATATTATACGAAACGATAATCAACACGCCTGCCAGGCAAGCCATCGGAATATGTTTGGTCAACGGACCCAAAAAGAGTAAAATCAGCAACAATACGATTGCATGGATGATGCCGGCAACCGGAGTGCGTCCGCCGTTGTTGATATTCGTCATGGTACGGGCAATCGCACCGGTAACGGGAATACCGCCGAAGACAGGTACGATGATATTGGCGGCCCCTTGTGCAATCAGTTCGGTATTGGAGTTATGCTTGTCTCCTGTCACACCGTCGGCCACCGTAGCGGACAGCAACGATTCGATTGCTCCTAACATTGCGATGGTGAATGCGGAAGGAAGCAGAAGATTGATCGTTTCCATATTGAAGTTGATCGTTTCGGGACCGGGCAGGGAAGCATTGATCGTAAAACGGTCTCCGATCGTTTCGATTCCCGTGATCCCTAAATGATAGCGCATGACGTAGACGACAACTGTCATCAGGATAATGGCAATCAACGAACCCGGAATCTTTTTGGAAAACTTCGGTGTGATGGCGATAATCACGATACTGGTAAGCCCGATCAGTAACGACCAGAGGTTCATCGTATCGAAATGTTCGAAATAGGCGATCCATTTGGAAATGAAATCCGCAGGGACCTTATCCATTGTCAGCCCAAAAAGGTCTTTCATCTGCGTGGTGAAAATGGTGAGGGCGATACCACTGGTGAAACCGACAACGATCGGGTAGGGGATAAACTTGATAACTGTTCCTAGTTTCAACGCCCCCATGATTACTAGAATAATACCGGCGACAACAGTGGCGATAGCCAGTCCTTCGATTCCGAAATTTTGGATAATGCCGTATACGATTACGATAAACGCACCTGTCGGTCCGCCGATTTGTACGTTGCATCCTCCTAACAACGATACGAAAAATCCACCGAGAATAGCGGTGATCAACCCTTTTTCCGGGCTTACTCCCGAAGCGATACCGAAAGCGATAGCGAGTGGTAATGCTACGATCCCAACAATAATACCGGCCATCAGGTCGGTCATAAATTTCTCTTTAGAGTAGTTTTTCAGCGCTGATACTAGCTTGGGCTGAAAATCAAACTTGTTCTTCATCTTTCTGCCTGATTGATTAAAAGTGCTGCAAAGTTACAAAAAAAGTAAATATGTTTTTAATCTTTTTTATAAGCTTGTATGAATCTGTTGTTGCAATGAAACCTTCTGTCTCCTGCAAAGGAATCTGCAGTTAGATACTTAAATAATTTATTTTCGGGTTAGCATAAATATTATCTATTGGGTTATAGAAATATTTTGTATATGTAAATTTGCTGTTTGCTTGAACATTTTCCTACCTTTGAACGTTATTTATTTAGGGGTGATTATATGAACTTATTTTATATATACATAAATTAGCATTATGGAAAAAAGTATTAAGGGTACTCGTACCGAGCAGAATCTGCTGAAATCATTTGCCGGTGAATCTCAGGCAAGAAGTCGTTACACGTTCTTCGCAAGCGTGGCCAAAAAAGAAGGTTACGAACAAATTGCAGGTGTATTTATGGAAACAGCTGAACAGGAAAAGGAACACGCCAAACGTTTCTTCAAATTCCTCGAAGGTGGTATGGTTGAAATCACAGCAGCTTATCCGGCAGGCGTGATCGGAACAACTGCTGAAAACCTGGCTGCTGCTGCTGCCGGAGAAAACGAAGAGTGGGCTGACCTTTACCCTGCTTTCGCTGATATTGCTGAAGAAGAAGGATTTAAAACTATTGCTGTTGCTTTCCGTATGATTGCCAAGGTTGAGGCTGAACACGAAAAACGGTATCGCAAGCTGTTGTCTAACATCGAAACAGGTACGGTGTTTGAAAAAGCCGAAGCTATTTTATGGCAGTGTCGTAATTGCGGTTTCGTTATCGAATCAAAGAAAGCTCCGCAGAAATGTCCGGCATGCGAACATCCTCAGGCTTACTTCGAACCGATGAAACAGAACTATTAATCGATAGATTTACATAGTTTTATCTGTTTTTCGGGCACGGATTACACGGATTGCACGGTTTAATTTGATTTAAAACTGTGAAATCCATGTAATCCGTGCCTGTTTTTATATTATAACTATTATCTTTAGACTCTCTATTTATATGAATTTGAATTTACTTGTTGATGAGCATATCGATTAGAAAACTCAATAAAGTGTATCCGAACGGAAACCACGCATTGAAAGATGTCTGTCTAGAAATACCGACTGGTATGTTCGGACTTTTGGGCCCGAACGGGGCTGGCAAATCTACTTTGATGCGTATTTTAGTGGCTCTTATGGAACCTACTTCGGGTGAGGTGAATATCTGCGGGTACGACCTGATGCGGCAGCGCAAGGAGATACGGGGGGTATTGGGATATCTACCACAGGATTTCCGTTTTTTCGCCAAATATAAAACGTATGAGTTTTTAGATTATGCTGCGCGTCTTTCCGGTATGAACTGTAAGTCTTTGCGGAAAAATGCAGTGGACGAGATGCTGGAGAATGTCGGACTTTTCGATGTACGCGACCGGTATGCCAATAAGTTGTCGGGAGGTATGAAGCGCCGTTTGGGGATTGCGCAGGCATTGATTCATCATCCGAAAGTGATTATTGTAGACGAACCCACGACGGGGCTCGATCCTGAGGAGCGGATTCGTTTTCGCAATCTCCTGTCGGAAGTCAGCGAAAACGACGTGACAATTATCCTTTCCACCCATATCGTGGGCGATATATCGAGTACATGCAACTGTATGGCGCTTATGAATAAGGGAGAAGTTTCTTTTTACGGTTCCCCGCAAGATATGTTGAGGCAGGCGGAAGGAAAAGTGTGGCGTATACGGGTGACTAGCGACGAATTGCATGAGGTGGATAAACTGTATCCGGTTATCTCGACGATTCCCTCCGGTACGGGCTGGGAAGTGCAGGTCGTGGCTGACGAGGTACAGGGATATGATGCGGAATCCTATCCGCCTAATCTGGAACATGCCTATGTCTATTATATGGAAAACAAGTTGAACCGTTGGAGAAACGATTAAAAGAGATCACTTGCCTATGTCATTTATCACGAACATACGATCTGTAGCTAAATACGAAAGCAAGATATTGGTGAGGAGTTGGTTTTTCCGTATCTTCACCCTGCTTGCCGTGGTGTTTTTAGGATTTTTCAACTTTGCCATGATGTTGATGGAGGACAATTTCGGCCTGTGGTTTGCAAAATCGGTTTCATCCAATATACCCTATCTGAACCTTTTGTTGTTGAATACGGGACAGGCGGTGGTCGCAGTTTTCCTTTCTTCCGAATTTCTGAAAAGGGACAAGAAGCTCGATACTTCCGAGGTCTTTTATGTCCGGCCGCTCAGTAATGCCGAGTATGTGGTCGGGAAGATATGGGGAAACCTCAGGGTGTTTCTGTTCCTGAACCTGCTGGTATTGGCGATTGTGCTGGCTTTTAACTTTATGGCATCGGGCGTGACGGTCGATTTGCCGGCTTATCTGGTTTATTTCTTTCTGATCAGTATTCCTACTTTGATATTTATCATCGGACTTTCAATTTTCCTTATGTTGTTGTTAAAGAACCAGGCGCTCACTTTTATACTTTTGTTAGGGTATATTGGGCTGACCTTGTTTTATATACAGGATAAGTTCTACTATCTGTTCGATTATATGGTGTATAACCTGCCGTTGTTCAAATCGACGATCGTCGGGTTCAGTAACCTGGAGCTGATCTTAAACCACCGAGCGATTTATTTCTTTGCCGGTTTGGGATTCATCTTCTTTACGATCTTCTTGTTCAAGCGGTTGCCGAATGCTAGGAGAAGCCATTATCCGTGGTTGTTCCTTTCGTTCTGCATGTTCTTGCTAATGGGGACGGCGGGTTTTCGACATGTACGTTCGATTCTCAGGGAAGGGGAGATGCGTGCTTTGTACACAAGTATTAACAATAAATATGTATATGAGCCAAAGATGGCGATTGATTACTACGATATTTCGGTGGAACAGAAGTCTGAAACAATCCGTTCCGTTGTCGGGATGGAGGGAACGGCGCTTGCTGCATCGGAAGTATTTATCTTTTGCCTGAATCCCGGATTGAGGGTCGAGGAGGTAAAGGATGGAGAGAAGTCGTTGAATTTTAAGCGGGAGGAACAGATTTTAGCGGTGGATTTCGGAAGGAAGATAGAAAAGGGTGATACTATTTCGTTTTCGGTCAGTTATGAAGGGAGGATAAAAGATGATTTTTGTTATCTGGATATCCCGGAGGAGGTCTTGCAGCAACCGCATGATAAGGAAATGCTTAAGCTCGATAAGAAATATAGTTTTCAGACATCAGATTATGTGCTGTTTACGCCCGAAACCTATTGGTATCCGCGTCCCGGAACGGGGTATAGCGACAAGAGTCCTGATTGGCAACAGACCTATTTCAGTCGTTTTCGGTTGGATGTGAAGCCGCTTCCCGGACTGGTTTCTATTTCGCAGTCAGCAAACAATCCCTATCAGTCCATTTCCCTTATTATCGGAAAATACGAACAGAAGAGTGTGGAAAGTGATAGTACGCTCTATAGCATCTGGCATATAAAAGGGCACGATTATTACGAGGCGGCGTTCGATTCGATCCGTGATACGATTCCGGGATTGATCCGCAACCTGCGGGAGAATCTCGAACGTACGTATAAGTTGAGTTACCCGTTCGACCGGTTTTCAGTGGTGGAAGTTCCGGCACAGTTCTATAGCTATGTCCGTTCCTGGTCGCAAGCGCAGGAAGTGGTGCAGCCGGAAATGGTTCTTTTCCCGGAACTGGGCTGTATGTTCAATCAGATGGATTTTGTCAGAAGCAAGAAAAACCAGTTGAAATGGTCGAAGCGGGGAGGGCGTGAGATCAGTGAAGAAGAGGCGGAGATTCGGGTGATGAACAGTTTCCTGTGGATTTTTTCGCAGACGGAAGGTAATTATAATTTCTCTTCTGGCAGTCGAGGCAAGTTCAATATCTCTTCCCAAAGCAATCCATATTTCCTGTTTCCCGAACTCTATAATTTCCGGTATAATATCTATTCTTCCGAATGGTCTGTTACGAACCGGTTGGTCGAACTTTATCTGCAGAGGAAATCCGATAATAATGGGTGGGAACGCGAGATAAACGGGATCAGCAATAATGAGAAAGCGAACCTGCTGATGGAGAGATATTCGTTTAAAGAGCTTCTGTCTGATGTGAAACATCTCGATTTGCTGAATAACACGATCAGTCTGAAAGGGTATTGCTTGTTTGCTCCTGCCGAAGTGAATATGGGGATAAGTCTGTTCAGGGATTCCCTGTATGCCCTGTTGGAACGGAACGAATTTCGTAATATGCGCTTCGAGAACCTGTTAGATACGTTGGAGATGATCAGCGGGGCCGATATCCGTGCAGGTATTTCCGGATGGGATCGTCCGACGCCTCTTCCTTTCTATACGATCGGGCAGCCCGAAGTGACCAAGATCACGAACAAGGGACAGGAGAGTTTCGTGCTGAAGCAATTGGTCAGCAATAATTCTGATAATGACGGTATGCTTCAACTTAATATACAGATCGGAGGCTATGGTCCGAGTATCGATCCGCGTGTGAACCGTAAACTGCCTCTTGCCGCCCGACAGACCAAGTTGCTGGTAACGGTCTGGGAGGAAGCGCCTCGCCAAGTGGATGTGAATACGCTGATAGCCGGAAATCTGCCGAGTATACTGAACCTGCCTGTTACTAACATCCGGGAAGAACGAGAGAGGGCGGTCGATACCGAAGGAGATTTCATTGTTACAGACTTTTCTCCCGTAGTGGAAGGAGAGGTGGTCGTCGATAATGAAGATTCTCTTTTTTTCCTGTCCGAACCAGCCGTGGTTGGGCTTCTGCCCAAGTGGCTCGATAAGGTCGAAAATACTTCTTTTAAATATGCCGGTGTCTCTCCCTGGCGTGCCCCGTTGCAGTGGACAGCTACGACGAATGCCGCCTACTATGGCCGCTATATCCGGTCAGCCTATGTGATCAAGAGTGGTAACGGCAGCCAAACGGCAACCTGGAAAGTTCCGATTCTTTCTGCCGGACAATATGATGTCTACTATTATGTTTCCAAAGACAATGAGCTGAAATATAATAAGCAGGCTGGCGGTGAATACCATTTTAAGGTGGAGTATGACGAAGAAAACGAAGATGCTTATATAGATCTGAAAAAAGCGAATGAAGGCTGGGAACCTATAGGCGCCTACTACTTCAGTTCCGATACGGTCCGGATCACCCTGACGAACGAGTGCAAACTACGAAGCGTGACGGCAGATGCGGTCAAAATAGTAAAACGATATTAATAGAATTAGATACATGATACGAAGAGAGTTACTATCCATGAAAAAGATAATACTGACGGCTGCCGTCTGCCTAGGTGGGTATGTCCCGTTGCAGGGGCAGGTCTCGCTGACGATCGAGAAGGCGATGGATATAGCGGAAGAGCATAGTCCTTCCCTGCGCCGTTCCCACATGAATCTGGAACGTTATCAGCAGAACTTGGTTGCACAGCGGGCTTCCCTGAAATCGAAGTTCTCGTTGAACCTTAATCCGGTGGATTACAGCAAGAGCCGCAGTTTCGATAACCGCCTGTCTCAGTGGTATACGAATGAGAGGTTCAGTGCGACTGGAACATTCCAAGTGGATCAACCGATCTTGTGGACGGATGGTGTTCTCTCATTGATCAACCGTTTCGGCTGGCAGGATAATAACTCCAATATCGACGGTACGAAGACCAGTAACAAGGCGTTCAGCAACGACCTTTACCTGCAGCTTTCGCAACCCATCTTTACTTATAACAAGCGTAAGATGGAACTGCAACAGATCGAATACGATTATGAGAATGCCAATATCAGCTACGCATTGCAACGGTTGAGTACGGAAAAGGATATTACCCAACAGTTCTATTCTGTCTATATGGCACAAAGCCAATTGGCTATTACTAGGGAAGAACTGACCAATGCACAGCAAAGTTATGAGATTATCAAGAATAAGGTGGAAGCCGACCTGGCTGCCCGCGATGAGTTGTTTCAAGCGGAAGTGAATCTCGCTTCCGCGCGTTCTTCTCTAGAAGAACAGCAAGTATCGCTTGAAAACTCGAAAGACCAGTTAAAGCAGACGTTGGGGATGGATCTGAACGAGGATATCATGGTCTTTGCCGAAGTACAGATCAAGCCGGTGGAAGTGAATCTGGAAAAGGCGATACAGCATGGTCTTGAATCGCGTCTGGAACTGCGTCAGCGTGAGATTGAGAGCAAAGAACTAGCTTTCGATATGATTAAGACGAAGGCTCTGAACGAGTTCAAGGGAGATATTGCTCTCTCCTTCGGTCTGATCGGTGATAACCGACATCTGGAAAAGATTTATAATAACCCGACGCAGAATCCGCGTGTTGCCATCAGCTTCAGTGTCCCGATCTTTGATTGGGGAGAGAAGAAAGCCCGTGTCAAGGCGCAGGAAGTAGCCCAGAAGATCAACAGGCTGGAATTCCATGAAGACAAAGTCAACATTGAACTGAACATCCGCCAGACCTGGCGTAGCCTGGAAAACTTGCTTTCGCAGATCAAGATAGCCAAGCAGAATGTTGCAAATGCACAGCGTACCTATGATTTGAATCTGACCCGTTACCGGGAGGGCGATATAACTGGTATGGACATGAACCAATTCCAGACCCAGCTTTCAAATAAAAAGATCGCCTATACGCAGGCGCTTATCAATTATAAGATCGAATTATTGAACCTTAAGATACTTTCCCTCTACGATTTCGAGCACGATGTGCCTATTGTCCCGATGGAAGATTTAGTAACGAAAAAAATAATATGAATATGAAATATACAATCACATCTCTCTTATTGTTCGTCCTGTTGACGGCAGGTTGTAATAATCAGCCACAGAATACACAGAACGATATTGCTACACCCGTGTCGGTAACGAAATTGAAGAAAGGTTCTATCAGCAAGCTGGTCAATACGACCGGTACGGCACAGCCTACCTATGGAGTAACGCTCAATTCCGAAATGAGTGGCTTGTACAAACTGCAAACCAATCCCCGTACAGGCAAGCCCTTTAAACTGGGAGATATCGTCTCCAAAGGACAACTGATCGTCCGCCTCGAAGACCGGGAATACGAAAACGGTATCGCTATCGATGCCAAAGAGTTGAGTCTTGAAATAGCCGAGCAGGAGCAAGTGAAGCAGAAAGCCTTGTATGAGAAAGGCGGTGTGACGCTTAGCGAAATGCGTAATACGGAGGTAAAAGTGACAAACGCCCGCTATGATTACGAGAACGGTAAGCTCAATTTGGAGAAGATGAATGTCAAAGCTCCTTTCGACGGTGTGATCGTGGATTTGCCCCATTATACGTCTGATGTCCGTATCGAACAAGGGAAACCGATAGTCGGTATCATGGACTATGCTCGTATGTACATGGATATCAATCTGCCGGAAAGTGCTATCGGGTATGTGAAAGCGGATCAGCCGGTCTATATCACCCATTATACGTTGCCCAAAGATACGATCCGAGGGGTGATTAGCGAATTGTCGCCTGCCATCAGTTCCGAAACCCGTACTTTCAAAGGGAAGATACTGATACAGAATGACGGTTTGAAACTCCGTCCCGGCATGTTTGTCAAAGCTGATATCGTGGTGAATAAGGCGGACAGTGCTATCATCATACCGAAAGATGTGATTCAGTCCAACCGCCGTGTCAAATACGTTTATATCGTCGAGAAGAACACGGCCCTGCTTCGCGAACTCAAGACCGGACTGGAAGACGACAAAAACATCCAGATTCTGGAAGGGCTGAAAGAGAACGATAACTTGGTGGTGAAAGGTTTCGAGACATTAAAAGAGAATGCAAAGGTAAAAGTTCAGAAATGAAAAGTATTATCAAATTTGCGGTAAGCAATCCGGTCACAATTTGTATGTTGGTATTGGCGATCCTGCTGTTGGGCAAGATTTCCTATGACCAGTTGGCGGTTGACCTGTTGCCCGACCTGAATAATCCCCGTCTTTTTATCGAGTTGAAGGCAGGCGAACGTCCGCCGGAGGAGATTGAGAAGCAGTTTGTCAAGAACATGGAGTCGATGGCGATTCGGCAGAGTGACGTGATACAGGTTTCATCCGTGATCCGTGCCGGTTCCGCCCGCATTACGGTCGAGTACACTTGGAAGAAAGATATGGATGAGGCCTTTCTTGACTTGCAGAAAGCTATGAACCCTTTTGCCCAAAATAAAGATATCACCGAACTCAAGATCACGCAGCATGATCCGAATCAGTCTCCTGTCGTTCTGATTGGACTTTCGCACCGTAGCATTACCGATATGGCGGAGCTTCGGAAGGTGGCGGAGAGCTATATTCGTAACGAGTTGATCAGTCTGGAAGGGGTTGCGGATGTTACGTTGTCGGGCGATGAGGTTAGTACGCTAATGATCCGTACGGACCCTTATAAGCTGGATGCCTTTAAATTGACGATAAATGATTTGTCTTCCAAGATAGAGGCGAATAACCAAAGCGTTTCCGGCGGTCGTGTCAGCGAGTTGGGACTGCAATACTTGGTCAAGAGTTCGAGCTTGTTTGCGACGGAGAGTGATTTTGAGAATCTGATTGTCGGTTATAAGCCGGTTGCGGCTGAGGCTACGGCTTCGGGGACTTCCGGTGCGGTTTCCACATCGTCTATGGACAAAGCTCCGATATTCCTACGTGAAGTCGCTACTGTCAGCTTCGAGAATGATCGTCCGGAAAATATTGTCCGCATCAATGGCAAGCGCAGTATCGGATTGTCTGTTTACAAGGAAATGCGTTTCAATACGGTGAAGGTTGTCGATGGTGTGATCCGCCGGTTGGCGGTTATTGAGCAGGCGTTGCCCGGCTATCGTTTTCAGGTGATCACGAATCAGGGTACCTTTATCAAGAATGCAATAGGAGAGGTGAAGAGCAGCGCCGTCTTAGGGATTATCCTTGCGGTGGTGATCTTGTTCGTCTTCCTTCGCCGTTTGGGGACGACGTTGATTGTCAGCTTGGCTATCCCGATTTCCATTGTCGCAACTTTCAACTTGATGTTCTTTAATCATCTTACCCTCAATATCATGACGCTTGGTGGATTGGCGCTCGGAGCCGGTATGTTGGTGGATAATGCGATCGTAGTGATCGAAAGTATTTTCCGTAATCAGGAGAAAGGGATGACGATACGTGAAGCTGCCATAGCGGGAACCTCCGAAGTGGCCGGTGCGGTCATTGCCTCGACGTTGACGACGATCGTCGTCTTTCTGCCGATTGTCTATCTGCATGGCGCTTCTGGAGAACTGTTTAAAGATCAGGCCTGGACGGTGACGTTCTCGTTGGTATCGTCGTTGTTTGTGGCGATCTTGGTGATCCCGATGTTGTATGACCGGATTACCGGACGGCAGGATCGTGGTGCTGGTGGTGGTACACGGGGGGGAAACGGCATCCGGATTACCGGTTACAGCCCCTTGTTGCGCACGCTGCTCCGCCGCCGTTGGGTGGTGATCGGCTGCGCTTTGATGTTGCTGGTGATAGCGGGGTTGTTGGTTCCCTTTATCGGTACGGAGTTTATGCCGAGAGCCGGGAGCAAGGCGTTCTCTGCCGTTATCAAGTTGCCGGAAGGGACTCCGTTGGAGCGTACCGCTTCGGCTGTCGGTAACCTGGAGGATTTGATGCACACCATCTCGCAAGACTCCCTGTGTACGATCTACAGCCATGTCGGATCGGGTAGCGGTTCGGAGAATGATATATTCGAAGGGGAGAATACGGCTGTCATGAAAGTGATCCTTTCGCCTTCCTGCCCCGTTCCGCCCGAAGAGGTGATGGCGCAGTTTGTACAGGCTACCGAAGATACCGAAGGGTTAGAGGTCACCCTGAAGCAGGAAGAGAACTCCCTCAGCTCCCTTTTGGGAAGCGAAGGAGCCCCCATCGTGGTCGAGGTAAAAGGAGAGGAACTGGACGAAATAGCGTCTATCACGGAAGAAGTAAAAGGACGGATCACCGGTCTGCCGGGACTTTACAATGTCCAGTCGTCCGTTGAAGACGGTGCCCCGGAGGTAACGATTTCCGTCGACCGCACGGTTGCCGGCATTCATAATGTCAGCGTCTCGACCGTTATCGAACAGTTGAAGCAGCAGCTCGGCGGCCTCGAATCCGGCAAGATGGAGTACCGGGGAGAGATGCGGGATATCCTGATCAAGGTTCCCGATATCACCTTGCACGACCTCGGTGGACTGGTCATACGAAACGGTGAGAAAGAATTCCGCTTGCAGGAGATCGCAACGATCACCTGTTCGCAGGCTCCGAAAGAAATCTTCCGTCGTGGACAGAACCGCATCAGCAAGGTAACGGCCAATCTCGATGTTGGCTATTCGCTTGACAAGGTGGCGGACGAAATACGCTTTGCAGTGAAAGATATTGACTTGCCTGCCAACTATTTGATTACCGTTACCGGCGAGGAAGAGAAGCGCCAGGAGTCCATGAACAGCCTGATGTTTGCTTTGGCCCTTTCGGTGATCCTGGTCTATATGGTACTCGCTTCGCAGTTTGAGTCGCTGTTGCATCCCTTCACGATCTTGCTGACGATCCCGTTGGCGGTGGTAGGGGCGATTCTACTGTTCTTTCTGACGGGGACGACGATCAATATGATGGGAGTGATCGGCATCGTGATGCTGGTCGGTATTGCGGTGAACAACTCGATTATCCTAGTCGACCGTATCAACCAGTTGAAACAATCCGGCATGGAGCTGACGGATGCCATCGTGGAATCCGGCCAGCAACGTATCCGCCCGATCCTAATGACGACGCTCACGACGATCCTAGCTCTCCTGCCGATGACGTTCGGCTTCGGCGAAGGTGCTTCACTTCGTTCACCTATGGCGATCGCAGTGATCGGTGGGTTGGTGACTTCGACCGTCATGAGTCTGATGGTAATCCCGTGTGTATATTATGTATTTGAAAAAATGAAAAGGGGAAAATGAATTTTTTACTACATAGGAAGATTGCGATCTGTATGCTGTTCATAGCCTTGACAGGATTAGGCTACGTGTCGTACAAGCAGTTGCCGGTAGAACTGTTGCCTAATGCGGAGCTTCCGATGCTGTTTGTACAGGTCACCTCGGCACAGGATATGGATCCGTCGTATGTCGAGTCGGAAGTCGTGATCCCTATCGAAGGGGCTATCGGAACCATAGGTGGAGTAGAGCAAATCGAATCCCTGATCGATAGCCGCCAGTCTTCCATCAAGATTGACTTCAAGTCAAATATCAACTTCAAAATTACTGCCCTGAAGTTGCAGGAGAAGATTAACGAAATCGCCTCTTCTCTTCCCGAAGGCTTTACAGTACAGGTACAAAAGATCGATGTTTCGATGCTTGCCGGTGGCTTCATGTCGCTCCAGGTGCGTGGATCGGGTGGTACGGACCGGGTTCGTAACTTAGTGGAGAAAGAGATAAGGCCCGACCTGGAAAACATTGACGGCATCGCTTCCGTCAATATCTATGGTGGTCGCGAGAAGGCCATAGAGGTGCAACTCGATCCTGATGCCTGCAAAGCCCTCAATTTGACTCCTTCCGCTATTAGCAGCCTCTTAACACAGAATACGCAAGAGAAGGCGTTTGTCGGCTATGCCAGTGAGCCGGACGGGAAATACTTTGTCCATGTCAATTCTCCTTATACCGAAGTTTCCGACCTCGAAAACATCGTCGTTGCCTCTGGCCCCGTGTTGCTGAAAGACGTTGCCACCGTTTTCTTCGACATGAAAGAGGAGACAAGCTACAGTCGGGTCAATGGCAAAGATGCCGTTTCCGTTTCCCTGCTTGCAGACTCGCAGGCCAACTTGATCCAGCTTTCTCACCGTACGGTCGGAGTGATTGACCGTCTGAACGAGCAGCTTGCCCCGCTCGACCTCTCGATCGTCGTAGAGAATAACCAAGCGGAGACGATGGAGGATAACATTGACCAAATCATCCGCCTTGCGATCGTGGGTGGCCTACTTGCCGTCGTCATTCTCTGGCTTTTCCTGAAGAACCTACGGTTGGTGTTCTTCATCGCTCTGTCCATCCCGATTTCCGTTTATACGGCATTCAATTTCTTCTACGGGGCAGGGATTACGATCAACAGCCTTACGTTGGTTGGTATGGCGCTGGCGATTGGTATGCTGCTGGACAACAGTGTGGTGGTCTTGGAGAATATCTACCGCATCTCATCTACCGGCAATACACCCGAACGTTCCGTGACGCAAGGTACGCGCGAGGTCTGGCGCTCCATCCTTGCCGCTACCCTAACAACGGTTACGGTCTTCCTTCCATTCGTCTTTTCCGATAATTTTTTGATCAAGCTGATGGGACACCATATCGGCGTTTCCATCATCTCGACTCTCCTGATCTCTCTCGCTGTCGCCCTCCTTTTCATTCCGATGGCTACCTATACGGTACTGAGGAAGCCGGATAGGGGCACGGTCTTTTATGAAGTGTCTGTCACGCAGCGGCCGGTACAAATCTATCTGGTGTTGTTGAAGACCTGCATGAGGAATCCCGGTGTGACGGTCTTTGGGGCCGTCATCCTGCTGTTCCTTTGCTTGATCCTTTCTGTCTCCCTGAATATCCAGGACCGAAAAGAGGTGGAGAGCGACCGTTTCAGCATCTATGTGACGATGCCGACCGGCAGCACGCTGGAGAATGCCGACCAGGTCGTTCGTGTCATCGAGGAACGCCTTGCCGGGTTTCCGGAGAAACAAGATCTGATCAGCCGTATCCGGGAAACGGACGCCGAGCTGACACTTGTTCTCAAAAAAGATTACCGCCAGATCGGGAAGCGCAGCATCACTGACATTAAATCCGATGTGCAAACTCGCCTCCGTACCATCAACGGCGCCGAAATATCACTTTCTGAAGCCGGAAGCGGTGGGAGCAGAGGGGGAGGCGGCTCCGGGGATATGATGGGTGGCATGGGGAGCTTCATGCGTCTTTTGGGTATCGGTGAGAACCGCGAACGCATTGTGATCAAAGGCTCTGATTTTGACCTTATGCAGCGGGTGGCGGAGGATTTCCGCTATTACCTCGACGAACAGGAGTTCATCCGCAATACCCGTGTCTCCTACAGTCGCCCGCAGCCGGAGATTCGTCTCGGTTTCGACCCGATCCTGCTGACCTCCTACGATATCTCTCGCCAGAACATAGCTTCCGGCCTCACGTCTCTGAACCCGGAGATTTCGTCCGGGACTTCTTTCAAGGTGGGGGAGGATACCTACGATATCATCATCCGTAACCGGACGGTAGAGGAGGAAGAGGCTGGCAAGAATCGGGACAAGACGGTGGACGACCTGCGCGAAGTGCATATACCAAGCGCTTCCGGCAGCCTGCACAGGCTGGAAGATATCGCCTCCGTCAATTATGGCCGCGGGCGTGCCCGTGTCACCCGTGTGAACCAGGACAAGCAGATTGAGTTGTTCTATTCTTTCTCGCGCGACGTTGAAGAGTCGAGAGACCTCCTCGAAGGCTACCGGTCGGATATCGACCAGTTGGTGTCGGGCTATAACCTGCCTTCGGGCGTGGCGGTCGAAGTGTTTCACGAGGAAGATATGTTTGCCGACTTCAAGTTTCTGCTGTTGGCTGCCTTTATCCTGATCTTTATGATCCTGGCTTCGGTGTTCGAGTCCTTTGTGACGCCGTTCGTCCTGCTGTTCTCCATCCCGCTGGCTGCGATCGGTTCGCTGCTGGCGTTGTTGCTGACGGGCAACAGCCTGCTGAACAATGCGAACGTGATGATCGGGTTTCTGATCCTGCTGGGAGTAGTGGTGAACAACGGTATTATCCTGATCGATTATGCCAACATTCTCCGCCGGCGAGGTTATCGCCGCAACAGGGCGTTGATGACGGCTGGGCTGTCACGTATTCGCCCGATCCTAATTACTTCCATCACGACGATCGTAGCCATGTTGCCGATGGCGATGGGTAACTCTGAGTATGCCGGAGCGATCGGTGCACCGTTTGCCATTACTGTGATCGGCGGTCTTTCCTTCTCTGCATTGTTGACGCTGATCCTGATCCCTACCGTTTGTATGGGACTGGAAAACACGCTGCAATGGTACAAGGAGCTGTCCGCGAAAGTATGGGTTCTGCACGGTTTGCTCTTTATGGCAGGAGCCGGCTGTATCTGGTTTTATGGTGGTGGCCTCCTGTGGCAGTCCGTCTATGGGGTGTTGTTGTTGGCCGGTATTCCGGGAGTGACCTATTTTATGCAGACAAGTCTCCGCCGTGCCCGTTCGAAGGTGATCGATCCGGAGACGGACATCCATATATCCGTCCGCAACCTGGTGAAGATATACGACTGGCCGGGACGTGTCAGCCGCCAGTGGAAGAGTGGCCTGCTGATCCGTCGACGGTTAGGTTTGGAGAAAAACTACCTTATACCTGCCGGATTGCCGGATGACTGTCCCGTTCCCGTGCCTGACATGGGATCGCAAAAGATCAGTCCTGATACCTCCTCTGATTATGCGGATACCACTGGTGCTTCTGCGATCCCGCTTCAGACGCGAGAAAGAGGATTCTTTATGGAACTGGGCTGGCAGTTCGTCCTGTTAGGTTTCGGCGTCTGGTTCACCTGGTTCTTTGTCGGGAACAGGTTGTGGATATTTCTTCTCTCTTTCGCAGTCTACGCCGCAACGCTTTACCTGTGGCGCAAGGTACGTGAATATCTCTATGGACGGTTTGCAGGAAGCCGGACAGTGAAATACGTTAACCGGATCATCTTTTGGGGCCTTCCTCCACTGATCCTTTTTGGTCTGTTCCGCAAATTGGATAATCCGAACTTGGTGGGGACGATCGGGGTGTTGTGGGCGTTCTGCATAGCAATCTATGTGACTTCTGGCTATCTGTATGAGAAGGAAATCAATATCGAGCGTGTAAAAGGACGTTTCGCCGGGCTGCGTCGTTCGTGGTTCCGTATGGTGAAAAGTATTCCGCTGATCGGGAAACGTCGGCAGCCGTTCAAGGCACTCCGAGGCGTATCGTTCGAGATCCGTACAGGTATGTTCGGCCTCTTGGGACCGAACGGAGCAGGTAAGTCCACCCTGATGCGTATCATCTGCGGCATTTTGGAACAGAGCTACGGCAGTATCTGGATCAACGGACTGGATACGCGTGTCTACCGGGAGGAACTGCAGAGCCTGATCGGTTTCCTGCCACAGGAGTTCGGGACATACGAGAATATGTCATCTTGGGAATTTCTCGATTATCAGGCGATCTTGAAGGGCCTCGTCAATCCCGAGCTGCGCCGTGAGCGGTTGGAGTATGTCCTCCGCGCCGTCCATATGTTCGACCGTAAAGATGAGAAAATCGGTTCTTTCTCCGGCGGTATGAAACAACGTATCGGTATCGCTCTGATTCTGTTGCACCTGCCACGTATTTTAGTGGTAGACGAACCTACTGCCGGACTCGACCCGCGCGAACGCATCCGTTTCCGAAACCTGTTGGTGGAGTTGAGCAAGGATCGTATCGTGATCTTCTCTACTCATATCATCGAAGACATATCCAGTTCATGTAGCCAGGTGGTCGTGATCAACAAAGGCAGCCTAAAGTATTTTGGCGATCCGGTTGATATGGTCGGCATGGCGGCCGGAAAGGTCTGGCAGTTCGATATCGGTAAGACAGAATTTGAACAGGCATTGGATAAGTCCCGGATCGTCAACCATATCCAAAAAGACGACCGTATCCGGGTCCGTTACCTCTCGACCACCTCTCCGTATGATGGAGCGGTACAAGTGGAACCGAACTTGGAAGATGCTTATCTTTGCTTGTTGAAAGAACTTTAAAAAGTTATGATTTATGATTTATGCGTCGATGATAAATCATAAATCTCAAATCATAAATCATTATGACACTGAAACAATTCATATATCTCTTGCCTCGCTTGGTTAAATATAACCTGAAGATTATCTTTGCCGGGAAATTCATCTGGTTTCTCCTGGCGGCATTTCTGTTCTTTGCCTATTTCATGTTTCAGATTGCTTGGAGCCGATCGGAGGTCAATGAAGGGGTGGTCTACAACCTCCTGATGTTCCCCTGTGTCCTGTTGGTGTTCTATCCTGCTGTTTTTGGTATCCAGAACGATGAGGATAGCCGGATACTGGAAATCCTTTTCGGCATCCCCGACTATAAATATAAGGTATGGGGTGTCCGTCTACTGATGATCTACGTGGCGATCTTCGTGATCCTGATCGTCTTTTCCTGGTTGGCTACGCTCTTGCTTTATCCTGTCAACCTTCTTGAGATGTCGGCTCAGCTGATGTTCCCGATCCTTTTTTTCGGGAACCTCGCCTTCATGTTTTCCACCATTACCCGCAGTGGTAACGGAACTGCCGTTTTGATGATTATCATCGGCATCGCCCTGTTGATCTTCAGCAATACGCCTCTTATTGAGCGTTCTTTTTGGAATATCCTCCTCAATCCTTTCTCCATCCCCCGCAATTCCCTGCCGGTCATCTGGGAAAGCATCATCATCAAAAGTCGCATCTTCCTCCTGGTCGCCAGTACCATCTGGATGCTGATCGGGCTTCTGAACTTGCAGAAGAGGGAGAAGTTTGTTTGATTGCGAGCCCGGTGGAAACCTTTGATAGTCTACGTCATATAACGAACGATTTAGGGTATGTGTTATAGAAGAGATCGCTCTCTTCCTTGATGGGCACTTGATTGGGGTGAGCTATATGGAAGGCCAACGTGCCTATGTGAACGAGATTTCTTATTAATAAAAGTTTTCGGGAACAATAACTATTATACGATCATAAATGAAGTTATATTGTTTGAAAACAACATGTTAAGGTATGATGGTTTTAATTTTTAACTATTATTCATCATATACCATCATGATTTAAAACGAAAAATAGCTATAGATCAGTCAAATATCAAATTAAAGATCAGTATTCCTTAGATGGAAAATATGCTAAAGCCATTTATTTTGTCACATAATCAAGCCTTTTTGGGAAAACAATTTGAAAAGTTTCCTGAGACCCGGATGTCGGAGCTTTGAGATCCAGATGCTGGAAGGTGGGAGATCCGGATGTCAAGGAACTGTGACAGGGATGTCGGACTGCTTTTCTGCCTTGTTTGGAGGGATTTTATACTCTGTTTTTCTATTCGGGGAAATATTTCGTTTTTAACAAAAACTGCTTCTGTCTGTTCATATGTTTTTTGGGGGCATAATTCACATAAACAACATATTATTAATTAGGGATATTCAGTAAATGTCCCTAACTCCATTTTATAACACTGAATATTTATTCCCTTAAATATGCTGGCATAGTCCATATATAAAGCCCTTTAGCATATTTGCTGCCCCGAAAGTGACGAAGAACTAAAATAAATTAAAAAATCTATTTCAACACCTTGTCTATCCATGGCAACACCAATTCTGCTTTAAAATAATGATTCTTTGGATCGACATTAACTACTTGGAAGAATGTATCCAGATCAATGCCCTCGGGTACTCGATCTATCTGCTGTCGGTCTTTCGGGTTGGCAAACTTCTTATAATGATAGAACGTAAAATTATCCGGTTTACCTACTATCCGATAGGCTTCCTTTATCAGCTCAAAGTCACGGTCAAGTCCTCCTTCGGTACAAATAACAGGGCGGGGAGCCAAGGCAGCGACCAAATCAGGAAAATCAAACTGTGTCAAGAAACCAGGTATCAAATGCTCGATAGAATTCGGAAAAGGTCGCCTCCCCTTCTCATCTGGTTTTGTCATCACCAAAATCCGTTCAAGTGTACGACACAGAAAATCGTTATATACAAAGGCATAGATAGACGGATCCAAAACTCCTAAGACCATCAACGGCTCGGTCCCCAAAGAAAAGCCACTGATAATGACTCGTTCTTTATCTATATAGCTCTGTGCTTTCATCCAGTTCAGAATATTCCAGTCTTGCCAAGCAGTCAGCCCTAGATAGCTCCATCCCACTTCCAATAAGATACGCGAAGTATTGAGATAATCGAAATACCCGTTGTCAGAAAGCTCGCCGCACGACGGGTTATCTACAGCAACCGCAACCAGACCTTTCTTTACATAACGCAAAGCCATCGCATTCTTTCGCATCGGCTTAACAGGCAACGATGTCAAACCGTAATCACCCTCCGTCTCACCCGCCAGTTCCTCTTTACTGCCACCAAAACCCGGTATACAAAGCACAGAAGGCACCTTATCCTGAGTTGTATCGATCCCGTCAGGTATCAATACCAGATAAGGAACAACGCTTCCTGGCAACGGATAAGACTCCCATTTCTCCACCCGATAGCCATCCCTCTGTACCATTTTGATACGTACTGGGGCGGGCTGGTCTTTCACTTCCGGAAAACGTATCAATTCTTTCATAGTGGAACACAAGCCCAACTGCCATTTCTTAAACTCCGTCGCCGTAAATGCCGGATTGAAAGTAAACGCAGGTTTCTGCTTCAACATATATTGGACAGCTCCTCTTGAACTTGAGAAACGACCATCTTCACGATTTGCTGTTATCCTAAAAGAATTGTTGAGATCAGACGTTTGTCCCATTACCGGCAAGATCAACAGCAGAGTAAATAATGTATTAATTATTTTATACATGATATTCATTTAATTCAATTTCTATACGACCATCATATAAATATCACTGTTCTGTTGAAAACAAACGAACGATCAAATCGAAATTAGAATCACGGAAAGATGCCTCCCAGGGTGTCGTATTCGTTTGGTCATTACGCGACTGAAGCATTCCCACAGCCTTTTCTTTTTCTCCCCGATAAATAGCCGTACACCATTGGACTACACGATTTTCAGGGAAATCTGTGCTCCAGGCAGCTACCATATGATCTGCTTCCTGCACTTTTCCTGACTCGCGCAAAGCCAATGCACTTAACAGATTACCAGACTCAAAATGAGAACGGGATATCGTATAGTCGGCTACGGCAGCTAATAAAGCAGATGTTTTTCGGCTATCTCCCTGCCCTGCCGCTGCTTTTGCTTCCAGATAATCCTCCAGACGGTTGTCGATCATATTGTCGTATGGTTTTCCGACACCCAAATTCTCCGGCCATTCTTTTGATGTCTCCACACTCTTCACTACCTGTTTATAATTCTTATGGCTCAGTTGTTCCATTGCCCGGTACAAATTAGCCTCGCGATAAACAGCGCGTCCTGCATACGAACCTTCATTCGGAAGAACCTGCATCCGGCTCAACAGAGAGATACAAGGTTGATACTGGCCTGTCTCACACAAAGCCTTTGCATATTTCAAACCAATATAATAGTTCGACGGATACTTCTTCGTATACTTCTTTCCTGTCTCAACAGCTTTCTGCCACTGGTTATTGGCGACATAGTGGTTGATCAAAGCAAATCCGGTACGCCATGACATCTCGATCTGCTCTGCTTTCAACAGGTCAGCCAACCGGGATTCGCCCTCTTTTAAAGAGGCACGGCTTAAATAGAATGGTGCATAGTCGGCTTCACCACAATTCTCCAGCAGCTCCAACGCCTTTGCCTTATCCTGGTTAGCCCACCGGATCAAAGCTTCATAATAATCGATCTTCCAGTCCGGCTGTACCGTCTTCGCCCATTCCAACGCTTTTAAAGAAGAAGGACGGAAAGGAAATACCATTGCCGGAGAGAGAGCTCCGGCGCGTTGCAACATTCCGCGGCTTTCATCGTCGTTGCCAGCCTGATGCAATAAATAAGCCTGTTTGTAAAGAGCAATCGGATAGTTACCTGCACATGACAGGAGAGACAATGCTTCTTCTGTGCAACCGACCGATTCATACCATTCAGCCAGTTCCATATAGGTTTCGAAAGGCAATTCGTTGCGAATCAACGACTGAAGATCATCGATAGGATGACCGGAGCCTTCCCCCTGGTAGAGCTGTTCAAAACGTGCTGCATGATACAGCGGAAGGTCTTCCAGCAACGGATCGATAAGCGCTTTAGCTTTCTCCGGCTGGTTCGTCTTACGATAAACCACCATTAAAACATGGTCAGCACTCAGATTCATTTGATTGAACTCTTTACTTCTCAAGGCATAATGTTCAGCCTTTGCCCAGTTCCTATCCATCAGGTACATTTCAGCTAATTTCTCATAGGCTGCACTACGGACTCTCGGAGAATAAGAAGCTACAGAAAAGCCGTCTTTGGCATCCGTATGATTTCCCAATGCCATGTTGCATAATCCATACAGATAGTTGACATCTCCATCGTACGTGTTAATGCTTAACGCTGTTTTACAACGGGCAAGCGCTTCGTCATAACGTCCCTGACGATAATAGAGGGAAGCCAGATCAGTCAGTGCAGGCACGAAATAAGGATCTTTTTCGAGGGAAGCCAGTAAAAACTTTTCTGCCTTGTCGAGTACTTTCTGATTCATCCATTGCTCTCCCTGCGTATAAAGACCATATGCCGAACTCCAGTCAAAATCGGCAGGCAGTTGTTTCGGGCGACTGGTGATGTTATCCGAAGGTACTTCCGAATACACCAACAAGTCTTCGCCTACGACGACTTTCAGTCGACCGGCGGCAACAGCCTTATTCAATGGGATAGAATCTTTCCAGGTTTCCAGTACACCGCAGTTCAACGGGATGGAGTTCATTTCCTTTTCTCCTTCATAGAGTTTTATGGTTGTAGATAATTTCTGCAAAGGAGAGAAATATAACTTCAGAAAGCCATCTTCCCTCAACACGTTAAGCGCTCCGATACGGCTCGCCTTTGAAACTCCTTTTATTCCTTTTACCGGAAACCAGTACTCAGTCCACCTGTCGGTCGCCTGCGGACCGAATGCCGTATGTTTATAAGGAGTTAAGCTACTATTGGAAGCCGGCTGGTTATACATGCGACCCGATTGCAGTTCGATATACTGCCCGTTCGTATCCGTCAACAAATCTTCCCAGATACCTCCCTCCCGGGAAAGTCCCCAAAGGAAAATTTTCATTCCCAGTTTCTCGTCATAACCCGCATGATGGATAGAGCCGAAATCGTTGTCGTGCCAGTAAGCACCGTAGAAATCGTTATACTTCCCTACAATATGATACGATTTGGAATTACCGAAGTCGTTCTTTTCATACCAGGAGATATCCCGGCCCTGTTCATCCAAAGGAAACGAATGGAGTTCGCCTCCGTGTCCGATATAATTGGTTCCGGGATAGCAGAACTCGGCATTCCCCGCTGCCGGATAGCCGGCATTCATCCATTGATAGTAAGGCTGGTCAATGGATGAACTGTTATGCCAGGTCGTTGTCGTCGTAAAGTAAGCCTTATCTTTCGGAAGATTCACCTCCACAGTCCACAGTGTCCGAGTAACCAGTTCATAGGAGGATACATAACAACTCACGCTTCCATCCGGTTTCTGTCGGGTCACATAGTCGATCGGCGTACTGGAAGTCGGTGCATGACCGATGATACCGAAGTTGAACTCGATACCGCCTGATGTCCACGGACCACGCATCGCAATATCACGGAATTTCACGACGTGGTTGTTGTAGATAAACTCCTTACCCGTCGTTTTATCTACGGCTCCCCAGATCTTTCCACCTATCTCGGGGAAGAGGGTCAGTTTGATATAATCATTTTCAAGAGAGACTACTTTCCATTGCCGGTCGGTTCCTTTAGCAGAAAAACCATCAAAACGGAAATAAGGATAAAACAGATCGGAGGGATCAGCCACCGGATCAGGATCAGAGAAAGGATAGGTTTTAACTGTCTCTACTGTCTCGGTTACAGTCGCTTGCTGTGCAAACAAGGGTTGCAACAAAGAGGTTGCACAAAGAAGGATGAGCATCTTTTTCATGGTAATTCATTTATATGGACAATAATGTATATAAGGAGTTTAATCCTCCTTATATACGATTAAAGAGTACATTTCCGGTAAATTATACTATATCGGAAGAGGTTATTTTGCAATAATTAACAAGCCCTTCCCTTTCGGAACAACAATCTCATCGCCGGGTTTCCAGGTTGTTTCCTGTTGGAAATTCTCGATAGCCGGGGCATGCAATGTCACTTTCGAAGGATCGAGACCCAGTTTAGCCCAGTCGATGGAAAGCTTCACTTTGGCATCCGTATCTTCCCAGGTAGCCAATGAGATCAGTGCTTTATCACCCATGTGGCTGTAAACGGTCGCTAACGTCTTTTCGCTACCCGTCTTCACCGGATTGTCTTTCACCCAGTAACCGATCATTTCACTATTCTGCATACCGAAAGAATCCCACAGTTTCCACAGCGGTCCGTTATCCACACGAGGACTACGTCCTGTCATGCCATACAGCATGCCGCGCCACGGATTACCGCCTCCTTCCAGCATCTCGCCCATCAAACCATAAGGAATACCGGAAACTTCAACCAGCCAGAACTCCGGCGGGAAATCATAATTGAAGTATTCACCGAACCACAGACGGTCGAGGTAGGGGAAATGTTCCAGATACAGATTGGCACTATTGGCAAAACCGTCTTTCGGGTTATACTGATTGGCAGAATGCAGGTCGATCATAGCTCCCGGATTCGTACGGTTCATCACTTTGCGGATACGTTTCATCGTCATCCGGTCGAAAGCCAGGTCATCGATATACAGCCCGTCGATACCGACGTTCTTCATCAGCCAGTCGAGACCTTCCAGATAATAGTTATGCCAGCGGGAAATGCCACTGTTCACAATCGCTGCATCTTTCAGTCCGGGTACAAACCAGGCGCCGATATAATTCTGGTCCAAATGTTCCTGTAACCAGGAGAAGCCGCCACCGGGACCTTCCGAGAAGATCTCGTTCCCCAGACTACGCAAAGCAAACATTTCCACACAGCTGTTGGACAACTCACGAACGGTATTGTAAATTTTCACCTTCATGTCGCGGGCGTGAGCACCATCGATGTACGCTTTCATCTCTTTGGTACGCAGGAACGGATAGTTGATGAACGGATTGATAGCATTCGCATGATGGATATTGATGACATTGGCACCTCGCTTTTGTATACCATCCAGGAACTCATAGTTATGATGATAGCGTTCGCGCCATTGTTTATCCGTATCAATCGGACGGAACGGAGTCAACGCCAGGTTGAAATAATAATACAGCCGGTCTCCTTTTTTCACGCTGCGCTTACCGGAATAAGCATTAATACGTGTTCCATCGGCAGCATTATGAATATCGATACCTCCATTTCCGGCATTACACCAGGATACCGGCATGTGCAACGGTTTCTGATGATAGAAATTGGTATTCAGCGGACGTTCGTATTTATTATCATACAGGCGGATCTGGATACCGGCATTGACATCACCCACCCAAACAGCATCCTGGTTTTTCTCTACATCCCATTTCCAGCGAAGATCATTCGGACAGTAACCGCCTTTCTCTCCCAAACCCATCATATAACGTCCGACACCGGATGCTAAATGTGTCCGCAACGCTACATCCTCCACAGAAGCATCTTCACGGGCGACCAATGTCACTTTATATGCTATGTTTCCATCCGATTCCATCTCTCCTTCCAGGTCCATCAGGAAACGGCTGTTTTGGTTAAGGGCTTTCCAGGCGATTGCACCTTGTTTATGTTTGGTGATTTCGAAGTTCAGGTTTTCCCATGCACCGCCATCGGCAGCCAGTTCCATAGGAGCAGCCAATACACTACGGCCATTCGTACCGATGCCCGTCATAGTCTCTTTGAAATAACTGGTAATATGTTCCGGCAAACCTAAGTCAGAGAGTTTAATCTCGCGTCCCAGGCAGCTGATCGTTTTATCCTTCATCACTAGCGGCGTATAAGGGGCAATCACCTCATCATCAAAACCGATCTGCGAGTTCAGCCAACGCAGACGGGAATGACGCCAAGGTTCATTATCTCCATGATTGGCAATTACATTTTCCGAAACATTCAGAGAGACCTGTACGGTCTTGCTTTCGGCATTGGCAGCAGAGACAGTCACTGTTCCCTGATAAGTACCTGCAGAAAGATGCTCCGGCAACTGGGTTCCAACCCATAATGCCTGCACTTTACCCTTATCCACAGAGCAATTCTTTTCAAAGACGGTACCGGTCACATCCGTCCCTTCCGTATTGAAACAGGTAAATGAGGAGGCTGGTATCTGCTCGCCGGTCGCTTTATTCGTAAGGGCAGAGAAATCGACATGCAGATTCTCTACATTCGAACGTGCCGCCCAAACACCTAACTGAAAGACATAATATTCTCCCTTATCCGCCTGCCCGTTAAAGAAATCATGCCGATTGTCAGCAATCCATTTATAAGGAATATCCGTTGTCATACGGATGGGGAATTTGCGGTCTTCCGTAAAGAGAATATATTTCTCCCCGGGATGTTCTTTTAATAATCGGGCAGTCTCGTTCGATGTAGCGATCACTTCCATCGGATAGAAGCTGTTCAACTCATTGATTGCCTGGAACTGTACGACTTTAGCCGCCGGAAGGGCAGGTGCTTTCTTCCCAGACAGTTTATTTTTCTTTACCCAGTCAGCCGAAGCCGTATTCTCGAAAGCCGGATAATTAACGGTCGGATAGTAAGGACTACCGCTCATTACATTCTTCAGATAATAGATATAATATTCTCCCGGAACAGTCTGCGGCTGGAAAACCACCTCTCCCTGCTCCCGGTCGATAGTAAAGCGGCATACATTCGTAATACGTTCACCGGTTGCAGCATCCACAACGATCAGATTTTTTGCTTCCGGGTTCAGATCGCGGCGACGCCAGTCGATCGTTGCCAATACAGCATCGGCCGGTTTATCTACAGAGACAATTACCCGATGGTTTCCCAATGAATCGGCATTCCATATACCTACCCCATAAAGTTCGTCTGTGGGTACAGCCTGTGCCTGCAAACTACTATAGGCAAACAGGCAAAAAAGTGTAAATAGCAATTGTTTCATGTGTACTAGTATTTATCTTTAATATTGCTTTATACGATTGATCAATTCATCCTGCGGACGTCTTTTCGCCAGATCGGCCGGATCAGCCTGCTGGATAAAGACATTCTTCAAACGTATGTTTTCCTCATTAAAAAACACTATTTCCTCGTCAGAGAAACTGCCTTTTAACAGATCAAGGGGAGTATATAAGGAATACCCCAGTTGCTGCAATAGATCTCCGGCTACGGATTCAAAGATAGCAATATCTTCGGAAGATAATTCACGCAGAAACTTTTTTGTATTATCTTTCAGGATCGGTTTGGTTACATTTGCCCACATTTTGCCTGCAACCGCTGTATTTTCAGACTCGCGGCTCTTATAATAATCCATCACCCTATCAGAATAAGGAAGATGCAGGAAATTGCAAAGCTGCCGCATCACTTTTTCCGGACTGGCAATAAGTGTTTCGTAATTCAGCATAAAGAAATGATCGGCCGCCGTCCTGTCCTTCAAACGGAGAGCAGCTTCCTGATCCTTTTTCCAATTTTCAGCCAGTGCATAAATATGTTTCTCTCCGACAATAGCCTTTTTAAACGAAAGAGCGACATCACGACCGTCCCGGTATAGATAGATATAATAAGGAGAAATCCCGGTAGATTCAATGCCTTCTGCATACAGCATATTTTTCATGCTTTTACATAGCCAGAAAGAAGCTCCGGTCTGACGGGCTGCTGATTCATAAATCACCCGGAACAACTCATACAACGTTTGTTGCCTGCAGGCTGCTACCACTTCATCTGCACGAATCGTAATACCTTCCCAGGGAACCGGATTCACTGTGACTAACTCGCACACATCCTGTGCCAACCGATAAAAATTAGACTGATCCGTCAAATCGCCATATTTGGGAAGCAATGGCAAGAAACGCTGAAGAATATGCGGAGGATGGGGAGCAGCGATCTCCCGGATTCCATCTAGCATGACACGCAACAGATTGGATCCGGATCGCTGGGTTCCAATCATTTGTATACCTTGTATTGTATTCATAGAATTAGAATAAGATAAAGCCCGCCACACCTGCTCCGATGATCAGGTAAACCGGACTGATTGTGTATTTTAGTGAAATAAAAAATGTAACCAGGAAGATAATAGCCGAAACAACCGACAGCATAATCGTCTGTCCGATCGTAACGGCTGAAGCAAAGATCATTCCGATAACAGCCGCCCGTACCCCTTTCATGGCTGCTTTTACAACGGATGACTGATTCAGTATTTTTACAAAACGGGATAATAAGACAGTTAATACAGCCGGCGGAGTGAACATCGCCAACGTTGCCAGCAACGCCCCCGTGATACCTGCCACTTTATACCCGATGAAGGTCGCTGTAATAAATATCGGTCCGGGAGTGATCTGCCCTATCGCTATCCCGTCGGCAAACTCAGCCGAGGTCAGCCAGTTCAAGTTCTCCACGAACAACTCATGCAAGGCCGGAATAACAACATATCCTCCTCCGAACAAAGTTAGGCTGATACCGGAGAAGGTCGATACAATCTGAATACCTTCTGGAGCACCCGGATATTGTCCTCCCCAAAGTAAGATACAGAGTAATAGCAAAAGAACAATCCCGGAAGTCATCAGCTGCCTGCTACCCGTCCGCTTCTCCCCATCTGATATCAACTCTTGTCCCACAGACTGGCGAAACAAGAAACCGCCGACTATCCCGCTACTGATAATCAACAGAAAAGTAACCGTAAAACCACCGATAAAAATCAGCAACAAAGCCGCCAGCAGGCAAAGAACCCATTGGGCAGGTAATTTGATCGTCTTACGTGTCATCCCGATAGCCACCGTAACGATCAAAGCAGTAATAGCCGGAGTGATTCCGCTGAACACATTCTTTACCGCAGGTATATTTCCGTAGGAGAAATACAACCACGAAAGAAATATAACCAGTAAGAACGAGGGAATAATGATTCCGGCAAAAGTCACAACCGCCCCCGGTATCCCCCTTAAATGGTACCCGACATAGGCAATCGTATTTACGGCTACGGGTCCTGGCAGTACGGAGGTCAGGGAAATCCCATCCAGCAGATCTTCTTCTTTCAGTTTCTTGTCTACTTCCACTAACTGCTTCTGTACGATAGCCACTAGCGACATATAACCGCCAAATGCCGTAGCTCCCAATTTCAGGAATGTGAAGAAGATATAGGATAGCGATGCACGTTCCATATTACTTGATTTCTTTAAAATATTTATCCCAGGTTTCTACCGGAACATACACTGCCCGATAAGGAGCAAAATGCAGGACACTTTCCCAAAGAACCTTTCCTTCCTTATCCGTAACCATCACCGAACCGGTCTTCGAGCTACATTGCAGTAAGTTCCCATTCGGCAAAATAGAGGCATTGCCCATCCGCGAAGTATATTTATCGGCAGGTAATAAAGCATTGATTGTTATTTGGGCCGTACGGTTCTCTTCATCCAACCGGAAAGCCTTACCTCCGGAACGTTGATTATGTAAACCATTATCGAAAAGCATCAGATCGCCATTCTCCATAATATAAGGTGAATGTTGGAAAGAAAATAAGCCGTTGTATCCATTCTAAAGTCTCCGTCCCTCCCAAAACGCCAGACCAGTTCACCGCTTTTGGCATCCACCTTCCAAATCTGATCTTCAATAGGGGCCGATAATAAATAATTATCGTCTCTATCAAAACAAAGCCCATTGATATGAAAACGATCGTATCGGTATTCTCCGATATACGGATCATTCTCTATATCCCATACATCCCAGGCAGACCATGTCTTTAACACATTCCCCAGTGTATCGATAACCATAATGCCATCGCCCCCTAACGTATCCGTTTCCATTTTACCGTTTACGGATATTGTAGCAATCTTCTTCGGACGGTACAATGTATGTATATGATGGTCTTTATCCATTAATACATCATGATGAATCACCTGATAATCCTTTTCCTTTTCTATCTTATCCAAGTCTAGGCGCCACATCGTTTCGCCCGTCAGAGATACTTCCGCCAGCCCGGTTCCGCCGGCAAACCCAATCGAACCTCGACGCATCGGTTTTTTATGTTCATCGTTGCGTACTTGCTCCGGAGTCATCGTATAATCATCTATTACGTCCTTCACAAACGGACGCAGCATTGCCAGGAATGTACCTCTCGGCGTAATAGAAGCTGCACGTACTCCAATATCATCCACCTGCCAAACCCAACGTACTTCACCCTCATTGTCAATCAATGCCATGTAGCCAGGCAAACGACCAAAACAAATTAATATCATCCCATCCCCCAAAGCCGTTGTGTCATGCGGATGTAGTTCATTAAACCAATGATTGACCAACCAAGAAGACTGCTCACGAGTTTTAAAAGTCAGTTCTTTTGATTTTTGCTTAAAAAGGTTATCGATAACCACTCGATAAGTATATTCGGTATTAGCCTTCAAAAGTAACAAATCCAAATGATGAAGCGTATCCGCCGGAGAAGTTCGGGTCCGATAAGACTTCCCGGTCTTTTTTTCCGTATATTCAATATATACAGGAGCTGGCTTGGCTATTGAAACATCTACCTTATTATACATGGCTGTATTACGAGGTGAAGTCAGAGTTATCGATCTCAATGTATTCTTTTCAATCCATATAAAAATAGCTGACAACAAACAGATGGCAACAACAATTCCTATCAAACGCTTCATATCGATCTTATGTATTAATTAAATGTAAGGGGGGCATGTCAAAAGTCGGAATTAAGGAACACAGCCCCCCCCTTGAAGATTATTTATTTCGGCAACCGTGAAGGATTCTCTGCTGCCAAATTCGGATTCAATTGAGCATCATTCAACGGATACGGGAAATACCGCAAACTAGAAGTTACATTTGTCGGCTGAGCGATACCCAGCTTCTTTAAATGCGCATTTACGACTTCCTCATATTTTCCAAAACGAATCAAGTCTGCACGACGCTGGAATTCAAACACAAGTTCATAACCACGTTCTTTAAGAATAGCATCATTCATTGCTTCTTTTGTTGAAGGAGCTGGGAAACGATTATGCTTTCCATATTCCGGAGCACCGGCACGAGCACGAATCTGATTCAAGTAAGGAAGAGCTGCAGCCGGACCATTCAAGTTATTCTCGATTTCCGCCTTACAAAGGATTACATCCGACAAGCGGAAAATACAAATCGTACGCCCATCATAATAAGCATCTGAAATCATGTCGTACGTATATTTCATGGTAGCTACATTTTGCATATACTTGGTCGTATCATTCGGAACAACCGTTACCCCCTCTTCCGGAACCATGTAATGGAAACCGTAATCAGATTGATCATCCCGTTTTGCATCTCCCGTATAATCATAATAAAAGAACTCACGGCGTGGATCTTCTTTGTCATAACTACGCCAAAACGGAAGGGATACGCCATAATATTGCCAACGCCCCGGTACTTCCGGATGATCCGAAGGACCAAAGTGACAGGCAATCTCGGCAGCATTATTTCCCGTTTCATGCAATAAAGCAAAAATCATTTCCTTTCCATATTTGTTGTTTTCCGACCATACATATTTGAAATCACTTTCCAATTCATACTGGCCACTGTTCAACACCATGTCGATATATGTTTTCGCATTCGCATAATCATGATTACGCAAGTAGATCTTTCCCAGCAACGTAGCGGCGGCTCCACTCGTGGCACGAGCCAAATCCTGACCACTCCAGCTAGCAGGTAAAAGGTTGATACATTCTTTCAAATCAGAAATCAATGTCGCTTCAATTTCGGATACCGGAGTCAATGTCGCATCATTCATTGTAAAAGGATTCTTCACCAACGAAGTGATAAAAGGAACTGCTCCCCATGCATCTGTCAAATCACGATAAGCCATTGCACGCAAAAATTTAGCCTGCCCCTTCACCAGATTCTTCTTTTCTTCCGACATATTGACAGCATCCACATTATCTAAAATCGTATTGGCATTCGATACCACATTATACATATCCCTCCAGTTGTTACTGAAATAGCGGTTGCTGGCATCATACGTCATATTACTCAGTTTAGTCGGGTCGCCAGCCGCTGTAGAATAACCTATATCGGTAGCATAATCGGTAATCATAATCATATACCCCCCGTAATATAACCAAGCATCTCCCGGATAAGGATTCATATCCGAATATAAACCCACGACGGCTGCTTCAATATCCGACTCCGTACTATAAGCATTCGTTGTCGTCAAATTACTATATATTTCAGGATCCAGATCGGTACAAGCCGTAACCAACCCCATCGTAACCAGACCTAATAAATATTTCTTACAATTCATTTTCAAATTCTCCTTTCCATTAGAACGTAATATTCAAACCTACCGTATAAGTACGCATAGCAGGATAAGCATTGAAATCCATACCTGCACCAGCATTTGCCGTTTGTTGGCTTCCACCTGACTGGGCAGCCTCGTTAGCTTTTGTATCCACTTCCGGATCCCAACCGGAATAACCTGTGATTGTAAACAAGTTCTCGGCTGAGAAATAAACCCGGCAAGAACTTACTATCTTTTTAAACGGAATCGTATAACCCAATGTCAAATTCTTCAAACGAAGGAATGAAGCATCTTCGATAAAATGGTCGTTCACATATCCGCCATACTGCGAATAGTAGAAACCGTTACGCGGGATATCTGTATTCTTGTTTGAAGGTGTCCAACGATTCAATGCGTCTGTAGTACGTTTCCACTCCAAATTCATACGTGTCATGTTTAACAGATCATTGCCAATAGATCCCTGGAAGAAAATTGACAAGTCAAATCCTTTCCAGGCAAAGTTATTGGTCAAACCAAAAATCAAATCAGGATTGGCATTGCCTATAATTGTACGGTCATCTGCATCGATTTTACCATCATTATTCACATCCTCGAATTTCGGATCACCTGGTTTTGAATTCGGTTGAGCAGCATACGATTCACCTTCTTGCAATACACCTATATACTTCCATCCATACAAAGAGCCCAGAGGCTCTCCTTCACGTACGATAGCATAATCATTTTCCGATACAGTTCCCATCGGTTTTGAAGAAGTGATACGTATGTCACCACTACTTCCTAAGTCTAATACCTTATTCCGGTTGAGTGCTAAATTAAACTTTGTATCCCAAACGAAATCACCAGTCAAATTATGAGAAGTAATATCCAATTCAAAACCGCGATTCGATATCTCACCAACATTCTGCTGACCGGAAGTAAAACCGGTATAATAAGGTAAGGAAACTTTCAGTAACAAATCTTTTGTTTTTTTCCAGTAACCATCTAAAGTAACAGACAAACGATTGTTAAAAAAGCCCATATCGAAACCGACATTATACTGAGTTGTCGTTTCCCACTTCAAACTGGCATTTTCAGGACTGCTTTGGTTAAGATGCGTACCCGGCATATTGTTTGAACCATCTAAAGTGACATGATTGGTAGAAACCAACGCATACGATGCATAATCGCCAATACGTTCGTTCCCAGTAACACCATAGCCGGCACGTACTTTCAAGTTGCTGAAAACACCCCAATTCTTCACAAAATCTTCTTCGCTGGCACGCCATGCCAAAGATCCTGAAGGAAATGTTCCCCAATGATTGTTAGCTCCAAACCGAGAAGAACCATCTCGACGAACTGTTACCGTTGCCAAATACTTATCATTGAACGTATAATTTACACGACCAAAGAATGAGGCCAACAAATTCTCTGTCTTAGAAGAAGAGACTCCTTTAATCGAAGCTGCCCCCAAATTGTTCCATTCAAACAAGTCGGTAGAGAAACCTTTTCCGTTTGCCGAACGAGACTCCGCACTGTACTTCTCATACGAATACCCCAACATTACATTCAAGTCGTGTATATTGTTGAAAGTTTTCATATAATTTAAAATACCTTCAAACACCTGTCGAGTTGACCTGAAATCATACGTAGAAGCAATACCCCCTTCTATTTCTCCTGCATAAGTAGTAGATTTCGGCAAATAAGAACCTTTGAAATTATGCAACAATTCGACACCGGCTGTAGCCTTAGCCGTAAATCCATCAAATGGATTGACTTCAAGGAAAGCTGTTCCGTTGAACTTGTCATTTACCATTTCTTTTTTACGTTCCAGCAAATTGGCCAATGGATTATCCCCACGACCACCTGGAACACGTCCATACGTACCATCTTCATTATAAGGTTTTACCGTAGGATCATACTCCATCACGCTCAACATGACGTTCTCACCCAAAATATTTCCGCTATAGGTTTGAGCATTCGAACGTTCGCGGTGGGCATACATCGTAGCACCGGCTTTAATGAAATCGTTAATGGTTTGATCTACATTCACACGTCCTGAAATACGGTTAAAATCCGTATTCTTCAAAACACCCTCTTGCTTATAATATCCTAAACTGGTCAATACCTTTGTCTTTTCAGAACCTCCACGGAACTGGATATTATGATCTTGTACCAAAGCTAGGCGTGTACAAACATCCAACCAATCGGTATCTACGGTAGACTGTAATTGAGAGGGCGTATAAACTCCGTTAGGGTTGCCTTCTTGGCCATCAATTTCCTGATACAATGCATTTTGCAAGTTCATATAATCCTTTGCATTGAGAAACTCAAACGGATTATCCACCTTCTGAGTTCCCAAGTAACCACTGTAAGAAATCTTGTTTTCTCCTGCTTTTCCTCGTTTCGTCGTAATCAATACGACCCCATTCGCACCACGTGCTCCATAAATAGCCGTGGCCGACGCATCCTTTAAGATTTGCATGGATTCAATATCATTCGGATTCAGATTCAAGCCTTCAGAAGAAGGGAAACCATCCACCACATAAAGCGGTTCGTTAGTAGACGAGATTGAGTTATTGCCACGGACACGTACCGCAATAGTACCACCCGGTGCTTTTGAACTTTGCGATACCTGCACACCGGCCGTTTTACCTTGCAATGCCTGGGCTGCGTTACTCACCGTACCACCCAGCACCATGTCATCTGCCGATACAGTCGAAACAGCACCGGTCAGGTCTTTCTTCTTTACATAACCATAACCAATGGCAACCACCTCATTCAGACCGATTGCCTCTTCTACTAAACTGACATTCAACACAGACTGGCTACCTACTTTAATTTCTTTCGTAGTATAACCAATAAAAGAAATAACCAAAGTTGCATTGTTAGGTACATCCAAGGTATACTTACCGTTCATATCGGTAACTGTACCATTTGTGGTTTCTTTCTGCACGACATTAGCACCAGGTATAGGTTCTCCGGCACTATCCGTTACAACCCCCGACACCCTTTTAGCCTGTTGAGTGATCATAACACTTTCATTCTTTGCTTTCGTTGCATCCACTCCACCTGGAATAGCATACGAAGAAACGAGGGAAGATAAACATAATCCAGCTATAAGACCGGACCTTGAAAACACCTTCCGCGTCTGAGAATCCACTGCTCTTGCAGCAAGATTGTCTTTCAGTAAAGCGTTGTTCATAAATTTGAATTATTAGATTTATATCTGCATTACAATAACATCACTCTTTAGAATAACTTGTCGGAATACCAACAATCAACCATAGTCCTATGGGAACTATGGCATTTTCTAAAATATGACCTGTGATAAATTTAAAACTTTTGCAATCGACATAGCGATAATCAGGCTTATAGCCTGATTATCGCTGATAGTATTATCCAATAATCGCTAAGAATTTTACAATTCAACTGTTAAAAATAAGATCAATGTGATTTTTCTCGTAAAAACGTGTAACGAAATAAAAAAAATCATATCTTTGACCCAGACATGAAATATCCATAAAGACATAGTTCCCATAGAACTATGATTCTTGACTTTAACTTTGCTCGTTAAAAACAATACCACTTTCTAATATTATATATTCTCTCAGACATTTTAATTCTAATCTGCACATAACATAATTCTATATCACTCAAATAAGCAAGGGCATAGACAATGAACATAATACCTCTTTTAAATTATCCCACATGAAAAATAAGATTGGAAGAGAAATGCCTATTGTATATTCAGTGTGCATATTACAAAATAAATTGTTTTTGCCTTTTCATGCATACATTCCCTATTGACCATTTCGGAATTCAGTATCCAGAATAGAATTTGAGAGAGATAGTCAGGAAACTCAATTCCCAAATTGATAAAATTTACAAATCAATAGTTTAAATAACGGAACAGTTCACAATCCATACACATTTTATTATGTAACATTGTCCGGTACGCATTAAGGAGTCCGCTGTCCGGTCTGCGGTCAGTTTAGTAATCATGTGAAGGGCCATTATCTATGTTCCCTGCAAGGGCTTGAAATAGCGGGGCATCCGCTTACGCTTATGGTCAATGTGCGTAAGTTCCGCTGCAGAAATATCGCGTGTCAAAGAAAAGTCTTCAGCGCCCCTCTCCCCCGCTGGCTTCTTCGCACGCGCGAAATACCCGGAAAGTGGAGGAACGCATCCGGAGCATATCCTTGAAGACCACTTCCCGTATCGCCGGTAATCTGCTGCATGAACAAAACATCGTCTGCAGCCAGTCCTCTTGCCTGAGACGTGCCAATGTCCGTCATAATGGAGTCCTTTTATAATATGGGGGACGAAAGGCACCGGCGCAGACTGAGACGGTTCATTGATGCAGAGGACTGTATGAGGAAGGGGATAATGGACGATCGTGACGTAGAGCGTGCGACTCAAGAAATCAGTAATGACATCAAAGAGGGACAATGGAAAATAAGGGAATACAACAGAAGTGTGGCAGGTAGAAAAAATAAAAACCACGCCTCTGTAAAGGCGATACATGATTTGAAAAAGTGATCTGAAGACCTTAAGAGAATTTGCCGTAGGCATAAAGAGAGACAAGGAGGCTGTCCAAAATGCAATGGATATCTATCTGAACAATGGAGTATTGGAAAGGACAGTTAATAAAACTAAAGCTATCAAAAGACAAATGTTCAACAGGGCAAACATTACTTTGCTAGTCAATAAACTTATTAGCTTGAACACTTGAACTGCTCCGAAATTGACGAAGATTCAAGTTTTTCCCATTTCCTCTGTCACTGTATCACTGATTTCTTTTTACCAATTGATATTCAACTTGTTTGATTAGTGATATATGCCCGTTTTCTCTATCACTACGGTATCACAACCCTATCACTGGCAACTTGGATGGGAAACAGGTATACCGCTTATACATATCTGTATATTAGTATATTACAAATAAAACAAACAATAAACACTTGATTCCCATCCCTGCAAACCACTCGATTATTTTATGTAAAAACGGCTATAAAATAGGTGAAACCGGGTAGTTTTTATTGTCCGGCAAGGCACTTTAGTTGCCGGACACCCCCATGTTACCCCCTTTTACACCCGGATGTACCGGCTCCCTACACCCGGATGTAAAGGATGGCAACATGGGGGTGTTTACGGAATTATCAGCTTGTTTCTGCTAAAAAAAGAGAGGGCTTTTGTGGAATGAAGAACCGTATTTTGTCAATTTAATACCTATTATATTCGTTTTTACATTTGTTTATTCGATTATTTTATATGCTTTTTCAAAAGTAATAGAAGGCAATATGTTGGTTTCCAATCATATGATAAAAATGTCCTGTTTCAGGAGTGATAGAGGCAGTGATACAGGAAAACATCCTGTATCACTGCTATAACGCTTGAATATCAATATCTGAAACTTTTGTAGTGATAGAGTGATAGAAGATTTGCAGAAAACTTCGTATGTAGATCACAACCTTGGAAAATTTTGATGCGGTTGTCTTGGATTTTGACATCCTTTTCTATAAATTTTCCCTATTATTTCGCCTTTTCCTCTTTCAATAGCGGCCAGTTCGGGTCCGGTCTGTGTTCACGGACCATGATATCTTTCAGTTCTGCTACTTTTTCAGGATACTGGTCCAATATATTGTGCCGTTCCGACGGGTCGGACGCCAAGTTATACAGTTCATAATAGGGCTTGTCGCCGCGGATATTCATGTGGACCAATTTCCACGGTCCTTTGCGTACGGCTTGGCGACCGTTCAGTTCCTGGAATTCGAAATACAGGAATTCATGTTCCTTCTGTCCCTTCCGGTTTTCCAGGAGGGGAAGCATGCTGACGCCGTCCATTTCCTTCTGTTTGGCTTTCGGATGGATGATTTCTTCGAAGGTCGGTAATACATCCCAGAAAGAGCACATAAAGTCGGTTTCCGTATTCGGTTGGACATGTCCCGGCCAGGAAATGATCATCGGGACACGGATGCCGCCTTCGTACAGATCCCGTTTATATCCGCGATAAATGCCGTTGCTGTTGAAGAAATCGGGATCGGCGCCCCCTTCCATATGAGGGCCGTTATCGCTCGCAAAGATGATGATGGTGTTATCATATAAACCTTTGTCTTTTAACTTTTGGATGATCTGCCCGACATAGACGTCCAGACGGTAGACCATAGCAGCGAAAGTTGCATGTGGATGGAACTGCGAACAGTAACCTCCCTTGCGGAAAGCCGGGCTGCCCGGTTCGGTTCCTTTGTAAGGCTTTTCCGGGTACATACCGCGAAATTTCTGTATGATGCTGTCTTCCGGAACGATCAGCTCCGCATGCGGAATGATGGTCGGATACCACATGAAGAACGGTTCGTCCGGATTCATATTGTCCAGATATTCTAGAGCCTTTCCATGAATAAGATCTTGAGAGTAAGTCCCTTTTCCGTACTGTACATTCAGGTTGTTGTCTTCGAGCTCCACTCGTTTGTCGTTGTCCCAGAGGTGGTCGGGGTAATAACTGTGTGCCAGCAATTGGCAATTATATCCGTAGAAAGTATCGCAACCCTGATTTTTAGGATCGCCGGTCGAACCGATATAGCCCAATCCCCATTTGCCGAAAGCGGATGTCTTATATCCTGCATCTTTCATTACTTCGAAGATGGTGCGGGCATCGTCGGGAAGCGGGAACTGTCCTTCCGGATCAAGTTCGAGATTACCGCGTACAGGGGTATGCCCGCTGTGCGTGCCTGTCAGCAGACAAGAGCGGGAAGGGGCACTGACAGTTGTCCCCGAATAACACTGTGTAAAACGCATTCCGCTTTGTGCCAACTTATCGATGTTGGGCGTCTCGAACTTTTCTTGTCCGTAACAACTTAGATCGCCATAACCCAAATCGTCTGCAAGGATAAAAACGACATTCGGTTTCTTGTCCTTATTCTTCTCTGCGTGAATGAAAGGAGTTGTCAGCAAAAGGCCGGTCGAAATTAGAATTGCCTGTTTCATGATATATGTTTTTTGTTAGGATGCTTACAAAGTTATATTTTTTCTAAGGAATAAATGAAAAAGCAATCCGTGAATTTTTTGACAGATGAAAAATCGTACCTTTGTACAGTCGAACAGATAAAAAGAAAAGAACAGTGGCAAAGATAGTGGAAACACCTTTAATGAAGCAGTATTTCGATATAAAGGCAAAACATCCTGATGCAATCCTGTTATTCCGTGTAGGCGACTTTTACGAAATGTATGGCGAAGACGCTGTGACCGGAGCCGAAATACTGGGTATCGTACAGACGAAAAAAGCGAACGGACCGGGGCAAACGATCGAGATGGCCGGTTTCCCTCACCATGCATTAGACAGCTATCTGCCCAAACTGGTGCGTGCCGGTAAGCGCGTAGCTATCTGCGACCAGCTGGAAGATCCGAAACTCACAAAGAAATTAGTGAAACGCGGTATCACCGAATTGGTAACTCCGGGTGTTTCTATCAATGACAATATACTCAACCATAAGGAAAACAACTTCCTTGCTGCCATTCATTTTGGTAAGGATGTCTGTGGAATTGCATTTCTCGATATCTCTACCGGCGAGTTCCTGACAGCCGAAGGAACCGTTGATTATGTGGATAAACTGCTGAATAATTTTTCACCGAAAGAAGTATTGGTCGAAAGGGGTAGCCGTAAACGTTTTGAAGAGGCTTTCGGTCCTCGGTTCTTTATTTTTGAACTGGATGACTGGGTGTTTACTTCGGAAGCTGCCAACGACCGTCTTCTGAAACATTTCGAAACGAAGAACCTGAAAGGTTTCGGTGTCCAGCATTTGAAATTGGGAGTCGTAGCTTCGGGGGCCATCCTGTATTATCTGGATCAGACGCAACACACCCATATTTCGCATATCACCTCTCTTTCCCGTATCGAAGAAGACCGCTATGTACGCCTCGATAAGTTTACGGTGCGCAGCTTGGAGCTGGTCAGCACGATGAACGAGGAGGGGACGAGTTTGCTGGATGTGCTGGACAAGACCGTTTCCCCGATGGGGTCGCGTATGTTGCGCCGTTGGATCTTGTTCCCCTTGAAGGATGTGAAACCGATCCATGAGCGTCAGGACGTAGTGGAATATTTCTTCCGCCATCCCGAAGTGAAGGAGCTGCTGGAAGAGAAACTGGAACAGATCGGCGACTTGGAACGTATTATTTCCAAAGTGGCGGTCGGTCGCGTCTCTCCCCGCGAAGTGGTACAGTTGAAAGTCGCTCTTCGTGCCATCGAGCCGATCAAGGAGGCTTGTACGGCAAGCGATGAGCCGAGCCTTTGCCGTATCGGCGAACAGTTGAATGCCTGTGCCCTGATCCGTGACCGGATAGAAAAAGAGATCAACAACGATCCGCCTTCCTTGCTGAACCGGGGCGGCGTGATTGCGACAGGCGTGAACGCCGAGCTTGACGAGTTGCGTGCAATCGCTTATTCGGGTAAAGATTATCTCTTGAAGGTACAACAGCGGGAAATAGAACAGACGGGTATATCGAGCCTTAAAATCGGTTTCAACAATGTTTTCGGGTATTATATCGAAGTGCGTAACGCCTATAAGGACAAAGTCCCTGCCGGATGGATACGCAAACAGACTTTGGTGAATGCCGAACGTTATATTACTGAAGAACTGAAAGAATACGAAGAGAAGATATTGGGAGCGGAAGAGAAGATACTTTCGTTGGAAGCCCGTCTCTTTAACGAACTGGTGCTTTGTCTTTCCGAATATATTCCGCCTATCCAGATGAATGCGAACCTGATCGGTCGTCTGGATTGTTTGCTCTCGTTTGCCAAGGTAGCTGAAAGTAATCGTTATATCCGTCCGGATGTGAATGATTCGCAGGTGATCGATATTAAGGCTGGCCGCCATCCGGTGATTGAAAAACAGTTGCCTATCGGCGAACCTTATATTGCCAATGATGTCTATCTGGACGATGAAAAGCAGCAGATTATCATTATCACCGGACCGAACATGGCCGGTAAGTCCGCTTTGCTTCGCCAGACGGCTCTGATTACGCTGATGGCGCAGATCGGTTGTTTCGTCCCAGCCGAATGCGCTCGTATCGGGATTGTGGATAAGATATTTACACGTGTGGGAGCTTCGGATAACATTTCGGTCGGAGAATCCACTTTCATGGTGGAGATGAACGAGGCTTCGGATATCCTCAACAACATGTCTTCCCGCAGTCTTGTCCTGTTTGACGAATTGGGACGCGGGACAAGCACATACGACGGTATTTCTATTGCCTGGGCGATTGTCGAATATATCCACGAACATCCCAATGCCCGTGCGAAGACATTGTTTGCTACGCATTATCATGAGTTGAACGAGATGGAGGCTTCTTTCAAGCGTATCAAGAACTACAATGTTTCGGTGAAGGAGGTCAATAACAAAGTGATCTTCTTGCGCAAACTGGTTCCCGGAGGCAGTGAACACAGTTTCGGTATCCATGTGGCCAAGATGGCGGGTATGCCGAAAAGCATCGTAAAGCGTTCCAACGAAATCCTGAAACAGTTGGAAACGGAAAACCGTCAGGAGGGGATTGCCACGGAAAAACGCAAAGGCAGTATCAAAAGCAAGCCTGTAAAAGGGATCGCTTCATCGGCAGACGGCTATCAGCTCAGCTTCTTCCAATTGGATGATCCGGTACTCAGCCAGGTGCGGGATGAGATCAAGAATCTGGATGTAAACAACCTGACGCCGCTGGAAGCCCTGAATAAGCTGAGCGAGATACGAAGGATTATTACTGGGAAATAAAAACGACTACTGGTGTTTATCTGGGGGATCTCCTCACCATAAAAGATAAGGTCTCTCTTATGTCGCATAGGGTATTTATCTGAAAGGTATGTCGAAACAAAATCCTGCATACTGATAGCCATAATTTAAGTACGGATTACACGGAAGTAAAATAATTTATCCGTGAAATCCGTGTCTAAAAGATCGTGATAGATAAAGAGCCTCTCTCTTTTTTTCTTATCTTTTAACAAACCTGGATAACAGGTATGTCTAACAGGAAAGCTATCTTTTTTAGTTTATCCGCAACATGTCCGATACCGATTGCACAGTGGTGTGAAGGACCCGCCTTACTCCATCGGTTCATAAAGGTGCGGGCTCCGCAACTGAACCTGTAGCGGCTGTTCGTGTTTCCTATGTGCAGGGTGGGTCCGTCGGTCGATTCTCCCTCTGCGATAAGTAAAAATACGCCATCATTATTTTCACATACGGAAAGAAAAGTGACAGGTCCCTGTTTGACGCGCATCTGAATGGACAATCCTTTGCCCGGTTTACCGTGATATACGGGTAGCGGTACGAGGCTGACCTTTCCCTCAGCAATGGCGAAATGAGCCGGCCCGTCATGTCCCCATAAAACAACATCGTCATTGAAGTCTATGGCATACGGTTCAGAGAATGAACCTCCGGCATCTAAAAGAGAAAGGAGCTTCATGGCTTGTACGTTCTTTACTTCGCACTCGCCTGCTACCGGGATGCCGCGTCCTGTAAGTAGGGTATTGCCGGCTATTACGGAAGTCACGATATTTTCATAATCGTTTCCTTTCCAACCTTCGTAGTAGTAGGCCATTGAACTGAGGTTGTGGGCTTCGGCCAGTTTATCGAGTGCGACAGAGGTGCGGGCAGCACGATCCAATTCGTATTCTTCACAATGCGGGTCGACTTCAAACTTCATGGAAAATTCCAGACGTTTTGCTGTTCGTTCGTCTTCCGTTACAGCATCCCGGTAAGCTTTGAGTTCGCACATTTCGAGAAGCTCTATGTGAGTGCCGAAAGTGAAGGATTGCCGGGTAATGTCGGTGTAAACGTCCAGCATACCGCAATAATAGTGTCCGAGAATACCCATCCGGTTGTTACGCATCCCTTGTACGGCCCTTACCGCATCGATCCAGTTTTCGATTTCGTTCCATACGTATGGTTCTTCGAGGTAACCGGTCAGGATGTCGTATTTGATGCCGGCACGGTTGAATACGCAGGCAAATTCCGGAGTGGAACAGGCTTGGCAGTGAGCCAGCCATTCGCCGGTCATTTTTCCACGGTCGCCTAATCCGTTGATATAATCGTAATTTATGGCGGCTACGGGTTGTATGTTGAGCAGGATAACCGGAATCTTGATGCGCTGGGCGATCGGAAGGATCGTTGAGGAAAGGGCATAGGTCGAAATAAAGATGAAGAGGATTTCTATGTCTTCACTTTTTAAAACTTCTGCTGTCCGGGCTGCCTTTTCCGGGCTGTCTACCATTCCCCCGTCAATCACGGTTGCCTGTAAGCCGGACATACGTTCTTTTATCATTCTTTGGTAATCCGTCAATCGGGAGAGAAGCCCTTCGAATTGATTCCAATAGGTGTTCAATCCGACTCCGATCAGTCCGACTTTAACTTCCTTTTTTGTTGTATTCATGGTATTCTTCATTATTTATTTTTCTTCACTTTGAAAGTATAAGTACCGGAACCTGTTGTTGCTACGACATACCGATTTCCTTCTTGTTTGCAACTGATTCCGGGGACATCTTCCAATCGTACACCGCTTTCGGTTATTTGTTTCGTGTCGGCAGACGGGAGATAGACGGAGGCTTTGCTGTTTGCCGGTACTTCCACTCGGATGATAAATTCTTTATCGTTGTCTTTCCAGTCGGAAACAATCTGTCCGTAAGGCGATTCGTAGGAAACCTGTGCGTCGCGGACATCACCGACCGGTTCGGGTTTGATGACAATATGCTTAAACCCGAAGGAATCTTCTTTCTGACGGATGCCTCCTAAGCCGCTGAACAACCATTCCATCAGATGACCCAACATAAAATGATTGTTCGATACGAAGCCGTATGCCTGCCAGGATTCGGTGAGAGCAGTAGCTCCGTGTGCCAGTTGCCAACCGTATCCCGGTGTGTCGTACTTGCAGTTCATATCGTAAATGACATCCGAAGCGCCACCGGCTTCAAGGGCACGCAAGACATAGCGGTAGCCGACGTCGCCTGCCGTCAGGGCGTTGTTGCGTCCGCGGATATCGGCTATCAGGTTATCGAATACCTGCTGCCTGTTTTCCGGAGTCGTCAGTCCCATGTAGAGTGCGACGGCGTTTGCCGCCTGGCTGTTGCGGTCGTAGGTACGGGTGGACGGGTTCCAGAAAGTCCGGTTGAAGGCTTGTTTGATCCGGGCCGCCAGTTCCTGGTACTTGCGTGCATCGTCCGGCTTCCCTAAAAGGTTTGCCATTTTCTCCATCAGGGTGACGTCGTAATAGTAGATAGCCGTTGCCGTTACGCCATTGGAGGTCAGTTGCGATTCTCCCGGACTTTCCGGACCGATGTCGAACCAGTCTCCCAAGCCGTAGGCGATAATATGGTTATCGGCTTTCGAGGAAAGGTAGTCGATGTAGCGTTGCATATCCGGATAATAGGTTTCGATCGGGCGCGTATCGCCATACCATTGGTAGATGTACCAAGGGCTGATGACAAATGTGCTTCCCCATTCCGGCGTATCCTTGAAGCCTCCTTCGAATTCGACTAGTTCGGGAGCAATGGTCGGTATCATGCCGTTGGCTGCTTGTGTGGAGCGCATATCGTTGAATGTTTTTTCGTACAGGCGTGCCAGGTTGTAGCGGTATTGTACGGAGTATTGCATCAGGTGCGCTTCTTCCAGCCAACCCAACTTCTCACGATGCGGGCAGTCGGTCAGCACGCTTGCCATATTGCTGCGGATCGCCCAGTCGATCAGTTCGTATGTCTGATTGAACAACGGTTTGGAACAATGGAAACTGCCGACATCTTCGGCCGAATAGCAAGTATGAAGACCGGTGATTTCCGTTATTTCAGGTAGTCCGCCCGGATTGGGTTGTCCGGCGGGAACAGCACCTTCGACCTGCACGTAACGAAAACCGTAGTAGGTAAACTGGGGTTGCCAACTTTCAATACCTTTTCCTTTCGGTGTGTAACCGAACCAGAAAGGAGCGCCGGACGCGCTTTGGTTTACGGTACTGTCCGGATTCAGCAGTTCGGCCGGATAGAGCTTAACCGGATGCGTGTCCTTTGAATGCAGGGAAAGCCGTATGATGCCGGAAAAGTTTTGTCCCAAATCGTACACCCATTGTCCTTTCCGGGTCTTGAAAAGACGGACGGTGGGGATTCGGTCACGTACGGTCAGCGGTGCGGAGCGTTGGGAGAGGAGCCGGGTTTTCCAGCCTGTGTCGAGGGCTTTGTTCCAGGTACGGTCGTCGAAACCGGGTTGCATCCATCCGGTCTGTTCTTTCGTGGCATCGTAATCTTCACCGCCGTAAATACTGCTGTAGGTAACGGGGCTTTCGGTTGTTTTCCAGTCTGTACCGGTTACGATGTCCTGCGTACTGCCGTCTGCATATTCGATTTGTATTTTCATCAAGAGGCGCGGAGCGCCATATGAAGCAAGCAGTTTGAAATAACGTTCCCGCGGGATATTGAAAAAGCCGTTTCCCAACATGACGCCTATTGCGTTTCCGCCTTGCTTTAGCTGTCCGGACAGATCGAAAGTGACATACAGCGCACATTTATCATATTTTGTCCATCCCGGATCGAGAAAGTTGTTACCCACCTTCTCTCCATTCAGGAACATATCGAAATGTCCGAGTCCGGAGACATAGGCGGTCGCTCGTTTTACCGGTTTTTGAACCGTAAATTCTTTTCGGAATTGGGGGAGGCGGTACATACCGATCTTTTTGCCTTTGAGTTCCCGGTCCACGTTGGCCAGTCCGTGCAGCCCTATCGTGACGATTTCGTCTTTCCTGTCTTTTTCCAGTGCAATCCATTTGGCATTGCTCCAGTCTTTTTCCGAAAGAAGCCCCATGCCGAAGGTATGGATACAGCTCCAGCGGGAAGGGCTGTCCTCCTTATCCCAACTCCTTACTTTCCAGTAGTAGGTCTGTCCTGCTTTCAATTCTTTTCCTTTGAAAGGAACAAGGATCGAGGCGGAAGAAAGCGTTTTTCCGCTGTCCCAGATATTTCCATTGCCGGCCTGTAGTTTTTCCGGAGAATCGGCCACTAATATCTGCCAGGCCGATTGTTCGAAGTTCCGTTGTTGTGCCTGTATCTGCCAGCTGAAACAAGGTTGTCCTGTTTCGATTCCTAACGGGTTTTCTTCCTGTTCGCATCGCAGGTTATAAACGGAATGTGTGTCCGCTGCCTGTAGAAAGAAAGGAAAAACCATACATAAGATACAAATGTTTAAAAGTCTATTTTTCATGCTGCCGTCCTTTTTTGAAAAAGGTGCCATGCTTTTCCGGAAAAGCACGCACCCTCTTTTCGTGTATGTTTAATGAATTAATTCAAAATCTTCCATCAGCCCGTAATCCATCATCTGGTATTCTTTTCCGGATATCGGTTTGTCTACGTTTTTCCAATGCCAGGGAGATGCCAGGCCGGGAGCCGGATTCCGGTAATGCGGGCCTAACAGGTTCTTCAAACTGCCGATCACATGTACATCGATCGTGTTGCTGCCTTCTTTCAGGTAGGATGTTACATCCAGTTGCCAGGGGTCGAAGGCGATCATACCGGCTTTCTGTCCGTTGACGTATACTTCTGCTACCGTCCCGTTCCATTTGTTCAGTTTGACGGCATATCTGCCTGTAAGGTCATCGAGGGTATATTCTTTGCTATAGCTCATATCCCATGAGTAGAACGGTTGCTTTTGTTCTTTCCAGCTACCCAGTGTGAACGATTCCTGTGGTGCACCGATGCTCCATCCCTCTTGTTCGGGTACGACCGAGAAGTTTCCGATGATGTAGACCGGTTCTATCTCTGCAAAAATACGCATCGGGTTGATGCTGAGTTCTACCGTATTGCTACCTTTTTTCACCTGTCCGCCTATCGGATAAACGCCGAAAGAACGGTCCAGCCACCATTCACCTGGAAGAGCGTTCACGAGATTTCCGTTGATTTTTACGGTAAATAGTTCGGGGCGTTCGGAAACCAGTTTGATACCGGAATAGTCGAAAGCATCGTTTACCGTAAAATGATAGGAGGCCGTGAAGCCGCCATCCTTAAAGTGGTCGCGGTCGAGGATATTCCGTTTGTATTGTACGGAGGTATTCCAAGGATTGCCGTTGGTGAATCCGTGCGCTTTGAAGGCGATATCGGCGGCACGGGAGAAATGTTGTTTCTTGTAAGTCTTTCCTTTAACCGTAACATCGCAAAAGTCAATTGTCAGAGCATTGTCGCGTAAACGGCTGACGGTGGTCCGGCTTGTTGCCGTCACCGGGCTGCTTCCCGCTTTTCCGGGGCGTTCCGGATAGTTTTTAGGGTTCTTGTCAGAACAGTAAAGCAAGAGGCTTCCTGCCGGTTCGATCCGGAAAGATGTACTTAGTATGCCTTTTTCTTTTGAAGACGGATACGTATAGATTTCCCCGTTCAGAGCATCCATTTCCAACATGGCTTTTCCCTGCGTCGAAAGGGTGCCGTCAACAACTTCATCCATAGAAGAGTTGACGAGAAAAACCAATTCTCCGTCTGCAAACCGGCGACGATGGTGATACAGGTTACCACTGTTGAAAGTAATCCTGAAGTTATCGGAAGAGAAATACCGGGCGATTACATCTTTGGATAGTTCCGGGAGTGATGTGACGGTTGTACCGGTCAACAGTCCGGCCAGTTCGTCATTGACAGCCCCGTCTATCCGGGTGGGAGCGGAGAAGGTTATGATCTGTCCACCTTGTTCTACAAATTGTTGCAAGAGGTTGAAGGTAGGCTTGTTTAAGGTCTCCATCATGGGAGGCAGAACGACAGTCGAGTAGGAGGCATTGCCGACGATGAAACGCCCGTTTTCTACCTTTCCGAGGTCTTTGATGATGTTTTCGGAACCGAGGTCATATTCTACCTGGTTCTTTTCCAAAGTTGTAACAAAAGCTTGGAAATTGGTTCCTATCTCCATGAGTTTCGGGGAACTTCCTGCATGGACGTAATAGCTCCATAAAGTCGAGTTGGGTTCCAGAACCAAAATATCGTTTTTCTGGATGCCTTTGCTCATAACAAATGAAAGGCGTCCGTAATAGTCATTCAGTTCGCGATAGTCGGGCCACCAGGGAGAATGATAGGTGAATACCGGCGGATAGTCGTATTTGCGTGCTCCTGTTAGTGTCATATGGGCTAAATGTTGGTTCATGAAGTTGACCCCGAGTGCATACTCCCAATCGCCTAACCGTTTGAAATCTTTAAAAGTTTCGTCCCAACCTCCACCACCATAAGTTTCGCTGAGGGTACGGTTACAACCTGTTTGGTTGGCGGCACTGCGCAATTCTTTTACTGCACGGATATTGCCGAACTGTGCTTGCGGGTTGGTTTCGTCGAACTGGTTGAACAGCATGTCGATAGCGGGTACCTGATGCCAGGCGTACATTGCCATATTGTCCGGTCCGTCGTTCATTTGCGGCCAACCGTGTTCCCAATAGTGTCCGGTCCATTTCAGGTTGTTCGTCTCGCAGTAGTGGTGCCAAGGTTTGGACCAGCGGTCGACAAACATTTGCAACAGGGTTTCCATATAGTTATGACGTACCTGTTTCCAATTGCCCGTCTCTTCGTCCAGAAGGGGAAGTAGTGGTTTTAGATCGTATCCCCACTGTTTCCGGAATACTTCGAACAAGTCTGGTGTCCAGCGCAAGCCTCCGGGACTGCTGATGTTGGGCTCATCTGTGAAGATACCGAAAACAGATTTGCCAAATTCGTCCTTTATTGTTTTTTCGTATCCTTTCATCGTGAGGTCGATGAACTTTTCAGTCACACCGGGTACGAGCAGGTCTACGTAAGAATACCCTCCGTACCAGTCTGATTTGCCTAAATAGGTCTTTTTGTAGAGGTAATATTCTCCTTTTGCTTTTTTATGCTGGCTCAGGGCGTTCGTGATATCTGCCCATTTGTCCCCTTCTTTTTTAAGGATGATGAAATATTCGTCTGTTTTGTCAGGCAGAAGATCTGTTTTTGTCAACTCAAGTCCTTGTCCTTGGTTGTAGGATTCGGGCATATCTTCGGGAACATGTCCTCCGGCAAAGCCGCTGGGATAGGAGTTTTCATCGTAAATCCAGATGTCCAGTCCCATCTCTTTTCCTTTATCGACGGCATAACGGTAGAGGGAATACCATTCGTCCGACATATATTCCGTGATCATGCCCGGACGGGGATGGATAAACGCACCTCCGCAGCCTGCATCTTTAAAGTCTTTCAGCATACGGTCGATTTCAATTTCTGTAACTTTTCCGTTCCAAACCATAAAAGGGGCTGTACGGTACTCGGATGAAGGGTTGGAAAACTGGGCTTCCAAAGTGGAAAAACTGTCTGTCGTTTCCGCTTTGTTGCCACTGCAACCAGTCGTTCCGAGAGACAGGATACCTCCTGCGACGGTATATATAAAGTTTTTGATAATACGTTGTGTATTCATGGTGCTAATAGTAAAAAGACCTCTACTACAAAAGTAAAGGTCTTTTTGTTAATATGATAATTAATAACCTGGATTTTGTTTGAGCTGGTCATTTAATTGCAACTCGTTATAAGGTATCGGATAAAGCAAATATTCCGGCTTTATCTGATAGGTACGTTCAGGAAGTTCCGTATCAATCGTTTTGATATATTTTCCGTAGGCAGTCATTACTTCAATAGCTTTTCCTGTTCTCAATAAATCATACCAACGATGGTTCTCAAATGCGAGTTCGTGACGTCGCTCATTGGCAACTACCTCGGCATTGATTGTTGTAACAGCAGGTAAACCTGCACGCGCACGTACTTGATTGACATAGGGTGCTGCGTCTCCTGCACGTCCTTGCTCCACCAGACATTCAGCTAACAATAACAGGCAGTCCGCATAGCGGTAAACAGGCCAGTTATCGTCTGTATTTTCTATTTTGGAGTGTGCGTGACGGTATTTATTGATAAATGGATAATTAACTTGATAATCATTGATCTTGGGATCACCGACTTTTAGTACATCAGCTACGACTAAGGCGTTTGCTGCATCCAGTGTACCGACTGCAACAGCGATAGATGGGTCGACACGCAGGTCTCCAGGTTCGTAAGAAGCGATCATTTCCGGTGTCGGAACATTCCAGCCTCCTGTCAGTAACGTACTACAATCCGGAACACCTGTAATAATTTCTGCATTCGTTGTTTTGGGAATAAAGTAGTATAACCAATCACTTTGCTGTCCCTGATCTCCCATTTGATACTGGATTTCGAAAATCGATTCTTTTCCGTTCTTTTTGGATGTGTCATATATATCGGCATAATTGGGAAGTAATTCATATCCCATATTCATGATATCTTTTAACTGCGTTTCCGCTGTTGCATAATCTCGATCTGGCTTTGTCATTAATACATAAGCGTAGAGCATTTTGGCAGCTCCTTTGGTTGCAGCACCATTTTGCGGGAATTTGACCGTCGGAAGTTTCTCTATGGCATCTTTCACATCATCAACGATGGCTGTATAGATATCGTTAACAGATGAACGAGGTAAGAATGCGTTGTCCGCTCCTGTCACTTCTTCCAGATGCAAAGGGACGTCTCCGTAGCATTGCACCAATTGGAAATACATGAAAGCACGGATGAATTTAGCTTCTCCGATCGTTTTATTTTTGAAATCATCGGGAAAAGTCGTCCCTTCAATGCGGTTCAGAATGGTGTTGGCTCTTGAAATGCCCGTATAACATGCATAATACATTTCATTTGTCCATTGGTTCTGGTCATCTACAACAAAATCCGCGATATTTTCACGATACAAGATGTGTAGACCACGGTCTGCTTTATAGCGGGTGTAATGTGTATTGTCGGAACGCATTTCTCCCATCAGGTATCCTTGTCTTGCCGATACTCCCCGTAGAGCGGAATAGGCTCCGTTCACTGCTTGAGTGAATTGCTCTTGAGTTTTAAAGAATGTCGCATCATTCGGATAATATTGAGGCGTCAGATTCAGAAAATCTTCCGAACAAGAAACCAAAGTCAACAATGCAACAACTAAACTAAATATCTTTTTCATGATCTTTCGCTTTAAATTTATAATTTGTTTTTCTGTCAGAATGAAATGTTACATCCGATACTGAATGTTCTTGGAACCGGGTAAGTTGTACGATCTACTCCTAAACCGTTCCATCCCATATCTTCATTCATGGCTATTTCCGGATTCATACCTGGGTATTTAGTGAATGTGACTAATTGCTGAGCTGTTACATATACCCGGAGTTTAGAGAGGTATTGACTCGGTTTAATCGGAATTGTATAGCCCAGAGTGATATTCTTTATGGTCAAATAAGAAGCATCATATACCCAACTGCTATTATTGAAGCGGAATAATTCCGTGGTACCGGCTTTTGTTCTCGGAACCTGTCCGTCACCCGGATTTTCCGGAGAGCGCCAACGATTGGCAACTTTTTTCAATACATTGAAACAACCGTCGATATTCAAGGTATGTTCGTAGTTTGAATTGATAATGTCACCACCTACTTGTCCACTGATCAGAATGCTCAGATCGAAGTTCTTCCAGGAAAATTCATTTGTCATACCATAAATAAAATCCGGATTCGGATCACCAATTTTTACACGGTCATTGTTGTCGATTATACCGTCAGGAACACCGTTAGGACCACTGACATCTTTCATGCGGACCGTTCCGATCTCAGATGAGGCGTGCTTTGGTTGGGAATTAAACTCTTCTTCGGTCATATATACGCCGTCAAATACATATCCCATGAATATACCGATAGGTTCTCCTACTGCTAAACGGTTGAAATCTTCCTGATTGGAATATCCACCTTTTGGGGTGTTGTTTGTTCCCATTTTGGTTATTTCATTCCGGTTGAAGGCTATATTCAAGTTGGTAGTCCATTTGAAATCACCGACAAGATTACGAGATTGCAAAGTGATTTCATGTCCCCATGCTTTGTAATCACCGATATTGGAATAAATGTTGGAAAAGCCGGAAGCTCTTGGAATATCGACTTGATACAAAAGTCCATCGACTTTTTTATTATAATAGTCATACATCAAATAGATACGATCGTTTAGGAAACCGATATCGACACCTAAGTCCAGTTGCTTTGTTTCTTCCCAAGTAAGAGCATTGTTCCCTAAATTACCTAATCCTTTTCCCGGAGCTAAAGAGCCACCTAAGACATAGTTATAAGTGCTAACTCCCGCAATATATCGGTAATTACCAATGTTGTAGTTACCAGTTAGTCCATAACTGGCCCTTATTTTCAGGTAGTTCATAACATTGGTTACTGGTTCCATGAAGGCTTCGTCAGATACAATCCATCCGGCGGATATGGAAGGAAAATTTGCATATTTATTGCCTGCCCCAAAACGGGAGCAACCATCTCGGCGGAATGTCGCCTGGAGTAAATAGCGGTCTTTGAAGCTATAATTCGCGCGTGCGATGACAGAGGCTAATGCCCATTGCTCGATGTTGTTGTCACCGTTTTTTGTAGCACCGGCACCCATCCAAGGAATATCATCACTTGGAAAGTCAGTTGCTGTTAGCTGGTTATATTCGTTGGAATATTTTTGTGCACTATAACCGACCAGTGCATCTATATTATGGTTTCCGAATTTATGGTTATACATCAACATATTTTCGATAGTCCAACTATAGTGGAAGTTGGTGTTGTATTGTCCACTTGCTTTTTGAGGGGGAGCAGTAAACATGGCTCCACCGGCTGTCGAAGGTGTAAAATCTCTATAGTTCTTGGCACCTAAATCGAAACCAGCCTGGAATTTATATTTGATACCGTTCCATATATCCAGTTCTGCAAAAGCATTGCTTAATAAGGCCAAATCCTGTGTTTTACTTGTTTTTTCATGTAAAACACGTATCCAGTTAGGTTGGGGGAACATCCCTGGAGAGTTTAGAGAAAGAATAGGTTCTCCATTTTCATCGTAAGGATTTACAGTTGGGTCAGCCAAGAACGCAGCACTTAATATCTGCCAACCTCCGTCTGTATTTTGGTTGTTTTTGATTTGCAAGGTGGGAGCTATGTTCAGTCCTAATTTTAAGCGGTCGTTTACTTGATAATCATTGTTTGCACGTAAAGAGTAACGTTCGAAATTAGAATTGTACATAACACCGTCTTGGCGGAAGTAGCCTAATACGATAGCTGTATTGAACTTGTCTTTATTGGCTGTCACACTGATACTGTAATTCTGTGTGGCGGCATTGCGTGTCAGTAAGTCATACCAATTGGTACCAGTACCGTATTGGGATGGATTTTGATATTGTTCTGGAACTCCTCCGGTATAACCTTCATATCTGGCAGCATCTTCGTAGTATTCTTTTTTGTATTGGGCAAATTCTTCCCCGTTCATAACATCCGGAGTCTTTAGTCCCTTTAAAGTCTGAATACCGAATGAAGCATTCACATCCACTTGAGTTTTACCTTGTTTTCCTCTTTTCGTTGTGATCAGTACGACACCGTTGGCGGCACGTGATCCATACAAAGAAGTGGCAGCGGCATCTTTCAAGATGGAAAAGGTTTCGATTTCATCCGGATTGATACTGCTTAGGTCCATATTGATAGGGATTCCATCGACCACGAATAAAGGTGAACTACCACCATTGATAGATGCTGCACCACGGATACGGAATCCCATACCTTTACCCGGCTGTCCTGTAGATTGGTTAATTTGTACACCTGCTACCTGTCCTTGAAGTTTTTGGGCAAATTGTCCTACAGGAAAACTTTCTAATTCTCCTGCATCTATCTTGGAAACAGATCCGGTCAAATCCCTTTTTTTCTGTGTACCGTAGCTAACGACAACAAGTTCGTCCAGTTGGTTTACAGTTTCTTGCAGAACGACATTTAATGTTTTCTGGTTGGAGACAGGGATTGTTTTTGTTTCATATCCGATAAAACTGATGGTGAGTATTTGATTGGGGTTAACATCAATGGAAAAATTACCGTCCATGTCTGTAATGGTACCGATGGTGGTGCCTTTGACGGAAATGTTTGCACCTGGTATAGGTTCTCCTTTTGCATCGATAACCCGTCCGGACAGTTTACCGTTCGTTTGTTCTATACCACTGATGGAATCTGTGTTTGCATGAGCTTTTGAAATCACATATCCGGGGCTTAAAAATACTGATAATAGTACAGCTTTAGGCAATAAGTTGCTGTATATCGATTTGATCATAATATTAAAATTTAATTTAACAGTTGAAATACTCTAATTTTCTCTACAAAAACTTTTTAGGTGTGTTATTTACTTCTCTCCATAGGCTAATGATTTAAGATTGCAATTGAATTTGTTCTGGTAGAACTATGAACTATACAGTACGGATAGTTGTAAAAAAGTAGGCTCGATTATCGGTTTTGGCTTATCTGTGGAGGTTATAGGAGTCTTCTGGAAGGGAAAAAGGAGAATATCTTTTTTGAAAGAATATCAATTTGACTAATTTTAATATCATTTTTGAAAACATCTAGTAGTTTTATATAGCTAATTTTGTCACGGTAGCAAACAACAGACAAGAATAGCCTTAGTTCTACCAGAACTAAGGTATTCACAAAAGCATAATTATCTTTTCGGGATATTTATACTTTTCCGGTTTTAGTTGTAACTGATCGTTACCTCTTTTTTATCGTTTTGGGAAAAACTTTTTGCCACATCTTGTATATCCTCTAATGTGAATTTGCCTGTTATCCGGATGACCACATAGTCTGAATCTGTGTCGGCTAGCATGATCATTTCGTTGATTAGGTCACCGTTCTGGACGATGTAGAAAGAGGCGCGTGTATCGTTGTCCTTGACCCGCATCAGTTCTTCATGTGATTTGCTGATAAGGCTGCTGAATTCTTTTCGCATCTGGTCCCGGACTTCCTGCTTGTCGGAAGTGACGATTTGAAGATTGTTTATTTTCCCTTTCAGATTCATCAGGTTGAGGCCACCACTTTCTACATTAGGGATCATGTCGAACATTTTCTTGGAGATGAAGACAGATGTTACATTATCCATATCGGCATATTTTTCGAACAGTTTATCCTGGGCAAAGCACAAGCTGGTGCAACAAAGAAACAGGATCAGGAATATATTCTTTAATTTCATAAGATTAATCGTTTAAATGTTTGTTTAAAATATTGTTTACTTTATCTATCTCCTGCCCGGCGTTATCCACCTGGCTGATGCCTTTGTTGAGGTTCTGCGAGAGTAGGAGTAAAGCCTTTTCGGCAGCGGCGGCGGCATCTTTCGGATTGGTGTAAGTGTCGCTGAGCCGGTCGTGAGCTTGATACGACGATTTGTATTGTAAAAAGCTGATGCACAACAGGATGGAGGCGGCAACTCCACTTAACCAATATAAAGTCCGTCTACGGGTCAATGAACGGGTCTTCTTTTCTTCCGTGGAAGCCCAGGTGTCGATCTGCTTTTCCAGTCTACGGGAAAGTCCTTCGGGTAAAGCTTGTTCCTCTTGGAGGGCTTTATTGATCAGTTCATCTATCTTTTTATCGTCCATATTCATATGTATAATATTTTTCAAGTTGTTCCCGGATTATTTTTCGTGCCCGGGAGAGTAGCACCCGTATGTTGACGGCACTCAGGCCGGTGATCTGTTCTATCTCGTCCATCGAACAGTCTTCGATCCCTCTCAACCGGAGAACTTGCCGCTGATTTTCCGGCAGGCGGTCGATCAGGTGGCGGATTTGCTGTACTTTGTCTTGTCTTTCCAACTCTTCGTCCGGTGAAGAAGCGGTAGAAAGAGTGACGGCTTCGGTGACATCTGCGTCGCGCCTGTTAGCACGAGGTGAGCGAAGGAAATCGAGGCAGAGGTTCTTGACCAGCGTCACGCAGAAAGCTTCCGGATTTTGGATATCGGTCAGTTCATTCCGCCGGCTCCATAACTTATAGTAGGCATCTTGCAGGATATCTTCGGCATCGGCCTTGTTTTCGACCAGCGCATAAGCAATCCGGAAGAGCTTGGGATGGAGGGGAAGGAACAGCCTTTTAAAGTTCTCAACATCCATCTTTGTGGTCGTTTATTACTTTTTCGATGTCAGATGGTTTGATCTTTCCTTTGATGCGGATCAGGGCATCGTCGCCTCCATCGGTTGTCAAGATTACCAGTTCGCGGATGATGTCTTTGTCAATACGTACCATTACTTTCGTGCGGTTGCCCTCTTCGTTGGCATTGACCATTGTTTCGTAATTCGGGTCTTTCAGTTTCTTGATAGCAGCGCGGAGATCGTCTTTGACGGTATTGCCGCATTCCTCGAAAGAAAGGACTTCGATGCTTTTTACACCCATCGTCTCGGTGAACAGGCTGCTTATTTTCATCAGGAACGGGCCGACCGTTACGTGGGTTACGTTTTTTTGCTTGGCAAAGTCGTTGAACAGCTTGTCCATGCTCTGGCTATATCCTGCTTGGCAGAATAGGATGAGGATCAGGATTGCGATGTATTTTTTCATCTTTCTAATGTATTAATCGTTACTTATTCCGTTAGTTCCGGCTCTTCAACGCGCGCTATTGGAGAGCGTTCATTAAGTAGACGGGAACGGAAAAGCTGTTGTTACAAAGAAAGAGAAAAATTTATGATTTTTCCTTACTTTCTGCTATTTCAACGAAATAAACGCTCGAACAAATCAGGAGGACAGCTATTAATTGGGACCAACTGAAGCGATCTTGTCCTAATGCCAGCGAGGTAATGGTTGCCACAATCAGGATCAGGTAACCATAGATGGCCACCAGTGTGGTTTTCAGATATTTTAGTCCGACCGGTATTAACAGGTAACTGATAACGGTCGGGAAAATCAGGACGAATGCCAAGACTGCCATCGGTTTCCAATGGATCGGGAACGTGAAAAGTGTTGCTTCAAATCCTGTAAATCCGGAAACGATGATGGCGGAGAAAGCCGCACCGGAAAAGGTGTACCGCAGCATTGTCATAACTCCTACATGCTTCAATATTCGGTTGCTTGCAATCAGATAGATTGCATAAGCCATGGAACTTAGCAGGCAAAGCAGATTTCCGGTGAAGGCATCGGAAGCCAGGTCGTCGCTTTTCTGTGTCAGGATGCAGAGCAATGCGCCGCCTAATCCGATCAGGATACCGGTTATTTTCATCTTTGTGATTGTTTCTTTAAAGAAGATGACAGAAAGAATGAATACCCAGATAGGTTGTAAACTGGAGAAAATGGAGCTTGACACAGGGGTCGTTTTGCTCAATCCCAGCAAGTAAAAGAACATAAAGCCATAAATGCCGAGCGCCCCCAACAGAAATAAGAGAATCTTTTCCCGGCGGGTGGAAGTCTCCGGTTGGGTGAACAAGCTGATAATCCAAAACGCGAGGGCGGCAAACGTACAGCGCAGGGTTACACCCGTCAGCGGACTTATCCATAATGGTAGGAGATATTTCAACGCATTCATATTCAACCCGCTGAAAGTTTTGGAAATAATCATGTAAATATTGGCTTCTCTTATTTTATTTTTCACGATGCTTGGGATTTTATGTTATACTTGTTTGATGCGGTCGTCGAACAAGAACGAATCTTGTTTCAGGTAGGCCCATGCGGCAGCTATCAGGGCAATGGCCATATTGAAGATGAAAGCGAACTGCTGTGTCTCGATATGGAGCATATCCTTGAGTATGTTTATAATGAAAGGGCAAAGAAGAATGGCCAGATAGTTCATGGCCATAACGAATGCCAGTGCAAGCGTCACTTTTTCAGGAATAGCCGTGCGGGTCGTTTTGTCGTAAGCTATCGGTTGTATGACACCATAGCCTAATCCGGCAAAGATACAACCCAGCCCGATCAACCATTCGGTGCGGGAAACGAGTATAAGCGCCATTCCGACAGAGATCGAGACCATACAGGCAAATTTGGTCTTTTTGCCGAAGAAGGAGACAATTTGATTCAGTATAAATCCCGGCGACATGATAGCCAAGAAAAACAGCGAGATCATAATACCCGAATTACCGCTGGTAAAATGATATTCTTTCATCAGGAAAGGAAGATTGAAGCTGATGATGATCACTAAGTAAGTAGCCAACCCATAGAACGACATGATCTGCATCAGGTGGGGAATCTGTATACCGAACTTCCCGAAATTGCTATCGGCAGGCCTTTCCGTTCTCCGGCTAGTGGTGTTTATGCCTATACCGGGATACGGTGAAATATTCTTTTTCAGATAGAACGAGAGAACGATCGAGATCAGCGGAAACAGGTAGACGACAAACGGCAAATGCCAGTTCACCTCTGCCAGATACCCCGTCAGAACGGTGGCCAGCACTAACGTTATATTCGTAATGGCGGAACTGAGCCCGAACTGTTTCGTACGGTATGTTCCTGTAAAAAAGCGGGAAATCAAACCGGTGGAAAGCGGCACGATCAATCCGGAACCGATCCCCAATAATGCGCTGACTGTTATCAGTTGCCACATTTTTGTGGAAAGCATGTACAGGATGCCGCTCAACGAGAAGATCACCAGTCCCACTTGCAACAGAAGGACATTATTGATCTTTTCCGTCAGTTTGCCCGACAGGATGATAAAAGGGATGATCAAGAGGGAAGGAAGTGATGAAAGCATCTGTATGTCCAGTTCTGTGGAATGCGGAAAGATTGCAGAAAGTCTTCCTAAGATTGGGGAGACAGCCAGGCCGGGCAGTGCATTCAGTGCCGATATCGACCATATGCCTATTAGCGTGATAAGAGGAATCGTCCCCTGTCCGGTCTGTATTCGCATAATCGTTTCGTTACATCATTTTTTATTGTATTGAAACAATCCCGAATAGTGAAAGTTCATTGTTTTAATAAACCCCAAATATCGTATGTTTAACGAAAAACGCAGAACAATTGCGGATAGTAGCTGTTTTTGCCATACAATCGGCCGAAACAAGTCGATAGCGCCATTATTAATTAAAAACAAAAAGACATGGAAGATTCTAATTTCAGAAAAGGTGATGCCAAGACAGCAATCTTTGGCTCGGAAAAGATGCTACAAGCCTCTCCTGTAGACAAAATCCCTGATGGTCCTACCACCCCGGAAATCGCGTATCAGATGGTTAAAGACGAAACGTTTGCACAGACACAGCCCCGCTTGAACCTGGCGACATTCGTAACTACCTATATGGACGACTATGCAACCAAACTTATGAACGAGGCGATCAACATCAACTATATCGATGAAACGGAATATCCGCGTATTGCCGTTATGAACGCCAAATGTATCAACATCGTAGCCAATTTGTGGAATACTCCCGAACAGGCAAAATGGAAAGCCGGTGCATTGGCTATCGGTTCGTCCGAAGCATGTATGTTGGGAGGTGTCGCAGCTTGGTTGCGCTGGCGTAAGAAAAGGCAAGCCGCCGGTAAGCCTGTGGATAAGCCGAACTTCGTTATTTCTACCGGATTTCAGGTTGTATGGGAAAAATTCGCCCAGCTTTGGCAGATCGAAATGCGTCAGGTGCCTCTGACATTGGAGAAGACTACGCTCGATCCCGAAGAAGCATTGAAGATGTGTGATGAAAATACAATCTGTATTGTGCCGATCCAAGGGGTTACATGGACAGGTCTGAACGATGATGTGGAGGCTTTGGATAAGGCACTCGATGCCTACAATGCAAAGACCGGCTACGATATTCCAATTCACGTGGATGCTGCTTCCGGCGGTTTTATCCTCCCATTCCTGAAACCGGAATTGAAGTGGGACTTCCGTTTGAAATGGGTTCTTTCCATCAGTACGTCCGGACATAAGTTCGGTCTGGTTTATCCGGGCCTGGGTTGGGTTGTTTGGAAAGACAAGTCATATTTGCCCGACTCCATGTCATTCAGTGTAAATTATTTGGGAGCCAATATCACACAGGTAGGTCTGAATTTCTCCCGTCCTGCCGCCCAGATCCTCGGACAATATTACCAATTTATCCGTCTCGGGTTCGAAGGGTATAAAGCAGTTCAGGAAAACAGCATGGCGGTTACCCAATACTTACATGATCAGATCGGTAAGATGGCTCCGTTCGTGAACTACAGCAACGAAGTCGTGAACCCGTTGTTTATCTGGTATCTGAAACCGGACTATGCGAAAAAAGCGAAATGGACCCTGTACGACCTGCAGGATAAACTGAAACAAAGCGGTTGGATGGTTCCTGCCTATACATTGCCAAACAATCTTGAAAACCATGTCGTGATGCGTATCGTTGCCCGTCAGGGATTTAGTCGCGACATGGCTGACCAGTTGCTGAATGATATCACAGGAGCTGTTGCGGAACTTGAAAAACTGGAATATCCGACTCCTACCCGTATCGCACAGGATAAGAATCAGGAAGTGAAAGGTTCTGTGTTTACTCATACGGGTATGCCCCATAAAAAGAAATGATCATGAGTAAAACAATTTCCGTTTCACAGATAAAAGAAGCGGCACAGGAGGCTTACGAGCAGTTCAAGGATAATACGGGTGGCAAGAATGCTGATTACATCCCTTATCTGGCTAATATTGACAAGAACTTGTTCGGTATCAGTATCTGCCTGTTGGATGGCAGAACCATTACGTTAGGGGACTCTTCCTACTGTTTCGGGATCGAATCCGTTTCGAAAGTACATACGGCTATCCTGGCACTTCGCCAGTACGGAGCCGAGAAAGTGCTGAAGATGATCGGTGCCGATGCCACCGGTCTTCCTTTCAACTCCATCATGGCGATCTTGTTGGAAAATGACCATCCTTCCACTCCGCTGGTAAATGCTGGTGCGATCACGGCTTGCAGTATGGTACAGCCGCTCGGTAAGTCCGACAAGAAGTGGGAAGCCATCGTTTCCAACATCACCGACCTTTGCGGGAGTGCTCCGCAATTGATCGATGAACTGTACAAGTCAGAGACTGCCACCAACTTCAATAACCGTTCTATCGCCTGGTTACTGAAGAATTACAACCGTATCTATGACGATCCGGATATGTCGCTCGACCTGTATACTCGCCAGTGTTCGTTGGGTATCACAGCCGAACAACTTTCCATCGCCGCAGCAACGATTGCCAACGATGGCGTGAACCCGGTTACAAAGAAACTTGTCTTCGACGCTTCTTTGTCGCCTAAAATCACATCCTTAGTGGCTACGGTCGGTTTCTATGAACGTACGGGAGACTGGTTGTACACTTCCGGTATTCCTGCCAAAACGGGTGTTGGCGGCGGTGTCATGGGGATCATGCCCGGACACTTCGGAATCTCCGCCTTTGCGCCTCCATTGGATAGCTCCGGCAATTCGGTGAAAGCACAATTGGCGATCAAATATATAATGAATAAACTGGGGCTCTCCATTTTTGGCAGTACCCGGTTTACAATCACCGGTTAAAACGGTTTATTCTTTTAGTTGACGAGCCTCCACTCCCCTGAAATAATAGGGAGACGGGAGGCTTGTTTTTTTGCGGGAATAGTTTTTCATTTTAATCTTGCATTTTGTTCGGCCTGACGGTTTTTGTTTGACAACAGAAAGTATGTGATAGGCAACTTGTCCGGTTATTGCTTCTGTTTTGTCAGCCTGAGTAGGAAAAGCAAAGAGTTGCGCAGTATTTTGGCGATGACGACCGTCTTCATGGTAATAGATCGGCAAATAAATGGGAAAAGTACGTTTTATATTCAAAAAGAAGAATATTTGAATTCTTTCATCGCCAGACCTGCCAATTGTTAAATAACTTGTTTTTTACAATAAGTAGTCTTGAATTTATTTGTCTGTTTGAGTGGAACCGGCCGGTTTGGCTTCTGATGCTTGTCCGGAGGAGACGGGATGCGTTTGATTATAATAATTTTCTTTTTTCTTGTTTGCCGATTGTACTAGGCTCGTGACATAGACCGTGAAGATCGGGAACATCATCATGCCGAGAGCGGCCAGCAGGACCGACAAAATACGCCCTGTAGGCGTGATCGCGATGATGTTCGAACCGACAGTCGTCACGTCCATGAAAGCCCACCAGAGGGCGTCGTTGTAATCCTTTACTTCAGGGTTCACCTTCTGTTCGATCACGAAAAAGATCAGGCTGGAGAAATAGACCATTGCCAGCAACATCGTCAGGTAGGAGACGAAGAGTCCGGAGGCCCGGTTCGAAGTTAGCCAGCCGACGACGATCGCCAGTGCCCATCCGCTGCGTACGAGCGGGATGAAACGTAGGAAATAGGTCACTTCGGCCGAGAAGGTGAAATCGTAGTAATTGATAATATTAAGATAAGGGATCGAAACCAGCAGGAAGAGGAAATGGGTTTGCAAATAATGAATTTTATCTTTTGACAGGAAAAACTCCAATATGAAATCGGCGATGAAGAACATGCAGATCCAGAACTGCGTTTTCAGATACGAAGTCTGAGAGATGAACGGTATGTTGTTGAACGTGTCGATCGAAATATCCACAATCAGGAAAAGCGAGAGTAGCAATATCATCACATGAAGCACTCCGTAAATGCCTCGCTTTTCATAAAAAAAGTCATTGAATGCAGTTCTCATTGTCTTTTAATATTTGGTATTTATTTTGTAAATCATCATTTACATTTTATCCGATGAAACAGCAAAATGACACCTTTTGTTTTTAACACTTGTCTGTTAATTAACCAAGTTTGACATCCTGTTGACAAACTAACACAAAAACGAGTTGTTATACTGTCAATACAAGCAAAACAAAATTCACATTTTAATAGTAAAATTCATGGCAAATATTGGAAAAGCAGTAAAACTTGGAGTATTTACTCTTGCGATTATGAATGTCACGGCAGTCGTCTCGCTCCGCGGGTTGCCTGCTGAGGCTGTGTATGGACTGAGTTCAGCCTTTTATTATCTGTTTGCGGCAATCGTGTTCTTAATTCCTACCTCGTTGGTGGCAGCTGAGTTGGCTGCCATGTTCCAGGATAAACAGGGCGGGGTATTCCGATGGGTAGGAGAGGCCTATGGAAAGAAATGGGGTTTCCTGGCTATCTGGGTACAATGGATCGAGAGTACGATCTGGTATCCGACCGTATTGACTTTCGGTGCTGTATCCATCGCCTTTATTGGGATGAACGATGCGCACGATATGACGCTGGCTTCAAACAAAATGTATACGCTGGTTGTCGTATTGATTATTTACTGGCTCGCTACGTTTATCTCTTTGAAAGGTCTGAGCTGGGTAGGTAAAGTGGCTAAAGTGGGTGGCATCGTCGGTACGATCATCCCTGCTGCCTTGTTGATTATCTTAGGTATCGTGTACCTGGCTTCCGGCGGTCATTCCAACATGGACTTCCACAGCAATTTCTTCCCCGACTTTACGAAGTTCGATAACCTGGTGCTTGCTTCCAGTATCTTCCTTTTTTATGCCGGTATGGAAATGGGCGGTATTCATGTGAAAGATGTCGAAAACCCTTCCGTCAATTATCCGAAGGCCGTGTTTATCGGTGCGCTGATCACGGTGTTGATCTTCGTGTTGGGAACATTTGCATTAGGTATCATTATCCCGCAGAAGGACATTAACCTGACTCAGAGTTTGTTGGTCGGTTTTGACAACTATTTTAAGTTTATTCATGCTTCTTGGCTGTCGCCGGTTATCGCAGTTGCATTGGCTTTCGGCGTGTTGGCAGGCGTATTGACATGGGTGGCCGGTCCGTCAAAAGGTATCTTTGCCGTTGGCAAAGCCGGTTATCTGCCTCCGTTCTTCCAGAAAACAAATAAGTTGGGTGTGCAGAAAAATATCCTGCTGGTTCAGGGCTTGGCTGTTACATTCCTGAGCTTGTTGTTCGTGGTTATGCCTTCCGTACAAAGTTTCTATCAGATTTTGTCACAGTTGACAGTTATCCTTTATCTGATTATGTATATGCTGATGTTCTCTGGTGCAATCGCATTGCGTTATCGGATGAAGAAAGCCGGTCGTCCGTTCCGTATCGGTAAGAGTGGCAACGGTCTGATGTGGTTTATCGGCGGCCTTGGTTTTTGCGGTTCATTGCTTGCCTTCGTACTGAGTTTTATTCCGCCCAGTCAAATTTCTACAGGTAACAATACCGTTTGGTTTGCCGTGCTGATTATCGGCGCTATCGTGGTGGTAGCCGCTCCGTTCATTATCTATGCTGCCAAAAAACCGTCTTGGGTGGACCCGAATACTGCCTTTGAACCGTTCCATTGGGAAGTCGACAAACAGGTAGAAGGAACTGCTGCGACTACTACAAGTATAGCTTCTGAAACAACGGCTTCCGCTTCTAAAACATCGGATCGCAACACTGTAACCGGCATATCTTCTTCCGGAACGTCAGGCAAGATCTAACCGTCAGGCTTGCTCCGGCCTAAGCTGGTGAGCGTTAAGGGCAGAGACCGGAGTGAGAGATAAATTATTATTTTCCTGAAAATATTATTGATTATAGAATGAAACAAGGGTAGTTCACAATGTATGGACTGCCCTTGTTTATTTAAGAGACTAGTATCAGGAGATGTGAGTGCTCAAACAGTTACATATTGGGGGTTCCGTAGCTTGACGAGTGCATGGGATATGATACATTCAGTTACAAGTTCATCATGCATAAATATTTTTGTAAATGAGAAGTGAGATGAAAAGCGGCCCCGTCCTGGTTAAATTTGAATAGAGGTGTGTTGTTGGCGATAAGTTGAGAAGGGATAAAATGGGCGGGGCGCTTTCATATGTCTTTTGAGTGGCGATATTCGGCTGTTACACCTGACATAACCGAACATAAAATAAAACTTACATTACAGAATAGTATTTTTCATATTCCCTTCAACAGGAAGCCATTCGCTGGTACTTACATTTTCGAGTGTGATGTCTTTACCGTTGAAAAGAAGGTTGTAGATATATCTTTTTCCTTTTTCCCACTTCGTATTGGCGGGAATTTTATATTTGAATGTCGTTTCGTTGATGGTGAAGAGCACTTCCACATCTCCGTCTGTTCTGATACGCGATGTGGGAATTACCATTAGTTGTTGCGGCTCGTCCGGTATCTTTTTCAACATGCGCGGAGTATTCAGTTTCAGTCGGGTAGAGGCATTTGTCCCGGCACATCCGCCGATATTTCCGGTTTTAATGTTCATCTTACCCCTGAAGCAAAGAGCTGTACCGCCGGCTTTGTTTCCGATCTGTATCGCATGGAGTAGGAAGCAGCCTTCTGCTTCCGGTGTCATTCGCAGTTGGAAGCTCAGGAGCGAAAGCGTATGATTCATGTTAAGCAACGCGACTGGGGAAATCTGGTTGACCGCTCGTTGCCCGCTGGCCTGTATCCCGTACATGTAATCTTTCGTCAGGGAAGCGTCTGGCGATATGCGGACCGGGATATTCTCCGGGTCGAAATTAACCTGCGACTGATACGGGTAATAGGCATAAACGGTGACTGGTTCCTCGTTCAGATAAATATCGGGTGACTGGCGCCAGTTCAGCTTGTTGTTTACCAGAAAGGCTTCAGCCCGCACGTTTTTGTAATCCGGATTACTATCGTAGATGTTGCCGGTACTTTCCGAGACGACATGCAACCCGATGACCGATCCTCTTGTAAATTCTTGCATAAAATTAGGAGACTTTGTTGTCAGCACCTTTGTTATTATTCTTAAAGGTTGCTCTTTCATGCCTAAATTTTCAATGAGTCCCGGATCGTAGTCGTTTGTGCAACTAAAAATACTAACCGCCGTTATCATAAATAGTAGTAATTTATTCATTCTTTGTATTATTTTTGTGAAGTGATTGCAGGTACAAAGATCAGTCAGTTTGGAGAGGTAGAGGGTGCATTCGGTATAAAACCACGATGAAATCGTATAAAACCACGAGGCGCAAATTATCTACAGGCATCAAATTGTCTACTAATGGTTCAGATCAACTATTTAATGCTTCAATTTGTTTACTTGATACGAGGGATATATTATGTTGGACAAAATTCAGTTTTTATTAAGCTTACAGATCATCGGATTCTGTATCTTCGGCGGAGCTACCCTATTGCTCCGGGCCGGTGATAACCGGGCGAAAAGGATATTAGGGTGGGGTATGTTTTTGTGGGCTTTTCTGGCTGCCATAAGGTTGTCTGTGAATCTTTACCTGCATAAACCGAAAGAGGCTTTCCATCCGGATATATTGATTATGGGTGCTTTGGTAACGGCAACGCTTGCTTGTTATGTGATTGAGGTCTTACGGCCCGGGTTTCTTACCTGCAAACGTTTTTTCTTGTTTATCAGTCCGGTTGTTTTTGGTGGACTGGCTTACCTGACTTATCGTTTGTCGGGAGGTGAAATTCATACCTACTATTCAATAAGGGAGGTTTTCGAATACTTGAATATGGATGTTTTGCTTCGTATGACAGTCTTTCTGCTGACTTTGTTTTATATGATTCTGCCCGTTTATCTGATAGCAAGGTACAGTAAAGACTTCAATGTTTTTTTAGCAGAGAATGTTTCCGATCCGGAAGAATATGATTTGGAATGGTTAAGGAAAACCATGATAATTTTGATTGTTCTGTATGGTTTCTATCTTGTCTTATTGCTGACCAATACACCATTGATGTATGTGATCGACAAAACAGTCCTGTTGTTCGTTTGGTATTATTTCTTTTATAAGGCGCTATTTCTGAAGGTAGTTGTTTTGGAGCATTCTTTTAAAAGCGGATGGGATCTTCCGTATCAAGAGGACGACAATGACGATGATGAACACAGGGTTCTCAGTAAACGCTATGCAGAGGAAGTAAGTGCATGGTTTGAAAGAGAAAAACCGTATCTTCGCGAAGATTTACGTCTGACGGATTTGCAACGGATCTTCCCTATCAGCCGTTCTTATCTTTCCCAATTGTTTAACCGGGAGTTGGGACAATCGTTCTCCGATTATGTCAACCAGTTCCGGATCGAGGAAAGCAAGCGCTTGATGGATGCCGAGCCGAATGCCAGTATACAGGAGATTGCCGAACGTTCCGGATTCCATTCGATCAGTACGTTCCGGCGGGCTTTCCAGAAGTGTACGGGCATGATCCCGTCGGAGTATAAGAATAACAAATAAATACATAACGATCTTTATTCTATCATGGACACTGTTCAAACTACTACTGCCAGACCGCATATTGTTTGGCTGGATGTTCTTCGTCTTGTCGCCATCTTGATGGTGATTGCCATCCATTGCACTGATCCGTTTAACGCTTCGCCTGAATCGCGTGCCAATCCGGAGTTCAATTTCTGGGGTTCTGTTTATGGCTCCATGCTGCGTGCCAGTGTGCCGCTTTTTGTGATGATGACCGGATTTCTTTTGTTGCCGGTCAGGCAAGAGGCTTCTGCCTTTTATAAGAAACGCATTCCACGTGTGTTGTTTCCATTTCTGATCTGGTCTGTTTTGTTTGATCTGGCGCCCTGGTTCATCCAGTGGATAGGAGGCAGCCCGGAACTGGTGACGGACTTTTTCCCTTGGGAACCGAACCCTTCGGCCTCGTTTGTAGAGGCGCTGAAGACGATCGCTTTGATCCCTGTAACCTTTACGGTCTATGCGACGCCAATGTGGTATATCTATGTGCTGATAGGACTTTATCTGTATATGCCGGTCTTTTCCGCATGGGTGGAAAAGGCGTCGGATAAGGCGAAGCGTATGTTTCTGGCGTTTTGGTTTATTTCGTTGTTTATCCCTTATCTGACGGAGTTTGTTTCGCATTACCAGTTCGGAACCTGCTCATGGAATTCATTCGGTCTATTTTATTATTTTGCCGGTTTCAACGGCTATTTGCTGTTAGGACATTATTTAGGGAAAAGAACGGATTGGTCGCTTGGCAAGACTTTCTCGGTGACGGTTCCGCTGTTTTTAGTTGGCTATTTTATTACATTAGCCGGTTTTCGCTATATGACATCCGATCCGAACGTGAGCGAGGAGGGGATGGAGTTGTTCTTTACTTATTGTTCGCCTAACGCATTGTTGATGACGGCTGCCGTTTTCTTGTTGGTACGGAAAGTACGGATTACTTCGCCGGTTATTTGCCGTGCCCTTGCCAATCTGACCAAATGTGGTTTTGGCTTGTATTGCGTGCATTATTTCTTTGTCGGTCCTTCCTATATGTTCGCGCAGTGGATTGGAACACCTATTCCGGCCTTGGTTCCTGTTTCGACCATTCTTACCTTTATTTGTTCATGGTCATTTACTTATCTGGTGAGTAAGTTGCCACATGCGAAATATATCATAGGCTAAGGTGCTTTTTTATTGTTCGGCTGTTTGTACAAATGATGTTAAATAGACATTTGAGGTGAATAACGTATCTGTTTTACCTCTATTTTTGTGTTGTAAAACATAATTGTGCAATACTAATGCGGGTGTGTTTTGCATGAGTCGTTTTAAACAAAAAGAGAGAAGCTATGAAGAAGTTTTTTAGAAAGTGCCTCAGATGCCTTGAAATATTAGGTGAATATGGAATGCAGAAATATGGTATGAAATAAGAGGTAAATGTGTGTTTGGTAGGGAATGTCGGTACGGCATTCCTTTTTTTATTAGAAATGATGTTTTTCTATATAATGTAAAAGCTTGGCGGTGCGTTAAGCGTGGGGGTAGAATAGTTTTGACACCGCCAAGAATGCTTATTTGGATGAAGGAGAGGAGAGGCGGTAACTGACGAATGCGACGCGCCTACTATCCGGAGCCCAGGAATTGACATTGATTGTGCCCTGTCCTCCGAATAACTTGACTAATGTTTTTGGCTTTCCTCCTGTGGCTGGCATAATCCTAAGTTCAACGTTCTTATTGGGAAGATGCTGCCCCGGTTCCAGATCTCCTTTATAATAAGTGATAAAGATAACGGATTTACCGTCAGGCGAGACATGAGGAAACCAGGAATTGCGGGTTTCGTCAAACGTCATCTGGGTTTGTTCGGAGCCGTCTTTCTTCATTCTCCATACTTGCATCAAACCCGTGCGTACGGAATTGAACCAGATATATTCTCCGCAAGGGGAATATTCGGGACCATCGTCCAATCCTTCTGCTGTCGTCAGCTGTCTTTCTTCTCCTCCTTCAACTGGAATAACGTAAATGTCATAATTGCCTTTCCGGTCGGCACAATAGGCAAGTTGCCGTCCATCCGGGCTCCATCCGTGTAGGTAGCTAGGAGCAATCGGGGTGATCAAGCGAGGTGTCCCTCCTTGCATCGGGAGGGTATAGATGCGTGATTTGCCGTCTTCTTTCGTCCCGTGGCTGATAGCTATCTGCTTGCCGTCGGCAGCTATGACATGGTCGTTGTTGCATCGGGTGGCAAAGCCAGTGTTTATCATTTCAGGTTCGCCGGGCGAATCGGGGGAGAGTTTGTACAGTTTTCCCCCGCTATTATACACGAGCCACTGGCCGTCGGGTGTCCAGTTTGGAGCTTCGACACGGTAGGGGAATTCTTTGACTACGGTGCGCCTGCCGTTTGTTACGTCCAGTACTTCCAATATGCTGGTTACGTCGTTTTGTTGGGCGGATGCGAGCGACGTGAAAGCCGCTAAGAGAATCATACAACAGGTTTTCATAATGATTGAGAATTAATATGCGCTGAAAGATACTAAAATTAGCCGGGACGATAATGACCGTAAGGGATTAATTTTTTCTTTTCCTTGGTTTTCTTTAGGTAGCATTGATCCAGAAGCTGGGTGCGGATTACTATTTTGTGCACTACCCTGAAATTGTGGTCTATCAAGATAATGCCTCTTGTCCGGGCGCTTTCGGTGATGTGCATACGTATTTCTTCTGCAGCAATAGGAGAGGCCGTTGAACGGTTCGTCCAGCAGGAGATGGCCAGCTTTGCTGTAGAGGATAAGTTTGGTCACTTTCTAATATTCCATAGAATGTGATAGGAGTATCTATAAAACAACAGGTGTGCTGTTGATTAAGTATAGACAGCGCACCTGAAAATGAAAATTATTTGTAAAGAGAAGATTTTACCACTTATTATACAGCACCACTTCGCGAGTACCGCGTACGCTCATAGTCGGAAACCAGAGATCTTCTACTGTCAGACCGCATTCGTCGACGGCTTGCAGGCAATATTCCAGTTTGCCGAAATCGGCATCGACATTGTTTGTCCCAAAGGTGAACTTGATTCCACGCTCTTTCGCTTTGCGGATGATGTCGAAGCTTGGAATTTTGTAGCGTGCGTTGATTTCGAGTGCAATGTTATGTTTTTTCAATACATCCAGGACGCGGTCGATACGCTCATCGGTCCAGTATTTGGCATACTCTGCATTCAACTCTTCCGGCAGGAAGGTAGGATTGGCATAGATGTCGGCCGGCTCATTGGTAAGGATCTTGACGGTCTGGTCCACCAAGTGATCCATATATTGTTCTTTGGTAACACCGTCGTAGTGTACCTCTTCGGGGCGGTATATCCTTGACAGACGTCCTTTATGGTCCACAATGGTCATTCCGTCGGTAAAGAGATAATCGAATACGCCTAAAGCCTTCTGAGAGAAGGTGGCTGTCCACTTACGGCCTTCACCTTGCACACCGCGCAGGAATGGCATGTCTTTTACTTCGTTGTAGTATTCGTACACTTCCTTGTCATCGGCAAGCATACGGCCTACGCCACCCTCACCGGCATTGGGAGCCACACCGTAGTTGATACCGTAGTTCATTGACATGGCGTGCGCCATCTCCTTCGTCAGGCCGCCTTTCAAATGCACGTGGTAATCTATCACGGGGAAGTTTTGCTGCTGGAAACGGATCACAGCATCGTTCTGTTCGTCTATCCGTGGCATTGTATCTGCCTCATTGACCGCGTCTTTTTTCAAGCGGGTCATGTTGAGGTTACGAAAGGCTACATCACCGCTCATACCTTTTAGTGCAATAGAACCGTGGCTGAGCAAGCGCCCGGCATACTCTTTTGTACGATAGGGGTGTTCGGGTTCGGTATAGCATACTACTACCGTATCGTTTATGGCAATCATTATGTTATGCCCGCGTACAGCAATTTCAAAGTCGAACCACTTCCCGTCTTCAGCTAATGAACGGTAGAGGTTACGCACGGATGTGAGGCTGCCGCTTTTACGTGTGCCGTCGATGGCTCCGTTCCGGAATGCTACCTCATAGCCTGATTTCCCGTCGGTATGATGGAACAACAAGGCCGCTTCCGCATTTTCCCCGGTGAGAGCTTGCCCGGTAAGTATAAAGTTCTCATATTCTCCTTCAGCAAACCAGGTCGATCCGGCTGTCACGGTTATTTCATTACCGTCGGCAGTTCCCATTTCGGGACTGCTGAAACGGTCTAATGGTTCTGCAACGTTGTATCGTATGCAGCTGGTAAGCCCTAAGATACTTATCAAGGCCACTATTAATACTGTACTGGTTTTATCAATCATAATGTATTTTGTTTTAGGTAATTACACATTAAAGCGGAAATGCATGATATCGCCGTCCTGAACGATATATTCTTTTCCCTCGACACTCATCTTTCCGGCTTCTTTTACAGCAGATTCCGAACCGTAGGAAATATAATCCTCATATTTGATGACTTCGGCGCGGATAAAGCCTTTTTCGAAGTCGGTATGGATCACACCGGCACATTGCGGGGCTTTCCATCCTTTATGGAAAGTCCAGGCACGACATTCGTCGGGACCGGCGGTCAGGAATGTTTGCAGGTTCAGGAGTTTGTAAGCGGACTTGATCAGACGGGCAACGCCGGATTCTTCCAAACCGATCTCCTGTAAGAACATCTGGCGTTCTTCGTAGGTGTCGAATTCGGCAATCTCGCTTTCGATCTTGGCCGCTACGACCAATATTTCAGCTCCTTCGTCTTTTACGGCTTCGCGGACAGCATCCACATATTTATTACCGTTGACTGCGCTTGCTTCATCTACGTTACAGACATACATTACCGGTTTGTCGGTCAACAGGAATAGATCGTGTGCGATCTTCTGTTCGTCTTTCGTATCGAAAGAAACGGTGCGGGCACTTTTACCCTGTTCCAGTGCTTCCTTATATTTGCAAAGTACTTCGTAAGCGATTTTAGCCTGCTTGTCACCGCCTGTCTGAGCCTGTTTCTGCACTTTGGCAATACGGCTGTCAATGGTTTCCAAGTCTTTGATCTGCAATTCGGTGTCAATGATTTCCTTGTCGCGAACCGGATCGACACGGCCGTCCACATGAACAATATTGTCGTCATCGAAGCAACGCAGTACATGCAGGATTGCATCTGTTTCGCGAATATTGGCAAGGAATTTGTTTCCCAGCCCTTCTCCTTTGCTGGCGCCTTTTACAAGGCCGGCGATGTCTACGATTTCCACCGTAGTAGGGATAACACGCTGGGGATGTTCGATTTCTGCCAGTTTGTTCAAACGTTCGTCCGGTACGGTGATCACGCCGACATTCGGTTCGATCGTACAGAACGGGAAGTTAGCAGACTGTGCTTTTGCATTCGATAAGCAATTGAAAAGAGTAGACTTTCCTACGTTGGGAAGTCCTACGATGCCACATTGTAATGCCATTCTATTTTGTTGTTATGATTTATTCAAACTTTGTTTCCAGACTGCAAAGATATACAATCTTTTGTATTTATGTTGCCGGATACAGGCGAACCGGATATAGAAAATATTGTTTGGGCGAATAAGCGGGAGAGGAATTTGAGTCTTTTAATAATCCAGTATGGCCCGAACCTGCCGCTTTTCCTTTTTGGGGCATATAGCGAGGCGGCTGTTTGCCATATTGAATGCTACTCCCAGATCGATCACGCTGTTGTCTTTGCACCAGTATTCCTCGTCGTATAAAAAAGTTCCTTGATACTTGGCGAGGAACATGTTGAATTCCCGTTGCCTGGTGTGCAGTAATACCAGATTGAGCATATCCGGCAAATGCCAATTGTCTAAGGTCCCTTCGGAAATGGACTCGCAATAGATCAAGGCATCGAAATAATCGAGTGTCTGTTCCCGTATCTCCATTACCGAACCTTTATAAGGGGCTATATCGGGTTCTATATGCTGACCGGGAGAATCTGCTCCAGCCTGTATGATCACGCCGTTTGCATAGAGATCTCCGACTGCCGGAACCCGGAAAGGGGGAAGATGGATACCTTGCGCGATCTTATATCCTTTTTCGGGGTAATAGTAAGTGAAATGGCTCAGTGATGTCGTGAGGCGGATGGAACGGATGTGGCTGGCTTCATCCGGGATAGCGATTGAAATACCCCGATTCAGTATCTCTGTATCCGGTGTTATGTAACGATACAAGGGGAACTGTCCGGATGTGAATTCGAACGCTGCTTTTTGTACGGATACCGGAAGATTGTCAGGGAATATGAAATACATAATTTTCCAATTGCTCCATCTGTCCCCCTAAGACGGAAAATATAATAAAAGCGTGGGAACTGCCATCTATCCAAGCAAGAGGTATCGCCAAACACCTATCCAGCAGATAGACAACAGCCCACGCTTGATGTTTATATATTATGTATATATATACAAAAAACGTGAGGCAATTGTTGTCTACTGTCCTTGCTGGATGAAAAATTGGCGATTTTCTTGCTTAAGGACAATATGATAACGCTTCTGTTTTACTATGTGATATTGCAACTCCTTGCAATAAATTTCACGACAAAGATAGTGTATAAATGCTGTGATTTATAAACTTTATGTGTTTTTGTTAATGCGCTTCCAGCCAGTTTACCCCTTCACCGCAGTCGGCGATCAAGGGAACTTGCAGTTTGATTGCATTTTCCATTTCATCCAACACGATTTGTTTCACTTTTTCCAATTCGTCTTGTAGACGTTAAAGTTCAATTCATCGTGTACCTGCAGGATCATCTTGCTCCTCAGACCTTCGGTTTCGAAGCGGTTGAAGATGCGAACCATGGCAACTTTGATGATGTCGGCTGCACTGCCCTGGATCGGAGCGTTGATCGCGTTTCGTTCGGCATATCCCCGTACGATCGCGTTATGGGAGTTGATATCCGGCAGGAAACGTTTGCGCTTGTAGATCGTCTCTACATATCCTTTTTCTTTCGCCACCTCGATGCTTTCGTCCATGTATGCACGGATGTCTGGATAGGTTTTGAAGTATCCTTCGATCAACTCTTTTGACTCTGCGCGTGGGATGCTCAGCCGTTCGGCCAACCCGAAAACAGAGATTCCGTAGATAATGCCGAAATTGGCCGTTTTCGCTTTCCGACGCATATCGGAAGTGACTTCTTCAACCGGAATACCGTATATCTTGGCGGCTGTGGCGGCATGAATGTCGGCTCCGCTGCGGAAGGCTTCTATCATGTGGGCATCCTGGCTCAGATGGGCCATGATGCGAAGTTCGATCTGCGAATAGTCGGCGGAGAAGAAAATACAGTCTTCGTTTTCGGCTGTAAAGGCTTTCCGGATTTCACGTCCCAACTCATCGCGTACCGGGATGTTTTGCAAGTTCGGATTGGTGGAACTGAGGCGGCCGGTCGAGGTGACTGCTTGGTTGTAGGACGTGTGGATCTTGCCGGTTTCCGGGTTGATCAGTTCGGGTAGGGCATCGATATAGGTGCTGAGCAGCTTCTTCAGCCCTCGATATTCGAGCAGCTTTTCCACAACGGGATGTTTGGAACGCATTTTTTCCAGTATTTCTTCACTCGTGCTATAGCTGCCTGTCTTTGTCTTCCTCGCTTTCTCTTCTATCTTGAGGTGATCGAAAAGGACTTCGCCGACCTGGCGGGCAGAATTGATGTTGAACTTCATTCCTGCCAGTTCGTAGATCTCTTTCTCCAACTTCTTGAGTGCGGTCGTCAGTTCCTCGGACGATTGTTTCAAGGCGACGGTGTCAAGCGTCACTCCCGTATATTCCATTTCAGCCAATACATATATTAAAGGCATCTCGATGTCATAAAAAAAGCGATTCGAGTCCTTCTTTTTCCAGACAGGGGGTAAAATAGTTTTTCAGCTTGAGCGTGATGTCCGCGTCCTCGGCGGCATATTCGGCTACTTGGACAACCGGGACGTCACGCATGGTAAGTTGTTTCCTTCCTCTCGGGCCGATCAGTTCCTCGATCCGTACTGTTTTATATTTAAGGTATGTTTCGGCGAGGTAGTCCATACCGTGACGCAGTTCGGGATTCAGAAGGTAGTGGGCGATCATCGTGTCGAATAGAGGGCCGGCTATCCGGATTCCATATTTGCGGACGACAAGGATGTCGAATTTTATATTTTGTCCGATCTTGAGAGATTTCGGATTCTGCAGGGCGGGGGAGAAGTGGGCAAGAATTTTGTCGGCTTCTTCGCGGGCTGCCGGAACAGGGACGTACCAGGCCTCGTTTTCCTTCACGGCGAACGACATTCCGACCAATCCGGCCTTCAATGGATCTATACCATCTGTTTCCGTGTCAAAAGCAAAAAAATCCTGTTCGTTCAAAAACCGCCCTAATTCTATTCTTTTTTCCTCTGTATCAACAAGATAATAGGTGTGAGGAGTAGACTTTAAGTTCGCGAGAGTCGAATATTTGGGAACAGCCGTAGGTTCGGTCGCAAATTCTTCAAAGAGCGAGCCTTGAATCGGGCCTGCCGGAGCTGCTTTTTTTCTTGTATCGGTTTTTGCTGGCGCCGGTGCTGTTTTGGACTCCGTTTTGACTTTTTCCGGCTCTCCGCTCATTCTGTTAATAAATGTTCTGAATTCTAATTCAGTGTAAATCTCTACGAGACGTTCCTCATTCATCTTTTTACGGATGCATTTGGCAGCATCGAACCGGATCGGTACATCCGTCTTGATTGTTGCCAGGAATTTGGAGAAGCGGATCTGCTCCATGTTCTCCATGACCTTCTTTTGAAGGGAGCCTTTCAGCTTGTCGGTATTCTCCAAAAGATTTTCGATCGTTCCGAATTCGGCCAATAATTTCTGGGCGGTCTTTTCACCGACACCCGGACATCCGGGGATGTTGTCGGAACTGTCGCCCATCAGTCCTAAAAGGTCGATCACTTGGTCGACGGATGTCAGGCCGTATTTGTCCAGTACTTCGGGTACGCCCATAATCTCGTAGTCACCGCCGAAGCGGGGGCGGTACATGAATATATGTTCGGATACCAGCTGGCCGTAGTCTTTGTCAGGTGTCATCATATATACTTCGAAACCTTCTTTTTCGGCTTGCTTGGCAACCGTGCCGATAACATCGTCGGCCTCATAGCGCGGAACTTCCAGTATCGGGATATTGTAGGCTTCTATGATGTCTTTGATGAAAGGGACCGACTTGCGGATATCTTCCGGCGTCTCTTGCCGTTGCGCCTTGTACTGTTCGTAGGCTTCGTGGCGGAAAGTCGGACCTTTCGGGTCGAAGCCTACCGCAATATGGGTCGGGTTTTCACGTTTCAGGACATCTTCCAGGCTGTTGATAAAACCGAAGATGGCCGAAGTGTTCATGCCTTTGGAGTTGATACGCGGGTTCTTGATAAAAGCGTAGTAAGACCGATAAATCAATGCATATGCATCTATGAGGAATAACTTCATCTCTTTTAACACGTTTTAGTGTGACAATTGTCGGTAAATGTACGAAAAAACTCGCTTACTCGATACTTTTTGTTACTTTTGCGCATCTTAGGATCAATTATGAAGGATAGAAGTAAAATAGAACAACCGGTTGCCGTAGAGTTTCAACGTTTTAATGATGAGTTTGCTGCTTCGCTGCGAAGCGAAACGAATCGTTTGCAATCAGCTATTGACCAGATACTGAATGCGAGCGGAAAACATGTCCGCCCCTTATTAGTACTTTTGACGGCTAAAGCATGTGGGCAGGTAACGGATAATACGATCAATTCGGCTGTTCTGTTGGAACTGCTTCATACTGCCACACTGATTCATGATGATGTGATCGACGAGACAAAACAGCGTCGCGGGGTTCCTTCCTTGAATGCCATATTCGATAACCGCATTTCTGTCTTAGTGGGCGATTATGTCCTTTCCACCGCGTTGATCCGTTCTATCCAGACAGGTAATCTGCAAATCATAGGTATTGTTTCCAATCTCGGACGCGATCTTTCGGAAGGGGAGATCAAGCAGTTGGAAACAGCCGAAGAAAGCATCATCGACGAATCCTGCTATATGCAGGTGATACGGAAAAAGACGGCCATGCTGCTTTCCGCTTGTGCCGAGATCGGTTCCATCTCTGCCGGGGCATCCGGTGAAATGGTGGAAAAATGCCGTGAGTTCGGCGAATATTTAGGTTACTGTTTCCAGATCAAAGATGATATCTTCGACTACTTCAAAGAGGCGAATATCGGCAAACCGACTGGCAACGATATCCGGGAGGGAAAGGTCACGCTCCCCTTGCTGCACGCGTTGCAGACGGGTAGGAGAGAAGAGGCAGAACATTGCCTTCATATCATAAATGAAAAAGACTTTACCACAGAGAATATAGATTTGCTGATTGATTTTGCGAAAGCGAACGGGGGAATCGAATATGCTGAACAGCGTATGCAGGTATATCATGACAAAGCGGTCGAGGTTTTGATGACACTTCCTGAATCGGAAGCACGCGAAGGTTTGCTGCTGCTTGCCGATTACATCGTAGAACGCCGTAAATAGGTTTTTACGTTTTACTGTCATACTATCATTTTCTTCTTGTATTCTTTGAATATCAAGCTGATTCAGATATGATAGTTGCTTTTCCATCTATCATGTTTATCTATCATACCATCATGTTCCCCTTTTGTTAAAGTATTATTGCTTGAAATACAGCTAAATAAAGATATCTCTCCGTTGAATGCGCATAGTACCTTGGAGAAACTTCCGGAAGATACGGAAAAAGATGAATGAACTGCTTATATAAACACGACGACACCCGGATGTAGGCGATCCCTGCATCCGGGTGTTCGTTTAAGGTAGATCCGGGTGTAGCAGGAGGGAACATCCGGGTGTAGCCGAATTTATGTCGTTATCTTTGGAAGAAAAGACTATGGGTTTGTGAGAAATATCCCGTTGCTTTTCTTCTTATTTTCCCAGACGGTGTTCGATGTCTTCCACCAAACTGCTGGCTCCTATGCGGAACAGGTCTTTATTCAACCAATCGTTTCCTAATACTTCCTTGACGATGGTATAGTAGCGGACAGCCTCTTCTGCCGTGCGGACACCGCCTGCAACTTTAATACCGACACGTTTTCCCGTGATGGAATGGTACTTTTTCAAGACTTGGCACATCGTGTAAACGGCTTCCGGAGTGGCTCCCGGATAACCTTTCCCTGTCGATGTCTTGATGAAGTCCGCACCGGAATAGACTGCGAGGACAGCCGCCTTCTGAATGCTTTCGGGAGTCTGGAGAGCACCTGTCTCAAGGATGACCTTCAGTTTGGCATCACGGCAGCTTTCTTTGATCTCTTGAATTTCTTCGCTAAGTTCGTCATAATTTTCTTCGAGGAAATAGCCTAAGTTCATGACAACGTCGATTTCATCGGCTCCCTGCATGACGGCCATCGCTGTCTCGGCAATCTTTATTTCCATGAAGGTCTGCGAGGAAGGGAAACCGCCTGCTACGGACGCAATCTTTACCTCCTGTGCGGAGAGGGCCTCTTTTACCGTCTCAACAAACAGGGGATAGGTGCAGATGGCGGCAACGTTGGGTACGTCGGGGCGGGTTCCTTCGAAATCGTTCACCTTGTCGACCAGTTTCCAGATGCTCTCTTTCGTGTCGATACTGGTGAGGGAAGTCAGGTCGATGAAACCGTGAATCTGCTTCAAAACGTCGGGAGTGAAGTTGTCGTTCCCATGTTTTCCGAGCAGTGTCTTTACCCGTCCGGTCACTTCTTCCGTTGTGCCGGCCGCCTCGAATTTGGCGAATGCTTGCTGGTATTTATTGGTGTGGAGATGTTCGGTGTCTTCATCATGATGGTGATGTCCGCATCCACATTCGTGATCGTGTTCGTGTACCATAATCTTATAGTTTTTTATTGTTTATATGTCGTTCTTTATCCCGGTTCGTTTTCTTTTGCAGGTTCTTTTCGAAAGCAGCCGTCAGGTCGACGCCTGTCTGGTTGGCAAGGCAAAGCAATACCCATAGGACATCGGCCATTTCATCGCCTAAATCGCGGTGTTTCTCGCTCTCCTTGAAAGATTGTTCACCATATGTGCGGGCCATGATGCGGGCCAGTTCGCCGACTTCTTCGGTCAGAATGGTCATATTCGTCAGTTCGTTGAAGTAGCGGACACCATACGTTTTGATCCAGCTGTCCACCTGCTCCTGTGCCTGTTTAAGCGTAATTTCTGCCATATCTTTTCATTCTTTGTTTTGTGAGTCGATCCAGATCGTGACAGGCCCATCGTTCACCAGTTCCACTTTCATGTCGGCGCCGAACGTGCCGGTCTGTACTTCCTTTCCGATCTGCAGGCCCATCTCGGCGCAAAAAGCTTCGTACATCGGAATGGCTATGTCCGGTTTGGAGGCATGGATATAGGAAGGGCGGTTTCCCTTCTTTGTGGAGGCGTGCAGGGTAAACTGGCTGACCACCATCACTTCGCCTTCCGTTTCGACGATAGAACGGTTCATAACGCCGTTTTCATCGTCAAAGATGCGCAGGTTGGCAATCTTCTTGCACAACCATTCGATATCTTCCTGCGTGTCGCGGTCTTCAATACCGACCAGTACGAGCAGACCTTTCCCGATTTTGGATTTCAGCTGTCCGTCTATGGTTACGGAGGCATGCTGTACCCGTTGTATCAATGTTCTCATATCTTTATTTTAAACCATTTAATAATGCTTTTGTTTTGGCTTCTCCGATTACCTCTTTCAGTTCGTCGAAGCCGGCTTCACGTATTCGTTTTACGCTCTTAAAATGACGTAAAAGTAATACTTTTGTCTTTTCTCCGATCCCTTTTATCGTATCCAATTCGGATTTTGTCTGGCTTTTGCTGCGCTTATCCTTATGGAAAGTGATGGCGAAACGATGCACCTCGTCCTGTATTTGCGTGAAGAATTTGAACATGAAACTTTGTATCGGCATGCCGATCGTTTCGGGAGGGAAGCCGAACAGGAGTTCCGAAGTCCGGTGTTTCCCGTCTTTTGCCAACCCGGCTATCGGAATGTCCAAGTGCAGTTCGTCCTGGATCACTTCGCGTACGACTTCCATTTGCCCCTTTCCACCGTCGGTGATGATCAGGTCGGGCAGGGGAGTCTCTTCGACGATGGCACGCTGGTAGCGGCGACGTACGACCTCTTTCATGGAGGCATAGTCGTCCGGGCCGACAACCGTTTTGATGTTGTATTTCCGGTAATCTTTTTTCGATGGTTTCGCCATTTTGAAGACGACACACGCAGCTACCGCGTCGCTTCCCTGTATATTGGAATTGTCGAAACACTCGATATGAGCCGGTAATTTGGGGAGATGGAGCGTCTCCTGTATCTCTTTTAAAAGACGTGTGCTGCGTTGCTCCGGGTTCAGTTTCTCCGCCTGTTTCAGCTTGTCGACCTTATACTGCTTCACGTTCATTTCCGATAATTCCACCAGCTTCTTTTTATCTCCGCGCTGCGGAACGGTGATCGAAACGTTTTCCAGTTCTATATCCAACGGAAAAGGAACGATGATTTCGCGTGCAGTGCTTTTAAAGCGGTTGCGCATTTCGATGATCCCCAAGCTGAGCAACTCCTCTTTCGACTCGTCCAAACGCTTTTTATATTCGAATGTATAGGCTTGCACGATCGCTCCGTTGCCGATATGCAGGTAATTGATGTAGGCGGAATTCTCGTTTTCGGCCAGTGAGAATACGTCTATATTGTGGAGCATCGGGGTGACCACTGTCGATTTGGAGCGGTAATTCTCGATGACTTCATACTTTTCTTTGATCTTCTGTGCTTCTTCGAACCGCAATTCTCCTGCCAGTTTCTGCATCTCTTCATACAGATGTTTGCTTATTTGCGAGATATTCCCGCGTAGGATTTCCTTTATTTCGGAAATGTTTTGCTGGTATTCCTCCAATGTCTGCAATCCTTCACAAGGCCCTTTGCAGCGCTTGATATGGTATTCGAGGCATACCTTATACCGGCCTTTCGCAATGGATTCGGGAGTAAGAGGATATTTGCAGGTACGTAGCGGATACAGTTCTTTCAGCATTTGCAGCATGACCTTTGCCGTATAGATGGAAGGGTAGGGACCGTAATAGCGCGAACCGTCCCGTACGATATTCCGGGTTTGGAATACGCGCGGGAAATATTCGTTCTTGACAACGATGGACGGATAGGTTTTGTCGTCTTTCAGCAACACGTTGTACCGGGGACGATATTGCTTGATCAGGTTATTCTCCAAAAGAAGTGCATCCTCTTCCGTGTCGACAACAAAATATTTGATGTCTCGTATCTGCTTGACCAGGACACGTGTTTTGTTGCTGTCGTGTTCTTTGTTGAAATAGGAGGAAACGCGACGCTTCAGGTTCTTTGCTTTGCCTACATAGATGATCGTTCCCTTCTCGTCAAAGTATTGGTAGCAGCCTGGCGATTCCGGTATGACGGAAAGGATTGTTTTTTATATGTTCCTCGGTTGCGCTCATTTCTTTTGCATCTGTTTCTATCCTATTTTCAGTCTTTTACGCTATTGTTGTTAAAGTAAATGTTTCACGTGGAACATTCCACGTTTAGCGTCCCAGCATCACCAGGAGGATATTGATGTCGCTTGGTGAGATGCCCGGAATACGGCTTGCCTGGGCTATCGTGTCTGGATCTATCCGTGTCAGTTTCTGGCGGGCTTCCGTAGACAAAGACTGGATCGCATTGTAGTCAAACTTGCCTTTGATATGGATATTTTCCAGGCGGTTTATCTTGTCGGCGATGATCTGCTCGCGGCGGATGTAGCCGCTATACTTGATTAATATTTCTGCCGCTTCGATGATCTCCTCTTTTCGTGAAACAGGGACCTTGTCCAGCTCTGTCCGGAATGCCGGAACCAGTTCCGCGATATTCTCCAAGGTGATCTGAGGACGTGGAATCAGTTCGATCAACTTGCATCCGTGTGCGAGCGGGGTAGTGCCCAACGCCTCCAGGCCACTGTTTATATATTGCGGTTTGATGGAGTAGTTTTCTGCGAAAGAAATAATCGCATCCCGGCTTGCCTTTTTCTCTTTCAACAGATCGTAGCGGTCCTGCTTTGCCAAACCGAGATGATACGACTTTTCCGTCAAACGCATGTCCGCATCATCCTGGCGGAGCAGAATGCGATATTCTGCACGTGAGGTAAACATACGGTAAGGCTCGTCTACGCCTTTTGTGACAAGATCGTCGATCAGTACGCCGATATAGGCTTCGTCGCGTCCTAAAACGAACGGATCTCCGCCGTGGCAATTGATATGTGCGTTTATGCCGGCTACCAATCCTTGTCCGCCGGCTTCCTCATATCCGGTCGTCCCGTTGATCTGTCCGGCAAAGAAGAGGTTGCGGATTAGTTTTGTTTCCAAATTATGGTGGAGCTGCGTCGGATCGAAGAAATCATATTCAATAGCATATCCCGGACGATAGATCTGTATGTCCCGGAATGCCGGTATCTGTTGTAAGGCACGTAGCTGGATATCCAACGGAAGGGAGGATGAGAAGCCGTTCAGGTAGTATTCCTGTGTCGTTTCACCTTCCGGTTCCAGGAATAGTTGGTGTTGTGGCTTGTCCGCAAACGTTACGATTTTTGTCTCGATGCTCGGACAGTAACGTGGGCCGATGCTCTGGATTTGCCCGTTATACAACGGGGAGTCGGGGAGACCTTCGCGCAGGACTGCATGACAGGCTTCGTTGGTGAACGTTGTCCAACAGCTAAGTTGTTTCAAAACGCGGTGCGAGGTGTCCATATAAGAAAACTTATGGAAGTCGTTTTCTCCGGGCTGTTCCGCCATTTCATCGAAGTGTACGCTGCGTGCATCGATACGCACAGGTGTTCCGGTCTTCATCCGTTCGGATTTGATGCCTAATGAGACCAGTTGTTCGGTCAGTCCGGTTGCCGCCGGCTCGGCTATGCGGCCGCCTCTGATTTGTGTCCGGCCGATATGCATAAGCCCGTTCAGGAAAGTCCCGTTTGTCAGAACCACGCTTTTCGCATGGAACTCGACTCCCATATCCGTTTTTACGCCGCATACGGTATTTCCGTCGAGCAACAGTTCGCGTACGGTATCCTGCCAGATGTACAGGTTCGGAAGGTTTTCCAGTATTCCCCGCCAACATTCGATGAAACGGGCGCGGTCGCTCTGGGAGCGCGGACTCCACATGGCCGGTCCCTTGCTTTGGTTCAGCATACGGAATTGGATGGCTGTCCGGTCCGTCACAATTCCCATATATCCGCCTAAGGCATCGATTTCACGGACGATCTGTCCTTTGGCGATACCTCCGACTGCCGGATTGCAACTCATCTGTGCAATCTTGTTCATATCCATTGTAATGAGAAGCGTCTTTGAACCCATATTGGCGGCCGCCGCTGCGGCTTCACAGCCTGCATGACCGGCACCTACCACGATTACATCGTAATTGAAAGTCATTGTCCTAATTGTCTTTGTTTCTTTTGCAAAGATAATAGTTTGTACGGGATTTTTGTTATATTTGTGAGTCTTGGAATATCTAAGTAATACTAAAGGAATAAGAGTATGGAAACCCGGATATCTTCTTCTTCGATGGACAATGCCAATAAAATAAAAACGTCTGTCATGCTTCTGCTTTTATATGGTATCTGTATATTTCCGGCTTGGGATGGCAATCTGTCTGTTTTGTTAGGTTTGTTTGCCGTCAGTTCGATCCTTTGTATGCTTACTCGAGGATTTATGCCAAACCGTTTTATTGTGGATGGAGAAAAACTGGTGATAGATGCGTATTTTCGGAAGACGTATATAAACATAGAGGAAATCCTTTCGGCTCGCGAGGTCGACCGGCTGGATTTAGGAATAATGATCCGTTCATTTGGTGTCGGTTGGTTGTTTGGTGATCTCGGATATTTTTCTTCTACTGCTATCGGACGTGTAAAAGTTTTTGCCCGGCGTTCTGATAACCGTATTCTGATTACGACTTCCCGCCGTGGTAACTTTATCATTGCACCCGATGATCCTGAATTTATCCATTATCTGAACCATGCGATGCTTTGAAGATAGGATAGGAGAAACAATACGATCTTGTCGTAACAGCCTGTGCAACGTTTGACTGGTTTTGAGCATCTTATATTTATGATTATAAGTCTAAAAGAAATGATATGAAAAAGTATGTACTTTTGTTAGGGCTGTTGATACAAGCTGTGTCGGTTTTGGCCCAGGAGACGTCTGTCGGGAAGTCGATATTCTCCGTTCATGCAGGGCCTTCCTGGTATTTGGGGAAAATGATCGGGATCACGAACAACTCCGATGCTTATCGGAATGATTTGCGGAATGGGATCGCCTGGGATGCCAATTATTATTTCTTAGGAGACAAATATATCTTCGGTTCGTTTAAACTCGCTCCCGGACTTATCTATCAGGGTGGGCGTTATAAAAATACTCATGACGAAAGTTCCGACAAGATCCTGATGCATTATTTCGCGCCTCAGCTTGCCTTGTTTATGGTGAAGCAGAAATACAATCTGTCTTTATCGACTGGGGTGGGATATCAGCATTATAAAGATAAAAGTTTTGTGTACGGCAAGCCGCGGAATGTGTCAATGAATAAACTGGCCTATAATCTGTCGGCGGGAGGCGAGTATCGTCTTTCTCCGCTGGTGGGGATTTCTGCAAAATTGAATTGGATCGTTACCTCCTCCGAGAGCTATTCGGTCAGGTATCACGGTCAGAAATGGCAGGTCGAATCTCCTGAATTGAGCGGTGGCGGAGGATGTTTCTCCCAATTATCCTTATTGTTCGGTATGAATTTACACTTTTAATCAGATACGGTTATGAGACATCTGTTATTTATCTGTTTGTTGCTGTTTTGTGTGGCCTGTGAAGAGAACGAATCGGTCGATCCGACGATCATGCCCGAAGCTACTACGACCGGGGCGAATACATTTGGTTGCTTGGTTGACGGCTGGGTGTATACAAGCGGCCGGTGGGGGATGCCTGCTGCGGAATATTTGGAGCGGGAAGAGGGTTCCAGCGTGACGGTTTCGGCGCAGGTCGGTCTCGGTTCGTATATCCGTTTTACGATTGCCGACCCCAAGGAGGGAGAAACGCTTCCTTATGTGAATCTCTCTTTTGAAAATCAAAATATGGAAGATGGCAAGGTCTACATCTCCCGTATGTCGGACGGCGTGTTCAGCGGCACTTTCGAGGGAGGACGCATTACGGAAGGCCGTTTCGATTTGAAATATAAGGAATGAGCAGTTATTTAGATGGCTTGGTTTATAATTGTTTTAATACTTCCATCACATAGTTTCGCCGTTGGCGGGAAATGCTGACCGAGGCTCCGTCCTTCATGCGTATATATCCACCGTCGCTTTTGATGAAACTTTTGATTTCATCCAGGTTGATCAGATGTGATTGGTGGACGCGAAGGAAATGGTAAGGGGCCAGTAGTTCGTCAAACTCCTTGAGTGTCTTCGATACGATCAGTTTTTCTCCCGATTTCAAATAGAAAGTTGTATAGTTGCTTTCTGATTCGCAACGGATGATGGAACCGATTTCTACAAACTCTATCTTATCGGCGACCGACAGAGCTATTTTCTTTTGTTTGTCCAATGCTTGCGTGTTTTGCAGGAGGTTCTGCATCCGTTTGTTCTCCTGTTTCCGAAGGACGACCTGGACCGCCTTGTCTACGGCATGCGTCAGTTCTTCCGGGTCGATAGGCTTCAGCAGATAGTCGAGCGCACTGAAGCGGATGGCCTGGATCGCATAGCTATCGTAGGCGGTAACGAAAATCACTTCGAAAGGAATTTCCGGAAGGCTGCCTAAGAGGGAGAAACCGGTGTCGTCGCCCAACCGGATATCTAGGAAAAGGATGTCCGGTTTAGCTTCGGGCAGTACGGTACGGGCTTCGATGACGGAGCTGCAAATGGCCGATATCCTGATCTGCGGACAATAGTTCCCGATCATGCGGAGCAGGTTCTCCCGGTTCCCCTGCTCGTCATCTACGATTGCTGCGGTTATTTTGGTGTCCATATTTTGTCTTATAAAGGGATGGATAGCCGGACATGGCAACCGGAAACAGATTCCTTCTTCTGCCTGTTTTCGATCGTTATGCCGATTTCCGTATTGTACAAATCCTTTAATATCTCGAACTCGTTGCTGATGGCACGGATACCGAAGCCGCTTTCCGTTTCAGTTACCATTCCGGGACCATCGTCGATGATGTCGATGACCAACAACTGGTCTTGCAAAGATAATCGAATTATGATTTCTCCCGTACCCCGCGGAGCGATTCCGTGTTTGACGGCATTTTCGACGAAAGGCTGTATCAGCATCCCCGGAATCTCGATCGCATCCGGTTCGATATTATTGTCTACCGTCAGCGAGTAGGAGAAGGGGAAACGGAGCTGTTCGAGCTTCAGGTAGAGCTGCAACTGTTCGATCTCGTCAGAGAGGGGGACCAGTTTCTTTTCGGAAGTCGCCAGCACTTTCCGCAACAGGCGTGAGAAGTCGATCAAATACTTATTCGCCTCCTGATTGGCCGATCGGTTGATCAGATTCTGGATCGAACTGAGCGCATTAAAAATAAAATGCGGGTTCATCTGTGAACGGATGGCGCGTAGTTCGAGTTCACGGATACGGCGGCGGTTACGTTCCTTCTTTTGCTTCCCTTTCACCCTGGAATAATAAGCGATACCGATGATTGCAGCGATTAAAAGCGTACCTAATACTCCTTCTTTGAATCCTTTTAGAAAATCGTTGAAAGATTCGTCTTCCCGTTTCAGGTCGTTTTGAATGATTTCCAAGGCGGGGCTGGGGTCAAATTGCCAATTCGTAAATTGCCGATGGAGGATGGTCCCGTCTTCACGCATCAGGATAGTCACGGTGCCGAGTTCCTTACGCCTTAATTCTTCTATTTGCAGATCGGAAATAGCTTTAAAAGGCTTTACCCGTTTGGCATTGTTAGATTGGAATTTTGAATATAATTCGAGTTGTACGATGGAGGCCAGCCCTTCCGATTCGAGGCGTTTCTTGAAATCGAGTGCATTTTGAAGGCTTGGCGCTGGAAGACCTTGTTCCCTCGTTGATAAAAACAGCAGGATGTATTTTCGGTCGCTTCCTTTCACCAGATGCAGGCTATCGGCTATCTTAAGGCCGCTTTCCCGGATATTTTTTCCGGCTTCGAAGGGCAATAGTTTATCGTATGCTCTTCGAAGCTGATTTGTCAGGCTGGTATCCGGACAGGAGCGGATAAAATCGTTGTAATCTTCTTGAGTTTCAGCTAACGTTTTATCGTGCATTAAAAATTGTAAATTCATTCCGTTTACTTGATATTTGGGAAAGCCGGAGAGGATATGTTTATTCAGATAATAATCATCTGCCGGATTCAATAAATATTTTTCCTTCGCTTTTTGTGTTTTTAGGTTCAGGTTATCTGCTTTCAATTCCTGTTTCTTATACATCGTGTAAACATTCAAAAAATAAAAGTAATTAGCGACCTCCGGTCGATGCATGCTGTATGCAAAATCGATAAGTGGATTGACCGAGACGAAATAGGGAGCTTGCCAGTCGACCAAGCCGCTTTTGTGCCAAACTTCTTTATCGCTGGCATACATATAGAGATGAAGGGCAAGCGCCCCTTTAAGATACTGTTCCGAACGTTCGAATACCATCCGCCAATAAGGATCCATGTTTTTTAAAATCTTTCGCTAATACATTTTGGAACAAAGATTCGCGGAGTTGGAAGGCTTTTTTCATTTTATCGGGAGATTCGAGGTCCGAAGGGTACATATAAAGGTCTGATTCGTACAGGTCGGCGAATCTTCGGTAGCTGTATTGGAAATTGTTTTGTTCGCTTCCCCGTCCCTGATAACGTCTTTTGTGTGTTGTGGCAAACAATTCTTTGTCTTGCGTGATGGAATCCCCCGGAGTAAGCAGGATCGTCACCCGTTCGCCCACTTTGTGTTCGGTCGGGTAGGGGATGAATATCTTCTTGTGGACGGTCGAATCGTCAGACAAGTCGAAATTGACATAGCTACACGTAAATTCCGTATTCGGAGGAAGGGAGAACGAGGCGTCGATGACCCGCGTGTTTTGTGCCAGCCGAGGCATCCCGTCTTCCTGCCAGCCGGTCAGGATATCCTGTACCGCCGGTGCAAGCTGTTTGTCCAAGGGTAAGGAATCCTGGATAGTCGTTCCCGGATAGGCAGACAACCCTGCCTGTCTTACTCCGAAAGGAACATAGTTTTTCGAGTAAGAAAAGGTAGTTTCTTGTTTGTCTAAAGTATGTGCTTTCCGGCTTTCCCGATCGTATGTGACGCGCAGGAACCGTTTGCCGACCATCCCGTGATCGAACGTAAAGTCTTGCTGATAACGGCTGTCAAAATAGTAGAAACCGGGCTTCCCGGTATCGTTCCTGCAATCGTACAGGCTCTTGAACGTATAATCAAGGGTGAGGGTACGTTCATTCAGATCCGTTACGGTCGCCTTAAAGATGACTCGTCGGATGTTTTCCGCCCGCCAGGGAACCTTTTCTTCGATGCCCGGAGCCACATAGGGATAGTAGTGGACGGACTCGATTTCCACCCAATCGCCCTTTTTCAAAGAGTCGGGGGTATAGGGGATGAACGTTTCAGCCGAACTGCTGTTTACTAGAAAAAGGAGAAGCAATAGGAGCGTTGTTGTTTTCATACCTGTAAAAATAAGATGAATCATTGAATTACCCTTCAAATATATCCCGTAAAGACCGCTTATTATTGACTTAATGAGCGGATGGTTGTTTTGAATGAGTATTTGAAATAAAAGTTTGTTGTATATTGTTTATTTTATTTCTGACTTTGTAAAAAGGATGGAGTTATGAAAACTGTAGCAGCCACTTCTTTCAATCAGCCCTTTAGCTTTCCCCCTTTATAATCTCGGATAAGATCCGATGCTTCTAAAAATTGGCAGGACGGGATTTTGCCGTTTAAAGGTTTTGATTTTAATATATCCTAAGGATTACTTTTTGTGTTTGACCAACATGATCACCCGATTGTCATCCTCTTCCAATGTTGCAGCGACTTCTTTTAGTTTGCCTTTCAACTTCCCTTTTTTATAGTCCTCGCAAAGGTCGAAAGCATTTATAGTTGCCCATAATTCACCTTTGGAATTGATAGGGGTCAGCATGACCATATAGAATTCTTTTTTATAAGAATAATCGCCATTGTATATGATATACCTGAAGAAATCCTTTTCCTCTGTATCGTACACGAAGTAGGTTCTCGGAAAGCCTTCTTCTTTGCTGAAATCATATACGTTCTTTATACTTTCCATGAAATAATAACGATCGGAAACCAACTTTAAAACCAAGAAAGATTCTGGATTCATAATGTGAATAGGAGGTGTTCGCACGATAAACGGCCGCAAATTGTAATCGGGCATTAATGTGTAGATCGTGTCTGACGAGGGTTCTAATAGAATCCAATTGCCATTGAATGGGATTATTCTACTGTATTCGCCCGGTCCGGCAGCTCTCGTTCCTCCTTCATGTCTTAAAAGTTGAAGAAATAGCTTCTTTTCTTTAAATGGGGTTCTAATCTCTTTGGTTATGTTTCCGTCTTGCTTCGATACGAGTAGGAATGGTATCTCTTGATTGCATTCATCGTAACAAATCAGATTCTCTTTATCGTAATTAAATATATCCAAATAAAACTGGGTATCACCATCTTGTTTCTGTTTGATACTTCGTTTAAAATTTCCCTCCAAGTCATAGACCTTTATTTTTCTTGCCAAGAAATCGTTTATAAACATTTCATTGTTTTCTTCATCCAATGTGACACTTCTACAAGAGATGTATTCTTCTCCTCCTTGCCCTTTACGATTTATCTTACGAATGGCTTTTCCGGTCCGGTCATACACAAAAATATCACCGTCATCCCTATAGTTCTTTACTAATATGAATTCTTTACCTATAGCCTGCACAAACCCTTGATTAACAAAATCATCGTTTGTTTCCAGCGGGATATATTCTACATCCATGAAATCTTGAAGAGCCAGTTCCTTTTTGGGAAAAGAATTATTGGTTACATCTACTGTGATCAAGTCGTCTGCCGTTTGATCCAGTCTTTTACAACCTGTCGTTATTAACAGAATAGATAGAAAGAAAGTAGTTGTGCCTTTCATACCGGATCATTTATTATTGTTACCAATCCCTTATTTGCCTGTTTCCAGGTATCCAAATCTATGTGATAACATCGGGGGAGTATCCGGCAAATAAGCAAATAGCCGTTTGGTATGAGTATTTGGGTAGTGATAGTGAGTAATCGGTTTTGGGAGCATTGCTCCGGTAATTTCTGTTTTCACCGGAGCATGTGCAGGCTTTTATCAGGCACACATATCATACAACCTCTTCAGTAGCATCCTTAACAGGAAGCGGCTCCAGACATTTCTTTTTACCGGGAAAGTTGACTTTCCCGGCATTCCTCCGGCAATATCGCCAGGGCTTTGTTTTCGTTGGCCTCCATGATCTCGCGTTCCCCAGGTCCTTTATCGTTGATGCCGCAGAGGTGGAGGATACCGTGGATGATGGTACGGTGGAGTTCCTCGTTGTAGGGAGTGTTGAAGGCTTCGGAATTAGTCTTCACCGTATCGAGGCTGATAAACAGGTCGCCGGAGATCTTATCGCCGCTCGTATAATCGAACGTGATGATATCTGTATAATAATCATGTTGGAGGTACTGGCGGTTTACTTCCAGAATCTTCTCGTCGGAGCAGAAGATGTAGCTGATATCGCCGACCTTCTTACCGTATGTGGCGGCAACTTCCTTTACCCAGTTGCCGACCGCTCTCTTTTTGATTGCCGGAAGCTTGGTGTCTTCCGCGTAGAATGCTATTGCCATATTGTTATTCTTTTTATGTTTTATCTTACCGAATGATATGTTAAAAATAATTACCTGCTATGCTAATTCCAAGATAGATGCACTACTAATCCGATTTACATGGGGTAGGAGTGTCATTTTGATATTAGGTAAAAAACAGATACGTCATAGTGACCGCTGCCACCGCCCCGGCTAAATCGGCCAGTAGCGAACAGGGGATCGTATAGTAGGTGTTGCGGATTCCGACACTGCCGAAATAAAGGGCGACGACGTAGAAAGTCGTGTCGCTCGATCCTTGCACGATGGAACAGAGGCGGCCGATGAACGAATCCGCGCCGTAGGTGTTCATCGCATCCAGCATCATACCCCGCGCCCCGCTGCCGCTGAGCGGTTTCATCAGCATGGTAGGCAGACCTTCCACGAACTGCGTGTCCAGCCCTGCTGCCGAGACTCCCATGCGGATGCCGTCGATCAGGAAATCCATCGCTCCCGAAGCCCGGAAAAACGGCAATGGCAACCAATACGGCGATGAGGTAGGGGATGATCGTCACGGCAGTCTGGAAACCCTCTTTTGCGCCTTCGATAAAGGTGTCGTATACGTTGATTTTTTTGCGGATACCGCTGATAATGAATCCGCATATAATAGAGAAAAGCAAAATGTTGGCAAACAGGGTGGAGTAGAGGGAGACCGATTGCTGGCTCATCATCCCGAAAAGCAAGGCCAGACCACCGATGAACGCGATCATCCCGCCGAAGAAAAGCAGCAGGTTCCGTTGCAGGATGTTGATCCGTTGCTTGAAACAGACCGCCAGTATGGCGACCAGGGTAGAAGAGAAGGTCGCGAGCATGAGGGGCAGGAAGACATCAGCCGGGTTTGCCGCTCCCATCTGTGCCCGGTAGGTCATGATGGAGACCGGAATCAGTGTCAGTCCTGAAGCATTGATACAAAGGAACATGATCATCGGATCGCTGGCTGAATCCTTCTGCGTGTTTAGCTCCTGCAACTCTTTCATGGCTTTCAGTCCCATCGGCGTGGCGGCATTGTCCAAGCCTAACAGGTTGGCGGAAATGCACATGAAGATAGAACCTGTTGCCGGATGGTCTTTCGGTATTCCCGGAAAGAGCTTGCTGAACACGGGTGCCGTCAACCGGGCAAAGGCTTGTATCACGCCCCCTTTTTCCCCGATTTTCATGATGCCGAGCCAAAGAGCCAGGACTCCCGTCAGTCCGAGGGATATCTCGAACCCTGTCTTTGCCGAAGCAAAAGAAGCGTTGATGATATGGGTGAAAACTTCCGTGTCTCCGCCGATGGCTAATTTGCAAAGCGCCACCACGAAAGCAATCAGAAAGAAAGCAATCCAGATATAATTTAGAACCATAGTAGTTGTTGACAGGTAATAAGATACTTGTTAATGGTTACAAAAATAGGAAATAATCGGCTTTATCGGAAAAAGAAGGCGGGAAATGGCAGGCTAACCGCACCAAAATAGCATTGACAAAACGGGGCCGTTTAAATATAAAACGACTTTTTTCCTTGAAAAAGATGCAAAAACAGGGCATAAAAACACTTCTAACATGGCGGATAAACATCCCCACACCCCCGTAAAGGTCTCGCACAGACCCGGGTCTGCACCTCTCCCGCACCCGGGTCTCCATGATGGGTACACCCGGGTCTCAAGCGGCTTTGCAAGCTGTTTTTGACAAAAGAAAAGCCTGTCTTGATGAAAAAAGAAGCCGTTTTAACAGGTTTCGTACCTGTTCCCGAACGGTCCCTGTTTTTATCGTACAATTAATACACAGCACGTTATCGTTTTTTGCCATGATGGTTATGACAGATGAATGATAGTTCAAAACGGTAACTATCATAACATAATATATTGGTTTAAACCGATACACATGCGGATATGATAGTATGATAGTTGCTTTTGCAAAAACATTCATATGATTAGTCCGTATCGGTGGCGAAAACGGATGGACGCTTTATGATTTTGATGCGGTTGCCCTGTGCGAAATGGCAGATTGTTTGTTTAGTTGTAAAAAGCTGATTACATTTGGAGGATGTTTTTTGTGTTTAATCAATTCAAATTTAGTGTATAATATGACGAATAAAATCGGATTAACCTTTCTGCTTGCCTGGTTTGCTGTGATGGCTATCGTTGCTAATTATTCCTATGATCGTAATGTCCCGTACCGTGGAAATACAGGTGATGAATATGCTTCTAAAATGTGTCGTCTGGATATTGCTTACCAGCCGGATGTACAAAATGCGCCGGTCGTGGTTTGGTTTCATGGCGGCGGTTTGACCGGCGGGAGTCGTGAAATCCCTTCCGGGTTATTAACGGACGGCATGGTAGTCGTAGGTGTCGAATACCGTTTGTCTCCGCATGTGAAGACGATGGAGATCGTCGATGATGCCGCTGCCGCCGTTGCTTGGGTATTCGATAATATAGGAAAATACGGAGGCGACACCTCCTCCATCTATATTGCCGGCCATTCTGCAGGCGGATATCTGGTCGATATGGTCGGATTGGATAAGAAGTTGTTGGCGCGTTATGGGAAAGATGCCGACAAGCTCGCCGGGATCATCCCTTTCAGCGGCCAGGTAATCACTCATTTCGAAACCCGCAACCAGCGAGGGTTGAAACCTTTGCAGCCGACGATCGACGAAACGGCTCCCTTGTATCACGTCCGTAATGATTGCGCCCCTATCCTGATCCTTTCCGGAGACCGTGAGAAGGAATTGTATGGCCGTTACGAAGAGTCCGCCTATTTCTACCGCCTTTTCAAACTGCTCGGCCATCCTGATGTGACCCTTTACGAGTTGGGCGGTTTCGACCACGGCAGTATGTGCGCCGCCGCTTTCCCTTTAGCCGTCCGGTTTATCCGTGACCATGAAAAGAAGTGAACATCGGATAATTTTATATTTTTGCAAATTTAAAAAGAATAGTTATGACAAAGATATTAGTTACTTACGACATGTTCCGCGAAGGTTTTACCGAGCTGGAAAGCAAGTATGAGGTTACTTTTCCCGAAGGAAGAGATTTCACGTACGAAGAAGTTTTAGAGATGATTCCGGAGTATGACGTGTTGTGCTCGATGTTCGATTTCCCGGTAAACAAGGAATTGATCGACCATGCCCCCAAACTGAAAATGGTGGCAAACTATGCCGTCGGTTACAATAATATCGATGTCGCCTACTGCCTTGAGAAAGGAATCACGGTTGCTAATACCCCCGACCCCGTGACGGCCCCTACCGCTAATCTCGCACTCGGCCTGATGCTCGATGTGGCACGCCGCATTACCGAATGCGACCGTAAGCTGCGCCGGGAAGGCCTTGGCATGAAAGTCGGCGTCTTGGAGAATTTAGGTATCAACGTGACTGGGAAGACATTGGGTATTATCGGTATGGGACGTATCGGAAAGGCCCTTGCTCGCCGGGCGAATGCCTGTGGTATGGAAGTCCTCTATCATAACCGTCGGCAACTGTATGTCGAAGAAGAGACAAAGCTGAACGTGACATACGTTTCCAAGGAGGAGCTCCTCTCCCAATCCGATTTCGTCTCTCTGAATGCTCCTTATACACCGGAAACCTACCATATCATCGGTGAAGCCGAATTGAAGCAGATGAAACCGACGGCCGTTCTGATCAACACCGGCCGCGGTCCTTTGGTCGATGAAAAGGCTTTGGTGCAGGCATTGAAAGACGGGACGATTCATGGCGCCGGTCTGGATGTATTCGAGTTCGGCGATTATCCCTCGCCGGAGTTGCTGGAAATGGAAAATGTCGTCCTTACGCCCCATATTGGGACGCAGACATTGGAAACGCGTATTATCATGGCGCGTACGGTTTGCAACAATGTAATCGGATTCTTGGAAGGCGACCGTCCTGTGTCACGGGTACTGCGTCCATGACGGCGGAGTTTGTGCTGAGTGAACTGCAATCGGTCGGTTCACCCGAAAAGGCGGCCCATCTGAGCCGATTTTTCAAGACCGGACTGGGGCAATATGGCGAAGGCGACCGCTTTTTAGGGGTTGTCGTTCCGCAAACTCGCAGTATAGCGAAAGCTAACAAAGCGATGCCTCTCGATGAATTGCAGCGCTTGTTGGATAGTCCCTGGCATGAGGCCCGTCTTTGCGCCCTGTTGGTTTTGGTCTACCGTTTCCAGGATAAGAAGACACCGGAAGCTGAACGGGAAAAGATGTATCGTTTCTATCTGAAGAATACCCGCCGCTGCAATAATTGGGATTTGGTGGATTTGTCCTGCCGGGATATTGTCGGCGAATATTTGGTGAACCGGGACCGTTCCGTCCTGTATGAACTGGCTGCCAGCGATAATCTTTGGGAACAGCGGATTTCGATCGTCTGTACTTGGGCGTTTATCCGCCGTTCGGATTTTACCGATACGTTGGCGTTGGCCGAACGGTTGATGACGCATAAACATGATTTGATGCATAAAGCCGTAGGCTGGATGCTCCGCGAGGTGGGCAAAAGAGATCGGGATACCCTCACCGACTTTCTGGAACGTTATGCGACACAGCTTCCGCGTACGGCTCTTCGCTATGCCATCGAGCATTATCCCGAAGACCGGCGCCAGTATTTCTTAAAGATGAAGTAAGGGATGGACGAACAACTGAAAGCGAAATTGAAGGAATGGGCCGGGATCTATAATGTGAGGTCTTTTATATCCGATGATCCGGTTCAGTTTCCTCATCGGTTTACGGAGAAACGGGATATCGAAATATCCGCTTTTATCACTTCCTGGATCTCTTATGGACGCAGGGAACTGATCCTCCGCAAGGCGGACTGGTTACATAGCCGGATGGGTGGAAGTCCTTACGAATGGGTATTGTCCGGGCGGTACTGGGAACTGGTTTCGGATGTCCCAGCCGGCAAACGCGATACGTTTTATCGCTTTTATACGCATTCGGACCTCTGTGCCCTCTGTGATCGGTTGAAAGAGATATATCAGCGGTATGATTCATTGGAAGATGCATTGGCTGCAAGCTCTTACCCGAATCCGGTTTTTAAATTGCAGGATCTCTTTTCCGGCATAAACGGTATTCCGGTGATGGGCGGCACTTCTGCCTGTAAACGCCTGGCTATGTTCCTTCGCTGGATGGTCCGGACCGATGGAATCGTCGATTTCGGGATTTGGCAGACAGTCTTTCATCCCCGCCAATTGATTATTCCGCTGGACACGCATGTTCACCAAATTTCACTGGAACTTGGTTTGACACAGCAGCGAACCGCCACCCTGAAAACGGCGCTTGAGATAACCGAGGCCCTGTCGCATATCTTCCCGGATGATCCTTGCCTGGGCGATTTCGCCTTGTTCGGATATGATATAAATAAGGGAAAATAAGTGGTTTTGGAAGGCGCTGAGTCTGATGATTTCGGTTGATGGCTTGTTGAATCTCCTTTGTTTTAAAATCATAATGCAAAAAGAAAGATGGAAAGAGAAAGAAATAAGATAACTTCCGTTTGCGTGTATTGTGCCTCCAGCACGCAGGTCGCTTCGGCATATCGGGAGGCTGCGACCGAGTTGGGACATCTGTTGGGCGAACGGAACCTGAGAGTGATCAACGGGGCTGGCAATTCGGGCCTGATGTGTGCCGTGTCGGATGCTGCGCTGGCTGCCGGCGGGACTGTGACCGGTGTGATCCCTCGTTTTATGGTAGAACAGGATTGGTGTCACAAGGGGCTTACCGATCTGGTCGAAGTCGACAGTATGCATGAGCGCAAACAACGAATGGCTGATCTTTCGGATGCCGTGATCGCTCTTCCGGGCGGATGCGGCACTCTCGAAGAATTGTTGGAAGTCATTACCTGGAAACAGTTAGGCTTGTATCTCAACCCGATTGTCATCCTGAATATAAACGGCTACTTCGATCCTCTTTTGGAGATGTTCCGCCGGGCCGTCGACGAGCATTTCATGCGCCCGCAGCATGCAGCACTTTGGGCGGTCGCCTCTACCCCAGCCGAAGCTGTCGGACTGATTTTTTCGGAACCGGTTTGGGATGCGAATATTCGTAAATTGGCTTTGGTGTGAATCAGGGATGGCACGTCAGTTTAAACGCATTAACCTCCGGCGTGCGGATGCCCGGTTTTAACTCTCCGCCAATTATGATTACCGTGTTGGCATTGTTTGCGATGCCGGCACCGGCACGTGCCAGTTCTTCGTAGTTGCCTAAGTGGGTCCAGTGTTTTGTGAAAGTATTGTATTGTAACAGGGAGGTATTGAATTTATACCAGTCGGCAGGATGTAGCAGATAATCCGGCTCGGGGTGGTTTAGGGCGTCGCGGAAACGGTCGTAGTTCACGCCTCCTACCAGCAGGATGGAGCTGTCGCCTGATGCGATGGCGCAACCTCCTGTAACGGTACGGTGGGAACCGCCTGCTAAAGAAGGCAGGAATCCTTCATTTCTCCACTGTTTTGTCTTCGGATGATAAGAAAGCATATCTGTGCAAACAATGGCTTCCTGATGGGCGGATGCCGGCTGGAAACCGCCTGCCAGATAAAGTCGTATGCCATCCTCGGATTGCTGTGCCGTGAGGACAGGCTGTACTCGGGCAGGTCCGGGGAAATCCGGAAGCCGGACCCATTCCTTTTGAAGCGACGGTGTTAGCTGTAATGAAAAGAGTGGGTTCGTAGGGGCGGTTTGCGAACCGTCCTGACCTATTGGGACCGTTTGCGGCTTGCCCTTACCCCCGGCGACATACAGGCAACCATCGGCGTATGTGGCCGAGAGATTATCCAACGGCATGGGAAGTGGCGGCAGTTCGGTGATATGCAATTGTTGTTTTTCCCCGTCCCAGTTGACGAAGAAGACCTGTCGGGAGACCTCTTTATTGTTATTTCCTCCGATCCAAACGAGCCCTTCGGGGGTTGTGACCGATGCCCCGTAAGCAAGCGGTATTGGCAGTTTGCCGATCCTTTTCCATCCGGCATGAGATCGGGCGGTTATATCTAATGCATATATATTGCAGTAGTATTCTTTTGTTCCCCCTTCGGCCGCCGGTTTGCCGGGGAAGTTGCATCCGCCGGCCACGAACAACTGCCCGCCACTGACACCGGTAAACGGAGCAGATACGCCTAATGACGGGCTTTTTTCAGTGCCGGGTAGGTCAGGCAGCCGAAACCAGCTGACCGGAGCCGCTTCCGAACGGAATGTCGAAGCCGGCAGCCCCGCTTCGTTCACTAAATTGGCACGGGTGAAAGGTTGCCAGCCGTAACGAACGAATTTCGGATTCCGGATTTGGCCGCTCCATACTTTTACTGTCTTTCCATCGATGATTTGTGCCTCCGCGGGGACGAATAAACCATCGTGTTCGGCTATCTCGAAAGTACGTAGTTTGTCGCCGTCGGAACTGTGCATGCCTTTTCCGTAATCGAATGTGACATAGGCAGTGCTGTCCTTGAATATCACCGATCGGTAGAGTGGGCCGGAAGGAAGGATCTCGTGCCCGTATGTCTTGTTGAGTGCCCAGTGAGCGAGGCGTTCCCCTATCTCCCGTTTGTGGCGCGGGTGGACATCCAGGGAGTCTCCATGGTCGCTGCTGACCGCCATGCCGCTGTTGGGGATCGATTGGAGCATCCGGCGCTGGCTGTCCCGGAACCAAGGCCAGCTGGGACGGTCGATGCTGGATAGTTGCACATAATAGAAAGGCAATTCTTCCGCCCAGTTCTCCCGCCAGTTTTTTGTCAAAAGATGGAACAACTTCTCATGTGCTTCCATATTGTGAGCGTTCGATTCTCCCTGATACCAGATGATACCCCGTATCGGGAACTTTTCGAGCGGCTGGATACCGGATTCGTACAAGTAACAAGGCTCGTAGGGATGCCGTTGCTGTTTGTTCGTCGATTTACGGATATTGAGGGCGGCGCGTTCCCGCGCCCAGTCCTGGATAAAATTATTCTGCTTCCAGTCGTAGAGGATGTCGGGGAATTCGAATTCCAGCGTTTTGCGGTCTATCCAGGCTTCCGCCGGTGAACCGCCTATAGCGTTCAGGATAAGTCCGACCGGGACCTGCAAGCTGTCTGACAACATCTGTCCGAAGGCAAAGGCTACGGCGGAGAAACGGTTCGTCGTTTCCTCGTTGCATTCCTTCCATTCAGTATCCCGGTAATATTGGAGCCTGTTGAGGGAGTCCAGTGTCGAAATGTCCCATTCCACCGCATTTGTCAGCCAACGTGGTTTCATATCGAAAAGACGGATTTGCGGTTTCCTTGCGGCAAATTCCAGAAAAGCCTTTCGTTGGCTGTCAACGGCACTGCTCACCTGAAATGCCATATTCGACTGTCCGGAGCAAAGCCATACTTCGCCGATCAGGATATTCGTATAATCCAGTTTCCCTGATTCGGCGGAGATACTCAACGTGTACGGGCCTCCTGCCTTCATCGGTGGCAGGATGACCGACCATTTCCCGTCCGAGGCCGTTATCGCTTCGCCTTTCTGTCCGGCGATGCTGACCGTCACTTTTTCTCCGGCATTGGCTGTTCCGGCTATCCGGAGCGGTTTCTCCCGTTGGAGTACCATATTGTCCGAATAGATCACGGGCATTTGGAGACCACCGTAATTTCCGGTCAATGCCCGGTAGACCGTCCGTGCGATGATTCCGGCTCCTTCGGCTGTGGGATGCAAGGCGTCGGGCAAGAGGTCAGGGCGGTCATAAAGTTCTGTATGCAGGTCAATCAGTCCGGTGTGGGCGAGCACTGCGATATCTTCAATGTTTTGTTGTATCTGCCAGTACCAGTCGCGTGTGCCCGATTTGAAGCGCGTATGGCGGTGGGAGATCGGCGTCAGGCGGCAGATCCATATTTCACACTTCGGGTTCGCTTGCCGGAAAGCATCGATCAGGGTCAGATAATCCTTCGTGAAGTCATCCCGGTAATTCGGCCAGTCGCGCGGATCGGTGTCGTTCAGCCCGAGGTGGATGACGACCCGGTCGGCGGCAAAGTCGAGGGCGGCCTTGCATTCCTCCTGCTCGTTGTAAGGACGGTGTCCCTTTCGCAATAGCGTCGCCCCGCTTTTTCCGAAGTTGGCGACTTCGTATTCGTTGCCCAACATCCGTTGGAGCTGGGCGGGATAACTGTTCTTTTCGCGGTTCTCAATTCCGTGACCATACGTTACGCTGTTGCCTACACAGGCCACCTTGATCTTTTGCGCCTGGATCGTGGCACTAAATACGATGAATAAACAGAGCAGGATATTTTTCATTTGCTTATCGTTTCTTATTGGGTGAATAGACCAGGCCGTCCACAGCCTTTTCACCATCCGGTGTGACAAATACGAATGTGAACATCCACTTCGGCAAGCGGATTTCCGGCGCGGTGAACTTTCCGACCGGAAGTTTCATGAATACCTTGTTCCATCCTTTCTGCAGATGGACAGGCATGGGAGGACGCACGACACAATTCTCGTTGCCGAGCAGCACCTCGTTGGATTTGGTCCGGTGCGTTGCCGTCCATACCGGAGGCAGGATTTCCCGGTCGTTGACCCACACTCGGCTTTCCCGGTAATCCCATTTTCCCGGAAGTGGCGGCAAGTCCATTTCCGAACGGCTGTAGTTCTGAAACTCTATCCAGGCGCCTACATCCTGTGCTTTAGGCGAGTAGACCCAGGTCCAGGCATACGCCGTGTGGTTCTCTTGCGGCTCTTTGTAGATCCCTGGAACAAGCGTCCCCCAGACATGGCGGAGGTAGATGCCTGCGCCGGTCGCATCCTGTGTCCCATACATCTTGTTTTCGTATGTATAGTGGGATTTCAACTCCTTTTCGGGCGGGAATGATGCCGTCAGGTCGCCTTGGTTCGGGAACGCGTCCGTAATACGCCACTTGACGTTCGTTTGTTTGACGTAAGCGAACGGATATCCCCCGAAACAATGTTCCTTATGCCAGAGCAGGCGGTTCTCGAAATCAGCGAAAGACTTGAACGACTCGCTGTCTTCCGATGGTAAAACCGTTCCTTGCTTGTCGAAATATTCAGTTCCACCCCCTCTCCACGCACGTTCGGCCATGGCGAGCATATTCGGGTAGAAATTATTCTGTTTGACGATATCGGCTTCCGGCTGGATCATCCGGTCGTTCCAGATTGCCAGGATCGTGCCTGCCAGATCATCGCTGCCCTGCAGCTCGTTGTAGATGCGGCTGTTGTAGAGGGCGAAGAGGTCGGCAAACGTGTCGAAATGGTTCAGATAGTGGAAACGGGAGTCGATCGCCGGAATCCCTTTCTGGGCTTTTCCTCGGTAGCTCCACAGATGCGTCATGTCGATCTCTCCCGGCTTGTAGTGCCATCCCGGATTCCAGGAGATCACCTTTTTCCCCTTGGAGCGGACATAAGCGACCATTTCGGGTACGAAATCCGGATTGGTGAACTGCACCTCGTCTGTCCCGATATGCAGGTAAGGGACATCGAACGTTTCGCAAACCTCGTCGATCAGGAGTTTCAGTATCTTCATCCCTTCCGGGCTTTGCATGTCATGGCGGAAAGTACGGACGAAAGCGGCACTGTGTCCCGGCATGTCGATCTCCGGGATCAGCAGGACATGATGTTGCTTGCAGAAAGCGGCCAATTCCCGTGCCTCTTCCAGCGTGTAGTATTTCCCCGGCTGGCGGGTCGTGTTGACGCTGTCGTTCAGCATCGGGAACACCTTGCTTTGCAGGCGCCATGCCTGATTTTCCGTCAGGTGCCAGTGAAAGACGTTTATCTTGTAACGTGCCAGGATCGCTATTTCCCGTTTCAATTCGTCTGTCGAGATATAGGTGCGTCCTACATCCTGCATGAAGCCGCGGATGCGAAAGGCGGGCCAGTCGGTGATCTCGCATCCGGTGATTGCAATGCCGTTGCCTTTCTTTTCCGTCAATTGGCGTAATGTCTGGATTGCCCTGTAAACGCCCGTTTCGGTGATGGCTTCGATCTCCACTCCTTTTGATGTGACACGCAGTTTATAGGCTTCGTTGCGATTGAGAGGGATATCGGGGAAATCCTCCATCCATTTGACCGATAGTGCCGGATGGCTTGACGGATTGCCCGTTATCTTATTGCCTGCCGGTTGTTCCATGCCTATGGAACAAAAGTTTTCCGTAAGGGAAACAAAAGTTCCCCTATATTGAAACTTTTTCCCGTTCCATGCCACTTTCTGCGGCCATGGAAGCAAATGAGGGATATTGGCAGCACAGGCAGCCAATATCCCTATATATAAACTTATCAATATGAAGAGTATGCGTTTCATGCAGGACTACTTGACCAGATCGGTCAGTTTGACAGCTTGAAAAGTCATATGGGCGACGCTCGATTCGTAGAAGATGCCGACTGTCTCCTTGTCGATCATGGACAGGCAAGAATAACCCCAGCTTTCGTCTTCGTCCAGTGTCACTTGGTTGGAAAGCGGCCAGGTCATGCCTCCGTCGGTACTTACTTTTATGGTAATATGGTTACGTCCCTTCGTCGTGTTCGGGTTGGAGAAGATCAGCAGGTCTTTCCCCGTGATGTTGTCTTTAGCGTCCACGTGGATGAGGCTTGCCATACAAACCGGTTCCTGCAGGGCACTGCGGCTGGACGGATGTTCATACCAGGTCTTGCCCAAATCGCGGGTGGTGGCCACGGCGCGGCTGCCTCCCCGGTTGTCACGCATGTTCAGCATCAGGACACCCGGTTCGATCTCGGCTACCTGCGCCTCGGTCGTGTTCGTACGTGCCAGGTTATGCAGATGCCAGGTGGTTCCCCGGTCTTTGCTGTACATGATACCGGCGTTCGGTATACGGGTGGAGTCGATGAACTGGATCGGGAAAACCAACGTCCCGTCTTTCATCGTGATACCCCGGCCCGGTCCTTGCAACAGGAAGTACCAGGAAGGATCTTTCACCTGCGGGGTGATGTTGATCGGCTGGCTCCAGGTCTTGCCGTCGTCTTCGCTTTTGACGAGCATCAGCTGGGCGGTGCTGTCGGCCGACATACCCGGCATGGAATTCCACCAGGCGCGTCCGTTCCCCATGCCATGTGTCCAGGCAGCAACGATCCAGATCGTATTTGTCTTTTCATCCACCAGGATAGACGGGTCTCCCACACCGTTCTGTGCGTGAGGCAGGCCGCCCGTTTCGCCGAACGTCATCGCAACACGCATCGGTTCCCAGGTCTGTCCTTTGTCGGTGCTGCGGCTTACCCCTATATCGACCATTTCCTGCAGGTCCACACTGCTGTTGTAGCGGATATCGTACACGCCCAGAAGCGTCCCGTTGTTGGTCGTTACCAGCCCCGGAATACGGTAGGCCGAAGCCCCGTCGTCACCGGCGTGGCGGACACCGATTCCCATGCGGCGGACATCTGATTTGCCGTCCCAGACAATTGTCGCCGGCATATTATTGATTTCAGCCATCGGCATCTGGACAGTAAAGGTCGTTAACAGGGAAGCCTCCGGTTTCATCTCGATACTGATCCAATAGTAGTTGACTCCTTCCACCATCGGCTGGTTACTGGTGAAGGTCACGACATTGGTGATATCAGTTACTTCGCTCTGCTTGATGGAGTAGGCGGGATTAGCAGCCTTTGTCTTGCCTTCTGCGTGACTGGAAATGTAGGAAACCGGACGGTAATGCTTTCCCTGCCGGGAGGTCGCTTCCGTTCCGCTATAGAAAAAGCGTAGAGCCTTTATGTCGTTTAAGTCGATTCCTTCTTTGAATTGCAGGGAAAGCTTGTTGAGTACATCCCCTTTGTGTGCCTGTACACGCATTTCCACCAGGATATTGTCTGTCCGGTCAATCAGTATCGGGATCTGCGGCTTTCTGACAAACAAGCTGTCGGCGGCAAAGGCTGTTTGCATGAAGAGAAGGAGGCTGAAGTAAAGAAAGATTTTTCTCATGATGTTTTTTGTTGATTGGGTTATTATAAAATAGGATTTCCAAAGATAATGACATTTGCAGGAAAAGTCAATACCTTTGGAAACCTTACAGGTTTTACTTGTCGGTCATGTTGACCGTTCTCGGACGTAAGAAGATGACTTCCACCACTAAGGCTACGAATACCAAGCTGGCCATCATTGCGAAATCATGCCCTAAGTTACCGGCATCCGTCGACTCGCCCAACAGTTTTGTGATGATCGCTCCAGCAAATACCCCGGTCATGTTCATAATGCCGTAGGCGGTCGCCCGGTAGCGTGGCGATACGAACTGGCAGAGGATCGGCATGTTGTTGGCGTCGAAAATACCGAAACCGATACCGAAACAGAGTCCGCCGCCTACAATCATGGCGAAACTGTCGCCGAATCCTAACAGCAGGAGTGCCGGAATGGTCAAGGCAAGCCCGATGGAACCGGTATAAATGCGTCCCCGTACATTCCGCTGAATCCATTTGTCGGACAAGATACCGCCCGCAATCACTCCGATGAAGGAAGAGATCGCGATCGTGAAGGTGGACAATGGCCCGGCTTCCGACATATCGATGGACAAATTCTCCGAAAACAAAGTCGGCAGCCAGTTTTTAGTAGCCCAACCCGGCAAACTCGAAGTGGCGAAATAGAGCAGGATGATCCAGAATGAAATGTTGACGAACAACATCCCCATTCCTTTTATAGCCGCTTTTACCGGACTCTCTTTCGGGCCGGGTTCCGAGTCAAGCTTGGCGACCGTATGATCTTTTTTCTCTTTCAGGAAAAGAATCAATACCAGACTATACGCGATTCCGATAATCCCGAACCAGTGGAAAGTCGTTTCCCAGCTGTATGCTCCTGCGATCGTTGCTCCGAAGCCACCCAATGCCTGTCCGGTGTAGAGCCCGGTCATGTGGATTCCGACAGCTAATGATCGCGTTTTTTCCTGATGATAGTCCGTGATCAGCGAAAGTCCGGCAGGGATGTACAAGGCTTCGCTGACTCCCATAATGGCGCGGAGAATATAAATTTGGTTGAAATCAGTCGAATATCCCATCATCAGCGTGACGAACGACCAGACGAAGAGACTGCCGACGATCAGCCATTTCCGGTTGATCCGGTCGGCGATCATGCCGGCGACCGGGCTCATCAGGCCGTATATCCACAAGAATACCGCCATCAGGCGTCCGAAGTTCGTGGCTGATTCCAGTTCGGTAATATCGATCATCATGGCAGACTTCATGGTTGAAAGCATCTGTCTGTCCATGTAGTTTAACAAAGCCACGCCCCAAAGCAGAGCGACAACGATCCAGGGATAGTATTTCTTATTGTTTGTCATAGCCCTGAATTTCCTTACATAAAAGATGACATTTCAAAAGCATCCGGGGAATATGGAACGGACCTTTGTACATGTTTCCCTTTGCCGGCTGCGAGAGCGTCCCGTCGTAATGGAAATAGCCGAACCATTCGCCGTATTCCTTGTCTGGAAAACGGGCATACGTGTATTCGTTTATCTGCTTGTGCATTTCCAAGTATTTGGGATCGCCTGTGGCTTCATAGGCATACAACGTGGCGATGATGGCTTCGCACTGTGGCCACCAGAACTTCATGTCGTGCCAGTATTCCTGCTGCGGACGGTTCTTGCAATCCCTAAAATAGGTGATTCCACCGTGTGTTTTGTCCCAACCCCATTCCCAGGACCAGTCCAGGATCGTGAGCCCTATCTGCTTCAGCTGCGGGTCCCAGTTCCGGTGCTTGGCCTCTTCGAGGATAAACCATGCCGTTTCGATGGAATGGCCCGGATTGATGGTCCGGCCGGGAATCGAATCGATAAATTCGCCGTTCGGCCCGACCGTTTCGAGGATGGCCTTAAACTCCGGCTTCATGAAATCACGACGTAGTTCGGCTATCGACTCGTCGATCTGACGTGTCAGGACAGGATCGTCTACTGCCTCCCGGATGCGGGCGGCAGTATCGATCAGGATCATGCAAAAGGAATGCCCTTTTGCAACGAATCCTTCTCTGAATTTGGGCTCTAATGCGCCCGGTGTGTTTTTGTAATAGAGAATCTGTTTGAACAGCTTGACTGCTTTTTCAGCATAGCTCTTGTCACCCGAAGCGATCGAATATTGAGCCATGGCGATTGCGGCAAACGTTTCGGAAAATACATATCGGCGTTTTCGTACGGGAGTTCCTGTTTTCGTCACCTCGTAAAACATGCGGCCGTCTGTATCGAAACAATATTTCTCGATAAAGTCGATCCCGTTTTTACAGGCTTCCAGCCATTCGGCCTGTTTTTCGAGGTTGTTGTAAGCATAAGCGAGAATAAAGGCGAACCGTCCCTGGAACCAGACCGACTTGTTTGTGTCCAGCAGCGAACCGTCCCGGTCCAAACAAGTGAAGTAGCCTCCGTTCTCATGATCGATACCGTATTTCAGCCAGAAAGGCAGAATGTCGGTCAGTAAATCATTTTTGTATTTTTCTCCCCAATATCCGAGGTATTCGGACGGTTTTGTTGTGTCGTTCATGGCGTTTATGGATTTAGAATTTATTGCATCTGTCGAAAAAATGAATCGCTTCCAGTTCGGCTTTCATAGCGGTCTCTTCCGCATCTGTCATATTCTGGAACGGTGTCCGGTTTTTACCTAAATCGAGCCCGATCAGCTTCATGATCCGCTTGCCACCCACGATATTGCCGCGATAACGACAGATCACGTTGATCACTTCCTGTGAGAAGTTCTGGCGTTCGCGTGCTGTTTCGAGGTCTCCGGCAGCCCAGGCTTCGAGTATCCCGGTCAGTTCTTTGCCGTTGTAGTTGGTTGTCCCGCCGATGCCGCCTTGTGCACCGCCCATTGCCAGGCATGGAAGGATTGTTTCGTCCTGTCCGTGAAGCATATCGAATTTGCCGTCTTTATATAAGCGGCATTGGTTGTATTCGTAAAGGCTTTCATATGTATATTTGATGCCGGCGAAGTTCGGGATACGCCCGTCTACCGCTTTCAGCAGTTCGACCATCGGTAGGAAAGCGCCGTTGAAAGCCGGGATGTGATAGTAATAGAAAGGAAGTTCAGGTGCTCCGGAAGCGATTTCTTCGCAGTATTTCACCAGTTCTTCTATCCGATTCACTTTCGGGAAAGGAGAGGCCATGGCTCCGATTCCCCAGGCTCCGATCTTTTGGGCATGAGCAGCCAGCTTATGGCTCGCTTTTACGCAGGTGCTGCCTACGTGTACGATGACCTTGAATCCGGAAGGCGCCACTTCTACCCATCTTTCAGCCAGTTTCATGCGCTCTTCGTCGGTCAGCATATAGCCCTCTCCCGAAGATCCGTTGATAAACACTCCCTTTAAACCGTTTTTGACCAGAAGCTTGGCATATGCTTCTATCGGTTCGTAATTTACTTCTCCGTTTTCGTAGAACGGTGTGAAAGGTGCATCAATTAAGCCTTTAATCTTTTCCATTATCTGAGCGATTTAATGTGTTTTATTGTCTGGTATTTTTTTTAAATACCCGGCAAATATAAATAAAATATTTTAATAATATAGCCTTGATTAAAATATTATTATAGATAATGGTCTAAAGAAAAGAATGTTTTATTAATAATGTATCATACCGAGTAGCTTACTTCTTGATAAGAGACATGCTCCGAATGCGCCTGCTCTTTCTCCTAATTTGGATATTTTGATTTCCGTGTCTTGGTTGACCAGGTTGAGCGAATATTTACGGATAGCACTTTTGACCGGCAGGCTGATATACTCACCTGCTAGTGAAAGCGTTCCGCCCAGTATGACCAGTTCCGGATTGAAAATATTCATCAGTCCGGCAATACCTTTTCCTAAATTTACGCCCATTTTTTCGAGGATGTCGATGCAAAGTACATCCTCTTTCCGCACTGCTTCGAGCAGGTCGCCGAGCGAGATTTCCTCTCCGCTGTCCAGTTTCCCGGCGAGTATGGTGTTGCTGCCTTCCCGGTAACGTTCTATCAGGATACGGTGGAAAGCCGATCCGGAAGCCTCTGTTTCGAGACAGCCTTTCTTGCCGCAATGGCATAGCACTTCGTTTTCGAACATGCAAAAATGTCCAAACTCCCCGGAGAAGCCGGATTTCCCGTAGTATAAATTGCCGTCGATGATGATACCTAGACCTAGTCCCCACGCCATATTGACGAACAGAATGTTCTTTTCTCCCTGTACGACTCCTTTCATATATTCGCCGTAGGTCATGGCCCGGCTGTCGTTTTCAATGAAAACTTTCGTCTGCAACCGTTCTTCAAGAATCTGAGCGAGGGGTTTCTCTTCGAAATAGAAAATGCTGTAACTATAGCCCGATGCTGGGTTCACGCGGCCGGTGATATTGACTCCAATCGCTAATATCTTATTCCGTTCGACAGGCAATGAAACGATGAAATCGTCAATAATCTTGCAGAATTGCTCCAGCGAGGCTGGTGTATTTTCAAGTTGGTATGGGATATTTTCTTCGAGTTGTACTTTGTCGCCTTTGAAGTCGATCGCTGCAATATTCAACTTGTCTTTCAGCATATCGACTCCCACGAAATATCCGGATGCCGGATTGAGGCCATAGATGTTCGGTTTGCGTCCTCCGTTGGTTTCCTGCTTTCCGAAGTCCAGGATATAGCCGTCGTCCTGAAGCTCGGCGACCAGTTTGGTGACGGTCGGAATACTCAGGTCCATTTCACGGCCCAGATCGGCAATGGTCGCATCGCCATTGGCAATATAGTAATGGATGATCTTCTTTTTCAGAAGTTCATTGCGGTTGTTATTATCGGAAGACAGTAAAAATTTTGTATTCATGGCTATAGAATATTATAATATTGAAATGGCTTCACAAAAGTATGTAAATTTTTTTCAAATATATGGTTGTGAAAATAAAAAATTCAGAGTAATCGTGCCGGAAGGTTCCATCCTACCATCATGCTTTTTACTTGAATGTTTATTTATATGGATGATAATGCACTGTTTATGTTTACATAAGCAGAATAGCCATTGACAAAACGGGGGCGTTTTTGTGTTAAAAATGCCTCTTTTCGCTGGATAAGATGCAAAAACTGGGCATAAAAGTGCCCCTGGTATAGCGGATAAACTTCTCTGCATTCCCGGAACGGCTTCGCGCAGACCCGGGTCTGCACCTCTCCCGCACCCGGGTCTCTATGATGGGTACACCCGGGTCTCAAGCGGCTTTGCAAGCTGTTTTTGACAAAAGAAAAGCCTGTCTTGATGAAAAAAGAAGCCGTTTTAACAGGTTTCGCATCTGTTCCCGAACGGTCCCTGTTTTTATCGTATAATTGATACACAGCATGTTATCGTCTTTCGCCATGATGGTTATGATAGATGAATGATAGTTCAAAATGGCAACTATCATGCCATAACATATTGGTTTAAAACAATATACAAACGGATATGATAGTATGATGGTTGTTTTTGCAAAAACATCAGTTCTTCGTCACTTTCGGGGTAGGCCATGTGTTAAAGCTAATAAGTTTATTGCATAGCAAGGTAATGCTTGCCCTGTTGAATATTTCTGATCTCAAAGGCCAGTTCATCTACATGCTTGAGGATGCTTTTTGCTGTGGTGACATATAGTCCCTGCCTGTATGACCACGCATCAACTTGCATATGACGAACGGATGTACATTCAGACCTTTCAGATATTTCTTCAGGTTCTCTTCACCCGGCCCTGGAAAGAGTGTGATGGGCTTATGGGTGATGTTTCGCATTGTTCGGGAAAATCATTCGGATGATTTGGAAAAAGAGTTTCAAAAACGGTTGCTCTTTAAGCTAAGAAGCCTGAAAACAGGAATGTTAATATCGTCAGAAATCTTAAAAACAAATCAAATTGACAGCAACGAACCTGTTTTTATGATAAATCGAGTAGTTAAAAGGGTTGTCCTGATTATAAAAATGCGTACCTTTCCCTCCTGAAAACAACCGGTCTAACAATATATCCGTATGAAAAAAATATTCTTGCTTATCTTGTTGCCCGTCAGTCTCTTCTTTTCGTGTGTAGGAGACCGGATCGCATCGGAAACGATGGACCGGGCAGAAATACTTTTAGAAGCAAATCCGGATAGCGCTTATATCTTATTGAATGAGGTAAAAACTCCCGATAGGTTGAATGAACGGCAGTTTGCACGTTGGTGCATGCTGTATTGCCGGGCGGCGGATAAACTCTTCAAAGATATGCTATATACCGAACAACTCGACCGGGCGTTGGTTTGGTATAAAAGTCATGGGGCCGCGGAACAACAGGCTTGGATGGGGCTTTATTTAGGGCGTTCGTATGTGAAAGATAAGCTTTTTATCCCGGCAATGAAGGCTTATTCTGATGCGTTGTCGTTGGCAAAAGAGAAGTATTTATATGATGTAGCAGGGTATATCTGTAGCTATATGGCAGACTTGTACACTTATACGGGCCAAAGAAGCGAAGAGCGGAGGAAGTTTGAAGAAGCGGCAGAATTTTTTAAGCAGGCCGGTAACGAGCGGAGTTATGCCTTTGCCCTGCGAGATGTGGCTAAAACATGGGCATTTGACGATTCTTTGTCGTTGGCGCTTCACTATATGTTAATAGCGGATTCTGTTATTACAAGGTTTCAAGATTTAAGGGGGATTAGTTCGATTTCTAATGGTTTGGGAAATATTTATGACTTAATGGGCGATGTGGAAAAAGCGAGAGCCTATTATAGTAGAAGTTTAAGTTCTGATACGATGGATCAAGTTCCCTCTTATCTGGCTTTGAGTGATCTCTATTATAATGAAAGCCTCCTTGATTCAGCCCGCTATTATTTAGCATTAGCCACAGGTCCGTCATTGAACCCTTATACATCGATCGATTGCTTCTATTTAGGTTACCTTATCGAAAAAGAAGCTGGTGATACAGAAAAAGCGCTTTCTCTTTTGGAACAATATCAGGCAAAGAAAGATTCTTTATATGATCAACAAAAACAGGTAGATATTATTGATGCAGAGAAACGGCATGATGTGGTCACTGTCGTTCAAGACAATAAAAAACTTGTTGCAGAGAAACAGTTTTTGTTTGCTTTGGCTGTTATCATTTGCCTTTTGTTGATTGTGGGTTATCAGTTGAGGGATAGGAAAAGACGGCTTGAAATAAATCGGCAGCAACAGTTTTTAGAAGAGGAAAAAAATCGGCATGAGAAGCAAGAAACGGAACAGGAAGGTCGCCTTCGGGAGTTAACGGCAGAGATGGAAAGGAAAGCTGCTGCGCATGAGGATACAAGTGAATATAAGAAAGAAATCACCGTATTAAGGGTGGAAAAATTGAAGCAATCCTCTTTATTTGAAACAATGAAAGAGCGCTGTCGGAAAGTAAAACCTGATATCGAACAAAAACTAAACGAAGAGGAATGGAGAAGCCTGATTCGTCTGATTGATTCCCTTTTTCCGAATGTCAGCGTTTTTATGAAAGAAAATACGTTGGGTCTGACAAAAACAGAAACCAAGATCTGTTATCTCAGTTTCTTGGATTTGCACTTAAACGAGGAGGCTGTTCTTTTGGGAGTCAGTTCCGATTCGGCCAATAAGTTCCGAAGTCGTACTCGGCGGAAGCTGTGTCCGAATCAAAAAGGAAGCGATATAAATGGGTGTATCCTACAAAAAGGATGGTAATAGAGTAGATATGGGTATAAAAATAGGGACAGTTTTGTCTTCGGAAGTGTGGAATATACAGGTAAAGAGCATTAAAAAAGGATTTTGGAAGGATTTAGATCGTTTGCGTAAGCTATATGAAGTAAGTTTATGTATTTTATTATCAGTTTTATAGCAGCTGAGAAATAATTTTGTCCATATAAAAAGAAGGTTGTCCATATACCGATTTGTTGCATCCAATAATTCCCTCTATGTTTACATTTGAAAATATTAAACATAATATGAAGACATTTAGAAAAATTGGATGTTTACTGTTAATAGCGACATTTTCGTTTCCTTGCTTTGCCAAGAAACGAATATATCTGAAAGGGTAGTGGGATACTGCTCCTAAGTCTATTATCCCTGAGCAACCTATTCAAGCATAGGTTGAAGACAACAACAAAGACTTGCTGTTGAAGTTTTTCGCTTAAGCGATATTGGTTTTGACATGAAAGCTGTAAAAGAGATCAACTTTTTATCACATATATTTCAAAAGACTGTTTTTCATAGAGAAAGAACGGTCTTTTGGATATGGATGTCCTCTGGACTAATTTATGCAATAGTCAAATTGCTGATAGGTAAATATAATAACTATAAGATATTTGAAAATGTTTTTCCTCACGTAATTAACGGATTACATTTATATGTGGAGTATCCTACCGAATATTATGATGTAAACCATTATGGTCCGATCTTTGCGCTTGTGATTGCTCCATTTTCTATCTTGCCTGAATGGTTGGGGATGATTTTTTGGATTTTAATGAATACATATTTTCTTTTTTATGCTATTCGTCAGTTACCTTTCAATGAGAGTCAGAGGATTATAGTTTATTGGTATTCTTTGTGTGAGTTAATGACGGCGCAGGGGGTACAACAATTTAATATCTCTGTGGCAGCATTTATTATTCTCTCTTTTGTTTTAATTGAGAAAGAAAAAGAATTTTGGGCTTCTTGCTTGATTTTATTGGGAACATTAATAAAAATATATCCGATTGTAGGATTAGCTTTTTTCTTTTTTTCAAAACACAAATTGCGTCTTGTATTTTCCTGCGTTTTTTGGGGATGTTTGTTTTTGGTTTTGCCGATATTCTTCTCTCCGGGGACAGATTATATTTCTTCGCAATATATTGCGTGGTTGGAACGGTTGGAAATCAAAAATGGCCTCAATATGTTCGCCATATCTCAAAATATTTCTTTATTAGGAATCGTACGTAAGCTCACAGGCTGTTCTTTATATAGTGATTTGTGGCTGATTATACCGGGACTGATCCTATTCTTTATCCCTTATTTCAGAATTCAGCAATATAAATATCTCCGTTTTCGGCTCATGCTATTAGCTAATGTATTGTTGTATGTCGTGTTGTTTAGTACAGGAAGTGAAGCAAGTGGTTATATCACGTTGATGATTGGTGTCGCTATTTGGTATATTTGCAGCCCTTCTGTCCATAAAAGATATAATCGTTATCTCTTTTTTACGACCTTGATTTTTGTTGCTTTATGTTCTACCGAATTAGTTCCTCCCGGCATTCGGCATCATATTATCGGACCATACGCATTAAAAGCTTGGCCTTGCACAATCGTTTGCTTTACGATATGCTATGAAATGATTTTTTTAGATTTCAAAGACAGGGTTTGAAAGGAAATATTTTTAGTAATATTTGATAGGGGTTTTTCTCATTTTCCCGGTCATGTCAACAAAGTCAAACCAATAAAAGAGAGTTGATATGAAAAAGAGTGTGATGTTTTTATTGTTGAGTTTAGTGTGTTTATCTGTTTCCGCACAAAATGGGAAAGTGAAAAGTGGGGTAATAGGTGGTGTTTCGATGGATTGGTATAAGGATGAGGCGATGTCTAAAGGCAACGTTGGGTTTAATATACCGGATATGAAGCCTTCTTTTCATGTGGGATATCAGTTGCAGTTCGAATTGAAACACCGTTTATCGGTGGATGCAACTTTATTATATGGGCAGAAGCGGGGAGAAATTGCCTCGGTTGGCAATAAAGCGACTCCCGTTAAAGGTTACAAAAGTAAGTTTGCAAGGAATTACATGGCTTTGAACGGAGTTTTGAATTATAATCTGATCGGGAGGCTGAAGGTAGGAGTAGGAGTTGAGCCTACTCTCCATTTTAAGGATAATATTATGATTGGGAAGACAATCAAATCTGCCTTTGACGTGCCGGTCGTCGTCAAAGCCGCCTATGCTTTCAAATACTTCGATCTGGCCCTGACATACAAACATGGAACTTGCAATGTAATGAAAGGAGTCCCTTATATGAAATCGGGACGGACACGTGATCTGCAAGTTTCTATCTTTGTCCCGATATTCCGGTGACACAAGTTCAGAACCCGGTAATTCTTATTATCTTTGCCAGTCAAAGTAATAAGAGTATGGAAGATGAATTTGATATAAGGGATGCACGGGTTCCGGAGAGCGAACGAGAGTATGAGAATGCGCTTCGTCCGCTTTCGTTTCATGACTTCAGCGGACAGGCCAAAGTGGTCGAGAATCTGAAGATTTTCGTGATGGCGGCCCGGATGCGTAAGGAGGCGCTTGACCATGTGCTGTTGCATGGACCTCCCGGATTGGGAAAGACTACGTTATCCAACATTATAGCGAATGAATTGGGAGTCGGCTTCAAGGTGACTTCCGGGCCGGTGCTGGATAAACCGGGCGATCTTGCGGGAGTGCTGACTTCGCTGGAGAAGAACGATGTCCTTTTTATCGACGAGATCCACCGGTTGAGTCCGATTGTGGAGGAATATCTGTATTCGGCGATGGAAGATTACCGGATCGATATCATGATCGATAAAGGGCCGAGCGCCCGTTCCATCCAGATCGACCTGGCTCCGTTTACGCTGGTGGGGGCGACGACTCGCAGCGGTTTGCTGACAAGTCCGCTCAGGGCGCGTTTCGGGATCAATATGCACCTCGAATATTACGAGATGGAGACGCTGACGAAGATCGTGCTGCGCAGTGCCGATATCCTGAATGTGAAATGCGAGTTGAGTGCTGCACGCGAGATTGCTTCCCGTAGTCGTGGTACACCCCGTATAGCGAACGCGTTGCTGCGTCGTGTGCGTGATTTTGCACAGGTGAAAGGATCCGGAGAGATCGATAAGGCGATTTCCTGCTATGCCCTGGAGGCATTGAACATCGACCGTTACGGCCTGGATCAGATCGACAATAAGTTGCTGACGACTATCATCGACAAGTTTAACGGCGGACCGGTAGGATTGACGACTATCGCGACTGCCCTGGGAGAAGATCCCGGAACGCTGGAAGAGGTTTACGAGCCTTTCCTTATCAAAGAAGGCTTTATCAAACGTACGCCCCGCGGCCGCGAGGTGACGGAGTTGGCTTATACCCATTTGGGACGGCTTCGCCCCGATGGAATACAAAGTTCGTTATTTTAATTGTCAATTATCAATTGTCAATTGTTTTTAAGTTATGGCAGGAGGAATGAAGCGTCTCGCAGGAGAGACCGCAATTTATGGTGTCAGCAGCATTGTCGGGAAATTCCTGAACTGGATGCTGGTTCCGATGTACACGCGTGTATTGGCTACCGAGAGCGATTTCGGGATTGTGACGAATCTGTATGCCTGGACAGCCTTGTTGATGGTGATATTGACGTATGGGATGGAGACCGGCTTTTTCCGGTTTATGAACAAGAAGGAGATCAAGCTCCCGATGCGGGTATATGCGACGACGTTGTTCAGTCTGGCATTCACTTCCGTCCTGTTTATGGTGTTTGTGTTCAGTGCGCTGACGCCGGTCAGTAACTTTCTGGGATATGGTGCACATCCTGAATATATCGGGATGATGGCGGGGATTGTGGCGGTGGATGCCTTCTGTTGTATTCCGTTTGCTTTCCTCCGGTATCAGGGGAAGGCGGTTCGCTTTGCGGCGATCAAGCTGCTGAATATATTCCTGAATATCGTATTGGTAATATTCTTCCTGATCGCTTGCCCGTGGCTGTATGAATGTGCGCCGAGGTTGATAGGCTGGTTTTATGTGCCCGGCTATCAGGTGGAGTATATCTTTGTCAGCAATGTGGTTACTTCGGTGGTGACATTCTTGCTTTTGGTGCCGGATATGATACCCGGGTTGCGCGAGAAAGCCAGTTTCGTGTTGTTGAAACAGATGTTGAGATACTCGTTCCCGATCTTGGTCTTAGGGATTGCCGGGATTTTCAATCAGACGGCGGATAAGATTCTGTTCCCTTTCCTGTTCGAAGATAAGGATTATGCAGCTACCCAGTTGGGGATTTATGGAGCCTGCTTCAAGGTGGCGGTGGTGATGGTGATGTTTATCCAGGCATTCCGGTATGCCTACGAACCTTTTATTTTTGCCAAGAATAAGGATGACGATAATACGAAAGCATATTCGGAGGCAATGAAGTATTTCATTATCTTTTCGTTGATTATCTTCTTGGGCGTGATGTATTATCTGGATATTCTGAAATATTTTGTGGACGCCAAGTATTATCCGGGATTGCGTGTCGTGCCGATCGTGATGCTGGGCGAACTGTTCTTCGGGATCTATTTTAACCTGTCGTTCTGGTATAAGTTGATCGACCAGACGCAATGGGGAGCCTACTTCTCGACGATCGGCTGCGTGGTGACCGTGTTGATGATCGTGTTGCTGGCGCCGGTTTACGGTTATATGGCGTGTGCTTGGGCTTCGTTTGCCAGCAACCTGTTGATGATGATTCTTTCTTATGCGATCGGGCAGAAGAAGTTCCCGATTCAATACGATATAAGATCAGCCGTTATTTACGGCATATTGGCGGTTTTATTCTATGCAGCTGGGATGTTGCCCCGGATCGATTCGGAAATCCTTCGCTTGGGCTATCGCACGGTTCTACTCCTGATTTTCCTGGCAATCATCATTAGACGCGATCTTCCGTTAAGCGAATTGCCTTATATCGGGAAAAGGTTTGCATCTAAGAAAAACTGAACTAATTAAATGATGATTTATGGGGCACGTCTGCCAAAAGAAAACCTGTTGGCTATTTGTAGGGATTAATCGGAAGCCGTAAAATGAACCGGGCTCCCCCGGTGTAACAGGTATCCAGTTTGAGGGAACCGTTGAGGCGTTGGGTGATGAGGCGGCAGAGGTAGAGGCCGAGGCCCGAACCGGGGATAAAGTCGTCGTTCTTGGTGAAACGTTCGAAAATCCATTCGCTCTTGTCTGCCGGAATTCCGCATCCTGTGTCGGTAACGCAGATACACATAATCCTTCCTTCTTCTTCGGGCCGGTAGGAGAGCGTGATGCTTCCCTGATTCGTGAACTTGTTCGCGTTGTTCAGCAGATGGGAGATGATAATGCCGAAATGATTCGGGTCCGAATAGATCAGGTCGTTGCTTTTGTCACCTTCGACCTGGTAATGGATATCCGGCTTCTGCTGTAACTTTTTCAATTTGTTCATCTCGTGGTGACAGAGCAGACTGATGTGGACCGGTTCCAGCGGGAGGACCTCGTTGCTGCTGTCCAGTTGGGCGATTACCAGCACATCGTTCATCATGGAGGTGATGTTGTGGCAGTTCGTATAGATGATCTTGCTGAATTCTTTTTTCTCTTCCGGGCTTATACCGTCGCTGGTGATCAGTTCGGCAAAGCCATTGATCGCATTTAGCGGCGTGCGCACTTCGTGGCACATATTCTTGATAAAGGCGTTCTTCATCCGTTCGCTTTCCTGTGCCTTTTCACTGGCGATAATGACCAGCCGGTTCGATTCCTGCAATTCCTTGTATAGCGATTTGATCTTTCCTAGGCGGAAGAATATGAAGATTCCGAAGCAGATCGAAAGAATGAGCAACGCGAGGAATAGATATAACTGGCTCCGGCTCTTTTGCAGGTCTATTTCCAGTGCCTTTTTCTCGACCACCAGCTCGTCCACATGCTTTTTGATCTCCAGGTCTTCGACTTTGTTTTCCATGCTTCGTGTGCGTGCGGAATCCAGGAGTACGGAATATTCCTTGTAGGCTTCGTAGGCATCTTTATATCTGTGCAGACTGTCGAGACAGTCGATTTTGTCTTTTAGTGTCAGGACGATGTTTTCGGTCAGGTCGAACTGGAAATTGCCGTGGCGGAAATAATAGATGACCGAATCGTTGTAATCTGCGGCTTTCTGGAAATCCCGTATTGACTTATAATAGTTGAGCGAAGTGAAATAACGGTCATATTCAGCGGAGAATGCAGCATCTTCAGGATATTTCCTGTTCAAGTCGATGAAGTAGTTGAAATAGTAGGTTGCCATATCTTTCCCGACTGTTTCTGCTGCGGTAGCCAAAGTAGAGTAGGCGTTCAGCAGATGCCGTTTGCTTGTGTACGGGCGCTTCTTCATCTCTTTTGTGTCAGCATATTCCTTTTGCATGTTCAAGTAGCGGAGGGAGGCTTTCACCCGATTTTCGGGAGTCGCTTCCATAAGGCTTAGTATGTTGAGCGTATTCAGGCGGAACAGATACGAATAGCGGAGCGGGATGTTGTCCGACAGTTCGATCAGGTTGTTCATGTAATAACATACCTCTTTATAGATAGCATCCTGGTTTTTCGGATCGACCCGGTTGCTGTTCGCCATACCGAGGAGATAATAGTTCGATATTTTGTCAAGAACCGGCATGTCTTTTTCCGTTTCGAGGCGGAGTTTGTATTTTTCAATCAGTTTCATCCGGTCTTCGCCTTTGGTGTAATAGACAACACGGACATCCATGATCGTTTTCATATACGTGACGAGGAAATCGCGTGCTTTCCCTTTCAGCTCCCTTTCGGCTTCGGCGAGATACACCTTTGCGCTGTCTTTGGCATCGGTATTCACGTAAAAGCGCAAGATTTCGGTCAGGGCCGCTTCCTTATAATAGTCTTCGTCTTCTTCAAGTGCGAGCCAATAGAGCTGTTTGGCATATTCCACCTGTTCTTCCTGTCGGGAAAGATCCATCAGATTAGTCATGATTTCCAGTTTTTGCAGAGGAGAAGAGGCTGACGGCAAGGCTTCCGACAGTGAATCTTTTACTGCTGTATTTCCCTCCGTAGCGAGGGAAAAAGCGAGTAAGTATATCAAGAGAATGTAGTATTTCATCTTGTTTACCGGGATTTATTGAGAGTGTTCGTTGTCGTTTCTGTGTTGTGCGTTTGCAAAGTTACGTGAAAATCAATAATTATCAGGATATATACTCCGCTTATTTTATGTTCACAGCTCTTATTTTTTATTTCGAGATACTATTTCTATCTTTGTGCGGTTTAGGCGATGTGTTAAAACGGTTGTGAGAGAGTGTTAGCCATTATAAAGGCCGTTTTACGGGATGTTCGTATACAAACGTTGATTTTAATAGGATGGAAAAAGGATTGTTGCACAAGCAGATTAGGGACTTCTTTGTCCGTAATTTCGATGTCCGTCAGGAAAAAGAGGATGAACTCGAAACGATCGAGTCTATCCGGAAAGGCATAGAGTTTAAAGGGACGAACCTTTGGGTTCTGATCTTTGCGACCTTTGTCGCCTCGCTGGGTTTGAATACGAACTCGACGGCGGTGATTATCGGTGCGATGTTGATCTCCCCGCTGATGGGGCCTATCATGGGGTTCGGCCTGGGACTGGGAATCTCCGATTTCGACCTGATCAAGCGTTCCTTCCGTAATTTTGCCACGGCGACGGTATTCAGCGTCATCACTTCGACGCTCTTTTTCCTGATTTCCCCGATCAGCGAGGCGCAGAGCGAGTTGCTGGCCCGTACGCAGCCTACCGTTTATGACGTCTTGATTGCCTTCTTTGGCGGCCTGGCGGGGATCGTGGCGAGCTCGACCAAGAGCAAGGGGAATGTGATTCCCGGCGTGGCGATCGCTACGGCTTTGATGCCGCCGCTTTGTACGGCCGGATTCGGATTGGCGAGCGGTAACCTGTATTATTTCTTCGGTGCTTTCTATCTCTATTTTATCAATACGGTGTTTATCAGTCTGGCTACCTACGTGGTGGTCCGCCTGCTGAAATACCCGAAGAAGGTCTTTTTAAACAAACAGCGCGAGAAGATCGTGACGAGATATGTCGGGGTGATCGTTTTCTTTACCATCGTGCCGAGCCTTTTCCTGAGCTACAACCTGATCCGGGCCAGTTACTTCAATGACCGGGTGCGGACGTTTGTCGCGGATGAGTTGAGTTTCCCGAACACGCAGATATTGAGCAAGACGGTGACCGATACCAGCGACAAGAAAGAGGTGAAAGTAGTCCTGATCGGCGAGACCGTGCCGGAGACGATGATTGCGAACGCCCGTGCCAAGATGCCGAAATACGGCTTGAAAAACGTGGGCCTTGTCGTGCAGCAGGGTTTCGGGCAGGAAGCCACCGACATTAACGAGTTGAAAAGCCTGCTGATGCAGGACTTGTATAAGAATAGCGAAGAGGTTCTTCGGGCGCAGTCCCTCCAGATCGATTCGCTGAAACGCGACCTGAACAAATATCACAGTTACAATCATCTTACGTCCGAGCTGATGCCGGAAATGAAAGTCCTTTTCCCTTATATCAAGGAAGTCTCTTGTGCGCATACCTATCTGATGGATATGGATAGCATTAAACCCGATACCGTCTTGTTAGTCTACCTGAAAAGCAAAGAAAAAGTACGTGAGGCGGAACAGGAAAAGATCAAGAAATGGCTTGCCGCGCGTGTAGAACAAAAGAAAATCAAATTAATTATTGAATAACGAACAAAGAATGAATCGTATGAAGAAGTTGTGGGCAGTGTTACTGCTTCTCGTTGCTTCAGGCCAAGTGTTTGCCGATGAGGGCATGTGGGTACTGAAAGAGTTGAATAAACAAAACCTGGAGAGGATGAAGGAGTTGGGATTTACTCCGTCTTACGAACAATTGTACAGTGAAACTGACCCGTGTGTAGCCAATGCCGTGGTGATCTTCGGAGGAGGATGTAGCGGTATCACCGTCTCTAATGAAGGACTGATTTTCACCAACCACCATTGTGGTTTCGGTTCGATCCAGCAGTTAAGCAGTGTGGAACACGACTACCTGAAAGACGGTTTCGTTTCCCAGAGTAAGGAAGAAGAGTTGCCGGTTCCGGGCCTGACGGTCCGCTACCTGCGTGAGACGGTGGATGTGAGCGATCGCATTAATTCACAGATAGCTTCGATCAAGGAAGAGCACCTGCGTCTGGCCGCAGCCGACTCGATCGGGCAGGCGATGGCCGATTCTGTAGGAAACACGGAGTTTCAGGCTGCCGATGTCGTGCCTTTCTACAATAATAACAAGTATTTCCTGATCGTCTATGATGTCTTCAATGATGTCCGCATGGTATTCGCTCCGCCCAGTTCGGTCGGAAAATTCGGCGGCGATACGGACAACTGGATGTGGCCGCGCCATACGGGCGACTTCTCCGTGTTCCGCGTATATGCCGGAGCCGACAACAAGCCGGCTGCCTACAGCAAGGATAATAAGCCATACCAGCCTAAATACGTGGCTGAAGTGTCATTGCAAGGTTATCAGGACAAGGATTATGCGATGACGATCGGTTTCCCCGGCAGCACGGACCGCTACCTTTGTTCATGGGGTGTGCAGCAGCGTATCGAGGATAGCAACAAGCCTCGCATCGAAGTGCGTGGCATCAAGCAGGCGATTTGGAAAGACGCGATGTTGAAGAGCGACGAGGTGCGCATCAAATATGCTTCCAAATATGCCGGCAGCTCCAACTACTGGAAAAACTCGATCGGCATGAACAAGGGGCTGGCCAACCTGAAAGTGATCGACCGTAAACGCGAAGAGGAAGCCGCTTTTGCCGCTTGGGTGGCACAGGATGCAAAGCGTAAAGAGGTGTACGGCGACGTCCTGAACCTGTTGGAAAAGGGATATACTTCTTCCAGTGAATATAAGAAGATCTCCACCTACCTGGGCGAAGCGTTCCTGAGCGGCGCCGAGATCGTGAAGCTGGCGCGCATGATCCAGAGCGTGGATGTGAAAGGTTCTACCCCTGAAGAAATCGATATCTTCCTCGAAGACAATATCAAGTCTTTCTTCAAGGATTATGACGCAAGCCTTGACCGGAAGGTGCTGGCGGCTATGATGAAGATCGTAAAGGAACGGGTTCCGGCAGAGAATCTTCCGGATATCTACAAGAAGGTGGACAAAAAGTATAAAGGCGATTATGAAAAGTATGCCGCCGATGTATTCAAGAAGACATCCATCCTGTCTTACGACAATATCGCCTCCATGCTGAAGGACCCGAAGAAATATGCGAAGCTGAAGAAGGACCCGGCTGCCGAGTTGAGCCTGTCCGTCCTCATCTCCCTTTTCGAATTGCAACAGCTCACGGGTGATTCTTATTACGATATCGCTAAGGGCGAACGCCTCTATTTTGCCGGCCTGAAAGAGATGCACCCGGAGAAGGCTTTCGCTTCGGACGCCAACTTTACGATGCGTGTGAGCTACGGTTCCATCGGCGGCTACCGTCCGTACGATGCCGCCTGGTATGATTACTATACGACCCAGAAGGGGGTCTTCGAAAAGGAAAACCCCGAAAGCGACGAGTTCTGGGTGCAACCCGAAATCCTCGACCTGATCCGCAGCAAGGACTTCGGCCAGTATGCCAACAAGGACGGCGAATTGCAGCTTTGCTTCCTCTCGAACAACGACATCACAGGCGGTAACTCCGGCAGCCCGGTGTTCGACAAGAACGCCCGCCTGATCGGCCTCGCCTTCGATGGCAACTGGGAAGCGATGAGCGGCGATATCGCCTTCGAACCGGATTTGCAGCGCACGATCAGCGTCGACATACGCTATGTGCTCTACATGATCGACAAGTGGGGGAAATGCCCGCGGTTGATCGAGGAATTGAAATTGGTGAAATAATAGTGGGGGCGGATTCCTTTTGGCTTGATCAGAAAGCGACCAAAGGAAGTTTACCTGAATATATTATATTAAAAAAGTGCCGGGAAGGATGGAGTGAAACCTCCTTTCCGGCACTCTGTTTATATGACAAGTGTGCTTTTTCTGTTTAATCAATCTTGCAGACATCCACATCACAATTCAGCAATAAGAACGGCAGCAGCCATTTCATATAAATGTTTTGCAAAACTAACCATCATACTATCATATCCGTTCGTATATTGGTTTAAACCAATATGTTATGGCATGATAGTTGCCATTTTGAACTATCATTCATCTGTCATAACCATCATGGTAAAAAACGATAACTTCTTGTGTGTCAATTGTACGATAAAAACAGGGACCGTTCGGGAACAGGTGCGAAACCTGTTAAAACGGCTTCTTTTTTCATCAAGACAGGCTTTTCTTTTGTCAAAAACAGCTTGCAAAGCCGCTTGAGACCCGGGTGTACCCATCATGGAGACCCGGGTGCGGGAGAGGTGCAGACCCGGGTCTGTGTGAGGTCTTTACGGGGATGCGTGGATGTTTATCCGCCATGTTGGAGGTACTTTTATGCCTTGTTTTGGCATCTTTTTTGCCGATGGCTGTTTTTTTGGCTGTAAACGGAAAGTATGGAAAAGCCTTTCCGCATCCATACGCTCCTTCTCACACTTACGGCGTTCATCGCCGAACAGGTCAAGATGAGGATGCCTACGTTGTTTCTCCCGCTCAATCCACTGGATAGTAGATGGCTACAAATGTACAACACATTCAGGAAGAATCATACTGTTTGCCGGATTGTTTTTTACTCCCGTGAGGTAAAAGGATATCTATTGTCTGAAGTAGTGAAAGAAGAATGATAACTTTGTGTCAGGTTAGCCTTAATAAATAGAATTTTATCTTTAATTTTGTGATTACTTAATTGCTAAGTTTATGAAAACACAAATACTCAAGGCAACCTTACTTGCTTTTATCATTTTCTTTTCTTGTCATCAGGTAAGTCAGCAACACCCTATATTGGAGCAAGCCGAGAAAGTAATGTCCGAACATCCGGATAGCGCTTTATTTTTGTTGGAACAGGTTGCAGCCCCAGAAAAGATGCCGGAGCGCGATTATGCCACTTGGTGTTTGTTAATAACAGAGGCTCGTGATAAGAACTATATCGAACATACTTCGGATTCCTTGATCAATGTCGCAATACAATACTTCGAAAAGAAAAAAGATATAAACCGACTGTCCGAAGCTTATTATTGTCAAGGCAGGGTTCTTTCAGAACTGAGCGCTTCGGAAGAAGCCTTAACTGCTTACTTAAAGGCAAAGGAATTGGTACGAGAAACATCTGATCGAGATTTGGAGGCGCGTATCAATAATCATTTAGGAACTTTATACTGGAAAAATAGAAAATTTAAAGAAAGTTTAGTTTGCTATCAGAAAAGTTATCGAAATTATAAAATATGTAGGGATACGATTGGAATAATTAATACAATGCAAAATATTGGAGAATGTATGCGTGAGTCTGGACAACTTGATAGTGCTTATCACTATTTAGATGGTGCTTTAAAGCTTGCTAGACAGGGAGGTATTACATCTTATACCGCTTATTTATTGTCCTCTTTGGGCAATATATATACAGAAAAAAACTATATGAAAAGGCTTTGGCATACAAGAAAGCTTCTTTGAACTATTCAGAAAAGAGAAATACAATCTATTCTTGCTATTATTCTATCGGAAAATTATATGGAAATCTACATAAGTTGGATTCTGCATTGTTATTTGCAGAGATGGCTCTTGCGAGCACTGATTTATATGTGGAGTGTGGTGCTAACTGGCTAATATATACTTTATATGTAAAAAAGCAGGATTATAAGAAAGCTTGTACATATAATGAACGTTACCTTTTACTCCGGGATTCAATCGAACAGGTATATCAACCTCAAAAATTGGCGAAAGTAGAAGCTTTATATAATAAAGAGCGTTTAATCAGCAAGCAAAACCAGCAAATGCATACAGCTCGTAGCAGGCAAGATTTCCTGCTTATCTGCTTTCTTTGTGCTTGTCTTGCAATAGGGATAGTCTATGTGATCATGTTCCAAATAATCAGTAAACATAAATTGAGAAATAAAGAAATACAGAAGCTATTGCAGAAAAATGAAAGTCTTTTGCTGAGCGATAAGCAGGAGATGGAGAAAAAAGACATCGCTTTGCAGACTATCCAGAAGCAATTGGAAGAGAACCATCTGTTAATAGACTCCTTGACTGAGACAATCCAGACATTGGAAAATGATAATTTATCTCAACTGGAAATATACAAACAGCAACAGGAAGAGGCTAATATCGAACAATCTAAACTTCTCAAAGAGAAAGAGACGATTCTTAAGCAAAAAGAGGAATTAATAAGCAATAAGGATATACTACTTAGACAGAAAGATACACAATTGCAGTCTATATTAGAAAAAAATGGAAAATTAGAGCAACGTATTCTTCTTTCAATAAAAGAGAAAGAAGAATTGGAAAGACAAAGAAGTGTACTAAGCCAAGAACTGGATGCAAATGTAAAGGCGCAAAAACAACTGAGCCTGGATTGGGAGTCACTGCGGCTTCAGCAAGAAGAACAATTGCGAAAAGAACAAGAGGTAGCCGGTGAACTCAAACAAAAATCCAGGATGTATGAAGCATGGATACAAAAATTGATTCATCAAGATGAATTTTTGCTTAATCTATCCGATAATAGACAACAATTGTATCCTTTAAACTTTAATAAGGATGTGTTTTATGAGCATTTTTCTCCGGTATTTCCTGGATTTGTAGAATATTTGTTCATACAGTATAAATTGGATGAGCGAGAATTGTTAATCTGTTGTCTGGTTAAACTGGGGGTAAAAACTGGTAAAATTGCGACTATACTAAACTTAGCACCAGATACGATCACAAAACAGAAAGCCGAGATAAAAGAAAAATACTTTAATGTGTCTGAAAAGCAAAGTTTAGACCGATTTCTCGAAAAATTATTATGGTAAAATCCGGTTTTTTGTCTGGTCGAATCCGGTTTTTGAAAGTAAAAGTGAATTTTTAATGTATGAGATCAGATTTATATGTCTGAAAATTAGTAAATTATTTGTTTTTTATTCTATACTGAACTTATTTTTTCTAATCCGGTTTTTTTTGTGTTTTATGTCTGAAATTTGCATTAGAATTTAGAAAGGTAAGAGTTATGAATAAAAATTTGCTTATTTTTATTAGTAGTATTGTATGTTTATTTTTTCTGACTTCAGAATGGAATAACATGCTGTCCTGATTATGTGAAGGTTCTTTTATGATTAAGAGCTAAGCATGGTCAAGGCGGTTTTAAAATTTTGTAGGATACAATGAAAGCATTATTCATAATTGTTTTATGTTTATTGAATACATTATTAGAGGCTCAAAATATTTGTTTGAAGGGGCGTCTTGTAGATGAACATAAAAATGCGGTCTCTTCTGCAACAGTTCGCTGTTTCATACACGATTCAGTGTTTGTAAAGGGAGATATCAGTGATAGTTCCGGTAATTTTTCAATAACAGCACCTGTTTCTCCTTCTGGATATAAATTGGTTATAAATTATATTGGTTATAAGGAACATGTCCTTCATACAAAGGGCGATTTGGGTGAATTGCAGTTAGGTGATATTGTTTTGATAGAAGAAAGTAATAAGCTGGATGAGGTTGTTGTCACTGGTCGACAAATAACGCGTACTACTGATAAGGTCTTGTATTTTCCTTCCAAAGAACAGTTACGTCATGCATCGGATGGTTATAAAGCATTGGCATTAATGATGATACCGACATTGGATGTCGATCCGTTTACAAAAAAGGTATCGACTATTCAAGGAGAAACATTGCTCCTCATCAATGGACGGGAAGCTTCGAGCGATGAGATCCGAAACCTGAATCCCAAAGATATTCTCCGTATTGATTTTTATGATCAACATCATCCTGAATATCCGAATGCGAATTCTGTTGTCGACTATATTTTAGAACATCATGATAGAGGAGGGATGGTCGCTATGAATGGGCAACAGCATTTGAATAAAGGAAACGGTAGTTATGGAGCTACAGGACAGATTTTTAACAAAAAGTCCGAGTTTATTGTTTCAGTTTCAGACAGCTATAATAATTATACTCCTAAACGTGGCTATGAAACTTCGACTTATTTAAAATCGACAAAGGAAACGATCGTGAATGAAGCTTCAAGTTTACCCTCTCCTCAAAATAGTAATAGTATAAATAGCTATTTTAATTATCTTTACCATGATAAGCACAATCAACTTTATACAACTTTAGTCTTGAATCAGGAAAAATCGGATGAGGATGATTTAAGTATGCAAACGTACAGCAATGACCCGGTCCGGTATAAAGTGGATGACAATTCTTCTTCTCATAATTTTAATCCTGCTTTGAGGATAGAATATACCGGGAGTCTAAAACACGAACAGTATATACGTTTCCGTTTAAGTGGAAATTACAATCAGAATAAGTATGACAGACAGTATGAGGCTTTACAAAATGACAAAATTACTTTAGCTTATAATACACATGCAAAAGAAAATAATTATAGGGTAATTCCTCAACTGATGTATAGGAAAACTGTACGAAAAAGCGATGTTCTCTTTGTCCTGTTGAACTATGACCATACTTATGCCCATACTCAATATGAAATCGATGGACAGCTTTCGGATGATTACCAAACAAAGGGAGAAGGGAGGTTGACATTAGGATATGCTTTTCGGTTAAAAAATAAATTGAAAATGACTGTTCAATGGGCCGATCAGTTGACTTATATCGATAATAAGAAAGAATCTTCTTTACAACATTTTTTCAGTCCCGGACTTTTTATGACTTATATGATTAATGAGAATAATTCGATACGTTTTACCACGGCTCTTGAATCGGGTGATCTTGGGTTGCAATATCGTTCTTTAACAGAGCAAAGAATTGATAAATATCAGATACGCAGAGGTAATCCAGAGGTAAAGGTATTGAAATTTTATTTGACGGGTTTGACTTATTCTTTAAATACGCCTGTTTTCAATCTTACTTATCATACTTCGTTTGAAGTGACGACAGATGTCCCTTATGAACGAGTATCTTATGATGAAAGCCGGAATTTGTTTATACATGATTATGCCATAGCTAAATCCGGATTTGATTTAGTGACAGGTCCAAGAATGAAGCTAAAAGTCATACCTGGAAAATTGACATTCGATTTGGCCGGATATTATAAAAAACGAGTTATACATGCATGGAGAAAATTAGATGTCAATTGTTTTTATGCTTCAGCTAAATTGTTGTTTATATATAAAAATTTCATGGCTTCCGGACAACTCATAACTCCCCAAAAGAATTATGATGATGTCGGAGTTTTCTATCGTACTCCACTTATCTACAATTTTAACGTAGGATATAATCTTAATAATTGGAATTTTGAATTAGGAACACGTAATCCATTTTCTACTTTTGTAAAAAAGAGAGAGTATACTTCGGATATCTATAGCTCATATTCCCGGAATTATGGTCCGAAAATAAACGATCATGTATTTTATGTGAATGTGAGTTATCGGTTCAACTGGGGTAAAAAGCATACATTTAAGCAAATAGAAATAGAGAAGACAAGAAACTCCGCCATATTGAAAGCAAATGAATAATTAATTATAGATATGATTTTTTCGGAAATCGATAAGGTTCCTTGTCATGTTGCATGAAACGAGGGGTTTCATTTGCAAGATAATGTTGTTGGTATCTATTTAAATTCATTACTTTTGTAGGAAAGAAAAACAAAAAATGTCATGAAAACATTCGATCAACTAATCATCACGACCGGCTTTTTGGCGTCTGCCTCTCCTGCGATGGCAGACGAAAAGCCGGAAGCCGACTCTGGACGCCCGAACATCCTTTTCATCCTTTCCGACGATCATACCTCGCAGGCGTGGGGAATCTATGGAGGAATACTGAGCGAATACGTGAAGAACGAGAATATCCGCCGCCTGGCGGCCGAGGGGTGCGTGCTTGACAACTGCTTTTGCACGAACTCGATCTCCGTGCCCAGCCGCGCGGCTATCATGACAGGCGCCTATAGCCATCATAACGGGGTCTATACGCTTGAAGACAGGCTCGATCCGGCTTTGGACAATATTGCGAAACGCATGCAGGAGGGAGGGTATCAGACGGCCCTTTTCGGCAAATGGCATCTCAAGACGCAGCCGTCGGGTTTCGACACCTTTTCGGTTTTCCATGACCAGGGGGAATATTGGGACCCGCTTTTCAAGACCGCGGAGGGCTGGATAGACGATGATAAAGGGAAAAGCGGCAAGGTGGAGAAGGGCTTCTCGACCGACCTGGTGACCGACAAGACGATCCGGTGGATCCGTTCGCGCGACAAGGACCGACCCTTCATGATGTGTTGCCATTTCAAGGCGACGCACGAACCGTGGGATTTCCCCGAACGGTTGAAACATATTTATGACGGAGTCACGTTCCCCGAACCGGCAAACATGATGGAGTTCGGGCCGGAAGAATCCGGGCGTACGTTCCCCGGACAACCGTTGGAAGATATGGCCCGCCGATGGGGGATCGCCTCGAAAGACCCGGATTCCTGGTGGTGCAAGTATCCGGAACTGCCTTTTTCCATAGAAGGAATGGACAAGGAAGATGCGCGCCGGAAAATCTATCAGAAGTTGATTCGCGACTACTTGCGTTGCGGAGCGGCCATCGATGACAATATCGGCCGCCTGCTGCGTTTCCTCGATGAAGAGGGGCTGTCCGAGAATACGATCGTAGTCTATGTCTCCGACCAGGGTTATTTCCTCGGCGAGCATGGCTTTTTCGACAAGCGCATGATGTACGAGGAGCCGCTTCGCATGCCGTTCGTTATCCGCTACCCGAAGGAGATCCCGGCCGGGACGCGCAATTCCGACATCATCCTCAATATTGATTTTGCTGCTACGCTGGCCGACTATGCCGGGGTGGACGCCCCGTCGTGCAGCGAAGGCCGCAGCTTCCGCGACAATCTGAAGGGCGAGACTCCGCGCGACTGGCGGCAGTCCATGTACTATCGCTACTGGACGCACCACAAGATCCGTCCCGCCCACATGGGCATCCGCAACCATCGCTACAAACTGATGTTCCTCTACGGCGATCCGCTGAATGCGACCGGATCGGATAAGGCTCCCGTCACGCCGTCGTGGGAGTTCTACGACCTGCTCGCCGACCCCCACGAAGACCATAACGTCTACAATTCCCCCGCTTATGCCGGTGAAATCGAAAAGATGAAGCGCGAGCTGCTGCAACTGCGTCGCGAGGTTGGCGATACCGATGCCGCAACGCCCCGGATGCAGGAGATACTGGATAAGTATTATTGGTAATCCTCCTTTCTTCATCTTCTTGTACTCCAGCGGCGGCATCCCCATGATCTTGCTGAAGAGGCGGGAGAAGTAGTCGGTATCTTGGATGCCTTCTGGGAAAGCAAAGGGTTGGTAACCCCTGAGAAATACCGTGAATCATGTGCTCCGATCGTCCTGCTGGCGCGCCTTCAGAAGCGTGCTTACACAAATGCGGAGACCTTTACTGCGAAGATGGCATCTATCATTTCGGTCCCGAAGCGATCCGTAAAGGGCAGTTGACTTGGCAGCTCGAAAGCGAAAGCGGAGAGATTGCGGCAAGCGGCAAGCAGTTTGTCCTTGTGGTCGATCCGGTTAAGGATATAGAGAAACGCCCGGCCATGCAACAATTGCTGACATCAGTCCGCAACTATGTCGCTTCCGACCGTTTTGCCCCGACTGTTACCCTGCAACTTTACGAACTCGATGCTTTGTTCGACTATAACAAATCCGGGAGACGGAAACTCGTTCGGACGAAGCTATCAAGCAGTTATTAAATCAATAAACCGTATCTTTGCAGGAGAAAAGAATAATATCGATTTAATACGAATGAAAAAGGAATTTTGGCTAACTTGCATAAGTGTATGCCTATTGGCTGCCTGTTGCGAAAAGGAGTCACTGCCTGTCACACCGACAAGCAGTGACTTGCAGTTTGGTCACTTGGCCAAGACTTGGGATGAAGGAATCCCGTTGGGAAATGCCACAGTAGGAACATTAGTCTGGCAACGCGATTCTGTGCTACGTTTTTCGCTGGATCGGACGGATCTCTGGGACTTGCGCCCGATGGATAGTATTGCAGGACCGAACAATCGTTTTGCCTGGGTCTGTGAGCAGGTGAGGAAAGGGGATTATCTGCCGGTGCAGAAGAAGTTCGACCACCCCTATAATGCTTTGCCTGCCCCGTCTAAGATACCGGGGGCGGCTTTGGAGTTCCCGTTGAATATCGGAAAGGTTTTTTCCGTACATCTTTTCCTCAATAATGCCCTTTGTGAGGTGCTTTGGGAGAACGGGACGAAGTTGCAGACGTTCGTGCATGCCAGCGAGCCAGTCGGATGGTTTGTCTTCGAGAACCTGCCGGATACGGTTTCGCCGGAGATCATTGCACCCCGCTACAGCAATCCGGACGAGGTCGCAGGCGACAACTCGCATGCCGGTCCGGCCCTGGGACGCCTCGGATATAAACAGGGGACGATACAGAAGGAAGCCGGTACGACCACTTTCCATCAGGAAGGGTGGGGAGGCTTTTCGTACGATGTGGTCGTCCGTTGGCAGCAGAAAGGCGGCACGCTCAGCGGCGTATGGAGCCTGACTTCTTCTTTGGCCGCCGACCGGGCCGACCAGGAAACGGCAGAAGCGATGGAGCGTGGCGTGGAGGCAGACTACCGCTCGCATATGAACTTCTGGAAAGGCTATTGGACACAGTCGTCCGTCTCGCTGCCGGATACGCTCCTGCAGAAACAGTACGACAACGAGATGTACAAGTTCGGGTCGGCTGCCCGCGAGGACTCTTATCCGATTTCCCTTCAGGCAGTCTGGACAGCCGATAACGGGATGTTGCCGCCCTGGAAAGGAGACTACCATCATGACCTGAACACACAGTTGAGTTATTGGCCTGCCTATACCGGCAACCATTTGCAGGAGGGGATGGGCTATCTGAATACCCTCTGGGAACAGCGTGATGTGTATAAAAAATATACCCGCGAGTATTTCGGGACGGACGGGATGAATGTTCCCGGCGTTTGCACCCTGACCGGTGAGCCGATGGGCGGATGGGTACAGTACTCCATGTCGCCGACGGTCAGCGCATGGCTGGGACAGCATTTCTATCTGCACTGGAAGTATTCGGCCGACCGCATTTTCCTGAAAGAGCGAGCCTACCCGTTTCTGAAGGACGTGGCGACTTATCTCGAACAGATCTCCACAGTCGATGCTGACGGAGTACGCCGGTTGCCGCTGAGTTCCAGCCCGGAAATTTTCGACAACTCGATCAATGCGTGGTTCAAGGATATGACAAACTATGACCTTTCCTTGATGCACTTCGCTTTCAATGCCGCTTCCGAGCTGGCTTCCGAATTGGGGCTGGCAGACGAGGCCGCCCACTGGAAAGCGATCGGTGCTCAACTGCCCGATCTGAACCTGGATGAAGACCGGGCTTTGACCTTTGCAAAAGGTTTCCCTTACGACCAGTCGCACCGTCATTTCTCCCACGCCATGTCGATCCATCCGCTCGGCCTTATTGATTGGAGCCAGGGCGGGAAATCACAGGAGATTATAAAAGCGACCTTGAAGAAGCTACAGGATTTCGGTCCCGATTACTGGTGCGGCTATTCCTATAGCTGGTTCGGGAATATGAAAGCCCGTGCTTTCGATGGGGAAGGGGCTGCCGATGCGCTGCGCACCTTTGCCGAATGTTTCTGCCTCCCGAATACGTTCCATGCGAACGGCGACCAGACGAAAAGCGGAAAGTCGAAATTCACCTACCGTCCGTTTACTTTGGAAGGAAACTTCGCCTTTGCCGCCGGTATCCAGGAGATGCTGCTCCAGAGTCATACGGGCGTTATCCGGGTGTTCCCGGCTGTACCGGTTGCCTGGCAGGATGTATCTTTCGACAAACTGCGTGCTATGGGGGCTTTCCTTGTCTCGGCCGAAAAGGTGGCGGGGCAGGTGCGGCAAGTCCGTATCTTGCCCGAACAGGGCGGGATGTTGCGTCTGGCTATCCCTGAAGGATGCAAAGTCGCTTCCGTAACGGGCAACAAGGGAGATAAACTGGAGAAGGAGGGAGTCCTGATTCTGGAAACAGAGAAAGATAAAACAGTGACAGTACAATACAATTAACTTATATGAAACACGTAAACAAGATTTTAGCAGGATTGATAACCTGCTGCGTTATCCTCCTGCTCTCAGGATGCAGTCCCAGACAAGGGGAGAAGCACGATTTTTCTATCGGGAAGGGAACCTTCCTGCTGGATGGCAAACCATTTGTGATTAAGGCGGCGGAGATACATTACACCCGTATCCCCGCCGAATACTGGCAACATCGTATTCAGATGTGCAAGGCACTCGGCATGAATACGATCTGTATCTATGCGTTCTGGAATATCCATGAGCAGAAACCGGGCGAGTTCGATTTCAAGGGGCAGAACGATATTGCCGCTTTTTGCCGGCTGGCCCAGAAAGAAGGCATGTATATCATGTTGCGTCCCGGCCCTTATGTCTGCTCTGAGTGGGAGATGGGCGGACTGCCCTGGTGGCTGTTGAAGAAGGAGGATATCAAGCTCCGTACCAACGATCCCTATTTCCTCGAACGGACGAAGCTGTTCATGAACGAGATCGGCAAGCAGTTGGCCGACTTGCAGGTGACCCGGGGCGGGAATATCATCATGGTACAGGTCGAGAACGAGTATGGGGCGTATGCTACCGACAAGGCGTATATTGCCAATATCCGCGATGCGGTAAAAGCAGCCGGCTTTACCGATGTCCCGTTGTTCCAGTGTGACTGGAGCTCTACTTTCCAGTTGAACGGTTTGGATGACCTGGTCTGGACGATCAACTTCGGGACAGGAGCCAATATCGATGCCCAGTTCAAGAAGTTGAAAGAGGCACGCCCCGATGCTCCGCTGATGTGCAGCGAGTTCTGGAGCGGATGGTTCGACCATTGGGGACGCAAGCACGAGACGCGCGATGCCGGGGTGATGGTTTCCGGTATCAAGGACATGCTGGACCGCCATATCTCCTTCTCGCTCTATATGGCGCACGGGGGGACGACTTTCGGACATTGGGGCGGTGCGAACAGCCCGGCCTATTCCGCTATGTGCAGCTCCTACGATTATGACGCCCCGATCAGCGAGGCGGGTTGGGCGACTCCCAAATACTACAAGTTACGTGAACTGCTGACACAATATGCCGATTCCGGTCAGGTCATACCCGATGTCCCGGCAGCTTATCCTTTGATCGAGATCCCGGCGTTCACTGTCGGCGAAGTGGCTCCGCTGTTCGACAATCTGCCTGCTCCCCAGGCTTCGAAAGAGATTAAACCGATGGAGCAGTTCGACCAAGGTTGGGGAACGATCCTTTACCGGACGACTCTGCCTGCCGTAAAGGAAGGAACGACCCTGTTGATCGATGAGGTGCATGACTGGGCACAGGTCTTTGCCGATGGCAAACTGTTGGGCCGTCTGGATCGTCGCAGAGGTGAAAACACGGTGGTTCTGCCGGCTTTGGCAGCAGGAACGCGCCTGGATATCCTGGTGGAGGCGATGGGACGTGTCAACTTCGATGTTGCCATCCACGACCGTAAGGGGATTACGGATAAGGTGGAACTGATCAGCGACACCGGCAGACAGGAACTGGAAGACTGGCAGGTTTACAGCTTCCCGGTCGATTACGCTTTCGTACAGGACAAGAAGTATGCAGCGGGAGACAAACTCGACGGACCGGCTTATTACCGGACTACTTTCGAGCTGGATGAAGTCGGAGACGTGTTCCTCGACATGCAGACTTGGGGAAAAGGCATGGTTTGGGTAAACGGAAAGGCGATGGGCCGCTTCTGGGAGATCGGACCTCAGCAGACTTTGTTTATGCCCGGATGCTGGTTGAAGAAGGGAAAGAACGAGATCATCATCCTCGACCTGTTAGGCCCGGAAAAGGCTGTAGTGGAAGGCCGGAAGGAACCGATCTTGGATATGTTGCGGGCTGAAGCCCCGGCTACCCACCGTGAAGAGGGGCAGACGCTGAACCTGAAAGGTGAGAAACCGGTTGCCAACGGTGCGCTGAAACCCGGAAACGGCTGGCAGGAAGTGAAGTTCGGCCAGACTGTCAAGGGCCGCTATTTCTGCCTCGAAGCATTGGATGCACAGGATGGCAAGGACAATGCCGCTATGGCCGAGTTCTATCTGTTGGACGAAGACGGCAAGCCGCTCCCCCGCCAGCATTGGAATATCTCCTATGCGGACAGTGAAAGCACGCAGTGGGGTAACTTCACTGCCGATAAGATCTATGACTTGCAGGAATCTACCTATTGGAGCACGAAGCAGGGAGACAAATATCCGCACCAGGTCGTGATCGATTTGAAGGAAGAGCAGACGATATCCGGTTTCCGCTACCTGCCCCGTGCAGAAGAAGGATTCCCCGGCATGATCAAAGGATATAAGGCGTATGTGAAAGCTACACCTTTTGCGATGTAATTCTGTCTTCGCTCTTCCGGGCTAGCACAGGAACGAATAAAAGAAAAAAGGTTATAGGGAATTTTATTTTACCCTATAACCTTTTTTCTTTTACGTTTATAACGTATATGATTTTACCTTACAAGGTATATACTGTTTGTGGACGAGCCTTAGAAGATGTCTATTCCAGCAAGGGCGGCAGCCTCCGTACGGGCGGCGATTTCCGCTGCTTCCACTTGGACGTAGCGGGCTTTTACCGTTTGCTTGAAATGATGGTAGCGTTTGGACGGGTCGTTGATCAGGTTGCCGAATTCGAAGCGTTCCACCTCTTTCCAGTTCTTTCCGTCGTTGCTGATCCGGATGATACCGGCTACCGTGCCCTTACCGCCTTGTTTTTGCGGGGTGAAGGCAAAGCCGCTTACCGTTTGCTGGCTGCCGAGGTCGATGGCGAGGGATTGCGCGGTCTTGTCGGCTATCTTCCATCCCTTCTTGACCAGCCCGAACCGTTCCTGCAAGATAGCTCCCTTTTCTCCGTTCAGGATGGCTACCGCTTTCAGTTCGCTGTTTCCCATCAGGAAAGGTGCTTTATATTCGGTAGAGCCTGCCGATGGTTCCGTTCCGTCTGTCGTATAGTAGATCTTGAAACCTGCGTTCAGGTTCTCGGCAATGTTCTCGCCGTGCGCTTTCCAGCCGAATTCCTGTGCCATCGGTTCGATGGTAACCAATCCGTCCATGCTTCTCTGTGCGCTCAACCGGGGCGGACGGGCTTTGTAGTGATGGGCGGAGATGGTGCAGATGGCGGGTGTCAGGCGGGATTCGAGTATGCGGACCCGTATCTTGTCCGTCGTGACATCCGGGAAGCGCAGGATTCGCTTGTAGCCGATGTTGGTGGCATGGGCGATCTCTTTCCATCCTCCGTCGATCCAGGCATCCACGGCGTGTCTTTCCACCCGTTCCCCGTTGGTGGCAATCGCTTCCTGGAGAACCAAACGGTTGAGGGTGACAGGTCGGGGAGTGGAGATGACGATTCCCGCCCCGTCCTTATCGGCCGTCACATAGGTGTCTGCATTTTGGTCGAGCACCTCTTTCGGGCCTTTTGCCTGACGGAACAGGTCGGTCCCGTAGGTTTCCCGGATTCGCTGGCCGGTTTCCTTCAGCACGGCTACATCTGTCGGAGAGAATTTGCCGTCCCGGTTGGGCGGGATGTTCAACAGGAAGGTGGAGTTGCCTCCTACGGCGCGTTCATAGATGTCGAACACATCGTCGGTGCTTCGTACTTTCTGGTGCGTGTCGTCCCGGTAGAACCAGCCTTCGCGGATGGAAGTGTTGGTTTCGGCCTGCTGGTAATGCAGGTATTTGGCTTTATAGAGCTGTTCACGGCTTCCGAGGTCTTTGTCCGTCATATCGGCGAAGTTCGACATCGTGTCCGGATTTGCCTGGTAGGGGATCACGTTCCATTCGGTCGACCGTGTGCCGCCGGCTTCATTGCCGCACCACCGGACATCTTCCCGTCCGAAGATAACGGCGTTGGGGGCAAGTGCCTTGATCAGTTTTTTCCAGGCGGGATAGTTGTAGGTCTGTCCGCCTTTCCGCTTGGGATGTGCCCCGTCGAACCATACTTCGTGGATCGGGCCGTATTCGGTTAGGATCTCGAAGAGTTGGTTGAGGAAGTATTCGTTGTAGTCGTCCACTACGAATTCGAAACGGGTCTTGTTGGCAAAAGGCCGTCCGGGGACTTCCCGCGGGATGGTCCGTTTGGTGTATGGGCTGAGGTTGCCGTACAACCCTTCCGGGTTTTCGATATGGTACAGGTCTGCCGGTGACAGATAGACGCCTAACTTCAATCCGTATTTGCGGCAGGATTCGGACAGGTCTTTCAGGATGTCGCCTTTGCCGTCGCGGAAACCGGTGGACATGATGCCGTGTTTTGTGTAACGGCTTTGCCACAGGACGAACCCGTCATGGTGCTTGACCGTCAGAATCACCATCTTCATGCCGGCTGCTTTCATGGCCTCGCACCACTGGTCCGTGTCGAGCTCTTTCAGGTCGAAGACTTTCGGGTCTTCCTTTCCGCTTCCCCATTCCAGGCGGGTAAAACTGTTCGGCCCGAAATGGATGAAGGCGATAAACTCGTTTTGCAATGCCGCCAACTGGTTGGGCGAAGGCACGACATGGGCGGCTTTCGCGATGATGTCCGCATGGCTGTCGCCAGCTTCGACCTTGATCGTGTTCTGAAATTGCATCTGCTTGTCCTGGGCTTGCCCCTTGTAGGGACAGCATGGCTCCGAGCAGGAGGATAAAAGTGTGTTTCATGTTTATAAATGATTATTTGGAGATATTGAAATTGTTTGTTTCTACTATTTGCCCATCCCGGAGGAAGACTACCTGGTAATCCGCCTTATCCGTCCATTTCCCCTTTTCAGGGGTAAAGGTGAGGCTTGCTTTTTCATACGGTTGCAGGGGCTTGACCGTATGACGGCCCATTCCTGCCCCGGCTTGCTTGATTTCGACTGTCATTTCTCCTGATACCGATAGTCCGAAGTTCTGGATTTCCAGTTCGACTTCGTTCCGGCCTTCCCGGTAAACGGGACGTCGGCAGGACAATAGAGCCGGCTTGTAATCGACATAAGGCAGGTTCGCATATCCGAACAACAGTTTTCCGTTTTTATCCTTTCCGATCATCTTCGGAGCGAATTCATCCGGTGTGATGCCGCTTCCCTTACCGTCGAATGTCAGGATAAGGTCTTTTCCGGATGCTTCGGTTTTGACCACTTTACACCCTCTGCCGAAGTTCACTTCGTTGTATGAACCGAACCGCAGGGACGGCACATCGATCTCCCGGAGCGGGTCGAAGCCTTCTTCCGCCAGGACCTTGACCCGGATGGTTTCAGTGGAGGCCGTTATCGGTGTTCGGTTTAGGACGGACAATAACATCCCTTTGTTCATCGGGATACAGATATTCTTCGAACTGTGGTTGTCATTGCCATGATCGTCCCATTTGACGGTGTCGATGACGGCAAAGTTCATCTGCTCTACACGTCCTTGTTTGTCTTGGAAGACTTTAGGACGTTCGTATTTGAACCAATGCTCGACATGCCCGTCCCGATGGAAGGAGATGCCGGGCACATAGGCTTCCCCTTGTTCCGTCACCCAATGGATGCCGTCTTTGGAACGTTGGTAGAAGGCGATACGTCCCAGCCAGTCATTCACGATCAGGTGGTATTGCAGGGAGTCCCGCCAGATGACCGGGTCCTCGAACTCTCCTTTGACAGGCGGATAAACCCGCTTGTCCGTGATCTGTTCGTAAGGGGCGATGCCGTCTTTGCTGATCCAGATGCCTCCTCCCCGGCAAACCATCAGATAAGAACCATCCTGCCTTTTGGCAAAGCTGAGGTTGCTCAGTCCTTCGATGATCTTCCGGTCGCGGGGATTGAACGTAAACTTTCCGTATTGCCAGGGGCCGTTGACCTGGTCGGCTATATAATATCCGTCGATGACATATACGACGATCCGGCCGTCGTTGAGGACGAAAGCCTCCGGGTTATGCCCTTTCCCGATTGTGTCTTGGATGGTGAAAGGCCCATGCAGATGATCGCCGGTTGCATGATAAACGGTTGAATTGGGCCATTCCATATGCCCTTTGGGTGCGCTTTCCGGCCATCCGCATACGAACAGATGGTATTTCCGGTCCGGCGTTTGGAGGATATTGCCTCCCCAGAACGAGATGTCGGGATGTTCGATACCGTTGTCGATATACCGGGGGCGTACGCTGTCCGCTCCCCACGTGTCCCCGGAGAGCGTGCCATCGGGCATTGCTTCGAAACGGTCCATGTAGCGTCCGCCTGTAATGAGGTGCTTCCATTCTGCCGGCCGTTCTCTTTCCGTGATTTGGGCGGTGAGTGGCAGGGGAGCCAGACAGGCTGTTGCTAATAGTAATTTTAATTTTTGTATGTTCATATGCTTCTGTATATACGATAATTTGCCCAGCAACGATTGTTACAAGGCAAATATAGCAGTCTTTCTTCACATAGTTAGTAAATGGATTCGGGTTTTTCCCGCGAAGCAGGTCCATACTGCGCATGATCAATTCTCTATCACTTCTAAAACATGGTGTTTTATCATATGATTGGAAACCAGTGTATTGCCTTCTTTAGCTTTTGAAAAAGCATATAAAATAATCGAATAAACAAATGTAAAAACGAATATAATAGGTATTAAATTGGCAAAATACGGTTCTTCATTCCACAAAAGCCCTCTAATTTTTTTCCTTAACATCCGCAAAACTGACAAGCACATAATTTCGTAAATGAAAACCCCCATGTTTTTATAGCCATCCTTAAAATCCGGGATTTGCAGGGATGGAAATAGAGAACTGGTACACCCGGGGCCTAGCAGCTATAGGTGAATATCGCTTAGGAGTAAGCCGTAAAGAGATCGCCTTTAAATATTCCATAAGCGACCCTACGGTAATATCGCATTGGATTCGTAAATTTGAGGCAAAAAGACAATCATCAGTGTCAATAAAACCACTGAAACTCAAAAAGCGATCAATAAAAATGACAGAAAACGAATCGGATCTTTCCAAACGGATCAAAGAACTGGAACGCGCCCTCAAACAAAAAGAGTTGGAGTTAAAGGATAAAGAGAAGGAACTGAAGCATGAGCAAGCTCATCGCCGTGCGATGGAAATCCTAATAGAACTAGCCAATGAACACTATAACATCGATATCCGAAAAAACTCTGGCACCAAGCAGTGAAAAGGCTTCATGACAATCAGCCGGAAATAAGTATCCCTGATTGTTGTTCGTTGTTTGGGTATAGCAAGCAAGCCTATTATAAGAGAGAAAAACAGTTACAATCGGAATTGTTGTGTGAGGAAATAATCCTTAAAATGGTAAACAGCCTGCGTCAGGACCAACCGGTTTTAGGTGGTCGTAAGTTGTATCATATCCTAAAAACCAAGATACATCCTGATTTGGATATAGGGCGCGATAAGTTTTTTGACTTGCTACGCGACAATGGTTTGTTGATCAGACATTCCAGGGTTTATCGGCCGGTAACAACTCTGTCATGGAACCGTTTTCATAAGTATCCAAATCTGATAAAAGATTATGATCCACTATCAGCCAATCAGTTATATGTAGCTGATATCACTTATGTCCGCAATGTCGAAGGAAGATTCTATTATTTGAGTTTGCTCACAGATGCATACTCCCGTAAGATTGTCGGTTGGGCCCTGGAGGATTCCCTGGAGATGTCCGGTCCGATAAAAGCGTTGAATATGGCCTTGGAAACACTTCCCCCGGGAAGCGATCTGATCCATCATTCGGATAGAGGAGTACAATATTGTAGCAAAGATTATATCTCAATTTTACAAGGCATTAAATGTCGTATAAGTATGACAGAAAACGGAGATCCCAGAGAGAATGCAATAGCTGAACGTGTCAATGGAATATTAAAAGAAGAATGGTTGAATAAAGAAATGATAACAACGTTCGGCCAGGCTCGGGATATAGTGAGGAAAGTGATCGATATTTATAACACCCGGCGCCCTCACAGTAGTGTGGAAATGTTGACACCTGAAGAGGCGCATGCGAAGAAGGGGCCTTTAAAAAGAAAATGGAAAACTATTTATAAACGTAAACAAGCTATTCTTTTATGAACAGGATTAAACTGATATATTTGCAACAAAATAGAACAGAGACCGGAAACGCTCGTCGGGACAGGTGGCCCTGCCCCTTGCCGCTTGGGCGCTCCCCGGCCGATGAGTTTGGCTGTGAAAAGCCCCCTGTCCTGTAGTGAAACAGGATAAGGTAACTTATTTTAGGATTAAGAAAGATTGTCTGTTTTTTTACATTTATAGACAACCTATAACAGGATTCAATCCGGCCCAGCTGAAACCTTTCGGGGAAGAACGTAAAAAGGAACTGGTGCATACCCAGGCTTATACGGTGGATACGACTGTTTGTGCGGAAAAAGTTTTACCTTTATATACCATCAAGCCCCATCAGGTAGCCGGTGTCTATAATCCGGTCCTGTCCTTAAACGGGACGTGGTTGTTCAATGAAAAGCCTGCTGCCCGTTTTTATGAACAGAAACAGAACGGGCGGGACTGGAAGCCGATCGTAGTTCCGGGACAGTGGTCCATGCAAGGCTTTAAAGTCGATTCTGCCGGTTTCGGAGGCTATCAGACTACATTCACATTGCCTGCGGATTGGCAGGGAAAGCAGGTGAAACTGCGTTTCGACGGTGTCTCCAGCGAGTCGGTCGTGTATCTGAATGGAAAGGAAATCGGTTCCCATATGGGAGGAATGACTGCTTTTGAACTGGATGTCACGAAAGGGCTGAAGGCGGGTGAGAACCTGTTGGCCCTGCGGGTTCGCAGCGAGTCGTTGGCAGACATGTTAGGGAGCCTGACTCAATATGCGGCACATCAGTTGGAAGGCATAACCCGTAAAGTGACGTTCTTTGCCGTTCCGGATATCCATTTGTCGGACCTTCGTATCGTGACGGAGCTGGACGATGACTATAAAGATGCAGACTTGAAAGTCTATCTGTCGGTAACGAATAGCTCGGATGAGATACAAAAAGATGTATCGGTTCGCCTTTCCCTCTCCGGACTGCCTGTTGTCCTGAGCCGGCATATTCCGGAGATTGCCGCCGGGTCTTCCTGGAGCGGTTGGTTGACTGGCAAAGTCGTTTCTCCGGATAAGTGGGATAACGAGCATCCATCTTTATATACGATGAAAATCGAAGTCGGAACCTCGGACAAGGTTGTCGAGCAGATAGAGAAACGTTTTGGCTTCCGCGAGATCCGGATACAAGGGAATCGTTTGCTGGTAAATGGCAAGGCTGTCAAGTTGAGAGGAGTTTGCCGGCATGAAATGCATCCGTTGACCGGACGTGTGATGAATCCTGCCCTGGAACGGAAGGATGTCGAGCTGTACCGGGATGCGAACTGCAATTTTATCCGTACTTCCCATTACCCTCCTTGTGAAGAGCTGCTCGAAGTCTGTGACGAACTGGGCATGTTCGTGGAAGTGGAAGCACCGGTCTGTTGGATCGGCCATCATGCGAATGAGAACTGGAAGGTGCTGAACTACCGCGATCCTAAATACTATCCGTATGTATTGCAGGCGAATATGGAGATGATCCAGTTCTACCGGAACCATCCTTCCATCATCTTCTGGTCGATGGCGAACGAATCGTACTGGAATAAGGAATTTGCACAGGTAGAGGTCTATATGGAAAAAGCCGATCCTACCCGTCCGTTCACGTTCCACGACCAGGCCTATGGCGGGTTCAACAACCAAGGCAGCACGGCCCCGATCGCGAATATCCATTATCCGGGTCCCAACGGATATAAGGTCGCCGCCAAAAGCGACCGGCCGATGACGTATGGCGAATACTGCCACCTGAATGTCTATAACCGGAGCGAACTGGTGACTGACCCCGGCATCCGTAGCGATTGGGCATTGGCGCTGGCTCCTACGTGGGACAATATGTATAAGACACCGGGCGTTTTAGGCGGTTCTATCTGGTCCGGTATCGACGATATTTTCCAGATGCCTAACGGGGATGCTGTCGGCTATGGTCCCTGGGGACCGATCGACGGCTGGCGTCGCCCGAAACCGGAGTACTGGGATATGAAAAAGATATACAGTCCGGTCCGTGTGACGACCGAGGCGCTATCTCCAGCCAACGAACTGGTCATCGATCTTGAAAACCGGTACACCTATACAAACCTGGATGAACTGCGTATCACGTGGACGTACGGAGAGGAGAAGGGAACGGCCTTCGCAGACCTGGAACCCGGTGAAAAAGGACAACTTCGCATCCGGCTTGCCCATCCCGAAAAGGCGAATGAGCTCTATCTGTCTTTTGCCGATCCCCGCGGCTTTACTGCCGATGAGTATTTGATCCCTGTCGGCAGACAGGTACAGAACGAATTGCAGGCGTTGCCAACTGCTTCTACCCGCTTGAAAGAAAAGAAAGACCGCTATGTCGTTACCGGAAAAGATTTTAGTTGTGAGATCAGTCGTGTATCCGGCCAGATACTCTCGGTGAAGAAAGGGAAAAAAGAAATATTGAACGGTGGACCGTGGCTGATGGCCTTGCCGTTGACAGGTGGCGGATGCTATCCGAATCATAATGCCAATACGCCTGTGTTCAATGACCTTTGCTCGGACTGGAAGGTAGAAAAAGTAGAGGCGGTCCGACAGGGTGATGACGTCTTGGTAAAGGTGGCAGGCGCTTATAAAGAGTTTTCCGGCTCTTATGACCTGAAAATAAATGCAGGAGGCGAACTGTCGGTAACCTATTCGTTCGATGCCCTTGAAGAGGTGAATCCGAGGCAGTGGGGACTGGTTTTTGAAGCTCCTGTTTCTTATGATAAGACCTTCTGGCGCCGGGATGGCATGTGGAGCGTTTATCCGGCCGACCATATCAGCCGTCCGGTAGGTGAAGCCTGTCTTTTTTATGAAGGACTCCCTGCGAAAGTCGATCCGCGTACGGAACCTGCCTGGTCTTGGAGTATGGATTATAACGAACTGGGAAGTAATGATTTCCGTTCCACCCGCCGGAACATTTGGTATGCCGGTCTGAAAGACGGAAACGGTAGTAAGATTACCGTCCCTTCCAATGGCAAACAGCACTGGCGCTCCTGGTTGGAAAAAGACAAGATCCGCTTCCTGGTTGCCGACTTTGTGACGGCAGGAAACGAGATGTTCCTCAGTAGCTATTATGCTCCTTACCGCAAGCCGTTGAAGAAAGGAGACCGGATCGGTGGAGAGATTGTGGTGAGAGTGGAATAACCTCTTAACTTACCCTATAACCTGTGTCTTTACAGGCTATAGGGTATTGCCCGACAGTCCGTAAGGTGACTAAAATACCTTACGGGCTATTGGGCATTACCGGCATTTTTGTAACTTTGTAAGCACCAATCAAATGCAGAGCCGTATGGAACAACCGTCTGAACAATCGTTATGGGGAATGCTGGAAGGCATCACCGAGAATCTGAAGCACAAGCGGCTGGCGGATGTGTTTCGCTTTGTGTCGTTCCGCCCGTTCGAGACATTCGGGCCGCATAAGCATCTGCGTATCGAGATCAACTATGTGAAGAAGGGCAATTGCATCCTGCATCTGGAGAACGAGAGTATCAGCTTCAGCGAGAACGAGATGATGGTGATCTGTTCCAATGTCGAGCATACCTTCGAGGCCGGTTCCGAAGATACGACCCTGATGCAGTTGGAGTTCCTGCCGGAAGTCTTCTCCCGCTTCAATCCGGACGGGCACGGGCAGACGAAGGATCTGGCGCCTGTCACGATCTTTTCCGAAGAAAACCGGTTGATCAAGATTGTGAATAACGTCCGGATCATGCGCGCCGTGCAGCGTATTGTCAACGAGATGAACCAGAAGAGCAAATACTACCAATATCTGGTTGTCATGTACTATGCCGAACTGCTGATCCTGATTTACCGTTATCTCGATGAGGCCTATCTTCCGATTTGTACAAACGATTCGTTGAAAAGGGCGATCTCCTATATCCGTTTGAACTACCAGTCCGATATCACGATCAGCGATGTCGCGTCGCAAACCGGAGTCGGAGAACGGTACTTGCGCAAACTGTTCTCCCAGTACCTGAACCTCTCCCCGCTGGACTACCTGAACCAGATCCGGATCAACAAAGCGATCGAGCTGCTGCGGAACACGGAGATGTCCGTCAAGGAGGTATGCTTTGCCTGCGGTTTCCAGTCCCCCCAATACTTCTCCCGTATTTTCAAACAACAAATGGGCATCTCTCCGCGTGAAGTGACGAAATAGAGAGTGCCGTTTTCTCTACTTTTTCCCTTGTTCTGTTCCTCGTAGCATAAGCAACCGGGAGCTTTACTGCCGTATCTTCTTCCCTCCGGGCTCTATCTTTGCTGGTAGAAAGACGAACTGTAAAAAGGAATTCACAATGAAAGAATGGAAAGACGATAAAGCCCTGTTTGCCTTGATAAAGGAAGAGCTTTACACCGCAGTGGTCGGTGATATTATGGATAAGATGGGCTATACCCGCCAGTTTCTGCCTCCCCGCATCCGCCCGCTTCGTGACGATATGCTGGTGGCCGGACGTGCCATGACGGTATTGGAAGCCGATGTGCTGGATGCCGGAAAGGAGAAAGGGGTGAACCCGGTGCTGAAACGCTCCTTCGGCCTGATGCTCGAAGCGTTGGACGATTTGAAAGAAGACGAGGTATATGTTTGTTCCGGTTCTTCCCCTGCTTATGCCTTGTGGGGCGAGCTGATGAGTGCCCGTGCGATCCAGTGCAAGGCGGCCGGAGCGGTTGTCAACGGCTACTCCCGCGATACGAAGGGGATTCTGGCGCTCGACTTCCCTTGCTTCTCCTACGGTCCCTATGCACAGGATCAGGCGCCACGTGGAAAGGTGATCGACTACCGTGTGCCGATCGAAATGGAGGGCGTACGGATCAATGACGGGGATATCCTGGTCGGCGACATCGACGGCGTATGTGTCGTGCCCCGTGAGATCGAGGAAGAAGTGTTCACCCGCGCCTTGGAGAAAGCCCGTGGCGAACGGATGGTCCTGAAGAAGATACAGGAAGGGATGAAAGCCCGTGATGCTTTCGATACATACGGAATTATGTAAAATACGATAAAAAGGTAGGAGACAATACAATGAAGATTACAGACGTAAAAGTATGGTTGGTCCGGGGCATCAAATATAACTGGACATTACTGAAAATCTATACCGACGAAGGCTATACCGGCGTAGGCGAAGCTACCAACTGGCCCGGCAGCCCGATCGTTTTCGAAGCCGCCAAGCATGTCGGACAACGCATCATCGGCCTCGACCCGATGAAGACCGATTTTATCTGGACGAAGCTCTACCGCGATCTGAACTGGATCGGCCCGTACGGAGCCAGCCTGTGTGCGATCAGCGGTATCGACATGGCGCTGCTCGACCTGAAAGCAAAGGTGTTGGGCGTTCCCTGCTACGAACTGTTGGGCGGGGCTTACCGGAAAGATATCTTGCTCTATGCCAACTACTGGTTTACGGGCGGCGGACACAACGAGGCGGACTATGCCGCCCAGGCACGCCGTGTCATGGACGCCGGTTTTACGGGGCTGAAGTTCGACCCCTTCGCCCACACGAACTATTTCTATGGCGAAGACCTCGCCTCTAACCTGACGCTGACGGCGGAACAGCAGGACCTGGCGTTCAACGTCTCCAAAGCCGTGCGCGAGGCTGTCGGCCCGGAATGCGACATCATGATCGAGACACACGCCATGCTGAACTACCGGGTTGCCGTCAAGATGGCGGAACGCTTGGCAAAGCTCGATATCACCTGGTATGAGGAACCCGCCGGCCCGGAAAGTTCGCAGACGCTCCGTGCCATGCGCGAACGCATCCCGTCGGATGTCGCCATCTGTGTAGGCGAGCGCCATTACACCCGTTTCGGCATCCGTTCGCTGTTGGAAAAGCATGTGTGCGACGTGATCATGCCCGACATCACCCGTTGCGGCGGACCGTCCGAGATGAAGCGGATGGCTACGATGGCGGAGGCCTACAACGTTCTGATCGCCCCGCATAACCCGAACGGCCCTCTCTCGACACTCGCCTCTTCGCATGTATGCGCCGCTATCCCGAACTTCTTCCGCCAGGAGTTTATGTTCAACGATGTCCCCTGGCGCGACACGGTGATCGACCATCCGATAGCCGAGATGGTCTATGACGGCCACCTGCACCTGTCCGACCGTCCCGGCCTGGGCGTGGACCTCGTTGAAGAGGAGATGGAGAAACACCCCGGCATCACGACGGATGCTCCCGATAACTTTTATATCTGATCCCTATGAGCTTTGTACTCGATTATAAAGATAAGGTAGTCCTGGTCACCGGAGTCTCCTCCGGGATCGGGCTGGGCGTCGCCAGGGAGTTCGCACGGGCGGGTGCCCATGTGGCAGGCTGTTCGCGCAAGTCTCCGGACGACGCGAGCGTGCAGGCTTTCCGCGAGGCGGTAGAGCAGGAGGGCGTACGCTCGTTCTACCGCCCCACGGATGTGACGGATGCGGAGGAGCTGAAAGGCTTCGTCGAAGATACGGTCCGTACCTTCGGACGTATAGACATGGTTGTCTCCAATGCCGGCATGAACGTGTTCGAGGGAGCCGAAGGTTGCACGGAGGAGCGTTGGCATTACAACCTCGATCTGAACCTGGCTTCCCACTGGCGTCTGGCCCGGCTCTGCAAGCCCTATCTCGAAAAGAGCGGCGAAGGCGTCCTGCTCCTGATGACCTCCAACCATGCTTTCAGTTCCATCCCCGGATGCTTCCCTTATAACGTGACGAAGACGGCTATCACCGGCCTGGTGCGCAGCCTGGCGATCGAGTGGGGGCCGGCTGTCCGTACGGTTGGGGTGGCTCCCGGATTTATCGATACGGCGGGCAACGACACTTGGTTCGACTCTTTTCCCGATCCCGAAGCGGAACGCCGGCGGACGATCGACCTGCATCCTGTCAAACGGATCGGGACGGTCGAGGAGGTAGGGGCGTTATGCGTCTATCTCGCCTCCCCGTATGCCCGGTTTATCAGCGGGACGACGATCCTGATGGACGGTGGGCGCTCGGCGTTGATGCAGGATGAATAAGAAACAGATACCATGAACACGATCGACTTAATAATCTTTATAGCCTACTGCCTCCTGATCCTCAGTGTCGGCCTTTTTGTCTCACGCGGCAAGAAGGGGGACGAGCGGGATGCCGGCGATTATTTCCTCGCCGGGCGCGGGCTTGCCTGGTGGGCGATAGGCGCTTCCATCATCGCTTCCAATATCTCCGCCGAACAGTTTGTCGGCATGTCCGGCTCCGGCTATGCCATCGGGCTGGCGATGGCGACCTACGAATGGATCGCCGCCCTCGGGCTGATCCTCGTGGCGAAGTTCTTCATCCCGATCTTCTTGGAGAAGAAGATCTTCACCATGCCCCAGTTCCTCGAAGAGCGTTTCGACAAGCGCGTCAAGACGGTGATGGCGGTCTTCTGGCTGGCGGTCTTCATCTTTATCAATCTTACTTCCATCTTGTACTTGGGAGCCTTGACGATCGAGAAGGTGATGGGGATCCCGATGCTCTACGGCATAATCGGGCTGGCGGCCTTTGCCGGTATCTATTCGATCTACGGAGGATTGAAGGTGGTGGCGCTGACGGATGTGGTCCAGGTCGTGTTCCTGGTTGGCGGCGGGCTGGTCACGACCTATATCGCCCTCGACCTCCTCGGAGAAGGCGGCGGCGTGTACCAGGGAATGGTCAACCTCTATGGCGAGGCGAGCGATAAGTTCCATCTGATCCTCGACAAGTCGCATCCCGGTTATAAGGACCTGCCGGGTATCTCCGTGATCCTCGGCGGTCTCTGGGTGGCAAACCTTTATTACTGGGGATGCAACCAGTATATCATCCAACGCGCGTTGGCCGCCAAATCGGTCCGGGAGGCGCAGAACGGGATGCTTTTCGCCGGTTTCATCAAGCTGTTCATCCCGCTTTTGGTCGTGATTCCCGGCATTGCCGCCTTTGCGTTGGAGGCTCCGTTAGAGAAATCGGACGAAGCCTACCCGTGGTTGCTCGGCAACCTCCTTCCGGTAGGGGTGAAGGGGGTGGCGTTTGCTGCTTTGACAGCCGCAATCGTCAGTTCGCTCGCTTCGATGATGAACAGTATCTCCACGATCTTTACGATGGATATCTACCGTTCCTATTTCCGGAAAGAGGCCGGACAGAAAGAACTGGTCCATACCGGACGTTGGGCGAGCTTCGGCTCGTTGCTAATAGCCGTGCTGATCGCCCCGATGCTGTCGGGGTTGGACCAGGCGTTCCAGTATATCCAGGAGTTTACCGGCTTTGTCAGTCCCGGCGCCCTGTCGATCTTCCTGGCAGGCTTCTTCTATAAACGGGCGACGGCAAACGGGGCGTTGGCGGCGGCATTGGGCTCGTTCGTCTTCTCCTTCGGCCTGAAGTTCCTCTTCCCCGGATTGCCCTGGATGGACCGCATGGGGCTTGTGTTCCTGATGTGCTGCGCGCTCATCGTCCTGCTGGGGAAAAAGGACCAGCCGGCCAACGCTTATACGCGCCATGACCCGGCTTTGTTCCATACCGGCCGGATGTTCAATGTAATGTCGGTAGTCATACTGGCGATATTAATAGGCTTTTACTACTTTTGGTGGTAAATTTATACACATGTAATAATAGGCACATAAATGAAACAGATAAAGACAATCCTATTCGCTTTCGGTTGCAGCTTCCTGCTGTCAGGAACGAAAGCATTCGCACAGGTAGAGAGGCTTCCCGATGAAGCCTCCTATCCTGTCTTGCAGGAATTGGCCGGTGTCGAAACGCCTGCCGTCCTGCTGAGTGGAACCTGGCAGTTCCGGTATTCCCCGGATAGCAAGTGGGACAAGATACAGGTCCCCGGCGAGCCTGCCATGCAGGGCTATGCCATCGAGCACGACAAGCCGTTCACCTACCGGAAGTCGTTCACCGTCCCGGCCGATTACGCCGGCAAGCATACGATCCTGCGTTTCGACGGCGTCTACAGCCATGCCCGCCTGTTTGTGAACGGCACGTTCGTCCGCGAACATCATGGCGGCTTTACCCGTTGGGATACGGATGTCACCCCCTTCGTCCGTCCCGGAAAGAAAAACGAGATTCGCCTCGAAGTGACGGATCGCCTGGACGATATTTCCTATGCCTCCGGCTATGCCCATCATCCGATCGGGGGAATCCTGCGCGATGTAACCTTGTTCGCATTACCCGAAACCTGCTTGTATGACTTCTACGCCGAGACACATCTGGATGCTGCTTACGAGGATGCCGTCCTGAAGATCGGCTACAGCAGCCCGGTTGCCGGAGGTGCGGAAGTCGCCTATACGCTGGCCGACCCGTCCGGCAGACGCTATCCGTTGGCGCAATCCCGGTTCCCCCTGGAAGAGGGCGGGAACATGAATGAACTGCCCGTGAAGAACCCTTGAAGTGGGATGCCGAACATCCGAACCTCTATACGCTGACCGTAACCCTCAGCAAGGACGGAAAGGAGATCGGCCGTTTCGACCGCCGTATCGGTTTCCGTGACGTGAAGATAGAGAAAGACCGCATGTTGGTGAACGGCATGCCGGTGAAGTTGCGCGGAGCCTGCCGGCATGACATCCACCCGACACTCGGCCGCACGACGACTGCCGAACTGGACAGCCTCGATGTGATCCTCTTCAAACGTTCCAATATGAACTTTGTCCGTACCTCGCATTATCCTCCCACGGAACGTTTTCTGGAGTATTGCGATCGCTATGGCATCTATGTGGAGAGCGAGACGGCTGTCTGCTTTGTCGATACCTACCGGCAGAAGAACTATGCGCCGGGCAAGACCCAGGACAGTGCCGGGTTTACGCCCCGCTATCTCTCGCAATGCCGCGAGATGGTGAAGTCGTTCCGTTCCCATCCCTCCATTCTGTTCTGGTCGATCGGTAATGAAAGCGTGTACGGCACGAACTTCCAGCAATGCTGGGATTGGGTGAAGGCAACCGACAAGACTCGCCCGGTTATATTCAGCTATCCCGGATCGGTCGGCGAGAAGGAGCCTGTCTATGATATCCTGAGCATGCACTACCAGGATGTAAACGGCAACCTGAACCAATGGAACCGCTCTACCCATGGTTTCCAGGGGGAAGGGATACCTGCCCTGTTCGACGAATGGGCGCATCCGGCGTGCTACACCTACGCTACCTTGCAGGAAGATCCGAATATCCGCGAGTTCTGGGGGCATTCGATCGAAAGGATGTGGAGCGGCCTCTTTGATGCTCCCGGCGGCTTGGGTGGTGCGATCTGGGGATATGTGGATGAAACGTTTATGCTGCCCGAACCGAAAGTAGGGACTGCCTTCTGGAAAGAGTTTGCCCGTACCGCCAAGCCGGAGGATTATCAGGGTAAATGCGTTGGCTACGGAGAGTGGGGGATCGTCGATGTCTGGCGCCGTGAGAAACCGGAGTTCTGGGCTACCAAGAAAGCCTATTCGCCCGTCCGCCTGATGACGACCGAGGTGGCTTCCTTCCTGTCCGGACAACGTTTGTTGCTTCCGTTGTACAACCGCTTCGACCATACTGACCTGGATGAGATCAAGATACGTTATACCTACAAAGGTGTGGAGAAGGAACTTCCCGCTCCTTCCATCGCTCCTCACCAAAAAGGACTGTTGGTAATCCCTGCCGAGGCTTGGGAGGAAGGCGAACTGTTGTCAATTTGTTTCTATACAGCTACGGGTGAGTTATTGGATGCCGAACAAGTTTCATTGGGCAGCGATTACCACGTTCGCCTTGCCGATTCGGAAGCATCTCCGGTAAACGGTGTGTTGCAGGTAGAGGAAACCGCCGGTATGATGACGATTAAAGGAGACGGTTTCGAGATCCCTTTCTCCAAAGAAACCGGCCTGATCTGCAACGCGACCTCCAAGGGGCAGGTCATCATCGAGAAAGGCCCGTTCCTGCATCTCGACATCAACCTGAACCATCTGACTGGAGCCGAAGTGCGTAAGAGCGCCCGGAAGTTCCTGACCTCCGACAGCGATTGGAAGAAGCAGAGCTTGACCTATACCCGCAAAGAGGGAGCGGTGGAAGTCGCCCTCTCCGGCTTCTATCAGGATGTGCAAACGGATATCCTGATCCGGATATCTCCCGCCGGGGAAATGAATGTCAGCTATGTCGTTGCGGGACAGCCAAACGGTTACCTGCGTGAGACGGGCTTGTCTTTCTACTTACCCGAACGTCTGGACTATCTGCAATGGGAGCGTAAAGGTATGTGGAGTTGTTACCCCGAAGGCGCTTTTGCCGGAAACACGGGCGAGACTTCCCTTTATAACCCGAAGCAAGTGCGATATGGCGAGAACCCTGCTCAACCCTGGTCGGCCGATACGCACAACTATTACTATTGGGCGGATGCCGGTGCAAACTGTGACCGTCCGTTGACGCAAATGGCAAAGGGTATGAAGGAGAACATCTATCGCTATACCCTTTCCGCTACAGGTGTGAAGGCAGGGCTTACGGTTTGTTCACCGGACGCATCCCTGGCTTGCCGCACCTCCAAAAGAGGAGACGGGCAGTTGATGCTTTACATTAATAATCGTTGGGATTACCCGGAGATTGCCTGGGGCAACTATTGCAAGACGTTGGAGGCGGTGCCTTGCTATGGCGAGATGAAGATACGGTTCTGATTAAATTAATAAGAGAAGATAGCATGGAACTGTGTCAAAACTGCCTTGTCCCTGCGCTTGACGCGGGGCCGCAAAAGAACAGGCCTTATTAATCAGATATTTATAGGGTCAGTTCTAATGCGATCCCACGTCAAGCGCGGGAACGGGGCAGTTTTGACACAGCTCCACGTATTGTTTAAAGATGGAGTTTCCCCTTGATCGCCTTCGGTATCGCGTCCTTATGGACCATCACATAGATGGTTTTGGCGCGGACGAAGCTCTCGGACATGTTCAGGTAGCCGCCGAACTTGTTGCGGTCGGTTCCCCATGAGTTCTTGGTGATGTAGTATTTCGTGCCGTTCTGGTCTTTGGCGATGCCGGTCAGGTGCATCAGGTGGTCGTCGGTGGTCACGAATGATTCGAATCCGGCCTGGCGCACTTCCGGGGTCACGTTGATTTCCGGGTAGGGACGTTCGAACTTGAAGACCTCTTCTAAGCGTTCCTTCTCCCCTAATTTCTCGAAGCGTGCGCGATCCGTATTCGACAGGTCTTCCACCTTCTTCACTTCCGGGTTGATGGCGACACCGTTCGTAAAGGAGAAACCCTTCTCGCTCACATCTCCGTCCCAGCAGACCGTATAACCGTTGTTCAGGGCATAATCCACCGTTTGCATCATCTCGTCGAGCGGCAGGTTATACATCAGGGAATGTTCCCAGTTGTCCGGCACTTCCACGTCGAACTTCACATAATACGGATGATGCGTGAAGCTGGTCAGTTCGATATAGTCGTCCATATTCAGTCCTAAGGATTCGGCGAATGACTTCGGCGTATATTCCTTTCCTTTATACGTGAACTTCTCCGGCAGCTTTCCTAAGTAGGTGTCGAACAGGTTAGCAATCAGCTTGTCATATTCCGGACTGCGCTGTTTCGCCTTCACTGCCACATCGGCGATGGCGTGCATGTAGCGAACCATCTCGCTGTGGTTATGCTTCTCGGAGTCGTAGTTGATACCCGTATATACCTCTTCCGGGACGATCCCTACCTGGCGGTACGCATTCATGAAGGTATGTGAAAGGCTGCCCTGCCCGATATTACCGTCCCCTCGACGCAGGTAGTTGTCCTGCAACTGGTTCATATATTTCTGGCGGACGATGAACATCTCCGAAAGGTCATACGTGCCTTTCCCCATACGAAGCAGTTCGGATTCCATAAACGACGTAGTGGCAAAGCACCAGCAAGTCCCTGTTGCCGCTTGGTTCTTAACCGGGGTAGCGGGAACCGTTACCACTTCCGTAAACTGGTACCCCTGACCGAACGTTGCCGAAGCAGAGAAAGCCAGCATGCAAGATAGAATAAGTGATTTCATGTATATAAAGATTAAATTATTAATTATCGTGTCTTGAAAAGCAACTATTATCTATTATATGAATATCGGTCAATTGTTCAGAATCCCCTCGCGAACATCTTCCAGAACTCGTCCGCCATCTCCTGCCAGCGCAGGATTGTCGCTCCTGCGAAGTCGGCCGTGTAGCCGGTCAGGAAAGCCCGTGCGGTCTCTTCCCCTTTGCTGTCCTGCAACTCTTTGTAGCGGTTTTCCACGAAAGGCATTTCGGATAAGCCCTTTTCCTCGAAATGGGCGACCGCGCCGTTGATCTTCTCTTTGGTCAATCCCCAGCGGACCGTAGCCAGTTTGTTTGCCGTCCGGTATTTCCAGACGATGGCATCTTCACGGTGGCGGTGTTGTCCGCAGATACCGAAAGCAGCCGGCAGGTCGGTCGTACCGGAGAAGATCGGGATACGCGGGCTCTGCCCCGGATTGTCGAACGACAGCCAGGCAACGCCGCCCACTGCATCCGGCAACCAGTTGCGAAGCTGTATCACGTGCGAGTAGGAACATTGCGGAACCGCCACTAAGCGATTGCGTGTCACCGTCCCTTCCTTCACGCCGTTCAGCATATTCAGCATATCTGTTCCCATCCAGGGGTTAGCCGCCGGACTTGTGATCGTATCCGTTTCCTTCGTCTCCTTGTTCTTGACAGCCACTTTCAGATTCTTCGTCATGTCCCATTCCGTCCCTTCATACGTCTGGCGTAGCAATGCCATCACATCCGTTACGGCAACCGGCTTGTCCGGCTTCACGCTGATCGGCAGTTCTTCCGAGTCGTACGACAGTTGGAGGGAAGGGGCAAGCGCATTCAGGATGAAATATTCGCGGATGCTGAATGCCTTCGGTTCGCCGAAATAGTTGCCTCCGCTGTAGGCTTTCCAGAACTTGAACGGCTCTTTGCCGTCCCAGAACCCCATTTTCTTAGCAACAGAAAATACGTTTTCGGAAGCCATGTAACGATCCTTGTCCTTCAGGTCGAGCGTCGAGATACGCGAGATATTGGCCGATACCCCCACATGATCGTCCGGGATGCGGACAGCCGCCCATACACCCCCGATCTTGTCCGGCCCCTCGCCGAACACCTCGAAATGCCAGACCTCGTTCGGGTCGGCGATCGTCAGGCATTCGCCCGAATCCCCGTATCCGTATTCGGCAACCAATTGCCCGATCAGCCGGATCGCTTCGCGTGCCGTCGTGCAACGCTGCAAAGCTATCTTTTCCAGTTCTTCGATCATGAACATACCTTTCTTGTTCTGCAACTCTTTGCGCCCGGAGATGGTCGTTTCGCCGATACCCAACTGTTTTTCGTTGAGGCAAGGGTAGGCGGTGTTCAGGAACTGGTAGGTCGAGCGGGCTTCCGGTATTGTCCCTTTCAATTCCATATTCGTGCGATCGGCAGGATATTCGGTGTGCATGCGGCCGTTATAGATGGCGACTGTCGTGTCGCGCTCGTAGCGTGCCGCCGGGACGATCTCCATCCAGGTGCGATAGTTCCCGTCGCAGGTGTGACTGGTCATGACCGAACCGTCGGCCGATGCTTTCTTGCCGACCAGGATGCTTGTACAACTTTCAGGAGTGTTGACCGGTCGGGAGTATTCGATTTCCTGGGCCCGAAGGCTGTTCCCGTAACAGATAAGTACAATAAGAAGGATAATTAGTCTATTCATGGCATTATCTTTAATTTTGTGGCTAAAGATATGAAATTTTCATATATTTGCTACCCCTTGCCGGGGGTTAATCCCCTGGCAAAAGAGGAATATCCCTGTAAAGGGAATAATTAAATATAAATATGCCATGAAGAAACTAATTTATTTAAGCACATTACTATTTCTATTCGTGTTGCCGATGATGGCACAACACCCTTTGTTCCCGACACCCGCAAAAGTGCAGAACGGGAAAGGCTCTTTTGTCATAGGAAAGAATCTCCAGGTACAAGGCAATGGCGGATATGCCGACAAGTTAGCCGCCGGACTGCAAACCGAGTTGAAAGAAGCCGGTTTGCAATCGTCACCCGCCAGTGGAACCATCCGTCTGGAACTGACAAACGATTGCAAGATGGCCGATGAAGCCTATACGCTTGTCGTCGAACCGAACAGCATCCTGCTGCAAGCCTCTTCCGAAGCCGGCCTGTTCTATGCGAAGGAAGCCCTTCTGCAACTTTCCCGTTTCGGCAAAGGTAACGTGCGTGCCTGTAAGATACAAGATCAGCCCCGCTACGGCTGGCGCGGTTTCATGCTCGACGAGAGCCGCCACTTCTTCGGTAAAGAGAAGGTAAAACAATATCTGGATATCATGGCGTCCCTTCGCCTGAACGTCTTCCACTGGCACCTGACCGACGAACCGGGCTGGCGCATCGAGATCAAGCGTTATCCGAAGCTGACCACCGAAGGAGCTGTCGGCAACTGGCACGACCCGAAAGCACCCGCTACGTTCTACACCCAGGAAGAGATCAAGGAGATCGTTGCCTATGCAGCCGATCGCCACATCATGGTCGTTCCCGAATTCGACATGCCGGGCCATGCTACTGCTGTCTGCCGTTCCTATCCTGAAATCTCCGGCGGAGGCGAGGGCAAATGGCAGCATTTCACGTTCCATCCCTGCAAGGAAGAGACGTTCGAGTTTATCAGCAACGTGCTCGACGAGATCGTCGCCCTGTTCCCGTCTCCCTATATCCATATCGGAGGCGACGAGGTGCACTACGGCAACCAAAGTTGGTTCACCGATCCCGAAATCCAGCAGTTTATCAAAGATAAGAACTTAGGCAACGAAACGGGCCTGGAACAGTATTTTATCCGCCGTGCTGCCGATATTGTGGCTTCCAAGGGCAAGACGATGATCGGCTGGGACGAGATGATCGATGCCGGTGTCTCTCCCGACAAGGCTGTCATCATGTGGTGGCGCCACGACCGCAAACACCAGTTGGTGAAGGCGCTCGAAAACGGCTACCGGGTGATTATGACCCCGCGCCGTCCGTTGTATGCCGACTTCGTCCAGTACGGCGGCCATAAGGTGGGCCGTGTGTGGGGCGGTTACAACACGATCGAGGACATCTACCGTTTCCCTGAACCGATCATCCATCTGACACGCGATTATGAAGACCAGGTGATGGGCCTCCAGTTCTCCCTTTGGACGGAACGGGTCGCTGATGCCAAGCGTCTGGACTATATGACTTTCCCCCGCCTGGTAGCTGTCGCCGAATCCGCCTGGACTCCTGCCAAGTCGAAGGAATGCAGCCTCTTTATGCAGAAGCTCCCTTACTTCCTGCAATTCCTCGGTGAAAAAGGCATCTACTACTTCAACCCCTTCAACCCCGAATCTACACCCGAACCCAGTGCACCGGACAAGGACGATGTGTTGAAGAATGGATAAGATATATATGAAAAAGTGTATATTTGCGTCTGACGTAACAGAAAGATAAGAAAGGAAAACTGATATGGATTCGGATGTCAAAAACAAAGTGGAATATATCATTGCTGTGATAAGTGAGTTTGCTGCGGCACACTCACTTAACACATTGCAAGCCTATCGCTACTTGGAGAGGTTCAAAGGCCTCGACTTTGTGAGTCGTTTCTATAATGTGGAGCATACACTCTCGTTTGAAGACGTAATAGAAGATCTTACAGCATATTGCCACAGGAAAGGAGGGGCATTGGTATGATATTGTATCATGGCTCAAACACAGACATTGCAGAGATAGACCTTTCGGTGTCAAAGGTAGGTAAAGATTTCGGATGCGGTTTTTATCTTTCGGCTGATAAGGAGCAGGCTTTGGAACTTGCTGCCCGGAAAACGGAACAATTGGGAGTAGGGACCCCTATGTTGAACTCTTATGAATTTGACGAGAATAGTTTGCACGGCAGAGGTCTGTCGGTTCTCGAATTTCAGGAATACAGTAGGGAGTGGGCCGAGTTTGTGTTGATGAACCGCCGGAATCGAACGCGTGTACCCTCGCATAGCTACGATATTGTTATTGGCCCTATTGTAAATGATTCGGTTGGCTTTCAGATACGACGGCTCACTTCCGGGTTGATAGATATGGATAAGTTTCTTGAAGAACTTAAATATATGAAGGGAGTGACTATGCAGTACCTTTTCGGTACGGAGAAGTCTATCCGATATTTAACCAAAGTAAGTGGATTATGACCAAAGAACAATTTATGATAGAGGAGATTTCCAAGGAAATCGTACTGTTGCTTATGGAAGAGCACCAAATGGATATGCGTGAGGCTCTCAAGGCACTCTATACCTCTGATACATACAGCCGGCTCATAAATCTTGATACAGGGCTATATGCTCAGAGTACAGCCTATGTGTATGAATATCTTGAAAAAGAATTAGTAATGGGGAAAATGGTGTAAAGAACTTCCGGTCCCCGAACCCGGTGCCCCGATGTGTTGAAGAATGGATAAGATACAAAGCACTGTCTTTTGCCGTCTGCTTCAGCAGACGGATGAATAAATATCCGGCTTTGCCGGTTCCTCTGTGGGGGTTAGCCCCTTGAAAATAAGATATATTTTTTTCTTCCTACCGTCGGCTTCAGCCGACGGCAAGGGATATAGGTTCCTATTGCTTGGATTATATGCTGGTTTTTTTTTAAAAACGGCTCATTTTGTCCCCTTTTTGGAAAAAGTGCAAAAAAAGGGGCTGGTAGAGGCTTGCCGGAAAACATATCTAAACAATTGATTACAATCTATATAGTGAAGTCTTTTATCTACTGATGGAAAGTACATTTTTTACCCTCTTTTTAAGGGTAGTTTTTGTCTTGTTTCTTGCTTGTATATTATTGGGAATGAATAAGATAGATGGCTTTTTCCAAAATGACTAAAAAAACGTACGTTTAAATTCGTCATAATTCAGCTACAAAAATACAACTACTTTTTAAACCTGCAATTCTTTCTTCAAAGTTTTTTCCTTTTCTATATCGTTTCTTATCAATTAGATAGCCTTAGCTGTACGAAAAACCGCCTTTTGGCGACAAACCTTCCGAACCTTCTCCCAAAATGACGAATTTAAACGTACGTTTTAGCTGTCAAAATACAGATGTTAACATCTATCCATATAAGGTGGGCGGCTAAGGTTTGGATGATATTATTTCAATATTCATAGTATTATTAATTTAAATGTTTAAAGTATGAAGAAGAGAATCTTTACTCTTATGACGGCGGCTCTGCTCATGGCAGGTCCTGCTTTCAATGCTGCCTATGCTGGTGCTGTGACTCCGGTTGCTTACTCAAGCGTTGCTGGAAATACAAAGTTGGCCAATGGCATGAAGTTTTATCTAAAAGCCGGATGGGTTACATCTGGTGATGCATTTGCAACCGTTAAAGAGGTTACATTGTCGGATAACAAAACAAAAGTTTGGACTATTGCCGGTGAAACAGAAACTGATATTGCAAAAGCTGCTGTGTTTGAAGTTGCAGACTTTCAGAAGGTAGGCCAGAAATATACCTTTACACTGAAAGTGGATGGAAAACCTATCTATTTGGGAACTGGCGGTACTGTTTCGGCTAATGTTGATGCAAAAACGATTACGTCTACTATGATCGTTGCAAGCGACAAGTTGGCAGAGCTGGCTAAAATCACTCCGGTATTAGACGGTGACAATGTCACTGAAAACGAGCTTTCAGCTTACACTACAAGCGAAGAGTATTCTGCTGAAGACCTGAACGACTACAACTTGAATGGTTTCACTTTTACATTTGAAGCTAAAGAAGGTACGGAATTGGAAGGTAACACTTTTGCCAATCCGATGTATGCAGTGAATGTCGGTTCCGATTTGTATTTCGTTGATGTAAACGGTAGCGATGCCAAAGCATTGAAAGCTTTAAAGGAAAAGGCTTCTGTAACTTTGTCCGATTTGGAGAATAGCAAACTGAAAGTATTGGCTCTGAACAGTGATAGCAAATATGGCACGTCAGGTGAAAAGAAGACTGCTTATAAGATTCTGACTATTGCCGGCGACAAGATCGGTGATGACAAGAACAACGATGCCAAGTTTACAGTAACCGAGTTCGACCAATTGGCTAACGAAGGTGAATTTGAAATCAAGGCAACTGTTAGTGGTACTTCATACCAGATCGGTGCTATCCGTTTCACTACTTCTGATACGAAGACGTATGTAACTACAGTAGATGAAGCTGACAAAGCTAAGATCGCTAAAGCAACTCTTGGTACAAATTCTTACCTGGATGCTTCTGTTCTGTTGAAGGAAGATGCCATGAATGTAGTGAACATCTACTTCACAAGCAACGAGAAGAGCTGGAATGATGAAGAGGGTGCACAGAGAGAATACCACAAATATTTGGTAGCGGATGGTTCTTCTGCAGGTTTGGTTGCATTGGCTCAGAACCATGTAGATTTCACTTCTCCTCTGGCACAGTGGATCGTTTCTGACTTCGATGGCAAATATACATTTACATTGACAAACCGCGAAACGGGTAAGACTTTAGGTCTGCGTTTGGCAGAAGACGGTAAAGAAGGTGGTTATGAAGTGGTAGGTACTGTAACAGGCGGTTATACTGCAATTTCTACGGGCGTGACAAGTTCAACTCCTATTTCCGGTACTTCCGTGAAATTCAATACGATCCCGACTACTCAATATGACAGCTACCGCCTGTTTACGGAAGAAGAGATGGAAGCGGGTATCGCTTTGGTGTTCTCTGGAAAGAATGCCGTCATCGGTGAAAGAGACTACTATGCTTCTATCGCAAACGGCAAGGTCGTTCCGTCAAGAAAAGAAAGTGAAATCGCATTGTTCTATCCGGAAAGAGTAAAAGCGGCTGCTGATCCTAACAAGGGTAAGGAAAACTATGTATTGGACATCAATGAATATGCTTATTTGAATGAAGATGGCGAAGTGGCTACAGGAAAAGATACGTTGATCGTTCCGACTTATCGTCTGGCTACTGCTGAAGATAAATATTGGGGTGCTAACGCTTCAGGTTCAGATGATGCTAAATATGCTTTAGCAGATGCTGCTGTTACAGCTGCTACTGAATGGGCATTTGTCATGACTGCCAACGGTGAATATTCTTTGGCCGAAGTGAAACGTGGAACGAATGGTTCCGCTCAATATTCTGACGTTACCGCATCAAAGGTATGGGGTGTGAAAGGTGTGAATACATCTACTATCGGTTTCAACACGTACAATCATTATAATAATGGCGTAGTAGTTGATGAAGGATTTGCTAACCTGACAATCCTGGTTAACGACAACTCCGACAAATCTCACTTGGTTGCTGAATCTCGCCATGCTTCATTCGACAACAAACTGGGATCTATTGCTATGCAGTTGAACGCTAATGGCATCAATGAAGGTATCTTGAACAGTGAAGGCATGGTCTTCTGGCTGGATACTGTTGGAAATGAAACTCCTGCATTCTATATCTCAAGAGGTGTTGAAGGTCAGAATGAACGTCTGTTCATGTATAATGCGACAGACTCGATGAAGATCTTTGACGAAGGTGAAGCTCAGGAATACTTCAATGAAGCTTATGTTCTTGAAGGAACTTATGATGAAAGTGGCGCAACACCGACTGGCGATGCGAAAGTAATCTTCCGTCCGGCAGTATTGGTTGACAATGATACGTTGACAACGACTGTAGGTGACAAGCTTGTTTCTGTAGTGGCTAAAGATGCCGATATCACGAAAGATCAGGTTGATGGTTTGAAGGCATTCCAGTTCGGCATCTGCTTGGCTGACGAAGATGTAGAAGGTGAATATATTGTTTACAACGGTTCTAAATATGTTTATGCATTGAATGGCAAATTAGGTTTGACTTCCGATCCTCAGAAGGCTATGGTCTTCACTCTCGGCGACGAAACCCCGACAGCCAACGAAGGTGTCGAAGTATCCGAAGTCAAAGTAATTGCCGGTGAAGGCAACGTGATGATTGCTGGTGCTCAGGGCAAGAAGGTTGTTATCAGCAACATCTTGGGTCAGGTAGTGGCTAACACGGTTATTGCTTCCGACAATGCTACGATCGCTGCTCCGGCAGGTGTTGTTGTTGTAGCTGTCGAAGGTGAAGCTGCTGTTAAGGCTATCGTTAAGTAATTGATACTAAAATAATCCCTTACCGGGGGATTCATCCCCCGGTAAAAGAAAGACATTTTTTATAATCAAATAATCTAAATAATACCACGCGGTGTCCATCCGCTTTTTGGCGGAAGGTCCAATTACCCCGTGAGGGAGAACAAGTGGTAGTATTAATACTAAAGTAATGAAATTAAAAGTTCTACTGTAAGTACCTTTGAGAAAAGGGGAAGCAGGCAAAAAAGGCTCCGGGAGAAATCCTTCCGGGGCTTTCTTTTTTCCCATCTCCATCTGCCGGGAAATTTATTTCTCTATTACCCGGAGATAAATTCCCAGGCAAGGAAAATATATTTATCTTGGCTCTTATTTTATAATACCTGTATAACATGAGAAATACAAAAAGAATCACAAGAAACAGGATGGAAAGAAGAAGCCATCGAGTTGTTATCCCTTATCCTCGGCCTCTGTGAGAAGCGGCAGGCGAATGACGCCTTATCCAAGCGAGACTATGCCGCCCTGCGCAAGGCAGGCAAAAGGTTCGAGGAAATCACCGGCCTCGGATTGATATTCGGGTTCGAACGCATAGAGGTCAATGCCTCCTATGACCTGATCCGTCTCTGGAAAGCCATCCGCAACTTGCCGGAATTCGGGCATGCCGGTTCAGGTATACACCGCCTCTTTGCCCAGATGATGAAAGTATTCAGGCTGAATAAGATCTCGCGTTCTTCCGCCCACAATTACTACAACCGCAAGGAAGACGAATGACGGAGGAAAAGACAACGGGAGGAAAAATATTTTCTCCCGTTGTCTTACCGTAAAGTAACGGCTTTTTGCCGATGGCATCTCTATATGCCTTGAAAATCAATCAGCATTGTATTCCTTTCGTTACTTTTCACTCATTGACAAGGCTGAAGCAATAGCGTATCTTTGTCCATTATTAATCAAATAAAAAAATCAGTCATGAACAAGGAACACAAAGTCTCGTTGTTTCCCTCTCTTTACAAGTACGAAAGTGAAGAAACCACCCTCGAAGAAATTATCATCCTGATTCGCCGTCGCCGTTGGGTCCGTGAAATCACCGCCTATCGCCATGCCGTCGCCGAAGGACGTAAGGAAGAGGCTGTCCGGTTGAAGAGGTTCCTGCCAGGTTTCACCCCGTCAGGGGTTTTCCGGGGCGGGCATCGTGACGACCAAGTGGCGGCCTATTCGATGGTCGTCGGACTGGATTTCGACCATGTGGAAAATCTTGCGGTGCTGATCGCCCTCTTCCGGTCGATGCCGACCACGCTCGCCCTCTTCGTCAGTCCCGGTGGCGAAGGGCTGAAAGTTTTCGTCCGCGTGGATAGCGGGGCGGAACACCACCGCCGCGCCTTCGAGGTCGTCACTCTCCGCTATGAAGAGGTTGCCGGGATGGCGAGCGACCGCAAATGCCGTAACATAGGCCGTTGCTGCTACGTGAGCGATGATCCGGAGGCATACTATAATCCCGACGCCGAAGTCTTCCATGTGGCTGTCGAGATGCCCCAGGCGGCTTCCGGCGGAAACCGGGGTATGACGGATGCCGGGTCGTTCGTCTCCTGGTGGGCCGCCCGCAACCCGCTGGTCGAAGGGAGCCGTAACCAGACGGTCTACAACCTCGGTTGCGAGGCGAACCGCCGGGGTTTTCCGGAGGCGGAAATCGCTCGTTTGTGTGTCTCGCTGATGCAAGCTCCTTCGTTTTCGGCGCAAGAGATCGGTCAGGCGTTACATTCTGCCTATCAGTCTCATACGGGAGAATACGGGACGAAAGTCTTTGCTAACGGACAAATTGCGGACAGAACGGCACCCCATGCATCTGAAATCCCGAACCCCTCCGAAAAGGACCTGGAAAAGGAAGGGGAGGAGCTTCGGAAGCAGACGCCCTGCCTTCCGGACGACCTCTTGGAGAAGCTGCCGCCAGTCATCCGCGAAGCGGTCCGTTACTATGCCGACGTACGCGAGCGCGACATGGGCGTGCTCGCCGCCTGTACCGTCCTGAGCGCCTGCCTGCCCGGTGTGCACGGCTATTACCGTCGCAAATGGCTGACCCCGCATCTCTATACGGTCGAGGTGGCTCCGGCAGCCAACGGGAAGGGTTGTGTCGATGAGATGCGCCATCTGGCCGACCATTACGCCACGCTCATCAAGACCGAGAGCGAACGTGAGGTACAGGAGTACCAGCAGGCACTCGATGACTGGGAGGCCAAGAAGGCGGAGCTTCGGGGCAAGCATAAGTCCATGTCGGTGAAGGATGCCCCGAAGCCGGCCTACGTCCGCTACCTGGTCGTGTCGGGCCAGGTGACGAAGGCGAAGCTACTCGTCCACCTGCGCGACAACGGTGAGGCAGGCCTGCTGATCGTGGACAGCGAGATCGACACGCTGATTACGGCGACTAAGCAGGACTACGGGCAGTTTGACGACCTCCTCCGCAAGGCGTTCCACCACGAACCTGTGTCGTCGTCGCGCAAAGGCGACAATGAGATGATCCTCGTCGACCGTCCCACCGTCGCCCTCCTGCTGGCGGGTACGCCGGGACAGTTCTCCCGTCTGATACCTGATGCCGAAAACGGGTTGATGAGCCGCCTGCTGCTCTACACCTGCCGTTCGCGTGCCGTCTGGCAGGACGTGTCGCCCGAAGGGGGTGGAGCCGACTTTGTGAAGCATATCGCTTCGCTCTCGGAGCAGGTGAGGGGGATGGCCGTGCGTCTGCGGAAACGCAACTTGCAGGTCGGTCTGAGCCTTGCGCAGTGGTCGAAGCTGAACCGTTGTTTTGCGGATTTGCTGCGCGAGTCGGACCTGTTCGGAGGCGAGGAGTTTCTTTCGGTGGTGAAACGCTACGGGTTGATGACCTACCGCCTTTGCATGCTTTTCACCGCCCTCGAGGTGGCGGCCGAGGACGACTATATCCCCGGCCTTCGTGTCTGTTCGGACAGCCATTTCGCGGCAGCCCTGGCGATCACCTTGTGCTGCCTCGAGCACAGCCGCCTCCTGATGACGCAGCTACGCGCCCCGCAGGATCAGCCTGAACTGACGTTACCCCTCAAATTCCGCTCCGTCTACGACGCCCTCCCTTCTTCCTTCACCCTGTCCGAAGTCTACCGCCTCGCTGCCCTCGAAGGGATAGGCGAACGCACGGCACGCCGCTTTATCGCGAAGATTATTCCGGTGTATATCAAGAAGATGACACCTGGACAGTATCAGAAAAACACTCCTCCCGGAAAATAAATATATCGGGTGTCCGTTGTGTCCGTAGTTGTCCGTTCTCCCTTTTCCCTTCCTCCCCTATGGAGCATGTCGGGATGCTTTATAGGGGAAAATTGTTTTCTCTATAGGGCAGAAGAAGATAGGGTGTAATAAGCAGGAAGAACACCTTTACCGGGGGATTTATCCCCTGGCAAAAGAGAGATCCTCCTTCTTTTTCCTCATCTTTCCTCTTCACTCCCTCTCCTGACCAGTTGTTCCCCGTGGCGGAGCAGGTGTGTCGTATCTTTGTTATGTGATTAAGAGTTAGAGGTTTAATTAAAAAAAACAAAGAAACGTATGCCAGCAAAGTACAAGTTAGTGTTGCGTAAGGATATGCGCAAGGGAGCAGAGGCGGATGCCAAGTTATATTATGCGAATGCGAAAGCGGCGGGGACGGTCGGTATCCAGGAGTTATGCGACTTGATCGCCGAAGGTTCCACTGCCTCGGCGGGGGATGTGAAGCTGATTCTGGACGAGTTGATACGGGTCATGCGGCGCAGTCTCGGCAAAGGGGAAGTGGTGCAGGTCGGCGAATTGGGAAATTTCCAGTTGCAGTTCGGCAGTACCGGCACGCTGACCGAGAAGGAGTTCAACAGTGCCCTGATCAAAAGCAAACGTATCCTGTTCCGTCCGGGCAAGCAGTTGCGGGATGCGATCAGCAACTACACCTTCGAAAAGATCGTTCCCGAAACTCCGTCCACTCCTTCGGGCGGGGGCGAGGAAGAGAGACCGGGAGAGCTTTGATTAGTTGAGAGTTGAAAGTTGAGCTTCGCGTTTGTATAAATAACTTTCACCTCTTCACGGTTCTCCGAGGTGCCCCACGATGTAGTCCCGTTGGCGGGGAGTGAGGTATTTTAGTCCGGGGTGCCATCCGGCCTCTTCCAGGTCGTGCATCAGTTTGTCGCTGACGCGAATCCATTTCAGCAGTTGGCCGGTGGCGCTCTTTTGGGAGATGTTCGGGAAGTAGAGTTGGGCGAGTTCGCCCCATCCGTAGACCCTGTTCTGATTGAAGGAGTTTTCCATGATTGTACAGTGTGTTTCTTGATGCGGCGAACCGCTTGGTTTATAACCGCTAAGATAATAAATATTTGCCTGTTGAACAAGCAAATGCCTTGATAAATTCTCTCTTGCGGGGGATTAATAGATTGGCTCTCTCTTGCCGGGGGATTCATCCCCCGGATAAAAAGGAAAATGATTAAAAAGAAAAAAGATTAGGAAAGATGGATAAGAAGATATTTTACCTCCGTAGGTGCCGGGCTGCCGCTGAAGAGGCGGGACGTGCGTTCGATATGAACCCGCGTGTCATTCTGGCTCAGGGAGCGCTTGAAAGCGGGTGGGGGACCTCCTGCTTGGCGACGGAGCATAACAACTATTTCGGTATAATGGGTTACGGGGCGTCTAACGCCTGGTGGCATGGCGAACGGGTGGAGCTGGAGACGGCCGGCGGGATGGTCCATTATTTCCGGCATTACACATCGCCCCGGATGTCTTTCTTCGATTTCGCCCGCCTGATCCATACCGGCTACCACCGTGCCTGGAGCTTTAGCCGCATCCCCGAAGCCTATGCTAAAGAGATCGCTTACAGTCCCTACATAAGCGAACTGAACGGGGATAACCGCGAACGCTACCGCCACAGCATCATCGCTCTTGAGGAGGAGATCGGGAGGATGATGGATTGGGATGAGGGGATGGTGGCATGAAGATATAAATGATGCATCCCCCGGAATGAAAGAAGTAATGAATCATCAAATCATCAGTCATGAATAAATTAAGAAAAATCCTTGCATTTATCAGAGCCTTGTTGGGCTTTTTGTTGAACTTTAAAAAGAAGCGTCCGGATGGAAAGGAAGAGGAAAACGAGCCGGTTCCACCCGCGTCTGGCGGGCAGGAAATGTTTCCGGCGATTGTGCAACCCGCATTGCCTTCGCTTGTACCTGATGGTATTGGGCCTGCTGGCTTTGTGGGAGGGCCGTTCGGAGGTCGTGTTGGGGTGTTTGGGAGCCCTGTTGACACTCTCGGGGTACGGGGATACGGAGAGAGACATGACGGGAAGCGGAAACAAAAACAGCAACTCCCCGTCGTTGCCGGCTGGGGGTTGCTGATGTATGCTGCGGTCTCCTGTTTCTGTTAGCGTGAGGGAGGAGGATTAGAAACGTCTTTTCTTACGAGCGTCGCGTGCGGCGGCAGTCCGTTTCCACGGGCGGTCGCTGTCGCGTTCGTCTTTGCGGAAGGTGCGGTCCGAACGGTCTCCACCCCGGCGTCCACTGTCTTTGGAACCCCGTTTGCCTTTGTAGCCGTCATCGCTGCGCCGTCCGCCGTAACTGCGTTTGCCACCGCGTCCGCCTTCTTCTTTTTTGCCCTGTGCAGGTTCGACGGAGATGCGCCGTCCGTCCACTTCGAACCCGTTCATGCTGTCCATCACGCGCTGGGCTTCACCCTCTTCCACTTCGAAGAAAGAGAAGTTTTCGCGCAGGTCGATCTTGCCGATGCGCACCTTGCCCGGCACACATTTGTTGACCAGTTCGATCAGCTGGTTCGGATAGAGGCCGTCGGCCTTGCCGAAGTTGAGGAAGAAACGCGAATAGCCCTCTTCGGCCGCATGTGCACGGCGTTCGCCCCGTTCGCTGCGAGAGGAACGTTCGTCTACCTGCTGGATCTCGTCGGCATCCTTGTAGTAATCGATCATACGGTTGAATTCGAGCGAAACGACACGTTTGATGATGTCTTCCTTGTCCAGCCATTCCAACTTGCGGTAGATTTGGGGCATCAGGGAGGCGATCTCCTCCTCGTTCACCTTCACCTTTTCGATCTGGTCGACGAGGTTGAAAAGCTGCTTTTCGCAGATAGCATGTCCGGTAGGCATTTCGCCTTTCTCGAATTTCTTGTTGATGATCCTTTCGATCTCGCGGATTTTGCCTTTCTCCTTCACGTGGCAGATGGAGATGGAGATACCCGTCTTTCCCGCACGGCCCGTACGGCCACGACGGTGCGTGTAGGATTCCACTTCATCGGGCAGGCCGTAGTTGATCACGTGTGTCAGATCGTCCACATCCAGGCCGCGGGCAGCCACATCGGTAGCAACTAAGAGTTGGATGTTTTTGACGCGGAACTTCTGCATCACGTAGTCGCGCTGCGCCTGGCTCAGTTCGCCGTGCAGCGAGTCGGCGTTGTAGCCGTCCTGTATCAGTTTGTCGGCGATCTCCTGCGTCTCTTTGCGGGTACGGCAGAAGACGATGCCGTAGATGTTCGGGTAGAAGTCGGCGATGCGTTTCAGAGCCAGGTACTTGTCGCGTGCCTGTACCATATAATAGATATCGCGGATGTTCTTGTTTCCTTCGTTCTTGTTGCCGATCACGATCTCCTTCGGATTCTTCATGTACTTCTTCGTGATGTTGGCGATCTCTTTCGGCATGGTGGCCGAGAAGAGCAGCATGTTGCGGTTCTCCGGCACTTCGGCGAGGATGGCGTTGATGCTGTCGGTGAACCCCATGTTCAGCATCTCGTCCGCCTCGTCCATGATGACGTTCTTCACCAGGCTGAGGTCTACCGTCTTGCGGTTCATCAGGTCCAGGAGGCGTCCCGGAGTGGCTACGACCACGTGCACGCCACGCTTCAGCGTCTTGATCTGACTCTCGATGCTGGAACCTCCGTATACCGGGAGGACCTTCAGGTTGTCGATATACTTGGAGTAGTCGTTCAGGTCGTCGGCGATCTGTAAACATAGCTCACGAGTGGGACAGAGTACGAGTGCTTGGGGGTGGTATGTAGTCACATCGATTTTTTGCAGGATCGGAAGGCCGAAAGCGGCTGTCTTTCCCGTACCTGTTTGTGCTAATGCAATTACGTCGTTGTCATCTCCCAGTAGGAAAGGAATCACTTCCTCCTGTACCGGCATGGGCGATTCGTAGCCCATTTCTTGAATTGCCTTCAGTATTGGTGCGGCAACTCCTAATTCTTCAAATGTTTTCAAAATGTGATATATGTATATATAATAAATTCAGAGTGGGGACAAAGGTACGCAAATAATTTGGATACCGGTTAGTTTAGTATGATATCTTTTAATGTATCGCGCTCTTTTTCCGTGAGATGCAATCCTTTCGACAGATATTTGTCGGTCGAACCATATTCTTTCTTTATTTTATGGAAGGCCAGATCCAGCCATGTCTCGTTTGCACCGAGCAGCACGGTGATGGTTTCCTGGGCGTCCGTATTGAGGTTGCGTGCCATATAGGCAAGGCTGCGCAGGTCTATGTGGTTGTTGGAAGCCATATAGTCTTTCATGATCGTTTCTTCCGGCACATCGAGGGCTGTCAGCAGCATGGCCGTCAGGAAGCCGGCACGGTCTTTTCCCATCGAGCAGTTCACGAGGATCGGGTAGTTGTCCTTGTCGAGAAAGACTTTCAGGGCTTTGCCGAATTGTTCGCTGTTGTCCGTCACATAGCTGATATAGGTGTCCTGCATATACACGAGCCCGTCGCCTTTGCGTATGCGTCCTTCTTCCAGGCGTCGGGTGATCTGTTCTTTGCCTTTTACCGGGATCGGGATGGAGATGATGTTCGCCCCTGCATATTTTTCCGGAGCGAGGGCTATTTCGTCTTCTCCCCGTAGGTCGATGACAGTTTTGATCTTCAGGTTATCCAGCCGGATCGTGTCGTTGCGGCTAAGTGCCTTGAGCTCGCCCGAGCGGAATATCTTGCCCCAGCCGGTCATACGGTTCCCGTGTTCGCTGAAGTAGCCTCCTATGTCGCGCAGGTTCTGGACGCTGTCCATCTGTACCGAGCGGGCGCCGACAGTGCGGTAATATTTGTCGTTGAAAGACAGTAGGAAATATTTGCGGGTGATGTTGTCGTTCGTGATGTAGGTCACTCTCCCGTCATTGATGTCGGCATAGCTGCACGGTCGCGACATGTCGAAGGAGTTGGGGGTGTCGGATACATAAAGTTTCATCGTCCCGTCGGTATGGGGGTCTGTTTCCCATTTGATAATATAGTTGCCGATGTCGTCACGCAGGCATATGGCACGAATTTCAGGTGCTCTGCCGGAGCTGCATCCTGCCAATAAGGCCACACTGGTGAACAAGAAAAGAATCCGTTTCAATATCATACTTCTACTACTCATGCAAAGCAAAGATAGTGAAAAACACGTGTCTTTATACCCCTTTATCTTCCCGGTTAATGATATTTAAGACTGGGAGAGGTAGGAGGTTGCGAATTCTTTAGAAATGTAATTGTCGTAGCTGCGGCAAACCTCGGTTGCCAGATCGATCCCGCACCGGATGATATTCGCCCATGTCTCTTTCGGGAGGGTGGCGAGGTCACGGTGACGGACATTATTTTTTAACAGACCGTAGAGGATGCCAGCATTGAAGTTGTCGCCGGCTCCGATCGTACTGACCGGGCGGATGGAGGGCGAGTCGAAATGAAGGCGCAGGTCGCCGTGGTAGAGGTTCACGCCTCCGGCTCCGTGAGTGGTGATGAAACGGTCGCAGTAGAAACGGATATGGTCGGTGTAGACTTTTTCACTGTCGGCCTCCCCGAAGATATTGAGGAAGTCCTCGTCCGAGCCGCGTATGATATCGGCATATTCGAAGTTTTCGAGCAATGTCGGGGCGAGGTGTATCGCTTCATGGGCGTGCGCCTTGCGGAAATTCGGGTCGTAGTAGAGGATCGCCTTGCGCTGGCGTGCATAGTCGAGAAATTCCACCATCCGTTCCCTAAGCGCCGGGTTCAGTGAGTAATAGGAGCCGTAGATGAAGATGTCGTCTTCGTTGATCTCCGGCAGGGGCACGTCGAGGCGTTGCTTCGGATAATCCTTGTAGAAAGTGTAGTCGGCATTGCTGTCGTTGTCCAGGAACGCGAGCGAAATCGGGCTTTTGCCATCCGGGAAACGGTCGACGTAGCGGGTGGAAAGGTTGTTTTCCTTCATGAAGTCGCGTATGATGTCGCCGACATGGTCGTTTCCCACTTCGCTGATGAAAGAGACAGGTACACCCAGGCGTCCTAACGAGATGAGGCCGTTGAAGGTCGATCCGCCGGGCACTGCCGTATGGGGTCGGTTGTTCCTGAAGATGATGTCGAGAATGGTTTCCCCGATGCCGATTACCTTCCTCATGCTCTTTATTTGTTTACGGTTTTACACTGTTCGCGGCTTTTCGAACCCAGGTAACCGCCGTGATGCCGTTTGGCATAGTCGGGATAGCCGAAGTTGATGCGTTTCATGGTGCCGACTACCAACAGGTCGCCTATCACCGTCATGACCGTGGTCGATGTGGTGGGGGTGAGGCCTAAAGGACACACTTCTTTCGGCGCACCGGTCGGCAGGCAGATCGTCGCTTCGGCTGCCAGCGGGCTGTCGGGGTTGCCGGTGATAACGATAAACTGCATCTCCGGTACGAGACCGCGTGTCAGCTCCACCAGTTCGAGCAGTTCGCGTGTCTTGCCGGAGTTGGAGATGAGCAGCATGACATCGTTCTTGCGGACGATGCCGAGGTCGCCGTGTTGTGCTTCGCTGGGATGCAGGAAGTAGGCAGGCGTGCCGGTCGAACAGAAGGTGGTCGCGATGTTCATGGCGATCTGTCCTGCTTTTCCCATACCGCTGGTGATCAGATTCCCTCCGAGTTCGTGTACATGTTTCACAATGAGTGTCACAGCCTCTTCATAGCCGTCGGTTATCGGAATATTGCGTACTGCTTCAGCTTCCTGTTGCAGAATGGATGAGATTGCTTCGTTTATCATAGCCTTTAAAATGATTCTATATGGTGTTATGAACTTAACAAAGTGCAAAAGTATCTATTTTAATGATACCTGCACATGGAATGACCTATATTTTTGTACTTTTGTGCCTCCTAATGAATGGATCATGGAAAAAGATTACTTCTCACATATTTTACCGAACGGTTTGCGTATCGTACATCTTCCTTCTGCATCCCCGGTGTCGTATTGCGGGTTTGCCGTGAATGCCGGGACACGGGATGAGGAAATGGATGAATTTGGCTTGGCTCACTTTGTCGAACACATGATATTCAAGGGGACGGAAAAGCGTAAGTCCTGGCATATCCTGAATCGGATGGAGAATGTGGGAGGGGAGCTGAACGCCTATACCACAAAGGAGGAGACTTTCGTCTATTCTATTTTTATGGAAGAGCATTTCCGGAGGGCTTTCGAACTGCTGTCCGACCTGGTGTTCCATTCGCAGTTCCCGGAGCAGGAGATCGAGAAGGAGGTGGATGTGATCCTGGACGAAATCAATTCATACGAGGACAGCCCTTCGGAACTGATCTTCGATGAATTCGAGAATTTGCTGTTCGACGGACATGCGTTGGGACATAACATCTTGGGAGACGAGCAGTCGCTGCTCGGTTTCGGCAGCGAGTCCGGCAAGTCGTTTATGAGGCGGTTCTATGCCCCCGAAAACATGGTGTTCTTCTCGATGGGCCGGATTCCGTTCAAGAAGATCGTGCAGATGGCGGAAAGCACCCTGTCGGATATCGCTTTCCCGATGGCGGCACGTAACCGGACGGCACCCGGCGAGCTCCTTCCCGTCAGCCGCCAGATACACAAGGATACCCATCAGGCGCATGTGCTGATCGGGGGACGGGCATACAGCATGCACGATGAGAAACGCCTGCCGTTGTTCTTGCTGAATAACCTCTTGGGAGGGCCGGGCATGAACAACCGTTTGAATGTCTCTCTCCGGGAAAAGAACGGGCTTGTCTATAACGTCGAATCGAACGTGACTTCTTATACCGATACGGGGCTGGCAAGCATCTACTTCGGGACTGATCCGAAGAACAAGGAGAAGGCGATCAGGCTTGTTTACAAGGAACTGGCGAAGCTGCGTGAGGTGAAGCTGACCGCAACCCAGTTGGCGGCGGCCAAGAAGCAGGTGATCGGACAATTGGGCGTCTCCGGCGATAATCGGGAAGGCCTGTTTTTGGGGCTGGGTAAGAGCTTTCTCCATTATAACCGCTACGACACCCTGCCGGAAGTCTTCGCCAAGGTGGAGAAGCTGACCGCCGGAGAGATACGAGAGGTCGCCAACGAGATCTTTGCACCTGAACGGTTGTTCAGTCTGATCTACCAATAAGAAGCGTTTACCAGCATTCCGCCTTGTCCTTCAGTTCCGGCAGCTTGTTCTTGTCGAACACAGGGCTCTTGATCCCGCTACGTTTTTGAGCAATGTAATCGTGCAGCAGCAGGAAGGCCTGTTTGCTCAGCAACGAGATGGCGAACAGGTTGCAGATCGTCATGAAAGCCATCGTGATATCCGCCAGGCTCCAGGCGAGTTCCAGACTTGCTAGCGCCCCGAACATCACCATACCGCCGACCGCCAGACGGTAGATATAGAGCACACTTTTTTTCGGTGTGATGAAACGAATGTTCGCTTCCCCGTAATAGTAGTTCCCGATAATGCTGCTGAAAGCGAACAGGAAGATCGCTACGGCAACGAATATCCCTCCGGCTTTTCCCACTTCGAGCGTCAGGGCATGCTGTGTCAGTTGTACCCCGTTTACCGAACCGTCCAACGGCGCCCCGCTGAACAGGATGATAAAAGCCGTGCAGGTACAGATCAGCAGGGTGTCGGTGAAAACACCCAGAGTCTGGATCAATCCCTGTTTGACCGGATGTGTGACGGATGCCGTGGCCGCTACGTTCGGAGCCGATCCCATACCTGCCTCGTTGCTGAACAGGCCGCGCTTGATCCCTTGCATCAGAGCGGCACCGATCGTACCGCCTGCCGCCTGTTCCCATCCGAAAGCGCTGCTTACGATCAGTTTGATGACGGCCGGCAGTTCCGTTATATTGAACAGTACGATCCCCGAGGCGAGCGCCACGTATCCCAATGCCATTACGGGGACGATCACGCTGCTGACTTTGGCTATTCGCTGGATTCCTCCGAAGATAATGGCAAGTGTCAGTACGGTCAGTACCGCGCCTACGATCCTCGGATCGAAACCGAACGAGCCTTGCATGGCGGCGCAAATCGTGTTGCTTTGTACCGAGTTGAACGCGAAACCGAAGGTGACGGAGATCAAGATGGCGAACAGTATGCCCATCCAGTTCAGTCCCAATCCGTATCGCATATAGTAGGCAGGCCCCCCGATGAAGGATTCTTTTCCTTTCCGTTTGTAAAGCTGTGCGAGTGTAGATTCGACGAAAGCGCTGGCCGAACCTAACAGGGCGATGATCCACATCCAGAACACTGCTCCCGGACCTCCTACGGCGATGGCTGTGGCTACTCCCGCCAGGTTGCCTGTTCCGACACGGCTGGCAAGCGATACGGCGAATGCCTGGAAGGATGAGATGTGCTTTTCACCTTCATGGGCTTTGTTGGTGGAGTCACCGAGCACACGTATCATCTCCCGGAACATACGGAACTGGACGAAACGGGTTTTGAAAGTGAACCGGAAGGCGCATCCTAACAGCATGATAATTAAAACATACGACCATAGGAGGTCGTTAATCCCGCTGATCCAGTTGTTCAGTATTTCCATTTGGCAGTTTATCGTCTTGATAATTACGTGAATATTGAGATGCAAACCTAAAGAAAATATTCTGTATGGACAAGAATATTAAATTTTGCACACACAAATAAATATTTTCGTATCTTTGAAAGATTATTAACTAAGGTGTGAAATTATGAAGGCAATAGAACCGAGTCTGGTCAAAGACAATTTTATAGAGATCATCGGAAAAGAGTGGATGCTGGTAAGCGCCGGCGACAAGGACAAGTTCAACATGATGACGGCGAGTTGGGGGGGCGTAGGCTTCCTGTGGAACAAGCCGGTAGTGTTCGTCTTTATCCGTCCGGAACGTTATACCCGCGAGTTTGTCGATGCGAAGGGAGCTTTCACGCTGTCCTTTTTAGGAGAAGAGCATAAGACTGCCCATAAGATTTGCGGGGCGAAATCGGGACGGGATATCGACAAGGTGGCAGCGACAGGTTTGACGCCTTATTTTACCGATCTGGGTAATCCTTGTTTCGAGGAATCGCGCCTGACGCTCGAATGCAAAACCCTTTACGTGACTAAGATGGATAAGGATCATTTTGTTGATCCTGCCTTATACGAGAAATGGTACAGCGCAATGGCAGGGAATCCGCATAACGTCTATGTGGCGGAAATCTTAAATGCTTGGGAGAGATGATCTCCCGTTCGTATGGATATCCGGATTGATTAGTTTGATTTGCTTCAGATAAACCATGGTTCTCTATTTTCAATTAAATTGTCTTTCTCTTGTCATATCTTTGCAATATGTATGCTTTTCCTTTGCCCGCGGAAAATAAAAAGAGTATACTTATAGACACAATAAATAACACTGCTTCGTTTTTTATAATAACTGATTTACGTGTTTAGGCTTTATGTCTCAGGGATGAGGGGTAAAGCTTGTTTTTGTGTGTTGCATTTGGCACTTGTCATGCTTCGATGAGCGACAGGAGGACACCTGTGTCAAAAAGTTGGACGTTTGGGCGTCAAAAAATTGGACGGTTGGCGGGAGGTGTTTTTGAAATGCTTTTGATAGTCTGAATGTTACATTTCTGGCACGTCGTTTGCTTTCTTTCTGTCATGATGAATGCACAGATAACGATCAAACGAGGTTTGTCTCTTTTTCTTCTCGTCTTCCTGGCTTCGCCGGGAAACCTGCGGGCGCAGTCCGGCTGGACGGTGGACGACTGCATGCGCTATGCCGTCGAACAGAACTACCGCGTGCGGAACAGTCGCCTGGATACACGGATTGCCGGGGAAGACCTTGCTGCCGCCTATGGTGATTTCCTGCCCTCAGTAAGTGCTACCGGCGCATTGGGCAAACGTTTGGGGCGTTCGGTGGACCCGAAAACGAACCTCTATACTTCCTCTTCCTTTTTAGAGAGCACGATGGGGCTGAATGTCTCGCTTCCGGTGTTCGACGGCTTTACGCGCGTCAACCGGTTGCAGTTCCGCAAACTGAACAAGCAGATCGGCGGCCTCACGGAGCAGATCGAGGAGAACCGGATTGCCTTCGAGGTGATGGATGCTTTCTATCGCCTCTGCTTCGATAAGAAGATGTACGAGCTTGCTGTCGAGCAGCGGAAGTTGAGCGAACGCTATCACGAGCAGATGCTCGAATATGTGGATCTTGGCATGCGTTCCCCTTCTGATTTGCAGGAGGTGAAGGCGCGCCTGCAATCTGATATTTACCAGGAGACGGTGAAGGCGAACGGTTGCCGCCTCTCATTACTTGCCCTGAAGGAACTGCTGAATATGCGGGATACCGATACGCTGGCGATCTCTCCCGGCGGGGAGGGCGAACTTCCCGTGCTTCCTGTACTGGAATCCAACGAGATCTATGCCGCCTCCGAAACATCCCTGCCGGAATTCCGGGCTATGGAACTGAGGGAAAAAGCCTCCCGCAAGTCACTGGCAATAGCGTCCGGGGCTTTCTCTCCTTCCATCAGGGCGGAATTCAGCCTCTATTCCGGTTACTACGACACGGAACGGGATGACCTGGGCGAGATCATCCCGATCAAAGACCAGTTGAAGAATAACATGAACAAATATATCGGCGTGAGCGTCTCGCTGCCTCTGTTCAGCGGACTTTCCCGCCTGACAGATGTCCGGAAGGAACGTTTCCGCCTGCAAAGGATACGGAACGAGAACGAGCAGCAACGCCTCAGCCTCTACAAGGAAATAGACGACGCCTGCCTTTCACTCCGGGCTGCCGCCGAGGAACACCGTCAGGCGGTCGAACAACTCCGCACTTCCACCGTCACGCTGAAAGAGAGCGAGGAGAAATGGGAGGAGGGGATGATCTCCGTGTTCGAACTGATGGAGAAGCGGAACCTCTATATACTGGCCAAGGCAGAGCTGTCGCGCACCCGTTTGCAGTATGAGTTGAAAAGCCGCACGGTAGACTTCTACCGCACAGGCTCATTTTTAGGAACCGAATAAATACAACAAGAATGGCAATCAATAGCATGGACACCCGTATTGAGCGGAAGTCCCGGTTTAAGAAGAAACACATCTATTCCTTGATAGGAATTGCCGTCGGGCTGCTTTGCCTGCTTTGGCTTCTTTTTCGTGATACTTCCTCTTCCCTGAAAGTGGAGAAAGAACGCATTACGATCGCTACCGTGCAGAAAGGAGAGTTCAACGACTACATCCGGGTTATCGGGCAGGTACTGCCGGATCGTATCATCTATCTTGACGCCATCGAGGGTGGGCGCGTCGAAGAACGCCTGATCGAGGAAGGGGCGCAGGTGCGGGCGGGCGACGTGATCCTCCGCCTCAGTAACCCGCTCCTGAACATCGGCATCCTGCAAAGCGAAGCCGACTTGGCCTATCAGGAAAACGAACTTCGCAACACCCGTCTCAGCATGGAGCAGGAACATCTCCGGCTGAAACAGGACCGCATCGGCCTGAGTAAGGAATTGGTGCAGAAGGAACGCCGTTTCAGGCAATACGAACGCCTGTATAAGAAGAACCTGCTGGCCCGCGAAGATTACTTGCAGGCTGAGGAAGATTATGAGGCTGCTCTCGGACAGTTGGCCGTTGTGGACGAACGGATCGAGCAGGACGACCTGTTCCGCAGCAGCCAGCTACAGAGCCTGGACGAGAACATCCGGAATATGAAGAAGAGCCTTGCCTTGGTTCGCGGGCGACTGGAAAACCTGAAAGTGAAGGCTCCCGTCGACGGGCAGTTAGGAAACCTGGAGGCCCAGATCGGCCAGTCCATCGCCCAGGGCGAACGTATCGGCCAGGTGATCACGCCCGAACTGAAGGTGGAAGCCAAGATCGACGAGCACTATGTGGAACGTGTCATGCCCGGTCTCCCTGCGAGCTTCGAACGTGAAGGAAAGAAGTACGATATGGAGGTGACGAAAGTCTATCCCGAAGTGCGGGAAGGACAGTTTCGCACCGACCTGCATTTTGTCTCCGGCCGGCCGGAGAATATCCGTGCCGGGCAAACCTACCACCTGAACCTGCAACTGGGCGATCCCGTGCAGGCGGTGATTGTTCCACGTGGAAGCTTCTACCAGGCAAGCGGCGGCGAGTATATGTATGTGGTGGATGAAGAAGAGAAGACAGCTCGCCGCCGCCCTGTCCGTATCGGCCGCCAGAACCCGCAGTATTACGAGGTTGTGGAAGGGTTGCAACCGGGCGAGAAGGTGATTATTTCCGGATATGACTTGTTTGGTGAGAATGAACGATTAATTTTACGCTGATGGAATATTGGTCTCAAGTAATCAAAAGCCAACGGGCGCGGAAGTCTCTTTCCGCCCTGAATGTGTTCGGTCTTTCCGTTTGTGTTGGCGCGGCGCTGCTGATTATGCTCTATGTACGGTTCGAATTGAGTTTCGATTCGTTCCACGACGGGGATCGCATCTACCGTGTGGAGAGCCGTCTTTATGAAGGGGCAACCTTGACGGATAATTGGGCGACGACTTCTTTCGGGCATGCTCCCGCCATGTATCGCGAGATTCCGGGCATAGAGCAGTATGTACGTGTGACGGCACAAGATCGCGGACAAGAGGTGACGTTCGGTGACCGGCAGTTTATCGAAGAACAGTACTGTTATACCGAACCGGCTTTTTTCGATCTCTTCAATTTCCCGATCCTCAAGGGGGAGAAGGGTGGACAGTTGGTCCGTCCGAATACGATGGTGATTACCGAAAGTGCTGCACGTCGTTATTTTGCCGGTGGTGATCCTATCGGCAAAGTGCTGACTTTCCGTACATCTTCGTCCGAACAGCATTTCGAGGTGACGGGCGTGATTGCCGATATGCCTTATAATTCGCATCTGCATTATGACTTCCTGTTGTCTTATTCGACTATTCCGGAGGCAAGGCGCGATATTTGGTATATCCACGGTGTCTATACGTATGTCCGGCTTGAACCGGGAAAGAAACCGGGCGATATTGAAGCGGCTTTCCATTCCATCTCTGAAAAATATAAGACGGCGGCATTGAAACATAAGGACTGGAGGGTCGAACTGGTTCGTTTGCGGGATATTCATCTGACTCCCCGTAAGTCTTATGAGAAAGAGGCGAAAGGTAGTCGTATGGCTGTACGTATCCTTTCGGTGATGGTAGTCGCCCTTTTACTGATCGGCTGGGTGAACGCGCTGAACCTGACGGTTGCCCGTTATCTGGAACGTGGCAGGGAGTTTGGTATTCGCAAGGCGTTCGGGGCTTCCCGCCGGCAGGTGATCCTGCAAGGATTGCTGGAAGCAGGGTTGTTGAACTTGTCGGCTTTGATCTTGGCTCTCGGGTGGGTCGAGGTACTGTTGCCTTTTGTCTGCCGTTGGGTAGGATTGGATTTTGCTGCCGGCGCGTTCCGTTTGCCGGAATTCTGGAGTATGGCGGCAGCGTGTTTTATAGGGGGAACTTTGTTTACCGGACTGTATCCTTCATTCCTGCTGACACGCATCCGTCCAGCGGATATCATGCGAGGAAAATTACTGCATGGCCGTAAGGGAAACCGGATGCGGAAGATGTTGATTGTGGCTCAGTTTCTTGCTTCTTTCGTTCTGGTTTCCGGTACGTTGGTGGTGATCGGACAGGTTCGTTATATGCAGCAGGAGACTTCTTCCGCTTCTTCGAACCGGGTACTGGTGGTGAAATATCCGGCTTTTACCGATGATATGTCCGTCAAAATGGAGAGTTTCAAGAAACGGTTGGGACAGATACCTTATGTTGTCCGTGTCTCTATTTCCGGTGCTGTGCCGGGCGTTGAGGTGGCGAACTACTTTACCAATCGTCCTTACGGCAGCGATCCATCCGAAGTGAAGCTGATACAGATGTTTGCTGTCGATTATGATTATCTGGCGCTTTATTCGCCGGAAATGCTTTGTGGACGTGGTTTCTCGGAAGCATACGGCAATGAACGGAATAAGGTCGTCCTGAACGAAGAGGCGGTGCGTCTGCTTGGTTATCCTTCTCCGGAAGAGGCATTAGGAAAGCAGTTGGAGATGGAAGTGCTGGAAGATCCACTCGAAGTTGTCGGGGTTGTGAAAAATTATCATCAGCAGTCGCTTGCGGAACCGTATAAGCCGATCCTCTTTTTCCTGAAAGAACGGGTCCCGTTTATTGCGACTCCTTATATATCCGTCAAGATGGATGGTCCGGTTAATTCTGACCGCTTGGCTGAAGTGGAACAAATGTACCGGACTTATTTTCCGTCCGCCCTTTTTTCTTATTTCTATCTCGATGATTATCAGGATAGCTTGTATAAGTCGGATCGCAATTTCGGTTGGATTTTTGCCAGTGCGTCATTATTGGCAGTCTTTGTGGCCTGTTTGGGATTATGGGTCGTGACGCTTTTTTCTACTCTGGCACGAGTGAAAGAGGTTGGGATACGGAAGGTTTTGGGAGCCGGTAAAATAAGTCTTTTTGTTGTTTTGACACGTGAACTGCTACTTCTTACGGTGCTGGCCACTGTATTGGGACTTCCTGTTTCTGTGGTTTTGATGAACGGATGGCTGGAGAGTTATGCTTTTCATATCGTGTTGCCTTGGTGGGTGTACGGAGTCGCATTTGTGTTGTTGATGTGTATCGCTTTCTTGACGGTAGTCAGACAGGTGTGGCGTGTGGTTCGGTTGAAGCCGATGCGTATTCTCAGGAACGAATGATTTAAATAAATATAATATGATTAAAACAGAGAATCTGTCTATGGTCTTCACCACCGAGGAGGTGCAGACGAAAGCATTGAACGAGGTGAACATCGAGGTCAAACAGGGTGAGTTTGTGGCCATTATGGGGCCTTCTGGCTGTGGCAAGTCGACCTTATTGAATATCTTGGGAACGCTTGATTCGCCGACTTCCGGCAAATATTTCTTTAACGGCAAGGAGATAGACAATATGGGAGAGAGCCAGTTGACGGCTTTCCGTAAAGGGAATATCGGTTTCGTATTCCAGAGTTTCAACCTGATAGACGAGCTGACAGTCTTCGAGAATGTGGAACTGCCGTTGGTTTATCTTGGCTGCCGGAAGTCCGAACGCAAGCGGAAGGTGATGGAAGTCCTCGACCGGATGAATATCGCCCATCGTGCCGGACATTTTCCGCAGCAGCTATCCGGCGGACAACAGCAACGTGTGGCGATAGCGCGCGCCGTGGTGACGGATTGTCCGCTGATCCTTGCCGACGAACCGACGGGAAACCTGGATTCGACAAACGGGGCGGAGGTGATGGAATTACTTCGAGAACTGAACGGGCAGGGGACGACGATCGTCATGGTCACGCACTCGGAACGGGATGCCAGCTTCGCACACCGGATTATCCATCTTTTGGACGGCCGGGTCGTTTCCTGAATATTCATCTTTGAAAATCTTCATCATAATGATAGTAACAAACTATTGGAACTGTGCGTGGCGCAGCCTTACTAAAAAGAAAGGTTTCAGTGTCGTCAATATAGTCGGTCTGGCGATCGGCATGGCGGCAGCCTTGCTGATCCTGACCTATGTGGCTTTCGAATACAGCTACGACGATATGCACAGCCGGCAGGATCGTATCTTCAGGGTTGAAGCCCGGTTTTATGAGAACGGGGAGCTGACGGATGATTGGGCCAGTTCGTCTGCCGGCTATGCTACGGCTATGAAGCAAAACATGAGTGCTGTCGAGGCTTATACACGTGTCGGAAGCCAGTATTATCCGGAGCAGGTCGTGAAATACAACGAACTGCTATATCGGGAGACAGGTATAGGCTATGCGGAAGCTAACTTTTTCGATTTCTTTGACTTCAAACTCTTGAAGGGAAATAAAGAAAGTTGTCTGGACGGACCGAACAAGGTAGTTATCACCGAACGTATTGCCCGGAAATATTTCAAGGGAGCGGACCCGATCGGGAAAATCCTGATCTTCCGAAGCAATATAGGAGAGGAAGCTTGCGAAGTGACGGGTATAATGGAAGATATGCCGATCAATACGCATATTCGCTATAATCTGCTGATCTCCTACAAGACGCTCCCGAAGTGGATGGATGAATATTGGTATCGCCACGAAGTCTATTCGTATGTCTTGCTGAAGTCGGCGAACCTGAAAACGCAGGTGGAAGAGGATTTCCCAGTAATGGCGGAGAAGTATAAGACGGAAGAGGCATTGAAGAATAAAACTTGGGCGATCCAGTTGACGAACCTCCGCGATATCCATCTGAATCCGCAGAAAGCTTATGAGCCGGAGGTGAAGGGGAATCGTTCTTCTATCTGGGTGTTGATCTGTACGGCACTTGCTATCCTTTGTATTGCTTGGATCAATTATATCAATATGACGGTAGCCCGTTCGATGGAACGAGCCAAAGAGATCGGTATACGTCGGGCTTCGGGGGCAAGCCGGAGGCAGGTTATTTCACAGTTCCTTTTCGAATCGTTGGTGACGAACAGTATTGCTTTTATCCTGGCTATCGGGCTGATGGAGGCGTTGATGCCTTCTTTCAATAACCTGACGGGACGGGATCTGAGTTTTTCCGTCTGGTTTACGACTTCACTGGGGTGGTATCTGTTGCTGATCTTTGCTGCCGGTGTGTTTCTGTCCGGCTTTTACCCGGCGACGGTTTTGTCCGGCATCAAGCCGATCCGGATGTTGAAAGGAAAGTTTACCCATACGCATGGGGCGACGGTCACCCGCAAGGTTTTGGTGGTGTTGCAATACACGGCTTCTCTGGTGTTGCTTTGCGGGACGTTGATCGTGTACGCGCAACTTCAATATATGCGGAATGCTTCTTTGGGGGTACGGGTGGACCAGACGCTGGTTCTTAAGTTCCCGGCGCAATGCGAGGAACTGGCTATGAAGTTGGAGGCATTTAAGAAAGAGGTGGCGTTATTGCCCTCCGTCAGGGCGGTGACGGTTTCTGGTGCAGTTCCCGGAACGGAGGTAACCGACTTCCTGTCCATCGTCCGCGAAAGTGATGTGACGAAGCAGACGCGCCTGTTGGAGATGTTGAACTGCGATGAGTTTTTTCTGGAAGCTTATGATCTGAAGTTCGTTTCCGGCCGTGGTTTTTCCGAAGATTACGGGGGAGATGTTTATAAGATCGTCCTGAACGAATCGGCTGTCCGTACGTTGGGATTCGAATCGTCCGATGCCGCTTTGGGGCAACGCTTGTCTGTCGAAACCGTCGATCAGCCGATGCAGATTATCGGGGTCGTGAAGGATTATCATCAACAATCGCTTAACAAAGATTTTACGCCGATCTTGTTTGCCCTGCATGAGAAATTGAGTTGGATGAAACAACGTTATATCTCTGTCGTTATGGAGAACGGTAACCCGCGTGATCTCGTGAAACAGGTCGAAGGAGTGTGGGAACGTTATTTCCCGGATTCCAGCTATGATTATTTCTTTCTCGACCAGTTTTTTGACCAGCAATACCGACAGGATGAAGTGTTCGGGTTGATTGTGGCGCTTTTTGCGATATTGGCGATCTTTATCTCTTGTATGGGATTGGCTGTTCTGGTTATGTTTTCTTGTTCGACTCGTATCCGGGAGATGGGAATCCGGAAGGTTCTGGGAGCTTCCCGGAGGCAGCTTTTCTTTGAATTGGGGCGAGAGTTCTTCCTGTTGATTGCTATTGCTGTTGTCATCGCCCTTCCGCTTTCGGGCTGGATCATGGGGGATTGGCTGAATCATTATTCGTTCCGCACGGACTGGAAAGCGTGGTTCTTCCTCGTTCCGGTCGTTTTATTGTGTGTGATCTCCTTGCTGACCATCGGTTGGCAAACCGCCAAAACCATCTTTAGCAAACCGGCCCGGTCTTTGCGTTACGAATAAAATACAAATGTACGCTATTTGCTCATCTGACGGCGATAGCGTACATTTAATTTATTATTATATCAAGGACAATTGCATCAAAGTAGCTTTACTTTGGGGCCGTGGACAAAATCTGCAGCGGTTGTTCGATAGGTTTAGATAAATCATTCTATTGGGGCAAACGGCAGTTCCGTATCTTTTCTGTAGCCTGTTCCGTTGAAGGTGGCGATCAGGTCGCCGGTTTCATTGGTGATCCGCACTTCACAGTTGGCGAGCCGCTTGTGGCTGAATGCTTCACGAGCTTCGGCATAAAGGAACCCTTTGCTTTCGGCTTTGAAGAAGTTAATGCTGGATGTAATAGAAAGTGTCAGGCGTGCATGACTGTTTGTTGCTGCTGCAAAAGCCAGATCAGCTAAAGTGAAGATAGCGCCGCCTTGGCATACGCCACCGCCGTTGAGGTGTTCCGGCTTTATTTCCATACGGGCTTTGGCATAACCGTTGCCCGTTTCCAAAAGTTCGACACCAGCCAATAAGGCGAACTTGTCGCCTTGAAGAAATTCGTTTATTGTCATGATTATAAAAAATAATGTGCCAATGATAAGAATGAGTGAAGCAGTAAATCATCATTTATGCTTCCTTTCTGTCAAATATCGAACGCTCGTCTTACTTGCTTAACTTCCATTCGGCTCCGTCTTTCGTATCTTTGATATCGAAGCCGATGGCTGTCAGTTCGTTTCGGATCTTGTCCGATGTAGCCCAGTCTTTATTGGCTTTTGCCTGTTGGCGGATGGTCAGCAGCAAATCCATTGCTTTGCCGAATGCCTCGTTGTTGTTGCTTCCGCCCGAAGCTGCTTCATCTTTTATTCCGAGAATATCGAAAACGAAGGTATGGAATACATCCTGTAGCTCTTTCAGGTCTTCGGCCGAGATCGTAGCCTTGCCATCCTTTACGGAGTTGATCGCGCGGGCTGCGTCAAACAGATGGGCGATTACAATCGGCGAGTTCAGGTCGTCGTTCATCGCATCGTAGCATTTGCGGCGCAAATCCTTCACATCTACAGTTGAAACGTCGGAGGCTTTCAGCTTCATCAAATGATTATAAGCGTCCATCAGACGTTCCAACCCCTTTTCAGCTGCTTGCAGGGCTTCGTTGCTGAAGTCTACCGTGCTGCGGTAGTGAGCTTGGAGGATGAAGAAGCGGATGGTCATAGGCGAATATGCCTGGCTCAGCACCTTGTTGTCACCAGTAAAAAATTCCTCCAGCGTGATGAAGTTGCCCAATGACTTGCCCATCTTCTGCCCGTTAATGGTAATCATATTGTTGTGCATCCAGTAGTGAACCATATCTTCTCCCTGTGAAGCAACAGCCTGTGCAATCTCGCATTCGTGATGTGGGAAGATCAGATCCATGCCGCCACCGTGGATATCGAAATGTTCGCCCAGATACTTTTTACCCATAGCCGTACATTCGCAGTGCCATCCGGGGAAACCGTCGCTCCACGGAGAAGGCCAACGCATGATATGCTCCGGTTGTGCGCATTTCCAGAGAGCGAAGTCGATCGGATTACGTTTTTCATCCTGTCCGTCCAGTGCGCGGGTAGTATTCAGCATATCGTCGATGTTGCGTCCGGAAAGAACACCGTAATTATGATCCTTGTTGTATTTCTCCACGTCGAAGTAAACGGAACCTTCGCTTTCGTAAGCATATCCGTTATCCAGTATTTTCTTTACCAGTTCGATCTGCTCGATGATATGGCCGGACGCATGCGGTTCGATGCTGGGCGGTAGAACGTTGAGCGCTTCCATAGCGTGATGGTAACGGTTCAGGTAATACTGCACCACTTCCATCGGCTCGAGTTGTTCGAGACGGGCTTTCTTGGCAATCTTGTCTTCACCATCGTCAGCATCATGTTCCAGGTGGCCGACATCTGTTATGTTGCGTACATAGCGTACCTTGTATCCTATATGAGTCAAATAACGGAACAGCAGGTCGAAAGTGATAGCCGGCCGTGCGTGGCCCAGGTGGGCGTCACCGTAAACCGTAGGACCGCAAACGTACATACCCACATGCGGTTCGTGCAGCGGGATGAACTGTTCCTTTTTTCTTGTGAGTGTGTTATAAATGCTTATTGGATGTTCCATATCTATTTATATTTAAGAGGGGCAAACTTACAATAAAATCGGATAATTTTGAGTAAGTTTGCCCCTAAATAATTGAAAATATAATCAACGAAAGATGTAAGCCATGAAACTAAATTCTGTTTTGACACTTTTATTTATCGCTTTGTTTACGGCATGTAAAGGCGGCGCGTATGACCTGTCCGGATATGGTCTGAAACCGGATACCGGGGAAAATGCTTCTCCGTTGATTGCGAAAGCTCTTCAAGAGATTGCGGCGGAAGTGAACTTCGATACGGTCCGGATACTGTTGCCGAAGGGACGTTATGATTTCTATCCCGAAGGTGCTTCCAAACGTGAATACTTCATTTCCAACCATGACCAGGATAATCCGAAACTGGTGGGACTGGCTTTTGAAAATATGAAGAATGTGATATTTGACGGACAAGGTTCCGAACTTGTTTTCCATGGGCGGATGCTTCCGGTTTCTTTGGTCGGTTCGGAGAACTGTACATTGAAGAACTTTAGTATCGATTTTGCGAATCCACATATCAGCCAAGTGAAAGTGTTGGAGAACGACACGGTCGGAGGCTTGATCACCTACGAGGTCGCTCCCTGGGTGGAGTACGAAATACGCGATAGCAACTTTGTCGCTAAAGGGGAAGGTTGGGAACATGCCCCTGCCTGGGGCATCGCTTTTGAAGGAGATACAAAGCGACTGGTCTATACCACCAGCGATATTAGTGTGGGCAGCAAGCATGTCGCAGAGATTGCTTCCCGCAAGATTCTTGCGCCTTGGAAGAACAAGAAACTGATACCGGGAACGGTCGTTGTGTTCCGTGGATACGGTCGTCCGACTCCGGGTGTATTTATGTATCATGATACGAATACGACACTCGAAAATATACAGGTTCATTATGCTGAAGGAATGGGGCTGCTGGCCCAGATGAGTGAAAATATCACGTTGGATAAATTCTCGGTCTGCCTGCGTGGCAAGGACGATCCACGTTATTTCACGACACAGGCCGATGCGACTCATTTCTCCGGCTGTAAGGGATTGATCCGTTCGGTCGGTGGTCTGTATGAAGGTATGATGGATGATGCCATCAATGTGCATGGAACCTATCTGAAGGTGCAAAAGCGAATAGACGACAAGACGTTGGTTGGCGAATATATGCACGGGCAGTCCTACGGTTTCGAATGGGGGCGTCCGGGCGATGCCGTCCAGTTCATCGAGTCCAAAACGATGGAGGTTTTAGGTGAACAGAACAAGGTGGCTGCGATTGAAACAGCCGACAAGCCTGACGGCCATGGTGTAAAACAGTTCCGCATTACGTTTGAGAAACCTGTCGATCCCGCCATTAGCGAGGTCGGTACTTACGGTATCGAGAATCTGGAATGGACGCCGGAGGTTTATTTTGCCGATAATGTGATCCGTAATAACCGTGCCCGTGGTTCCCTGTTTAGCACTCCGAAGAAGACTGTGGTCGAGAAGAACGTTTTTGATCACACATCCGGTACGGCAATCCTACTGTGCGGCGACTGCAACGGGTGGTTCGAGACGGGTGCCTGCCATGACGTACAGATCCGGAATAACAAGTTTATCAATGCTTTGACAAATCAGTTCCAATTTACGAACGCCGTTATTTCTATATATCCGGAGATACCTGATTTGAAAAGTCAGAAGAGATATTTTCACAGCGGAATCGTGATTGAGGACAACGAGTTCGAAACCTTTGATATGCCGATCCTGTATGCAAAATCTGTGGACGGCCTAGTCTTCCGCAATAATGTGATTAGACAAAATCATGATTATCCGGCTTTCCATTGGAACAACCATCGTTTCTTCTTCCAGCGCGTTGTTAATGTCGAGATCAAGGATAACCGGTTCGACGGAGGGTTTGATGAGGAGAAAGATATAAGGTCTGAGGAATAAAAACGTATAGGCAAGATTAAAAAAGGATTAAGGGGTGTGTAAGATACGGACATATTGATTTCAATGTAATTTGTATCTGACACACTCCTTTTCAATTATACTCAATGATCCGTCCAATCTCCACTTTCCTTTATCAACTGGACTAATCGTTCTACAGCTTCTTCTTCGGGGATATTTTTCAGGACGCATTCTTTACCTTTATATAGGCTGATCCGGTTCTTTCCGGCGCCGACATAGCCATAATCAGCATCTGCCATTTCGCCGGGACCGTTCACGATACACCCCATGATACCTATTTTCAAGCCTTTCAGATGAGAAGTGGCTTTCTTGATACGGGCGATTGTTGTTTGCAAGTCGTATAAGGTACGTCCGCAACTTGGGCAGGAGATATATTCCGTCTTGCTGATGCGGGTACGGGTTGCTTGCAGGATGCCGAACATACAACTGTCCGTTACCATCGTTTCGCACCCTTCGTTGTGCAGCATGATCCCGTCGCCGAAGCCATCTAACAGCAAAGTTCCGAAGTCGACGGCCGCTTTCAGTTGCAACGCTTCAATATCTGTCTCTCTATAGTCGCGATGCAGGATGACCGGCACATCACAACCGGCTGCCAGCAAGTGATGCATGGCGGCACGTTCGGCAGCGATACCGTTCCGGTGATGTGTGCTCAGGATGACAATTACGGACTTATCCTGCTTCAGCACTTCGATCACGCGGTCGGTCAGATCTCGGTAGGTAAGGCGGATAAATTTCAAGGGAACGGAATAGTCTTTTAACTCGTCTATTTCCGATGCGATAAAAAAAGGATAGGCGTTCGGACGTTCTTTCCAGAAGTGGGCGTCTACCAAAAGACGAAAGTTGTCCGGCAGGTTCTCCGGATCTTCCTTGCCTATGTATATATAGTCCGGCTGTGACGCATGATCAAACTCAAAATCACCGTTGCTACGGTCAGAAATGACAACCGGCGGGAAATTTCCCCCGATTCTTTCCGTCACCCGGCTGTGACGACGATCGGCTGTAACCGGATCATAACCGGGGGCAGGTGAGGTCTCTACAGGTTCATGTCCTTCGCGTTCGAGTATGTAGTCAACCAGCTTACGGGCAACAGGGATTTCAGCCTCCGGATCTTCGCTCAAAGAGACGCGGATCGTGTCGCCGATGCCATCGGACAATAGGGCCCCGATTCCGACAGCGCTTTTGATGCGTCCATCTTCGCCATCGCCAGCTTCCGTCACACCGAGATGCAACGGGTAGTACATATCTTCGGCTTCCATTGTTCGGACTAATAGGCGGACGGTTTTCACCATTACAACCGTGTTCGAGGCTTTAATGGAGATTACGACGTCGGGAAAATTCTCATCCCGGCAAATACGCAGGAATTCCATGCATGAGGCAACCATGCCTTCTGGAGTGTCGCCGTACCGGCTCATAATTCGGTCGGACAGCGAACCGTGGTTTACGCCAATACGAATGGCGGTTCCGTGTGCTTTGCAGATGTTAAGGAATGGTATGAAGCGGTCGCGTATCTTCTGTAACTCTGCGGCATATTCCTCGTCGGTGTATTCCTGCAGATCGAACGTCTTTACCTTGTCCACATAATTTCCGGGGTTGATACGTACTTTTTCCACCTCTTCGGCAGCAGCATCGGCCGCGCGTGGGTTAAAATGGATGTCGGCGACTAACGGAGTCGTATATCCGGCTTCGCTAAGTTGTTTACGGATTACACCTAAATTACGGGCTTCACGTTCTCCTTGGGCGGTGAAACGTACATATTCTGCACCGGCTTCGATCATTCGGATCGCCTGGCAGACAGCCGCATCAGTATCCATTGTGGAGACGTTTGCCATCGACTGGATGCGAATCGGATTATCGCCCCCTAACGGAGTATTTCCTATGTTGACAATAGACGATTTGCGACGACGATAGTTAAAAAAATCTTCCATCTTTTTTTAGTTGAAAGGTGAAAGTTGAAAGGTGAGAGTTGAAAGGTGAGAGTCAACAAGGGAGGCAAGCGGTATCGAATACTTTGCATTTTTGTTGACTTTCAACTCTCACCTTTCAACTAATTCATTTTATATTTGAAAGAAACCTTAGCCAGTTCTTCATTCGCTTTTACGATTTTCTTTTTAAGGTCTTCCTTATAAGCGGCAAGCTTATCCTGGAGTTGTTCGTCTCCGACGGCGAGCATTTGGACTGCCAGTATACCGGCATTCAAAGCACCGTTGATACCGACGGTGGCAACCGGGATTCCCGGAGGCATCTGTACGATGGCTAGCAAGGCATCCATACCGTCGAGCGTTGAATTGATAGGCACTCCAATCACAGGGACTGTTGTCATTGAAGCGATCACTCCACACAGATGGGCAGCCATGCCGGCAGCCGCAATAATCACTTTGATACCGCGCCCTTTGGCTCCTTTGGCGAATGCTTCCACTTCGGCTGGTGTACGATGGGCAGACAGGGCATGCATTTCGAATGGAATCTCCATTTCGTCAAGCAGTTTGGCCGCTTTTTCCATTACGGGCAGATCCGAAGTACTGCCCATGATAATACTGACTACAGGTGTCATTTCGCAATCATTTGTTCGTATTCGGCGGCAGACATCAGTTCATCCAGTTCAGAGGGATCTGAAACAGATATCTTGATTAACCATCCGTTGCCATATACATCTTCATTCACCAGTTCAGGTTTGTCATCCAACTCGGCATTCGCTTCGATCACTTCACCACTTACCGGCATGAATAGGTCTGAAACGGTCTTTACTGCTTCGATTGTACCAAAAACTTCTTCTTTGGCAACAACTTCGCCTTCTGTCGTGATGTCAACGAAAACGATTTCACCCAGTTCGCCCTGAGCATAATCTGTAATACCAACGTAAGCGACATCGCCATCTACACGGATCCATTCGTGATCCTTTGTGTACTTTAAATCTGCAGGGAAATTCATAATTTTAGTGTTTTTATTAGATGAATAAATAGATATAACTCAAGAATGAGGCTACAAAGGTACATATAAATCCGAGACAAAACCCGGCATATACCTGCATAGGAGTATGTCTTTTCAGAAAGATACGCGAAGTACCGACCAATCCTGCTATTAGGATTACGATGATAAAGGCCCAGTAAGGGTTTATCAAATGGATTCGGGCTACTCCCATAATACCACCTAGCAATCCACCTGTCCCGATCGCATGGGCACTGATCTTCCAGAAAAAGTTGATGAGTAGTGCCATGATTAACGCCACGCAGGCGCCCAGTAACAGGGAGATGAACCAGAACGGCAGCATCATTTTATACATATAGAAAGCGCAGACCATGATTGATGTGATAAAGATCAGATACGGAACCACGCGTTCATGTCTGTCCGATAGCTCCATATCGACCGCCGCCCCGTTTTTTACCATCATAAAGATAAATGCTCCGGGGATAACCGCCGTAGACAGGAACGCTCCGCCTGCGAGCAACAGTTTCATTGCTGGCGGATAAATTGCCAGATATGTGAAGGTGAGAGCCAGCACAACTCCATACGTCACCATCAGCAACGGATGGAACATGCCGGATATGATATTTGAAAATAACCTCATAGCGCTTCAAATTTATATTTCTTTTCTGAGACGTGCAACCGGAATACCCAATTGTTCGCGGTATTTGGCTACCGTACGGCGTGCGATGATATATCCTTTCTCTTTTAGGATGGAGGCCAGTTCTTCATCGGTAAGCGGTTTGCGCTTGTCTTCGCCGTCGATATGTTCTTTCATGATCTTTTTCACCTCTCGGGTGGAAATTTCTTCACCGCTGTCGGTTTGCATCGATTCGGAGAAGAAGTATTTGAGCGGATAAATACCGAAATTTGTCTGTACGTACTTGCTGTTGCTCACACGTGAGATCGTCGATATGTCATATCCGGCCCGTTCCGCTACATCTTTAAGGATCATAGGCCGTAAAGTCGCTTCATCACCGGTGAGGAAAAAGTCGCGCTGCAAAAGGATGATTGTTTCCATCGTGCGCTGCAAAGTCTCTTGACGCTGCTTGATGGCATCGATGAACCATTGGGCGGAATCGAGTTTCTGCTTCACAAACTGAACGGCCTCCTTCATCTGGGTCGTCTGGTTCGCTTTGTTGCCGGCATAATCCTGAAACATTTCCGCATATTCACGGTTGATGCGCATGTCGGGAATTCCCCGGTTGTTCATGCTTAGGATCAGTTCGCCGTTGACTGCTTCCACCACAAAATCGGGAATGATCTGGCTCAAAGCTGTTTCCATAGAACCGCCCCAACTGGCGCAGGGTTTAGGATCGAGGGTTGTGATTTCACGGATGGCCCTTTTTAGGGCGGTTTCGTCGATATCCAGTCCTTTTATGATCTTGTCGTAATGCTTGCGGGTGAACTCTTCAAAAAAATCGGTTAACATCAAGGTGGCCAACCTCGTCTCAGATGTTTTTTCCCGGCGGGCCAACTGGAGCAGAAGGCATTCCTGAAGATTACGGGCACCGACTCCTGCCGGATCAAAGTCCTGTATGATTGCAAGAACTGTCTCTATTTCTTTTTCCGTCACATCCTGTCCCGCCTGAAACACCAAGTCATCGGCTATGGCGGACAGGTCACGGCGTAGATAACCGTCATCATCTATATTTCCGATGATATATTCAGCGATCTTCACCTGCTTCTCCGGCAGATCCCGCAGTCCGAGTTGTTGGAGCAGATATTCGTTCAAGGATTCGCTGACCGAGAAAGGAACGTCCTCTTTCTTTTCCGCCCGCTCGTTCAGTTCACGAAGTTTGTAATCGGGTATGTCGTCCTCACTCATGTAGTCACCGAGTGAAAGGTCGGTATCTGTCTCGCTTTCTCCTTCCATCTCGTTAGCTGCCAACTCCTCACCACCTTCGTCAGTACGGTCAAAGTCATCCGCAATTTCCTTTCCTTCTTCCAAAGCGGGATTGTCTTCCAGTTCATGCTTTATGCGTTCTTCCAGCTCTATGGCGGGGAGTTCCAGAAGCCGGATCAACTGAATCTGCTGCGGAGAGAGTTTTTGCTGTAACTTTTGTTGTAACTGTTGCTTCAACATAATCAAATTCAATAATGAAAGGACAATCACCAGACCGTCCAATGTTAGAACATGCAAATATAACTTTTTACACGGAATGATCTCGACATTCAAAATATAATAGTTCTAAAGGAGGATAGATTAAATTATTATTATTGCCGAAAAGTATTAAAAATCAAAACTATTTTCTACTTTTGCGATCAGATAAAGAATCTTATATGACTCTTAAAGCATCCCTATACGATCAGTTGCCCCGGGAAGAATTAATACGATTACTGGAAGCCAGAGATAATGAACCTGACAATGCCGAGATTTATATATCTTCGGAAACGCCGACAATCAAACGTATTATTTCTGAAGTCTTGGCGATCCTTTTCAACGAAGAAAACAAGCCTATCGAAAAAGCAATGAATTTGTTACTGGACTATTTCAATGCTGATTGGGGCTATGTTGCCATCTTTGAAGAAGACGGTTTTTCGGCCAATTTCACGTGTGAAGTAATGAGTTCGTGGGTAAAGATCCCTAAGGATGATCGGAATAAGTTGACATGCGATACAATCCCGTGGATTATTGACACTGTTAAAGCCGGACACGATATCGTGCTGGGAGATATTGCCGGCCTACCTGCCGAAGCGGATATCGACAAAATCCTGTTGACTAAACAACAGCTGAAGTCCATGCTGATCGTCCCGCTTACCTTCCATAATAAAGTACAGGGGTTCATCGGTTTCGATTCGATCCGGACGAGCCGTTTCTGGACTGCTTCGGAAGTGGAAGACATGCATATCATTGCTGGTATTTTCTCCATAATAATCGAACGCTGGCAAACCAATTACAACCTGGAAGAATCGAGAAAACGCATCTCCAAGCTGAGTACAAAGTTTCAGCAGTTTTTCAATAATCTGCCGATCGGGGTGGAATTATATGATGCAGAAGGTTATCTGATCGATATAAACGATGCCGACACTAGAATCTTTGGCAGTTCCCGGGAATACTTATTGGGAGTCAACCTGTTCAAGAATCCGGCTGTCCCAGAGAGAATCCTTAATCAGATCAAGAAGAAGAAGGCATTCAGTTTTCCACTTGCATACGATTTCAATTGTATCCGGGATGCCCGTTATTATAATTCCAGCATTTCTGATGAAACCAAATATCTGATGGTGAAAGGAATTGGGTTGAACGACCGGGAGTTCGGTCATATCGGCTATTTGCTGATTATCTCCGACGAGACAGAAAAACGGGTCAAAGAGGAGCAGACGCAAAACAATTTGGCGATCCTAAAAGCAGTTCTCTTGTCCGGTCATTCCCTTATTGTCGAATATGATATCGGAAAGAAAGAATTGTTTGTCAATCCACTCCTGAACGAAACACCGGAAGATAACAAGCTCTTCAACTACTTGAGAAGTAATAAGTACATGACGATTGGAGGTGTACAGCAGATTGTTCGTTCGGCCGATAATGTCAACCTGCTTTTCCAGGTGATAGAAGGGAAGCAGGATCATTGCAGCTTCGAATGTCGTACCGCTATTGAAAACGAAACGATCTGGATCCGCATCAATGCGCAGGCTTATAAGACGAAAGGAAGCAAGCGGCAGAACAAAATGATCTGCCACATTACTAACATCACGGAAGAAAAACTGTTGGAAGAGAAACTGCACCATGCGGAATATGAAACCCGGCAGTCGGAACTGGAGATACAGAAGGTGCGTGAGGCGGACAAACTGAAATCAGCCTTCCTTGCCAATATGAGCCATGAGATTCGGACGCCGCTCAACGCCATAATCGGATTTTCCAATATCCTTGCCGAGACTGACGATAAAGAAGAAAAAGAAGAGTTTGTCAAAATAATCAATAAGAATAGCGATTTGCTCCTTCGTTTGATTACTGATATACTTGATTTTTCCAAAATAGAATCGGGCGTTTTGGATTACTCGCTTTCCGATACCAGCCTGAAAGATATCTTCCATGAACAGTTTCAGGTACATGCGATGAAAATGCCTGAAAAGGTTTCTTTGATCTGTGACTTCGATGCTCTGCCGGACATCTTCGTTCATACCGATCCGAAACGAGTCACGCAGGTGCTTTCGAATTTGATCTCGAACGCGGTCAAATTTACAGAGGTGGGAAGCATCAGGTTTTCCTACCGTATCGTAGAAAAATATGTATTGGTGGAAGTAATCGATACAGGTATCGGAATATCACCCCAGCACCAACAGGCAATCTTCGACCGTTTCGTGAAAGTCAACTCATTTAAGCAAGGAACCGGTTTGGGCTTGACAATCTGCAAAACCATCATCGAAGCTCTCAATGGGACAATCGGTGTCGATTCGAGGCCGGGAGAAGGTGCGCGGTTCTGGTTTACGCTCCCTTACAACGGATAGCTTCCTGCGTTTCTCGTAGGACGGAAAGGAGGTGCAACCCTAATCCGGCATGGAAAGCAGGGTTCAACCCTTTCGCTTCGCCGAAAAAGAGCATGGCCAGGGTAATATTGCAAACCGGTTCCAGGTTGTAACTATGAATGCGGACACCTGTTTCCCACCTATGAAAATTTATTTCCCCGCAAGAGAAAATAAATTTTCATAGGTGGGAAACAGTATTTTCATAGGTATGTAACTTTTATTCCTCCCAACGAAAGCATTCCGTTGTTGCAGATCAATATCGGAAACTGCCGCCTCCGAGGAACTCACGCAAAAGGGAAGTGCCCGGAAGCCCGACATCGGGGATGTAATTAAAGTAACGGAGGAAACGGAGCAAACGGTACGCCTCGGCATTCTCCGGATCGCATTCGCGCACTTCGCCCAAGATCGGTTCGGCTTCCTTGCGCAGGGCGGCCAGTTCATACAACATGGCGCTGTTGAACATCGCATCCGCATTCTCCTGATACGGGAATATCCATTTGTCCTCACCTCGGCGTACGCTGGGCCAGCGTGCGATCGTGTCACGGGCGGAATATCCGCGGAACCGGTAATCGCGGATGATGCGGCGTAAGAGACGGTTGTCCGTTGTCGGAATCCAGTTATGGTTGTCCAACGAGATGGAAGTCAGCACGGATACATAGATCCGGTATTTATAGCAGTCTTCGATCATGGAAGTCAGTTCGGGGTTCAGGGCGTGAATGCCTTCTATCACCAGGACGGAGTTTTTCTGCATCTTCAGTTTCTTTCCTTTGAAAACGCGGCGACCTGTCTCGAAATTAAAGCTCGGCACTTCGATCTCTTCACCTGAAAGGAGTTTCTGCAATTCGCTGTTGAAATAAGGCAGGTCGAGCGCATACAACGATTCGAAGTCATATTCGCCGGATTCGTCCTTCGGCGTATCTTCACGGTTCAGGAAATAATCGTCCAATGAAAGTCCGACCGGATGGATCAGGTTTGTAATCAACTGAACCTGCAACCGTTTGCAGAAAGTCGTTTTCCCCGAAGAAGACGGTCCGGAAATCAACACGATGCGGACGCCGTTATCGTAGCGGGCGGCAATCTCCTCTGCGATCTTGGCTACCTGCTTTTCCTGCATGGCTTCGGAGACCATGACGACCTCGGATGTCATGCCTTTCTCTATCGCCCGGTTCAGGTCGCCGACGTTGTCCAATCCGACCGTGCGTTGCAGGGTCAGATGCTCCTTATAAACCTGAAACATTTTATCTTGGCGGATGACCGGTTCCAATTCCGTCGGATTCGTCCTTTGAGGCACACGCAACAACACGCCGTCGAAATAGGGAACCAGGTCAAAAACCTGGATGTAGCCGGTGGAAGGAGTCAGGCAGCCATAGAAATAATTGATGTAGCCATCCAATTCGTAATAAGACGTATAAGGCATACCGGCGCTTTCGATCAGACGGGCTTTGTCGTTCATGCCCCTTTCACGGAACAAGACTGCGGCATCGATCGTGCGAATCGTTTTCAAATGGAAAGGAAGGTCTGCGTCGATGATTTCACGCATCCGTTTCTTGATCTTGCCGATCGTCTCCTCGTCTATGTCTTTACCGTTGTGAATAACGCAATAATAGCCTTTCGAGATGGGATGCTCCAGGTTCAGAGTCGCTGAAGGGAGCACGTCGTTCACTGCTTTCGAGAAAATATGACAGAGGGAACGGACATATGTCCGCATTCCCGAAAGTTGCGTATAGTCGACATATTCAACATCTTTCGGATGCCAACAACGGAAGGTAAGCCCCTCTGTTTTATTATTTACCTGTGCATTCATCGGTCGTAACCGGAGGGGAGCACCAACCAGTGAATAGATGTCCAACAGCGAAGAACCAATGGGAACTTCTTTGTAAGTATTGTTATTTTTGCAATAAATTGTAATAGTTTCAGACATGGTATCTCAGTTATTATTTATACTTTTGTCCCCTAAAGTTAGGAATATTAATCGGATATACATCCACTTAAACGTATTTTAAATGGACTATTCATTTTGATTTTCTACGCCTTATAGGTTCCTTGGGGTTGTTCCTATACGGTATGAAGATCATGAGCGAAGGTCTGCAGAAATTTGCGGGGGACAGTTTGCGCAGGATTCTGACGGCCATGACGACCAACAGGGTTACCGGAGTTCTTACCGGAGTTTTAATTACCGCCCTGATCCAATCATCATCCGCCACTACAGTCATGGTGGTCAGTTTCGTAAACGCTGGTCTGCTCACTCTTACCCAATCCATCGGTGTCATAATGGGAGCCAATATCGGTACGACCGTTACCGCGTGGTTGATCTCGGCTCTCGGATTCAAAGTCGACATCGCGGCTTTCTCCCTTCCTCTACTCGCATTCGGCATTCCACTCCTCTTTTCCGGCAAAAGCTCACGTAAGTCGGTCGGGGAGTTCATTTTCGGTTTCTCTTTCCTTTTTATGGGGCTTCAGGCCCTGAAAGCCAATGCTCCGGATCTCGGAGCCAATCCGGAGATGCTTGCCTTCGTGCAGAATTATGCCGATATGGGATTTTTCTCTATCATCCTGTTCTTGTTTATCGGGGCTATCCTGACCATGATCGTGCAGGCTTCAGCTGCAACGATGGCCATTACGTTGATTATGTGTGCCAACGGCTGGATCGACTACCAATTGGGTGTGGCACTCGTATTGGGTGAAAATATAGGAACAACGATTACGGCCAACCTGGCGGCTTTGACCGGTAATACGCAAGCCAGACGGGCGGCTTTGGCACATCTTGCCTTTAATATATTCGGTGTGATCTGGGTGTTGATTTTGTTCTATCCGTTCACCAATGCCGTTTCTTGGTTCGTCACGAATGTAATGCGCATTTCCGATCCCTCGGTAGCAGTATCCTTCAAACTGGCCGCTTTCCATACGGCTTTCAATATCAGTAATACATTTGTTATGATCTGGTTTGTCGGATTGATAGAGAAGACGGTTTGCTTCCTTATCAAAGGAAAGAAAGATGAGGATGAGGAATATCGTTTACGTTATATTACGGGGGGGATGCTGTCGACTGCCGAACTTTCGATCTTGCAAGCACGTAAGGAGATCACGCTGTTTGCCGAGCGTACGGGCCGTATGCTGGATATGGTGAAAGCTCTGTTCTATGAGAAGAACGAGGATGCTTTCCTGAAAACATATAGCCGTGTCGAGAAATACGAAAGTATCAGCGACCGGATGGAGATCGAGATTGCCAATTATTTGACTTGCGTGGCTGAAGGCCGCTTGAGTTCGGAAGGGAAGGAAGAAATCCGTATCATGCTGCGTGCCGTATCGGAGATCGAAAGTATAGCAGATTCCTGCAATAATATGGCGCGAAGCATCAAACGCCGCAACGAGTTTAAATCGATATTCACAGACGAGCAGAACCATAATGTGGACCAGATGTTGGCACTTACGGAGAAGGCTTTGCATCGCATGATCGAGATACTGAAGAAATCGGAACTTGTACGCGACGATGTCAACCCATCTTACAATATCGAAAATGAAATAAACAATTATCGCAATCAGTTGAAGATCCATAATGTGGAAGACATCAACAACAAGAAATACCAGTACCAGGACGGTGTCTACTACATGGACATCATCGGTGAGGCCGAAAAGTTAGGCGATTATGTACTGAATGTAGTACAGGCGGTTATTGAGAAGAAGATTTAATAGTAAGGAGTGTCGAAACAAAATCCTGCTTGCAAGAGATATAATTTAGGCACGGATTTACACGGAAAGAAAATAAATTTATCCGTGTAAATCCGTGAGATCCGTGCCTAAAAGATCATGATAAAGGAATTTTGATATCTCCATGAATCAAAGTGTTACTCCGGATTTGAAGATTGCAATCTCTCTGTAATCATTCTTTTCATTGTTTGTCGGGTTACCACTTGCGATACCAATGATGAACCGGATAAAGCGTTCACGAAGTTCCTCCATGCTTTCGCCCTCTAAAAGAGAACCGGCATTGAAGTCAATCCAGTTTGGCTTGCGGGCATTTAGATTACTGTTGGTCGAAACTTTGACTGTTGGAACAAACGTTCCGAACGGAGTCCCTCTTCCGGTTGTAAACAAAACCAGATGACAGCCGGAGGAAGCAAGAGCCGTACTGGCCACGAGATCGTTTCCGGGGGCACTCAATAAATTCAGTCCCTTTGTCTTTAGCCGTTCACCATAAAGCATAACATCCCGAACAGCTGAAGTTCCGGCTTTTTGCGTACAGCCTAGCGATTTTTCTTCCAGGGTGGAAATACCTCCCGCCTTATTGCCGGGAGAAGGGTTTTCGTAAATCGGCTGTTTGTTCTCTATGAAATAGGATTTAAAGTCATTTATCAGATGAACAGTCTTTTCAAAGACAGCCTTCGATTCGCTCCGGTTCATCAGGATCGTCTCGGCGCCGAACATCTCCGGGACTTCCGTCAGGACAGTTGTTCCTCCCTGTGCTACCAGAAAGTCGGAAAAGACACCCAACAGCGGATTGGCCGTAATACCGGAGAATCCATCCGATCCTCCGCATTTCAATCCTACGTGCAACTCACTTAAAGGAATATCCGTCCGTTTATCCTGTGAAGCGATCGCATAGAGTTTACGCAACAGTTCCATTCCCGTTTCCAGTTCATCATCCACTTTTTGCGTTTCCATAAAGCGGATGCGTTCGGTATCGTAATTGCCAAGCATTTCCCGAAAAGCACCGACTTGGTTGTTTTCGCAGCCTAACCCGACAACGAGAACTGCACCGGCATTCGGATGCAGAACCATGTCCCGTAAAATCTTCCGGGTATTCTCATGGTCGTCTCCCAGTTGGGAACAGCCGTAATTATGAGGGAATGCGACGATCGCATCGACTCCGGTGCCTTGTGTCTCCTGTCGTAACCGATCTGCCAACCGGTGCGTGATGCCGTTGACGCAACCGACAGTCGGAATCACCCATATCTCGTTCCGGATTCCCACTTCTCCATTTTTGCGGCGATATCCTTTAAAAGAAAGTGACTTTCCGGATGGCTGTTCCGGAATAGGTTGCGGATTGAATTCATATTCCCGTAACCCTTCCAGGTTGGTCTTGATATTTTTTTCATTCACCCAGCTTCCGGTAGTTATCACTTCACGTGCATGTCCGATGGGAGCACCATATTTGATGATATGGTCTCCTTCTTTAAAATCCTGTAAGGCTACTTTGTGCCCTGCAGGGATATCCTGCAGGACAACGATTGTTCTGCCGTTGATATCCAAAGATGCGCCGGTCTGTAAATTCTTTACGGCGACCACGACGTTGTCTGCCGGATTTATTTGTATATAAGTCCGCATCAGCAAATTTCTTTAACGACATTAAGCATTCCTTTTTCTTCAATGGCATCCAGGAAACCTTTTACCATATTGGTCAATCCCGGAATGCGGTTCAGGTCTTCTCCCCAAATGGAAGTTGCCGCTAATACGCCTTCGGCGACCTGCCTGGTCGAGCCGGTAGCCCAAAGATTCTGCAACAGTTGAAGAATTTCGGCGGAATCATTCGGTTCGGATTTTGTTCCATCGGCACGGACGTATCCCTTATAATAGGTAATAATGGCAGCCAGACCTAACACCAGTCCTTTGGGTAACTCGCCTTTCCGTTCCAGATAGACTTTCAAGCCTGGCAGGTCGCGTGTTTCATATTTAGGAAATGAGTTCAACATGATGGATACGACCGAATGGTCGACGAACGGGTTGTTAAAACGTTCCATGACGTCATTGCCGAACTTCACCAGTTCTTCTTTCGGCAGATTCAGCGTTTCCAATAATTCCTCGAACATTACCTTGTGGATATATTTCTCCAGCACCTCGTGCTGGCAGGCATCCCGCACGATATTCACTCCGGAAAGCCAAGAGACAGGTGCTAAAACTGTATGAGGGCCGTTCAAAAGGGTTACCTTCCGCTGGTGGTAAGGTTCCTCGCTCGGAACAAACAGCACATTCAAGCCTGCTTTGTCTGCCGGGAACTCTTTGGCGACCGATTCGGGCGCTTCGATTACCCATAAATGGAATATTTCCGCCTGTACGACTAGATTGTCGTTATATTGCAGTTCCTCTTTAATTGAATCGATCTCTTTACGTGGAAATCCTGGGACAATACGGTCGACCAGTGTCGCATATACACCGCAGCATTCCGTAAACCAGGTTTTGAAATCTTCTCCTAATTGCCATAAATCGATGTACTGGTAAATGGTTTCTTTCAGTTTATGCCCGTTCAGGAAGATCAACTCGCACGGAAAGATAATCAAACCTTTGTCTTTTTCTCCGTTAAATGTCTTGTAGCGGTGATAAAGCAATTGCGTCAGCTTGCCCGGATAGGAAGAGGCAGGCGCGTCCTCCAACTTGCAAGCCGGATCGAATGTTATTCCTGCTTCCGTCGTATTTGAAATGACGAAACGTATCTCCGGCTGTTCTGCCAGTTTCATAAAAGCGGAAAAGTCCGCATAAGGATTCAATGCGCGGCTTATCACATCGATCCGGGTAAGGCTGTTGACTTTTTCACCTTTGTCCAACCCTTGAAGATTGACATGATACAAGCAATCCTGTGCGTTCAACATGTCGACCATTCCCCGGTCGATGGGCTGGACCACCACGACACTGCTGTTAAAATTTACATTCTCGTTCATTTTCTGGATAATCCAATCCACGAATGCCCGGAGGAAATTGCCTTCTCCGAACTGGATGACCCGTTCCGGATGCAGCATTTTACCGGCAGTTTTTTCATTCAACTCTTTCATTTTACTATTTATTTAAAATCTGTTCATTAATGGCAATCAGAGCCGATTATATAAATTCGGGGCCTAATTTAAAAGAAATATCGGATTTATTTAGTATGTTTGCATAAAACTTATCCATAACTGGCAAGAACAGTCTTTTTATACCATGAAACATTGTCTTATTAATGCATTTATTTTATTATCAATTTCAATTATGACGACATCCTGTTCACCAAAGGTCGAAATGATTCCAGCAGAGTTAGCTTATCAGGCTGAAGCGACTACCGGAGAAGGTTCTATCTGGCACCCCGAACGTCACACCTTATTCTGGGTGGATATTGAAGGGCAAACATTATACGAATATCATCCCGATACAAAAGAATGCAGTTCCTGGAAATTCGACCGTATGGTATCGACCGTGGTTCCTGAAACGGACAGTACGGTCATCATAGCCTTGCAAGACGAAATTGTACGGGTAAACCTGCATGACGGACATACCACTTCCGTTGCTCCGATACCTGACGAAAACGGTAAAGTGCGCTGCAATGACGGTAAATGCGATCCGGCCGGACATTTATGGGTCGGAACGATGGGGTTCGGTGCGCCTAAAGGTGCCGGAACTTTGTACACTGTTTCGCCTGCCGGAACCGTCACTACGAAATTGAAAAAGGTCACGATCTCAAACGGGATCGTCTGGTCGTCCAACAAGAAATTCATGTATTACAACGATACACCTACCGGCAAAATAGCCCGTTATCGCTACGATGCCGACAACGGGGATATCCTGTTCGACGGTATAGCCGTTACCTTGCCTGGTGGAACGGGAGTGCCCGATGGTATGGCGATCGATAGCGACGACCATCTTTGGGTAGCCCAATGGGGTGGTTATGGCGTTTATTGCTACAATCCCTACACGGGAGAATTGCTGGCAAAAGTAGAGGTCCCGGCGCCGAATGTCGCTTCCTGCGCTTTCGGTGGTAAGAAAATGGATACGCTTTACATCACGACAGCCCGTGCTGGCTTGTCCGAAGAGCAGCTCCGGGAATACCCCTTAAGCGGCAGTGTGTTTTGCTGTAAACCGGGGGTTAAAGGAGTAAGGGCCAACTGTTTCGGAGAATAAAATCTCCCGAATATTATTTATCACAAATGTAAACAGCTTCTTAAAATTTATTGTTTACTTTGTAAAACATAGGAAAAGAAAATATGACTAAGAATAAATCTGAAAAGAAAAGTAATAAACCGGGGAAGAAGAAAAGCAGCTCCAAAGGCGAAAACAAACGGATGAAGAAAGAGGCTATGATCAATGCCATCATCAACGTTTTCAAGTCTTCTCCCAAAGAACCTTTTAACTATCGGCAAATCAGCAGTATGATAGGAGTTACCAATCAAGTGCAGAAGTTGCAGGTAGTGGATATCCTGTATGATCTTTCTTCCGACAACTTCATTTCTGAAATAGACAGGGGACGCTACCGTTACAATGATTGGGGAACGACTGCTGTCGGAACCTTTATGCGTCGTCAGAATGGTAAGAACTCTTTTATCCCCGAAGATGGCGGGACACCGATTTTTGTGGCAGAGCGAAATTCCGCACATGCGCTTAACGGTGATAAGGTGAAAATACAACTTCATGCCAAGAGAAAAGGGGCTGACCCGGAAGGCGAGGTTATCGAGATACTGGAAAGCCAGCGACGCTTGATCACTGGTAAATTACAGGTGACCAGAGGTTTTGCTTTCCTTATTACGGAAGACAAGACGCTTGCAAACGACATCTTTATTCCGAAAGACAAACTGAAAGGCGGCAAGACCGGCGACAAAGCGATCGTCCGTATCACCGAATGGCCGGAAGAGGCCAAGAACCCGTTGGGTGAGGTGGTCGATATCCTGGGGACTGCCGGTGACAACAATGCGGAGATGAATGCTATCTTGGCTGAGTTCGATCTGCCATATAAATATCCGGCTAACGTTGAAAAGGCCGCAGAAAAGATATCGGATGCAATCCCGGAAGAGGAAATTGCCAAGCGTGAGGATTTCCGTGGCGTCACGACTTTCACGATCGACCCGAAAGACGCTAAGGATTTCGATGATGCCCTTTCCGCCCGTAAGCTGGATAATGGCAATTGGGAAGTTGGCGTTCATATCGCCGACGTGACCTACTACGTTAAACCGGAAAGCCTGATAGACCGGGAAGCTTTCAGCCGTGCGACATCTGTTTATCTTGTGGACCGTACCATTCCGATGTTGCCGGAACGCTTGTGCAACCAGATCTGTTCGCTCCGCCCGAATGAAGAGAAACTTTGTTTTTCCGTGATTTTCGAGCTGAATAAGAATGCCGAAATCCAACAGTCTCATATCACCCGTACCATTATCAAGAGCGACCGTCGCTTCACTTACGAAGAGGCTCAGGCTGTCATCGAAACCGGGGAGGGTGAATATAAAGAAGAAATCCTGGCACTTAACGGCCTGGCACAAAAATTGCGCGACCGCCGCTTCAAGGACGGAGCAATTGCTTTCGACCGTTACGAAGTCAAATTCGATATAGATGAGAACGGTAAGCCGTTGGGAACTTACATTAAAGAATCGAAGGAAGCCAATAAACTGATCGAAGAATTCATGTTATTGGCAAACCGTACGGTAGCCGAGTTTATTGGAAAGAGTAAGAATAAGACAAAGAAAACGTTTGTCTATCGTATCCATGAACAGCCGGACCCTGAGAAACTAAGAGATTTTTCCGCATTCATTAGCCGTTTCGGTTACAAAATGCGTACGGAAGGGACGAAAACGGATATATCCAAAGGGATCAATAAATTGTTGGATAGTGTACAGGGTAAACCGGAAGAAAATCTGGTGGAGACTTTGGCTATCCGTTCCATGCAGAAAGCCCACTATACGACGGATAATATCGGTCACTACGGGTTGGCAATGGATTATTATACACACTTCACTTCTCCTATCCGCCGTTATCCTGATATGATGGTGCACCGTTTGCTGGAACGCTATCTGGCAGGTGGCCGTAGTGTGATAAAGAACAAATATGAAGAGTATTGTAAACATTGCTCCGAGATGGAAATGGTGGCTTCAAATGCCGAACGTTCGTCCATCAAGTACAAGCAGGTCGAGTTTATGAAAGATAAATTGGGACAGGTGTTCGATGGTGTCGTATCCGGTGTCACCGAATGGGGATTGTATGTGGAGCTGAATGATAACAAATGTGAAGGGCTTGTCCCGATCCGTGACCTCGATGACGACTATTACGAGTTTGACGACAAGAACTATTGCCTGCTCGGTCGTAGAACAAAGCGCATTTACCGGTTAGGAGATGCCATCACTGTAAAAGTAGCACAAGCTAACCTGGAAAGGAAACAGCTGGACTTTGCACTGGTCTGAACAATTGACCATTGACAATTTTGTTCGACCTTTGGCCGGTTCGTTACATTTCGAATTGTCACTGGTCAATTGCCCGTTATCAATTCCAGAAGATAAGTCCTGCCACTCCACAAGCAATCAATCCTAATCCCAAAAGAGCATAGAAAATACGGGCGCCTTTGCGTCCTAGCCACCTGACGAATGTCATGGCTCCGCTGGTCTGGAAATACCAGTCGAGATTCAGGATCGCAGCGATAACCGAGAATATCCCTAATGCGATAAAGAGTATCAGGATAAAATATTCGGTAGGTTCCATCTTATTTCACTTCTACGGTGCGGGAACCGTCAGGGTTCTCTGTGATGGCAACTTCCACGACGTCACCCGGCAATAAATCTTCGATCTTTTCCGGCCATTCGATAAAGCAGAGGGCACCGCTATAGAAATAATCTTCCGTGCCTATATCTTCCGCTTCGCTAGGTTTGTTGATGCGGTAGAAGTCAAAATGATAGATCAGCTCACCGGTTTCGCTACTGCGATATTCGTTGATAATGGCGAACGTCGGGCTGTTGATGACATCCTCCACGCCTAACTCTTCACAGATAGCCTTGATGAAAGTCGTTTTCCCTGCTCCCATATTCCCTCGGAATGCGAATACGGTACGGTCGTCCATCCCGGCAATAAACTCTTTGGCTGCTTGGCGGATCGTATCTAAACTTTCGATTTTAATTGTACGCATAGCTTTGATAATTGGCAATTGACAATTGACAATTCAGAGAGAAAGAGAATTGGCAATCGGCAATTGGTGTTTATGGTTGCAAAGTTAAAACAATTGGCAATTAACAATTGCCAATTGCCAATTATTTTGCAGTTGTCAATCATTTTACCGTCATCGTGATGAAAGGAATCAGCATTTCCTCCATCGAAATACCACCGTGCTGGAATGTATTCTTATAATAAGAAACGTAATAGTTATAGTTGTTCGGATAAGCGAAAAAATCGTTGTTCATCGCAAAGATATATTTGCTGCTCAGGTTTGGGGAAGGTAACCCCGCTTTGTCGGGAAAGCGGATGTCAAACACGTCCTTCGGATTATAATTCAAGTTCTTGCCCACCTTATAGCGCAGGTTGGTATTTGTATTCTTATCACCTATCACTTTCTCCGGATTATCGACGCGGATAGTACCGTGGTCGGTCGTAACGATCACTTTATACCCTTTTCCGGCGATACGCTTGAAAAGTTCCAGCGTGCCCGAATGCTGGAACCAGGAGCGTGTCAGGCTGCGATAGGCCGCTTCGCTCTGGGCCAGTTCGCGGATCATCTTGTTTTCGGTACGGGCGTGGGACAGCATATCGACAAAGTTCAGTACCACCACATTCAGCTGGTTATGAAGGAGGGAAGGGACGATATTCAGCAATTTGTCGTTATACTGCGAATCATGTACCTTATGGTAGGAGAACGTATATTTCTTACGGAACCGCTCGATCTGCGTTTGGATAAGCGGTGCTTCATTCAGGTTTTTCCCTTCCTCGCTGTCCTCGTCCACCCAAAGTTCCGGAAACATCTTTTCGATCTGCAAGGGCATCAGCCCGGAGAAGATCGAGTTGCGGGCATATTGTGTGGCGGTCGGAAGGATGCTGTAGTACAGGCTTTCGTCGAACGTATAGTATTCGGCAAGCAGATCTTTTACTTCGCGCCACTGGTCGAGACGGAAATTATCGATCAGGATGAAGAATACCTTATCCCCGTTGTCGAGCATCGGGAATACTTTCTTTTTAAACAAATCCGGGCTCATCAGCGGACGGATTTCAGGATGCTGAATCCAGTCCACGTAATTCTTTTTGACAAATTTACCGAATGCGTTGTTTGCTTCCTGTTTCTGCATGCGCAGCATGTCGGTCATCGGAACTTGGCTGTTTTCCAATTCGATTTCCCAATAGACGAGCTTCTTGTATACCTCCATCCAGTCATCGGTTGTCAGTGAGTCGTTGATCTGCATGCCGATACGCCCGAACTCCTGCTGATAGCCGACAGTCGTTGTTTCGGATATGATTACGTTCTTGTGGACATTCTTCTTGATAGACAAGAGCAGCTGGTTCGGATTGACCGGTTTGATCAGGTAATCAGCGATCTTGTTACCGATAGCCTGGTTCATGATGCTTTCTTCCTCGCTCTTGGTCACCATGACGACAGGGACATCGGGATTGATCGCCTTGATCTGCGCCAATGTTTCCAATCCGGTAAGCCCCGGCATATTCTCGTCCAGAAAAATAATGTCGAACGATTCTTCCTTACAGCATTCGATGGCGTCCTGCCCGCTGATTACCGGAATCACTTCATATCCCTTGTCCTGCAGGAAAAGGATGTGGGGCTTTAACAAATCTATCTCATCGTCTGCCCAAAGCACTCTGTCTTTCTTTGCTACCATAGTTTTATCTTTCTTTTTTGAAGATGAACAAACCGGGTTCATCCCTACAAATGTATGATATTATAACGATATACCCCTTTATTTTGTGTGTTCATCCCTCATTTTTTAGTCTCTTTTGTATTACCTTTGTATAATATAAACGAGTTAACTGTACACGTATGAGACTATCCGTATTTGCCTTGGTCTGTCTGTCCCTTACTGCATGTGCCACACGGGAAAAAGGGCGTGAAAGAATCTCTTTCAACCAAGAATGGCGCTTTGCCCTGACTGAAAAACAAGCCAATGCGTCCGCTCCCGATACGGATGACAGCAATTGGCGAGTCCTGAACTTGCCTCACGACTGGAGCATCGAGGCGGATTTTTCTCTCGATAACCCGGCAACTCCCGGAGGCGGTGCGCTGCCCGGTGGAATGGGGTGGTACCGGAAACACTTCAAACTGCCTGAAAGCGACAAGGGAAAAGTGATCTATATTGATTTCGACGGCGTTTACCAGAACAGTAGAGTCTGGCTGAACGGACATTTGCTAGGTTTTCGTCCCAACGGATATGTTTCGTTCCGTTATGATCTGACACCGTATCTGAATTATGGAAAGGAGGAGAATGTCTTGGTTGTCCAGGCCGATAACAGCGACCAGCCTAATTCCCGTTGGTATTCAGGGTCCGGCATTTACCGGAATGTATGGTTGGTGAAAACCGGACAAGTCCATGTGGACAATTGGGGGACAAACATCACTACTCCGGTCATGAATGCGGACAAGAGTACGGTCGAGATTGAAACGACTTTGAAAAACGAGGCATCCGATGTGACCGTGGAAGTTTCTACCCTGATACAAGACAAGGAAGGAAAGACCCTCTACCGGATATCCTCCCCGGCCGAGATAGCCGCAGGAGGAAAGAAAACCGTTACACACACGATAGAAATGTTCTATCCGGAACTATGGAGCGTCCGGAATCCTTATCTGTACACCGCCATAACCGAGGTGAGAGTCGGCAATAAACTGACGGATCGCTATCGAACCACATTCGGCATACGCAAATTCGATTGGGACGAGCATACGGGATTCTCCTTGAACGGAGAACCGACCAAAATATTGGGCGTCTGCCTGCATCATGACTTGGGATGCCTCGGTAGCGCGGTCAATCCGAGGGCGCTCGAACGTCAACTGCAAATGATGAAAGACATGGGGGCCAATGCCGTCCGCACCAGCCATAACCCGCCGGCACCCGAACTGCTCGACATCTGTGACCGGATCGGATTGCTGGTACAGGACGAGGCTTTCGACATGTGGCGGAAACGGAAATCACCGTACGACTATGCCCGATATTTTGACGAATGGCATGAAAAAGACTTGACAGACCAGGTCCTGCGCGACCGTAACCATCCGTCCGTCTTTATGTGGAGCATTGGAAACGAAGTACTGGAGCAATGGCAACATGCCGATGCCGACACGCTCAGTCTCGAAGCCGCCAACCTGATCCTCAATGCAGGCCATCCGGTGGATGACAAGATCTTGTCCGATACCGCCATGAGCGTACAGGGATTGATCGCCCATTCGCTGGCGGCGATCGTCAAGCGCCTGGATAAGACGCGCCCTGTCACTGCAGCCAACAACGAGGCGACACCGGGTAACCTGATCTTTCGTTCGAATGCATTGGATGTATTGGGATTCAACTATCACGAAAAGAATTACGAACCGTTTCCGCAGAATTTTCCGGGCAAGACGTTAATTGTAAGCGAGTCTACTTCCGCCCTGATGACACGCGGCTACTACCAGATGCCCTCCGATTCGATGTATGTCTGGCCGAACACCTGGCGGGAACGGTTCGATCGTCCCGAACACCTTTGCTCGGCTTATGACAACTGCCATGTACCTTGGGGCTCGACCCATGAGGTGACTTGGCGGGAAGTCAAGCGGCTACCTTATGTTTCAGGTATGTTTATCTGGACGGGCTTTGACTATCTGGGTGAACCGACACCTTACTGGTGGCCGAGCCGTAGCAGTTTCTTCGGTATTGTCGACTTGGCAGGTATTCCGAAAGATGTCTATTATATGTATCAGAGCGAATGGACCGACACGCCGGTTCTTCACCTTTTCCCGCACTGGAACTGGAAAAAGGGAGAGACTGTCGATGTCTGGGCCTACTATAACCGGCGGACGAAGTGGAGCTTTTCCTGAACGGTGAGAGCCTGGGTGTCAAGAGCAAGCCGGACGATGCTTTCCATGTCTGCTGGCGGGTCCCTTTTACGCCGGGTACGTTGAAAGCCGTTTCCCGTAGGGACGGCAAGGAAGTGCTTACACGTGAAATCCGTACGGCCGGCGAACCTGCCCGGATCATGCTGATCCCCGATCGTTCCGCCTTGCACGCCGATGGCACGGATCTTTCATTCGTGACCGTGGAAATACAGGACAAAGACGGAAACCTGGTGCCGGATGCCGACAACCTGCTTCGTTTTACGGTTGAGGGGGACGGCTTTATCGCCGGGACAGATAACGGAGATCAGAATGATCCCGTCAGCCTCAAGAAACCGGAACGTCACGCTTTCTACGGGAAAGCAATGGCGGTCGTACAAAACACGGGCAAGGCAGGAACCATCCGGTTGAAAGCTACGGCGGAAGGCCTGCCGGATGCAATCGTGGAAATAAAGGTAGGAGAATAAGAGGGACAGGGCTTGGTTGCAGAACTTGTTTTTGCGGAATCCTCTGTCACTCTATCACACTTTACCATGCGGGTTTTGATAATCATGGTGCGTAGGAGTGATAGATGCCATATTTGTCTATCACTTATGTATCACCGGTTTTCTGAAAGTCATAGTCTTTGTTTTGCAATATAAGCATAGATTAATCAATTAGTTGGTATGTTTTGTTTCCATACATCCGGGTGTCTGGAGCAGAAACATCCGGGTGTAACCGCCCCATACACCCGGATGTTGAAAGGTGCAAGATGGGGGTGTCTGTGATCATTTCTGCTTGTTTTCCGTACTTTTCTTGCTTGTTTTGAAGAAAAAGCATCATAAGGGAGCCAAAACACTCCGGTGTGGATGCATATAGGTGTACTTAGTATAATTTAAAGAATAATGGAACTTCCGGGAGATGGTAATCAGGGATATTTATGTAAATTTGCCCGGAAATAAAAGAGTTTATGGAAGTAAAGATCATAAATAAGTCACACCATCCGCTGCCGGGATACGCGACTCCGCTGTCGGCAGGAATGGACATTCGTGCAAATCTGGCGGAACCGGTAGTTTTGAAACCCCTTGAACGGAAACTGATTCCGACCGGATTATATATCGCGCTGCCGGAAGGCTATGAGGCACAGATGCGCCCCCGTAGCGGCCTGGCATTGAAACATGGCATCACATTGCTGAACACGCCGGGTACTATCGATGCGGACTATCGCGGCGAGATCGGCATAATCCTGATAAACCTCTCTTCCGAACCGTTTACCATCAATGACGGGGAGCGTATTTGCCAGATGGTGATCACGGCTCACAGCCAGGTCGTCTGGCAGCCGGTGGAAGTGCTGGACGACACCGAACGGGGAGCCGGCGGCTTTGGCCACACGGGGAAATAATTAAAAATTAAGAATTAAGAATTAAAAAATATGGGAGGGATGCTAAAGTCTCTGATCTCGATATCTTTTCTGTTATTCCTGATCGGGAGTTCGCAATCGTTGAGGGCGCAGGATCAGGAGGCGAAGGTGGAAATATCGTCGAAGCCGAATAAAGTGAGTGCCGGGGATCAGCGGAAGTTCGATTACTTCTTCTATGAAGGGCTGAACCTGAAGGCAGCCGGGAAATTCGATGCCGCTTATGATGCCTTTAACCATTGCCTGGCGATCGATTCGACTGCGTCGGCTGTCTTATATGAACTTTCTTCGTTTTATGCCCAACTGAACCGTCCGGAAAAGTCGCTGGAGATGTTGCGGCGTGCGGTGGCTTACAGTTCCGATAATTTTACCTACCGGCTGGCGTTGGCGACAATGAGCCGCAACCTCGGTATGTTCGGCGAGGCGTCGGACGAGTATGAGAAGCTTGTAAAAGATTATCCCGGAAAACCGGAGTTGAACTATTACTTGGCGGATGCGCTTACGCAGGAAGGTGAAATCGGGAAGGCGATCGATGCTTATGACGCCCTCGAATCGTCCATAGGCATGAGCGAGGCGCTTTCCATGCAGAAATATAAATTGTATAATGCGTTGGAGCAGAACGATAACGCGTTCAAAGAGGTGGAAAAGCTTGCCGCCAAATTCCCGATGGAATCCCGCTATCAGATCATTTTGGGGGATCTCCACTTGGAAAAGAATGATACGGTCAAAGCGTTGAAATATTATCAGAAAGCACACGAAATCGATCCGGAAAGTCCCTATTACATTGTCTCTATGGCGAACTATTATGAAGTCGTCGGTAATAAAGACGCCGCCGAGACGCAGATACGCAATGCATTAGTGAACGAGAAATTGGATGTCGAGACGAAAGTCGGTATCCTGTCCCGTTATATTCTCAAACTGCAGCAGACGAAGAAGGGGACCGAGAGTGCGAATGCCCTTTTCCAGACATTACTGGAACAGCATCCGGAAGATACCGATCTGAAACAGATGTACGGCAGTCTGCTGGTTGCGCAGGGGAAGACTGATGAGGCCCGTTTCCAGTTTCAGCTGATTACCGAGATGGAACCTTCGAATGCTGCTGCCTGGCAACAACTCTTGAATCTGGCGTTGAAGTCGGAAGACATTCCCGAAGTGATCCGTATCTGTACCCGTTGCCAGGAGCTTTTCCCCGATGCACCGGAGTATTACTTTTATCTTGGGATCGCTTATTTCCAGCAGGAAAAGTATCAGGATGCACTGGATACATACAAAGCCGGCCTGGAGATTATCCCGGAGACGAACGTCGGGTTGAAGTCTGATTTTTACGGACAGATAGGCGATATCTACTATCAGATCAAGAATATGCCGGAAGCCTATAAAGCGTATGATGAAGCGTTGAAGTACAACGACAAGAACGTGGTCGTCCTCAATAATTACGCCTATTTCCTCTCGCTGGAAAAGAAAGATCTGAAAAAGGCGGAACGGATGAGTGCATTGGCAGTCAAACTGGAACCGAACAATTCGACATATCTCGATACGTATGCCTGGATATTCTTTGTACAGGGAAACTATACGCTTGCCAAGATATACATAGAGAGCGCGCTTGCCAACGATACGACCAAAAGCTCCGAGCTGGTAGACCATTACGGCGATATCCTCTTCATGAGCGGCGATAAGGAAAAGGCGCTTGAACAATGGAAGAAAGCGAAGGAGATGGGAAAAGAAAGCGATGTGCTGGATCGCAAGATCGCAGAGGGAACCTATATAGAAGAGGAGGTCAAGAATGAATAAGATAAGCCTTGCCTTTGCGCTGGTCTTTTTTATCGCCCTGTCGTTCACAGGTTGTAAATCGACCAAGAAAGTCGGTACGGTCGAAGCGGGCGGGGCGAAAGCGCATAACGAGTTCTTTGCGCTTATGCAGGAGCAGGCGTTCAAGTATGAAACCCTGACTGCACGCCTGAACGTGGACTTGAACTTGCCGGGCAACAATATGAGTTCGCGTGTGGATCTGAAGATGGTAAAAGACAGTGCTTTCCAGTTGTCCGTGCAACCCTTTTTAGGTATCGAGGTTTTCCGCGCCGAGATCAGTGTGGACAGCGTAAAGGTGATCGACCGTATGAACAAGCGCTATGTGGCTGACAATTATGCCAACCTGAAAGGGCAGACACCGATCGAGTTCAATTTCTATAATCTGCAGGCACTTTTCACCAACCGTCTGTTCCTTCCCGGACAGCAGGGGATCAGCCCGAAGCAGTACAGCCGCTTTAAGCTGAAGCAGGACGGACCCGCAGCCGAAATACAGGTAAAAGACGTGATGGGGTTGCTGTACACCTTTATGGCGGACGGGGAGGAGAAGATTCTCTCAACCTGTATTTCCGAACCTTCGGACCGTTATGCCTTGCAATGGGATTATGCTGATTTTCGCTTGGCAGACGGACAGCCTTTCCCGATGAGAATGGATGTGCAGGTGATGAAAGATGGCGCTTCGCAAGGAGGAGTCACGTTGCATTTCTCCCGCATGCAGACGGATGTCCCGGTGAAAATGGATTTTTCCATTCCTGCCAAATATAAACGTATCACGTTGTCTCAGATCATCAAATCGTTGAGTAGTAATAAAATGTAAGATGAGATACTTCTGGTTCGTCATATTCGTGCTGTCGGTCGGTTCTGTTTCCGCACAGAACTCGGCAAGAGTACGCGAACTCGAAAAGCAGCGTAAAGCCGCACTTGCCGAGATCGAGATGACCAGCCAGCTATTGGACGAGACGCGGCAGACGGCGCGTAACTCGCTGAACCGGCTGAACCTGCTCTCCAAACAGATCCTTTCCCGTAAACAGGTCATCAGCCTCCTGAACCAGGAGATCGGGGAAATAGACAAGCAGATAGCCGCTTCCCGCCGGAACATTTCCCAATTGGAAAGAGAGTTGGAAAATAAACGGCAGAATTACGGTAAATCGGTTCAAAGCATGTACAAGCGCCGCAGTTCACAGGATAAGTTGTTGTTCATCCTTTCCGCCGACAATTTTGCCCAGTCCCTTCGCCGTATGCGTTACCTTCGCGAGTATGCCGACTGGCAGAAGAAGCAGGCATCCGAAATTATCGGTAAGCAGAAGGAAATTGCCGGCAAGCAGAAAGAACTGGAAAAGACACGTGCCGAGAAGAACGCCTTATTGGGTGCGCGGGAGGATGAAAGCCGTAAGCTCCAGACCGAGGAATCGAGCCAGAAAGAAGAGGTGCAGCAGTTAAACCGGAAACAGAAACAGTTGCAGGCCGACCTGAAAAAAGAAGAAGAAGCAGGCTGATGCCTTGAACCGCCAGATCGAAAAGCAGATAGCCGAAGAAATCGCCCGCGCCGAAGCCGAAGCCAAAGCTGCCCGCGAACGGGCGGCCCGTGCTGAAAGGAACCGTTTGGCACGTGAAAAGGCGGCTGCTTCAGGAAAGAAAGTCCCTGAAACAAAACCGGAGACGGAGCCGGTCCGCGAAGAACGTGTCGCCGACACCAAAGGCGGGTATGCCATGACAAAGGCCGAGAAGCGCTTATCCGATGATTTTGCAAGCAATAAGGGGCGTTTGCCTTATCCTGTGTCCGGCCGCCATACGATTGTCGCTGCCTTCGGCGAACAGCAGCACCAGGAATTGAAGTATGTCCGTACGAATAACAGCGGTATAGACATCCAGACCGCTCCGGGTACGGATGCCCGCGCCGTGTTCAATGGTGAGGTGACGCGTGTGTTCGTTGTTCCGGGATATAACAATTCGGTCATTGTCCGCCACGGTAACTATTTGACGGTATATAGCAACTTGAGCCAGGTCTATGTGAAGGCAGGCGATAAGGTGAGTACCCGCCAGGCGATCGGAAAGATCTTTACCGATACAGAGGACGGCAATGCCACAATCCTTCATTTCCAGCTTTGGAAAGAAAAGACGAAACTGAATCCGGCTCCGTGGCTGGATTGACGAAAAGGCGCATTGAGGCTGACCGGGGGCGCGTCACGACAGATGTAGCAGGTGTGTCAGGGCTGATCGTCGTCATGTGTCAACCGGAGTTTCCGGAGTGCGAACCTCACATCCTCTTTATTGATCAGAAAGTCCTTTGGGCGAGTTCCTGTTTTCCTGCAGAAAATAATCATGGAGAATGCCAGCATGGTGCTGAATGCGATACTGGAACTGATGGCCGATCCGAACACTCCGTAGTGCGGGATCAGCAGGTAGCCCGAAACAAGCAGGCTTATCAAACCGACAAAAGAACTGCCCGTGCTGTAACGTATTTTGCCGCTTCCGGTAAAATATTGGCATAGTATGCTGTTGCAGGCCAGTGCTATGATTCCGGCCGACAACCCTGTTATGACGTTGTGCATCCCTACGAACTCGGCACTGAACAGATAATCCGTATAGATCCATTCCGGTATCAGAAGAATGCAGCCGGTCGCAAGTGTGATGGCACAAAAAGTTAGTTTGAAGAACCGGAGCGTGATTTGTTTTTGCTCGCCGGGTTTATGTGTCCGGGCAACGCGGCTGTACGTGATAAAGCCGATGCTGCGATTGATATGCCAGACGCTCTCGGAAATCTTGGTTCCCGCATCCAGCAGTCCGACGCTTCCCAACCCGGCAAACCGTTGGATCAGGAAATAGTTGAGGCGGGTAGTCAGGATCTCGGCAATATTGTCCGCACTTCCCCAAAGCCCGTAAGCAAACATCTCTTTCAAAAGAGCGTATTGGGAGCGTCCCTTCCGGGGATCTGCCTCTTTTTTGTTCAGAAACGGCAGGAGTAGGAAAAGGCTGACGAGAAACGCGATACCGTTTGTGAAATACATTCCCCACAGGTAAGCGGTTACGTTCCGTATCTTCAATCCGTAATAAAGGAATAATAAGACAAAAAATAGTAATCCTCCTTGCAAGACAAAGGTCAGGTTGAACCCGAAAATCTGATTCTTTCCCAACAGGAAACGGGAGTTTGCGGCAACGAGGGAGGTCAGAATGGAAAGAATATAAATATCAAGGGCGTGCCCTTCGGGAAGTACTCCGAGGATGGCCATGCTGCCGCAAGCGATGCCAGCTCCGATGGGTGTCCAGCAGTAAGAGGGCAAAAATACGGCTTGCATGGAATAGCGGTTCATGAAATAGACGATCGTATTTCCCGCCAATATTCCGCAGAACATGGTGGCGATTCCTACTATCGCCAGAATCAGCCCGACCAGTCCGACTCCTTCGACACCCAATACCTTGGCATTGATAAAGATCAGTGCCAAGTTCAGGATGGCGATTAGGTAACGTGTGCCGATGGTTGTGAAGAGGTCCCTCATATTAATTGAAAGTTTGAAGAAAGAGAGGATGCGGTAGAATGATCTTGCTCTTTTTCAATTGTCAATCGTCAATTGGTCGAGCAGCTTGATATACATATCGATTGCTTCCCGTATCTCCATCAGGCCGATATATTCGTCGGCGGCATGGGAACGGGCGGAATTTCCCGGTCCGATTTTCACGGAAGGGAAGTGCATGAGGGCCTGGTCGCTCAAAGTAGGCGAACCGAAAGGCTCTTTTCCCATCATGACGGCACGGCGTACGAACGGATGTTGCAAATCTGTACGGGTGGAGTTGAGGCGGAAGCTGCGGGCCTTTATTTCGCAGCCGACCTGCGATTTGATCAGTTCGAACAGTTTTTCGTTGGGATAGAATTCGTTTGTCCGGATATCGACGGTGAATTCGCAGCGGTCCGGAACGACATTGTGCTGTGTCCCGGCATGGATAATCGTGACGCTCATCTTTACCGGTCCGAGGAAATCGCTTTTTTCCGGGAACTGATAGGTGTTGAACCACTCGATGTCTTTCATCGCAAGCGTGATCGCATTGATCCCCTCGTTCCGGGCGGCATGTCCTGCCTTGCCGGTGCTGACACAGTCCAGGACCATCAACCCTTTTTCGGCTACGGCCGGTTGCATGCCGGTCGGTTCGCCGACAACGGCGAATGCGATAGGGGGAAGGTCGGCAAGAGCGCTTTCCAGCCCGTTCTTGCCGGAAACTTCTTCTTCGCATGAAGCCAGGAAGATCAGGTTGTAGGGTTGTTCCTTCCCTGATAACACCCTGAATGCTTCATAAAGAGAGACTACGCTCGCGCCGGCATCATTGCTGCCAAGGCCGTACAGACGCTCGTCTTCCGTCTCCTCCGGATTGAACGGATCTTTCGTCCAGCCCGAAGCCGGTTTGACAGTGTCGATATGGGAGTTGAGCAGCAGGGTAGGCTTGTCCAGATCAAAACCGGGAGCGATCAGCCACAGATTATTCCCTTTGCGGTTCACCTTATACCCGGCTTTTTCCCAGCTCTGCTTGAGAAAATCAGCCGTTTCTCCCTCCTCCCTGCTGAAAGAAGGACGTGAAATCATCCCTTTTAATAGGTCTATTGCGTCGTAGTACATGATTATGTTTTATTCCGTTAATATTCTATCCACCGTCTCCCTGTCTTTTTTCAGTTGGTCGATCAGCTGGTCGAGGGTGTCGAATTTGATGTCGCCTCGTACGTGTTGTATGAACGTGACTGTTATTTCGTTATTGTAGATGTCGCCTGAGAAGTTGAGGATGTTTACTTCCAGCGTGATGTTGTCCCCGTTGTCCAGGGTCGGGCGGTTGCCGATGTACAGCATTCCCTTGTAACGCTGTCCGTTCAGATATACCCGAACGGCATATACGCCGATGCCCGGAATGATCTTGTAAGGCTCGTCCACTTGGATATTGGCGGTCGGGAAACCTAATTTCCGGCCGACCTTATAACCGCTGACGATACTTCCCCTCAGCCCGTAAGGATAAGTCAGCAGATGAGCCGCCTCCTCCACCCGGCATTCCGCAAGGAGTTTCCGTATTTCGGAAGAACTGACGGCCGCCTCTCCTTCGCTGTATTGCGAAGCTTTGATAACCCGCATGTCGCAAGCCTCGCCATACGTTACATACTGCTCGAAGCCATCCTCGCGGTTATGCCCGAAACGGTGGTCGTAGCCGATCAGCAACGTGTCCACATGCAACCGGTCTGCCAATACGGTAGTGATAAACTCTTTTGCCGTCAGGCGGGATAGTTCGAGGGTGAAGTCCAGCACGATACAATAGTCGATCCCGGTGGAAGCCAAATGTTTCAATTTCTCTTCGAACGAATTGAGCAACTTCGGCTGATAGTCGGCATGCAGGACAGCACGGGGATGTTCGGGAAACGTGATGACGGCGGAAGGCAATCCGGCGGCTTCGGCCACCTGCTTCAGTTCGTGAATCAGAAAACGATGTCCCAGATGAACTCCGTCGAAAAAGCCGATAGTGGCTACCAGCCTTTTCCCTTTCAATGTCTCCGTGTCTCTTACAACAATCATCTTTTCAGTCTTAGGTACTTATAATTATATCTACAAAAGTACATAAAAACTGCGAGTAATAATAATACGGAAATAAATCGTACATTTGGAAAGTGATTTGAACGAAAAACATTTGTATTAAGTTTATATGAAAAAAACATGTATCTCCCTATGCCTGATCGTCTTTGCCGTACTTCAGGCATACGCTGCATCTTCCTGGAAAGAGACAAGAACGGTCGTCTTTACTCCCGCAGGAAGTGAAAAAACACATCTGCTCCAACCCGATCAGAGTATCTCCGAAACCGTTACCTTCGGACAATCCGGAATCCCGACGCGAAAATTCTTGCGTGTGATCGGAGGAGTGAAGATGCCAGCTCCTTTTCAGAACAGAGGTGAAGAAATGTTCCGCCGGTCCGAGTTTTATATTGACGACAACTTGGATTCGGTGATCCGTAAAAAGGACCGTTATTCGCTTTATTTCAAAGGCGAAGATGATAATTTCGAGCGCCATGCCTATTACCGCATTTCCGGTAAGTTGCTGAAACCGGGTGAACTGACGGTAACGCTGCCGGTCGTGAAGAAACAGGGGTTGACTGTTTCCGGGAATGGTGATTTCGGAGTCGAGATCGAATTGTTCTACCGGAAACTGGGACGGGCGGCTGACGATATCTATGACAAGCCGGATACCGTGCTTTACATGCCGGTCTCGGAAGGTACGGGAAAATATCAGATGGTGTCTGAGACATTCACATTGCCGGAAAATGTGGCTTGTGCTTTCCTGCGTATCGGCGGGACGCATTTCAGCGGCGAATGTTGGGTGGAAGCTCCGCGCCTGATACAAAACAAGAAAGCGGTTTGCTCCATACCGTTCACCAAGTTTGCCCAAAAACCGGACAACTACAACTACTGGATTGGCTGTAACCTCTCAACCCGCAGCTGGCCGATGTGGAAGCTCGAATTTAACGGGGAGACGCTTTTCGAAGGAAACATCTTCGACCGCGCTTCCAATGTGGCGGACTTCTATATCCCGCTTCCGTCTTCCTTGCATGGCAGTGGAGAGATGAAGCTGACGCTCCGGAAAGAGCCGCATCGCGCTGCTTATCCGTATGAACTGCGCGGCCTGGAGATCATCGAAGAGACCGCACGCGATTTTGAAGTCGTTTCCGTTCCTGAATATGTTGCCAAAAACGCCTCTTTCGGTATATTGGTAGAAACGAACAGGCCGAATGTCAGCCTCAAAGTGAAGGCAAACGGTGCTGCCACTCCCGCCGAGCAGGAGTGCCTGTTTGAAACCCCCGGCCTACATGTCGTGGAAATGCGTACAGGCGAGGCTGGTCACGCCATCCCGCTGGTGTTTGACGACGGTAGCCGTACGGAACAGGCGCAAATCCGCCAGGTGATCGACAAGGAGGCAGAGCAGATCTATCTTTCGTCCGGTGACGAAATCTATATCGACAAGCAATATACGCCGTATGATTATTTCTTCAAATGGTATGTTTCCAACCGGATCGGTAACTGGTATCAGTTCCGTCCTTCCTACCAGTGGAGCGGTTTCCGAGTAGCTGATCCTGCCGTCATCGGCCATTACACCCGGTTGCTGGACCAGTTGAAGATCCCGTATGCCTGGCAAGTCGAAGGACGTACGCTGGCAGGCAGCCGGATCAATCCTTCTTTGGAAACATTGGCTACCCCGATGTTCCGTGGCAAGCAGGCGCATGAGAATGACGGCGGCTACTATTACTGGCAGCATTTCCAGTACCAGGGAGTATTCTCCGATATGGCGGCACGCAACCGTCCTTATGGCGGAATCTTTGCCAAACATCGTCCGATTTATACCGACCACGGTGTCTTTATCCATTATGATCCGGAAGGGGTGACGGACATGGCCGACGGCGCCCGCAAGCTCGTTGCCAATTTCCGCTATTCCAAAGGTCCGAGCACGCGCCATACGGGACCGTCCACGCTGTTCCGCTATCTGTATCAGGCCGGTTACGACTGGCTGGGGGCCGAACAGATGTACGGGCCGGAAGAAATCATACTCTCTTCCCTGCGTGGTGCATCCCGCGCCTACAGCCGTCCGCTTTACGGGACGCTTCATGCCATGCAATGGGGCTCAGGGCCGTTTACCGATCCGAAACATTCTCTGCGCCTGTATATGTCGCTGGCCGTTGCTTATATGCACGGTTCTTCCCATATGAATACGGAAGAGGCCTTGTGGACGGACGAATATATGAACGACCGTTATTCCGTTTCCGGCAAGGAACACTTGTTTGCCCAACATCAGATGCTCGATTTCGTGGAAACGCATTCCCGCCGTGGCGACTTGAGAAGCAATGTTGCCGTGATCCAGGGGCGTAACGACGCCTGGAAGTCGTTCGGTCGTGGCAGCCTGTGGTCGCAGAAGGGTGATAAATGGAAGTTTAATAAGGCATGCGAGAGTTTCGATCTGCTGAATGTCTTCTATCCGGACAATATCGTGGATGGCTGCGGGCCGGAAGGTTGGTTCACTTCCACCCCTTACGGTACGGTTGACTTGCTGCCTGTCGAAGCGCCGCAAGACGTGATGGACCGGTATAAGGCGATGATCTTCCTCGGATGGAACAGTTACGACGCGAATGACTTCCTGCGTATCCGCGATTTTGTATTCAAGGGCGGAACGCTTTTGCTCACGGCGGCCCATCTGAACGAAGAGTTGCAGCCCGACCAGCCGGTCCGTTTCCCTGCCGACGATGCGGTTATCCGTGAGATGTTGGGAGAAAATTACCGGCAACTGACCACTAAGACGGAGATCGCCTGCGGTTCGGGAAAAATCATCTATTTCCCCCAGAAAGCCTATCCAGCCGAAACGATGTTGAAAACTGATTATGTGGAAGCCATGAAAGAAATTGCTGCCAAGGCTGCCGGTGAGGAAACCTGCCAAGGCTGGATGGAGGCGGCTCCTTCAGTCGGTTTCACGGTTTGGGATCATTCGGACCGTCGTACGATCTATCTGTTGAATACCGATTGGGCGAGCGACCAAGACCAGCATCCGGCCACCTTTATCTATAAAGGTAAAAAGTTTCCGGTTGTTGTGCGCCGTTATCATATTGAAACCATCCATTGCGCTGACGGCTTGGCTGTCATGCCGGCTTCCAATACGACGGATATCTTGTCTGTCTGCAAGAAAGAGAACGGCTGGGTGGTCAAGGTCCAGACTACCGGAAACGATGTAGTTCAATGTATGAATGCTGTCACCGGAAAGGTCGAACCGATAAAATTCGATGAACCGGGTGTACATGAAGTGTTTGTTAATGAATAATTAGATTTTTTTCTATATTTGCAAATATGGGGAATGCATCTTTGGACATAGATCAATACCGGCATATTTATACGGAGTATGCCCCGATGTTGATGCGCTTTGCGGAGAAGTTCGTTTCCGGTTTCTTTGCCGAAGATATTGTCCACGATGTATTCCTGAAGTTGTGGGACAAGCAGGTGTTCCGCCTTCCGGAGAATGACCTGAAACGGGTGCTTTATGTCTCCGTCCGGAATGCCTGCCTGGATTGTCTCCGCCGCATGAATATGGAGCAGGAGATCATCGATCATCGCGCCCTTCAGTTAAAATTGGAAGAGCTTGACTTCTTTGAGGCATCCGACGAACTTTTCATGCGAAAGGATTTGCTCGATCTGCTGATGAAAAAGGTTGCCGAACTGCCTGAAAGAAGCCAGCAAATCTTCCGTATGTCCTATCTCGAAGGTCTGAAAGCGGCCGAAATAGCAGAACGTCTGGATCTCTCTGTCCGTACGGTCGAGAACCAGCTTTATCGTTCCCTCCTTTATCTGCGTAAGAACTGTTCGAATCTGTTCCTACTGATATTTCTTTTATAAAGAATTTGCGCGTTGGCTTCACCCTGTCTTGCTATACGTTGAAAATCAATGTGTAAAAAAGTGAAGGCAAGCATCTGGACTGCCTTCACCTTAAAGATCTGCTTTCACTCATTGGAGTGACGAATTTGACCAAAGCCATCTTAATTCATGAGACGAAAGAATCAAAACAATCTCTTAAGTGAAAAAATAAAGGAATTATAGAAGCTTTTTAATGTCCTAATATACAAAATATTAAGGCCTGTATTATAGCTCCTTGTATTTTTGGCCTAAGTCGAAAGCCTTTTTGCCTAGTGTCAAAAGCCTTTTCGACCTTAGTCAAAAAGGTATTCGACGTAGGTCAAAAGCTCTATGACTTTATAGTCTGACGATAAAAGTATGGCAGTTGCCACTCTATGATACTTTTCGTCCCCCCAACTCATTTACTGGTTTGTCTGTTTTTTTACTTTTATAGACCACCTATAACAGGATTTTTTAATACACAGTCAACCCAAATTAGGACGAGACACACATGGTGAAGGCAATTCCCGGATTATGACGAAAAAAATTGTTTTTCTTGTGAGTATTTTTTCTTTCCCCGTTCGTTGTGTATATGTAAGAACCAAGTTAACCATGTGTCGACTTTGTATCTACATCTAATAATTAAGTGAAAATGGAAAACGAACATTCGGAATTAATCATCGGGTATTTGCAAGGACGGCTGCAAGGTCGGTCTTTGGACGATTTTTATGCCTGGGTGAATGAAAGTGCAGACAACAAAAAATTGTTTTTCGAGACCAAAGCACTTTATGAAGCCTGCGCTCCTTCCCGTGGTGCTTCTGAAATACACGATAGCTGGCTTCGCCTTCTCGATAAGAGAAAGTCCCGCCAGCGTAAAAGATATTCCTTATTGACCCGCATAAGTACTTATGCGGCTGTGGCAATGTTTGCCGCAGCCATTACTTCTACTGTGTTTATCTTTTCTTCGAGGGAATATGACGACCGGATTACCAGTTATGTCGGTGGAGACGGGCTTGAAGCGGATGTTGTTGTTTTGCCGGACGGAACCCGCGTCAGTCTCGGAACCCGGACTTCTTTCTCTTATGATTCCCGTTATGGTAAGTCCGAACGTATCGTGCAACTGGAAGGGGAAGCCTATTTTGAAGTAGCCAAAGATAAAGATAAGCCATTTATTGTCAAGACCAAAGAACAATCTATCGAAGCACTCGGGACGAAGTTCAACGTTTCCGCTTATCCGACCGATTCGCTCCTGACTACGACACTGCTGGAAGGTTCTGTCCTGCTGACCACGCAGAACCTGTTACATCCTACGGTCTTAAAGCCGAACGAACAGTTTGTCTATAACAAAAGAACGCGATCAGCCCTCCTGCAACAGGTCGACGCCAACCGGTTTGTTTCGTGGACAACCGGATATTATTATTTCCCCGAACAAAGTCTTGAAGCTATTCTGTACCGGTTGAGCCATGTTTACGGCGTGCAGTTCACTGTTAAGTCGGAAGCACTGAAGCGCCGGACATTTACCGGGACTTTCTATCGGGGGCAGAGTATCAAGGATATCATGGAGATTATCCATCTGTCAATCCCGGTCCGGTATAAGATCGATGATCATCACGTGACAATATCAGAAATCTAAATAAAAACAAATTGCTAATCTTAGTAGGAAATATGAACACCAGTTAGTCTTAAACCAAAAAGAAGAGAAAATCTTGCCGGATCTTCTCTTCTAAAAGTGTGAACAATTAAACTCCCATTGCCGTGGGATCATGTTTAATCTTAAAAACATTCAAAAGTATGAATAATCAACGTATAGTTGTTTCTCTTAACCTGAAAAGAACTATAAAAATCATGAAATTAACCGTGTTAATGTTGGCTGTTTGTCTGTCAAGCGTGGTTGCTTCCACCTATGCGCAAACTGCTACTCTAAATGTTTCAGCTAAGAATGAAACTTTAGAAAAAGTGTTGAAACAGATCGAAAAGCAGTCCGAGTTCCTGTTTTTCTATAATCTGGAAGAGATCAACAAGAACGAAAAGATCTCTATCAATGAAAAGAATGCTAATATTCAGACTGTGTTGGATGCTATTGCAGCTAAAACAGGTTTGAAATACACTATCAAGGATCGTCACATTGTCCTGACTTCCGAGGCAGCTCCGGCTTCTACCGCCACCACGCAGCAGAATCGTAAGGTGACCGGTACTGTAAGCGATGCATTCGGCCCTGTCGCCGGTGCAAACGTTATCCAGAAAGGTACGACTAACGGTACTACTACCGACATGGATGGAAACTTTTCCATCGAAGTTCCGGCTAACGCGACTTTGCAGATTTCCTTTATCGGATACATCCCTCAGGACATTGTTGTGAAGAACCAGAATGTGATCAACGTTCTGTTGAAAGAAGATACACAGGCTTTGGAAGAAGTGGTTGTTGTCGGTTACGGTACGATGAAGAAGAAGGATATGACAGGTGCAGTTGCATCTGTCAAGATGGATGACACTCCTGTGGCAACAGTGTCTACAGTTAGTCATGCTTTGGCTGGTAAGGCTGCCGGTTTGCAGGTCAGCACGATTAGTGCCCAGCCGGGTGGACAATCAACTTTCCGTATTCGCGGTGCCGCTTCTTCTGATAAGGCGGGGAATGACCCGTTGATCATTATTGATGGTTTTCCTGTGAATTCTCCGGGTTCATTGGATAGTGGTAATCAATATTCAGGAGGTAATAAAGATAATATCCTGGCTTCTATCAATCCAAACGATATTGAATCTATTGAAGTGCTGAAAGATGCAAGTTCGACAGCTATTTATGGTGCTCGTGCCGGTAACGGTGTGATCATCGTGACGACAAAACGAGGTAAGAGCGGGGCGGCTAAGGTACAGTATTCCGGATCGGCTTCTGTACAGCAGATAGCCAAATCTTACGAGATGTTGGACGCTTCCGGTTTTATGCGGGCAACAAACGATTATACTCGTGAACAATGGATGCGTACGAACGGTGTTGGCATTTATGGAGGAAAAGAGGCGACAGACCCTTCCCTGCCGGCTTTGACATTGCCTTATACAGATGCTCAGATTGCCAATCCGGCTAATAATACGAATTGGTTTGATGAAATATCCCGTTTAGGTTTTCAGACTTCTCATAACTTATCTATAACAGGAGGTAACGATAATACGAAGTACTTGGTTTCTGGAAACTATTTTAATCAGGATGGTGTGATTAAAAATAATGGAATGACAAGATACTCTCTTCGTGCCAATTTGGACCAGAAGTTGAGCAAATATGTAAAGATGGGGATTAATTTGACGGCGACACGTAATGAATATGACAACGTGCCTTTAGGTAGTGGCCAGAATGAGAATGCCGGAATTTTGGTTTCTGCGGCTCAGTTTAATCCGGCTTTGCCCATTCGGGATGAGAATGGCAATTATTCGATGAACTCCGATGCTTCTTTCTTGCCGAATCCTGTTTCATTGCTGGACATTACAGATAAGACGACTCAAGAGCGTTTATTGGCAAATGCATTTTTTGAAGTTCGCCCGATAGATGGCTTATTGTTGAAGGCAAATTTCGGTATCGACCGTAACTATCAAAAACTGAAACAATATTTGCCAACGACAACGCTTTATGGACAACGTGAGAATGGTGCGGCCTCTATTGCGCAGGGTGATAATTCCGACTACTTGATGGAATTGACTGCTAATTATACGAAACAGGTAGGCGACCATAACTTCAACGCTTTGGTTGGTCATTCTTATCAGTTGTTTACATATGAAATGTTTTCAGGAAAAAGCAATGACTTCATTACAGACGGTTTCTTGTATAACAACTTGGGCGCGGGTAATGCAAAACGTCCGACTGTAGGATCGAGTGCAACCAAATCTCGTATGGCTTCTTTCTTCGGTCGTTTGAACTATACGTTTAAAGACCGTTATCTGCTGACAGCGACATTGCGTGCCGATGGTTCTTCAAATTTTGCTTCGGGTGAACGTTGGGGATTCTTCCCTTCAGTTGCTGCCGGATGGCGGTTTACGGAAGAAGAGTTCTTGGCTCCTTTGAGAAATGTATTGTCTAATGGTAAATTACGTTTGAGCTATGGTGAAACAGGTAACTCCAACGTAGGAGATAAAGCTTATAGCTATTATAAAGTAGGTAACAATAATATCTTTGGCAATTCCATGATCAATGGTGTCTATTTGAGTCAACTCGGAAACAATGTTTTGACTTGGGAAACAGCCCGTGAATGGAACGTTGGTTTGGATTTAGGTTTCTTGGATGGACGTGTCAATGTAACTGCTGAATATTATCATAAAGTCGTTTCCGATTTGTTGAATGAACAGACTTTGCTGTCTTATAACGAGGTGAATAAAATCATTGCGAACGTGGGTAAGACTCAGAGCCAGGGTTTTGAATTGACGATCAATACGACTAATATCCGTAATAAGGATTTTGAATGGACATCAGACTTGACATTCTCTCTCTATCGTGACAAGTGGAAAGAACGTGATCCGAAATGGAAACCGAATGCTTATGATGAGTATAACGGATGGATGCGTTACTATTCCGGTTATTTGTCAGATGGTTTGGTTCAAGTAGGTGAAACGATCGACCATATGCCCGGTGCATTACCCGGACAGGTGAAGATCAAAGATATTGACGGATATGTTTATGAATCCGATGGTTCCATTAAAGTTGATAAGCATGGCATTCCGATGAAGACCGGAAAGCCTGATGGTAAGTTGGATGATGCAGATAAAGTGATTTACGGATCTGCTGACCCTGGATATTTATTTGGGTTTAATAATACTTTGCGTTGGAAAAACTTTGATCTCAATGTTTATTTCTATGGACAGTTTGATAAGCTTTCTGCCGGAAGTTATAAGAAACAATGGTTGAGTAATAACGTTAATGACTTGCGCCGTGGTTATAATCAGCCTACTTCAATATCGGATCTTTGGTCCTCCAGCAATCCGAACGGTACGTTACCCGGATATTTCCAGACTGAAAGTGCCTATGGAGTCGGTGACTATTATTATGAAAAGACTTGGTTCATCCGTTGTCGTAACATTACTTTAGGTTATAATATTCCTATTAAGACCAGCAAACATATTCTGTCTAACGTACGTGTGTATTTCGACGTGAACAATCCGTTTACAATCACTCCGTATACAGGTCTTGACCCGGAAACTGACATTTCAAGTTCAGAAAGTGCTCCATCTCAGTTGCAATGGGCTTACCCGAATGTTCGTACTTACAGCTTCGGTTTGGATATTACATTCTAATAGTATAAACAGTTAAAAATAAAGATAAAGTCATGAAGAAATTATTATATACAGTAATGTGCTGTTGCGCATTGGCCTCATGTACTAATTTGGATTCGGAAAGATATGATGCGATCAATCCGGATTTTTTCCCGACGAATGAAAAGGATGCGGAGGCGCTTGTTGTGGGAGGTGTTTATGCTCCTTTCCGTAGTGCGGAATATAGCGGTGTATTCAGTACGGCTCACAGTTTCCAGGTTATTGGTGATATGTCAACCGATATTGCTGTTTGTTGTTGGGTGAATGATAGCTGGATTCCGCTGACAACTCATAACTGGACTCCGAATCATTCTTATACGACTCTCAATTATACGGATTATGCCAAATATTTGGGTACAATGACATTGACATTGGATCGTATCTCAAATGTAGAAATGAGTGACGAGAAGAAGGCTTTACTGATGGCTGAAACTCATTTAGGCCGTGGTTGGCTGGCATTTTTATTGTATGATTTCTATGGGCCTATTCCAATTCCGACACTGGAAGATTTGAAGAATCCGTTGGATGAAGTAATTGAGCCGCGTGCGACTCAAGAAGAGATGACAAATTTCATTGAAACGGAATTGACTGAATCATTGAAAGGCTTGCCTACCCGTACGACACAGTTCGGACGCTTTGATAAAGGTTTGGCGTATACGATTCTAATGAAGTATTACATGCATGAGAAGAATTGGGCGAAAGCGGAAGAATGCGGCCGTGAATTGTTGAAAGCCGAATACGGTTATGGATTGATGGACAGATATGCAGATATCTTTACGCTTGAAAATGAAGGGAACAAGGAAATTATCTTTGCTTGTACGGAAGAAAGAGGTACAAATCTTCAGTTGTGGCATGACCATGCTTTACCGGGAAACTACCCGACTAAGAATGCTTCTATCCAGAAATGGGATGGTTATAAAGTCCCTTGGCCTTTCTACCGTACTTTTGAGGAAGGTGATGACCGTCTGTCTGTTTTGGTTGGCGAATATGTAGGTACTGATGGTGTATTGTTTAATGAAGAGTCTGATATCGCCAAACATGGTAACCTTTATTCTGGAGCTGTACCTGTAAAATATGGTGAAGACCCCGAATCTACAGGAGACGGCAGCCAGATCGACTTGGTTGTTTACCGTTACGCAGACGTCCTGACTTTGCTTTCTGAAGCAATTGTTCGTAAGGGAAATGCCGTAACTTCCGAAGCACTGGATCTGTTGAATCAAGTTCGTGTACGTGCCAAGCTGAATCCATATACAATGGGTGATGTAAAAGGAGTAGACGATTTCTTGCAGAAAGTATTGGATGAAAGAGGGCATGAGCTTTGGTTCGAAGGTGTCCGCCGTTCCGACCTGATCCGTCACGGACAGTTTATCCAGAATGCAAGAGACCGTGGTTGTACGACGACTAAAGATGAGTTTGTTTTATTCCCGCTGCCTCAAGCTGTAATCAACGAAGGTAAGGGCAAAATCGTTCAGAATCCAGGTTATTGATCCGATTCTTTTAGAGTCTATATTTAAATTGAGAAAGGGCCGCTTCATTTGCGGCCTTTTTTCTCTCCGTTAACAAATAAATATCATGAGCAATAAATATCTATTCAGTACACTTCTTGCCTGTTTCCTTTTGCAGGTCGGCTTACAGAACATACAGGCGCAGGATTATCCCGCCAGCCCGTTGGAGAAAGAGGGTTACCGTTTGATTTTTCACGATGAGTTTGAAGGGAAAGAGATCGACCGGACGAAATGGATTCCTGAGTATCTGCCTTCTTGGCCGAAAGACCGGACTGTCTGTACACCGACGTATGAGATGAAAGACGGGGTGGTCCGGTTGACGATCGACCGGGATTCAAAAAATGAGTTTGATAAGGGAATGTATATATCAGGTTTTATGAGTGCCAGCCGCACCGGTATGCATCACTATGATCCGAAAAGGAAAGCCCTTCATTCGATCAAGACGGAAGCTACACAAATAAACCAGTATGGCTATTATGAAATGCGTGCCAAGATGCAAGCTGGGGGCGGGGTGCATTGTGCCTGGTGGTTGATCGGGTTTGAAGATGATCCGAACCAAAGTTGCGAGATCGATATCTTTGAAATATTGGGGACTGATGTCAATCGTATCTGGTCTACCGTACACAGCTGGAAAGACTCGACGATCCAGTATCACACGGAACATCCTTGGTTCGCTAATAAGAAATTGGCGGAAGAGTTTCATGTATATGGCTTCGACTGGACACCGGAAGGTGTGACTGTGTATGTGGATGGCATACGGGTGATGACGCATAAGGCGACGATCACTTATCCGCTGGTCCAGATTATCTCTTTCTATGACAATCGGAAAGCGAAAAACGGCTGGACAGGGACTTACGATCCTTCCGTCCCGTATCCGAAGAGTTTCGATATCGACTATATCCGCATGTACAAGAAGATACCCGAAGGCTGTCAGGCAGTACCGGAAAATGAGTTACGCATCACTTCTATCGAGCCGGCACGCTTGCAGGTATCCGAAGGAAAAGCTACCTTGCGCGATATTGACGGACATGTGACACGCGAGTTGTTATACACGCCTTCGTTTGTAAATGTGCATTATAACGACGGGACGGTAACACAGCAGTTTGTGGAATGGGAACCGTTGGATGATAAAGCTTTGCGCTTGGTTCAGGATGCCGGAACAGTTATCGTGAATGGGAAGATTACCGGTCTGCCGGATGGCTTGCTGAAAGGGCAGGAGGCTACATTGATTATAACAACAACTAAAAACGATTGATATGAAAAACATTGCGACCTTTATGCTGGTTTCCGCATTGATGCTTGGATTTTTCACCTCTTGCGATTCCGGGGTGCAGCATCGTACTTTCCGGGGTATTTATGCGGATGATCCGGCTGGAATGGAAGGGCTGTATAACCCCGAAAGAGGATTCCGACTTGAAGTGGCACTGGATGTAACGGAAAAGAACTATGTCTGGGCTCCCGAAGAATATCCTGATATCACTTCTTATCTGGAAGAACAGTCCGAACTCTATGCTTCCGATAGCGTATCACTGGTTCAGACCTACTTCTATTTGACGGGAGCAGTCGGAAAAGAGTTGACAGGAGAGGATTTTCGGACAATGGGTATTTTCTTTGACAAATTAAGGTCCTTAGGCAAGAAAGCGGTCCTCCGTTTTGCTTATGAAACCCAGTTTTTGGGGCGGGCGGCTACTGGTCCTACATTGGAAGACATCATTCGCCATACGGAACAGCTCAAGCCTTTCCTTGAAGAGAATAAGGATGTGATTCAGGTTGTACAGGCTGGCATGATCGGTGCTTGGGGAGAATGGCACAGTTCTTTTCATGGTCTCGAAAAGTCGGACGATACGAAACGGACTATTTTGCAACATATCTGCCGGATGACACCGGAAGGACGGGCTGTCCAGATACGGGTTCCCGAATATAAGAACCTGCTGGATACGGCTTCTAATGATTATAAACGGATTTCTTTCCATGACGACTTTATTGTGATCAAAAAGCATCAGTGGGATGGCGGAATGTCAGAAGGTACGCCTGCTTATGAGCAGATTGTGCGTGAGTCTCCTTGTTTTCCGGTCGACGGAGAATTACCTTGGGGAACCTGGAGCATGAATGAGGACCCCGATAATCCTGAAGCCGGGTGGATCATTGATGGATTGCAAACGGCACGCCGCCTGTTCCTGCAACATTTCACTTCTCTTAGCGTGATTCATAACTATAAGGAAAAGAATACGAAAGATAAGTATTCGATGATGTACTGGAAGGAAACTCCTGTTTCCACAGAATTCCTGCGGGAGAACAAGATGCCGGTGTCGGATGGGTATTTCATCAGGAAAGATGGCTCTGTAGCGGAACGGAATGTATTCGATTATATCCGGGACCATCTCGGTTACCGTATCGAGTTGCAGGAGATGACGGCTCCGGCGGTTTTGCTTGCCGGACAGGCTAATCCTGTCGAAATATCTTTGATAAACCGCGGTTTCTCGACTTTGTTTAATGAACATCCTGTCTATCTGGTCTTGATTGACGAGTCCGGTAAGGTTTGCCATGTCGCCTTGACGGATGCGAATGTGAATGACTGGCAACCGTATGAAACGGGCGACAGCTCCTGCACTCCGCTCCTGCATACGATTTCTACCGACTTGCAGATTCCGCTTGGTCTGGCAAAGGGAATGTACAGCCTCGGCCTATGGATTCCCGACGGCTCCGCCCGTTTGCAGTATGACAATCGTTTTGCGATCCGTTGTGCAAACGGCGATACGCAGTGGTGGGTGTCTCCTGACGGAAAGTATGGCGTCAATATCTTAATGAATAAAATCTCTGTCAAATGAAAATCATCCATATCCTCGGCATGTTGCTGGTTGCGCTTGTCGTAAAAGCGGCTTCCCCTATCGAAGGGTTGCTGGAACGTATCGACAAAGGTGCGTCGCGTAAATTTATGATTGAACAGGTGAAATCTCCTGTCGATTTTTTCGAACTCGACCAGAAAGGTGACAAGGTCGTGATCCGGGGTAATAATTATGTGAGTATCGCGACCGGGCTGAACTGGTATCTGAAATATCATGTCGGAATTCATCTTTCCTGGAATGGCATGCAGGCCGAATTGCCGGAGGTATTGCCGGCAGTGAAGCAGAAAGAACGTCATGAGACGGATATGAAATACCGCTATGATTTCAACTATTGTACCTTCTCCTATACGATGGCCTTTTGGGATTGGGCGCGTTGGGAGAAAGAGATCGACTGGATGGCGTTACATGGCATTAACTTGCCGTTGGCGATGGTCGGGGTGGATGGCGTTTGGTACAATGTGCTGAGCAAGTTAGGCTATACGAAGGAAGAAATCAACGATTTTGTAGCCGGTCCCGGTTTCCAGGCTTGGTGGTTGATGAACAACTTGGAAGGTTGGGGCGGCCCGAATCCGGATAGTTGGTATAAGCAGCAGATCGCTTTGCAGAAACGGATCGTGAAGCGGATGCGTGAATATGGTATCGAACCGGTATTCCCCGGATACTCCGGTATGGTTCCTCATAATGCAAAAGAGAAGTTAGGTTTGAATGTCTCTGATCCGGGATTATGGAACGGATATCGCCGTCCGGCATTTTTGCAACCGACAGATCCGCGTTTCGAGGAGATCGCTTCCTTATATTATAAGGAGATGAACAAGCTGTACGGCAAAGCGGACTATTACAGTATGGACCCGTTCCATGAAGGCGGAAGTGTGGCCGGCGTGGATCTGGATGCAGCTGGAAAGGCCATTATGCAGGCAATGAAGAAAAATAATCCGAAAGCTGTCTGGGTGGCTCAGGCATGGCAGGCGAACCCGCGTCCGCAGATGATCGGAAATTTGGAGGCGGGAGATCTGATCGTGTTGGATCTGTTCGCGGAAAGCCGTCCGCAGTGGGGAGATCCTGCATCTACTTGGTACCGGAAGGACGGGTTCGGACAGCATGACTGGATTTATTGTATGTTGCTGAACTATGGTGGGAACGTTGGATTACACGGGAAGCTGAAGCACGTGATCGACGAGTTCTATAAGGCGAAGGAAAGTCCGTTCGGTAAAACGCTGAAAGGAGTCGGCATGACGATGGAGGGGAGCGAAAACAACCCGGTCATGTTCGAACTGTTGACGGAACTGCCTTGGCGTCCGCAGCGTTTCGACAAGGATCAGTGGTTGAGGGAGTATACGGTTGCCCGTTACGGAAAGAGCAATCCCACGGTGCAGGACGCTTGGATACTGTTGAGCAATTCCATCTATAACTGTCCGGATGCAAATACGCAGCAGGGAACTCATGAATCTGTATTCTGTGCCCGTCCTACCGAACATCCGTATCAGGTTTCAAGCTGGTCGGAGATGAAAGACTATTATGATCCGAACGATGTGATTCGTGCTGCCGCTATGATGGTGTCTGTAGCCGATGAGTTCAAGGGAAACAATAATTTCGAGTATGATTTGGTCGATATCGTCCGCCAGGCGATCGCCGAGAAAGGACGTCTTACGGAGAAGGTTGTTGAGGCCGCTTTTGCCGCTGGCGACAAAAAGTTGTATAAGGATGCTTCCGACCGTTTCCTGCGTTTGATCCTGTTGCAGGACGAATTGCTGGCAACGCGTCCTGAATTTAAGGTTGGAACCTGGATCGCTCGTGCCCGCAGCCTCGGAGGTACTCCTGAAGAAAAGGAATTGTACGAGTGGAATGCCCGTGTACAGATTACGACTTGGGGTAACCGATTGGCGGCCGACGAAGGCGGCTTGCGCGATTATGCCCATCGCGAATGGAATGGTATCCTGAAAGATTTCTATTATATGCGCTGGAAAACCTGGTTCGATTATCAGACTCGGCTTTTGGATGGCAGAAAAACGGCGGCTATCGACTTTTATGCAATCGAGGAACGCTGGACGAAAGCAACAAATGTTTATTCGAGCGAACCGGAAGGAGATTGTATTTCGACAGTAAAACGTATATTTGTGGAAATATTCGGCAAATAACATAACAACATTGAATATATTATGACACGTAAATCAATCTGTCTCCTTTTCTTGGTTCTCTTGGCATTGCCCTGCTTTGCTGCGAGCAAGTACGAATCGAAAATAACGTCTCTCGAAGGAGAGAAATGGTGGGGCGGTGCAGTCGGCTTGGGATCGAAGATGCCTTTTGAAGGTGACTTGCGTTTGTTCGACCTCTCTGCCGAGAACCTGAACAATCAGAACGTGCCGCTTCTGCTTTCTTCGGAGGGACGGTATATTTGGAGTGACAAGCCGTTTTCTTTTCAGGTCGAGAATGGAGAGTTGCGTTTGTATTCCGATTATGAGAAGATGGAGCCGGTATTGGCGGGCCGTACGTTGAAGGATGCTTATATGGCTGCTTCTGCCAAACATTTCCCACCTTCCGGTGATTTGCCGGATCCGTTGTTCTTTTCCATGCCGCAGTATAATACCTGGATCGAACTGATGTATAACCAGAATCAGGAGGATATCCTGAAATATGCGGGTCATGTATTGGAGAATGATTTTCCGGTCGGCGTGTTCATGGTGGATGACAACTGGCAGAAATATTATGGCAATTTCGACTTTAAACCCGAACGTTTTCCTGATCCGAAAGGAATGATTGATCGTCTGCACAGACAGGGATTCAAGATCATGTTCTGGATTTGCCCGTTCGTCAGTCCGGATAGCCCGGAGTTTCGTGAGCTTCAGCAGAAAGGATTCCTGATCAAAAAAAGGGGGACGAATGAAGCGGCCATCATTCCGTGGTGGAACGGTTATAGTGCCTGCTATGACCTTAGCAATCCGGCCGCTGCCGAACATCTGAAACAACAATTGCGCGGCATGCAGGAGAAATATGGGGCGGATGGTTTCAAGTTCGATGCCGGTGATATCGGTCATTATAACGATCCGGAACTGGAGTTTTACGATAAGTCGGCTACTTCAGTGGATATGTGTCGGTATTGGGCGAAGATCGGGTTGGATTTCCCGTTTAACGAATATCGTGCCGGATGGAAGATGGGAGGTGAAGCGCTGGTTCAGCGTCTGGGTGATAAAGATTACTCTTGGAATGCGGTCGGCCTGCTGATCCCTGATATGATTGCTGCCGGTTTGCTGGGATATGCCTATGCCTGTCCGGATATGATCGGCGGAGGCCAGTTCGCCTCTTTCCTGGGAGTAGACCAGACGAAGCTCGATCAAGAGCTGATCGTGCGTTCCTGCCAGGTACATGCCTTGATGCCGATGATGCAATTCTCGGTGGCTCCTTGGCGCATCCTCGATGAAAAGCATCTGGCGATTTGCCGTGATTATGCCCGTCTGCATGAGAAGATGGGAGCATATATTCTGGAACAGGCGTATCATGCCGCAAAGACCGGTGAGCCGATCATCCGGCATATGGAATATGCGTTTCCGCACCAGGGATTCGTTGATTGCAAGGATCAATTCATGTTGGGTGACAGATATCTGGTTGCCCCGGTACTGACCAAGGAACACACGCGCAAAGTGATGCTGCCAGAAGGTGTATGGGTAGACGATACGGGTAAGAAGTTCAAGGGACCGAAAACGATTGAAGTGACAGCTCCTCTGGAACGCCTGCCTTGGTTCGAAAAAGTAAAATAAGCGGTTGAAAACATGGGTTTCTGATTCGCATAAACGAGAGAGGAGATATAAACGCTGTTTTCAGATTGTTTTTCTAAAATAACAGTCTGGAAACAGCGTTTTTTGTACTATCTTTATCGGCGAAAAGAGACATTATGGAAACAGCCTCGGAGATAAAAGCTTTTAATAAATTGTTTGCCGATTACCACGGATTGTTTGTGCGTTTCGCCAATACGTACCTGCAAGATGAAGCGGCAGCGGAAGATATTGCTGTTGAGGGAATCATGTATTATTGGGAAAATCGCCATTCTCTTTCTTCCGATTCGAATATTCCTGCCTATATCCTGGAAGCGATCAAACATAAATGTCTGAATTACCTTCGTCATCTTCGTGTCCGCGAAGATGTGGAACAACGTATCCAGGAGCATCAGCAACGGGTGAATAGTCTGAGGATTGCCACCCTTGAAGCCTGCGATCCTCAGGAAATTTTCAGTTCGGAGGCCGGACGGCTCGTGGATGAGGCATTGGCAATGATGTCCGACAAAACCCGCCGGATCTTTATCATGAGCCGCTATGAAAATAAAACATACCCGGAAATCGCTGCCTATTTCTCGCTTTCCGTCAAGAGTGTGGAGTTCCACATATCCAAAGCATTGAAGATATTGAAAGTGAAGTTGAAGGATTATATGACGATTGTTTTGTTCATGTGAAACAAAAGTATTTCAGAAAAAATGATATTTTTAGGGGATATCTCTTTTGAGGTGCTTATTATAAAAGAAATTTGAAAAACACATTATTGATTAAGTAACATGAGAAAACAGATTTACTGCCTTTTATCTTTTTTATGGATTAGCTGCCTCTCCGTATCGGCAGCCGATCGCTGGGCTATTAATTCTGCCGGTGGTATTACCTGGCAGGTGGATGAGCGGGTTCCGCATGAGGATCATATTGAAATGAGTGGGTTGAGAGTTTCGACCGTGCTTCGCTACGGAGTCGATGCAAACGGCGCCTTTATGCTGAACAGAAGTATGGTATGGCCGATGCTACGCACGATTCCGAATAATACTCATGCCAGCTTGATGCGTCGTTTTGCCTGGAACGTGACGGATATGGTCGAGGTAAACGGGCAGTCTTTGCTGAATGAGAAAGTAAAGGAGGTTACGTTGAACGGCACGATGGTCGTCCAGAGCGAATACACACTTCCCCGTAAGGGAAAACTCGGCTTGACACGTATCTTGTTTCCTTCCGTTTCGAATCCGGCTTTTTGTGAAAAATATATTTTACGGAATATAGGTGAATCTGCGATATCGGTGGAAATCCCTTCTTCACGCTCTGTTGTCGAGACAGATGCCGCGAAAGGGGTGGATGGCAGCTATAAATTAGTTTCGACTATCAACGGACAGGTGGCTCGTCAGTTGCAACCTGGTGAGGAGTTGACGTTCAGTGCGACTTTTGCCGGATACAAAAAGGATGAGCGCGAGCTATCGTTAGATATTGACCGGGAATTACAGGCCCGGCAGGATTTGATTGCCGGATTCTGGGATAACCTGGTTCTGGATACGCCCGATCCTGTCATCAATACAATGTTCGCCTTTGCAAAAATCCGTGGAGCGGAAAGTATTTACGATACGAAAGGAGGCCTTATGCATGGCCCCGGAGGCGAATCCTACTATGCTGCTATCTGGGCAAACGACCAGGCGGAATATATCAACCCTTTCTTCCCTTATTTGGGATATGAGGTCGGAAACCGTTCCGCACTGTGCTCGTATGAACATTTTGCCCGCTTCATGAATCCGGAATACAAGCCGTTGCCTAGCTCGATCATAGCGGAAGGCATTGATGTTTGGGCAGGAGCCGGTGATCGTGGCGATGCGGCGATGGTCGCTTATGGTGCTTCCCGTTATGCTTTGTCCAAAGGAGATAAGGCAGAAGCCGAAAAGTTGTGGCCATTGATCGAATGGTGCTTGGAATATTGTCGGCGCAATTTGAACGAGAGTGGTGTTGTGGCTTCCGATGCGGATGAACTGGAAAACCGTTTCCCAGCAGGGAAAGCAAATCTTTGTACCTCTTCCTTATATTATGATGCTTTGATCTCAGCAGGTTATTTAGGGAAGGATTTAGGTAAGCCGGTTGCTGCCTATGCTCGCCAGGCTACAGCCCTGAAGAAAAATATCGACCGCTATTTCGGCGGGACCGTCGAAGGATTTGATACCTATAAATATTATGAAGGAAATGATGTCCTGCGTTCTTGGATCTGCATTCCGCTCACGGTCGGGATACAGGATCGGAAAGATGCGACCATCCAGGCGTTGTTCTCTCCGCGCCTGTGGACGGAGAACGGTTTGCTGACGCAGGCCGGAAGTGAAACATTCTGGGATCGCTCCACCTTGTATGCGTTGCGTGGCGTGTATGCTTGCGGTGAGACGGAGAAGGCTACCGATTATTTGAGATTCTATTCTTCCCAGCGTCTGTTGGGTGAACATGTCCCTTATGCAATCGAGGCATGGCCGGAAGGCAACCAGCGCCATCTGTCTGCCGAAAGCGGTTTGTATTGCCGTATCATTACGGAAGGGATGTTCGGTATTCGTCCGACCGGCCTGAATTCGTTTGTCTTTACTCCCCGCCTGCCGCAAGAGTGGGATCATATGAACCTGCGTAAGATTTGCGCGTTCAATCAAGTATTCGATATTGAAGTGAAGCGTCTTGGCGATCAACTGCAAGTTGCCGTTATCGCAGACGGAAAAACGATCAGCAACCGGAAAATAAAGGAAGGTGAAAATATTCGGATAAAATTTTAGGGGGTTGCTTTCGAGAGGTGCTTATATAACGTATGGACAGAAATGTATTACATCGATTTTTTGCAGGAACAGCCTCTTTTGAAGAGGAAGAGGCTGTTTGCGATTGGGTGGATGCTTCTGATAAGAATCGGGAAGAGCTGATAAGGGAGCGGAAATATTTTGATGTGCTGTTGTTGCATAAGACGAAAAATAGCAGCATGGTGCAATCCGGTCACCGTTTCAGCCTGCCTTTTGTTATCAGAGAATCGCTGAAGATCGCTGCTGCAATTTCCGTATTGCTAGTGTCTGTCCTATACATATCTAATAATGTGGGAAAACCGGCTCCTGTATTGGAGATGAACAAGATCGTCGTTCCTCCGGGGCAGCGGGCGAACCTCACCCTGTCCGACGGGACGAATGTCTGGCTGAATGCTTGTAGTGAAATGACTTATCCGGCCTCTTTTAGTGAGGATATCCGCCGTGTGTCGTTGAAAGGTGAAGCCTATTTTGATGTATCTAAAGATGTGGAACATCCATTTGTCGTACAGACAAAGAAATGTGATATAAAAGTTTTGGGGACGGAGTTTAATGTTCGGGTGAATGAGGCGGAGTCGGATTGCGAATTTTCAGCTGCCCTGCTGGAAGGTTCCATTGAGTTAACAAATAAAATGGAGCCTGGTCCTTCCATCCGGCTTGCTCCGATGCAGAAAGCGGAATGGACGGGAGGTAAAATGGTGGTGGAATCGATCCGTAACTTGGATGATTATCGTTGGAAAGAGGGATTGATTTGCTTTGAGGATATCCGTTTTGCCGATTTGATGAAACGCTTTGAGAAGACGTATGATATCCGTATTGTAATCCAAAACAAAAGTCTGCATGACTATAAATGTAGTGGTAAATGTCGTGTTTCGGACGGGGTGGATTTCATTTTGCAGGTGTTGCAACGCAGTACGCGTTTTACTTTTTCCCGCAGCGACGATAATACGATTATCTATATAAAGTAAATGTGTAACCTTAAATTAAAAACGAAAATGCCTATGGAATGAAGTGGAACACGAAAAACAATGTAAAAAGGCGATGAATGTGCGAGATTCACCGCCTTACAACTAACACATGTCTAACACAAGTATTAATCTTTAAATATCACAAAGTTATGAATAAAATACCTTTGTCGGGGTTTTGTCTCTTATTAAAATCACGACATAAACATTTATTTAGGATTATGAGAATAACCTATATGTTATTATTTGCAGCCATTTTCTGCTTGCATGCAGAGAATGCGATATCGCAAAAGATCACCCTGCAAGGGTGATAATCTTTCACTGAAAGATTATTTGAATACTATTGAAAAGCAGACGGATTATCTTTTCATTTATGATGCCGGTGTAAATGTAAATAAAAGGATATCCGTTAATATGGTCGGTAAGTCCATCAAGGAAGTTTTGGATAACCTCTCTACCCAGTTAGGACTGAATTATTCCCAAAAAGGTTCTTATATTGTCCTGTCGAGTTATAAGGCAAAGGAAACATCTGCTCCGGTTATTGCTCAGCAGAAGAAAACGATTACGGGTGTCGTTACGGACGATCTGGGTGAACCTATTATTGGCGCCAATGTGATTGAAAAAGGAACTACAAACGGCATTATCACTGATATCGATGGCAAGTTTACACTGGAAGTCGCTCCGGGTGCGGTTGTACAGGTATCCTATATCGGTTATAATACGCAGGAAGTAAAGGTAGGTAACCAGTCGACATTGGCTATCCAGTTGGTTGAAGATACCCAAGCATTGAGCGAAGTTGTTGTTGTCGGTTACGGTGTTCAGCGTAAAGTGACGACTACTGGTGCCGTTACAAAGCTGGAAGGTGATGAAATCAATAAAATGACAGTGGTAAATGCTACAAAAGCTTTGCAGGGTTTGAGTCCCGGTATCACAGTAGTCGACCGTGGTGGTGCTCCAGGTAGTGACGATCCTGAAATCTACTTGCGTGGTGTCGGTACGACTGGCAATGCCAAACCGCTGGTATTGGTGGACGGTATCGAAATGTCTTTGAGCCAGATTCCTTCTTCCGAAATCGAGAATATTTCTGTTTTGAAAGATGCCGCATCTGCTTCTATCTACGGTTCACGTGCTGCTCACGGTGTAATTCTAGTAACGACCAAACGCGGTAAGGAAGGTAAAGTGAAATTATCGTATGACGGTACTATCGGTTTCCAAGACCGGGCGGTGAGAGCCGAGCAGGTTTCCGCACGCGAATATATGACGATGGTTAATGAAGCATTAGTCAATTCCGGTGGTTCGATCAAATATTCGGAAGATGATATTCTGGCAACGGAAAGAGGCGATGATCCGTATAACCATTCTTATCTGAACTGGGCGAATGAGGTGTATAAACCTACTTATATCACACAGCATACATTAAACCTGACGGGTGGTAGTGAAGTCGGACGTTATTTGGTTTCGTTTGACTATCTAGATCAGCCTGGTTTGGTTAAAAATACGGAATATCAGCGTTATAGTTATCGTGTAAATACAGATTTGAATATTGGCAAAATGTTGAAGGTGAGTAGTGACGTAACATATCGTCACGTTGACCGCCTATGGCCGGAATCTTTAGGTAGCGTGCAGTATGATGTATGGAGCATGCAGCCCACATCGCCGGTCAGATATGAAAATGGCGATTACCGTTTGGATAAACAGAATAGAAATGCCATCTCTCTTATGGATTTGGATGTCGTAGGGGAAGACCGTTATAATATGGATGTGGTTTATGGGCAGGTAAAAGCCGATTTCGAACCGATCAAGGATTTGGTGTTTACGGGTATGGCTTCTTTGAACGGTTCCTGGGACAGAAGAAAGATCCATTATAAGAATTATAAATATTACAATGAAGCTGGTGAACTGGTTACACAACGTAATAATCCGAATAGTGTAAAAGATTCACGTAACAACAGTTACCAGATGACACTTCGTTTCCTGGCCAATTACAAAAAGCGTTTCGGCGACAACCATGATTTGGCGTTGCTCTACGGTATGGAGCAAATCTCTTACCGCAACTATTATTCAATGGCTCAGCGTAAAGATTTGATCTCTGATGCTTTACCGGACGTTTCTTTAGGTTCGGCCGGTAGTCAGTTTGCGGAAGGATATCCGACCAAGTGGGGTATCAACTCTTTCTTCGGACGTGTAAACTACGGATTTAAGGATAAGTATTTATTTGAAGCGAATATCCGTACCGATGGTTCTTCCCGTTTTGCTAAAGGCCATAAGTGGGGTGTTTTCCCGTCTTTCTCTGCTGCATGGCGTATTTCGGAAGAAGGGTTTATGAAAAATCTGGGATTTGTGGATAATCTGAAACTGAGAGCCTCCTGGGGGCAGACCGGTAACGAGCGTATCGATGCCTTCATGTATCTGCCTCAGTATAACACCTCGAATGTGGTCATGAACGGTAGCCTTGTTTCTGCTGTTTACCAGAAGAAGATGGCGAATCCGGATGTGACTTGGGAAACAGTGGAACAGACTAATATCGGTTTGGACTTTGGTTTCCTAAATAACACGATCTATGGTGAATTGGACTGGTACTCAAAAGATACGAAAGATATTTTGTTAGCACTGGGTATCCCTCATTTCATTGGTCTGGATGCTCCTGAACAAAATGCCGGAGTGGTTCGTAACTCAGGTGTAGAAGCTATGGTCGGTTTCCGTAAAACATTCGGAGAGTTTACATTCAACACTTCTTTCAACTTGGCTTATAACAAGAACGAATGGATCGACCGCGGTGGTGATGACAAGAATATCAGCGGTTATAATATTCAAACGATCGGTTCGCCTTTGAATGCTTTCTACATCTATCAGGCAGACGGTTTGATCGCGAACGAACAGGAATTGGAAGAATACCGTGCCAAATATAAATCGGACCCGCGTGGTATGTCTGATCTTCATGCCGGCGATGTGAAACTGGTCGATACGAATAACGATGGAACGATCGACCCGGACGACCGTCAGATCTTTGCCTCCAATATCCCTAAGTTCACATATGGATGGAATATCAGCGGCGAATATAAAGGTTTCGATTTGAGTTTGCTGTTCCAGGGATCAAGCGGCGCGAATCGTATGATGTATGGGGAATGGATCGAAGGACCAAGCTATGAGGCCTTCACCGGTGTACATTTCCGCGACAGATGGACGGAAGAGAACCAGAATGGAAATGCCGAAATGCCTCGTTTGGAAGCAGCCAATAACCGGAATGCATCTACCTACAACTCGTTCTTCCTGAAAAAGACAAATTATCTACGTCTGAAAAACGCCCAGTTGGGCTATACCTTCTCAAAGGATATCAGGGACAAGCTGAGAATCACAAAGCTGAGATTGTATGTTTCTGGCTCGAACCTGCTTACATTCAGTAGTTTGTATCAAGGTCTGGACCCAGAAGGAAAAAGTGATAGAATCAATGATTTTCCTCCGTTGAAAATCGTAAACTTCGGTGTAAACATTATCTTTTAATCTAAACTAATAAATAGAGCATTATGAAAATATATAAGAAATCGTTGCTGTATGGGGCGTTGGCTTTTACCCTTTGTATGGCAGGCGGTTGTAACAGTAATATTGATCTGGAACCGGAAGGTATTATTACGGCGGACGGTTATTTCAAGTCGGCAGAAGACTATGAAAAGGCGTTGACCGCCTTGTATGAGAGACTGAACGTCGAAAGTTATGATTTGTGGATGGATGGCGTGACAGATAATGGTTTGGTTACGCATAGTTGGAATAGAGGATATGACTTGGGGCGAGGCATCGGGAGTACAGCCTCTTCTTTCCCGGCTGACAAATGGGATAAGGGATATATTTCCGTCCAGCGTGCGAATAACGTAATCAACAATATTGATAAGTACCAATGGCCGGGCGGGGAAAGCGATGCTAACCGGAACCAGGTTTTGGGTGAAGCTCGTACATTGCGTGCCTATTTTTATCTGGATTTGGTTTCTATCTTCGGACATATCATGTTTTATACCGAGAATCCGGCTACAGTAGCGGAAAGTGAAAACGTTAAGCAAGTACAGGACCCGAAGGAAGTGTTCGATTTTATCCTGGATGACCTGGACAAGGCAATTGCCGGATTACCGGATAAGCCAAGCAATAAATCGAAGATCGGAAAACCGGCTGCCCGCTTGCTTCGTGCACGTGCTGCTGCTTATGCGGCCGGTTATCTGAATGATAAATCTTATTTCCAGATTACGTTGGATGAAACGGCCCAATTGGTTGCATCTGCTCCGCAGCTGGCCGATTTTGACAAGTTGTTTGTAACTGGTTGTGAAGACTTGGATGAAGTGATCCTGGTAAGACGCTATTCATTGGATGCGACGAACAGTTGGGGTAATTGGTATAATCAGTCTATCGGTGGTTATTGCGTGACAACTCCGGTGAAGGCATTAGCTGATGCATTTGAATATGTGGGCGAGAGAAATGAAACTATGCCATATCTGAATAAAGATCCCCGTTTTTACCAGACTATCTATGCTCCGGGTATGGAAATGCGTGGCAAGTATTTTAATACGATTCCGAACAATGTGGTTGAAAAAGATGGTAAAACTTATTTTGATCCTAACAAGGATTACGGGGCTTTGCAAGACAAGGAAATCAGCGTAGGTGATGTCTTGGCAGAAGGCGGCGGTGGCGAATGGAACAAGACGCCTACCGGCCTGTCTTGGAAAAAATATTGTCAGGAAGAAGAAACATGGACAACTTACAACTCGTTTATAATTTTCCGTTATGCGGAAGCTTATCTGTTGAGGGCGGAAGCGTTGGTGGAAACCGGAGGAAGTACGGACGAAGCCAAGTCCCTGATAAAAGTGATTCGTGACCGTGCTGGTAATACGAACGATATTGACAAGATGGTAGCCGAACGTTATAACGGTAGTCTCCGGGATCTGGTTCGCAACGAAAGACGTGTGGAACTTGCGCAGGAAGGCCTTCGTTTTGCCGATATCCGTCGCTGGAACATTTTGTTGGATGTGATGAACAAGCCGATCGAAGGTATCGAATATCGCGACTTTTCGAGCGGGACGCCTAAACATACCGTTTTGATTCCAGCGGAGCGAGATGCTTATACGGCAAAAGATTTCTGGTGGCCGATTCCGCAAGCAGAGATCGACTTGAACCCAGGTCGTATCACCCAAAACGAAGGTTGGAAATAATAACCAGTTCTGAATTATAGGGAGAAAGCGTGTCAGGACTATCCGAGGATATTCTGATGCGCTTTTTTTGTAATAACATAATGATCGTATAAAAATGAAATTATCATATTTATCTCTTATCCTTGTTTTAAGTTGTGCTTGCGGCCAGCCAGGGCAGGAGATGTATCCTGATATAGCGGATGCTGCGCGTACCTCATTTTGTGTGGCATCCGATGATACGGCCCTGGTGAAGATCTTCGATTGGGCCGTAAGTAATTCGAATTGGTATGTCGGGGAGGATTCCGATCCGGTCGGACCTTGGTATGAAGCGGCTTTGCCGAATCGCCAGGCTTTCTGCATGCGGGATGTCTCTCATCAATGTATAGGCGAGGAGCTGAACGGGCATGGCAGGCAAAATGCGAATATGATGGGTAAGTTTGTCGAGAATATTTCCGAGTCGAAGGACTATTGCAGCTATTGGGAGATAGACAGGAATAACCTGCCGGCTTCGGCTGATTATGTCTCGGATCAGGATTTCTGGTATAACCTGAATGCGAACTTCGATGTGATGAACGCTTGTTACCGTTTGTACCTCTGGACAGGAGATGAAGTCTACATCAATGATCCTCGTTTTGAAGAGTTCTTCCGTTTATCGGCCAATGAATATATCGACAGATGGCAGTTGCAGGCGGATAAGATCATGGAACGTCCGGGGGTGATGCACGAAGACGATGCACGTGTCGATCCGAAGTTCAAAACCTTCCGTGGGCTCCCTTCTTATGAGGAATCGGTTCGTGGGCTGACGGTAACCGGCGATTTGATCGCTACGATCTACCGAGGATTGAAATCGTATGCACAGATTCAACGGCTGGGAGGAAATGAAGAGGCCGCCCTCCACTATGAGTCGAAGGCGGAAGAGTATGCCCGCCTATATAATACCGGTTGGTGGAATGAAGAGACTCAAAACTATTATGCCTATAAGTTGGAGAATGAAAACCTGAAAGAAGGCGGATGTAATGTTTTTCCTCTTTGGTTCGGTATCGTAGACAAGCCGGAACGTATCAATCGTTTATTGGCGATCCTGTCGGAGAAAGAGACAAACGTGGAAAGCATGTCTTACTATCCGAAGATCTTTTATAAATACGGCAGGCAGGATATGGGCTATCATTATCTAAAGGAGCTTTATGCGAATGAACGTCGGGATTATCCCGAAGTAGCCAGCGGTGTGATCGAAGGAATTGTGTGTGGACTTGCCGGCGTAGATGCCGATGTCACGGCAAACCGTATTACCACCCTTCCGCGCTTTACGGATGCTACCCGTTGGATTTCGATAGAAAATATTCCTGTATTCTCAGGAAAAATATCTATCTTGCATCAATCTGCCGGAAGTAGTACCTTCGCGAACAAGTCCGGGAAAGAATTGATTTGGAGAGCCATGTTTCCGGGTAATGTCGCCATGATTAGCGGGATGGATGCCAAGCATACGAACGATGAACTGGGTAATCCGTTCAGTTATCTCGATATTGTTTGTAAACCGGGTGAAACGAAAACAGCTGAAGCATATAAATAGAAACTTGAAGAAGATGAAAAATTCGATTAAACTTGTTGCCTTGTTGTTAACCGCCGGATTTTATTCCGCTTGTACCCAACAACTGCCTCCTGATACCCGGAGTCGCATTTCCTTGGAGGGTAATTGGGGATTGCAACTGGATACTGCCGGTACGGGGATTGCTCCTGATTGGTTGACAAAGTCTTGTACGGATTCTCTTTTCCTGCCCGGTATTACCGATATGGGGAAAATGGGAACTTACAATACGGATATGACACTGACTACAGGCCTTTCCAGGGAATATGTGTTTGAAGGGAAAGCACTGTACACGAAGCAGATCCGTATACCGGAAGAATGGGACGGAACATCCGTCCGCTTAGTGATGGAACGCACGAAGCCTACGACGATCTGGATCGATGGAAAAGAAGTTGGGGCAAATAACGATATCTCTACGGCTCAACAATATGATCTGTCCTCTTATCTGTTTCCCGGAACCCATACCGTTGCTATTTTAGTCGATAACGGCAAGCAGGCCGTGCCAGAAAAGGTCTACGGCTCTTCACATGCTTATTCTGCTTCCACACAGACAAACTGGAATGGAATTATCGGTGATTTTTATCTGGAAAGCGTACCTCTTTGCGGGATCGATGAGATCCAGCTTTATCCGGATGTCGCGAAAAAAGTCGTGACTGCCAGAGTAACCCTTCGTAACCCGGACAAAGGGGTGGGAAAAGGTATATTGTCCTTTTATGCCGAAGCCTGGAATACGGATAAACAACATAAAACACCGGTACAGACAGTTGAAGTGGACTGGACGAAGCCGGAACAGGAGCTCGAACTTGCGCTGGGGGATAAGGCTTTGCTTTGGAGCGAATTTACACCGGCTCTATACCGTCTCTCTGTCTCACTAAAAACAGATCAATCGGTCGATACGGAGCAGGCGACTTTCGGCTTGCGCGATTTCAAAACAAAAGGACGGCAGTTCACCATGAATGGCAAGACTACGTTCCTGCGCGGAAAACATGACGCCTGTGTCTTCCCTCTGATTGCCCATACCGCAATGGATGTGGAGACCTGGCGGCACTATTTCCAGGTAGCGAAACAGTACGGCATCAACCATTATCGTTTCCACTCCTGGTGTCCTCCCGAAGCCTGTTTTGAGGCAGCCGACATCGAAGGCATTTACCTGCAACCGGAACTTCCTATTTGGGGAAATATCGATATCGATGATACCGAATTATGCGATTATCTGTTAAAAGAAGGGCGAAACCTGCATCGGGCCTATAGTAATCATGCCTCTTTTGTGATGTTCGGATTAGGAAATGAGATGTCCGGCGAGGAAGGGCTTGCCATGTTGATCCAGACCTTCAAAAAGGAGGATAACCGCCATATCTATGCTTCCGGTTCGAATAATTATTTAGGCTTTAAAGGAAAGCAGGCGGATGAAGATTATTTCACGACTTGCCGTGTCGGGCGTGAAGACGACAAGCAGTTCAACACCCATGCCCGTGCCTCTTTCTCATTTGCTGACGCTTATGACGGCGGGTATCTGAATCACACGTACCCGAATTCGGAGATGGATTTCTCGTCTGCCAATGCTTTGTGCGATGTTCCGATTATCAGCCACGAGACGGGGCAGTTCCAGGTATATCCGAATTATGAAGAGATCAAGAAATATACGGGTGTATTGAAGCCTCGCAATTTCGAAATCTTCAAGAAACGCTTGGAAGAGGCCGGTATGATCGACCAGGCGTATGACTTTATGATGGCTTCCGGCAAATGGTCGGCCCTGCTGTACCGGGCGGATATCGAGATGAACCTGCGTACGCCGGAATGGGGCGGTTTCCAGTTGCTCGATTTGCAGGATTATCCGGGACAGGGCTCAGCTTATGTCGGAATCTTGGATGCTTTTATGGAAAGTAAAGGGTTGATCGCGCCGGAAGAATGGCGGCATTTCTGTTCGGAAGTGGTTCCTCTGTTCTGCACGGAGAAGTTCTGTTGGACGAACGATGAGGCGCTCACCGGAGAGGTAGAGATCGCTAATTATTCCGAAAGTGATTTGAATGGCAAACAATTGTCTTGGACATTGACCGACAGCAAACAACAGGTCTTGGACAAGGGTGTTTTACCTTTACAGGTCAAACAAGGAGAGTTGGCAAAGGTAGGCACATTGAAACCGGCTATCGCTTCTGTCCGGAAGGCTGAAAAAGTCACGCTCGCCTTGTCGATAGACGGCACTCCTTACCGGAATGATTATTCACTTTGGATTTATCCGGCTGATAAGGAGGTTACACCATCTGAAGATATTTGTGTGACGGATGACCTGGATGCCCATCTGAAATACCTGACAGAGGGGGGCAAAGTCCTTTGGTTCCCTTCGAAAGACAAACATAAGGATCAAACGGTAGGCGGACTTTTCCAGACGGATTATTGGAATTACCGTATGTTCCGGACTATCTGCGAAAACTTGGACCGCCCAGTTTCTCCCGGTACATTGGGAATCTTGACTGATCCCGGCCACCCTGCATTGGCTGATTTCCCGACCGAGTTCCACACCAACTGGCAATGGTTCCCGATCATCAAGCAGAGCTACCCTATGATTCTGGATCGTCTGTCCGACGATTACCGGCCGATCGTGCAGATAATCGACAATGTTGAACGCAACCATAAGTTGGGTCTGTTGTTTGAATTCAAGGTTGGGAACGGCAAACTCTTAGTTTGCATGTCTGATCTGAAAGCAGTACAGGACAAACCGGAAGCCCGGCAGTTCTATCGTAGTATTTTGGAATACATGGAATCCCCTGCTTTCGCACCGTCTTACTCCTTATCCGTTAAGGATTTGCAAGACCTGTTTACGGCTAAGGTGAAAACGGGTGAGATGAAGAAGTTATTCAATATTTCGTCTTATAAGTAGTCCTGGTTTACTTATCTACATAGCATAAGAAAACATCGGAGTGCCTACTAATTCTGTAATCGGCGTCAGTGATTACAGAATTAGTAGACATTTAAAAAAGAATTATTCGGGATGAAAAAAGATTTTTTAGGGATTCTGTAAAATCAAACTCAACGCTTTTAAGTCGTCGGCCCCGATCAAATCCACCCCTTCTTTAATAAAAAGTTTCTTGAACAGTGGTGTGTCCGGTGCGCCCCACCAGCGGAACAGTTTGCCTTCCGCATGGGTTTGCCGGATATATTCTCGCACCTTTTCGAGCTTTTCAGCGGGAATCTCTCCCTGGCCTTTCCAGCCGATGTATTTGGAATAATTATCGCTAATGACAGGCATTAGGGTGGCCGGAATGCCCTTCCCTAAATCTTCTATCGTACCGTCCAGAAAGATAAAACGGTTGGTTTCGGCGGCAATAGCTTTGCGGGGACTTTTTCCTGACAGGTAGAACAACACGGCACTTTCTTGCAGTTTCCCGTCCTTTTCATGACAGAAAAGAGATTCGTATGGTTTCAGTTTCTTTTTCAAGACGGGGTACATTGCTTCGCCGTCTGTCTTGCAATCGACCATCAGGTAAAACGGGCGGTCGCTGTCCGGATATACTTTGCCTCCGTTCTTTTTGATCCGTTCGACTAATGGCAAGAGATACAGTTTCTCGAATGTGATATCCGGGTTGGGGGCGACCGAATCGTGGGACACATACAGTTCGCCGTCGATTAGCCATAAATCCGCTTCCACACAATTGAATTGGAATGAAAGGGCATCGAATAGCGGACGGGGACGTTCATAATCGTTGTGTGAGAAAGCATTGTAATGAATTGTCTGGGCTTCGATAGAGCCGGATAACAGACTGATAAGCAGGATAATTACTTTTAGTTTCATATAGCAGATTCGTATTTGATAAGGCAAAGGTAAACAGTTTTATCCAATTCTCCGGGAATATTGTTTACATTTGCCCTGATCAATCTGATAAACCATGAATAGACGATTATTTTTTAAGAGATCATGTGCTGGGGCATTGCTTTTATCCTGTCCGGGCTTGTTGGCGCGGGAAAATGAAAAGAGACTGCGCTTTGGCTTGGTAACGGATATACATTTTGCTCATCGGAATGTACACGGAACTCGCTATTATGAACAATCCATCACAAAGTTATCGGAAGCAATAGACGTTTTTAATAGGCGGAAATTAGATTTCATGATTGAACTTGGAGACTTGAAGGATATGGGGGATATTCCTGAAAGAGGGCAGACTTTGTCGTTTTTAGATGAGATAGAAGCAAAGTTTCAGACCTTCGACGGCCCTGTTTATCATGTGTTGGGCAATCATGATATGGATAGTATCTCAAAATCTGAATTTCTCGCACATACGAGCAATTACGGGAGTGCGAAAGGAAAACCTTATTATTCCTTCGTACGGAACCAGATCAAGTTTATCGTGCTCGACGGTAATTGCAACGAGGATGGTTCCGATTATGATTCCGGTGATTTCGATTGGACGAAAGCGTTTGTCCCGGCCGGGCAGAAGGAATGGCTCTGGCAGGAACTGAAGAAAGACGATTTGCCGGTCGTGATCTTTATCCACGAATTGTTGGATACTTTCTCCGGGATCGACAAGGAACTTTGTATCGGCAATGCGGAAGAGATCGTTTCGATACTTGAGCAAAGCGGTAAGGTAGTAGCCGTTATCCAAGGGCACCATCATGCCGGGAACTATAGTTTTCGGCATGGAATCCACTATTTTACAATGAAAGGAATGATAGAAGGAAGCCTTCCCGAAAATAATAGTTTTGCCGTCATTGAGATAGACAAAGATTTGAATATCTATATAGAGGGTTTCTATAATTGCAAGAATAAGGAGATGAAACATAATAGATAATCATTATGAAAAACTTCACAGACGAGAAGACTCTTCTTCGGGAGATAAAGAACGGAAACGGCGAAGCATTCGAATTTCTGTTCAATAGCTATTATCCTCGGTTGCGGGGATATGCTGCTCGTTTTGTGACGGATGAGGAAGCAGTCAGGGATATCATACAGGAGAGCTTTTTGAGATTTTGGGAAAAACGTGATCTGATAGAAGCTGTTTCCATTTCATCTCTTCTTTTCGCAATGGTGAGGAATGCCTGTCTGAATTATTTGAAGCATCTGCAACTGGTCGAGCAGCATAATCTGGAACATTTGGATAGGGTGGTCGGGCAGGAAGAACTTTATTATTGGGACTTTAACCTAAGTCCGGAATATACGCTTCTGTATAAGGAATTGCAACAACAGATCAGTCTTGTTATGAGTGATTTGCCTTCCCGTTGCCGTGAAGTATTTGAGATGAGCCGTTTTAAGAAAATGAAAAACCGGGAGATCGCAGATGCTCTCCAAATATCGACTACTGCAGTGGAAAAACATATAGCCAAAGCCTTAGCACGCTTTTCCGCACATTTTAAAGATAAATATCCGTTGGATGTCTATATCGCGATATTAGCTTGGCTGCTTTCCGAATGAACGAAGTCCTGTTTCTTTTGTTTTGGGGAATTTTTTTCAGGAAGGGGGTTGGGTAAAATTCATTTGGGTTGTTACATCATATAGAAAGCAAAAATTATGAAAGAGCAGGAGATCTATAATCACCAGTTGGCAATACGTTATTTTGAAGGACGCATTACTCCCTCCGAAGAAGAGATTCTTTTCCGGTTTGTGAATGATGCACCTTCTAATGAAAGAATGTTCCGCCAATGGGAGGAGGAGTGGATGCTTTCCTATAAACTGATTCCTGAAGTTTCGAATGAATGGAAACAGTTGCAACGCCGGATGCAGGTGCGTCAATCGCTGAATGGTGTGTTTAGTACTAAACACATGCAATTGCAGCGGTTTATCGCTGTTGCTGCAATTGCATGTGTTCTATTATTGAGTGGAACATATAGTTTCTATCTTTATCGGAATACGGAAACTGCCGATAACCGGTTTGCTTTAGAAACTGCCTATGGAGAAAAAAGCAAGCTGATACTGGCGGATGGAACAGTTGTATGGTTGAATGCCGGTTCTTCCTTACAGTATGCCGGTAACTTCAATTCTAAAAACAGGGAAGTCTTTTTAACTGGTGAAGCTTATTTCGAAGTGACTAAACAGTCAGATGGAACTCCTTTTGTGGTTAAAACGGATCAGTATAGTGTATTGGTGAAAGGAACAAAGTTTAATGTATCTTCTTACCCTGAAGATCTTTCTGCCAAAACGACATTATTGGAAGGCTCTATCGATATTTTATATAAAGGGAGGCATATTCCGGTTGCACCGGGAGAATTGCTGAGTCTTGACAAACAAAACGGAAGTTTTTCCCGTCAGAAGGTTCAGGCTTCTCAATATAAATCCTGGACAGAAGGGAGAGTTGAATATGATAAAATCACGCTCAATGAGCTGGCAGTCCGCCTATCCCGTAAATATGACGTTCAGATTCATTTGGGAGACGACTTGGAAAAAGATATAGCTTTCCGCGTATCACTTCGCAATGAAGAGACGGTCGGAGATGTCTTTCACGCTCTATCCGAGATTATTCCGATCCGTTATGAACGGCGGGACCGGGATATTTATATTAGAAAACAATAGCGCAATTGTTAATATATTATTAAATCTAATTCTTTAATTTATTGGTTTATGTATAGAAAACATGTAGGAAGGGCGTTAATCCTTGCCTTGATGCTTTCTGGGGCTACCTCCATGAATGCACAGCGGATTACCCGGCAATTTAAAAATGTTCCTTTAAAAACGGTATTAGCGGAAGTCGAGAAAGAACTACAGTATTCCATCATTTACAAGAAAGACGAGGTAAATGAACGGAAGCAGATTACGCGAGATTTTAAAGATGCTTCTTTGGAAGAAGTGCTATCTGCCGTATTGGATAACGGATTGTCTTATTCCGTCCAGGGCAAGATGATTGTGATTTCCAAGAAGGAAGCCGCAGGATCATCTATCACTCAGCAAAAGCAGATCATTGTGAAAGGCATCGTGAAAGATGAAAATGGCGAACCAGTTGTTGGGGCGAATGTTGTTGAAAAGGGAACGTCTAATGGTACGATTACGGATATGGATGGGAATTTCTCTTTGTCGATATCCGAAGGTTCCAAATTAAGTATAACGTACATCGGATATTTGGACAAGGATGTTGCGGTTAGTAAAGGTAAGACAACATTGAACATCCAATTGAAGGAAGATACGCAAGCTTTGGATGAAGTGGTTGTGGTAGGTTATGGTTCTGTCAAAAAACGTGACCTAACAGGATCTGTTTCACAGATTTCTTCTTCATCGATTCAGAATCAGGCTGTGATGAAAGATCCTATGCAAGCATTGCAAGGTAAAATTGCAGGTGCGGATATTACGATGGGAAACTCTCCCGGAGCATCTTCTACCATTGTGATCCGTGGATATAATTCGATCAATGCGGGCAATGATCCGTTGATAGTGGTGGATGATGCTCCGTTCGGAGGAAAGATCGATGAGATCAATCCGGCAGAAATCGAGTCGATTGATGTTTTGAAAGATGCTTCATCCACTGCTATTTATGGTTCTCGAGGAGCAAATGGTGTTGTTATCATTACGACAAAACGTGCCCGTAAGGAAGCTAAACTGTCTGTTAGTTATGACGGATATGTCGGTGTGTCCAAGTCATTCAAAAATTATGATATGATGAGCGGTGAAAAATATGCAGACTGGAAAAGAATGGCTAATTATGGAAAGACAGATAAGGAAATATTTGATGATATTCAATTAAAAACCTTGAACTCCGGACAGTTTGTAGATTGGCAAGATTTGATGTTTAGCGGTACGGGCTATAAAACGGATCATAATGTCAGTATCAATCAATCGAATGGTCGTAATCGTAATATGTTAGTGTTAGGCTATAATAAAGACCAAAGTATTATTGATAATATGGGATATGAACGTTTCTCAGCCCGTATTAACGGGGATATGGAATTAGCAAAGAACTTGACGGTAGGCTATTCTTCTCTTTTAGCATTGACAACTCGTAATAATGGAGATAATAGTGTCTGGAAATATGGAACAGTTATTGATCCACTAACGGAGGTTTATGACGAGAATGGAGATATGCGCTTTTACAATAGCGGTTGGTATCAGACGGTATTGCATTCGAATCCTTTGTTCGATACTGATAAGAATAATGTAGACAATAAAGAAAAACGTACCCGTATCCTTTTGAACTTATTTGCAGATTGGGAAATAATCAAAGGCTTGAAATTCCGAACAAGTTTGACATATGGCTTGTCGTCAATCGAGAATGGAGTTTATAAGAGTTCTACTTCTCAAGCTCGCCAGTTGGCTTCTCCGTCTGCTGAATACAAAAAAACGAACGAGCAACAGATTACTTTTACGAATGTCCTGAATTATAAGAAGGTATTGAATGATCATAGTTTGGATGTATCGTTGGTGCATGATATGCAGACAGATAAAGCAGAATTGGTCGGTTTGACTGGACAGGATATGCTTTATTACGGTTCGTGGTTTAATGTGAATGAAGCACCAGATGTATTTACACGTCTTTCTTCTGTACGTAAATGGGCTTTGTTGTCATTTATGGGAAGAGTTAATTATACATTTAAGGATCGGTATTTGTTGACATTGACTGGACGTTACGATGGCTCTTCTCGTTTGGCAAAAGGTAATAAATGGGACTTCTTTCCGTCTGTTGCATTGGCTTGGCGTATGAATGATGAGTCTTTCCTTCGGGAAGTTGATTGGCTTTCTAATCTGAAATTACGTTTGAGCTGGGGTAATTCCGGTAATACAGCAATTTCTGAGTATGCAACACAAGGAGCTTTAGGTAAATATGTGTATTATTTCGGGACAACTGAGCAGTCGGCAATGGGATATCTGCCTACCGAGTTGGCTAATAATCAATTGGGGTGGGAAAGTACAGAAGAATATAATGTCGGCGTGGATTTTGGCTTCTTGAATAACAGGATCAGTGGTTCTATTGACGGATATATTCGTAATACACGTGATCTATTGATGAAACGCAATTTGCCGATCAATACAGGGTATGAATTTACTTGGCAAAATGTAGGTAAGACACGTAATTCGGGTATTGAAATAGCCTTGAACACTGTACCTGTTGTGACAAAAGATTTCAGATGGACAGTAGATTTGACTTTTGGCTATAACAAGAATGAAATTGTCGAGTTGTTCAATGGAAAGGAAGATAGTCCGGGAAATAAATGGTTCATTGGGCAACCTCTCTACGTTGAACGTCTGTATAAATATATAGGAGTTTGGCAATATGGAGAAGAAGAGGAAGCGGCAAAGTATGGACGTGAACCTGGTAATCCTAAAATAGAAGATGTAAATAATAATGGGGTTTATGATGAAGGCGATTTGCATACATTCAATAAAATACCCAAATGGACAGCAGGACTTTCTACAGGATTCTATTATAAGAATTTCGATTTGAATGTTTATTTCTATACACGTCAGAAGTATGGACAGCTATTAGGAGTATTGACTGACGAGGCTGGATCAACTCGTTATAATCATCTGGATGTTGATTTTTGGACACCGGATAATCCTTCTAATGCTTGTCCGAAACCTGCGATAACTAATCCACAGGAGTTATTGGTGTCAAGTGATTATGCTTATCGGGATCTGTCATTTATACGTCTGAAAAATATTAATTTGGGATATACTTTACCGAAAGAGATTTCGAAAAAGTTTTATAGTGAAAAATTCAGGGTATATTTTATGGTTGAAAATCCATATACATGGACAAAGAGTGATTATGTAGGACTGGATCCGGAAAACTGTAATAGCTATACAGACCACCGTCCGTTAACCTCATTTATATTTGGAGTAAATGCAAGTTTCTAATAATCTGATTAATTGAAAGTAGAATATGAAAATACTAAATAAAATATTGATAGGTTCGTTGTCTCTGCTATGTTTGTCGTCTTGCGACTTCTTGGATGAGACGGCTTATAATAAAGTGACTGTTGGTAATTTTTATACGACGAAAGATGGTATAACCAATGGTGTCAATGGATTGTATTCAACCTTAAGGGGAATGTATATACAGGAATACTTGATTTATATGTGTGAAGGTCCTTCGGATATATGGATCGGTCATCAAGGACATGAGCAATGGTATAATTGGACGATTGATGCGACAAATGCTGATGTCAGGAGTTTCTGGTATAGTTGTTATAAATCCGTGAATCAGTGTAATGCAGTTATTGAGAGTCTGGAAAATAATGATATTCCTGGATTGGATGAAGATCTAAAAACACGTTTTCTTGCAGAATCGTTATTTATCAGAGCACACTATTTTTATCATCTGGTACAGCAGTTTGGTGATATTCCTATGCCGTTGAAGCCGACAAATTCAGTAGAGACTACTGCACATAAAACAAAAGTAGATGAAGTTTGGAATCAAATTGTTACAGACTTGGAATTTGCTGTAGAAAACTTGCCGGAAACTTACCAGGCATCTGAATTCGGGCATATAACAAAATATGCAGCTATGCACCATCTGTCGAGAGTGTATCTTACTTTGAAACGGAGTGATGACGATTTGAAAAAAGCTTTGAATTATGCCGAGCAGGTGATCAATTCTGGTAAATATTCGTTGGTTAAATCGCACGCAGAATTATGGGATATCAATAATAAAAATAATTCGGAAGTCCTTTTCTCTGTTTTGTATACGCAAAATGCGGAATTAAATGGAGATGGTAATACAGCCCATATGTACTTTTGTTCAGCCTATTCGGAAGAACATCCTGCTGTAAAGAGAGTTATTGAGTATGGCAGACCTTGGAGCCGTGAGCGTTCTTCTGATTTTGCAATAAGTTTGTTTGACAAAACGAAAGATCAACGTTGGGATGATTGTTTTATTTCTCGGTGGAATGTAACGGAAAATTCTGTGACGGAGAATGTTTTCAGCCCGTTTACCAAAAAAGTGGAAGAAAAGGTTTGGACAAAAGGAGAGTTGGCCATGATTGATCCAAGAGAACCTTGGACACCGGAACAGATTAAAGAAGTTTGGCCTGTTTTGGTATTTCTTCCGGAATATATGCGTGAACAAATCGATCCTCTGATGGATGTCCAGTCTGAGCAGAATCCGAATGCGGAATGGCCGTCGAATACTCGTTTTACTTCTTATAAAATGTATGCTTATTTGGTGAAACATTTGGATCCCCTGCGTCCAGAAGTTAACTGGACAGCCGGATCGCGTAATGTTTTTGTTTATCGTTTGGCTGATACATATTTGTTGGCTGCTGAAGCTGCATTCCTGTCTGGAAATGCTCAGAAAGCAGCTGAATATATTAATGTAGTTCGTCGCCGTGCCGCTGTACCTGGGCATGAAGCGGAGATGGAGATTAAGTCTTCCGATGTGACGATTGACTTTATTTTGGATGAAAGAGCTCGTGAATTGATGGGAGAAATGCATCGTTGGTATGATTTGAAACGGACGGACAAATTGATGGAGCGTATGAATGATCCTGAAATCAGTCCTATGACTGCAGGGAAATTTAAAGATTATCATGTATTACGCCCGATACCGCGTGATCAGTTGACAAATGTTTCGAATCCGGAGGAATTTACCCAGAATCCTGGTTATGGCAATTAATCATTTAGAATCAATAAAAATGAGAGTATATGTTTTATTATTGACTTGTTTGTTTTTCTCGTTGCTGGGTAAACCCCAGCAACCGAGGATGATGTATGAAGATACTTCTCGTCGTGGAGTTCCTTTTTCAAAAGATCCGCATGTCGTGAATTTTCAGGGACGTTATTTGATGTATTATACGCTTCCACCGAGGTTGGATGTATCTGGTTCTGGTGCTAACATTGGCATCGCATCCAGTAAAGATTTGGTTAATTGGTCGAAAGTCGGTGAAATAACGCCGGAAAAGAATGCCGTTTATGAAAAGAATGGGCTTTGTGCACCTGGTGCTTTAGTTCGGGATGGTAAAATTCATTTGTTTTATCAAACCTATGGAAATGGAAAAAATGATGCAATCTGTCATGCTGTGTCAACTGATGGTATCCACTTTGATCGCGACCCGAGTAATCCGGTTTTTCATCCGACGGGTGATTGGAACTGTGGACGGGCTATTGATGCTGAAGTTTGTGAATTCAATGGAAAGTATTTTCTTTATTTTGCAACTCGTGACAAGGATTTTAAAATACAAATGCAAGGAGTGGCAACAGCTTCTTTGAATACTGATTTTAACAGGGAAGACTGGACACAAGCTTGTGATAAATCGATCTTGTATCCAGAGTGTGATTGGGAGGGAGAATGTATTGAAGGTGCCTCGATTGTTAAGAAGGATAATAAACTGTATATGTTTTATGCCGGAGCTTATAATAATGCTCCTCAGCAGATCGGGGTTGCTGTCAGTGAAGATGGTTTGAACTGGAAACGTCTGTCGGAAGAACCTTTTTTACGAAATGGAAAACCGGGAGAATGGAATTCAAGTGAATCTGGTCATCCTCACCTTTTTACCGATCTTGACGGACGGACTTATTTGTTCTATCAAGGTAATAATGATCATGGTAAGACTTGGTATATTACACAGCAAGAAGTTTTATGGAAGGATGGTAAACCTTACTTGAAATAAATAATGTATATGGCTTGCCCTTTGTTTCCCTGTTTAATGGCAAAAGGATAGAAGGATAGGCTGTATCATTTATTGTAAATCCGATTTACGAATTTATTTAGAAGAATATTAGTTACATTTGTCAATTAAAAAAGATCAGATAGTATTTATGAAGCAACTTGTTTTGATTATTCTATTGTTATGGGGAAACTTTCAGTTAATTTTATCACAGGGCTCTTCTGCTCGTCCCCTCATGTTATACGGCGATACCTCCCGTGTCGGGGTTCCTTATTCGAAAGATCCGCATGTGGTTAATTTTCAGGGGCGCTATTTGATGTACCATTCCATTCCGCCGATGAAGGGGGAACCTGATTCCGGATGGAATATTGGGATTGCGGAGAGTAAGGATTTGATGAACTGGACGAAGGTGGGCGAGATCACGCCTGCTCCCGAAGCTGATTATGAGAAGAAAGGACTTTGTGCACCCGGTGCGTTGGTGAAGGATGGAAAGGTGCATTTGTTTTATCAGACATACGGGAATGGGAAGAAAGATGCCATCTGCCATGCCATATCGGATGACGGCATTCATTTCAGAAGGAATCCGACGAATCCGATTTTCCACCCGGCCGGAGATTGGACTTGTGGGCGTGCCATAGATGCGGAAGTGTGTGAGTTCAAAGGACGCTATTTCCTCTATTTTGCAACCCGCGATAAAAACTACGACATCCAGATGCAGGGAGTAGCTGTTGCTCCGGGCAATACCAATTTCAACCGGGAAGACTGGGTACAGGTAACGGATTCCTCTATCCTGTATCCCGTGTATCCGTGGGAAGGAAAATGTATCGAAGGGGCTTCGATCGCAAAGAAAGGTGACAAACTTTATATGTTTTATGCCGGAGCTTACAATAATGCCCCTCAACAGATCGGAGTGGCGGAAAGCGAAGACGGCATTGTCTGGAAACGTCTTTCGGAAGAACCTTTCCTTAAGAACGGCAAACCCGGCGAATGGAATTCCAGCGAATCCGGCCATCCTCATATTTTTACCGATTTGGACGGTCGAACTTATCTGTTCTATCAGGGAAATAACGATAACGGAAAAACCTGGTATATCACACAGGAAGAGGTGATTTGGAAAAATGGAAAACCTTTTCTGAAAGGAAAGTGAAAAACGATCATAAACGAGGCTGCGTGTCAAAATGTATGAGGGTATGTCAAAACTGTCCTGTTCCCGTGCTTGACGCGGGATCGCATTAAAACCGACCTTATAAAAATCCGATTGATAAGGTCTGTCCTTTTGCGGCCCCGCATCAAGTGAGGGGACAAGGAGATATTGACACATCCCCGTTTTACCATACCTTCCTGTTCAGTATGCGGACCGAGTTGAGGACTGCCAGCAGAGCGACACCGACATCAGCAAAGACTGCCCCCCACAACGTGGCGTATCCCAATGCACCTGCCGACAACACAATCCCTTTTACAACAAGTGCCCCTATGATATTCTGACGGACAATCGTACGCGTCTTGCGCCCGATCGTGATGGCGGTCGCCACCTTGGACGGCTGGTCGTTCTGGATAACGACGTCGGCACTCTCGATTGCCGCATCCGAACCGAGTCCGCCCATCGCAATCCCTACATGGCTTAGTGCCAATACCGGAGCATCATTCATTCCGTCTCCGACAAAAGCCACGGTTTTGCCCGGCTCTTCAACCATTTCCCGGATATGTGCCGCCTTGTCCTCCGGCAACAGGTTCCCGTATGCCCGGTCGATACCTAAACGTCTGGCAAAAGATTCGACAATCTCTTTTTTATCACCCGACAGCAAACGGATATCCGTCACTCCTAACTTCCTCAGTTTGGCAATCGCCTCTACGGCATCGTCTTTCAACGTATCGGACAATAGCAGATGGCCGGCATATTTTTTATCGATGGCGCAGATAACTACGGTCGCTACTTGGTCGGACAACTCTTCGGGGATGGAAATCCCGCGCTCTTTCATTAAGCGGATATTCCCGACAAGCACTTCCTGTCCACCGATGACGGCCTCCACGCCGTGTCCGGCCAGTTCATGCATCTCCGATACGCTTGCTGCAGAGATATTCTGTTTCTTTGCGTAGCGGACGATCGCTTGTGCGATCGGGTGGGTACTTTTCTGTTCGACGGATAAAAGCAAGGTCAATAGTTCCGACTCGGAAATTCTATGCGCCTGCATATCCGTCACGTCAAAGCAGCCAGTGGTCAATGTACCTGTTTTGTCGAATACAATGGTATTTATCCGGGTGATGGCATCCAGATAATTACCACCCTTGAACAAGATACCGGCACGTGACGCCGCTCCGATACCTCCGAAATATCCCAACGGTACGCTGATTACCAAGGCACACGGACAGGAGATAACTAAAAAGACCAATCCCCGGTACAACCAGTCATGAAAAACGTATTGGAAAGACGGCATCATCAATCCGGCAAATGCCGGAACCGTGACGATCAGCAAAGCCAACACGATCACGGCAGGCGTATAGAACCGTGCGAACCGACGAATGAACAGTTCGGCTGGAGCTTTACGCTCGGCTGCATCTTTCACCAGCACTAAAATGCGGGCTAATGCGCTTTGTTCATAGGGACGGTTCACTTCTATGCGGACGGTTTGTCCCAGTACGATCATTCCCGCCAGGACTTCATTCCCTTTCCGAAGTATGCGGGGCATGCTTTCGCCTGTCAGGGCGGAGGTGTCGAACGATACTTCGGTTTCCTGTAAAATCCCGTCGAGCGGTATGCGTCCGCCCGGTTTTACCTCGATTCGTTCACCTGTCCGTACCTCTTTCGGGGAGACATTGATATAATTACCTTCACGAAATACGTCCGTACGTTCGGGACGGACATCAAGCAGACGGCTGATATTTTGTGAAGCACGTTCGACAGCCCTGTTTTGCAGCATTTCTCCAACCGTATAAAAAAGCATGACAGCTACAGCCTCCGGATATTCGCCGATGCTGAAAGCTCCGGTCGAAGCGACCGACATCAATGTAAACTCGGTGAAGAAGTCTTTTCGCAAAGCCTCGTGATAAGCTTCCCGTATGACAGGCAGTCCTACTGGGAGGAAAGCAGCCAGATACCAGACGAGTTTTACTGTCGGCGAGAACCAGCCTTGTCCGGTATGGTCTAAGATGAGCCCCACAATGAGCAGGATGAAAGACAGGATCGGCAATACCACGTTCGGGTGTTCTTCTCCTTTATTATGTCCGCAACTGCATCCGCATCCTGAGTGGCAAGTTGTTTTAGCTTCCATGATTCAATCTGTTTTTATTATTCCGATGCAAAGAACCGAAGATATTTTTGCAACTCGATTGCGTTTTACAGATTTGGGGACTTGCATGCCGGGCAGATTCCTTTGACCGTGTAGTTGATCGTATCCATGATGAAGCCTTCGGGCAACTGCACGACCGGGATTTTTATATGATCCATACAATAGGTCTTGTGACAAACCTCACAGTAGAAATGGATATGCCTGTTTTCAATAAAGCACGTCTCGGTGTCGCTCCGGCAGATTTCATATTTCATCGACCCGCTTCCGTCCTCGAAAGCGTGGATGGCGTGATGCTCCAACAAGATCGCTAAAGAGCGTGAAATGGTCGATTTGTCCAATGTTTCCAGTTGTGCCTCCAATTCGAGCAAGGAAATGGGATATGTTTGTTCCGACAGTTTCTGCAATATAAGAATTCGGGCGGCTGTCGGGCGTACGCCTTTATCTTTGAGTTTCTCTTCGCATTGTTTTGTTGACATGACTTTACTCTTTTTCTCGATACGGTAAAAGTACAACAAAATTAATGCAACTGAGTTGCAAACTTTTATTTTGATTATTCTGATATTTTTCGCTACTTCGCATCTATTATGGAATTACCAGAGGAGCAAAATAAGTTGAAGGAGATCGCTGCCGGAAATGTGGAAGCTTTCGAGCATCTATTTTTCCAGTACCAACCTCGGTTGGTAAATTTCCTTATCGGTCTGACACACGATAAGGAAGTCAGTCGTGATATGGCCCAGGATTTGTTTCTCTCGTTGTGGAAAGACCGTGAAAAACTTAAAAATGTCCGTTCTTTTTCCTCCTATCTATTCCAGATGGCGCGTTTTACCGTGTACGACTATTTCGACCGTCTCATTGTCTCGGAAAAATATACGAACGAATACCTGCAGGATGCCTGCCAAGCCGAATCAGAGGAAGAAACCTTGTTCGTCCGCGAGCTGCAATCGATCATCAACCGTACGGTCGAGCGCATGTCTCCCCAGCGAAGCAAAATATACCGGATGAGCCGTGAGGAAGGTTTGTCTAATGACGAAATCGCCAAGCGTCTCGATATCAGTAAACGGACAGTGGAAAATCACTTGACCGCCGCCCTTGCCATTCTTCGAAAAGTCCTTTATCTATTTTTTCTTTTGCACACTTGAACCGTATTGTCAAATATGATCTCGACATTGTCGAAAACAAACTACACTTAAATCAAATCAGCCAAACAGAATGAAAGAAAGTTGAGAAAAAAGGCATATTCGATTGTGTGTACTCCCACAGCAAACCGACTCCATTATAAAGCATGGGATTTTATGACAAATGATAATAATATAAAACGAATCATACAGCTTTATTTCGGAAAGCATTTCTCCCGTTCGGGACGTGTCCTGTTCGGCCGCTGGCTACGGGCGGAGGGCGGAGCTTCTGAAAAGAGCGATATGTTGCAGGCCTTTTGGGAACATTTGCCTGCAGAGGCGACTGCTGAGACCCGCGAAGACTGGGATGCCCTGCAAAGACATTTACAGGTTGAACCGGTCCGTCGGAATACTGTCCCGATGTATCGCGGGTGGATCAAATATGCAGCGGTAATTGCATTGATGCTATTGACGGGAGCAGCGACCTTTTTTGTTACGGACCGCCTACAACCTGTCCGGCATGTAGAGATGGCAGAGTTGTTTGTTCCTTATGGCGAGAGCCGGCAGGTCATTTTGCCGGATGGTTCGCAGGTATGGGTCGATGCCGGTTCACTGCTCGTTTACCCGAAAGACTTTACGGATACGGAAACCCGTACGGTTTACCTGACTGGCGAAGCGTCGTTCACGGTTCGGAAAAACACGGAAAAACCTTTTATTGTGAAGACGACTTATCTGGACGTGCAGGCTTTGGGTACGGTATTTACAGTAGCTTCCTATCCAGCTGATTCTTGCACGAGCACGATCCTGGAAGAGGGGAGTGTCAAAGTGGATGTAAGGGCAGGCGAACACCAGCCGGCTATCTTGAAGCCGAACGAACGTCTGGTTTATTCGCATGCGGCGCATACGGTAACGGTCCGGCCGGTCGATGCTTTGCTTTATAAGATGGAGCGTAGCGGCTACCTGATTTACGAGAATGTTTCTTTCAGCCATCTGATGGCTTCGCTGGAACGGAAGTTTAACGTGACGATCCATTATAATTCCCAGAAATATGCGGACGAGTATTACAACGTCAAGTTTGCCCCGCATGAAACCCTGGAGGATGTGCTGGCTGTTTTGCAGCAGTTGATCGGCATTCGTTTCAAGATAAAGGGAAATGTTGTATTTATAAATTAAAAAGAGAGGAGAGGAACAGGATGAACAAAAGAAAACCGGAAAGAACGAAAGTGCGAAAATCCCTCTTTCCGGCGTTTGAAACCGAATTGTGACTTTTTGGGACTCAACGTAAAACGTTGAAAATAATTAATATTCAATTTTCAAACATACAAATATATGAAATTAACTAATCTAATACCTATAAAAGCGGGAAAAACGCTTTCCCGCCTATGTATAATTGGAGCTCTGTCTCTTGGTAGCTCGTTCGTATTTGCTCAAAATCAACAGGTTCGTTTGTCTGGCAGTAATTTAACCTTAAAGGCGGCTTTCAAGCAAATCGAACAACAAACGAAACTCTTCGTAGATTACAACACGCAAGATGTCAACGATTCACGCGTGATCAAGAAAGTTCCGGCCGGCGACAACGTCAAAAACGTCCTGGAACAATTACTGGAAGGCACCAACTGTTCCGTCACATTCAGCAACGGGCATATCATTATTTCCAGAAAATCCCCGGCATCTTCCAAAACAAAAAAAGTCACAGGCATTGTCAAAGATGAAAAAGGAGAACCGATCATCGGCGCGAATGTTGTGGAGAAGGGGACGACGAATGGTACTGTTACCGATTTGAATGGTCAATATAGTCTGGATATTTCTCCTTCGGCTGTTCTCTTGGTTTCCTATATCGGTTATGATACCAAAGAGATAAGGGTGGACGGGAAGAACATATTGAATATTTCTTTGGCTGAGAATACGGAGAATTTGGATGAAATTGTTGTGATCGGTTATGGTACATCCAGAAAAAGAGATATTGTAAGTGCTATGTCTACAGTCAAAGGATCGACCATTAGTGCTGCTTCAACAAGCAATGTCCAAGATGCCTTGCAGGGAAAAGTAGCCGGTCTGGATATTCAGTCGGCACGATATGCAGGAGATGATCAGCAAATTTATATCCGTGGAGCAAGATCTTTAAATGCAGGAAATAATCCGCTGATCATAGTGGACGGTATTCCCGGAAGCTTGGGGAGTGTAAATACTTATGATATTGAATCAATTGAAGTGTTGAAAGACGCAGCAAGTTCCGCCATTTATGGTTCTATGGGCGCAAATGGTGTCATTTTGGTAACGACTAAAAGAGGAAAGAAAGGAGTGAATCGTGAAGTGAATTTTAACTCTTATATCGGTTTGAACGTTCCTCATATGATGCCTTTGCAGTCTGGGGAAGAATATGTACAGTTCAGGCGTGACGGATACAGGTATGCTCACGGATGGGATACCCCGTTCACAGATGAGGATGTTTTCACTCAGTCCGAACTTGATATGATAAAAAATGGCAATTATACCGACTGGCAGGATTTATTGTATCGTAATGCTTTGACACAAAGTTATCATCTGAGCATTAGCAATAGTGGCGAGAAGACTCGGTTACTGTTATCATTTAAATATGATAAAGAACAGGGTTACTATAAAACGAATGATGCTGAGAACTATAATTTGACATTGACGGCTGATCATGATTTAGCAGACTTCTGGACATTGGGTACGACTGTTCGATTGAAACGAAATAATATATCCGGATTCCAGAAAATCAATAACGAAATATTGTATATGACACCGTTGTCTGATCCGTATTTGGAGAATGGTGATCTTAATTATTTCCCGAATCCGTTGAACACATCCGGTTATAACCCGTTGGCAAATGATGTACCCGGACAGTTTGCAGATGATGCCCAAAGCAATTTATTGAACCTTAATCTAACTTCGCATATAAAGATAAATAAATGGCTGAGTATGCATACAAACTTCGGTTATATTTTCTCGGATTATAAGCGGGGGTATTTTTATGGTAAAGATTCATACAAGGGCAAAGGTGTCAAGACGAACTCCGGTAAAGAGTATAATAATTATGATCAGTGGACACTAAACCATATTATTACGTATGATAATAGTTTCGGAGATCATAATTTGGTCGTTGACCTTGTTGGTGAAATGCAGAGCCGGAGATATGATAAAGGTACTTTATCCGGAGATAACCAGCCGGTAGAGTATACATCTTATCATAATTTAGGTTCCAACACGGAAAATATAAAAATCGGAAGTAGTTTTGAAAACTGGGCTCTGGCATCTGTCTTAGGCCGTTTGCGCTATAATTATAAGAATAAATATTATTTCAATATAGCATTCAGAACAGATGGTTCGTCTCGTTTGGCAAAAGGAAACCAATGGGCTGTTTTCCCTTCAGGAGGAGTCAGTTGGAGCATGAAGGATGAAAGCTTTATGCAGAATGTGAATTGGATTAATAGCCTTAAGCTTCGTGTCTCTTATGGTACTGTTGGTAATACGGCCATTTCACCCTATCAAACACTTGCTTCTTTGTCACAGTATGCTTATCTGTTTGGAGAAGATTCATCTAATAAGTTCTATGTATATAGCCCAACTTCGATTGTGAATCTTGATCTTGGCTGGGAAATATCCAAAACTGTAAATGCAGGAGTTGATTTCGGATTATTCAATAATAAATTGAATGGTTATGTCGAGTATTATAATACAAAGACGAGTGATTTGTTGATGAAGAGGACGATTCCTTCATTTACCGGTTTCAATGATATTTGGCAGAATATCGGGGAGACGGAAACTTCAGGAGTTGAGTTTAACCTAAATTATAATCCGGTAAGGACAAAAGATTTGAATGTCGATTTTTCATTGAATGCATCCAGAAACGGGGAAAAGATTACAGCTTTGATCAGTGGAGAAGATTTACCTAATAATAAATGGTTTATCGGAGAACCTTTAGGTGTGTTCTATGATTATGAGAAAATTGGTATCTGGCAGTTGGGTGAAGAAGAGGCTGCTGCTAAATATAATGCTAAGGTAGGGGATATCAAGGTTAAAGATCAAAATGGAGATGGTTCGATTAGTGCTGCGGATGATCGCATAATCTTGGGGCAGGTTCGTCCGAAGTGGATTGCTTCATTAGGTGCGAATGTTCAATATAAGAATTTTGATTTTTCTTTCAATCTGAACTCAAGATGGGGGTATTTGGTTAAGCCGGCTCCATATGATGATATCACGATGGACGGGCAGAGATGGTTGCCGGCAGTAGATTATTGGACTCCGGATAATCCGACAAATAGTTATCCTCGTGCGGATCAGGCGAGCGGTTATGATACCTATCGTACCTCTAATGGCTATCAGAAAGGCGACCATATTAAAATTCAGGATATAACATTAGGGTATAGTTTCGAGAATCTGCTGTCAAAGAAGGTCCCAATCAGGAAATTACGTTTCTATGTGCAAATGAGAAATATAGGTTATTTGTATAGAGCAGCGGAGTTTGATATTATACCTGAACAACCTGATATTAATTATACGGTTCCCAGTAGTTATAATTTCGGAGTTAATGTAACATTCTAATAAGTCATGTATTATGAAAAACATAGCAATTTTTTTATTAATCGTATTATCTGCAAGTTCCTTTTCATGTGATTTTCTGGAAGAAGAACCAAAAGGGTTGATCAGCGATACGTATGCGAAAACAGAAGAAGGGGTTGAATCACTTATCTTGAGTATCTATCAACGGAATCGTTATCTGACAGAACGTTTGTATAAGTTTGCTGATTGTGGAACGGATTTGACGACTTATGCAACCAATGGTGTCGGTTGGCCTTATGAAGAGGCTATGATTTATAACGATCCTCTCATGATCTCTAATCGTTGGAATTCCCAGTATTGGAAATATCTTTATAAGGGATTGAATGTTGCAAATCTGGGAGTTCAATATATACAGGAAACTCCTATTGCACATGAGGAAAAAAAGAACCAACTGATATCGGAGGTTCATGCTTTGCGTGCTTTTTACTTGTTTATGATTGTTGAGACATATGGTCCTGCGTCCCATTATGCGGATACTCCGTCCCAATCGGTAATAACAGAAGGATACCAACCGGGTATTGCTGTCTTTTACAAGAAAATATTGGAAGATTTGGATATTGCTTTCCAATATTTGGATATACCTCAGAATACTCAATGGGGCCGTATGAATATCGGAGTTGCTAAAACATTGAAAATGCGTGTATTGATGGCGTTGGCTGCTTATGATGATGCGATTATTACAGGAGCCGGTTATACAAAACAACAGTGTTATGATGAAGTGGTGAGGTTATGTAATTCAGTTATTAATGACTATAATTATAAACTCTTGGATAATTATGCATCTGTGTTTGACGTGAATAACCAGATAAATGACGAGATTATCTGGTCAATACAATATACAAGCGATTTGGTGTATAACGGAATGGATCTTACGGATATTGATGCGAATAGTATGCATCGGTATTTCGTAGGTTGGTATAACAAGTCTGCTAAAAACCCGAATATCAATATTGATGGATTATGGAGCCATTCCCGCGTGTATGGTCGTGAATATCGTTGTACGATGCCTACCTATTATTATATCAGTCTTTTCGATAAGTTTGATAAACGTAGGGAACAGACTTTCCAGACTGCGTGGTGCAGAATCCCGGATAACTGGAATAACGAGCCCGACTATTCGGATACGTTACTTATCCGGACACTGGATGTTGTTTCGGATGAATATGTAAAAAGCTATGAAGACAGGGGAATCATTGTCGACAATATTACGGATCTTTATGATATTAACACCGGAATTCCGACTATCAACGGTAGATCCTGCCATCATACAATGACAAAATATCTGGATCCGAGCCGTGATGAGGCTAAGCGGGAAGAAGGTTTTAAAGACTTGATTCTGATGCGCCTTGGAGAAGTCTATATAACTTTGGCTGAAGCGTATGTAAGAACCAACCAACCGGAAAAAGCGGCAGAGGTGATTACTCAACTGAGAAAAAGGGCTTTGATCGATGGACATGAAAGTGCCTTGAAGGTAACAGCTGCTGATGTGGATATGGATTTTATCTTGGAAGAAGGTGCACGTGAACTGGGGTGTGAATTGAACCGCTGGTATATGTTGAAACGTTCCGGCAAAATGGTGGAATGGGTGAAAGAGCATAATCCGGATATTACGTTGATCAAGGATTATCATATCTATCGTCCTCTTCCTCAAGATGCATTGTATGAAGTGACGAACTTGGATGTGTTCGTTCAAAATAAAGGTTATAAATAATTCTATTAAATATGATGGTTATGAATAAAATATCACGACGACACTTTTTAGCTGCGACAGGCGCTATAACTGGGGCAGCCTTATTGAATCCATTATCGGAAGTAGCGGCAAAAGCTGTTGAAAATCCGAATGTTGCTGGGAAAAAACTTCGCCTTGCTATTGTTGGTACTGGCGGAAGAGGTACTTCCATGTGGGGATATGACTTAATGAAAAGTTATCCTGACTACATTGAGTTTGTAGGTCTTTGCGATAAGAATGAAGGTCGTGTGGAAACCGGTAAGAAGATTATCGGGGCTTCCTGTCCTACTTATACGGATTTTGAAAAGATGATGAAGGGAACCAGGCCTGATGTGCTGATTGTAACGACTATGGATAGTACTCATCATCATTTTATTATCCGTGGAATGGAACTTGGCGCGGATATCATTACGGAAAAGCCGATGACAACGGATGAAAAGAAGATCCAGGCAATTTTGGATGCAGAAAAACGGACAGGAAAGAATTGCCGTGTGACATTTAATTATCGTTATTCTCCACATCGTGCGAAAATATGGGAATTACTCCGTGCCGGTGAGATTGGCGATATCACTTCTGTTGATTTTCATTGGTATCTGGACACTTCTCATGGCGCCGATTATTTTCGTCGTTGGCATCGTTTGGTAGAATGCAGCGGTTCTTTGTGGGTGCATAAAGCCAGTCACCACTTTGACCTTCTGAATTGGTGGATTGACAGTGATCCGGAAAGTGTGTATGCATTGGGCAGTTTGGATCATTATGGTAAGAACGGAACGTTCCGGGCAGAGAATTGCCGTACTTGTCCTCATACTTCCAAATGTAAATTCTATTACGATATAACGCGAAATCAGAATTATATGGATTTATATGTAGCCAACGAAAAATATGATGGTTATCTTCGTGATGGATGCGTGTTTAAGAATGATGTCAATATCTTTGATAAAATGGCGGCAACGATTCGTTATAAAAATGGCGTGCAGGTCGCTTATTCCCTGACAACCTACAGCCCTTATGAAGGTTATCGTATAGCCTTTAACGGAACGAAAGGGCGTTTAGAGGCTTGGATACAGGAATCCCGTCCGACTTCGGATGTGAATTTTGATGAACTTGTTTTGTTTAAGAATTTTGGAAAACGTGAGTATATCCAGATTCCATTCGGAACGTCTGGCCATGGCGGAGGGGATGCATTGCTAAAGGATCAGATTTTTTTACCTGGGATAAAAGATCCGTATAAGCAGTGTGCTAGTGTTCGCGATGGAGCTTTGGCTTGTCTAGTCGGTATTGCGGCACGTAACAGCATTGCGACCGGCCAACCGGTGAAAATAGCTGATCTTACTTCCATACAACCTCAGGAAAAGAAATTGTATCAACGGATATTGTAGATTTCTTATTAGTTTAAAGCAAATGCTGTATCAAGGTAAATTTTTAGTCTTGATATGGCATTTGTTTTAAATTATGGTTGGTATTCATCCACGGCTCTTTCATTTAATCTTGATATATGGATGTAACTGCATATAAATTTGATGTTTACATTGAGATGAATATAAAATATCTATGTCAATATTATTTTGAATAAGGATACAAATGGACTCTAACTGTCTATTAGTTACATCCTTTGAATTTTCAAAGCATTACATACGAAGTTTCCTGCAAATCCTCTATCACTCTATCACCATGAAGGTTGTAGCTATTGATATTCAATCGTTAGAGACAGTGATACAGGAGGTTTTCCTCTATCACTGCCTCTATCACTCCTGAAACAGGACGTTTTTATCATATGATTGGAAACCAACATATTGCCTTCTGTTACTTTTGAAAAAGCATATAAAATAATCGAATAAACAAATGTAAAAACGAATATAATAGGTGTTAAATTGGCAAAATACGGTTCTTCATTCCACAAAAGCCTTCTCTTTTTTTAGCAGAAACAAGCAGATAATTCCGTAAACACCCCCATGTTGCCATCCTTTACATCCGGGTGTAGGGAGCCGATACATCCGGGTGTAAAAGGGGGTAACATGGGGGTGTCCGGCAACTAAAGTGCCTTGCCGAGCAATGAAAACCACCCGGTTTCACCTATTTTATAGCCGTTTTTACATAAAAAAATCGAGTGATTTACAGGGATGGGAATAGGGGGGTATCGTTTGTGCTATTTGTAATGCACTTATATACAGTTGTATATAAACGCGATGCCTGTTTTCCTATCAAATTGCCAGTGATAGGGTAGTGATAGAGTAGTGATAGAGAAAACGGACATATATCACAAATAAAACAGGTTGAATATCAATTGGTAAAAAGGAATCAGTGATACAGTGACAGAGGAAATAGGAAGAACTTATATGATAAGCTCCTGTTTTTTCTTTGGTATGGTTGCCTTGGAAAAAGTTCAGGTTTCCGGTTTCAATCCAAAATTTGTTGTATATTTGGGCACTAAGGAGATAAACCGGATAAGAGTATGTCTAATACCACAGATGAAAGATTGATAGAGGCGATCAGGAGAAATGATTACGTCAGTTATAATAAACTGTTTGAGCGTTATTATGGTCGCCTTTGTCAATATGTATATAGCCTGCTCATGGATAAAAGTGATACGGAGGATATTGTGCAAGAGCTTTTTCTGAATATATGGAAGAATCGGGAAAGGATTGAAATCAAAGAAAATGTTGGCGGATATCTTTATAAGATGGCTAAACATTTGGCATTGAATCATCTTCGTTCAAAAGTCTATTTTAATAATCTGTCGGAAACTCAGGATCAGTTATCATATGAAGACGACCGGGTCGAGTCTGAAGAATTTCGGATCGCTCTTTATAGCTGTATCGATCATCTTCCCGGTCGTTGTAAAGAAGTGTTATTGCTGCACCGGATAAAAGGATTGAAACAAAAAGAAATCTCGGAAAAACTCGATGTCTCGATAAAAACGATTAAAAATCAGATCTGGATCTCGCTTCAGAAGCTGAGGCGATGTTTGGAATTAAAAGGAATATAATTTTTTCGGGTCCGGAATAGGACCTTTTTTTATTTATAGTGTCATATAATAAAAGCAAGATTCATGGAAGAACAAAAAACTATAAAAGACTATATCGTGGACTATTTACTGGACGGTGAAGATGAAAAACGTCTTGATCCGGTATTAGTTGAGTGGTTGGCCGAAGATGAGTCCCATAGAAAAGAATTTAATTTGTATAAAAAGATTTGGGAAGAATCTCATCGTTATACAGAAGTTGAGGCTTTCGATCCTGATCTTGCTTGGGAAAAGGTTGACAAGATAAACCGACAGAAAGTATATCTTCGGAAATATTGGAAAAACATGTTATATACGGCTTCCGGGGTTGCCGCATCTTTGTTGATAGTGTTAGCTTTGTCTTTTATGGGAACTTTTCAGAAAGGATCGGAGGTTCTGGTCAGTATGAGTGCCGATTATGGGAATCGTTCGGAGATCATGTTGCCGGATGGATCTTTGGTCAAGTTGAATGCCGGTTCTGAAGTCGTTTATTCTTATGATCCGAAGAAAAAAACGCGGGAAGTTGATTTTCAGGGGGAAGGATTTTTTGATGTGTCCAAGAGTAAAGATCCTTTCGTCATTAAAGTGGCCGGGGGTTTAAACGTGAGAGTTTGGGGGACTTCTTTCAATTTGCAGGCGTATGCTGATGATCCGGTTATCCAGGCTTCTTTGGTTGGGGGATGTATCGAACTGGAGAAAGGAAACGAGAAGTTGAGGATGAAGCCGGGAGAGATAGCTGTTTTCGATAAGAAGACGGATAAGATTAAGCAGGTAGAAGGTGTTTTGTCCCATTCTTATGGATGGTTGGACAATAAGTTATATATGGAAGATATGTCTCTGTCGGTTGTTTGTAAATATCTGGAAAGATGGTATGATGTGGAAATTACGCTTCAACCGGGATTGGGAGAAAAGATCCGTTATAACGGAGTAATACAGGAAGAGACTGTAACAGACGTTATGGATGCATTGTCGCGTCTAAGTAATATAAGTTATCATGTAAAAGGAAAACATATAAGTATAACCTCTAAATAAGAATTGCCTATGAAATAGAATGCCATGGATACACAAAAACGGGAAATGCTGCCACATCTCCCGTTATGAGTTTGATAATAAAATTAGTGTTGGAAGCACTAATAATTAACTAACAATCAATATACAAATATATGAATTTTTTTAATATGTTAGAGTTGGACCAGTCTTCGACTCTTAAAAAGATATTATCTATTATGAAATTGACAGTCGTTTTTTTGATTGCATTTTCTTTGCAGATTTCTGCATCTGTATATTCACAGACCACAAAGTTATCATTGAATGTACAGAATCAGTCAATAAAGGACATCCTTTATTTGATCGAAAATCAGACTGATTTTCGATTTATTTATGAAAGTGGAAAGATTAATTTAGATAAGAAGGTTTCTGTTCAAGTGAGAGAACAGTCTGTGGAGTTTGTGTTAAGACAACTATTTAATAATGAAGGAGTCGATTATGAAATTACAGAAAATAACCTTATTCTGATAAACCCTTCGCCAGAACAATTGAAATTTGCTGGTCAAAATAAATCCCAAACTAGGAAAAAAGTTACTGGCGTCGTTAGAGATCAAAATGGCGAACCGATTATCGGAGCAAATGTTGTAGAAAAGGGAACGACAAACGGGACAATTACTGATGTTGATGGTAGGTTTTCTTTAGAAGTATATTCTAAAGGAACACTTTTGGTTAGCTATATTGGATTTACTTCGCGTGAACTGATTATTGGTAACCAAAGTAACATAGAAATCCAATTAAAAGAAGATATGGAAGCGTTGGATGAGGTTGTTGTAATTGGCTATGGAACAGCAAAGAAAAAAGATTTGACAGGTGCAATTACACAAATACGCGCTGAAGAAATAACACAGGCAAATAGCCCTAATATTGGTACAGCCCTGCAAGGAAAAATCCCAGTTGATATTGGTGGCGTGTGGAAACCTGGGAACAATCCAACCATTGAAATCCGTGGGATTAGTTCTATAACAGGTTCGAATGACCCTTTATGGGTGGTGGATGGAATCCCAATGCAAAGTTCGAGTGTGAATCTGAACCCCAATGATGTTCAATCTATTGATGTTTTGAAGGATGCTTCAGCTTCGGCTATTTATGGAGCAAGAGGATCCAATGGTGTAATCATTGTAACAACCAAACGGGCAGAAGCTGGAGAAAGTTCAATAAAGGCAAGTTATAATGGTTGGGTTGGATTTGACAAAGCTGCAGGAAAACCGAATCTGATGTCTGCTGATGAGTTTGTGGATTTTAAGCGTATAGCATTAGCAAATGCCGGTCAGGATAATTCCGATGAGGCAATGTTCGATGATATTGAATTGAACTCATGGAGAAATAGAACTTTTACGGATTGGTTCGATGAGGTATGGGGCGGTACGGCTTTCTCTACAAATCATAATGTGACGATCAGTGCATCAAGCAAGAAGACAGCGACTATGCTTTCATTAGGTTATTTGGATCAAGGTTCATTAGTTGATAATGCCGGATATAAACGGTTTAATGTGAATTTTAATAATACATTTAAGTTCTCGGATCGTTTAAAATTTACGACAGCGGTTTTAGGGTCTTATTCTAAAAATGATGCTCTTCCGGATCGTATTTATCATATTTATCAGTTATCTCCATTAGCTCCTGTTAGAGATGAAAACGGGAAGTTAAAGTTATATCCAACTCCGAATGAATCATTGGTTACTAATCCATTATGCGAAATTCAGAACAATCAAAATTCAACGGATGAATATGGTGTGATAGGTTCAGCTGCTTTAGATTGGAATATTTGGGATGGATTGTCTTATAAGTTCTCAGTCGGGCTGGATTATAGTAATACTAATAATGGAGTTTATCAGGGAAGCGACACTCGTGATAGAAGCGGCGGAGCACATGCTGCCAGTTTCGATAGTCGTACTCGTTTGTCTTCGATCATAGATAATATTTTGTCTTATAATAAAGAGATCAATACTATACATAAAATAGGAGCAATGGCTGCATTTAATGTGGAACAGTTCCAAGAAAAGTCTGTTTATCTGAAAGGAACGGATATGTATTATGATGGGTTGTATTATAATTTGGAAGCTGCCTCTACGATTTTGGATAAGAAAACGACTTTGTCGGAATGGGGGATTATGTCTTTGATGGGGCGTTTCAATTATACATTGTTAGATCGTTACCTGTTGACTCTTACTTATCGCTATGATGGCTCTTCAAGACTTTCCGATAAAAATAAATGGGCTGGATTCCCTTCTATGTCTGTTGCTTGGAGACTTTCGGAAGAAGCTTTTTTACAGGGAGCAAGATCTAGATTTTTGGATAATTTGAAACTTCGTTTTTCATGGGGTAATACCGGTAATACGAATGTAGATCCTTATGAGACCTTAGGAAAACTGTCTAAGACTTACTATTCCTGGAACGAAACTGCAGCTATTGGAACAATACCCACCGGTATTCCGAATCCGGATTTGAAATGGGAGAAGACAGAAGAGTATAATGTCGGTTTAGATTTTAGCTTGTTTAATTCTCGTTTAAACGGAACGATTGATTGGTATCAAAGAACGACGAAAGATTTGATACTAAAAAGACAACTGCCTGTCACATCCGGTTTCTCAGAGATTTATCAGAATATAGGTAGTACACGGAATAGAGGTGTCGAACTGACTTTAAATGGTGATATTATCAGGAATACTGAATGGAGATGGAATGTTGGAATCACATTTGCGAAAAACAAGAATGAAATTTTGGACCTCTATGGAGATAAAAAGGATGATGTTGGTTCTAATTATTTTATTGGACATTCTATTCGTTCTTATTATTTATTGGATTTTATTGGTGTTTGGCAAGAAGATGAGGCCGAAGAAGCTGCGGCTTATGGAGCTAAACCAGGATACCCTAAATACAAAGATATTTATAACAAAGAAGGAGATGCTCCAAATATCAATTTGAATGATGATCGATATATCATTAGTCGTGATCCGAAGTGGATTGGAAGTTTAAATACTTCTGTTTCTTATAAAGGTTTTGACTTTTATATGAGTATGTATACTCGCCAAGGTGTTAGAGCTTTATCGGATGCGCATAAACAGAGTAGTGATGATCCTGTGAGATATAGAGGTTTTCGTGTGAATTATTGGACACCGGAGAACCGGTCGAATGATTATCCCGCTCCTGCAATAAAAGGAACTTATACGGATTTTTCTAATAGTGATTATTTTGTTAAAGATGTTTCTTTTGTCCGTATCTCAAATATTTCCTTAGGCTATACCTTGCCTAAAGATTTTATCCAGAAATTTAGAATGGAAAATGCAAAAGTCTACATCAATATCAATAATCCTTTTGTCTTTACACCGTTTGATGGTCAGGATCCGCAGGTAGGAACAGATAAGAAATCTTATCCGTCTGTTACCTCTTATCAATTAGGTGTTAATCTTAATTTTTAAAATCTAAAAACAAATAGAAATGAAAAAGATATTCTTAACATCGATTATGTTTTTGTCATTATTCTTCAGTTGTGATATTTTGGAAGAAGAGCCGAAGACAGTATTGCCACCGGATGGATATTATAATACAAAAACAGGTATTGAGACGCTTGTAAATGCTTGCTATGCAAGATTGCGATCGTTTTCGGCATCTACAACTAATTTGTTACAACTGACTGAACAAGGTACAGATATTTTTGAAGCGGGTGTGGATGGAGATGTGAATTTTGATACTTATAACATCTCTCTTACGGCTGGCCAAATCACAAAAATATGGGAAGAATGCTATATAGGTATTAATGCATGTAATAATGTAACCTATTTTATTAACTCTGTCTCAGATATGTCTGATTCAGATAAAAAGTTACGTGAAGCGGAAGCTCGCTTTTTGAGGGCTTATATGTATTATCATTTAATTATGCAGTTTGGAGATGTGCACTTGTCTCTTGAACCGACGGTTGGTGTACAGACGGAAGCTAATCGAACTGCGGTTGCACAAATATTGGATGAAGCTATTTATCCGGATCTGCGTTATGCGGTGGAGAATTTGCCTACACAACAAACTGATTATGGACGTATTGATGTGTATGGTGCCAAATTTTTTCTCTCTTATGTTTTGTTATCTGATGAAAGGAGCAGCAAAGTCGAGTTTGAAGAAGCTGCTCGATTAGCGTCTAGCGTTATTAATGAGTCACAATATACGTTGCAAGAAACAAGAGATATGGTCTTTAATCAGAATAATGATATGAATAAAGAAATTATCTGGAGTTTACAGTTCTCGGAAGATGAATCGTTAAGGGAAAATGGAAATCAGACACATTTATATTTTGTTCCGAAATATGATGCTAATATTCCGGGAATGACTCGTACTGTGGAATATGGGCGTCCTTATGCTCGTTTTAAACCGACTCAGTTCATGTCGGACTTATACGACTCTTCTATTGATTCCCGCTATCAGGCTTATTGGCGTGATACATGGTATGCTACAACTGCGACTGATAAACTATCTGTGGGAGATACAGCTTTTTATCTTCCGAAAGATGCTTGGAGCAAAGCTCAAATCGATTCGAAAAACTATAAAGTTTTTAATCCGGAATTTAGTGAGAGTTTAGGAAATGATTATAGTACGGTAAGTAATCGTGTGTTTTTACATTTAAAGAAATTTGATGATGTAAAACGAGCTACCATGAATGAAGAAAAAGGCACTAGGGATTGGGTTTGTTTTAGAGTTGCCGAAGCTTATCTTTTGGCTGGTGAAGCCTATTATAGAGCTGGTGATGTGGATAATGCTTTGAAATATATCAATATGTTGCGTAGAAATTGTGCAATCAAAGGAAAAGAAAAAGAAATGGAAATTTCAGCATCCGACTTATCAGTTGATTTTATTTTGGATGAACGTGCCCGTGAGCTTTGTGGAGAGGGGAAACGCTGGTATGATTTGAAACGATTAGGCAAACTGATCGAAAGGACTGATTTGCATAATAAAAAAGCACATGGTAATATGAAATCATTCCATGAATTGCGCCCTATACCTCAGAGTCAGATTGATAGATGTACGAATGTATATCCACAAAATCCCCAATGGTGAGAAATAAAATGAAAGATATTATTAGACTCGTATTGGTGTTTTTCTTTGCGATTTCTATCCCCTGTAAAGGGGAGGATGTGCCGATAAAAGGATGGATCATATTATCCGATAATATGGATAATGCGATTACGACAATAAAAGCGGCGAAAGGTTATAAAATTAACCATCTTCAACTTTCTCATCAGATTATTCATAATCTGATGGAAGTAAAGAATGAATCAGTACGAAATCAGGTAAGGAACCTCACCCGATTGGCTCATCAGGAGGGAATTGGAGAGGTGCTTGTTTGGGATCATAGTTTTTATGCGCTGGATTATTATCCAGCGCAATTTAAGACGGGTCCTCATGGAACTCTTAATATGGATAATCCGGCTTTTTGGGAGTGGTTTAAGCAGGATTACCGAGGAATGCTTGATTTGATCCCAGAAATAGATGGATTGGTTCTGACTTTCATTGAAACAGGTGCATATGCAGAAAAGCAATACTCGAATTTGTTAAAAACAAATGAAGAAAAATTAGCTGCAGTAGTAGATGCTGTTGCTGATGTTGTCATTAATGAGCGCGGAAAGAAGTTATATATAAGAACTTTTGCCTATTCGAAAGAAGAGTATGCAAATACTGTTGGCTGTATCAATCATATTAAAAATGACAAAGTAATCTTAATGATGAAAGAAACTCCTCATGATTTCTTTTTGACTCATCCGAATGATCCTTTTATTGGTAAAATAAATAAACCAACGATCGTCGAATTTGATACGGGAAATGAATATAATGGTCAGGGAGTTATAGCCAATACGTGGCCTGAATATGTGACAAAACGTTGGACAGATTTTATTAAGCGACCGAATGTAATTGGATATGTAGCCCGGACAGACCGGTATGGAACAACAAAGTTGGTTGGTTCTGCCAATGAGATATTGTTATATGCTTTAAAGCGCTCAACTGAGAATCCAGAGATTTTGCCTGATCGGATATATGATGAATATATTTCAACCCGATATGGGAAAAAGGCTTTGGAACCGGTAAAGAATGCTTTTAAAAAGGCATACGATATTGTTTTGTCTTCCATGTATATTTTAGGGACAAATGCGGCGAAACATTCATCTATGGATTATGATCCTTATAGTAGTAGCTATGATAGGCATGTTTCAGGGCGATGGCTGGAACCACCTGTTGTATTTGTGGAGCATGGAATCAATAAGGAATTTCATTATTGGAAAGACATTATTAATCATATAGCTCCGGCACGATTTAAAACAAAAGATTCTCGCTTGGGATTAGAGGCAAGATATGTGATTGAGCAGAATTGGGTTACGCCTGTAGAGCTAATGGATAGTCTTTACCTCAGCTATATTATTACGGAAAAACGGTATGGTGTAAGTTTGGCTAATGAGGCATTAGCTGATATAGAACGGGCTAAAGACCTTTTAACCCCTTCGGATTATGATGATTTATATCGGCTTTTTAAAAGAACGGCTTTGACTGCGCAGCTTTACGAAGCTGTATCCACTGCCTATTTCGGATTTAGGATATATGCCAAAGGGAAATCTTATCGATATGAAAATCTTGAAGAGCAGATTAGGTCTGCTTTGAATCGAATAGATCTCGTTACGGATGAAATGAAAGGTATGCAAGGAGAATATCCTTTAGGACAATGGGACTGGCTGAAGGATGCAGAAACTGCATTATCTTATAAAAATAAGATTCTTACGGGATGGAAAGAGTATAATAATGTCAAATTTACGCAATAGATTTAAATAATGAGGTGTGTTGTGAATTTCTTTGTGACTGTTTGTCTGTTTATGTCTATAGTACAATTAGCAAGTGCACAAAAAAACTATTTTAAAGATTTACCAGAAAATTGTTCTCCTGAGAAAGTTGGAGCTATCCTTAGCCGGAATTTTATTCCATCTAAACACATGTGGTACGGAAAAGGGAAATGGATCCATTATGCAGAAGTTTGTACGTGGTATGGAGCGCTGAGATATGCGGAAATTACCGGTGATAAACAATTAGCTGGACAATTAAAGGATCGTTTTGACTTACTTGTTACAATGGAAAAATCTCATTTGCCTATAATGGATCATGTAGATTTGAATGTGTTTGGTTGTATCCCGTTAGAATTGTATAAGATAACGAAGGATAAGAAATATTTGGAAATGGGTTTATCCTATGCTGATACACAATGGACTTTGCCGGCTAATGCAACCCCAGAGGAAAAAGCCTGGGCGGATAAAGGACTATCTTGGCAAACTCGTCTTTGGATTGATGATATGTTTATGATTACAATTCTTCAGGCCCAAGCATATCATACAACAGGGAAACGTGAATATATGGATCGTGCAGTGAAAGAAATGGTTGTCTATTTGGATGAATTACAGCGTCCCAACGGATTGTTCTATCATGCTCCTGATGTTCCGTATTTCTGGGCAAGAGGGAATGGGTGGATGGCTGTAGGCATGGCAGAATTATTATTGTCTACTCCGGAAGATAATCCGAATCATGCTCGTATTTTAGAGGGATACCGCTTGATGATGAAAAGTTTAAAAGATTATCAGGATAAAAGTGGTATGTGGAATCAGTTGATTGATAAGGCTGACTGTTGGCCTGAAACATCTGGTTCTGCTATGTTTACCTATGCAATGATTATGGGAGTGAAGATGGGATGGTTAGAAGCTGAAGAGTATGGACCTATAGCTAGAAAAGCATGGATTGCTTTAGTCCCTTATATTAATAAGGACGGAGATGTGGAAGAAGTTTGTGTCGGTACTGGAAAGAAGAATGATCTTCAGTATTATTATGACCGTCCTCGGATTATTGGCGACTATCATGGACAGGCTCCGATGCTGTGGTGTACTTATGCATTGTTGTGTAAATAATGATTGTCGGAAAATTATTACAATAGTGATATCTTCCCAATAATTTCCGTACTTTTGTATTCCATTTTAATGCAAAAGTATGAATTATACAATAAAGTCTCCTGATTCACTGAAAGCTTCCGTTAAGCTGCCCGCATCCAAGAGTATCTGTAATCGTGCGTTGATACTTAATGCGTTGAGCTATAGCCCGTATGAGATTCGGAATTTGTCGGATTGCGATGATACGGAGGTGATGGTGAAGGCGTTGAATTCGAATGACCGTGACTTTGATATAAAAGCCGCGGGAACTGCGATGCGGTTCCTGACGGCTTTTTTGTCTAAAGTGGTGGGCGAGTGGACGATTACCGGAACGGAGCGGATGAAGAACCGGCCGATCAAGATACTGGTGGATGCGCTGAATGCGCTGGGAGCACGGGTGGAATATATGGAGAAGGAGGGATATCCTCCTCTCCGCATTTTCGGAAGTGCGTTGCAGGGAGGCGAGATTTCGCTTGCCGGTGGGGTCAGTTCACAGTATATTTCGGCGTTGCTGATGATTGCCCCCCTGATGGAGAACGGGCTGACCTTGCATCTTGAAGGGGTTGTCATTTCGAAACCCTATATCAACCTGACGTTACAGCTGATGGAACAATATGGGGTAAAGGCGGAATGGAACGGGCAGACCATTAAGGTAAGACCGCAGGATTATCATCCGATACCCTTTACCGTTGAATCCGACTGGAGTGCTGCTTCCTACTGGTATTCCATGATGGCGTTGTCTAAAAATGCTGAGATCGAATTGCTGGGGCTGTTTAAGAACAGTTTGCAGGGAGATGCCGCCGGAGCCAAATTGTTTGCACAGCTTGGTGTGGGTACGACTTACACGGATCGGGGCGTTGTTTTGAAGCACAACGGGAATAGGACCAAAAAACTGAATTATAACTTCGTAAACGAGCCGGACCTGGCTCAAACCTTTGTCGTGACCTGTGTGTTATTGAATATCCCTTTCCGTTTTACCGGTTTGCAAAGTCTGAAGATAAAAGAAACCGACCGCATCGAAGCGCTTAAGACGGAGCTTCGCAAATTAGGATATCTCCTGACAGACAGCAACAACAGTATTTTGGAATGGAACGGCGAACGTTGTGAACCGCAAGCGCATCCTGTGATCACGACCTACGAAGATCACCGTATGGCGATGGCATTTGCACCTGCCGCCCTCGTGTTGCCGGAAGGGATCGAGATAGCTGACCCGCAGGTGGTCAGCAAAAGTTATCCGCATTATTGGAGAGACTTGAGAACCGCAGGCTTTATTATAATTGACAATGAACAATTGGCAATTGACAATTAGTTGTCGGTGTCTGGAAGTCCATTGTCAATTGCTCATTGTTAATTGTCAATTATTATGTGGTATATTGTTATAGGTATTATCGTATTGGGTGTTGTTGCTGCCATTGCCGGTTATTTTCGGAACCGGAAATTGCAGAAGATGCTGGAACGTGGGGAGATTTCTGAAATTCCCGAGGCACAGGAACTTGTCACTGACGAATGTTGCGGACAGCATGAAACCTGTGAACGCGACAGTCTGTTGGCGGCAGTCAGCAAAAAAATCGAGTATTATGACGATGAAGAACTGGACCGTTTTCGGGGAGTCGAGGCCGATGCATACGATGAAGATGCCGTGAACGAGTTCCGTGATGTGCTTTATACCTTGCAGGAGATCGAAGTGGCTGGCTGGTTGCGTAGTCTGCAACTTCGTGCTATTAATTTACCGGATGAGCTGAAGGACGAAGCGTTCCTGATTGTCGGGGAGCGGCGCATACATTAAGTTTCATAACCATGAAACAAAAGTTCCCCTTGCATGGAACAACAGTTTCATAGGCATGGAACAGGAGTTCCCCTATAATGAAACAGAAGTTTCCTGCCGGGAAACCATAAAAAAGGATATAAGAGGATAGAAAATGGATTTACTTCAATATGGTTTTTTCCAGCATGCCCTTTTGGGTAGCCTGCTGACCGCGATCGCTTGTGGTATCGTCGGGACATATATCGTGTCGCGGCGGCTTGTCTTTATCAGCGGAGGTATCACTCATGCTTCTTTCGGTGGATTGGGGTTGGGGTTCTATCTCGGGATGAATCCGATCTTGATGGCAATGTTGTTTTCCGTGCTCTCCGCATTCGGGGTGGAGTGGGCGAGCAAGACACAGAATGTGCGTGAAGACTCTGCTATTGCCGGGATATGGTCGTTAGGAATGGCATTGGGCGTTATCTTTATTTTCCTGACACCCGGATATGCACCGAATCTATCCGCCTACCTTTTTGGAAATATCCTGACTGTTTCGACGGGAGATATTATCTGGATAGCCGCTTTGGCGTTGTTGCTGGTTATCCTTTTCTCGCTTTTCCTGCGGGAGATCGTTTATGTGGCCTTCGATAGGGATTTTGCACTGACGCAAGGAGTGCCCGTCAAGTGCATAGAATATGTAATGATGTGCTGCATCGCCGTGACGATCGTCCTTTCGATCCGTCTGGTCGGGATCATGCTTCTGATGAGTTTGCTGACGTTGCCTCAGATCACCGTAAACCTTTTTACATCAGACTTCAAGAAGATCATTTTCGGAAGTATTGCCATCGGTTTCTTGGGATGTGTGTTCGGGCTCGTCCTTTCTTATCTTCTGAATGTGCCTTCCGGGGCGTTTATTATTCTTGTCCTAGTCCTTTTCTTTTTGATAGTGAAAGCAATAAAAGCGGTTTTAAAGCGTTAAAAGGGGAAATGAAGAAAGGTTTCTACTATATAATCGCATTATTGATTGTCTCTTTGTTTTGGTCTTGCAGTACGAAAAAGAATACCAAGGCAAGCCGCTTCTATCACGCTTTTAATTCCCGCTATAATATCTATTTCAACGGAAAAACATCGTTTGACGAAGCGTTGCTTTCCATGCAGAACGGCTATAAGGAAAGCTATTCCGACATGATACTGATGTACCCGATCAGTGCGCAACCGAAAGACAAGCCCGAAACCGGAGGTCCTTTCGACCGGGCGATCGAGAAAAGCAATAAAGCGATCAAGCTCCACTCCATCAAAGCAAAGCCGCCTAAGAAACCGGGATGGCGCAATGATCCCAAACAACGTGCCTGGCAGGAACAGGAAGAATACAATCCGTTCCTCAAAAAGTGCTGGTTGATGATGGGGCAGGCGCAGTTCTATAATGCTGATTTCTTGCAGGCATCTGCCACTTTCTCTTACATAGCCCGTCATTATGCCCATGATGAAGAAGTGGTGGCCGAAGCTCGTCTTTGGCAGGCCCGCTGCTATTCCGAGATGGAATGGTTCTATGAAGCGGAAGATATCTTAGGAAAACTGAATACGAACGGTATCCCTCGCAAGAACCTGAACCAGTATGCGGCGGTATATGCCGACTACCTGGTGAAGAATAAGCAATATGAAGAAGCGGTCCCTTATTTCAAGACAGCGATCAAGGCAGAGAAGAACCGGCGCCAGCGTACCCGGATGAAGTATTTGTTGGGACAGATTTATGCCGAACAGGATCAGAACGGGCTTGCCTACCAGATGTTCGGACAGGTGATCAAAGCTAATCCTCCTTATGAACTGGAGTTTGCCGCCCGTATCCGCCAGACCGAAGTATTTACTGGCGGCAATTATCAGAAAGTGATCAAGATGTTGCAACGGATGGCGAAAAGCGATAAGAACAAGGACCTGCTCGATCAGGTCTATTATGCGTTGGGCAATGTCTATATGAGCCGTGAAGATACAGTCAATGCCATCAAAAACTACGAGCTGGGTGTGGAGAAAAGCACACAGAACGGTTTGGACAAGGCGATCTGCCAGATCAAACTGGGTGATCTTTATTTCCAGAAGCGCGACTATGTCAAGGCACAACCGAATTTCAGCGGTGCATTGTCCGGCATCCAGAAAGAATATAAAGACTATGAACGGGTATCCAAGCTGTCTGCTATCTTGGACGAGTTGGTCGTGCATGTGGAGGCGGTCCATTTGCAGGATAGTTTGCAAACTCTTGCCAAAATGCCGGAGTCGGAACGGCTTGCCGTGATCGACAAAATCATCGAGCAGGTGAAGAAAGAGGAGGAGGAAGCCAAGGCCCTGGCCGAGAAAGAAGCTTATCTGGCGGAACAGGAGGCAAAAGGGACTGGTATCGACCGTCCAGGAACAGAGACTGGCGGCATCACATTACCGACGACATCCGGAGGTTCCGGTTTCTATTTCTATAACCCGCAGGCAGTATCGCAGGGAAAAGCAGCTTTCCAACGTAAATGGGGACGGCGTGCGCTGGAAGATGACTGGCGTCGACGTAAGAAAGAAATGTCCACTTTTAATGAGAATATGGCAGACGAAACTGAGGATGCTTCCGAAGGAGAGGTGGGCGAACTGGCTACCGATTCGCTCGAGGCCGGACTGGAACCTGCTGCTTCCGATGACCCGAAAACACGTGAGTATTACATTCAGCAGCTTCCGTTGACACCCGAAGATATCCAGGCTTCCAATATTATCATAGAAGATGGTCTCTATAACATGGCTATGATTTATAAGGACAAACTCGAGGATATCCCGTTGGCAACCGAAGCCTTTGAGGAGTTGGAACGCCGTTTCCCGAAGCATAGTCACCTTTTGGAAAGCTACTACCAGGTTTATCTGATGGCTCTTCGTTCCGGAAACCAAGCGCTCGCTGCTGCTTATAAGAATAAGTTGGTTACGACTTTCCCTGAATCGGATTATGCGGTTGCGATTGCCGATCCGAATTACGAATATAATATCCGGATGATGGACAAGGTGCAGGATTCGATCTACCAGGCGACCTATGCAAGTTACCTGGCGGAAGATACGGTCACCGTTCGTCGTAATTATCGCGATGTCAGTGCCAAGTATCCGTTGGCGGATCTATTGCCTAAGTTCATGTTCCTCGAGGCGCTGACCTATGTGCAGGCTGGGGATGCTGAAGGTTTCAAAAACGCCTTGAAAGCATTGGTTGAGAAATATCCGACGGCTGATGTGACGGAACTGGCGGGTGAAATGCTGAAAGGTGTTCTGCGTGGGCGTATGATGGTTCAAGGTGGTATTAGGGGAATGAGTTGGAACTTGCGTTTCGGTGTGGGGGATGATGGTACGTTGTCGGCAGCCGACTCGGCACGTGTCTTTACGGCTGAATCTAACACGTCTTACCGGATGCTGTTAATGTTCCCGACCGGAACACTCGATCGTAACCAGTTGCTTTTTGCCGTTGCCGCCTATAACTTTGCCAATTTTATGGTGAAGGAGTTTGATTTGAGTTTTGAAGAAGCCGGTCCGATGAGCATGTTGACGATTCATGGTTTCTTTAATTTGGATGAGATCTTTCATTATTATAAGATGATCTACGGAGCGGATGGCTATGCAACTGCATTGGACAAAAATGTGGCTATTCTTCCGATCTCCGACGACAATTATGAAACCTTGATGCGGGGAAAGACGCTTGAGGAATATGTCGAATTCTTCCAGGAAAACTTCGGTGAGGCCGTTCCTGAACTGGCCGCTCGTTGGAAAGCCCGTATGGCTGCCGAACAGATCAAAGAGGAAGAGGCAAAAGCTGAAGAGGCCGAAGCACAGGATTCTGAAAATATTCCGGAAGAAAAGCCGGAACCTGTCAAGAAGACCGTCCGCCCGAAAGAACAACGCCAGCAGCAGGCTGTAGAAGAAGTTGTTGTACCGTCTGCCGTAAAAGATACGGTTCCGGTAGAACTTCCGGCGGTCGATACAATGACTGTCCGTGAAACAGAAACGCTCCTTCCGGCGGATGTAGATACTGTTTCTGTACAGCCGGTTGTAAAAGATACGGTTGTTCCGGCATCGTCCGACACCGTTTCCGCTGTTGTCACTCCTGTCGAACAACCGAAGGAACTCACGTTGAAAGAGATCGAAGAACTCCGCAAGCGCGAAGCCGATGAAGTTGAAGCCCGTAAGGAAGAAGCTCGTAAAGCTTTTGAAGCTCAACAGAAAGCCGAAAAAGAATTGCAGGAAAAGAAGGCAAAAGAAAACGAGGAACTTCTGAAGAAGCAAAAGGTTGAAGAAGAAGCGTTGCTGAAAGCAAAAGCCGAACGAGAAAAACAGCTTGAACGCGACCGCAAGGCCAAGCTGAAACAGGTCGAAGCCGAACGTAAGGCGAAACTCAAAGCCCGTGAAGAACTGCGTAAGCAGAAAGAACGTGAGTATAAGGAACGCCTGAAACAAAAGGAAAAAGAACGTAAGCAGAAGGAACGCGAATACAAAGAAAAGCTGAAGGCCAAAGAAAAAGCCCGCCGCGAAGCCCAAAAGGCCAAAGAGGCGGCTGCCAAAGCGAAAAGAAAGAGGTAAAAAAAACAAGGGCCGTGTCAAATCTTTGCTGACGCGGCCCTTTATAATTAAGGAAAGTTTCTTTTAGAACTTGAAATATCCTTTCGCATTATTGTAACTGATATCTTCGACCATCTTACCGATGAACGGCAGTTCGGATGCAGGCAGTAGACCGTCTTCCACTTCGCGGCCCAGGATGTTACACAGGATGCGGCGGAAGTATTCATGACGCGGGTAGGATAGGAAACTGCGTGAATCCGTGAGCATTCCGACGAAGCGGCTCAGCAATCCTAAGTCGGACAATGCGTTCATCTGCTTTTCCATGCCGTGAATCTGATCCAGGAACCACCAGCCGGAGCCATACTGCATCTTGCCCGGAACCGTGCCGTCGTTAAAGCTGTAGATCGTTGTCATCAGCAGTTCGTTATCACGCGGGTTTAGGTTGTAGAAGATAGACTTTGCCAGTACGCCTTCTTCGTCCAAACGGCTCAGGAAGCGAGCTAGCGGAGCTGCGACTTCTGCATCTCCAATTGCATCGTAGCCTGTGTCGGGACCTAATTGCTTAAACATGCGGACGTTGTTGTTGCGGGTTGCACCATAGTGGAACTGTTGTACCCAGTCGCTTTTGGCATCCATAACCGCAAATTCGTACAACATGGCAGAACGGAATTTGTCGATTTCTTCGACTGTCAGTTCTTTCTTCATACGTGCTTTCAGGAATATGGCCTCGATTTCAGCATCCGTATAGGGTTCGGCATAGAATGTAAGTATTCCATGGTCGGACAGGCGGCAGCCTTGTGACGCGAAGAAGTCGTGACGTTTCTGCAAAGCGTCGATCAAGTTTTTGAAGTTGAGGATCGACATGTCGGCAGCTGCTTCCAACTTGGTCAGATATTCGTTATATGTATCGACATTCTCGATTGCCATAGCCTTGTCCGGTCGCCAGGCAGGAAGCACTTTGGTTTTCAGACTGCTTTGGCGGATCTGGGTATGATATTTCAAATCATCGATCGGATCGTCGGTCGTACATACGACTTCCACGTTCATACGTTCCATGATTGCCTGGGCACGGAATTCCGGTGTTTGCAATTTGGCTGTGCATTCGTCGTATATCTCGCGGGCGGTGGACGGATTCAGAACCTTGTCTATGCCGAAGATACGGCTCAGTTCAAGATGGGTCCAGTGATATAGAGGGTTGCGCATGGCATACTGCAGGGTTTCAGCCCATTTTTCAAATTTTTCATACGCTGGTTTATCCCCTGTGATGTATGTTTCAGGTACGCCGTTGGCACGCATCGCACGCCATTTATAATGGTCACCACCCAACCATATTTCCGTCAGGTCGGCAAACTGATAGTTGTCGGCTATCTGTTGCGGGATCAAGTGGCAGTGATAATCGATGATTGGCATTTTGGCTGCGTGTTCGTGATACAGTTTCTGAGCTGTCTCAGACTGGAGCAGGAAATTGGAATCGAGAAAGGATTTCATGATTTATGATTTTAGATTTATGATTTATAGATTTCTGAATTATGATTTATCATCGGCGCATAAATCATAATTCAGAAATCATTTAACGATATTTCTTGATAGTTGCCAGTGCATCGCGGCAAAGTGTGGATATTGCCTCCCAGTTGCCGGCTGCAATCATTTCTTTCGGGAACAGCTTGGAACCCATGCCTACGCAAGTCACGCCAGCTTTAAACCAGGCCGACAGATTTTCTTCCGTCGGTTCTACGGCGCCTGTAGCCATGATCATAGACCAAGGCATCGGAGCTTTGATGTTCTTCACGAACGATGGTCCGCCTACGTTTCCGGCAGGGAAAATCTTACACAGGTCACAACCTACTTCTTGGGCGAAACCGATTTCCGAAACGGAACCGCATCCTGGTGTATATGGGACCAAGCGACGGTTACAAACCTTCGCGATTTCCGGGTTGAACAATGGACCGACAACGAAGTTAGCACCCAATTGCAAGTATAGGGAAGCTGTTCCGGCATCCACGATAGATCCGACGCCTAATACCAGTTCGGGGCATTCTTTTGTAGCGAACTTGATCAGTTCGGCAAATACTTCATGAGCGAAGTCACCGCGATTGGTGAATTCGAATGCACGGACACCGCCTTCGTAGCAAGCTTTGACAACCTGCTTTGCGATTTCTACATCTTTATTGTAGTAAACAGGTACCATTCCTGTGCTGACGATCGCATCGAGTACCTGCATTTTATTGAATCTTGCCATGATAAGATTTATGATTTCTGAATTATAATTTATGATTGAATTGTCACTTATCTTGAAACTCGTCCGGAAGCATCGCCACTCATCAACTTTTCAACTTCTTCGACTGTCACTTGGTTGAAGTCGCCGTAGATCGTGTGTTTCAAGCAAGATGCAGCGACAGCGAAATCGAGTGCTTTCTGGTCGTCTGTCGTATAAGTCAGCAGACCGTAGATCAAACCTCCCATGAAAGAGTCTCCACCACCTACACGGTCAACGATATGAGTAATGTCGTAACGACGAGACTGGTACAGTTTGCCGTTGGCATAGAGAACGCCGCCCCACGTATTGTGGTTTGCATTGATAGCGCCGCGCAGTGTGATGATCACTTTCTTTGCACGTGGGAATTTAGCCATCAATTGTGTGCAAACGGATTCGAATTCGGCAGCGTTTACTTCGCCGTTTGTGGCTGTTACGTCGAAACCTTCCGGTTTGATGCCGAATACCTTTTCCGCATCCTCTTCGTTACCAAGGATTACGTCACAACCTGCAACCAGTTCCGGCATCACTTCAGAGGCCGTTTTGCCATATTTCCACAGATTTTTGCGGTAATTAAGGTCGCATGATACGGGGATACCCATACGGTTTGCCACTTGGATAGCTTCGAGGCAAGCATCTGCCGCACCCTGTGAAATGGCCGGTGTAATGCCTGTCCAGTGGAACCAGGATGCATCTTTGAATACTTCTTCCCAGTTTACCATTCCCGGTTGGATTTCGGAGATAGCCGAGTGAGCGCGGTCATAGACGACTTTGCTGGCACGGGCTACCGCACCTGTTTCCAGAAAATAGATACCCAAACGGTCGCCGCCGTAAACGATGTGAGAAGTCCCTACACCGTATTTACGCAGGTCCATTACGCAAGCACGCGCAATGTCGTTTTTAGGTAAACGGGTTACAAACTCGGTTGCAATACCATAGTTTGCCAGTGATACGGCAACATTAGCTTCACCGCCACCAAAGGTAGCATTCAATTTATCACTTTGACAAAAACGGAGATAGTCTGGAGTGGCCAGTCTAAGCATGATTTCTCCAAAGGTTATTACTTTCTTATCCATATCGATGGTTTATAATGTGTTCAGACCACAAAAGTAGAAGTTTATTTTTAAATAAACATGGAGTGTGCGCGAAAACATAATTAATAACTGAAATTATTCCAGAAAACAGATGTATCATTTGTCCTCTTCTGCTCTTCAGCCATCTTTTCGCGAAGACGCTGGATTGTTTTTTCGTATTTCTTTTGTCCGCTGAGATCGTTCCTCTCCCAAGGATCGTTTTTCAGATTGAATAACTGGGTCGTGCGTTTCCCATTCACATGATATTCAATCAACTTCCAGGTTCCATCGGAAATGCCGCGTTGATTATCCATATAGCTGTAATATAGGTAGTCGCGGACAGGCTCTTTCCCATCTAAGGAAGAAAGTAGACTGATACCGTCTACCGATTGGGGTACAGGTAGTTGGAGCATGTCGCAAAGGGTTGGGAATACGTCTATCAAGTAACATAGGTCTGCGGTCTTTTTACCGGTATGCTGTGCGGCAGCTTTGATCATCAAAGGGACGCCGACGCTATGTTCGTATACATTCTGTTTCCCCATCAGGCCGTGTTGTCCGACTGCCAACCCGTTGTCTCCTGCAAATATGATGATTGTGTTTTCATATAACCCGTTATCTTTCAGAGTTTGGATAATGTTGCCTACGCGTTTGTCTACATGGGAGATCATGGCATAGTATTCCCTGATATGTTTTTTGATTTCATCCGGACGGCGGGGAATAGCAGCCAATATTTCGTCACGTATTTCTAATTCTCCGTTATCGAACGGGTGCTTTTCCATAAAATTGGGTGGAAGTTGTATTTGGCTCTGGTCGTAAAGCTGCATGTATTCATCCGGCATGCTCCGAGGGTCATGGGGAGACATATAGGCTACCGACAAGAAGAACGGCTGGTTTTTATCTTTTTGTTGTTGAATATATTCGACGGCTTCATGGGTGAAAATATCTACGGAATGCTTTCCTGAATACATATATTCTCCTATTTCATATTCTACTTTGTTCGATTTTGCCTGGTTATGGATGACCGGACGACGTTTTCCGTAATTCATATCTGCATGGTAATCGTACAAGGGAACATTCCAGTGATCCCACATGCCTCCGAAAAAGATGGCTTTCCCTTCTTTAAAGCAACGGTTCAGGGCTTCATAGCTACTATGCCATTTACCGGTATGGAATGTATTATAGCCGGCTTTCTGAAGGGTTTCACCTATCATCGTGTGCGAATTCGGGATTGTTGCTCCCTGTTTTTCGAGGTTATAAAGATATTTTCCGGTCATTAGCATGGCCCGACTTGGCATACTGACGGCTCCGGATGTACCACCCATGATGTGGGCGTTGGTGAAGACTGTACTTTCTCCTGCCAATTTATCCAGGTTGGGCGTTTGGACTTGTTCTTTTCCTAAAAAGTTCATTCCTGAAGCTCGCATGTCGTCGGCAAGAATCAGAATGATATTGGGCTTTTTATCTGCTGCCAGTGAACTGACAACAGATAAAAAGGAAACTCCGATCAATGATAATGCTTGTTTCATTTCTTCGTGTTTATTGTGTGATTAGATATGTTCCATCTTTTTGCGTTTCGAATGTCGCTTGGAAATATTCTTTACCGTTTGACCGGACCGGGGTGGATGTAGCTATGGTTCTACCGTTCGATTTGACCGTGAATGCTTGTCTGGCACGAAGTGTACAGCTTTTCCCAGACAGCGAATGGATATTGGCTTCTGTCAATTTTCCATTCTTCCAGTTCATCGTAATCTCGAAGTTGCCCCGTGCCTTCAGGCCGGAAACAGAGCCCTCTGCCCATACATCGGGCAAAGCAGGCAACAGATGGATGTATCCGGCATGGCTTTGCAATAACATTTCAACGACACCTGCCGTATAGCCGAAATTTCCATCGATTTGGAAAGGAGGGTGTGCACACAGTAAGTTTCGGAAGAGCCCTCCTCCTCTATGTGCACTGTTTCCGAATCCGACAGGATTGAACAGGTTGGCGATGATCTTGTAGGCGTGGTTGCCGTCTAACAAGCGTGCCCAGCAGTTTATTTTCCAGCCCATCGACCAGCCGGAAGCCAAGTCGCCCCGCAGTTCGAGTGTTTTGCGGACTGCATTGAACAGTTCCGGTGTTTTGTCCGGTGTGATCTGGTCGCTCGGATGGAAACCGTACAAGTGGGAGAAATGGCGGTGTTGAGGTTCCCATTCCTTGAAGTCATATATCCATTCCTGTAGTTGTCCACGCTTTCCGATTTGATAGGGTAACAGGCGTGCTAATTTATCTTTCAATTCATTGCGAAACGATTCATCCAGATTGAACATTTCCGAAGCGGCGATCGTGCGGGTAAAAGTTTCCCGGATAATGGCCATGTCCATGGTCGGTCCCATACTCATGGCTGCCGTTTGTCCGTCTTCCGTGATGAAGCGGTTTTCCGGAGAGACACCTACCGGAGTCACCAAATGACCGTTGCCATCGTCTATCAGCCAGTCGGCAAAGAACTCGGCGGCCCCTTTCATCAACGGATAGGCCTCGTTTTTCAGGAATGTTTCATCCTGTGTGAACTGGTAGTGTTCCCATAAGTGGCTACACAACCACCCTTGCACCATCGGCCAGAAAGAAGCTGTCGGCACGTTGTCGTTCGGCAAGGACTCTCGCCAGATGGATGTGTTATGATGGGCCACCCAACCACGGCGGTTATACATATTCCGGGCTGTTTCGGCACCGGAGACAGACAGTTCCCGGATCATTCGGAAAAGAGGTTCCTGGCATTCCGACAGATTGGTGAGTTCGGCCGGCCAGTAGTTCATTTCTGTGTTGATATTGATCGTATAGCCGCAGTTCCAGGCTGGAATTGTGTCTTTGTTCCAGATTCCTTGCAAGTTCAAAGGTTGTCCGCCTGGACGTGATCCGCTGATCATCAGGTAACGTCCGAATTGGAACAGGAGAGCTGCCAAGTCGGGATCGGCGTTTCCGGCAAACTGTTCGAGACGTTTGTCGGTCGGCATCGCCTTTTGTTCGGGAGAGGAAAACAGTTCGAAATCGACTCGGTCGAAAAGGGAACGGTAATCTTCCGTATGGCGTTGTTTCAGTGTCTGATAGTCATAGGAAAGGGCTTTTTCCAGAATGCTGGCTGCTTTGGCCGAAGGATCGATACCATCCCGGCTCGGACTTTTGTCGAAACCATTGAAACTTGTTGCCATACTGAGTATGAAATAGACTTCGTCCGTGTTGTATATATGGATACCGGCGTCGGTAATCTCACATTTCCCGTCTTTAGGGAAGACCGGTTTCAACTGGGCTTCGAAAAACATACCTTTCCCGCCGATCTCGTCGCCGTAAAGCATCCGTTTGTCGAACTTGCGTTTGCCGTTCGCATCGTAGAGTTCAGGGTGTTTGTATTGGTCGCCCCATTGTTCGATTTGCTCGAATGTACGCCGTTCCACATAGCCGGGAGCCTGTCCGTGCAGGATCAGACGGTCGTCAGTCCCTTTTTGCAGGGCTGTCGGATGAGGTGATGTGAAATCGAGCGAGATGTCGATGCCATTCGGTGTATCGCTTTTCAGATGCATGACGATCACATTGTCCGGATGGGAAGCGAATACTTCCCGTTCGTATTTCACTCCGTTTTGTTTATAGACTGTTGTGGCAACCGCATCCGAGATGTTTAATGCCCGTTTGTATCCGGCAGCATCTCCCGGCTTGTTGTTTTGGATATGCAGGTCTCCGAACGGTTGGTAATATTGGTGCAGGCGTCCCAGCCAGTTCTTGCAAACCAGGTCGGAAGCTGTCTTGTATTTTCCGGCTTTCATCAGCCCGACAACTTTGTCGAACATCTCCGGTGTTATTTTCACATCTTTGAAAACGACTGACGGTTCCCCGCTGTATAACGTGTTTTCATTCAGTTGAAGTTGTTCTTTCTCAACTCCTCCGAAAACCATTGCTCCCGCACGGCCGTTCCCGATGGGGAGTGCCTCGTCCCAGTTTTGGGCAGGCTTGTCGTACCACAAGGTGAGTGGTGCTTTTGAGGGTGTTCCCGTGCACGCGGCCAGCAACAAGAATGAGATCAGATAAGAAATAGTGCGCATATACATGGTATTTTTAAGATTATACAAAAAAGTGTCCAGATGCAAAGATATGCAATTCATCCGGACACTTTAAAGATTTAAAATGAATTAATATCCCGGATTTTGTTCGATCGTGGCATATACATTCCGTTCGATTTCCGAGTAGGGGATTGGCCAGAGATTATGATAATCCTCTATACTCATGCCTGTTCTGGGGTTATATCTTCGGTTCCTGTCGGCAAGTTTACCCATACGACATAAAGTCAGCATGCGGAGTTCTTCGCAATACAACTCGCGTAGGCGTTCGTCCAGGATATAGTCGATGTTTACTTCTGCCGGTTGTGCCGGATCGGCATTTGCACGACTACGAACCGTATTGACATCGGCTGCCGCTTTTGCCTGGTCACCCTTGTTGACATACGCTTCCGCTCTCAGTAGGTAGGTTTCGGCAAGGCGGAACAAGTAAACGTCTTTATAGGAGCCGTTCGCACTGTTGATTACCAGATGTTCGCCGAAAGGAGTCATCAAAGGATTACCGTTTGCGTCTTTCTGGTAGAATTCTTCGGGGAAGTTGTTAACACGAGAAATCTTTGTCATCAGCGGATACCACTGGCGGATCGAGTCAAGCTGTTTGTAATAACCGTCTTTTACCAGCCATTGCCCGAAAGCCGGAGATTCCGGATTATCGATACGCACGTCGCGGATGATGTTGTATTCCGAGTTCCGGATGTCGTTTTCCGAACCTTTGGACCAAATATCATTGAAGAAATGGCTGGTCGGCTGGATCCAGCCGATACCACGTCCACATTTGCCATCCGTCACTCCTAAGAACGCTGTTGTATTGATTTCCTCACCTGCCTCATTTTTAGCCGTTATTTTGATATTCTGGTAGTAAGGGATAAAGCTGAATGACGCATTGTAGTCCGTGTTGGAACCCGGATTTAGGTAATCATATTGCAGCACCCATAAACTTTCTTTGTTACCGCTACCCCTGTTTTGGTTGTTCAGCCGGAACAGATCCCAATAGACATCGCCGGCTTCGTTCTGACGTGAACCGAAACGGTTGGTCATAAGTGCCATTTCCGGATGGTCGATTACGGCACTTGCCGCTTGTATCGCTTCGTCATATAAGCCTAAACAGATGTTGACTTCTGCCAACAGGTGTTGTGCGACCTGCTTACTTAGCTTTCCGTCTTTTACCGATTCGATATTAGGAAGCAAAGAAACAGCTTCTTCCAGATCTTGTTTGATTTGCTTATAAACTTCTTCCCGGCTTGCCCGTACATAGTCGCGGCGAGGAGTCGTGATTTCTTCCAGAATCAAAGGGACGCCTCCGAATAGATTGGCTAGCATACGGTAAGCATACCCTCTGAACACCAAAGCTTCTCCTCTGATTACCTTTTTATCTTCGTCATTTACCTGGCTGGCATTTGTTAAACGGTTTAAAATAACGTTGGCATTGGATATGACCGTGTAGGATTCTTTCCAAACCTCTTTAGGTACGGCAAAAGTCGGTACCATCACGTTTTTATAATCATTCAACTTTGCCGGCTTATAGTAATCGGTTCCGTTGAAAGCAAAATCTGTTGCATAATAGAAAGCGAAGCGGGTGTCCATTGTCATCTCGCAGACCTGATATCTTACGCGGTTATACAGGTAGTTTAATGATGATTGGAAATGAGCGCTTGTCTCCATGGAATTCTCCGGCGAATAAAAATCCAGAGGTTCTTCTTTCAGAAAGTCGTGCTCGTCGCATGAAGAAAAGGAGGCGAATGCCGCTAAAAGCATAATGCCGTATTTGATTGATTTCATATTCATATATAATTAAAATTCAAGATTAAGACCAATAGAATAGCTTCTCATAACTGGATACTTGCTCGTGTTCAGACCAGTTCCTGTTTCAGGATCCCAACCATCCCAGTCGGTGAAAGTAAGGAGGTTCTTTCCTGTTACATACAGTTTCAGCCGGTTGACTTTGAACTTGCTTAGGAAAGAGGCGGGTACATTATAGGACAATGTAACATCCTGCAAACGGACGAAGCTGCGTTGTACATAAGGGGAAAACGTGTATCCGAGCGCTTGAGTATAATAGCCTAACTGGCGGTAACGTGCGTTCGGGTTTTCCGGTGTCCAGTAATCGAAGTTGAACAGGTTGTTCTGGTAGATATTATCCGGATTGGCAAGGTCTTTGCCCGGCTGTCCGTAATAATAATTCTTTCCTCCTTGTACGGAATTGATCATGAATTTGAATTCCCAATTTTTGTAGCGGAATGAGTTCTGGATGCTGAAGCGATAAGCAGGATCGGAATAGCCTATTATCTTTCGGTCTTTATCGGCGGTATATTTACCATCGTTGTTAACATCTTCCACTTTATAAGTCCCATATTCGAATCCGTCGGGAATCAGACCATTCTGTTTGTCTGCAATCTGCCACATGCCGATGATGTTGTAATCATAACAAACTCCATACGGATGGTTGATAAATATCTTATCGGAGATCAGGTCGTCTTCCCGTCCGTCACCGTCGGCATCGATTCCCAGAATACTTTTAACCTTGTTGCGGTTACGGGAGAAGTTGAATGTGACATCCCAGGAGAAATCTTTTGTTTCTATAGGGATTCCTGTTACGGTCATTTCAAAACCTTTGTTGCTCATTTTACCGATATTGGACGGGATTTTGTCCAGACCGTTCATTTGCGGAATATTGATATTGAATAACAAGTTGTTCGTTTGCGATGTGTAATATTCAACAGTACCGAAAATACGACTGTTTAAAGCACTGAAATCGGCGGCGATATTGAACGTATTGGTCGTTTCCCATTTCAAATCGGCGTTGGCCAACGATTTGATCCATTGCATTTGTTCGGCGCTTACGCCATCTCCAAACAGGTACCCGGCATTGACAGTCGAGTCGTCCACTTTAACGGAGCCAACTCCGGCTCCCATCTGTGCCATTGTCTGATACCGTCCTACCGTACGGTTACCGTTTTGGCCATAAGAGAGGCGCAGTTTCAGGTTCTCCATCCAGTCCACATTATTTTTGAAGAAGTCTTCTTCGCTGATACGCCATGCCAAAGCAGCGGAGGGAAATACACCGAACTTGTGGTTTTTCCCGAATCCGGAGAACCCATCGCGGCGGACTGTTCCGGTGACGATATATTTGTCGTTGAACGTATAGATAGCACGCAGCATGGTGTACAGGCTGGATTCTGTCCATGCGCCTGATTTAGCTGTTTGCAAGTCTGCCTGCCCTGCGTCCAGTTTGTTGTAGCCCAGAATATCATTAGAGAAGTTGGTTGCTCCTGCCTTTGTCATCTCGTACTGTCTTTTTTCCACTCCATATACGAAAGTGGCATTGATTGCATGCTTTCCGAACTTGTTTTTATACGACAGGATGTTGTCGACTGTCCAGTTATACTCGCTGTTGTTCTCTTTTGAACCGGAACCTGTAAAGTTCGCTCCCCATTTGTTGAAGTTGTAAATCTTGTTTTCGATCAGGTTCTGCGAGAAGTTCATACGGTAATTCAATCCTTTCAGAAATGGGAAATCAATGTCTGCATAGAAGTTTCCGAACAGATTGTAACGCTTGTTGGTGTCATCCTGTTGGATAGTCAGTAACGGATTCAGGGAGTTTTTATACGGTTCGCGAATATAGTCGCCGTTTTCATCGGTTGCCGCAACAATAGGAGGAAGTCCTACGACAGTAGACAGATCGGGTGATTCACCTGAATAATCGCTGACAGTGAAGAATGATTGCACACCTACTTTCAGGAAGCTCGTGATTTTGGTATCCATGTTGATACGGATGTTGTAGCGTTTGTATGTATCGTTGATTACCAAGTTCTTCTGATCTGTATAACCCATAGAGAAGAAGTAGCTGCTCAATTCGTTTTTCCCTCTTACACTCAGATTGTGATTTTGGATATAAGGGGTTTTGTTTGTCAGCATATTCCACCAGTCGGTTTCCGTCCCGTTTTCATATCCGTCCAGTGCGTTGCGGTCCATCAAATGCGAAGTCGGATCCCAATTCGGATTCGGTTGGAGCATATCGTCTCCAATACGGCTTTCTTCGAGGAAGCGGTCTGCGATCTTGCGAAGGAACCCGTCGCGTCCTTCGGGATACATGTCTTTGTTGGTCGGTTGCTGGTAAGAGAACGAACCGCTGTATTCGATTGTCGGTTTACTCATCACCTTACCCGTTTTGGAAGTGATCAGGATCACACCGTTGCTGGCTTCCGATCCATAGATGGCGGCGGCGCTTGCATCTTTCAGGATATCGATGGATTCGACATCGTTCATATTGATATCGACCATGTTCCCACGGAAAATGATGCCGTCCAGAACGATCAACGGACTGTTACCGCCACTGATGGACGTACGGCCGCGGATAGACATATCCGGATCTTTACCGGCTTCAGATACCGAGCTTACGTTCAGTCCGGGAACCGTCCCCTGTAATGCCGAACCCAAGCTGATATTCGGTGATTCCTGCAAAGTTCCCAGATCGGCACGGACAACAGACCCGGCCAGGTCGCTTTTCTTGGCCGTCCCATAACCGACGACGACGACTTCGTCCAGCTTCTGTGCGTCTTCCGCCAACTGCACGTTGATGTTCTTCTGGCTATCGACTGTAATCTCTTTGGTCACGTATCCGATATAGGAAAACTGGATCACCGCTCCCTGGGGAACCGAGAGGGTATAATTGCCGTCCATATCTGTGATGATCCCGTTGGTTGTGCCTTTTTCTACCACGTTAGCACCGGCAATAGGGCCTAAATTGTCACTTACCGTACCGGAAATCGTCACTTGTTTCTGTTGCTGTTGAACCGTTTGGGCAGAGATGATGATGTGATTGTTCCGGATGACGAATGTGCATCCGCTCTCTTTCAGGATCAGTGCGAGTGTTTCATTCAAAGATTTATTGTTAACAGAGGCATTGACCTGTTTATTCAGATTAATGACCGACTCATCATAGTCGACCGACATACCTGTTTGTTTCTCTATTTCGGAGAAAGCATCTTTGATTGTGATGTTGTGGGATGGCAGTGTGATCGACTGGCTACTGGCAACTGTCTGTTGCACAAAAAAGAAAAGAAAAAACATTAACGAAACGCGGAATAAACTAATTAGCTTATTCTGTTGTGTTTTCAGGTTTAATTCCATATTTTTGTAAAATTAGATATTTAAGTAAATACTATGCATGATTTTTATCCTGCCGGATAATTAGTTAGAATGAATGGTGTTGCTCGATTTCAAGCCGGGGAGATCTGATTGGCGTCATCTTCCCGGTTCTTTTTTTCATATTAGTATCTCCTCTTTTAGTTTATGTACACTTTGTCCTCTTTTATTTTGTAGTTCAGTCCTTTTATCATCTCTTTCATGACTTCCAGTACCTGTTTCAGGCCCTCGTCAGGATTAAACTTCATTGTAAAGCTTCTGCCGGCGAACCGTTCCGTCTCGTAATTGATCGTTACATCGAATTTACGTTCGATGGTCTTTACGATCTGGTCGAACGAGGCCGTCTGGAATATCAGATACCCGTCGGTCCATTGCATCACGCGTCCGGCGTCGACAGTATTGAGTGCCAGTGTTTCCAGGCGGTGATTGTAGATGATTTGTTCGTCTGGCGATAAAATCAGGCTTGTGTCTTGCTTCAAACAGGGATAGACTTGGATTTTCCCTTCTTCCAACGTGGCAATCGTAACATCCTGGTCTGAATAAGCGTTTAGATTGAATACGGTGCCGAGTGCTTTGACCGTCATATGGGCGGTTTTGACCAAAAAGGGTTTTGTCGGATCTTTGGCGACTTGGAAGCGGGCTTCCCCGTTGAGGAACAGGAGACGTCTTTTTCCCCTGAAATGTTTGTCATAGACCAGTAAAGAACCGGAGTTCAACCAAACTTTCGTCCCATCGGGCAGTTTTACTTGTTTCTGTTCTCCATTTGCGACGAAACATTCTTTCAATTGAGCTTCTTCCACAACCGGATTTACTTTTGTCAGATAATAATAGGTACCGAAAGCACCAAGCAACGGCAAAAGTAGTATGGCGGCAATTCTCTTGATATATAAGCCAATTGGCTTGTGAAGCATCCGATCGGATGCTTCGATCCGCTTATGTAGTCGGGATAATTCCTGGAAAGTGGATTCGTTTGCCACGGCAGATTTCTCTTCCCATAAAGTAACCATCGCCTTTTCTTTCTCTTCCTGAAAATTCCGGTCAAGCAGCCAGGCATGGAACTTCTTCTGTATTTCCGGGGACAGGTCGTTCTCGAAAAATTTCTCTATTAATATATGTATGTTTCTTTTGCCCATTTTTCGTCTTTATATTATAGCTAACGGATGAGTGGGGAAGCACACACAGCCGGAAGTGCATTTTTTTCAGAAAAAAAGCAGCAAAGTGGAATATGCGATCTTCCGCAATTCGGCAAGGGCTTGTGTCATGTGGTTTTCTACTGTCCGTTTGCTGATATTCAGCCGTTGGGCGATTTCTTCATTGCTCAGGCCATCTTTCCGGCTCATAATAAAGATGTTCCGGCGTTGAGGCGGCATCTTCTCGACAGCAATGTCAATGAGCAGCGATAGCTCCCTGGCGTAGAGTTCTTCTTCTATCAGATCGTCGTAGGTCGATCTTCTTTGCTCTTTTTGCTGGTAGTTTTCTTCGATCAGGCTGTGTTCGTAATAATCATAGATCATGTTGCGGGCCATGCGGAAGAGATAGGCCTTAAAAGAATCTACTTTTGAGATCGTTTCCCGGTTGGTCCAGATTTTATAGAAGATATCTTGGGTCATGTCGCTCGCTTCATCCCGGTTCTTTATGAAACCTGTTAAGAAGTGCTTTAGTCTTGGACTGTATTGGATGTAAAGCATATCGAAGGCTTTATGATCCCCCTTTCCAAGTTCTTCCAGATATTTTGACTCAAGGTTGATATCCATTTTTGTTTTCTATTGTACGCTCTATCCCTTTATAAATATGAAAAACGAAAGATATGGAAAATAATCTGAAGAGGCAATTTTTTTCAGCAAGAAATATCGAATTGAACAACAGGCTTCATCGAATGAAAGACCGGATAAACGATAATTTGAAGCAAGTGCCTGATAACTCGATGCAAGGAAAAAATGGTTCGTGCAGAATAATAATCCAAAAGTGTCAAATATTTTGACGCTCGCTTGCAAGGTAACGGGGAAGCGGATAACTTTACCGGAAAAAGATCTTATGCAAGCCGGAACTATCCTGATCGTTGATGATAACAAAAGCGTACTGACCTCTCTCGAACTGCTTCTGGAAGATGAGTTCGAAGGGGTGGAGACTGCCTCGAACCCGAACAGTATCCTTTCGGTCCTGGACAGTCGGCCGGTTGATCTTGTCCTGTTGGATATGAATTTCTCTGCCGGAGTCAATACTGGTAATGAAGGGCTTTTCTGGCTCCGTCGCATACGGGAGATCGCACCGGAACTTCCTGTTATCATGCTGACTGCCTACGGGGATGTCGAGTTGGCAGTTAGGGCGTTGAAGGGTGGGGCTGCCGATTTTGTATTGAAGCCCTGGGACAACGATAACCTGATCGGGAAGATACGTGCCGCCCTGCACGAACGGAAATCCAGTCAGCTGGTGCATCCAGTGGAGAGGCCGAGTGAGCCGGCTATGATTATCGGGCATTCTCCCGTGATGATGAAACTGATCAAAGTGGTGACAAAAGTAGCTAAGACAGACGCCAATGTCCTGATCACCGGAGAGAACGGTACAGGTAAGGAGATGCTAGCACGTGAGATACACCGCCTTTCGCTCCGCAGCGGCCGAGAGATGGTCAACGTGGATATGGGAGCCGTCAGCGAGTCGCTGTTCGAAAGCGAGTTGTTCGGGCATGAACGAGGCGCTTTTACGGATGCGCGCGAGAGCCGTCCGGGGAAGTTCGAGGCGGCACACGGGAGCACACTGTTTCTCGACGAGATCGGAAACCTGCCGTTAGGATTGCAAGCCAAGCTCTTGGCTGCCTTGCAGAATCGCGAGGTCACCCGCCTTGGGAGCAATCGGAAGATTCCGGTCGACATACGCCTGATTGCCGCCACGAACCGCAACCTGCCGGAGATGGTGGCTCAGTCGCTTTTCCGTGAAGACCTGTTCTACCGCATTAATACGATACAGATCGAGATTCCGCCTCTTCGGAACCGGCGGGAAGATATCGCCCTGTTTGTCGATTATTTCCTGAAAAAATATACAGACCTTTACGGGCGGCCGGGGCTAATCCTGCATCCGCAGGCGTTGGAGAAGCTCGCGAACTATGACTGGCCCGGCAACATCCGGGAATTGCAGCATACGATCGAGAAGGCGGTGATCCTAGCGGAAAAGAATGTGATTCGTGCCTCCGACCTCTTTATCCGTCCGGGAAAGGCGCTCTCTTTTAGCGAAGTACCCAATTTAGAAGAGGTGGAGCGGCAGGCGATCTTGGCGGCTATCACCCAGAATGAAGGGAACCTGACGGCTGCGGCAGAGCAGTTGGGCGTGAGCCGGCAGACTTTGTATAATAAGATGAAGCGTTTCAACCTCTGATCCCCCGCCGATATGTTCAGTGCCCGTCTATACATACGCATTCTTTTGCAAGTGGTTGCCATCGTACTGGTGGCGGGCTTGGGCGTGGCCGGCATCGTTACGGGGCGGGCAGTCATACTGGGTTTCGTGGCCCTCTTTATCGCAGCGTGGCTGATCAGTCTCCTTGTCTATTATCTCAACGCTTCGAACCGGAGGATACAGCTTTTCCTGGATGCCATCGAGGACGACGAATCGATGCTCTATTTCCCCGAAGACATCGGAAGCCGGGAACAGCGTCGCCTGCATGCCGCCTTCAACCGCATACACATGTTGATGACCGAGAACAGACGGAAGGCGTTCGACCGCGAACTGCATTGCAAGGAATATGAATCGTGGGATAAGCTGATGCATGTCCTGACACACGAAATCATGAACTCCATCGCTCCGGTCGTCTCCCTCTCCGGCACGCTCCTTTCTTATTTCCGGACGAAAGACGCGCCGAAAAGCAGCGGGGAGATCACCGATGCCACCATCCGCAAGACGATACGGGGATTGGATACCATCAAAAGCCAGGGGCAAACCCTGATGCATTTCACCGAATCGTACCGGCAGTTCGCTTACCTGAAGCAGCCGGAGCCTGAGCCATTCCCGCTCACGTATCTGCTGCAAAACCTGCAAACTCTGTACTTGCCGGATATGCAACGGCAGCATATTGATTTCTCCCTCGTGCTGTTCCAGCCGGAGATAACGGTCCATGCAGACGAAAAGCTGCTGTCACAAGTCTTGATCAACCTGCTGAAGAACGCTATGCAGGCACTCGAAGGGCAGGCGGATGGAAAGATCCGTATGGAAGTCGATACGGAGAAGAATCAATTGCTTATCCGGGTGACGGACAACGGTCCTGGCGTCCCTTCCGACCTGATAGAAGATATCTTCGTCCCCTTCTTCACCACCAAGGCTACGGGAAGCGGCATTGGGTTGAGCCTTTCCCGGCAGATCATACGGATGCATGGAGGAGAATTGTCGGTGGCTTCGCTACCTTACCGGGAAACCTGCTTCACGGTTTCTTTACCTGTAAAGCCTTAAGAATTACCGTCTCTTGATTTCTACCCGCGAAGTGAGCGGATAGCGCAAGCCTTTGGAGGACTTATAATAGACTTCGGCCGCACCGATCTTCAGCTTGGCGCGTATCTTGATCGGGATATGGTTCTCGTCGTCGCCGATCCAGATCTCGGCGGCTTCCTTGCTTTGGGTAAAGGCGTCGTCGTAGATGTCGATATAGAAATGGCGGGTTCTGTACTTCAACGTCTCACTTCGTTCAACGATCTGCTGCCCGGTATAGCGGAAACTGATGTTGATGCGTTCGCGTCCGATCGCCACTTGGAAAGGGAAGCTCTCACCGCTTTTCATCTTGTCCCAGTCCAGGGAACGCAGATACATCGTTGCTCCCAGCATGTCGAACATGTGTGGGTCTTCCGTCACGAGCATCGTGTCGATCTTCGTGCGGGTGGGCGTATAACGGTGGGAATGAGCGAGTATCTTCTTCCGGTCGTAGGAGAAACGGATGTCGTCTATCAGATAATAGTCATTCTCGTTTACCCGCTTCTCACTCCGTAGAAGCAGCATGTCGGGGGTAAAATGGCAATCGATCGTATCTCGCATCTTATAGACCTTCTCGATAATGCCGGAGGTACGGAAGATGAGCCGGTAGTGATAGGACGGCTCGCCCTCGTATTCCGCGTCGCGGATGGAAAGGGTGGCGTGGCCTGCACGGGGCATCAGAAGGCCCCATTTGAAGTATAACTCATACTGCACTTCCTCGCCGGGGCTGAACCTGTGGCGGACTGGGATTTCCTGCGCTTTCGCACACACGGCTGATAGCAATAGCAAAAATATCAGCCACAGGCGGACGATGTCAGAACGGCATTCCCATGTTGCCGCCGCTATTATTCCTTGACGATGATTGTTGACTTTCATCTTTGTAGTTTCTTTTCTTCTTGGTTGCTTCCTTCGGCTTATTCTTCGTTATCTCAAGAGGCTTTTGCTTGGCCAGCGGGGTGGAGTTGACATTCCATGTCTCTTCGACCTGCCAGTTCTGCATGATCTCGTACATTTTGGGAGAATAATAAACTTCTTCGGGCTGTCGCTTTTCGATATAATTACCGGTATCCCACACTCCGTTGCCGTTTGTGTCGATCACGATACGGGCATAATACTTATCGGGCTTCAAGTCCATGAAGAGTACTCCGCCGTCTTTTACTTTCGCTTTGCGGACAGGGGCGTCTCCACTACTGAGCAATTCGACGAAAGCAGTCGTGTCCACACCGTTGATATTGAGATAGAGATGGCCGTATTCGTCTTCTTTCTTGATTTTGAACTCACCGGTAAAGAAGTCGTTCCACTTCCCGTAAAGGCTGTGAATGGCGGCGGAGTCCACTTCGATGCGGTATTCTTCCCCATACTTCCACGGACGTCTGATAAAATAGTTCAGGCTGTTAGTCGAATCGGGGAAGAAGTCGAAATCTACCGTATTCCAAACGGTATCGATCTTTTGGTCGAGGAAGAACATCTCTTTGTTGATATCCAATACCGGTTCGTTGAAGGTTACGGATATCGTATCGAACAAGTCCATCGAACCGGGAGCGTCTACTTGCATGCCTAAGAACACGATCGGATCGGGTTCGTCTTTCTTTTTCTTTTTTTTCTTTTCTGCCGGACGGCGGCGCAATACCAGTTGGACCGTGTCGGTTTGCGGGCGCAGGATGTTCAGGGAGTCGCTCTTCGGATAGGAGACCTGCACCTGCAGAGTGTCCTGCTTCCAGACGGTCGAATCGGCAAGCCAGTAGTTAACGGCCGCGCCGCCTTCCGTCTGCTGCACAAAATACCAGGTACTGTCTTCCGGGGTGAAATTGATGGGGACAGGCACCGGTACGGTGTCCAGCTTCGTATTGAAACGCAGCGTAAAGTATTTCTCGTCCGGGCGTTCGGGCTTTACCATATACTGGCGTTCGAATTTCTCCTTGAACAGGCGGAGTTCGATGTTGTCCGGGAAGAAACGGGTGTAACCGACCGTCCGGATCGTATCGATCGTCAGGCTGTCTTTCCAGGTCGTATCCTGCCGGGTCGTCAGTTCGAAGGAAGGGACGATGACGGAATCCAAGAAAGCGATGTCTTCGCCGGGTTGGTCGAATTTATAGTCGCGGTTCACATCGTTTAAGGCAAAAATATGATAGGTTCCAGGAGTGATATTACGAATCGTGAACTGCCCTTTGTCATTCGTACGGGAAGTACGGACGAACGGGAGTTTCACGAATGCGGAATCTTCCAAATTGTTGTGCAGGCCGATCGTAATGCCTGGCATCGGTTCTAGATTCTCGGCATTCAGCAAGACTCCCGAAACTTCGAGTGTGTCGATGATGTCTCCGGTAGAGAAAGCGAAAGAGAAGTTTTCGAACACGTTTTTCTCATTATTGTCGGAGATGGAATTGGTGAAGTCGATCGTGTAGGTCGTGTTAGGTTTCAACGTGTCTTTCAATTCGATCACCGCCTTCTTTCCGGCAGAGCGGATAACCGGTAGTTCCATCTGGGGCGGAGTGATAATCACGTTCTCCGAAGGTTTCTCGATCTGGATCAGCTCGTCAAAGAGGATTTCTATCTTTTTACCTGTATAATTAATCTGATTTGGGACCGGTGTACTGCTTACGAATTTGGGAGGTGTTTCATCATAGGGTCCTCCGTTCGGACTACCGATATTGGCACACGAATAAATGACAGTCAACAGCAGCATTCCATACAACAAGCGGAATGAATTTCGTATATATTTAGTATCCATTTATGTCTATTTCAAATACATTCGACAAACACGTGCAAAAATAGGGAAAAATCCGGTGAAAAATAGTAGGGTATCCTGCCATTAATCAATCTTTGCATTTAAACGGACTTTTGTCCGATTGTCGTTTTCAACATCCTGAACCCGATCCTGCAATACAAACATTTCTTCTTTTCGCAATATTCGCGTTTTAATTGGATCAAAGCCTGGCTGTCGCCAGCGTGGCGGACGGTGATACCGGCGTTGTAGAAGGTGGTGACGATAGTGTTCTTTTCCGGAGGAATACTTTCTAAAAGGCGGGTAGCACGTTCGCAATATTCGGGACGTTTGTTATGTAGGCCGTAGGCAAAGAGCATCGGAACGACCGTGTTTATCAGTAGGATGTTCAGGGCGTTTTCGCCTATGGTCTTTTCCTTTCGGGGAGAAGCATACCGGAAATGATAATGTGTCTCCCAATAACCGGATGGAGGAATCCTGAAATACTTTTTGATCTCTCCGGTGCTCCTGGCTTCAAGAATGGCAGAAAACAGAGTGTCGTACCGTACCCAAAGTGCGGCTAACTGTGCCACTTTCAGATACGGAAAGTTGACAGGCCGTGTCCGTAGGTTCTTAAATACGAAATCTTCCATTGGTGACAGGCCGAACTTATGGCGTAAAAAATCGTATTCCCGTTGCAACAAGCGGTAGTAATGATCGTCGTTTTCCTCCTCTAACATTCCTGCCTGTCCGAAAAGCATTGCTTCTATCTGCGAATGGCTGTTCCGCTGTTTTTGAATGCAACGAAGCGGCAAGCTCTTTGCCAGCCTTTCAAAAGCATCATTATTCACACCAAAGCCGAAGTTTCGGGTTAAAGTAATATAAAAAACTTCATTCCAGTCTGTCTGATACGCATCCAAAAGGAGGAATATGTCATGTGTTTTCCGTTCCAGCCGCTCGCTTAGCAAGGCTTCCATCCAACAGGCTATATGCAAAGGAGCGATCCCGGTTATGTGATCGAGGCACGGAAGAGCCGCCTCTCGGTAAAGCAGCCAGTCTATACTGCGGAGAATATTTTCCGGAACAGTCAGGAGCATTTGTGGAATCGGGTTTCCGTTCGTTCGAACTGGCTGGAAATCATTAAAGCCTATAATGTGAAGGATTACACAGTCGTATGCCTTATCCGTATCATGATGATGGAGCAGCCAGTCGGAAGATTTATCATGAATTTCGACACTTCCTACCCATAGCGTTCCGTCTATTTTGATCTTCGCATTGAAAAAATCGGGACCTGCATCCGTATTCTGCATTCCGGGATCGATTACCTGGACGGGACGTCCCTCTGTTGTTATCAATGGTGTGGCCGTGTAAAGTTTGTATTTCCAAACATAATGTAATAAACGTTCCATCTTTTTTCAGAGTTAAGATTTATGTCCCAAATCTAAGCATTATTCTTTATATTTGCAGCACGTTATCAGTTGAAAGTTGAAAAATTAAAATTGAAAGTTAAATATATAAGTATGAAGATTGCACTTATCGGTTACGGAAAGATGGGAAAAACTATCGAGCAGATAGCACTTGGAAGAGGACACCAAATCGTGTCTATCGTAGATATCAATAACCCTGAAGAAATACACTCCGACAAATTCAAGAGTGCTGACGTCGCAATCGAGTTTACGACTCCGGCTACAGCATTCAACAATTATATGCAATGTTTTGCAGCAGGCATTCCGGTTGTTTCCGGTACGACAGGATGGCTTGACAAGATTGGGCAAGTCAAAGATATGTGCGAAAAAGAGGGTAAAACTTTTTTCTATGCCTCCAATTTCAGCATCGGTGTAAATATATTCTTCGCTATCAACAAATATCTGGCAAAGATTATGAATAATTTCTCCGCTTACGATATCAAAATGATGGAAACCCACCATATCCATAAATTGGATGCTCCTAGCGGAACAGCTATCACACTGGCGGAAGGAATCATTGAAAACGTGGACCGTAAAGACCGCTGGACTTTGGAAACGGCTGAGAAAACAACCGATATACCTATCCATGCCATTCGTAAAGGAGAAGTTCCGGGTATCCACGAAATCACATACGAGTCGGATGTCGACACGATCAGCATCAAGCACGATGCGAAGAGTCGTGCCGGATTTGCCTTGGGCGCTGTTATTGCCGCCGAATTTACTGCTGGAAAGAAAGGTTTCCTCGGAATGGATGATATGCTTAAATTTTAATTAATAACAGAAACAAATGAAGAAGTTTTCCAAGAAACAATGGATTAAATTCAGCATAGCAGCCGTTCTCTACCTGCTTTTCACGCTTTGGATGCAGAATGCCTGGTTGTTGTTGGGCCTGATTGTCCTTGTCGATATTTTTCTGACCGGGTATATCCCTTGGGGAGCCTGGAAACGTACCAAGAATCCGCAGGTACGCAATGTGTTGGAATGGGTGGATGATATCCTGTTTGCATTGGTTGCCGTCTATTTCATCAATATCTTTATTTTCCAGAATTACCAGATTCCCAGTTCCTCGCTGGAGAAGTCCTTGTTAGTGGGTGACTATCTGTTTGTGAGTAAGCTCAGCTATGGACCGCGCGTGCCGAATACGCCGGTCGCTTTCCCACTGGTACAAAACACATTACCCTTCTTCAACTGCAAGTCATATTTGGACTGGCCGGAATGGGACTACAAACGGGTGAAAGGCCTCGGTCATGTGAAACGGAATGATATTGTGGTGTTCAACTTCCCTGCCGGCGATACGGTTGCACTAAAAGTTCAGAATCCGGATTATTATCATTTGGTAGAACAATACGGACGGGAAGCCATCCTGTTGAATAAAGCGGATTTCGGTGATGTGATCTATCGCCCTGTTGATAAACGAGAGAATTATGTCAAACGGTGTATCGGTATGCCGGGCGACACGATCGAGATTCGTGACAACCAGGTCTACATCGATGGTGTTGCTGCCAAGAATCCGGAAAAGATGCAGCTTAACTACTTCGTCGAGACGGATGGCTCCATGTTGAGTGAGGAGCAGTTCCGTTTACTGGATGTCAGCAAAGCCGACCGTGTATTGATCGATGGAAGCTATAATCCCCAATATATGTCTATGTTGAATATTCAGCCGAATGCCAACGGGCAGTATAACCCGATTTACCATTTCCCGCTGACTCAAAAGACATTGGAAGTAGCTAAAAAACTTCCGGTCGTGAAACGTGTGGTTCTCGAACCGGATCCCGTAGGAACCGATTCCTATTATCCGGTTGACTACCAGACCGGATGGAGTCGTGACAATTACGGACCACTATGGATCCCGAAGAAGGGAACCACGATCCCGTTGACGGAACGTAATATAGCCCTTTATAAACGCTGTATCGTCAATTATGAACATAATAAATTGGAAGTAAAGGATAGTAAGGTTTACATCAACGGCAAGCCGGAAACGACCTATACGTTCAAATACGATTATTACTGGATGATGGGTGACAACCGCCACAACAGTGCCGACAGCCGTTCCTGGGGTTTCGTGCCGGAAGACCATATCGTAGGTAAGCCGATCATGATCTGGCTGTCACTGGATAAGGATCGTAGCTTGTTTGACGGCGGTATTCGCTGGAACCGTATGTTCCGTTGGGTACACCCGGATTAAGCAAATTTCTATGGGGAAAAAGATTCATAATAACATAAACGGGGCGGGTGGACGTAAAAGTCGCCTCTACGTGAGTTGGGTGGTAACGATTGTTATCGCCTTTCTCATTGTTATACCTGTCCGCCGTTTCTGTATCGAATCTTACCGGATATCAACGAGTGCGATGGAAGATGCATTGCATCAAGGCGATTATATCTTGGTAAATAAATTGCCGTTTGAAGGAAATCCGGGACGGAACAAGGTCGTGCTGTTTACCAGTCCGCTCCTGAAAGACACGGTGAGTAACCCATTGTTATTGAGCCGTTGTATCGGTATGCCTGGGGATACTATCTTGGTGAGTGGCGACGGGTATGAGGTGAACGGGAAGCTGCTACCTCACTCTCCTCGTGCGCTTAACACCTGTTTCATTACCCAGAAGAGTGCCGCCGATTTCCTGAAAGCGCTGCAAAAGTTGAGCATACCTGTGCGGAACTGGAAGAGCGAGACGTTCGGTTTTTCTTTTTCCCTGACTTCTTTCGAAGAATATCAATTGCGTGAAGAACTGACGGAAGAGATGAATATTCATTTTATCCGGAATCAGTCTGCTCCGTACAAGCTGGTTGTTCCCCGTAAAGGCCGGGCATACCGCCTGGATGAAGCTGCCCTTGTCGCTTGCAAGGAAGCGATATTGGCCGAGGCCGGAGAAAAGGCTGTTTTTCGTGACGGAAAGCTATATTTAGATGGAAGGGAAACTGCGTTTTTCTTCTTCGAACAAGATTATTACTGGATGCTTTCCGACAATGTAAACGAATCGGTCGATTCCCGCCATTTAGGCTTTGTTCCGCGTGACCATATCATCGGAAATGCCTGGTTATGTTGGTTCAGCCGTGACAAACAACGAATCTTTAAACCCGTAAACTGATGATGCAACCCGTTTATATTTCTACTACCTATTTGGGGCCGGTCCAGCAATATTGCAAACTGTTCCAATATCCGGAAGTACACTTGGAAACAGCCGAAAACTACCTCAAGCAAACCTTCCGGAACCGTTGTACCATTGCCGCCGCCAACGGTCCGTTAGCTTTATCTATCCCCATCGTGAAGCCGGACACGTTGAAGTGTCCGACCAAGGACATCCGTATCTCCGATCATGGGAACTGGCGTCACCTGCATTGGAACGCTTTGGTTTCGGCTTATAATATGAGTCCGTTTTTCGAATATTACGAAGAGGACTTCGCTCCTTTTTACGAGAAAAAATATGAGTTCCTATTCGATTACAATGAGGAATTGCGTCAGTTGATCTGTCGCCTGCTTGACCTGCATCCGAATGTTATTTATACGGAAGAATACCAGTCCGAAGTGCCGAACGATTTCCGTGAGATCATCCGGCCGAAACATGAAGGAGAAGATCCGTCCTTCTCCCCGAAACCCTATTATCAGGTTTTTCAGGGCAAGCACGGATTTCTTCCGAATATGAGTATTGTGGATTTACTGTTCAACATGGGACCGGAAGGGCTGTTGGTGTTACGTGATTCCATTGTAGCATCGAAGCAGCCCTGATTGAGAATCCTTCAGTTCTTTTTCATCGTATAGTTTTTCACCCCTAACGAATCGTATGCCTGTAACAAGGCCTCGTCGTTATCGGAAATCATCAAAAGTTTGTCATTTTCTTTCAGCTCCGTGTTGCCTTTCGGGATGAAATAATGTCCGTCTCTTTTCACCATAACGGCAAGGGTGTGGTCGGGCAAGGTGAGTTGCATCAATTTGTTTCCATGAGAAAGGACAGCAGGAGTGATGTCTATTTCACTCATGGCACTCTTAATATCTTCCGGCAATTCGATACCGAACACATCTTTTCGCTCCGGCTTGTCGACAAGTCCGAGCCATTTGGCAGCCTGTGTTACGGTTGTTCCTTGTATCAATAGGGAAAGGATCGTGATGAAAAACACGATATTAAAGATCATGCCTCCATGATCGACTCCGGCAATCCAAGGATAAGTTGCGAAGATTATCGGAACTGCTCCACGAAGTCCCACCCACGAGATATATAGCTTTCCTTTTGTTGTAAAGTTTTTAAATGGAAGCAAACACAGGAAAATCGTTGCCGGACGAGCTATCAGTATCATAAATACTCCCACTAAAAGGCCTACTGGAGCGACTGGCAGCAACTCGTGCGGGTTCACCAACAGACCTAACGTGAGGAACATGACGATCTGCCACAGCCAGGCAAAACCGTCGAAGAAAGTTCCCATACTCTTTTTATGCACAATCTTAGCGTTCCCCACGACCAGGCCGGCAATGTACACGGCCAGATAGCCGTTCCCTTTACATAAAGTAGTCGCCGAGAAAGTGAAGAAAGCAGTTGTCAACAATAAGATCGGATATAAAGACTCGTTGTCCATATTGATCTTGTTGATCATCAGAACGGCCAGCTTACCTAACAGGAAACCGGCTATCGCACCGACGGATAGCTGGACGAGCAATTGCAGGACAGCTTCCTGCAAGTTCATACCCCCGACCTGTATATAAGCGATAATAAGCAAGGTAAGCATATATGCCATCGGGTCGTTGCTACCGCTCTCCAATTCGAGGGTCGGACGCAGGCGTTGTTTCAAATAAACCCCTTTGCTCCTAAGGATGGAAAAGACGGAAGCAGAGTCTGTAGACGACATCACTGCCGCCATCAGCATAGATTCGGCTACCGTAAGCGTTTCATAACCTGTAGACCACAAAAACACATAATAGATAAAACCTCCCGTTATAAGCGTCGTTAGCAATACTCCCACTGTTGCAAGGACAACTCCTTCCGTGGCTATCGGCTTGATCTCGGACATTTTAGTATCCATACCACCGGAAAACAGGATGATACTCAACGCCAACATGCCTATGAACTGTGCTGCACTGGGATTGCTGAACTGAATGCCTAAGCCGTCGCTGCCGAACAGCATTCCGACACCTAAAAAGAGAAGCAAGGCGGGAAGGCCGAAACGGAAACCGGCTTTACCGGCAATAATACTGAAGAAAAAGATAATCGAAGCAACCAACAGGATTGCTTCCGGATTCTCGAAGATTTGTAATTCGTGGAACATAGGCTGATAATAACGGTTTACTCTATACTTTGTCACTTCAAAGTAAAGAAAAAATAACGATATGCACAACAGCTTAACACTTAAAAGACAAGGTTATCTACTGACTAATAAATATATTCACTATATTTGTGCTGATAAAATTAACGCTATGATTAAAACAAATCTATTCCTACTATTGTTCGTTCTCCTCGCGGGAACTTCGTGCAATAGACAGCAACATTTCATTTCGGACGATACGTTCCGCGCCGAAGTGGAGAATGACTTCCGGGCAAAGCAGGCCGCTCTGCCGGACGGAAACCTTTTTTCAGTCTTTAACCAAAAGATGACGTCCGACGAAAAAGAGGCGCTTACTTTCTTGTATGCCTATATGCCGATCGGAGATATCACGGATTATGACGGGCAACTGTATCTCGACAATATCCGCAGTTCGTTTCGTGCACGGGTGGAAATGCCTTGGGGAGACAGCATACCGGAAGACATCTTCCGCCATTTCGTACTTCCCGTGCGGGTCAACAACGAGAATCTGGACGAGAGCCGCATGGTCTTTTATGAAGAATTGAAAGACCGGGTGAAGGGCTTGTCCTTGTATGACGCCGTGCTGGAAGTGAACCATTGGTGCCACGAGAAAGTGATCTATACGCCGTCGGACGCCCGGACGAGTTCGCCTTTGGCATCCGTGAAGACCGCTTACGGGCGTTGTGGCGAAGAGTCGACGTTTACCGTAGCCGCCCTTCGTTCGGTCGGCATACCAGCCCGTCAGGTCTATACTCCGCGTTGGGCGCATACCGACGACAACCATGCTTGGGTGGAAGCTTGGGTAAACGGTAAATGGTATTTCCTCGGAGCCTGTGAACCGGAACCGGTACTTAACTTGGGGTGGTTCAACGGACCGGCTTACCGTGGTATGCTGATGCACACGAAAGTATTCGGCAAATACAACGGACCGGAAGAAGTCATGGACGTAACCGACGGTTACACCGAGATCAACGTGATCGACAATTATGCCCCGACGGCCAAAGCAACGATCACCATTGTGGATGAAAACGGCCAGCCGGCTGCCGGAGCCGATGTCGAGTTCAAAATATATAACTATGCCGAGTTCTATTCCGTAGCCAATAAGAAGGCGGATGCTGAAGGGAAGGCATTCCTTTCCGCCGGTAAAGGTGATATGCTGGTATGGGCGACTAAGGACGGCAAGTTCGGATATAGCAAGGTGTCGTTCGGAAAAGACAATAACGTGACAATCACTCTCGACAAGAAACCGGGTGACATCGAAACCGTCACGCTTGATGTCATTCCTCCGGTAGACGGTTCCATTGCCGCCTGCGTGACGGACGAACAGAAAGAGGCCAACGCCAAGCGTTTGCACGAAGAGGATGTGATCCGTAATAAATATGTGGGCACTTTTTATACGGAAGAGAAAGCGGAAGCACTTGCCAAAGAATTAGGTATCGACCCGCTGAAAACAGCCGATTTCATGATCGGCAGCCGGGGAAACTGGCGTGAGATCGAGAAGTTCCTTCGCGATGCGCCTGCCGACAAACGTCCGATGGCGATGGATTTGCTGAATGTTATCTCTGCCAAGGACTTGCGTGATACGCCGGCCTCCGTGTTAGCGGACCATCTGAACAATGCCCAGGCTGTGCAAAGTTCCCTGTTTACCGAATATATCCTCAATCCGCGTGTGGCAAACGAGTTCCTGACGCCGTACAGGAAGTTCTTCGCCGCCAACGTCGATTCGGCATTAGTGAAGAAGGCTAAAGCTGATCCGCAATTAATTGTAGACTGGGTGAAGGATAATATCAGTATCAATGACAGCCTGAATCCGCAACGCATTCCGATTATGCCGATGGGCGTATGGAAATCGCGCGTGGCCGATAAAGGTTCCCGCGATATATTCTTCGTCGCTGTATGTCGTAGCATCGGTATTCCGGCACGTATCGAACCAGTGGCGGGAAAAGTGCAATATGCGAAAGGTCTGAACTGGGTGGATGTAGACTTTGAAGCTGCCGAGCAGACGGTTGCCAAGCAAGGTAAGGTCGTCGCTTCTTACCAGCCGATCAAAGCATTGCAGGACCCGAAATATTACAGTCATTTCACGATTGCGAAAGTGTTGCCGACCGGCAAGTTGCAGACACTTAACTTCGAATCGGGCGATGTGGATATGGGGGGCGGTGATACTTGGAGTGCTCTGTTGAAAAAGCCGCTTTCTATGGATGAGGGCCATTATATGCTGGTAACCGGAACACGTATGGCAAACGGTAGCGTACTGGCCGAAATGTCTTTCTTCAACGTAGAACCAGGCAAGACAAGTGATATCAAACTGGAGATGCGTGAGAGCCAGGACGATGTACAAGTCATCGGCAACTTCAACTCCGAAAACAAATTCAAACGGGCTGATAACGGCGAGGAAACGAGTCTGTTGGCTACCACCGGCCGCGGCTATTATGTTGTCGCTGTCCTCGGAGCGCGCCAGGAACCGACCAACCATGCCATGCGTGACATCGCTGCCGTAAAGAAGGACCTTGAAGAATGGGGCCGCGGCATGGTTTTGTTGTTCCCCGATGAAAAAGGCTTCCAGAACTTCGATCCGAAGGAGTTCGGAGAGTTGCCAACTACCATCACATATGGCATAGATATCGACAAAACAATTCAGAAGGAGATCGCCGCAGCTATGAAGTTGCAGAACGCCAACACACTGCCAATCTTCATCATTGCCGACACTTTCAACCGTGTAGTGTTCGTTTCACAAGGCTACACAATCGGCTTGGGAGATCAGTTGATGAAGGTGATACATAAGTTGTAATCCCTCTTCGACGAAACATAAAAGAGGCGTAGATTAGCAGATGTCATTCGAGTCATCACTAATCTACGCCTCTTTTATGTTTTGGATATTGTAGAGGTAATTACCGGCGACGGCGTACGCTGCGGACCGGAGCGCTTTTCTGGGCTTTTGGAGCTTTGATTTTGACCTCTTTTTGTTTGCTCTCTTTTGCGGCTTCCGTCTTTCTGCCACGGGCGGAAACGGTTGCGTTTTTAGATTTCTTGCCTTTTGTATCAGCTGCCAACTGAGCTGTGTCCGGTTGCAGATAGAGAGATTTTTCGAAAGTAATCAGCTGGTTCTCGATACGTTCCTGCTCGCGTTTCATCGAATCGGGTGTCGGGCAGTAGGCTTGCAGAGGTTGGTTCATCAGATTCTGCGTCTTGAAGATATCGCCCTGGAACATCCGGCGACGGAAATAGTCGTCGAGCGTGAAAGTCATGGCGTTGTTGATGTTGGACGTCATGATATAGGCGGTATTGATATAGGGACGCAAATTTTCATAAGGAATCCAGAACATCGGCATGGTGTTCTGTCCCATATCGTCCACGATTGTCAGAATCGGACAGATCGCCAATGTCTTGACATCGAATACGGAGTTGTTCTGGTCGAAATACCACGCTTCCTTTATGTAATAGGAGCGGACATCGCCGGAAGGAATATCGCTTTCGTTCACGACGAAACCGGCAGGTTCGTTGTCTTTGCCTGGCGTCTCTTCGTAGAAGATACGGCAACGGTCCAGCATGACTTTCAAGTCGAGCTTGCGGTTGTCGCTGAAATCCTCGTAACCGTCCAGGTATTCATAGGCGGACAACTTGCCTTCGCATACCAGCTGGAAGATGATCGAGAACAAGTTCATCTGCCCGTTCATCGGTTGGGTGGGATAGTATAGAGGAGCATTCTGTTCTTTCGTAAGGTCGATCTGGCGGTAGATGACACGCATCCAGCGAGCGTTGCCGATATGCTGCGTCATTCGCTCGTTCATATCCTGTGCTCGGACGGTCAGTTCGGGCATGCCGTTCTCTTTCTTCTCTTCTTCACGGGCGCCACGGCTTGCTTCGGGACCGCGACGTCTCTGCTGCTGTTGCTGTGTATTGCCGGCCTCTTCCTGTGCCTGTATGGGGAGGGAGGCGAACAGGGCGATGGCGAGGGTTGCTATGTAATATAAACGTTTCATATATCTTTATACATTACGGGACGAGCAGACCTCGTCCCTACGTTATGTTAATTGACGATTACTTCGACGGTCGGAATGATACGTTCCTTATTGTCCGGACCTAATACTTTCACATGCGTGATGTAGAAGCGTTTGCCTCTTGCCAGACGGCGGATATAATCTTTCTGACGCTGCGAGAATTGGTTGCCTTGCGTGACTTCCGGAATGATGTTGCCCATCGAATCGTAGAAAGTCAGCTCGAAACTCAACACCTTGAACGGCACGTTCAGCAGGTCGTCGTCGATAGCCGCCTGGATGCCGTCGGCTTCCACCAAATTGCGTTTGGAGAACTGACCGCCACGGAACTTGCGCATATTGCCGTTCTGGTCCTTATATTCGATAAAAGGCATCGGGTCGGGCAGGGCACGTACGCGGAAAGTCGTTTTCGCCATCTCGACGCTGCGCCCATCCGCCATTTTAGCATGGACGGAAATGATGGCATCCGTTCCAACCGTTGTCGGACGGGCTTCCCATTGGTCGCCTTTGCGGACCAGTGTCCCGTTCGTCATCGTTGCCGTCACGTTGCCGCTGGGCACACCCGGCACGGCGATACGGATCGGGTTGGCGATTCCGGCATACAACACATTCATCAGCATCGGCGCTACCGTCGCACTCGGTTCCGTCACGAAGTATTCGCTTTCGAACTCGCGGCGCATCACGCTGCCGTCGCTGCCCGGCATTTCGATATATCCTTTGACCGGATAAGTGCCCGGAGTACCGGCTACAGCCGTAAACATGCCGTTTGCATCATAAGGCAATTCCTTGCCGTTCACATAGACGGTCGGACGTTTCGTCGAGTCGACAGCCGATAAGACGATATTGGCCTTGTACTGGCTGCCGCGCATGACGATCTGGCTTTCCGGAATCACCTGTGCCGTGATCTGGTTCACACGATAGTCGCGCATGTCGACGCTGCTCAGCAGGTTGGACAACACTTCACCTTCGGCATAGCGGATATCGCTTTGCAATTTCGTCAGCAAGGTAACAGCCGCCGCCACCGGCATATTCTCGAACAAAGCCTCTTCCCAAGTGCGGGTATTGATACCGGCCTTGTGAGGCGGCGTTGTCGACAGGCTGGCTTCGATGATGCGCGTCTTGGCCGAGTCTTCCACCATCTCGCCCATCAGTGTCCGGTATTTTTCGATGCTCTGGCGCAATTTCTTGCCTTCGCCCGAAACGGGAGACAGCATCACGCGGGAAGCCGCTTCGAGGTCGTCCTTATGATCGATATTATTGACATCGGCATCCTTACCATCGGCAATCTGCGCGATACGCACTTTCAGATCCTGCACGTAATTGTACAGGCTGTCGGAAGCCTCCTTCACCTTTGTCCCCTTTTCGTACCATTCACGTACTTTTTCGGGATTTGTCTGATAATAAGCCTTCAGTTCCTCTGTAACGATCTCATTACGGGTCGAGGTATTATCGATAGAAGTACGCAAGCTGCCTTCCACCAGTTCGAAACCGTCGAGTACCTCCGACGACACGTTGAGTGCCATCATGGCGATGAACACCAGATACATCAGGTTGATCATCTTCTGACGGGGCGAATTGGGATTATTTGCTATTCCTGCCATATCCGATTACTTCATTGGGTTGTTTGTATACGGAGCCTGCTGCTGATATCCGTACGGTTGCTGATAGGCCTGCTGGTAATTCTGCTGCTGTGCCGGCTGCGGTTGCTGCTGGTAAACAGGTTGTGCGGGCTGCGCCGGTTGCTGGTATCCCATATTGACCGTCATAGCCTGCAACAGGCGGCTGTATACCTGGTTCAATTCGGCCAACTGTCGCGTCATCTTTTCCGTTTCGTTGCGGAACACGGAACTGTCGACAACGGAGCCGTCATACATTTCGCGAATGCGGCTCAAGCCACTGTTGATATGTTCGATCGATTCGATCTGCGAGCTGATGCTCTTCAACTGTATTTCGTAGATCGTGTTCAAGCCGGAGATGTTGCGGTTCAGCATTTCCATCTGCTGCACGTAACCGCGGGAATTCTGGTTGATGCCATCCGAATTATCCGTAATGCTCTTATACGAGTTCAAAAGTGTGTCGGAAACGTCGGTCAGCGAATGCGTCACCTGGCTGAAACGTTCCATATTCTCGGACATACCCGAAAGCTGTTCCAGATATTTCTGCGTCGCTTCCGTCAGTTCCGCCATCTTGGAGATCTGTTCGGCGGCGGCGCTCAGTTTCTTGATACTGTCGGAAAGGTTTTTCGTATCTTCTTCGCTCACATCCAGGCCGAGATTGCCCAGTCCGGTAGTCTGCTTGCCGCCTAAGTTGATATTCAATCCGCCAGCAACCTCGTCGTCGGTCGTATTCTCAGGCGAATTGACCAGATTGGACATAGGCGTGTTGGCGAAATCCGGACGGTCGAGCGGATTTTTAGATTTCAAGACCGGGAACACTTCTTCCCAGTGATATTCGTTGAATGGCTTTTCAAAAGCGGAGATAAAGAATACCAATGCTTCTACCGTCATGGCCACAAACAGGATCTGGTTACCATACGGCAAGTGCAACAACTTGAACAAGGCGCCTATAATAACGATGGAGGCTCCCCAGCTATAACAGAAATTCAGTACCCGCTTGCCTTTTTCACTGGCGAGGTACATTTCTACTCTGTTTTTATATCTTCTATATTTTCCCATGATATAATGTATATTCGTTAATTAGAGAGGGCGGGCGAACTCCGCCCCTGCGTTATTTTTTACCTTTTGCTCTCGAAAAACCGATTTGTGTACGGGCGCAACGGAAACCGATGTATGAACGCGTTTCGTTCTGGTATTCGAAGGTGCGCATATCCGAACGGATAAACTGTGCCACGTCTTTCCAGGAACCGCCGCGTACGACCTTCTTCTTCATGGCATACGGGTCTTCCTTCGCGGCATTGTAGCGCAGATCCGGATTCATGTCGCTCATCTGGCTCGGTCCGGATTCGGAATAAGAAGTCGATGTCCATTCCGCCACGTTGCCGGCCATGTCATAGAGGCCGAATTCGTTCGGAGCGAAAGAGCCGACACGCGAAGTGATCAGATGGCCGTCTTCCGTATAGTTGCCTTTGCCCGGTTTGAAGTTGCCCAAGAAGCAACCTTTTCCGCTCACCAGCTCGTCGCCTGCCCACGGATATTTGTTTTCGTTCTTGCCTGTACGGGCCGCATATTCCCATTCGCCTTCGGTCGGCAGGCGGAACGGTTCGAGAGCCTGTCCGCTGGGGAAGTTCAGAGATTCCTTGAACAGGTTGGTGCGCCATACGCAGAATGCTGTCGCCTGTTCCCAGGAAACGCCTACCACAGGATAATCGTCATAGCCCGGATGCGAGAAATACATACGCATATAAGGTTCGTTGTAAGCATTGTTGAAATCGTTCACCCAGCAACTTTCGTCCGGATAGATATTCACGATACGGGTGTGGAGGAAATCCCACGGCCCGCTGAGCCGTCGTGTGATGGTTTCGTTCACGATCTCGCCTTCCTCGGTGATGTAGGCCGTGTCTTTGGATATCATGATCACTTCGTCAGGGTCGACCTGGATATCGGTGTTACGCACGCGGGCTGCCGGGTCCAGGTTGTGTTTGCGAAGGGCTGCTGACGTATAGTCGTACCATTCGTAGCGATAGACCATCTGTTTCGGATCCAACGTCTTTTCGCCGGTCACCGGATTTACGGTGTAGACACTTTCGATTGCCCGTATCTCGTCTTCATTGGCACGTTTCCAAGGAATCGGGCGGCTCCAGTCCAGATGCGGAGTCACCGGTTCGCCATATTTATCTTCAGTAATCTTAAACAGGTCATTGCCGCCATAAGCCGGGTCGGCCAGACGTTCGCGGATAATGGAATCGCGCACCCAATACACGAACTGACGGTATTTGGCATTCGTCACCTCTGTCTCGTCCATCCAGAAAGCATCGAAAGAGACGCCTTTCGTTTCAGGATTGATCCCCCACAAGGAATCCTTATCTGCGGGTCCCATCTCGAATGAGCCTCTTTTGATCAGAACCATCCCGTAAGGGGCAGGTTCGTTAAACGCCACCGATCGTACCCCTGTCACTTCGCCCCCGCCACCGGAAAGGGTTTTGCCACATGAGGTAAACAGGGCTACTGCCGCAAGTACTAACAATACTTTTTTCATATACTATAATATACGTACACTTTTATGTCTATTCTTTCCTGACTTCGATTTTTTCAACTTCAACTTGTAGCTCACTACCAACTCGTGGCTTCCACTCGTGGCTTTCAAGATGGGTATGGTAGAGATCGGAAAATCATACGCATATCCTACCTGAAAACTCCCGATCTTGGCTCCTAACAACAGGATCAGCGACTCATTCACACGCCAGGAAAAACCTCCGTTAAACATCTTATTATAAAACAGCCGGGCGGTTATGTCCGCCTGGAAGCTCTGCATGTCTGTTTTCAGGAATACAGACGGCTGTAATTCATACAACGGATTTCGAAACTGAATATTGTATCCGGCTATCAAATTATATGTGCTGGCGAGATACATGGAAGAATATTCGTCCAATATGATCTCCGTCTTGTTCAAGTGCGTGACGCCCAAACCGGCATAGAGGTTCTTGCGGTGATAGTAAAGCCCGGCGTTCAAGTCGAAGCCCATTCCGCTCACCTGCGTCTTTGGAATTGCCTGGTCTTCCTGTTGGTGGAACTGGCTGGTCGGATAAAAGACCTTTTCTCCGTCAAACGACTGGTTTACCATTCCGAACTGCATTCCGATACTGAGCGTACCGCCAAACAGTTTTTGTTTATAGGCATACTGCAAATTGACATGTGTATTGACGAAAAGCCCGATCCCTTCGGTAAAGACGACCATCCCGATGCCATGATTGGTTTTCCCGATCTTCAGTGGCATATCCGCATTGATGAAAAAGGAGGTCGGCGCCCCGTCGATCCCGACATATTGCAAACGAGACAGCGCCAACATGTTCAAGTCTCCCGTAACACCCGCATACGCCGGATTATAGTAACCCAGCGCCATAAAATACTGGCTTAGCTGCGAGTCGTATTGCGCCCGCGCTCCCGTGAGGCCGGTTACCAAAAGGATAATAAGCAGGAGATATTTGTTCATATATCAAGAAACGGAATAAATCCGAATAAATTGTATAAAAAGCAAACGAGGCGGCGGGACATAGCCCTGCCACCTCGTTATTATTTCATGCCTGTACGTTTTTATCGCACATTAATATTCTTCTTCGTTGAAGAAAAAGTCTTCTTTACTTGGATAGTCGGGCCAGATATCTTCCATGCATTCATAAATCTCACCTTCGTCTTCCATTTCCTGCAAATTTTCAATCACTTCCAGTGGCGCACCAGAACGTTGTGCATAGTCAATCAGTTCATCCTTGGTTGCAGGCCAGGGTGCGTCTTCCAGTTTTGAAGCTAACTCTAATGTCCAATACATAGCTGTCAAGTATTAATAACCACCTTACGGCGGTCAGGTTCTCAAATTTTCCGCAAAAATAAAACAATATTCTTTAGATGCAAGTATAATCCCAGATAATTTCTTTGCCATTATTCCGTATGCATTCCTTACGTGCCAGAACAAACAGATAATCAGACAATCTGTTTATAAAAACCAGGACAGGTTCTTCAACCGGAATTGTCTCTGCCAAACGGTAGATCTGGCGTTCGGCACGCCGGCAGACTGTCCGGCACACATGTGCCAAAGAGGCCGGGCGGCTTCCTCCCGGCAAAATAAAGTTGCGCATCTTGGGCAGTTCGTTATCCAGGCGGTCTATTTCCCGCTCGATACGGGTGATCGTTTCCGGCATCACCTTACTTTCTACTTTCAGTTCCGTGTTTTCCTGATCGGTTGCCAGATAGGAACCGATCGTAAACAACTTGTGCTGGATAAACAGCAGGAAGTCCTGATCCGCTTTCTCTTCAAGCGAAGTGATCAACAACCCGATAAACGAGTTCAGTTCGTCGACCGTACCATAGCTTTCGATACGTTGGTGCGCTTTCGACACCCGTTCGCCGCCAACTAAGGAAGTGGTTCCCTTGTCGCCGGTCCCTGTGTATATAATGCTCTTTTTCATATGACAATAACTTATCGTTTTATTATATAATCGCACATCCTTGCCAGATGTTGCAAAAAGGAGTACAATATTCGTCAGATTCCGGGATTTGTGCAAGGATTCGGATTATTTATTTTGATGGGAAAGAAAAAATTGCAGGCATCTTTACCAATGTCTCGTCTTGATCCAGCTTGATTATAGTTCCTCCCCCTCGTCCTTGTACCCAAAGCGACATATTTAAGTGATAAATGAGGAGATTGCGGAAAACTTTTGTGTGCTAATATATAGATATTTACGTTTTGTCCTATATCCTTTTTTATTTTCGGCCTAAGTCAAATACCTTTTTGCCTATGGTCGAAAACCTTTTTCACTAAGGTCGAAAAGGTATTCGACTTAGGTCAAAAACTCTATGACCTTATAGTTTAAAGCTAGAAGTATGGCCTCTATCACTCTATAATACTTTTATTCAAGTTAGCGTATGGTCTGTATATTTTTATTTGCATATTTGTTATTGTTTCCTATTATTATCACGGTCACAGATCAAATCGAGCATTGCAGTCGATGAGGTGATAGACGGATGTATAAGTCAAAAATCAATTTGTTTGTATCTTTGGATAAAGAGTCAGAAATAGACGATATAATCCCTCTTGTGTAACTTCTTGTTGAAAAACACGATTCCCATTGAATACAGGTCGATCGTCACCGTTACTTCGGGATGACAGCATACTTCCCGCCAGAATTCGCGCATTTTGCGGCTGGTTTTGATGCCTTCGAAAACAAAGACCGTATCGCCGTGCACATGTTTCAAGCATTCCTCAAACAGCCAGCTATTGTTTTGCTGCTCATACAGGGTGTTGAAAAAGACAAAATCGAGTTGCTCCATGTCTTTCAAGGCTTTCGGTAGTAAATCTTTGTAGCTTCCGACACGCAGGTCGACCGGGTTACGGGCGGCTTTGCCGAAAGCGATACGGGCGATGGAGGCAAACTCCGGTACGTTTTCCAGAGCGATACATTTCAGATCGGATGCATATGAAGTCAGATACAAAGTGGACAGGCCCATGGAAGGGCCGAACTGAAGGATGTGTTTTGATTTGAAATAGTTGGCAAGACGGAAAAGTAAGGCGCCGTGCTTGGGCCGTATCGCTTCGCGTTCGACAATCCGGCCGATCGTGCGGCGGCGCATCTTCCCCTTTTGCTGGCGGTCGGGATAAGTGATCTCGTCATCTTGGAAAAGCAGCTGCTTGCGGATCAGTTCGATGTCGTAGAAGCTATAGTATTGGCAACGCTCCTCAATCACTTTAGTGATCAGGTTGAAGACAAAGGGGGAATGAACCCCGAAGCCTTTGCGGTAACGGATGCCTCTGTATAAAAGTATGCCTTTTCTTAGTGTATTAGCTTTGGGGATAATGCGCATGATTTATGATTTTAGATTTATGACTTTAGATTTATGATTTGTGAACCTCGATCATAAATCTAAAATCATAAATCGTTAACTCTGCAAAGTTAATCATTTTCATGGAACATATCCATGATCTTTCCGCTAAGCTGCAAAAGGGAGATTTCGCATATCTTGGTGGAGTATTCGGCGATGGACTGGCGCTCTTCCGCTTCGAGCAGGCTGTTCTGGGCTTCACGCAATTCGATACCGGACAGGTCGCCCAGTTTATAGCGGTCGATCGCAATCCGGTAGTTTTCCTGTGCCGCGACCAAGTTCTCTTTTTCCAGGCTCCACAAGTCCAGGTTGTTGCGATAAGCCATCCAGAAGTTGCTCATATCGGCCCGCAATCCCAGTTCGAGTTCTTGTGTGCGCAATTCTTGGTTCTGAATCTGTATCCGGGCATTCCGTTGTTCGCGTTTCCGGTTGAAACCGTCGAATACGTTGATGCCGACCGTCACCCCGTAGTTGAGGCCGAGGCGGCGCTGGAGGTCGGTCGTTCCTACCTCGTACCAGTTCGCCGTGTAGCCGTATCCGGCATTCAATTTGACATACGGATAGTTACGGCTCTTGATCTTTTTGTAGTCCAACTCGGAAATCACCTGGTTCTTCTTGGCGATCAGCAGAGATGAATTGGAGGTAAGCGTGCTTTTCCATAGTTCCACTTCATCTAAAAACGGGTTGGGGGTAATCAGGGAGTCCTTGATCAGTACTTGTTCCTCCACATCCTCCAATGCCATCAGCCGGTTCAGGCGGATACGTGAAGTATGCACTTGTTCCAACTGGTTCAGGACGTTGGAGCTGTCGGCATTGAAGTCGACTTGCGCTTGTTGGAGGTCCAGGCGGGACATCGAGCCGATATAATACCGCTCTTCCACGATACGCAGACGTTCGCGGGACAGTTCGAGCGTGGAACGGAGGTTGCGGAGGCGGATCTTCTGGCGGATCAGGTTGTAGTATTCGCTCGAAAGGTCGGCAACGAAATCCTCGATTGTCATTCGGGTGTTCAATTCTCCCAAGTTCTGTAACTCTTTCAGTTTTTCGTAAGTGGCCTGTATGCCTAATCCGTCGAAGACGGTCCAGTTCACATTCAGGCCGATGTCTGCCGTCTCGTTGTGGATGCCGTTCGTTTTTTCTGTCGTTCCGTCGGACAACTTGTTATTGTTATTGTTAAGCGTGCCGCTAAAACCACTGCTCAGGTCGACGGTCGGCAGGTAGCCGGCATTGCCGGGAGTGGCGTTGTTGTCGCTGATCTGCTGTTCGTTACGGATGATGCGGATGGAATAATTGCGTTCCAATCCGGTCTGGATGCAGTCGTCCAGGCTGAACACCCGTTGCGCCTCGGCCGGGACGACCGTAAATGCTATACATATTAATAAAAGAAACCTCTTCATCCTCAATTGCCTTATTTCTTAATTTTTAATTCTTAATTATTAATTTTCGATTGTCTGTCCGTGGAAATAAAGCTGTACATCGCCGGGACGATAAACAGGGTAAGGAATGTCGAAACGATCATACCGCCCACTACGGCGATACCCATCGCGATACGTCCTTGTGCCCCTTCGCCCGAAGCATATACGAGCGGAACCAATCCTAAGATCGTCGAAATACTGGTCATCAGGATCGGCCGCAGACGTTGTGTGGAAGCCGAGCGGATCGCTTCCGCCATGCTCAGTCCCGCTTCCTGGCGCTGGTTGGCAAACTCTACGATCAAAATACCGTTTTTCGCCACCAGACCGATCAGCATGATGATACCGATCTGACTGAATATATTCATGGTTATATCTGAATAGCTCATAAAGATCAACGCCCCTGCAATAGCCAGCGGAACCGTGAACATCACGACCAACGGGTCTTTGAAACTCTCGAACTGCGCGGCCAGGACCAGATAGATCATGAACAGTGCGAGGATCATGGCAAACATCAGGCTGGACGAACTTTCACGGAACTCTTTCGATTCGCCCGACAGGGCCGTACGGAAACTGTTGTCCAGCGTCTCCGAGGCGATACGGTCCATTTCGTCCAGGCCGTCACCGATCGTATAACCTTTGTTGAGTCCGCTGGAAACCGTTGCCGACACAAAGCGGTTGTAACGGTACAGCTGAGGAGGGGCAACGTCTTCTTTCAACGTGACGAGGTTGTCCAGCTGGATCATCTCTCCTGCATCGCTGCGGACATAAATGGATTTCAGGTCCAACGGCGTGTTGCGCTGCTGGCGGTTGATTTCGCCCAATATCTGATACTGTTTCCCGTTCATGTAAAAATATCCCATACGCTGGCCGCTCAATGCATATTGTAGTGTCTGGGCAATCGTGCGGGTGCTGACGCCCAATGAAGAAGCTTTGTCGCGGTTGATCTCGATACGGGCTTCGGGTTTCGTAAACTTCAGGTTCACGTCTGCCATCTGGAACACCGGGCTTTCGCTTACCTTCTGCATAAAGGCGGGCAAATACTCCTGTAGCTTCTCCAGGCTGGTCGCTTGTAAAACATATTGAACGGGCATACCTGCGCGACGTCCTCCGAAAGTGGATTGCTGCTGGACGAAAGCACGTGCTTCTGTCTTGCCCCGTACATTCTTTGACAGCACATCGGCAATCTCCATCTGCGAACGTTCGCGATCTTTGATGTCGGGAAGTAAAACGGTGATGTATCCGTTGCTGTTATTCGCACGAACCGTTAGGGCTTGCCGCTCGGGAGCCAACGTGTCGGCCATGGCGGCCACTTGGTCTGTAAAGTCGCGGATGAACTCGAAGGTAGCTCCTTCCTGTGCACGTATATTGATCGAAATGGATGAACGGTCTTCCAATGGAGAAAGTTCGGAGCGGATGGTTCGCCAGAAATAGCCGATGGAGCCGAAAAGGATCACGACAATCGGTATGGACCACCACTTGTGGTTCAGGAACGCGTTCAGCGACTTTGCATAGATATTGTTCATGCCTTCGAAGAACGGTTCCGTCTTTGTGTACAACCAGCCTTTGTTTTCGCGTTTTCTCAGCAGCTTGGTCGCCAACATCGGCGTAAAGGTCAAAGCCACAAAGGAAGATATCGTTACGGAACCGGCGATCACGATACTGAACTCCTTGAACAAGCGTCCCGTCATACCTTCCATAAAGACAATCGGGAGGAACACGGACACGAGTGTTACCGTCGTAGACACGACGGCGAAGAATATCTCTTTCGCCCCGTCTATACCGGCCTCTTTCGGTTCCATTCCCTGCTCGATGCGGACGTAGATGTTCTCCGCCATCACGATCGCGTCGTCCACCACCAGTCCGACCGAGAGCACTACCGCCAACATTGTCAGCACATTGATGGAGAAGCCGGAGACATACATCACAAAGAATGCCCCGACCAATGATACGGGGATAACGACCACCGGGACAAGCGTCACGCGCCAGTCGCGCAGGAACAGGAAGATGATCAGCACCACGAGCAGGAATGCCACATAGATGGTTTCTTCGACCTCCGCGATGGAGGCCCGGATAAAGCGTGTATTGTCGTACACCATTTCGACCGTTACGTCTTCCGGCAGGTCTTTCTTCAATTGCTCGATACGTTTGTATGCCTCATCGGCAATTTCGATCTGGTTGGCGCCCGGCTGCGGGATGATGACGTCGATAACCATCGGTTCGCCGTTCTTGCGCATCACGCTTCGCAAGTCTTCCGGGCTCACCTCGGCTCGCCCTACGTCTTGGAAGCGGATGATATTGTCGCCGTCACGCTTGATGATCAAATCATTGAATTCCGTTGCCGTGTGCATCAGTCCTAACGTACGGATAGACAAGTCGATCGTGTTTCCTTCAATGCTTCCGGAAGGAAGCTCGACGTTTTCGGCGTCCACTGCGTTCTTCACATCCAACGGAGTAATTCCGTAGCCGGCCATTTTGATCGGGTCCAGCCACAGGCGCATGGAGTAGCGTTTCTGTCCCCAGATGTCCACGCCACTCACGTTCGGAATGGTCTGAAGCCGTTCCTTCACCGTCAGTTCGGCAATTTCACTCAGTTCCATCAACGAGCGTTTGCTGCTTCGGATACCGATCTGCATGATCGGGGTAGCATCGGCATCCGCTTTCGATACCGTCGGAGGGTCGCAGTCGCGCGGCAGGTAACGCTGGGCACGCGAAACTTTGTCGCGCACGTCGTTGGCCGCCGTTTCCAGGTCGACAGACAGTTCAAACTCTACCGTGATACGGCAACTTCCCTGACTGCTGACGCTGCTCAGCGAACGAATGCCGGGAATACCGTTGATATTCTGTTCGAGCGGCTCCGTAATCTGGTTCATGATTACTTCGGCATTGGCTCCCGGATAGGTTACGTTGACCGAAATGATCGGGTTGTCCACACTCGGAAACTCACGGACCCCTAAGAACTTATAACCGATCATCCCGAACAACAGAAGGATGATCGTCATCACGGTCGAGAGTACCGGTCTCTTTATGCTTATTTCGGAAATATTCGCCATGCTGCTTCGTTACTTCAGGTTATCAATCGACACTTTCATTCCCGTCCGAAGCTGCATCACGCCGGAAGTAATCACCGTATCACCTACGCTCAGCCCTTTCAATACCTGGACCTGGCTTTCCGTGCGGAGTCCTAAGATAATTTCGGCAGGTTCGGCCACGCCATTCTTATACAGGTAGACGATGTTCTTTCCCATTTCCGGGATCAGTGCCTCGCTGGGGATCGCCAATGCGTCTTTTATGTCACGGCGGGTAATTTCGACAGATGTATAGCGTCCCGGCACGATCGACTCGTCCCGGTTCGGATAGGTTGCACGCACTTTCAGCGAGCGGGTTGCCTCGTCGATCTTGCTTTCTACTGCATAAACGGTCGCTTTGTAGTCTTGCATCATGCCGACGGACGTGTTCATTCTGAATACGATCGGCGTACCGTCCTTGATGTCGGCAGAGTAGCGTTCAGGAACGGAGAACTCGATTTTCAAGGGAGATATTTTTGTCAGCTTGGTGATAACTGTCGAGGGGGAGGCATAGGCTCCTTCGCTGACATTACGAAGGCCGATAATCCCGTCGAACGGCGCCCGGAGCTCGGTCTGGGCAATATTGGCTTTTACCAGTTCGATGTCCGCCATCAGCTTTTCATATTCGGTAGCCACTTGTTCATAAGCCTCCTGACTGACCGCGTCCTTTTCCAAAAGTGTATGCTGGCGGTACACGCGATCCTTGGCTAAAGGCACTTGCGCTTCCAACTTCTTCAGTTCCGCCTGTAACGGTTTGTCATTGATCTTGGCAAGCAGGTCACCGGCTTTCACATGCGTACCTTCCGTAAAATAGATGGCCACGATCTTGCCCGACGATTCGAACGAGAGGTCTACCTCCTCATCCGGGATCGTACTGCCGGTTACAATGGTCTTGTCGGTAAGGGACTGATATTTCAGCACTTCCGCGTTAATGTTCAAAACTTGTTTCCGAACTTGGCTTCCGGCTGGCGGAACCACTTCGGCTGCATCTTTGGATGCCTTCATACGGCTTTTAATCTGCGGGTAAGCGATCATTCCGGCAATCATCAAAACAATTGCGGCCGTCACGCTCCACTTCACTCTCTTCGTCATATTTTTCTGGTATTCTACTTAAAAACACTTATCGACACGTAAATATACACAAGTACACGAAATTATAGACGAATTAGGTGCAAAAAGGTTTAACAAGAAACAAACTTTTGTTTTAGTCCGGCAGAAAAAACAGCAAGGACCTTCACAGGCACTTGCTGCCAAACACAAATTATGTTGAAAATCGTTTAGTTATTCCTATCTGTGTTACCTTAATTGATTTCACTGTGATTCTCTGTCGCTTCGTTGATAAGCGGTTTATAAGAATGTTTGCTAAATCGGACCGATTTTTTGCCTTTTGCTTCAGCACATCTCCCAATTGTAATTGGTGAAATCGTCACTTTGCCTTTGATAAGGCGAGGCAGATTATAAGCCTTTAGGTTGCGTTGGTTGTAAGTAGGATCTCTCTGTGGAAGTAGGAAAGGTTTGCTTAAGTTTCCTACAGAATCGATATGAGCGATATAGAGTCGGTTATAAATGCCATCCTCCCGTCGGCTGCTGAAGATAACCCAACGGCTGTTAGAGGACCATGTTGTACAGCTTTCTGCTTCCGGGCTATTCCACTCAGTCGCAGCTATCAATTTCTTAGTTTTTGTGTTATATAGATAGAGATCTGATTCGGGGATCCAGCTGGAGAAGCACCCATGAGGGGCGGCAGAACAGGCAATAAACTGTCCATCAGGTGAAATGCTGGGGAGGGTTACGCTTTTACCTGCATTTGTTAAGTCAATGAGAGTGTCTACCTGCTTGCTGAATTGATTATTTTGGGGATCAAAACCAATACTACAGATACGATATTTTATATTAGAGAATTGTTGAGGCAAACTATCTATCCGGTCACACGTACAAAAATAGAGCTGTTTCCCATCTGGTGAAAAGAATGGAAAATTTTCTAGTTTGTTTGCATTGGCTAAAAGGGGACTGGTATAGACTTCGTTTTTGGAAATATCATACAAAACTATATCGGATTGCGTATCGTATACTTCGATGATTTTAGGGTGTGCATCGTAGAAAGACATTTGGGTTAGGTTTGTAGAGAATGCAATCTGTTTGCCAGAAGGATGCCAATCCGGATAAACGAAATTGGAAATCGTATGAGGAGTCTTTGTGTTGAGTTTTTGACATGCTCCTCCTTGTATCAGAATCGTTCCCGCATTTATTTTGCGCATGTGCATGACCATTTCATTCGGGTTTCCTTGGTTAAAGGTATGACAATTGATGCAGTTCTGCCCGCTTTTTTTGTTTGATATGATTTCCGTTTCCTTGAAAGAAGATAGTTCACGTTGACAAATGGCCATACTGTTCCAATTCGCATAGGTCGGTTCTATTAAACGATAGGCTAAGTGACTATCAATGGAATCAGTGGATACATCCCACGTGAAGGGAGAATATTGATACCATTCTCCTTTTTTTCGACTGGATACGGTGATACTTAAGCTCCCTCCTTGATTTTGATGAAGTAATTGTCGCCAGCGTTTAATCGGAATCTCTACTGCGTCATGCGCCGTAATCGTGATCGGATTTCCTTTCCCTTGAATCTGGATCATCCATTCATCACCCTCATCTTGTATCTTAAAATTCAAAGGAGCAATATTGACGGGCAAAAGAGCACCTTGATACTCCGGATAAATTGTTGGGAGTATGTTAAGATTTTCTTTAATGATTGGTTGTTGATGATTTTTGCATCCATAGAGGCCACATAAGGCGATTAGAAGTATGTAAAAAATGTTAAGTCTCATATTTGTTTTTTATTATATTGTACGTAATACCAATAGGTGTCTTTATAGGGGCATAGTAATTCCTGGATTTCTTCCGGAGATTTTCCCGACTGGTTGATTTGTAAATATCGGTAGAAACGCTCTATTACAGTTTGTTCAATTTGCCATTTTGAAATCAATGAGTTATCTTTCAGTAGATAAGCATACATTAGCAAAAACTCTTGATAATGCTTGCTACTATGTATTGTGAGATGAGTCCGGGCGGCTAATTGGATAAATGCGTTATATTGATTGTTGAGCATATATTTTGCTAGCAGGAAATCGATGACTTTTTGATTGTTGGCTCCTGCTTGTGTCTCAAATTGTTCCACGTTGAAAAGCATCTCTTTGGCAAGAAAAAGCTTATTGGTTTTGGGTGAAAGTTGACTTTTTTTTGTCGAGGAGTCTGTGTTCATCTTTTGCCTAAATTTGTAAGCCCAGTCTTTGTAGAATAAGGTAGACTCCAGTAAGGCCACATATTTGAGGCTGGCAGCCCGTTTTCCCCTTCTGTATTCGATCTCCGCCAATCGTGTCAGATAGAGCGGGGAACGTCCGGATGGAGTTTGCGTGTTCGCCATGAACATATAGGCTCTGGCAGCATAGAGCATATCTAGCTGAAAATAAGTCTCAGCAGTCAGATAATTTAATAGATGGTTGGAAGACCAAAATTCGTTGACATGAGCTACTTGGAAATACGAGAATAGCTCTTTTGAAAGACGTTGCTGATGAAGCAGGGCAATGTTGGTATAGGAGGACATCAGAACATTTTGGACAGGCTTTTTTTGCATGAAGGTAATCGCTTCGTCCCATTTTTCGTGGGTGATTAGATAATGTAGTTGATAAAGTCGTTCATCCTCATTTTTGAGTTGGCTTAAGATGATCCCGATAGCGAAGAAAGCCATGAGCAGATTTAAAGCGAATCGTTTTTTGTCTGTTAATCGCTGTAAAAGATGATATGTCCCGTAAGCTAATAAGGGAGATATTAAAAATGAAGTGATAACGATACCAAGTGGATGAAGTAAGTCTTGTGTAATAAAACAAGCTATACCTATCCAAGCTTGTGTTTCATTGATGTCGAATTTATAATAAGTTAAGATAGGCAGTAGGATTGTAACGAGTGTATATAGAATCCAAGCAAGAAGTGAGTGTTTTTTCTTCGAAAAAACTTCATCGAGGAAGATGAGAATAAGATATAAATAACAGCCTATTCCAGTAAAGAAATAGCAAATCGGTAAGTTGATTAGGATCAGAAGTCTTTTGCGTTTGCCTTCCTTTTCATGAAGAGTTATTCTTGCAAGTAAAAGGGTAATCTGAAGTCCAAAAATGAGTCCCAATGATGCGTTAGGGCTTAAATAGAAGAAAACCAGTGAAGTGATAGGAATCAGTTCCCATGAGACATTTCCTCCAATTTTCCAATGGCAGATCAGGTTGCGATATAATATACCGGTTAGTCCGACTCCGGCTCCTAAAATCCATCCCCCAAAATGATTTAAATGATAAAACTGTGTGAAAAACTCCCCTATATAGGCAGATAATCCTCCTGGATTATAAACTATTTCGTTGAAATAGTCTTTGTTCCATTCAAACAATCGTAACTGCTCGGCAAAGAGCAGATGATGATTATAGAAAAAGGCATAAAGGATTACTGTAAATAGGACGAATGGTAGTAGCCCGTAGGAAAATGTATGAAGTTGTTTCATATTTACCATGGATGAATAAAATCTTCTTTAGAATAAGTCTTAACTCGTTCGTTCATTGTACTATCTTGTTCCTCTTCTGTCCGGTTGAACAGGCGGTATAACCACGCAATTGGCGTGAGGATCAAAAAATAAGTAATTCCCAACAGGATTGGTGAGGTGATCTTGTTTAACAGGTTTCCGAAACGAATCCAAACCGTACGTATTTTCTTGTATATGTGAATCCAATTCATAGGACATTCAAAATAGAGTGTAAATAAAGGGGGCAATCACTGTATTGCTTGTAGAGATTAGCAACAAGCCAATCAATAGCAAGAATATTAATACAGGTAGCAACCACCATTTTTTTCGTTCTTTTATAAAAAGTAGTAAGTCTTTCAATGTGTCCATATTTTATGATTTTTGTATGTTATTTTTATTGATTATATAATTCCCTAAAACCAAGAGATCTAAGTTGGTTGTCATAAAACAGCGGTATGCATCTTGCGGGGTGCAGACAATAGGTTCGCCACGTACGTTAAAACTTGTATTGATAAGCAAAGGGTAGCCTGTTAATTGTTCGAATGCCCGTAAAAGCTTCGTTAATTTGGGATTACTTTGTTCATCAACAGTTTGTACGCGTGCGGAAAAATCCACATGGGTAACTGCCGGAATATCTGATTTTGGTAACGCCAATCGTTCTGCGGCATCTAAATCTTGATAATGCTTTGGCAATGGTATCCGATGTTTCAGAGAAATGTTGGTTGTTATCAGCATATAATTGGATTCGGTCAGCTTTTCAAAATAATCGCCGACTTTTTCTTTTAATATAACTGGAGCAAATGGTCGGAAGCTTTCTCTGAACTTGATTTTCAAATTTAATCTTTTTTGCATCTCTTTATCACGGGGATCTGCCAAGATACTTCGGTTTCCTAATGCACGTGGGCCAAACTCCATACGCCCTTGAAACCAACCTATACATAAACCGGAAGCTATGTGTTTAGCCACTTCTTCATATAAAAATGCTTCATCCAAATAGTGATAAGAAATGTTATTCGAGTCCAAAAAATCTTGAATCTCATGCTCTGTATATTGAGGACCGGTTTGGGCGAAGTGCATCTTGTCTCCGTTCATCCCGGCTTTTCGTGAATGTCCTTGGTAAATATAATAAGTGGCCCAAGCCGCTCCTAATGCTCCTCCTGCATCTCCTGCGGCAGGTTGGATGAAGACATGCTCAAATAATTGTGAACGAATGATTTTACCATTTGCTACGCAATTTAGAGCGACTCCTCCGGCTAGACATAGGTTGGAACAGCCAGTGAGCTTTTGGGCTGTTTGAACAATTCTCAATAGTATCTCTTCCAATACAATTTGAGCTGCAAGTGCTAGACTTGCGTGTTCTGGGCGTATTTCGCTTTCTGCCTTTCGAGGTTTCAATTGAAATAATTGTTCCCAACGCTTTTCATGAACCATTCGCATTTTTTTGTGGAAGGAGAAATAATACATATTCAATGATATAGAACCATCGGGATGGATCGTCAGTAGATGTTGTTTGATCTGATCGACAAATTTTGAGGTTTGTCGGTCAGATCGATCGGCGTAAGGGGCTAATCCCATCATCTTATATTCCCCGGAGTTCACCTTGAATCCTAAATAATAGGTAAATGCAGAATAGAACAAGCCAATAGAATCAGGAAATCGCATTTCTTTTATTAATTGAATTTGATTGGCTTTCCCATGAGCGATAGATAGTGTATTCCATTCTCCTACACCGTCTACTGTTATAATCGCAGCTTCTTGAAAATCTGAACCGAAAAATGCGGAAGCCGCATGTGACAAATGATGTTCCGAGAACAAAAGTTTACAATGTTGTTCATCGAATTTTCCTAACTTGCGTAATTCACGCTTGAGCATTCGTTTGCAAAAAAGTTTTTCTTCAATCCATATTGGTATTCCTTTAATGAACTGTTCCACCCCCCATGGTGCGTATCGATAAAAGATTTCTAAAATTCGCTCAAATTTCAGATAGGGTTTTTCGTAATAGATAATTGTGGAGATATCACACAATAAAATTCCCGCTTGCTGTAAACAATAACGGATTGCATTTGCAGGAAAAGATGCATCGTTCTTGATTCGGGTAAAGCGTTCTTCTTGTGCGGCAGCTATGATCTCGCCATCTTTTATCAAAGCTGCGGCTGCATCATGATAATATGCGGATATACCTAAAATATAGCTCATTTTATTATTAATTGTATAGGTCGGCTGCATCCTGATTACCCATTTGTAGATAGATCGATCGGATTGCTTGCCGGATTGAATCATTCGATTGCCAATTTAATTCTTGTTTGTACTGGATGATCTTATGGCAAAGCTCTTTGAGTCCGTTAAATTTCGGATTTCCGTTTCGGAGTATATATTCAATGTAAGGAAGAGCCAGATCGGGTTGATCGAGCCGTAAATGGATTGCAACTAAGTTCTGTGCTGTTTGAACCGTGGGATACAGGCGGAAACTTCGTGTGTAGAAGAAGATAGCTAAAGGATATTCTTTTCGGATCTCTGCGAATTCTCCTCCTTGACCAAGGAAGGTGAGGTCGTAAGGGTTATCCGTGATACGAACCCGGAGAATATCCAAACATAATTTTTCATTCTTGCTATTAAGTGCGTACTGATACAGTTGATCCATGGATTGATACCAGTTTTTTTGTCGTACGTAGTTTGCTGCGATCTTTTCTACTTCTGTTTTAGGGGTAATTGTAGAGAGATCTTTTTCATAGAATGGGAATCCTTTACGCAGTTGTAAGCAAGCATATTCTCCAGCTAAGGAGTCAAACTCTAAAACAGGAAAGTTGTATAGATCTTCTGAAGTGCCGATTTGTAGTTTTTTGTTGGAAAAACAGGATTGGTTTTGCCGAAGAACTTCCAAAAAGCAATTTGCGATCACCCGATGCCCTTCGATAGTAGGATGTACATGTTCCAGCAATAATTCTCGTCCGGGAATACCGAACGGGCTTTTTCGGTTAAATTCCTCTTCGGTATTTACCAAGTAAATATTATCGTCATCTTTGGCTAATTCTCGGATGATCTCATTAATCTCTTTGGATGCTCTAAATCTAAGGGCGTCCAAGTCTCGTGCCCGACTGAAGGATGTGTATGCTGCTATGCTATCTTGTGCTTGCAATTGTTCTTGTGCCAGTTGATAATATTCATCGGCGCTATGTTCGTCAGACGATATGCTTTTGAAAGGCTTTAAGTCTTTTAAATTAACTCCGACAGTTGAGAAGAAAACTGGTATTTGGTGTTTTTTGAACAGATTAAGTACTAATTTCATATTGTTTTGAAACTGTTCCAGTCCTTGTTGAAATAGTTTGCTTTTGTAGGGGATCACTTGCTCTTTGACCACATATTTCATCAAGTTGTCTGAGAACTCCTTTTGAGGGCTTAAGTGGCTTTTTAAAGAATCGAGCCATTGAGTAAGACGTAACTGACGCAAACGGATTGCCCAACGGATAAATGTTGGATGGCTACCGAGTGTATTATTGGAGCCTACACCCAAAGCTCCGTAATACTCGTTGTGTCCACCATAAATAAAAATCGCATCTGGCTCAAAATGAACGAGTTCTTGTGCGAAATCGTAAAAAGTGTAACTGTTGATTGCAGTCAGAGCTAAATTGATGATCTCGATATCTTTGTCTGGATTTGTCTTTTGCAATTGGTATTTCAGCATTCGTTGGAACGAAATATTATTGGGATAGGGAAATCCCATTGCTGCTGATTCGCCCAGAACAAAAATTCTGAATGTGTTTTTTTGTTTCTTTTTCCGAAAAAACTCTACATTTCCGTTTGTGGCTTGTGATTGAGTAAAGTACCTTCTACTGATGTTTTTGTTGAGATATAAATATTTACCATTCGCTGTTTGCAAGAAAAGATGGTCTAAATCTACACCATATCCGAAAGCTCTCAATCCACACTCTATTCCGATAAGAAAAAGCAAGGAAAGAAATAGATAGATACCTATCATCAGCAGATATTTGGATGTTTTACTCATATTAGGCCGTTTACATTGTGATGATTAAGGACTGTCTTGCATTTTCTTGTGTTAATGAAAAATGCAAAAACAGTCCTTAAATAGATCTGATTTATTTAACGGTAACTTCTATTACTTTACTATAATTATAGAATCCGCCAGGGTTAACAGCTAAGGCTCCTACCCGGAAGTAGAAAGTCTTTCCGCTTTTGAGATTCTCGAACGTATGAGAATAAGTGGCAATGTCTAATTCGGTCTCCGTACCAAGTTCTACAGATTCTTTAGCCGTAAAGGTGTTTTTATCCACATACGGAGTCTTGCAGTAGTAGAATTCTACTGCTTGTATTGTTTTATCTAAAACATTGTCTACGGAAGTTTTAACCGTAACTTTGCCTGTTTCGTTGGATGTCGCTTCTGCCGATATGCGCAAAAACGGTGTTACTTCAAAGTTCATCTGTTTTGAACCTGAGACTTCCATTTCGATCGGTTCTACTGTCTCAAAAGGCCCTTCGGCTAAAATCTTGTATTTACCGGTAAATACTGCTGTATTCGAGAATGTGCCATCTTGGCTCACCCATGAATCGTTGGGTTGTACAGACCATTCGTCATTATAAAACTCATACATACGTATTTTTGTCCCGTTTTGAGCTTGTCCGGGGACATTTTCTTTTGTCTCTTTGTCTATGATCGCTCCACTTAGGGAAGCGGTAGGTGCGTCATAGTTGTCAAGCCCGCAGGAGCACAAGCCACAAATTAGTGTTGCATATAAAAATATTTTTTTCATGTCTTTAAATATGAAAAGATTAATAACCCGGATTTTGTTCTAATAAATCGTTTTGAGCTACACCCGGAATCTCCAAGTAGTATTGTTTGTCCAAAAACGTTTTGGGCAGATTCAAGGTATTGACCGATTTCTCGAAAACATATTTTTTGGTCTTATAGTCCAACCAAGGAATTAATGCCGAGAAAGTTGTGTTGTTCATTACTTTGGAAGCAACACGCCAACGGACCAAATCCCAGTAACGTAAATTCTCGAATGCCAATTCTACGCGTCTTTCGTTTCGGATATCATCCATTGTCAAGCTATTTTTCTCCTTGATACCAGCACGTTTACGTACTTCGTTCACTTTTTGGAGAGCTTGGTCTTTTAGTCCCAATTCGAAAGCGGCTTCCGCATAATTCAGCAAGGTTTCTGCATAACGGAACACCATAAAGTTCGTTTCGGAACGGTCCATTTCTACTCGATTGGTAGGATCCATGAATTTCTTGATATAAAATCCTGTACGACTGCAATCACCTGCCATGACGAGCCCATCTTTACCTCCGGTTTTCATAGACGGATCTTCGCTGAACACATCCGTGAATGCCGAGGCAGCCTCTTTGGAGCCATCATTTTTGATAATGCCGCGTCTTACTTCCAACTCTCCGTTTTGCCAAGGAGAACCTGGGTAAAGAATAGAGGCGAAGAAACGCGGGTCTTTATCCTTGAAAATATCTTCTGCGTTTTCGTAATAGATCAGATTTCCACTTGCATCGGTTGTTTTTAACGTACCAGGTGTTCCATCTATATACTCATATGATTCTACTAATTCCAACGTCGGACTTGTATTGGTTCCCCAGTCAATTTTGAAGGAGGGAGCGGCCATAGCATAATCGAAATTATGCGCTTTGTCAGGAGATGCAAAAGCTTTTACAAAGATAGCTTCGCTGTTCATTGTTTTGTCTAAGAACAGTTGTTGGTAGTTGGCAGCAGGATCCGGATCTTGATTGAATAGAGCGAACTTGCCTGATTTAATGATCATGTCAGAGGCCTCCATGGATCTTTTGAAAAAGTCGTTTGCCTTATCTGCAGGAATACCTACCAAGCCATTCAACTGTACGGTGCCATAGCGACTGATGGAGCCTGCATAAAGCAGAGCTCTTGCTTTCAAAGCGGCTGCGGCATATTTGGTTACACGGAACTGGTCTGTAGATCCGTAGGATTCAGGCAAACCGGCGATCGCTAAATCACACTCTTCAGCAATGAAGTTCCAGACTTCTTCTTCCGTATTGCGCGGAACCTTTAGTTCTTCTACGTTGTTTCCGGTATATTCTTGTACCTCTTTTATCAAAGGTACACCACCATAGCGTTTTGCCATTGTGAAATAGTGGAATGCCCGTACAAAGTGTGCTTCCGCTGTCCAACGTTGTTTCAAATCCTCGTTCAATGTAGAGGTTTGGATGTTTTGCAAGAACACATTGGCGATACGTATTTTATTGTATTCCCATTGTTGCAAGCTGGAGAGATCCAATACCGGGGTGTAGGGATAGCCCCATGAATAACTACGCATGGATTCGTCTGTGTAATGCCCCAAGGTACCCCAGTTAATCAACCATGCATGAGGTTCGACGAACATATCTTCGTACATTCCGGCCATATAAGCGTTGACCGCATTCTCATTGGACCAAACCAAGTCTTCAGATATAATATCCATAGGATCACGGTCCAAGAAGTCGTTGACACAGGACGACATGCTAAATAGCCCACACAAAGACAGTACTAATAATTTTATGCTTTTCATATTTTAATCAAATTCTTAAAATGTAACATTTACACCAATATTCCAAATTTTCAACTGCGGATATAAGATTCTATCGCTACTGGGTGCTTCTGGGTCGCCAAACGGCAGATTATCAAATGTCAGTACGTTATTTCCGGATACATACAGACGTAATCTTTCAACATAAACCTTGCTTAACCACTCTTTGGGGAAGGTGTAGCCGAACTCGATGTTTTTTACACGCAGGTAGTATGAGCTGATGTGGTTGAAGGTAGAAACACGAGTGTTAGATGGCTTCCCGGAGTTCCATGTTGACGGATATTTCCCCGGAATCCATGCCGATTCAGGATCATACAAGTCTTCGCGATGCCATCGGTCCATAAAGCATTCCAATGTATTGGACCCGTTGAACATGGCATTACCCAAACAACCAGACATATATACATTGTAATTGGTTGCTCCTTGCATCAACAAGGAGAAGTCGAAACCTTTCCAAGAGGCACTCAGGTCCAAACCGAAATAAATTTCTGGCGTGTTGCTACGGGTAATTGGTTGAATATCGTTATTATCAATTACGCCATCGCCATTGAAATCCTCGTATTTCAAGTCGCCCGGCATCATAGTCGTGTTGCCGGCGTCATCTTGGATTGCCCAGTTATTGATGTCTTCTTGATCTTGGAACTGACCTACACATTTGTAACCGAAAGACATATTATTCCAACGATCGCTAAAGTTACTGGTCCAGTTCTTATAGGAGTTGATTGGATCAGCTTGTTCAATGTGGCGGTTTTTCGCGCGAGTGAACGACATATTACCTTTGACCGAGTAAGTCCAGTCTCCTACTGTATTTGTGTGTCCTAATACCAACTCAAAACCTCGGAAATCATCACTGTTTAAGTTTTCTTGTGGGAAAGAAGCTCCAAAAGTGTTGGGTAATGAACCGGAACGGTATGCAAATAAGCCGTCGCGTTTCCGGTAGAAAACATCTACACTTGCTTCTAATTTACGATTCCACAAAGATGCATCGAAACCGACATTTAGTATCTTGGATGTCAACCAAGAATATTCTGTGTTAGCCAATCCTTTTGTTATCAATGAATTGACTACATCGCTACCGAAGATATAATTTGTTCCACCCGGATAGTTGTAACCTGTCAGGTATTGGAACGGAAGAACTTGCGGATTACCGCTAGAGTCCAAGAATTGGTCATCCCCCATGACGCCATATGATGCTCTGATCTTTAAGTTGTCAAAAATTTGGGTGTTATTCTTGATAAATGATTCTTCGGATAAACGCCATCCTACGGATACGCTCGGGAAGAATCCCCAACGGTTGTTTTTGTAGAATTTTGCGGAACCATCTTCGCGAAAAGAGAATTCGAATAAATATTTGCTTGCGTAATCATAATTGATACGTCCTACAAAAGATGCGTTGGCCAATTCGCTTGCTACACCTGCGTTATTTTTGTTCTTGTCCGAACCTGAATTTATTTGGTCAAGGGCATCAATTGCAAATTGACGGTAGGCCTGCAAATAATCATCCAAATCTTCACGTTGTTCATACAAGAACAAAGCCTGCACATTGTGTTTGTCAAGGAATGTGCGATTGTAATTCAGAGAGAACTGAAGCATGTTCTGCTCTTGTGTGTAATCTTTGCGAGTCAAGTTGGACGGCGAGTTTCCTGTGAAAACCGTATTGTATTTACCAGATTCCTTATCGTATGAATAGAGTTTGAACTCTTTCGCAAAGGTTTTGAATTCTTCTACTTTTGTCAAATAGGAAAATAAAACCTTGGCTGACAGTCCTGGAATAAACGGCATATCATATTTTAAGGAGAAAACACCATTGAATAATTTCTTACGTTCTTTTCGATAGCCAGAAACATCTGCATCTGAACGTGCCAGGGGATTTTGGAAGTTGGTTAATCCATAGTGCTTACCTTCTTCGTCGTTGGCGTATGGAGAATAGTAAGGGTGCATACGGGTGATACCGTGAATGATATAAGTATCGTCGTCATAAGGTGCCATCTTGTCTTGTACATGTCCGCTTAACTGCGCATCTGCGGTCAAATACTTGGAAATTTTCGCAGAGATGTTGGAACGGAAGTTGTAACGAGAGAAATTGATATCTTTTGTGGCATACAAGCCTTCTTGATTTAAGTAACCTACTGACATGAAGTATTTCACTTTTTCGGTTCCTCCGTTCACATTGATATTATGTTGAGTCTGTGGAGCATTCTTGCGGGTTAGGATGTCTTTCCAGTCGTAGCTTTTGTATCCTTCTTGAGTGCCTTCGCGGAACAAGGCTAATTTATCCGGTCCATAAACGGGGGCATTCCCTCGGTTGATCGCATCTTCATCGGTCAACTCTGCGTATCCGGCAGCATCTACCATATCTGGATAGCTTGTGAAGTTCTGCCAGCCGATAGATCCGTTGTATGTGATCTGCGCTTTCCCTTCTGCACCTTTTTTGGTCGTGATCAATACGACACCATTACCTGCCTTCACTCCATAGATGGCTGCGGAGGCGTCTTTTAATACGGAAATGCTTTCGATTTCGTTTGGGTCTACTTGGAAACCTGGTTGTTCAACTCCATCTACCAAAATCAGAGGTTTCCCGAATCCGCGAATATCCACGCTAGATTCGGCACCCGGCGTACCGCCTGTGTTTTGTACACGGATACCCGGTAGACGACCAGCCAAGGCATTCGAGATATTGGCTACCGGGGCTTGGATGATTTCATCTGCACCAATTGCTGCAACGGCACCTGTCAGGTTTACTTTTTTTTGTGTACCATAACCGACGACTACAACTTCGTCTAAACTCTGCGAGTCTTCTTTTAAGACGATTTTGTACTCCGAATTTTGGTTAACAACGAGTGATTGTTCAATATATCCGATATAGGATATTGTCAGTTTGTCACCATTATTTACTCCCTCTAAGGTGAAGTTACCATCGATGTCTGTAACTGTACCATGTGTTGTACCTGCTACGACAATATTCGCTCCAATAATGGGGATACCGTTTTCATCGACAACTGTGCCTTTTACTGTCTTAGCGTTGACATAGTTTTGTTTAGAACTCGTTTTTGTTACGATTGATTCTGGACCAACCTTTGTGTTAGAATGCCATGGCGTAGCCATTATGGTCGGTGAGGTCATGACCGATAATAGCACTAAAGTGGCAAATACAGGTTCCTTTTTCATAATAAAATTATTTTGTTAATATTGAATCTAAACATCATTTGAGGCTTAGATTGTTATTGAGTTTATTTCATGAGTAAAATAAAATCAGACTGATAAATTTGTTCTTATATAAATTATGTATTAAAACACATCTTATGAAAATTACTTTTATCTGTTAAGTGCCTTATTGGACTTTGCTTATTATTTGATTTAAGTATACTTTATAGTAATCTGTGTTTTTACATAGTTCGATAAGAACTATGGTATTATGTAAAACATAATCTGTGATAAATTTAAAACTTTTACAGTCGACATCGCGACAAACAAATTTTAACTCATAGTATTCCCCAATGATCGCTAAGAATTTATAAAAATCAACTGTTAAAAATAAAATCAATGTGATTTTTTTATAAAAAACGCGTAACGAAATAAAAAAAATCATATCTTTGACCCGGATATGAGATTTCATAATACCATAGTTCTTATCGAACTCATGCATCTTTTTTGAAACTATCACTGCAAAAGCTGTTTAGGTTTAGTTGATTTTCAATAAACAATATTTAAATAAAATGTCTATTTAGGGATATTCAGTAAATGTTCCCACAAAATACATGGCATATGAAGATGATAGAGTATAATCACTTTTGTCCTTGAAGCTCTCCTCTTTCTTTTCTTGCAGTAGGACAGATAGGATTCCGCCACATTCCTGTATTTGTTGCGCGGACGTCTTATGCCCAGAGATCCCTGCAATGCCGGCATATATGGCTGTAGAGCCATTCGATGCTTTCCCAAAGGAGTTTCATGTCCGTAGGAAAACGCATGTGGCTCTCATGATTCCACAGAACATCTGGTAGTGTATGTTCCTGTTCAGATGTTCCACCAGCTGCCTGTCGGAGAATCCGGTGTATGACTTCAGGAGCATAAGGGCGATTTTTGCGGAAGGACCGAATGGCCCTAAAAAAACAGCAAGGACCTTCACAGGCACTTGCTGCCAAACACAAATTATGTTGAAAATCGTTTAGTCTTCCGTGATAACTGAAAACTCAGCAATTCCAACACGTTTTACGTTATCAACAATTCGTGTTGCCTTAAAAACTAATTTTTTGCCCTTGACAGGAGCAAAATGTATTTCTTGTTCAATCGGGTTATGTTTGATGTTTGAGAACTCGCCCGAAGCCACGACCTTTCCATCCACTGACAATTGATAGTTTGAAATATGTCCCTGCGAATCGCGTCCCTGATTAGGGGTGTAAACAAAACCGCTTATCGTATGAGGGGCGGCCAACTCTACTACTATTTCGTTTTTGCCTTCGGGCAGATAATAGGTGGAATAACCGTTTCCGTCAAACATGAGATTTGTCCGCTCATCGGCAGGGCTGGTCACCTTGTAATCGACTGCTGGCAGGTCGAAACGGCGGCTGGCTACAGGACCGGATTTGCCGGACTGCGCATCATAAGTAATCGCTTTGACGGTTCCTTTCTTGTCCAATATAAACGGAACTTCATATTTTGCAGACTGTGCCGTCGGCTCCGTTCCATCTGTTGTATAATAAATGTCGGCTCCTTCGCTTTCCACATCTATATGGACTTCATTTTTCGCATTTCGCACGATACGCGGCTGTTCCAACAGCGGGGGAGCCAGGAAGGCTTCCACATTATTAATACATAACGGGCCTTTTGCCTCTGTGAAATGAATGCGCAAAGCATCTGCCGGAGTCGTTTTGAAACGGACGATACGTTTGTAACCTACTGTCGAAAGCGTATCGGTTGTTTCCACCGGCAGCCATTTGCCATCCTTTTCCACTTCAAGCGTAAAGGCGCATACACGTTGTCCAAGAGGTATATACTCTTGAATCATCACCCGGTTCAGCGAAGTCCCTGTCGGTAACGGGAAAGTCAGCGAGCCCGACGTCATCCCGTCGGAAGTAGCCCAATAAGAATCCCAGTTGTCGTCCGTCACATTCGATGCTTTATAAGCACCCCCACGGGTTTCGCTTGCTTTTGGCTGGATACCTGCCAAAAGATTATCTTTCAACTCTGCTTGGATCGTATGATACCAGTCGACGGCACGTGCCGAATCGACCGGATGAATCTGTCCGTTCAGTGCTACCGGGAAGTTCAGCAGGAAGTTGGCATTATGCCCCACACTGCGATAATACAAATCGACCAGATTCGGAACAGTACGAACCTGATGATCTTCACGATGATGATAGAACCACCCCGGACGGATCGATACGTCGCATTCTCCCGGCAACCACTGGTTTCCGTCTTTCATTCCCCATTGGTTTTGTGTATAATGTGTCTCCTTGTCCAACGAATAGGGCGACCAGTTTGTTTCGCCGGCCCAACCGGACTCGTTGCCGATCCAGCGGATATCGGGAACCGTTCCGCCGAAGATCATCGCTTCCGGATGTTTCGCTTTGATCATTTCACGGGCCGTCTCGTAGCCGTAATAGGTTTTCGGATCGATCGAACGCGTTTCATTCGTTCCACCGTACCAGCCATTTCCTCCGTTCGCCCCGTCAAACCAGAACTCGAACAACGGACCGTAGTTGGAGATCAGTTCGTTGATTTGCTCATGATAGGTCTTCTGGTATCCTTCCCGCCCATATTCGGCATTATGACGATCCCAGGGAGAGAGGTAAAGCCCGAACTTCAAGCCGTGCTTCTTGCAGGCATCGGACAATTCGCGAACCATGTCACCCTTTCCGTTTTTATAAGGCGAGTTAGAGATATTATAGTCGACCGTTTTGGTCGGCCAAAGGCAAAAGCCGTCGTGGTGCTTAGCTGTCAGGATCACCCCTTTCAGGCCGGCCGCTTTGATGATACGTACCCATTGTTCGCAATCCAGGTCTGTCGGATTGAATGTTTCCGCAGGTGTATTCCCATAGCCCCATTCCAAATCATTGAATGTGTTCAACCCGAAATGCACGAATGCATAATTCTCCATTTTCTGCCATTTGATCTGCTCCGGCGTCGGAACCGGCAAAACAGGTGCGGGCGGCTCTACTTCCTTGCAGGAAAGAAATAACCCGGCAAACATACCGGTGATTAAAAGATTCTTTGTGTTCATGTTGTTATTTTGTAAATGAGATCTGCTGGTTTTTCCCTTCTTTTATTCGGGAAACTAATTTGTATGTATCCGTTTTCACTTTCCCCTTGACAAATTCCGGGATATTATACGATTTGGTGAGAAATGTATAATATTCCGTTGATTTCTGAGGCAGGACGAACGGCTTTGAGAGAACGCCTCTTTCACCGACATGAGCAATGAAAGGACGTGTGTACAAGCCATCCAAACGACGGCTGCTGAATACCACCCACTTGCTGTTGGACGACCAGGAATGATAACTGTCCGTATCAGGGCTGTTCGCTTCTTCTGTTGGAACTTGCGCACCCGTGCTCAGGTCGAACATGCACAGATCCGCATCTTTGTGCCAGATAGGGAAGGTTCCGTAAGATGTCGTTGTACAAAGCAGATATTTTCCGTCTGGCGAGACACGGGGAAACAAAATGCTTTGCCCTTCTGTTTCCGCTTGAAAGATCGTGTCGACAACAGAACCGAAAGTCCGGCTTTCAGGATCAAAAGAAACGCGGCAAAGGCTATAACGAAGGTCACGCAATTCGCCCGGAACTTTCAATGCCGGGGCGGAACAAAAGTAAAGTTGTTTTCCATCCGGTGAAAAAGTCGGGAATGTTTCAAAATGTTTTTTTGAGAATAGTGCTTGAGTCGTGACGATTTCCTGTTTTTCTACATCGTAGACGACTACATCCGATGCCTTGTCATATACTTCTGTACGATGTACCGGATGCGTATCCTGGGTTGTATTATTGATGGAAAAAGCAACAAACTTTCCCGAAGGATGCCAGGAAGGGTAGACCAATGCCGATATCGTCCGATCGGTTTTCGTATCGAGCGTTTCTATCCGGTCGCCATCCACAAACACGGTACAGCCATACTTTGCACGGACATGGAACAGCATTTTGTCCGGGTCCTGCATGCAAAACGAATGGCAGTTCATGCAATTATTATCCGTCAGGCGGTTTTCCAGAATCGGTTCCTGATCGAAAGAGGATAATTCGCGTTGATAGATTCCCATTTCGTTCCATAGCTGGTAACCGGGATCGATCAGGCGGTAAGCGATATACGGATCGATCGGGTCTTCGGAAACCCGGATATGAAACGGAAGAAAGGCATTCCATTTCCCTTTTTCTTCTGTCAGGACAGATACCTCTACCTGTTTCCCTTTTGCCGCAGTCAATAACTTTTCCCAGTCTGTATCGGGAATGGAAAAGGCTCCGTTGGAGGCGTAAACGGTAAATGCATATCCTTCGGTTGTAAATACCGCGCATGCTTTCCCTTCCGTTTGCACGGCAAAATTCAAAGGTGCGATCGATTGCGGTATGGTTACGTCAATATAATCCGGATAGATGGCCGGCAGTTCATCTATCTGCCCGGAGACGGCAGGTGGCTGGTTGGAAGAACATCCTTCCAACAACAAAAGGAATATGCAAAAAAGCAATTGTTTCATTTGTCCATCATATTAAACATATAATAGTACCAATACGTTTTGCCATACTCGGAAGCCAAAGCGACCGCAGGATTCTGCCCCGAACGGGAAATATCTTGCACTTTCTGCATAAAAGCGATCGCTCTGTTCCTTACTTTGATGCTCACCCCATGCTCTAACCAGAAGTGCGGATCATTGGGACTGCAAATCACGATTGCCTCCTGCTGGCATTCCGTCATATCGCGCCAGGCGGGAGAACGGTACAAGCTCTCCTGCAAGGTTTTATAAGTTTCAATATCTTTGTTCAACAGTAAAAACGAAGTCAAATATGCTAATCCTGCTTTATTATCCGGACAAGCCGGGAGCAAGTTTATTAATGAACTGACAGGATCTGTATATAGTTTTGCAGCAGAGGCTTCGGCCTTCCAACAGCGACGTTTCATTCCTAAAATTTTATCTTCCTCGACTGCTTTATCATTGTAAAGAAATCGACGGTGAGCAGTAGCCCAATCCTTATAGTACCAAGTCTTTTCCAACAATTGAATATATTTATCCGCAATCGGATAGGACCCTGTTATCAGATTTGTCTCTATCAGCCTTTTCAACATCCGGGGATTACCGGAAGAACGAGAACTGACAAACGCTTCAAAAGCGAATTTTTGTGCTGCGCTTATTATTCCCATACAATAATACAGATCACTATGCAGTTGTGCTGTATAGATCGACTGATCCCAATGTAGCATCAAGGTTTCAATACCGTGTTGAGGATAATCTAACAATCTCTCTGAAAGCTGGCCTTTATGTGCCAAAGCTAAGTTTAAACCGCACATTCGGCGTTTAGACAATACATCATGGTTAAATTCACTGATAACAAGGTCCCACTGTTCCGTCCGGAGCAAATAGTCCTGCTTCATGGAATGCTGTGCATCCAATTTCCCAAAATGAAAGATACCTTGATAGACCAATAGAAACATGATTGCCCATTGTGCCCCTTCCCATATACATTTCCCTTTTAGAGAAACGGGTTCTTTGTATCGTTTCAAATAAGCAACCAGAAGCATTGTCATAGGTAATGCATACCATGCATAATATATCCCGGATACTGTTTGTAGTGGATTACAATAAGCCTCTGGTAAAAACGCTAAAGTTAAATTTCTACTATATCCTAAGTAAGTACCTGCAATTGCTGAAAGTGCGGCAATCAACAAATAAATAATACTAATATATTTTTTCTTTCCATTGGTTAAAAACTCAAAGAACAATGCCGATATAGCAAATAAATGTACGATAGGACCTGCTATTCCATATAAAATAGGAATGATGCAAATGCCATAAATAAATTTTATTCGTGTTTTTATGTTTGTATATAGCCATAGAAAAAGCAATAAAAATAAATAAGCAATAGTTCCTTGTTCATAATAATCATAGTCTAAACTAATAATTAGTAAAGATAGCCAGGGTAACAGGAAAATAAGAGGTAAATCGTTTCGTGAGTTAATCTTTTTCAGTATTAATGATGATAATAAAGCCACTAAAGTTAAAAGTAGAGCAGAAATGATAGGTCCTGTCCAAAATACCACATAGAATTGAGAGAGAAATTCCGATATATAAATAGCGACACCACCAGCCTGCTTCAGTGTTTCAGTTAGGTACTGTGATGTAAATTGAAACATTTGTAGCTGTTCCTTAAAAGGGAATAAATAGCAGAAGAAATAATAAAAGACTATTATTTGACTAATAAATAAAAGAATATTTAATATTAAGTCTTTCTTGTTCATATAAAATCCCGTTTTGAACATCTACTGTATACATGCCAGATTTCGGAACATTTATGATGTATGTAACTCTCTATATATTCTATAGGATTGTAATATAAACGTCCTATTAGCCAGCAGACAATAAGATAAGTAATATATTCTCATTATATTTTATTGAGGGAAATAAAGAGGGAAGGCTAACCTTCCCTCTTGTATGAGATTTATTCCCAACCCGGATTTTGTTTTAGAAGAGAACCATGGCTTGCAGACAATGTAATCTGACTTGTTGGGATAGGATAGTACAGACGCTTGTCGTTTCCTGTCCATTTACGGCCGGCTTCGTTCAAACTTTTACCAGAATACATGCGGATATAAGTTTTACCATTATATTCGATTAAATCACGGGCTGTTGATCCTTCAAATACTTCAGGTTGGTATAACGCTTTTACTTTATCTGTAACACGCATGCCTAGATATGTTTTAGGATTTTCGAATAGTTTCATCGCATTCCAACGCATGATATCATCATAACGGAAACCTTCCAAAGCCAACTCGATACGACGTTCACGGCGGATTTCATATAACAACGGAGTTATAGAATACCCATAATCAACCGGATTCAGATCGGCTACTGGAGATACTGTTAAATGTTTCATCTCAACACGGTCGCGCAATTTATTAATCGTCTCATCCAAAACAGCCTGTGTGCATTCACCTAATTCGCATTTGGCTTCAGCGTAGATCAGCAGGATTTCTGCGTAACGGAAAACAAACCAGTCGTAAGAAGATGTTTTCACTGCATCTTGTTGGCTCTGGCTTGCTGACACCAGTTTGATAGGTGAGTATCCTGTGGCAGTCCCGGTTAATCCCGGAGCTGAATGGATATTTGTTCCTGGTTCTTCAGACGGACTAAATTCCTTTTTATCATCAATACCGGAATTTACTACACGCATACCATTGCTTTTGACCGTATATGGACGATATTTACTGTCTATAATCTGATACATACGAGGATCGCGGTTTGCCATTTCATCATCCAGTGTTTCATCTCCCTTGTATTCACTACTGTTTGCAATAGGCAAACCGTCCTTGCAAAGGAATGATTCTGCAAAATCTTTAGAAAGGCCGACTCCTCCACCACGAGCGAGATTATGAGTCAATACGTCTGCTTCGAAAACACGTGCTAAAATACATTCTTTATTAGTCGTTAAATCCTCTTGTGTAAACTGGTTTGCATAATACAAGGGATAATCGGCAAAAGCAGACTGGTTTGCTCCGGCATCCGAGCCTTGTACGATATCGTAAAGACCACTATCCATCACTTCTTTGGCAAGAGTCGCCGCTTTTTGTAATAATTCCTGAGATGTAGGTGATGTCGAAACATTATGATACTTTTTATATGTTCCATAATGTAGGCAAACACGGGCTAAAAATGTACGAGCGGCATCTTTATGTAAAGCTCCTACCTCTGCTGCACTTTTTTCCGGTAACCATTCAATTGCAAATTCCAGATCTTCGATAATTTTCCCTAGTACAAAGTCACGGTCGTCACGTGCTTTATACAATTCGTCAATATCGGCAGTTGTCAAATCCTTTTCATACCAAGGAACATCTCCAAATGTCTTGATTTTATCGAAATAATCGAAAGCCCGGAAAAAGCGAATTACGGCAACAACCGGATTTACTTCAGATTCTGTCGCATTTACCCGTTGGTAACGAGTCATAAAATAGTTTAGATTACGAATATTGTTCCAATACCATTTTGAATCGAAATTTGCTTCAGAAGGTATAACCCATTCGTTGAACAACCATTGGTCGGGAGAAGCGACCAGACGATCGTCACTTCTTTCATCGAGAGCATTTAAATCATCCAAATTTTCACTTCCATCTGCCCTTAAACCTTTTCCTGTCAGGTTCATGTAAAAGCCTTTGGCATAATTTTCCAAATCGCTAACTGTATTCCAGTAGCTATTGTCGGTAATGCTGTCTTTTGGATTGAGGTCTGTCACGTCACAAGCCGTAAATCCTCCTAACAAACCAAGACTTAATCCTAATAAGATATGTTTAGTTTTCATTGTCATCTTTCGTTTTTTACAGTGTTAAATTTAATCCAATTGCAACTTTTCGATTAATCGGGTATGTCATTCCTCCCAATGTTTCGGGATCGAAGGCATCGTTCAGAGGAGTGATAGTGAGTAGGTTTTCTCCTGTCACATATAATCTCAAACGAGAAATGCCCCACTTTGTCGTTAGATTCTTCGGAATTGTGTAACCTACCGTCAAATTCTTCAAACGCCCGTAAGCTGCACTTTGTAAATAACGGTCACTTGTGACTCTGTTACCGCCATTTTGCCATCCTGGTCTTGGAAAATAAGCATCTGTATTTGTTTCTGTCCAATAATCAAGGGCCGGAGTATATGGAACATCCCATTGGCTAGTGAATCCCCAGAACTGAGCGCCACTCAACATATAGTCACGTTTTCCTGTTCCTTGCCAAAACATCTCGAAATCGAAGTTCTTATAATCAAATCCAACGGTAATACCAAATTGATAACGAGGTGTTTTATTACCTATGATGCTCTTATCACCCGGGTTATAGATTGTTTCTTCCCCTTTTGTGATTTTACCATCATTATCTAAGTCTTCGTATTTTACATCACCCGCACCCCATTTTCCAGCATAAAGTTCGCTTTGGTCTATTGTTGCAGCTTCATCGTCTGATTGGAAAAGGCCGTTTGAGTGATATCCCCAAATCTCACCAATCTTTTGTCCTACATAATATTTACCATCACCATCACTTTGTGAATAGAAACCTGCGTCATTTCCGGCATATTTGGTAATAGTTGCCTGATAGTCAGATAAAACACCTTTTACCCAATAAGAAAATCCATTTTCTAATCGATCATTCCATCCTAAAGAAAGCTCCCAACCTATGGTCTTCATGTCAGCAGAGTTACTTTTAGGAACACTGGCGCCCAATGTTGCAGGTAAAGTTGCTCCGGCTACCAACATGTCTTTTGTATTTCTACGATACCAGTCAAATGTTCCCGTCAGTCGATTATTCAGAAATGAAGCATCAAAACCGAAGTCCATTTGAGTGACTGTTTCCCAAGTAAAATCAGGAGCGACAAGCCCCGGTGCTTTTACAATAACAGGTTTGGATCCGTTAATCAAATAATTGTAGGAAGAATTCGTCCCATATGTTGCTAAATATGGGAAATTACCTAGATCATCCATTACCTGATTTCCCAATGAACCATAAGAACCACGGATTTTCATATCATTCCACCAACCTTTTAACGGCTGCCAGAAATTTTCTTCTGAGATACGCCATGCTGCGGAAACAGATGGGAAGAATGCATAACGATGATCTTTTGCAAACTTGGATGAACCGTCATAACGGCCGTTAACTTCGAGTAGATAACGTTGTTTGTAATTGTAATTGAAGCGGAAGAAGAAACCATTAATTGCCCAATATGTATCTTCTGAAGACATGCTTTGTTCACCTGTCGCCAAATCCAAGTCAGGAATATCTTCAACAATCAGATTGGTACGTTTTGCATTATATTTTTTGTTGGATTTCTTTTCTTGGTTATAACCGGCCATAATCTTAAAGTTATGCGTATTTTCTAAAAATGATTTAGAATATTCTGCAAATGCATTGAATGCATAGTAGTAATCTTCATTTGTAGTATAATTTGCATAACTTGGCTTTGTCCAACCATAAAGAGCTTCTGTTCCAGCTACAGCCGTATAATCTGTAAATGTCCGTTGAACCTCTGATGCATTCTTGCTATAAATATTATATGTATAATCAGCATTGATAACCAATCCTTCCAAAGGAGTGATTTTTACAGCACCTGTCAACCATAAATCGTTGATTTTATATTTGGTATATCCGCCTAAATCTCCTACAGCAGCGGGATTTGTGTTCCCGTTCTGACCTGAATAGTTGTTAATACCTTCTTCTTTATAGATATAATCGCCTGAAGTTTGGATACCTAAGTTAGAATCATTGATGGCTGCTGCGCCAGGACTATAAACGAGTCTTCCTGTATGGCCAAAACGTACAGGCATTAACGGGCTTAAGTCATTTTTCAACATACCTCCATAGGCATCGATTCCTGCTGTAGAGTTGGTAATGGGGTGATCCTCTGTTGAATAATTATCTGCGATTTTGGCACTGACCTGCAACCACTTTGTCAGTTGTGAAGAAAGATTCAGTGTCGCATTAAATTTCTTGTAATTATCATCAGCTGTTTTTAAAATACCATTCTGGTCAGCAAATCCGACAGAGCCGTAATAAGTTGTTTTTGAGTCTCCACCACTAATGTTTACATTATATTGTTGAGAGAAACTTGTTTTGTACAATTCATTAAACCAATCAGTGTTGCCACAATAAATCCATCGACTTTGATCTTGCGACTGATCGAAATATTCTGAATACTTATAAGAGCCATCCATATATTTCTTTACATAGTCTAATTGTCCCGGAGTGATCAAGGAGCTCATCCCGCTATTGGCGGCAGCAATATCTCTCATTTCCAGATACTCCAAAGAGTTGATATTGTGCATCCTTAATGCAGGGCTCTGCCAATAACCACTTGCTGATACGGAAATCTGAGGTTTTTGTTCACTTTTACCTTTCTTTGTTGTAATTAAAATAACGCCATAAGCAGCGCGGGCACCGTAGATAGCAGCAGATGCGGCATCCTTTAAAACAGAAATAGACGCGATGTCCTCCGGATTAACAAGGTTGGCATCCATTTGAACATTATCAACTAACACTAAAGGGCTACCACCGTTAATCGAGTTGTTACCGCGAATATTAAAGTCAGAGCTACTACCAGGAGCACCACCTTTACTCATGGTGACGTTTAAGTTTGGAACAACACCTTGTAATCCTTGTCCAACATTTGTTATAGGACGGTTTTCTAGTACATCACCGGCAACAGCTGCCACAGCACCTGTCAAATTCTCTTTTTTCTGTGTACCGTAACCTACTACTACTACTTCTTGTAGCGCCTGGGTATCTTCTTTTAATGTTACAGGGATTGACGGTTGTCCTGTATAGGTTATTTCCTGTGTCGCGTATCCAATGTAAGAAATTTGAATAATATCTCCTTTCTTCAAATTTTCCAAAACAACTTTGCCGTCCATGTCTGTCACATTTCCGTTGGTTGTTCCTTTTACAACAACTGAAGCTCCGATCACAGGGCCGAACGAATCTTCCACCACACATACTACTTTCCCATTTTGTTGGGATAGACTTACTGACGGCCTTTCCGGAGTAATTTCGGCAAAAGCACTTTCTGGAACAGCTAAAGTTCCTGCCAGTAGCATCAGACTTACTAATTTAGTTTTTTTCAACATAGAGTATATATTTAAAAGAAATAATACATACCACGAAAACGGCTTACATCTGTTGAGTGTCTTTATTAGATCATGCTCATTAGATTTTGCATATTTTTATAGCGTTTTTCTGTGTTTTTGTAATTTAGTTCTATCAGAACTATGGTTTTTAATTATCTCATATCCGGGTCAAAGGTATGAAATTTTCATTTCGTTGTATGTTTTTTTATTAAAAAAGTTCATACGGCACTCATTTTTAACAATTCAGACTTACAGGCTATCAACAAGCATCAGACAATATCAGACTTTTGAACCTTTTTAAGCACAAGAAGTAATTTGCGGCTTATCATTCAACTCTATTTTTGTACAATATTCACACTTATCAGATACATTTCTTCATAAATACATGAGTTCTGATAGAACTTATATCTCTTTCTGTGCATGGGTGGTCAAAAAATAATCTTATTTTTATAATATTGCATATTTGTCTGAAAGTTTTGTGGTTATGCATATTCTCATCAGCACAGAACATGATTTTGTATCTGTCGAAAAACTGGGAAAAGGGCAATAGGCAATGAAATACAATGCCTGTGTTAATTTATCTAATTTTAGTGTAACTTTGTTGAAGCTCAGTAGTCGGGATGGGGTGATTTCTTGGATGTTTTTTCATGAACATCTGTCACTCTATCACTAAATGTCGTGTGAGTCTTGATAATCAGTGCGTATCTAAAGTGATAGATACCTGTTTTATATATCACGCTTCTATCACTATCTGTAATCGCTCATCTATCTGTTTTAAATGAATAAACTCCAAGCATTTTAAGGTAAAAGTAGGGAGACAATTTCACCAACACCCCCATGTATCCGCCCCCGACACCCGGATCTATAAGAGCGTAAGATCCGGGTGTCGGGGGCGGATACATGGGGGTGTTGGGTAAGTTTTATTACGTGTTTTTCATTGATTTGTAGCTGTATTTACATAAAAGAGCCTTGTCTTTGATGATATAGGAGAACAAGCCCTTTTTCCTTTTCTTGTTTACCTTGCCCTGCAAATTGTCAGTTTGTTTTAGTAGAAATTCAATCACGTTCGAAATCGGACAGCACTTCTGCCGTAGTAGCGTTGATGTTCTTGTCCAATACATAAATGCGGTAAGACAGGCTCAGTTCTTTACCGGGTTCCAATGTGAATGCCTTCTGCTTGGTCGGTGAGAAATTCCACATGACGTCACCGGCAGGCTTGTTGACTGTTTTGTCCCATACGCGTAAAGGCTCAGGATAGTTCAGGTTGGAAGGGGAGGCAACGATTAGGATACAGGCCTTTTCGTTTCCGGCTTTCCCTTGGTAGTAGCACCAACGGGCTCTCGAACCGTCAGCTTCGTCGCGGGAAAGGCCTTCCGAGGTGAGCATTTCGGCTGTCTGATCGTTCCAGTCTTCGCGCGTACGGATGCATATGCCGCCATAACGGTAAGCTTCCATGGTGATCGGGCTGGGGCTGGCGAGGCGGATAGTGGTATGATAGTCGATGTAATAACCTGGTAAGGATGTTGTCCCGATGTTGATCTCCAGGCGTTCGTTCATTGCTACTTTTTCTGCGGGAGAATCGGGGTAGACCACATGGTCCAGTGTCGCAACAAAACCGTTGTCGGATACGTGTTCGAAGTTGCGGAAGCGAACTGTTCCTTGTTTTTTGTGGAGATTCCAGAAATCGATCTCGTTTCCTTCGAACGTAGTTTTCGTCCAGGCATACCACAAACCGAAATGATGGTAATGGTCGGCGGGAGAACAATTGGTCATCACTTCGCCTCCCAATGTCTTCAAAGGATGGATGAAACCGCTGCGTTTATAGACCGAGTCAACGCCAGGGGCTGGGTAAACCGTGGTATAGTTGTAAGAGAACAACAGTTTATCTCCTATCTTATAGTCTAAGGTTTTCCCCGTGTCGACGACGGAACAGGATGTTTCGGAAGGCTGACAAGAGCCTAAGAACAGAGAAATCAAAAAAACACCAATAGAAAAAATAGCAGTTTTCATAATATGACAATTAAATAATAATCAGTTATCCGGCAAGACCTTGCCTGTATCGGCTACAAAAAAACGAAATTTTTTCGTTTCGCACAATCCGTTTGTGATATCTGATGCAAATAAAACCAGCCAGCAAGCAGCGTTCTAATTGATGAAATATTTCTTTAATCGTTTGCGTGATATGGGGATTTAGCATACCTTTGCACGATAATAACCATAGATTGGAGGAAATTTCTAAATACAATTAAATAACTTAAATTATTATCTTATGTGGTTACTTAATTCTTCTATCGGGAAGAAGCTGATAATGAGTATATCAGGTCTTTTTCTCATTCTGTTCTTGGTGTTCCACTTATGTATGAACATTGCGGCAGTATTTTCTGGTGAAGCGTATAACGTGATTTGCGGTTTGCTGGGTTCTAACTGGTATGCTTTGCTCGGTACATTGGTGTTGGCTGCAGGTGTAGTCGTGCACTTCGTGTATGCTATTATCTTGACTCTGCAGAATCGTAAGGCTCGCGGTAACGACCGTTATGCCATCAACGCTCGTCCGAAAGGTGTTGAATGGGCTTCTCAGAACATGTTTGTTTTGGGTGTGATCGTTATCCTGTTCATGGTTCTGCACTTTACTCAGTTCTGGTACAACATGATGTTTGCCGAACTGGCAGGTATTCATGGTGACATTCATCCGCAGGATGGTGCAGCGTTTATCAATTTCTACTTCCAGGGCAATGTTGTGAATACGGTGTTGTATCTGATCTGGTTCGTTGCTCTGTGGTTTCACCTGACTCACGGTTTCTGGTCTGCGATTCACACAATTGGCTGGAACAATACCGTTTGGTTAAGCCGTTGGGAATGTATCTCTAAATGGGTTGCCACTATTATTTGTGGCTTATTCGCTGTTATCACAGTTATCTTCTACCTGAACGGTGTAGGTGCTTAATTTCGGATATTATTTTTTCAATTTGAAAATAAAACATTATGACTCAAATAGATTCTAAAATTCCTCAAGGCCCGTTGGCTGAGAAGTGGACAAATTATAAAAATCACCAGAAATTGGTGAATCCCGCAAACAAACGTCGTTTGGACATAATTGTAGTAGGTACTGGTCTGGCGGGTGCTTCTGCTGCTGCCTCTCTGGCTGAAATGGGATTCAATGTATTGAATTTCTGTATTCAGGACTCTCCCCGTCGTGCGCACTCTATCGCTGCACAGGGCGGTATCAATGCGGCAAAGAATTATCAGAATGATGGTGACTCGGTTTATCGTCTGTTCTACGATACAATCAAAGGTGGTGACTACCGTGCCCGCGAAGCAAACGTCTATCGTCTGGCTGAAGTGTCAAACTCTATTATCGACCAGTGCGTAGCACAGGGTGTACCATTCGCTCGCGAATATGGTGGTCTGTTGGATAACCGTTCATTCGGGGGTGCTCAGGTATCCCGTACGTTCTATGCCCGTGGTCAGACCGGACAGCAGCTGCTGTTGGGTGCTTACTCTGCATTGAGCCGTCAGATTGGTTTGGGAAAGGTGAAGATGTACACACGCCATGAAATGCTGGATGTTGTGAAGGTTGACGGACGTGCTCGCGGTATTATTGCCCGTAATTTGATTACCGGTAAGATCGAACGTTTTGCCGCTCACGCAGTCGTTGTTGCGACAGGTGGTTATGTAAATACATTCTTCTTGTCTACTAACGCGATGGCGTCTAACGGTTCTGCTGCATGGCAGTGCTACAAGAAAGGGGCTTACTTTGCTAATCCTTGTATGGTGCAGATCCACCCGACTTGTGTGCCGGTGAAAGGTGACTTCCAGTCTAAACTGACTTTGATGTCTGAATCACTGCGTAACGATGGTCGCATCTGGGTTCCGAAGAAGCTGGAAGATGCGAAGGCATTGCAGGCCGGAACAAAAAAGGGAAAGGATATTCCTGAAGCAGATCGCGACTACTATCTGGAACGTCGTTATCCGGCATTCGGTAACTTGGTTCCTCGTGATGTGGCTTCACGTGCCGCTAAAGAACGTTGTGATGCCGGTTTCGGTGTAAATAGCACGGGCTTGGCTGTATTCCTGGATTTCTCCGACGCTATCAACCGTCTGGGTAAGGAAGTAGTTAAACAGAAATATGGTAACCTGTTCGATATGTACGAAGAGATCACGAACGATGATCCGTATGAAACTCCGATGATGATTTATCCTGCATTGCACTACTCAATGGGTGGTTTGTGGGTAGACTATGAATTGATGACTTCTATTCCGGGGCTGTTCGCAATCGGTGAAGCAAACTTCTCTGACCACGGCGCTAACCGTCTGGGTGCTTCTGCTTTGATGCAGGGATTGGCTGATGGTTACTTTGTATTGCCTTATACCATCCAGAACTATCTGTCTGACCAGATCCAGGTTCCGCGCTTCAGCACTGACCTGCCTGAATTTGTGGAAGCAGAAAAGGCTATTAACGCCCGTATCGCGAAGTTGATGAACGTGAAGGGTAAAGAAACTGTCGATTCTATCCACCGTAAGCTGGGACATATCATGTGGGAACACGTCGGTATGGCACGCGACGCGGAAGGCTTGAAAGAAGCTATCCAGATGTTGAAAGACCTGAAGAAGGAATTCTGGAGCAATGTATTCATTCCGGGTGAAGCCAATAGCTTGAACGTGGAATTGGACAAGGCATTGCGTTTGGCTGACTTTATCGAAATCGGTGCATTGATGGCACACGATGCGTTAGACCGCGCAGAATCTTGTGGTGGCCACTTCCGTACGGAACATCAGACCGAAGAAGGCGAAGCTATGCGTCATGACGATAAGTTCATGTACGTCTCTTGTTGGGAATACCAGGGTGAAGACAAAGACCCGGTTATGCTGAAGGAAGATTTGAACTATCAGTTCGTTGTTCCTCAAACACGTAACTACAAGAAGTAATAATCATCAATCACAAAAATTAGAATCATGGATAAAGATATAAAGGTAACACTTAAAGTTTGGCGTCAGAAAGGTCCGAAAGATAAAGGACAGTTTGAGACTTACCAAATCGACAAAATCAATCAGAGTGTTTCTTTCTTGGAAATGTTAGACATTTTGAATGAACGTTTGGTTAGCGAAGGCAAAGAACCTATCGTATTCGACCACGACTGCCGTGAAGGTATCTGCGGTATGTGTTCATTGTATGTAAACGGACATCCGCACGGACCGGCAACAGGTGCAACAACCTGTCAGCTCTATATGCGCCGTTTCAATGATGGTGAGACGATTACGATCGAGCCGTGGCGTTCTGCTGGTTTCCCGGTAATCCGCGACTTGATGGTAGACCGTTATGCTTATGATAAGATTATCCAGGCAGGTGGTTTCGTTTCTGTAAACACAGGTGGGGTTCCTGATGCTAATGCAATTCCTATTTCTAAGGCTGATGCGGATTTGGCTATGGATGCTGCTGCTTGTATCGGCTGCGGTGCTTGTGCTGCTGCTTGTAAGAACGGTTCAGCTATGCTGTTCGTCTCTGCAAAGGTTAGCCAGCTGGCTCTTTTGCCTCAGGGTAAGGTGGAAGCTGCTCGCCGTGCAAAAGCAATGGTTGCTAAGATGGATGAACTGGGCTTTGGTAACTGTACGAACACTCGCGCTTGCGAAATGGAATGTCCGAAGAACATCTCCGTTAGCAACATCGCTCGCTTGAACCGCGAGTTCATCTCTGCTAAGTTACAAGACTAATACATTATATATGTATGTATATGGAAAAGCCCGTCGCCAATGGCAACGGGCTTTCTTTATGTTCGTTCAAACCCACAAAAAAGCCGCACTCCCTATAATAAAAGTGGATGCGGCTTTTTTGTTGCTTTCCAGTGAAACAGTCTCTCGATTCCCTCTCTGCAAAGACTTTGTTAACCTTAGATCTAAAATACTATGAAAAAAACTCACTGCAAATATAAAGTATATTTACTGAATACGCAAGAGTTTGTAATTACATTTTATTGCAAATTTGCTACTTTTTGTTTTAAAATTGACACTGTGTGCGGATTCACACTGTTATTATATCAACAATCGATCGATTCTGACACTTGAGAGTCGCTTTGAAATCCGTATCCTGTATGAAATTTGTCGGGGATGGAATCCAGAATGTCGAATAATGCTTCCACTGTTTCCGCACGTAGCATGGCGACGCGTGTCTGCTTGAAGTCTGCAATACCTTTAAACAGCGGAGTTGCAGCCAAATGGCGGCGAATGTGGAGAATTCCCCGGCGCTCATCCAAACGTTCCACGCTTTGTTCCACCTGCTTTTTCAGTATGTCCAGATACCATGAAAAAGATTCGGCAGGCAATGTCTCGCCTGTATCCAGATAATGCCTCACTTCTCTGAAAATCCAGGGGCGGCCTATGCTGCCCCGGCCAATCATAACGGCATCCACGCCATATTGTTCGAAACGTTGTTTGCAGATTTCGGCGGAAGTCACATCGCCATTGCCGATGATGGGAATTTGTATGCGGGGATTGTTTTTTACTTCACCGATCAGTGTCCAGTCTGCCTCTCCTGTGTACATCTGTGCCCGGGTACGTCCGTGGATGGAAAGGGCTGCGATACCGCAATCCTGTAGCTGTTCGGCCAAGTCTACGATGATCCGGTTGTCGGCATCCCAGCCCAAGCGGGTTTTTACGGTGACAGGGATGTTCACCGCTTTGACGACTTCACGGGTGATGTCCAGCATCAGTGGAATATTGCGCAGCATGCCGGCGCCTGCTCCTTTGCCTGCCACTCGTTTGACAGGGCAACCGAAATTGATATCGAGAATGTCCGGATGAGCGGCTTCGCAAATTTGCGCGGCTTCGACCATTGTCGGAACATCACGGCCATATATTTGTATGGCGACCGGACGTTCTTCATCCGCCACATTCAGCTTTTGCTGTGTTTTATTTACACTGCGGATTAGGGCGTCTGCTGAAACGAATTCGGTATAAACCATATCGGCACCAAAACGTTTGCACATCAACCGGAAAGAAATATCTGTAACGTCTTCCATCGGAGCTAAGAAGACGGGGCGTTCGCCTAAATCTATTGTACCTATTTTCATATTTATATTATCAATGACGGGGACAAAGGTACTGATTTCCTGCTAAAAACAGGGATAAAAGGATATCTACTAAAAAATATAGTAAAATAACTATATGATATAGTTGTGTTACTAAATAATATAGTTGTATTTGTGCATTCCTCTAACAAAAAACGGATTATGGTTAGATTAACATCAAAAGAAGAAGAAATATTGGGCTACTTTTGGGCGAAAGGCCCCCTGTTCGTTCGCGAACTACTCGACTTACAGGAAGAATCTAAGCCGCATTATAACACCTTGTCCACGATTGTCCGCTCATTGGAAGAAAAAGGATATATCGGATACAAGGTATACGGTAATACGCACCAATACTATGCACTGGTATCGGAAGACGAATACCGGCGTAATTCCTTGAAACAGGTGATCAGCAAATATTATGACAACTCGTACACCCGTGTCGTTTCGACGCTGATAGAAGAAGAGGTGCTCACGATCGACGAGTTACAGAAGCTGATCCAGCAGATAAAAAACAAATAAAAAACCAACGCTTATGGACGCTTTTCTTCTATACATATTAAAATCTGGTATTTGCCTGACAGTCTTTTATGTCTGTTTCAAGGCATTATTCAGTAACGACACGTTTTTCCGGTTCAACCGCTGGATATTACTGGTAGGGACAGGAGTTTGCATGTTGCTGCCACTTTGCCGGATCCAAACAGCCCGGCCTTTTCCTCTTAGCCGGCCAGTCAGCCAACTGGAGATAGTTTTCTATGAAGAAGAGATGAAAGCGTTTCCTGTTCCGGAAAGCAAAGAAGAAATTACGATTCCGACAGAGCAGAGAAATATATCTGTTCCCTGGACGGGAATTATCGGGATTGCTTTTCTAACAGGCAGTGGTATCTGCCTGACCACAACGATTCTGTCATTCGGAAAAATGTATCAACTAACAAGAAAAAACAGGAAACTAAAACAGGGGAAATACACGTTAATCCTGACTCCCGATCCCGTATCCCCTTTCAGTTGGGGACGTTATATATTCCTTTCGGAAAACGATTACCGGAACCATCCGAACGAAATCCTCATGCACGAAAAAATGCACCTCCGCTATAACCATTCGGTCGATCTGATCTATATGAAACGATTCTTCTTCTGCAATGGTTTAATCCTGCCGTATGGTTATTAAAAAGGGAATTACGGGGCATACACGAATACCAGGCGGATAAAGGCGTACTCAGTCAAGGCATCGATGCAACAAAATATCAACTATTACTCGTGAAAAAAGCTGTCGGCTCCAGCCTCTACACTCTTGCCAACAGCTTCAATCACAGTAAAATTAAAAAACGTATTACTATGATGTTAAAAAAGAAATCAAACAATTGGGCCCGGTTGAAGCTTGCGCTCCTGGTCCCGGTAGGCTTCGCGGCCTTAAGTGCATTCGCCCGTCCGGAAACAAGTCCGCCGCCGGCAGCGACAATGACCGACAACATTCATCTATCGATTAACAAAAGTACGGTAAATCAGGAAACGATGCAACAGGATCATGCAGTTTTCCTCACCTACAAAGAATCGGGTTCGGAGGATCTGAACAGTATTGTATGCAAAACTCTGGACAGAATCAGAACACGAGTAGCGGAGGGACAATTCAAGAACGCCCTGGAAGTTACTGTTAATCCGGCCTTCGACGATATCCCGGCTTCTTATCTGGAAACAGTAAAAGATGTTTTGGAAGAAAGAGATATTAAATGCAAGATCGACATGACTGTTCCGAATACTATCATGGATGATGTTGCCAAACCTTACCGCAAATATGACGATGTGGTTTATCTGATTCAGAATAAAAAGATTGTCGCAGCACTAAGCATCAGTAAGTTTAGTGCAAACCAGAATGATCCGAGGCTGGATAAGATATCCAAATCAGCTTCCTTAATTCTCCAACCTGAAAATCCGAAAGTATCCAGACAAGAAATGGAGAAATTAAAAAACTTGTTGGACAAAAAAGGATTGACAAGCGAAATCAACATGAATATTTTCAAGATCGGAGATGCTGCGGCTCCACCTCCCCCACCTCCTGCCGGACAGGTTATTTTCAGTTACCGGGACGGGCAGCCGGACCAACAGTTCGTTTTATACGATCGCCATGCCAAACCGGGAGCCAATCTCGGACAACGCATAGACAAGATTTACAAGGACAATATTACGAAAGTAAGTATAAAGATTAACAAAAGTACTCCCAAAGACCTGTTGGAAACGGTTAAGCAAGAACTGAAAAAGAAAATCAATTACCCTGTCCAATACGAGATCCTGCAATTCGTCGATTAAAATCAGAAACACGGATTATCTATTTATCATCCTCTCCGTTTACAAAACCTGCTCCAGGGGGTAAACGGAGAGGAATATTATTATCTTTACTCCTTCAAAAGAAGGATTCAGATGATACACAATGTAAAGATACTCTTTTTCATTTGCTTTTTCACCGCCTGTTCTTCTACCGAACAAAAAGAGATTGTCACCGCCGGAGAGCTCCTTCGACAGGCTGCTTTCTATGGGGAAAGATTGCAATTTCTTCCGGCATTGGAAACCTATCAACAGGCAATCAAATTGGCGGAGAAGGAGAAAGACAGCACCGTCTTTTCCCTTGCCTACCTGGAAATGGGAAAAATCTATCGGTATCAATCTTTAAAACAAAAGGCACTACAAAGTGAGAAAAAAGCATTAAGCTATATCAAAAGTCCTGCCTGCGATTCGCTACGGCTGGAACTTTACCGGGAAATAGGGGATATGTATACCTTGTCCGGACAAGCAGACAGTGCCTTTCACTATTATGAAATGGCTGGATGTCGGATAAAACAGGCAAAGATATTGCAACAGAATGGAAGCAATAAAGAGGCTGAAACTTTATTAAAAACGGAGTTGGAACAAACGATTTTCCCGAAAGAGAAAGCAGAAGTATGTCTGGCTTTGGCTGATTTGCAGATTACTTTGGGAAAATTGGACGAAGCCGAAAAGAGTTTAAGTCAGGTCCCCCCTTCCCACCCGCATCTGTATGCTGCCCTGTCCCGCATCGCCCAAAGCCGTGGAGACAGCCTGCAAGCTGATTTCTACCACAAAAGCTACCTCCATCACTTATCCGTCCTGCGACAGGAAAAAGAACAAAATCAAATTACCCAACTCCTTCGTACCTCGGAACAGAAAGAATGGGAAAAACGTTTAACCGATAGCCAAAAGGCACAAAAAGAACAAATATATGTCTGGGTCACGCTACTTGTCTCTTGCAGTACCGGAATCTGGGGATATTCCCGCTACCGGCAGAAAAGAAATGTCGTTTCCCTGTCCGAAACAGATTTCTTTTCTTCAGAAATCTACCTGCGCTTCCACCGAAAAGAAGAATGGAAACCGGTTCCCAAAGACTGGGAAGAATTGTTGCAAGCTTTCAACCGGACCTATCCGGATTTCCGGGAACGGCTGAAAAGGAAAATACCAAAGTTGAGCGAACAGGAATGGCGCATGTGCTGCCTGATCAAAATGGAAGTTCCCCCTTCTACTGCCGCCATGCTCCTTTGCTGCACGAACCAGGCGATTTCGATGCGCCGCGTACGCCTGTACCAGAAAATCACAGGTGAAAAGGGCACTCCTGAGCTGTGTGATTCCTTTATTCGTGATTTTTAAGCAGATGTGAACTGATGTGAAACCGGGGAAATAGCCGTATCTTCTACTTTTGTCTAAAAAAAGCGTATGAAAAAGATGTTGTTCGGGCTTATGACAGCCATTGCCACTTTTACCGGATGCGAATCCAAACAACCCGCCGGAGAACTCCCCCGGATCGATCTGACAGCAACAAGTTTTGCTTTCGATCAAGTAGAGATTGCAGACGAAATCGAATCCATCGAATATGTTCCGTTGGAACTAACGGATGAATCCCTGATCGCAGACGTATTGGATCTGTGTGTTTCAGACGAATATATCTTCGTCTATTCTACCCGTCAGGACGGTGTCTTGCAGTTCGACCGGAAAGGGAAGTACTTGCGCTGCATCGCTAAAACAGGAAACGGGCCGGGAGAAACCGGACAGATCATTTCGCTAACCGTAGACGAAGAGAACCGCCTCTTCTGTGTCAGCGAATACTTCTCCACCTCTTTCTACTCCTTTGATGGAGAATTTATCAAAAAGATAGAGAATCCGCGCCCTTACTCGTACCAATTCTCTGTTGGCCCGAATACGATGGCGGAATTAGGGAGGATGTATGTTCCCATGAACACGCCGGGCATGTTCAGTCTCGGAGTCTTTAATTGGGGCACAGACGATACGATCGCATTTCGGCATACGATCGGGGATATGGATCTGATGCCGTTGGAAGAAACGAGCCTGAAAGGTTGGATATTCAGCGGCAGTAAGGACGGCATACTATGCTATTCGGAAGGGATAGACACGGTCTGGGATGTAAATGCAAGAAATATCGCTCCGGCTTTTCTTATCAACACGGGATATTCTGTCGAGGAAGAAAAAGAAATGCGCTCTTCCAAAACCGGTAATGAGGCGGTAGACGGGAAATATAGCGTCTTCAGCTTCTTTGAGACACCCCGGCATTACTTCGTTAAATGTTTCGAAGGTTCCAACCAATCCAAATTCTATTTGTACGGCTTGGATAAGGCTACCGGTGAGTTGAAACGTGAAACTTCTCCGCTTAATGCCCAGGAATTATTCAAAAACAACTGGACGCTGGCAGGAATAGGCTTCCGAAATACGAAAGACAACGGTCTTCCTATCTGGCCTTACCTGTCTTATCCCGGCAAAAAACAAATGGTACAGTTTAATACAGCCGTGGAAATCGAATATCTCAAAGAGAAATATCCTGATCTCAAGAAGCATCTGGTCCTGCAACAGATAACGGAAGATTCAAATCCGCTCATCACGATTTATCATTTGCGCTGATCTTCTCGGATATTATTCCTACCTTTGCGAACGAACCAGTAAATGTATAAGAACTTGAACGAGAAAGATTTTGAAATAATGGCGCCTGTCGGTTCGTACGAATCACTGATGGCGGCTATCCAAGGGGGAGCCGATTCTATCTATTTCGGTATCGAAGGATTGAATATGCGTTCGCGCTCTTCCAATAACTTTACGACAGACGATTTGCGCAAGATCGTTGCGCTTTGTCGTGAGCACGGTATTAAGAGCTATTTGACCGTCAATACGGTTATTTATGGGGAAGACCTGCCTCTGATGCGCGAGATTATCGATGCGGCGAAGGAGGCGGAAGTTTCAGCGATCATTGCGGCCGATGTGGCAGCTATGAACTATGCCAACAGCATCGGACAGGAGGTGCATCTTTCCACACAGCTCAACATTTCCAATGCGGAAGCACTGAAATTCTATGCCCGTTTTGCTGATGTTGTCGTCTTGGCGCGTGAGCTGAATTTGAAACAGGTGCATGAAATCTATCGGCAGATCGTCGACCAGCAGATTACGGGACCGAAAGGAGAACTGATCCGTATCGAAATGTTTGCCCACGGAGCTCTCTGTATGGCCGTTTCCGGTAAATGTTACCTGAGCCTGCACGAAATGAACGCTTCCGCCAACCGGGGAGCTTGCATGCAGATTTGTCGGCGTGCTTATTCGGTAAAAGATAAAGACAGCAATATCGAACTGGATATCGAAAACCAGTATATTATGTCGCCTAAAGACCTTAAGACAATTCATTTCATGAATAAGATGATGGATGCAGGTGTACGGGTATTCAAGATCGAAGGACGTGCCCGCGGTCCCGAATATGTCCGCCTGGTGACCGAATGCTATAAGGAAGCTGTGCGTGCCTATTGCAATGGCACGTTCGATGAAAAGAAAGTTGCCGCTTGGGACGAACGCCTGCGCAGTGTGTTCAACCGAGGATTCTGGGACGGCTATTATTTGGGGCAACGGTTGGGTGAGTGGAGTAGCAAATATGGCTCCGGCGCGACTAAGAAGAAAGTGTATGTTGCCAAAGGAATCAAATATTTCGACAAGATCGGCGTGGCGGAGTTCGAAATGGAATCCGGTAACCTGAAAGTGGGTGATGAGATCCTGATTACCGGACCGACAACGGGTGCGGTTATGCAGACGATAGAAGAAATCCGTGTGGACTTGAAGCCGGTGGACGAGACCGTTAAAGGTGAACGGTTCTCTCTCAAGGTGAACGAGAAGATTCGGCCGTCTGACCGATTGTATAAAATGGAAAAGGTTCAACTTGAAAAGGTATTTGAATAATGAAAGAGTATATTTTTAAACTGACAGACAAGGTCCGTGACTACGAATGCGACCTGCAAGGAGTGGTCAACAACTCCAATTATCAGCATTATATGGAACATACTCGGCATGAATTCTTGGAGTCGCTTGGCGAGAACTTCGGAAAGATGCACGAAAAAGGGGTTGACGGATTTGTATCGCGGGTAGAAATCCAGTATAAGACCTCGCTCAAGAGCGGCGACAGCTATATCTCTTGCCTCAATGTCTATAAAAAAGGAGTCAAGCTCGTATTCGAGCAGGATATATATAGGGCTTCTGACAATGCATTGGCGACGAAAGGAATCGTCGAGTCGGTTATCGTTGAGAACGGAAAGTTGACACGCGGTGAATATTTCGACGAAATGCTAAAAAGAATAGAACATACATGACTGACAAACGGATTTACCAAATCGGCCTTACTATGATAAACGGCGTGGGAGATATCCTGGCGCGTCATCTCCTGCAGGCTTTGGGAGAAGCAGAGGCTGTGTTTACTGAAAAGCAACAGTTGTTAGGAAGGATCCCTGGTATCGGCAGCAATATTGCTGCCGAAATCAAACGCCCGGAAATCTTGCAACGGGCGGAAAAAGAGTTGGCTTTTATCGAGAAAAACAATATTTCCTGTTATTATCTGACTGATACAGATTATCCGGTGCGCTTGAGAGAATGTCCGGATGCCCCTATACTTTTCTATTTTAAGGGAAATACTAACCTTGATGCGACCCGTATCATCAGTATTGTGGGTACTCGCAACGCGACCGAATATGGTCGGGAGCTTACCGAATCCCTTATAAAAGACTTGGCAAAAGTGATCCCGGACTTGTTGGTCGTGAGTGGATTGGCTTACGGCATCGATATCTGTGCCCACCGGAACGCTTTGTACAACCGACTTCCGACTGTTGCTGTGCTGGCGCATGGCTTGGATCGTATCTATCCTTCCTGCCATCGGAATACGGCTGTCGAAATGCTGGAATCGGGCGGTCTGTTGACCGATTTTCCCAGCGGTACAGAACCAGACCGTCCAAATTTCCTCCGGAGGAACCGGATTGTCGCCGGAATCTCGGATTGTACGATCGTGGTTGAATCGGCAGAAAAAGGAGGCTCTTTGGTAACTGCCGATATTGCATTCTCTTATGGCCGGGATGTCTATAGCTTTCCAGGGCGTGTCGGTGACAGCCATTCCAAAGGATGCAACAATTTGATCCGACAAAATAAAGCCGGCCTGATCACTTCTGCGGACGATCTGCTCTCCGCTCTTTGTTGGGATATCCAAGCTGGGGCTACTCCCGTTCAAACGGAGTTGTTTTTCGCCGAAGCGGAAACATTCACCTCGGAACAAAATCCGGTTTTAGCCATTATGCGAACGCGGAATGAGATCCATATCAACGAGCTTGCCTCAGTGTTGGAGATACCGGTACATCAACTCTCTATGCTATTGTTCGAACTGGAAATAAACGGGAAGGTAAAAGCGTTGCCGGGAAATCTCTATAAGCTGTCCTGACCGGCTTTTTCGTATACGATTTGTATGTGGGAGAAGAAACGGAACCTCTATAAACAATTAAAGGCTGTCTCACGACAACCCCTAACCAACTTTGTTAACCTTAAATCTAATACTATTATGAAAAAACCACATTGCAAAGATACACTCGTCAAGAGCGTTTGTCAAGCATTTTGTCGCTAATACTTGTTAATCAGATGAGCATAAATAGCAAAAAGATTTTAATCGGCTATAAAGAGTCCTTTAAACTGCGTTATTTTGTTAAATCGAGTCCTTGAAACAGGTACGGATAGTCCGTTTCGATCACGTCGGGACGAGTGCTGATCTCTGACCGGTAACCGGCGGTTTTCTCTGTTTCCGTTTTCGCGCGATCATGTGTCGGAGCAACGGAAATCATGCACATGACTCCGTTACGGTGCAGAGCGTCATACAGTGGTTGCTGTTCAGGCTTCATCTTCGGGCCTACATAAGCCATTACCTGTTTCCAGGGGATGCCGGCTTTTTCATAATTATCGAATTCTTCCCGATTCTTACACCAGCAAGAAAACATCGCATCCGGTTTCCGGTCGAGATAATAGCGGGCTTGACTGGCGTTATGTACCGTGTACATGACGTTAACAGGCTTTTCTGTTTCTATAAAATCAGCCATAACTTCTAAAGGTACATCCTTGATATCCAAATTCAGGATTGTTTTGCCTTTGCTCCATTCCAGGCATTCTTTTAAAGTTGGAATTTTGAAGGCTGTCACGTTGCCGTTTCGGTCCACCAGATTGAATTGTTGCAGTTCTGCATAAGTGTAATCTGAAACCTTTCCTTTCCCGGTAGTTGTCCGGTCGATGGTTTCGTCGTGCATCAATACGATTATCCCGTCTTTTGTCAAACGCGGATCTATCTCGAAAAACGATTCCATATAGGACAAGGTCTTTTCGAATGATTCGATGCAGTTCTCCGGATAGCCGTCTAGCATTCCACCACGATGTCCACTGATTACAATCGGGCGATCGGGAGCATACCGGAAATAGGCTTGTAGATCCCGGCTGTTCTTCACAGTAATGTAATGAGGATTTTGTTCTTTGTCTGAAGCCAAAAGATTCCCGGCAGGCATAAAACCCCCTAAAAGGAGTACCAAAATAAAAGATAGCATTTTCATGATATTGTATTTATATAGATTCTTTGTCAATTATGCGGCTTAAAAGTAAGACTTTTTTATCAGTGGCGTACTATAAAAGCACTATAAAAACATGAAAATATGACAGGCAACAAGATGTGCAAAGAAAGAGGCAGGTATATAAAAAATTAAGGATTGTCATCTCGACAACCCCTAACCAACTTTGTTAACCTTAAATCTAATACTATTATGAAAAAACCACAATGCAAAAATACACTAGCTAAGCTTGTTTGTCAAGCCTTTTACGGATAATATATGTTAAGCTCTAATAGCTATTTTGTCAAAAAATGTTGGTTATTTATAAACTATACAGATTCCATGTAAAAACTGCTAATTCAAATACTTTTTATCGTCGGAAAAAGTGAAATCCCATGCTTAAAAAGTGTCCCCTTGGAGTATATAAAATCATTAATTAATATAGGGGATGTTTTGGTGTGGCTGCTTATAGATAAATTCCTTTTTGGCGCATGCAGCGAATAGATGATGGATTATTAATTGTTAATACAAATTAACGCATTATTTCTTGCACATTTACGATGTATTCGTAGATTTGCGATACGATCGTAAAAAATAATATAGAAACATGGAAAGATTAACAAGACAGGAAGAGGATGTAATGCGCTGGATCTGGCAGATCGAGCCGTGTTTTATCAAAGACATCCTGGCGAAGTATGAAGAGCCTAAGCCTCCTTATACGACACTCGCTTCTATTGTGAAGAATCTGGAACGTAAGAAATACGTGAAAGCGAAACGTTACGGAAATACTTACGAATACAGGCCGCTGATCCCACAGGAGGAATATAAACGGACGTTTATGGGAAGTGTGGTGAACAACTATTTCGAGAACTCTTACAAGGAAATGGTCTCCTTTTTTGCTAAAGAACAGAAGATATCGACCGATGAGTTGAAAGAGATTATCGATATGATTGAAAAAGGACGAGAATAAACTGTTAAATACATAATGCCATGACACCGGAATTTGCCTACTTCTTGAAGGTAAATGTAGCTTTTATACTCCTTTATGCCTTCTACCGGCTGTTCTTTTATAAGGACACCTTCTTTAAACTACGCCGTACCATCTTGTTGGCATTTTTCGGGGTGTCATTGCTTTATCCGCTGATGAATATTCAGGATTGGATCCGGGAGCAGGGGCCGATAGTGGAAGTCATACAAATGTATTCAGCCATTTTGCCCGAAACGACAATAACCCCCGGCAATGTTCCCCAAACAAATTGGCATGATTTGTTACTTCCCGGTATTTCTTATCTTTATTGGAGCGGTGTAATTGCCTTATCGTTCCGTTTTTTAGTGCAGTTGAGCAGCATCTTGTTACTGGCACGGCGGTCGGAAGTGACTTTGATCCGTAACGTACGTGTACATCTGTTGAATAAACCGGCCGGTCCTTTTTCTTTTTTCCGGCTGGTATTTCTGCATCCCGACAGCCATTCCGAGAAAGAGATCGATGAGATTTTGGTACACGAGTGTACGCATGTCAGCCAGTGGCATTCGATTGACGTGATTATTTGCGAATTGGTTTGTATCATCTGTTGGGTGAATCCGTTTGTCTGGCTGTTGAAAAGAGAGGTACGTCATAATCTGGAATATTTGGCGGATGATACGGTACTTGAATCGGGCTATGACAGTCGTAGCTACCAATATCACCTTTTGGGGTTGGCACATACCAATAGATCGGTGACCTCTTTATCTAATAACTTTAATATGCTGCATCTGAAAAATCGGATCAGCATGATGAATAAGAAACGTTCCCGGAGCATAGGTAGGACGAAATACTTGATTTTTATACCGGTTGTGGGCGCCTTGCTGATTTTAAGCAATGTCGATGCATTGGCCCGGATCACGGACGAACTGACGGAAAGCACGTTTGCCGATGTCTTGCTACCGGAGGCTATCTTGCCGTTCCCTTTTGTCGGTGATGCTTCTCCTGCTGAAAAACGTGAGGAGTATGTGCTATCGGAGGAAGGAATTGAGGCTGCCAGACGTGCCCGTAACCAGGTGTTTACCGTTGTGGAGGTAATGCCGGAATTCCCTGGCGGACAGGGTGCTCTGCTGAAATTCCTGGCGACGAATGTCAGATACCCGGAATCGGCCGTTAAAAATGGTATAGAGGGACGGGTTAGCTGTTCTTTCGTTGTTGGAAAAGACGGGGCTATCTCGGAGGCAGAAGTGATTCGTGGGGTAAGTCCGGAACTGAATGAGGAGGCTTTGCGTGTGATAAACTCCATGCCGGTATGGTCGCCGGGAAAACAGCGGGGCAAAGCGGTTAATGTCAAATATACGGTACCGGTAACTTTCCGGCTTTCCGGTGGAAAGAAAAAAGCATCCTCTCGTATCGTGCAGAGGCAGATTAAAGAAGTCGATACGTCCGGTCGTGTCTTTACGGTAGTGCAACAGATGCCGGAATTTCCGGGTGGACAGGCTTCGTTGTTGAAATATCTGGCAACACGCATAAAATATCCGGCTATTGCTCAGGAGAATGGAATACAAGGACGTGTCTCTTGCTCTTTCGTTGTCGACACGGATGGAAGTTTGAAAAATATTGAAGTGATCCGTGGAATCGATCCTTCGCTGGACAGGGAGGCTGTCCGGGTGATCCGGGAAATGCCGAAATGGAATCCTGGCGTACAAAACAATATGGCTGTAGCCGTAAAATATACGGTTCCGGTTACTTTCCGTTTGCAGTAATTGACCAGAATCGGTCATTAATACGATACCATTATGAAATGTAAGTTTTCTCTATTACTGTTTCTTTGCGTACTGTCCCTTTGGGGACAGGCGCAGAGTCTTAATCTTCAGGAATTGGTCAATAAAAAACAATTTCAGGAAGTTGTAGCACGTGCGGATAGTCTTACTCCTGCCGATTCAGCCGATTATGCTACAATGTCGGCAATCGGGCAGGCGTATGAGGGGCTGTTACGCTATAAGGAGGCCTATCAGTGTTTTTCTCATTGCTTGAAGATGGATACGAACAATGTGGATGCATTGAATGCCGTTGCCAGGAATGCGATCAATTTCGGAAGGATAGCGGAAGCTAAACAATGTTATCGTAAAGTATTGGGAACCGACAGCATGAACTTCTATGCCAACTATCAGTTGGCGCGTCTCTATTATCAGTTGGGAGATTATGGTCGAGCGACGGAACACTATCATATACTTGCTTCCATCGAAGGTGAAAATCCTTCTATCCTGACCGGGCTGGCTGATTGCCATATTAAAAGAGGGACCGGTCCTAATACGATGATCGCTCTTTCTTTGTATGCCCGTGCTTTGGAGCTGAACCCGGAAAATGTGCGTGTGGCATCTTCTCTGATAAATACGTTATTGCGGATGGGGGACGGACAGGGAGCTTTGCAGGTGTGCGATACCGCCTTGTTCTATAATCCGGATAACAGCCAGATACGGCAGAGTAAAGGGATGGCTCTCTATATGACGAAAGATTATAAGCAGGCTGATTCAGTCTATACCGGTCTATTGGCCGATGGCGATTCTTCTTTTTTGAATCTTAAATATGCGGGGGCGGCCCGCTATATGTCCGGTCATGCACTTGATGGGGTCGAGCTGCTGGAGAAGGCCTATGAAATAGATTCGACGGATGTGGAAACAGTCATGTTGTATGGCGCTTCCCTGGGAAAAACATACGACCGTAAACGGGCTTATGAGCTTTTCGATCTGGCGGAAACGAATATGCAGCCGAAAAAATTCCTAGTTAATATGTTGACGACCTTCCGAGGTGATGCCTTGGAAAGGGACGGCCGTTGGCCCGAAGCGGAAAAGCTGTATTATGCCGCATGGAAGGAAGACCCAACCCAGTTGCACTTCCTGTATAAGATCAGTACACAATACTGGGATGTCGATCCGGGACTCTTTCAGCAGGAGGAAAAATTGCAAAAGACGATTTTCAGTAGATACACTTACCTGACAGCCTATATGAAGACAGACAAGTCGCAAAAGTATCTTTATAATTACCGCCCTTTCTTGGAAGCGGTTTGTGAAGATGCCTTTTTCCGGAATGCCGATGAAGTGACGATGTTGGCTCCCGATGGGAAGAAGACGAAGTTGGCTGTCGCTGATCTGCGTGCCTTGGTCGCCCAACTGCCGCAGATGCCGGAAGATGAACGTTTGAGGCGCGAGAAGATGCAGGAACATATTAAAAAAGCCAGGGAAAAAGAAAAGGAATTGCGTAAAAGCGGTGCTAAACTCGATACGCTCGCCCTGAGTAAGGAAGAAAAAGAGAAAGCACGGAAAATGTTGAAAGACGCCGACTTGGAATAGATAGAATATCTGAACAATATAATCGATATAAATATGGAATATAGAAAAGTATTTCTGTTGAGTGTAGTCGTGTTTCTTTCGGCTTGTGCGGGAAAGAATGTCGAACAACCGGTAACTGTCGAATTCGAACCTGTGGAGTCGGAGTATCCGATAACCATTCCGTTCGAGGCAGGAGTCGGTGTCGAGCGGGAGATTAAGTTGAGCGATATTGCCGATTCCGTACAGTATGTTCCGTTGGAAACGAATGATAAGTGCCTGATCGATTTTATAAATTCGGGGAAGGTGGTAAAGACCGGTAAATATTGGTTTGTTTCCAGTAATACGAGGTTGTATCAGTATACGACGGATGGAAAGTTTGTCAGGAACATCGGTTCGAGGGGTGGTGGTCCCGGACAATTCAACTATTTCCAACAGATAGATGTGAACGAGGATACGGGATTGATCTTTATGCTGACAACTTCCGGGAAGATCAATGTCTATGAGATGGAAACCGGAAAATTCCTTTATGACATAAAGATACCGGATAAGGAAACGGCACAATTTGCCATGTTGAATGATACCTTGGTGGCGACCTTCATGTTGAATAGCAGTGGGCAACAAAAAGAACGTATCTATATCTCCAGCCAAAAAGAGAATATATTGAATACCTTTTATCGTTCGGACCTGTTTGAAGTCAAAAGCGGAACTCGGTGGCTGATGATGAGTGGCATAGACAGATACATGTTCCGCTATAAAGATTTGATTTGCTACAAAGAGTTTTACAATGATACTTTGTTCGTTGTGACGGAAAAGGAGCTCCAACCCCGTTATATCTTCGATTTAGGCAAATATTCCATCCCCATTGACTGTCGCATGGAAGCCTGCGATGGTGACTGGAAGACCTACAACACGATTGCTGCTCCATATATCCGCAACCAGGTGATAGAAACCGATTCATTGCTTTTTATGCCTTATAATTATTGGGCGGGAGAAAAACAACGGGAGCGTCATATGGTGCTTTACGACAAAAAGGCAAAGGAATGTTTTTCCGTTCCGGGAGGTTATATCAAGAACGACTTCCCCGGTGCTTTGCCTTTGCGTCCGGCGACTTCTTTGGACCGGAACACTCTGGTCTCTGTCTGGGAGGTCGGTGATATTATGAAAGAAGCAGAAAAGAATCCGGGAGTCCTGGAACATCCCCAATTGAAAAAATTGACAGAAGATGATAATCCGGTATTGATGGTCGTTTATATGAAATAAGCTATGATGCGTTTTGTTGGAATAGTACTATTGATCGGGCTGGTTGCCGGCTGTTCGCCTAAGCAACCGGTCCCGGTCCGTATTGGTTATGTGGAAACGGATGTTCCGTCAAGTAGCCAGTGTGTGGAAATAACCGGTGCTTTCCAGGGCCGGCCGTATCAGTTACGAATGGCATATTCCCAAAACGGGAAGGTGAGTTATAAAATATTGAACGAGACGCCTTGCTTTATGCAAGATACGGTTTTGCGCCTACAGATGGCAGTCGAGCCAGTCCACAAACATACGGCACGTTTTACATTGAATGTCGATTCTTTACAAATAACCAAGGAGATAGAACTGGAAGATGTCCTGCACTGTATCTTATTGGAAACCTATCCCGACCGCCCTTTTTCTACTTCAGATACGATCCCGCTTACTTCCTACACCAGTGGTGCTTTGCGCGAAATACTGGTAGACGGAAAATTACTACAGGGCGGCAGCTATTGCGATGTACGGAATGCCAAACTGTCGCCGCAAGAGTGGCATAAGGCTTTTGATATGAAAGAATATATCTGGTTCGAGCTGTTGTTTGTTGGAAAGTAGACGGCACATGCTATGTTTTTTCAATCCTTTTATTGCGTGAGGTGATAACAAAATATATCTTTGCCATTGGATATAAATAAGGTATTCGTTGTGAAGTAGTAACGATTGATAAGAGTCTGCTCGTAGAAGAATATATCTGTGGATAACAACTAAAAAAGGGATTGTGATGATGAAGAAATACCTGTCTCTTTTGCTTATATGCTTGCTTGCCTGGCCTGGGATGGCGGGAGAACGCAAGAAAGTCGCAGTCGTGTTGGGCGGTGGCGGTGCAAAAGGTGTGGCGCATATCGGGGTATTGAAAGTGTTGGAGGAAGCCGGTATACCGATCGATATCGTGGCTGGGACCAGTATGGGGGCGATTGTCGGAGGTTTGTATGCTATCGGTTACAGCCCGGATGAGATCAAAAGAATGGTAGAGTTGCAAGACTGGGATATGTTGTTGAGCGACAAAGTGAAACGTAGTCATCTCCTCTTCCCTGAAAAAGAGAAGGCGGAGCGTTATATAGTTTCCTTGCCTTTCGGGTTGGAGAAGAAAGACCGGGTGATCGATGGAGTTGTGAAAGGCCAGAACTTGCAAAACCTCTTTTCAGACCTGACGATCGGTTATCACGATTCGGTCGATTTTAATTCTTTTCTGATCCCGTTTGCTTGTGTGGCGGTCGATATGGTTAGTGGTAAAGACTATGTATTCCACAAAGGCAGCCTTCCGCTTGCCATGCGTGCCAGTATGGCGATTCCGGCGGTGTTTACCCCTGTCCGGCTGGACAGTATGGTGCTTGTCGATGGCGGGTTGAACAATAACTATCCGGTGGATGTCGCACTTGCTATGGGAGCGGATATCGTTATCGGCGTGGATTTGGCAACGAGCGATCTGCGTAGTTACGACCGCCTGCATTCTCCCGGTGATATCGCAACGCAGATCATCGCTTTGCATGGCCATGACAAATATGAGCGGAACCGTGACCGGACCGATCTGCTGTTTCGTCCGGATATGGAACCTTACCGTTCTTCCAGTTTTGCTCCTGCAGCTCTTGATACGATGTTACACAGGGGAGAAGCTGATGCTCGCCGTCGTTGGAACGAAATCATGGCTTTGAAGCGTAGGATCGGTCTTTCGGATACCGATACCTTTTCTATACAGTCGCGGCGCCTGGCGCATCGTCCTGTTTTGCCTGCCGATACATTCTATGTCCGTCATATTCGTTTCGATGGAGCCGATCCGCGCGACCTGAACTGGTTGCATCGTATCTGTGCGCTAAAGGAGAACAGCCATATTACGTTGAAGGAACTGCGCAAATCCATGTCTATTCTGGTCGGGACAAATGCCTATGCTTATGTAAACTACAAACTGACCGGCGAGAGCCAGCAGGATCTGGTCTTGACCTTGCAGCCTAAATCGGAAAGTTCTGTGAATTTAGGTATACGTTTCGATTCGGAGGAAATCATCGGAGTGTTGGTGAATGCCACCTATCATAAGGGGAAACGGAATCATTCCCGTTTTGCTTTTACCGGGCGTGTGGGGAGTAAGATATCCTCTGCTATGCTGGATTACTCGATAGAACGTTCTCCGCTGCGCAATTTCAATTTGTCGTATAAGTTCAGTTATAATAATTTGGACATTTATGAGAAGGGAGATAAACGGTTTAACACCACCTATACACACCATCTTGCAGAATTCGCTTATTCGGATATGAACTGGTTGAGCTTCAAGGTGAAGGCCGGACTGCGTTATGAATATTTTAATTATAATTCCTTTCTTTACACAGGGAGTGATGAATTGTATACTGTGAAACCGGAGGGCTTTTTTAGTTATTTCGCATCGGCACATCTCGAAACATTGGACCGGCGGTATTTCCCAAATAGGGGAGTTTCTTTGGAGGCGGACTATTCACTCTATACGGACAACTTTGTGAAATATAACGGTCGCTCTCCTTTCTCGGCTATCGGTTTGAAGTTTATGACGGTTTGTCCCATTAGTTCACGTTTGAGTTTGTTGCCTGCGTTTTACGGGCGTGTCCTGATCGGGGGAAATACGGCTTTTCCGTTCTTAAATGCGATCGGTGGGGAGACGTTCGGACGTTATTTGTCTCAGCAATTGCCTTTTGCCGGGATCAATCATGTGGAAATCCTGGATAATTCGGTTGTGGTGGCCCGTCTCCAGCTCCGGCAACGTATTGCGGGGAACAATTATATCACGCTGACCGGCAACTATGGCATTCATAACAACGATTTTTTTCATCTGCTGGAGGGGAAAAGCCTTTGGGGAGGCAGCCTGGGATATGCCTATAACAGTATTGCCGGTCCTTTGAGTGCAACGTTCGGCATGTCCAACCGTAATTCGCATTTGCAGTTTTATATGAATTTGGGATTTATGTTTTAAATAATATATCAAAGGATGAATGCAGAAATAATACAATTCCTGACGGAACTGCGTCAGAACAATAACCGGGAATGGTTTCAGGCCAATAAAAGCCGTTACGATTCCCTTCGCAAGGGCTTTATTGACGAAGTACAACAACTGATTGACCGGATCGCCCTCTTCGATCCGGAAATAGCCGGATTGGAGGCGAAAGATTGCCTGTTCCGCATTTACCGGGATATTCGTTTTTCACCGGACAAGACTCCGTATAAGATTCATTTTGCAGCCTATATGGCTTCCTGTGGCGGACGGGGCAGCGAGCGTGCCGGCTATTATATTCATCTTGAACCGGGTGGCTGCCTGCTTTCGGGTGGTGTTTGGTGTCCGCCGCCTGCCTTGCTGAAAGCACTCCGTAAAGACATTTATGAAAATATAGAAGATTTTGTCGCCATCATGGAAAAACCGGCTTTCAAGAAGACATATCCGACGATGGAGGGCGAAGTCCTGAAACGTATGCCTGCCGGCTATCCTTCCGATTTCAAATATGACGAAATCCTACGTCACAAAGATTTCAGTGTCGTCTCCTATAAACCGGATGAATTCTTTTTCGAACCGGATTGGATGGATAAGGCCGTTGAAGATTTCAAACTTTTATATCCGTTCAACCAATTCTTGAATTATACGGTGGATGAGTATTTAGGAAGAGTCTGATTGTCTCGTCCTGAAATAGGTTGGCCACGCCTCTTCGGTTTCACATCCATATATTTAAGTGAAAAACAAAGACGTTACAATATCAATTAATCAACAAATACACAGGTATTAACAACTATTACTACCACTCCTTTGCTTTTCGCCCTTAGTCGAAAAGGTTTTTGACCAGTGTCGAAAGGGCTTTTGACCAAGGGCGAAAAGGCTTTCGACTAAAGGCAAAAGGTCTATGAGCAGGCTGTTTGACAATAGTAGCATGGCGATTGTCACTTAAATAGAGCCTTCCGGAGCTGACTTGGTCTCTGATGAAGGCTGACGCTTACTTTCAATATATATTTTCTGTGTTTCGTAATATTTTTATCGAAAAACAATAAAAATATTTGGTGGAGTCAGAAATAATATATTCTTTTGCATATCGAAAAACGATAAATATTATTTGAAAAACGAACAACAATTACATAAAACATTATGAAACAATTCTTCAAAACGGTATTTGCATCCACGCTGGGAGTGTTGGTTGCTTTGGGAATCGTAACAATGGGTTCCATTTTTTTCATCATAGGAGTAGCCGCCAGTGCTGACGGTTCTTCCGAGTACAAACCGGATAAGAATACGGTGTTCAAATTGTCTTTGGATGGTGTCTTGGTCGATCAGGCTGTGAAGAATCCTTTTTCGGAACTGATGGGAGAAAGTAGCAATCAAATGGCTGTGTCGGATGTGATCAAAGCGATCCGCCGTGCAAAGGCAAACGATAATATTAAAGGTATTTATCTGGAAGCCGGTTCGCTTTCTACAGGCTTTGCAGGGATTGAGGCGATCCGCCGCGAGTTGGAGGACTTTAAGGATAGCGGTAAGTTTATCGTGTCATACGGCGATTATTATACGCAGGGGGCTTATTACCTGTGTAGCGTAGCTGACTCTGTTTTCCTAAATCCGCAAGGTAGCGTCTCGTTGGTTGGTCTTGCATCACAGGGGTTGTTTTTTACCGGGTTGGCTGAGAAAATCGGAGTGGAACATTATATCTTTAAGGTTGGAACTTATAAGAGTGCCGTAGAACCGTTTTTCCTGAAAAAGTTTAGCGATGCCAATCGTGAACAGTTGACTTCTTTCTTGGGCAGCGTATGGGGGAACTTGACAACTGCTATCGAGAAAAGCCGTAATATCTCTTCCGACGAATTGGATCGTTACCTGAACGAAGGTCTTGCAATGGGCCAGGCTTCCAATGCTGTCGATTATAAATTGGCGGACGGGCTTCGTTATCGGTATGAGGTGGAAAACTGTGTGAAAGAAATGGCCGGACAGGATGTGAAGGGCAAGCTGAAAACTGCCGGTGTCGATAAAGTCGCTTCTATCAAAGTAAAAGAAAAAGACAGTGGGAATAAGATCGCAGTCCTGTATGCGGAAGGTGAAATCAGAGACGACGATTCTTCTTCTCCTTTCAGCGCCGATGAACAGGTTATTTCGGAAGAAATGGCGAATAAGCTACGTAAGCTGAAAGATGACGATGATGTAAAAGCCGTGGTCTTTCGTGTGAACTCTCCGGGCGGTAGCGCTTATATCTCCGAACAGATATGGAAAGAAGTGGTTGAGTTAAAAGCTAAAAAGCCGATCGTTGTTTCAATGGGCAACTATGCTGCTTCCGGTGGCTATTACATCTCTTGTGCCGCAAACAAGATTGTCGCCGAACGTACGACTTTGACAGGTTCAATCGGTGTATTCGGTGTCGTCCGTAATTTTACCGGAACATTTGATAAGGTAGGTGTAACTACGGATATCGTAAAGACAAATACATTCGCTGATTTGGGGGACATCAGTCGTCCGATGCGTGAAGATGAAAAGGCGTTGATCCAGCGTGGTGTAGAACAAACATATGATTTATTCCTGACTCGTTGCGCAGATGGCCGCGGCATGACAAAAGCTGAGATCGATTCGATCGGACAAGGACGTGTATGGACAGGCGAACAGGCATTGGAAAGAGGTTTGGTCGACCAGTTGGGCGGTATGGATGATGCGATCAAAGAGGCTGCGACTTTAGCGGAATTGACTGATTATTCTGTAATAGTAGCAGATGGCCCGAAAGATTTCTTTACCAAATTCATGGAGAAGCAGATGGATGAAGCAAAAGTCTCCATCGCCAAATCTGTAATGGGCGAAGAGCAATTCAAACTGTTCTCAACGATCCGCCGGGCTGAAACGGAATCCGGTATTATTGCCCGTATGCCGTTTGATATAAAAGGTTTATAATGGAAGGTAGGGCGGGGTTTGCCCGCCCTTCTTCTTAAGCAAGAATGCTATAGGTTATGAAAAAGCAATTGAATTTAATCTGTGTTTTGATATTTTTCTTTGTCGGTTTGTCTTTGGTTCCGAGCATCTATTCGATGGGTAATGCATTTGTGGACGGTTTCAAAGAAGGAATGTCACAGGCTGAAGAAGCGCATGAGCAGGGAACAACAAACATTAGTGCGGGAATATTAAGCCCGATGACTCTTAGTTTATGGCCGAAATCTTTGGCTGCCACTTCAGATAAGCTATTCAATCAGAAGGATCAGGAGTGGTATCCGGCTTCACATATCAAGACATTGGTCTGGGCGAAATCCAAAGATGTTGGAATTGCAAGATATGTAAGTTTCCTTATGCTGATCGGTCTGTTCTTTATTATAAAAGCGATCATCCAATTCTATAAGCTTATCAATGCGATTAATCACGAGGTGATATTCGATTGGATGAATGTACGCCGTTTGAATCGCATCGGACGCAGTCTGCTGATCTCTTTCATACTGACACAAGCTTATATGATAACGAATTACTGGGAGGCAACCCGATTATTCGAGTTGGAAGGTTATGAACATAATTTCTGGTGTGACTTTCAGCCGATGACATTGATAATGGGCCTGATTGCTTTATTGGTAGGCCGTATTTTTGCAATCGGTCTGCAGATGAAAGAGGAACAGGAGTTGACAATTTAAGAATCTGATCATGATAAATAAGACACAAGCGATGTCTTTTTTATTGTTCCGGCAGTTTGAGTCTATGTATTCTTTCGGATATGATTGTGAATGGAATTTCGGTCTTGCTTATAATTTATTACCCGAATGTCTGTTCCGTATATGAAATAATGGGGGAATGCCCTTTACTGGGTTCTCCGTTCTTAGTATAATATTATCTGCTGCCTGTATTTATTGCTTGAATCGGAGTTTGAGTATTCCAGCTTGGCAAACATCTGGAGATGCGGGTAGTGAAATTCATAATGTTGTAATTGACGAATAATCAGAGGAGTAAGATATGGCTATAATAGTGAATTTGGATGTGATGATGGCAAAAAGAAAGATCACTTTGGGTGATTTGGCCGATCGTATCGGTATTACCCCGGCAAATCTTTCGATCCTAAAGACGGGTAAAGCCAAAGCTATACGCTTTTCTACTCTTGAGGCAATTTGTAAGGAGCTCGATTGCCAACCGGCGGATATACTCGAATTTAAGGAAGATGAAACGTGAAGTCTTGGATATGAATGATTGTTTTCTTACAATATGTAAGTATGCCAGGCTATATAAAGGCGGACGAAGTGCTTAATATTGTTAAATTAGATGTGTATGCTGACAATATGTAAGCAAAAGTTTGGTTGGTTATGGAATAGTACCTACATTTGCACCGCAATTTGAAAGTAATCTTAAAGTAATAATTATATGAAGACTTCGATTTTAAGTAAAAGCATTCTTGTTCTTGCAGTTATGTTCTTGTGTAATCTTGCAATGAGCGCAGCCTCTCCCAGAGAGTACATGTATGATACGAAGGAAGAGAATGGTAAGGTTATTTCAAAAGTCATTTTCTTAAATGACAATGGGCTTTTGAATAAAGAAGTTAAATATGAATTTTCTTACAATGAAAACGGCAAAGTGTCAGAAAAGAAGGCATATCGCTGGAATAAGAGTAAGGATGAGTGGGTTCCCTATTATCTGACGACTTATTCATACGATGCAGAAACAGGGGAAATCAACACCACATACGGAATGTGGGATAAAAAGAAGAAAAGTTTTAGCTTAAATGTCCAGAATATGGTTGCTCCGGCAACAAGTTATAACGACATTTTCTCATAATACCTATTTTAGAATATTTCATAGACACAACCGAAAATGGCGCGAATAACAAAAGACGTGAGTCCCTGTTATTAGCGCCATTTTCATTTGCTCCGATCATTTTCGTGAGATCACGAAAATGATCGGAGTTTATCTTGTTTTTATTTAATGATCTTCTCTATTTCCGAAAGATTCTTCTCTACATCGGCGTCTGTGACTTCGTAGTTTGTCAGGTCGCCTGCCAGATACTGGTCGTAAGCGGCCATGTCGATCAAGCCGTGACCGGACAGGTTGAACAGGATCGTACGTGGTTTGCCTTCGATTTTAGCCTGCTCTGCTTCGCGAATAGCGGCAGCGATAGCGTGGGAAGATTCGGGTGCCGGTATAATGCCTTCGCTCTGAGCGAATAACGTGGCAGCTTTGAATGTCTCAAGCTGCTGGATATCTACAGCATCCATCAGGCCGTCTTTCTTTAATTGGCTGACGATAGAACCTGCACCGTGATAACGCAGACCGCCTGCGTGTATATTGGCCGGGGCGAAGTTATGCCCTAAAGTGAACATCGGAAGCAGTGGCGTGTAGCCGGCTTCGTCACCGAAGTCGTACTGGAATTGTCCACGTGTCAGTTTCGGGCAGGAGGCCGGTTCGGCAGCCACGATACGGATATTTTTTCCTTGTGTCAGCTTATGACGCAGGAATGGGAATGCAATACCGGAGAAGTTTGAACCACCACCGAAACAAGCGATAACTACGTCCGGGTATTCTCCCGCCATCTCCATTTGTTTTTCAGCTTCCAGGCCGATAACTGTCTGGTGGAGCATCACATGGTTCAGCACGCTACCCAATACATATTTGCAATTGGGCGTCTGCATAGCCAACTCGACCGCTTCGGAGATGGCTGTTCCCAGGCTTCCCTGATAATTCGGGTGCTTGGTGATAATGTCGCGGCCCGCACGTGTACTCATACTGGGCGAGGCGATCACCTCGGCTCCGAACGTCTGCATGATAGAACGGCGGTAGGGTTTCTGGTTGTAGCTGACCTTTACCATATAGACAGCCAGTTCCAATCCGAAATGTTTGGCGGCCATAGCCATGGAAGCTCCCCATTGTCCGGCGCCTGTTTCGGTCGTGACATTGGTCACGCCTTCCTTTTTGCAGAAATAGGCCTGCGGAATAGCGGAATTCAGTTTATGAGATCCGACAGGGCTGACACTTTCGTTCTTGAAGTAGATGTGAGCCGGCGTGTCGAGTGCTTTTTCAAGTCCGTAAGCGCGGACCAACGGAGTCGGACGCCAGATTTTATACATGTCGCGAACTTCTTCCGGGATTTCGATCCAGGCATCCGTCTGGTTCATCTCCTGGTCTACCAATCCTTTGGCAAATAGAGGATAGAGATCTTCAGGCTTGAGCGGTTCCTTTGTTTTGGGGTTGAGCGGAGGAAGCGGTTTATTCTCCATGTCTGCTACGATGTTGTACCAGGCTGTAGGAATATCTTTCTCCTGCAGTAAAAATTTCTTACTTTCCATGATGTTGTTATGTAGTTTACATTATTAATCGATTTGGCCTTTAAGGCTTACAACTTGGAAGCAAAGTAACAAATAATATTTCGTTCTTCAAATGAAATACAGGAAAATATATATCTTTGTGGCTCAACTCTGTTAAACTGGTAACAAACTATAAGAATGAAAAAGCTGATATTACTGCTGGCCGGCATCTGCATGGCCTTTCCGGCATTCCACATCTTGGATTAATTTCACCTGCGGGACGAAATGGAAGGGGCACTTCTTTGCCGGTTATACCAAGAACTTGGGAACGGCCGACGTATTAGTTTCCGCCACCGAGTATGGTATTGGATATAGACCAGGTTTCTCTACCAATATCGCTTTCTCCTACAATCTGCCCCATTGGCAAATCGGTATGGAATATATGCCGACGACAGCTTGGTATGGTGATACGGACAAAGCCTTCGGCAAGACCGTAAATACGCATAGTGTCACGAACCATCGTATATTGGGACTTGTGATGTATTACTTTTAAAGGCTCGAAGAATTTCCCTGTTCCTTTTTCCAAGCGTTTTTCAGAGCTCTAAGAATTATCCTTGAATAAAACTGATGGTTCCCTATAGTGGAACTACGACTTGCTTGGTGTGGATGTATTAAAATGTTATCCTCTCCGTTTTTTGTATGGGTGTCAGGGGTGCTTTTACCAGGATATTTCCTGTTTTTCGGATAAGGTTAAGGTGTAGTAAGACTCTTCCTGTTTTGCAGTAATCCCAAACTTCCTTACCTTTGCAATCAATTTGAAAAGACAGAAATGAAAAGATATTTGCTACTCTTCGCGGCCTTATACATGGTTACGGCCGGTCATGCTCAGAAAAAGAATTTTTCTTATAAATTTTATGGACAGGTGCGTGGCGACCTGTTTTATAATTCACGTGCCAATGCTGAAATTGTGGATGGGCTATTCCACCTTTATCCTAAAGACAAGAATTTGGATGCCGATGGTAATGACCTGAATGCCACGGCAAACGGGAGTTTCTATCTGCTCTATTCCCGTTTGGGAGTAGACGTGACGGGACCGAATATCGGGAAAGCCGTGACAACAGCCAAGTTAGAGGCGGATTTTCGCGGCTCCGGAAGCAACTGGGCGGTCTTGCGTATTCGCCATGCTTATGTCAACTTAGATTGGGGAAAATCGGCGGTACTGGTAGGACAAACCTGGCATCCGTTGTTCGGCGATGTATCTCCGCAAATGTTGAACCTTTCGACCGGTGCGCCTTTCCAACCGTTTAACCGTAGCCCTCAGATCCGTTACCGGTACACGTCGGGCAAAGGGTTGCAGCTGACAGGAGCCGTGTTGTGGCAGTTGCAGTATTTGTCTGCCGGCCCGAACGGAAAAAGCGAGGAATATATCAAGAACAGCTGCATCCCGGAAGTCTACGTCTCGGCTGATTATAAGGTTGATGGTTTGATTGCCGGCGTCGGCATGGAAGTGCTGTCCTTGAAACCCCGACAGCAAACGACGGTGGACGACCGGGTGTATAAAGTGAACGAGCGGGTCACTTCGTTGTCTTTTGAGGCACATGCCAAATATATGACTCAGGATTGGGTGATTGCAGGTAAGACGTTGCTGGCTTCCAATCTGACGCAAGCCTGTATGTTGGGTGGTTATGCGGTTACCTCTGTCGATCCGCGTACAGGTGAACAGGAGTATACGCCTTACCGTCATTCCATGACTTGGCTGAATATAGTCTATGGCAAGAAATGGAAACCGGGAATCTTTGTCGGCTATCTGAAGAACTTAGGAACGGGAAAGACGATTGCCGGGCCGACCTATGGTGTCGGATTGGAGGTGGATCAGGTGTTTACTACCAACCTCCAACTCTCTTATAATCTGCCCCACTGGAAGCTGGGAGTGGAATACAGTCCTTCTCTTGCCTGGTATGGAGATATGAATGCAGAAAATGGTAAAATAGAAAACACGCATTCGGTGACGAACCACCGTGTGTTGGGTGTTCTGATCTATATGTTTTGATGAAAAAGATATTGGTTATAGGTGCTAATGGGTTTGTCGGGAGAAGAATCCTGGATAACCTTTCGGAGAACGGGGCCTGCGAAGTATTCGGCTGTTCCCTTCATCCGGATATCCGTCCGGAGGGAACCATACTTCCGTCCGGTTGGACATCAACGACTATCCGGCGGTGGAGGCCTTGTTCGACCATATCTGTCCTGATGTCGTTGTCAATTGTTCGGCTCTTTCCGTCCCGGATTATTGCGAGCAGCACCGTGAGGAGGCGTATGCCATTAACGTGTCGGCGGTAGAGAACTTGGCGTATTGTTGCGAGCATCAGGGGAGCCGATTGATCCATTTGTCGACAGACTTTGTGTTTGACGGGAGAAGTGACCGTCTTTATACGGAAGAAGATCTGCCCGCTCCGCTCAATTACTATGGCGTGACCAAGTATCAGGGAGAACAGGCGGTAGCGAGTATTTGCCGCAACTATGCTATTGTCCGTGTGGTTGTCGTCTATGGGAAAGCGTTGCCGGGACAGCATGGCAATGTCCTTCAATTAGTCAAGAACCGCTTGGAAGCAGGGCAAGAGATCCGTGTCGTCGCCGATCAATATCGCACACCGACTTGGGTAGAGGATATTGCCGACGGAGTGGAACGGCTTGTGCATACCGATGATTCCGGTATTTATCATATCTGTGGCGCGGAATATCTTTCTATCGCAGAAATGGCATACCGTGTAGCCGATTATTTCGGACTGGATCGTTCACTGATCTGTCCGGTCACAACGGAAGAGATGAAGGAGGCAACGCCACGTCCACGCAATAGCGGACTGTCCATCGAAAAAGCAAAACGCGAATTGGGCTATCGCCCGCATACGCTGGAAGAAGGACTGAAAGAAATGAAGATATAATTTAGGCACGGATTACACGAAAGAAAATAAATTTATCCGTGTAAATCCGTGCCTAAAAGATCCTGATAAAGGAGTTTTGACATCTCCTTCTCTTTATATCCAAATATCGTATACCGTTTATCCGATATTCTTTACTTTTAACAGATATTCTGCAATCTGTACAGCATTCAGGGCTGCCCCTTTTTTGATCTGGTCGCTTACCGTCCAGAATGTCAAGCCGTTCGGGTTCGTGATATCCTTACGGATACGGCCCACATAAACTGGGTCTTTTCCAGCGATGAACAACGGCATCGGATAGTCTTTCTTCGCTGGTTCGTCCTGCAGGACGACACCTTCGGCTTCGGCGAACGCCTTACGAGCTTCTTCTACGCTGACCGGTCGTTCTGTCTCTACCCAAGTCGCTTCGCTGTGGGCACGCATAACCGGAACACGTACACAAGTTGCGCTCACCTCGATGTCAGAGTGCATGATCTTGCGTGTTTCGTTATACATCTTCATCTCTTCCTTCGTGTAGCCGTTATCCGTAAATACGTCTACGTGAGGGATGACATTGTAAGCCAGTTGATAAGCGAACTTTTCCACAGTCGGTTCTTCGCCTTTCAGCAGTTGTTCATATTGTTTTACCAGTTCGGCCATTGCTGTTGCGCCTGCACCGCTGGCAGCCTGGTAGGTCGATACGTGTACACGCTTGATGTGCGACAGGCCTTCGATTGCCTTCAATGCAACGACCATCTGGATGGTGGTACAGTTCGGATTGGCAATGATACCGCGCGGACGATTCAGTGCATCTTCCGGATTCACTTCGGGAACTACCAAAGGTACATCGTTGTCCATGCGGAATGCGCTGGAATTGTCGATCATCACAGTACCATATTTCGTAATGGTTTCTGCGAATTCGATAGAAGTACCGCCACCGGCCGAAACAAAAGCAACATCGATTCCCTTGAAGTCGTCGTTATGCTTAAGCTCCTTGACGGTAATTTGTTTACCACGGAAAGTATAAACACGTCCGGCACTGCGAGATGAGCCAAAAAGCACAAGCTCATCCATTGGGAAGTTTCTCTCGTCGAGTACGCGCAGGAATTCCTGTCCTACCGCTCCACTCACTCCAACAATTGCTACTTTCATTTTGAGCACTAATTAATTTGTTTATAAAAAAAATAGTATAACTTTACAACGTTTACGGAAAGCTTTGCATTTCCTTCATTACAACGTTTTGGGGTGCAAAGATATGCAAATTATAAACAAAACTAGAATGCTATGAAACAATTTATTCTTTATCTCTTCATATTACTTCCTTTTTGTGTGAATTCACAGGTGAATGAGACGTTTGACGGCCCGATGTTGGGGGCCGACTGGATCGGCAAAGACAGAGGGCAGTTTGTAGTCAATGCCGATGGCAGGCTTCAGTTGAATATCGAAACCGACAGAGTCAGGTACTGCTTCCATAGGCAAAGAAATCGCCTATTCGCCCGATATGCAATGGGAGTTCGATGTTTATATGCAAAACCAACCGAGCGACGAGAACAAATTATGCATCTATTTGTATCAGGAAAATCAAGAACGTTATTATTATGTACGTCTCGGGAATACCGGCAACAAGGAACTAGGACTGAAGCGTAACGGAAACGGGAATTTGATTCTGCCACAGACCGATTTTGAAGAGTCGCCATTGTTGTTACATGTGAAAGTGACGCTTGAAGACAATCTCCGGTGGAGTTTGTATTACAAGACAGACGATATGGAGGGATACCGCCTTGAAGGTTCAGCCATGTACACGATCGAAGAGCCGGTTGAGAGAGGCAACTTGGTATTTACGTTTTATTACACGAAGACACGAAGTTCTCTTTTCAGCATAGATAATGTGTGTGTGCTTAATCGGGTGACGGAGACACCGATCGAGCCGGACAAGCCTGAAGAAGAACCGGGAGAATCAGAAAGTCCGCCAAAGTTGCTTGAGGTCGAGCCGCTATCGGCCTCCAACTTGCTGTTCGCTTTTGATAAGCCGGTTGATATTGATAAGGCTGTCTTCAGTATTTCGGATATTGGAGACGCTTACCTCAAAAGGTATGTAGATGCAGGGACGAAGCAATTCGTAAGCACTTTTTTCGATCAAGAGATGCAGTTGGACCATTCATACACGATCTCTTATGCCGGTCTTCGCTCTTTGTCGGGAAAGGCGATGCCGGATGAAGCTGTCGAAGTCGTGTTGAGAGGGGAAGAAGAACCTGGGACGGATAAGCCGGAACTGAAGCCTGATCCGGATGAACCGGAGAGCTATCCAGCAGGTTCGGTCGTTATCAATGAAGTCATGGCAAAGCCGGGAGATGGAAGAATGGTGGAATATATCGAATTACATAATACGACTGCTGCTACCGTCTCGTTGGACGGATGGGTGTACAAGAATGTGACGGGGAAGAAGACGAAAGCCCTGCCAGAGATGGATTTGCCTGCTGGCGGATATGCAGTTTTACTGGACCAGGAGGATGCGTTGTCCTTCCCTGTCCAAACGTTGCTGATTCCTATCGAGAAGTTTCCGGCTTTGAATGACAAAGGAGCTGTATTGCAATTGTGGGATGCTGCCGGGGGCAAGATAGAAGAAGTGACGTATGAAGCGGCTACCTCCGGAGTGTCGTGGGAACGAGGCACTTCAGGCTGGCATCTTTCTACTGATCCACGTGGTGGAACTCCCGGTGCCGTTAATTCTTCTCCCGATAAGGAGGAAGATCCGCCGGTAGATCCAGACCGACCCGATGTCCCGGATAATCCGGATGATCCCAACATTCCGGGCGTCACAGAACCGATCCAACCCGGAGAAATCATCATTAACGAGTTGCTCCCTGACCCATATGTCGGAGGCAGCGAATATATCGAATTGTATAATCGTTCGGAGCATTCCTTGTCTTTGTCCGCCCTTTCTGTCGCCATTCGTAAATCGGACGGAACACTTAGCACTCGCTATCCTTTGACTTCCGTCCTGCATAATCTGAAGGCAAAGAGTTACCTCCTCTTGACCAAGAACTTGGAAGGTGTGACTTCTTTTTATGATATAGCCGATCCGTCTGCTCTTTGCGGATTGGCAAAGCTTCCTATTCTTGCCAATACATCTTCGACCTTGGTGTTGTTTCGTACAGCGGATGAAATAATAATAGATGAAGTCGCCTATTCGTCTAAATGGCATGCTCATTCAGTCAAAAATAAAAAAGGAGTTGCCCTTGAGCGTATTGATCCGGATGCCGCTACGCAAGACGCGGCAAACTGGACCTCCGCTTCCGAAACAGTTGGCTATGGCACACCTGGCTATCAGAACTCCCAATACAAAGACGCTTCATCGGGCGATGCCACGGGTATAGAACCTCCTGTGTGGATAGAAGAGTCCGGTAGTTACACGGTGTCCTACCTGCTCGACCGTCCGGGATATAGCTGTCGCGCTTTCGTTTTCAATACCTCCGGTCTGCGTGTAGCTGATATATCCAATCATGAGTTGTTAGGCATCTCCGGTAAGATTACATGGAGTGGCGTAGCCAACAACGGAAGTCCGTTGCAAACAGGTGTCTATATCTTTTATGCTGAAATATACCACCCCGAAGGTACGGTGAAACGCTTTAAAAAGGCTTTCTTGATCCGGTGATAGAGGATTTATTCATAAACTGCCTTATACCAGCCGACTCTTTGTTTATACCATTCGAGCATTTTGGGTAGAGATTCTTGCGGAACGAAAATGGTCAGGCCGCAATAGCTTTTGATCGGCAACGCATTTCCTATGGCGGCGTAGTAGGATTTGGGCGTATGGGCCTTGTAGACGACTGCTTTATCCAGGCAACTGATGAAACGATCGTATTGTTCGGCTGTCGCCAACTGCTTGATATAATCATTGAAGTCATAAAGCATTCCTGGGCTACGGTATAAATATTCCAGTCTTTGCATTTTCTTTGGATCGAGACTGTAAATATCGCTTTCGGTCTTATCTGCCAAGATATCATGTGTTACGCTTTTCAGATTATCCAGTTCGCTTGTTTTCGTGAGCGATACGGTCGCATACGGATAGGTATTGTTCAGGTAATGGTTGTAGAATGTTTCACCAACCTTTTCCAGTTGCAGGTCAGTAGCGAACAGTTGCGGCATCATCTCTTCATAAGGCCATCCGTCCGCCATTGTTTCGGTGGGAGAAGCTAAGATATATTCAGCTTTGTTTCTAAGCTCATAAGTGCATTCGACGCTTGCCATGTAGCAGGCATCGAACAGGATAAAATCAAATAGATCATCTGGCAGTCCCTTTGCCAGATCGTCGATCTCCATCCAGTTGTTGCCGTCCTGTCCGAACGCTTTCAGCTTATTCTGGTAGTCGGAAGGAAGCCAGGCTGTCCCATGACTCCATAACACCAACCCGTAACTGTCTGCCGGATATTGTGAAACCACTTCGCCGATCACGCTCCGCATCACGTCCGGATCAGCCGAATTCTGCTTTTCATAGTCCTTCAGATGGATTTTCTTGACAACACCGTTTTCTTCTTTTATCCGGAGAAGTTCCGGGGGCGAACCGGCGGGAGCATAATAAACGATCAGGTTTCCTCCGTTGAGATTTTTGCTGGTCGCCCCTTCTATCATGCTTTCTATGTTTTTCGAGGCGAAGCTGTTGAGGCTGTTATTGGCCATCATATAGACTAATATGGTGCGGGTTGTCCGGGGTTCCGGAGTCTCGTTCTCGGAGCAGCTTGTGAATCCTAGGCAAAGGATGATAAACAGAGTGATAAGTTTAAATTTCATATACCCCCAATACTAAATAGTTTATTCTACAAAGATATGCAATAAATCTGTCCGAATGTGTATTCAGTATCGATTCTGTTTATAAATATATAGATTTTACATATTTAAATAGGTGTCGGTTCCGATATGCGGCACTCTGAGAGATCGGCCTGGGATGACCGGTAAATTAATCCGTTTCATACCATCAACTAAATCAAAACACCCCAAGAACTAATTCATAACATATAGTAAAGTATCTGTTGGTAGTCACTATCTATTGCCTATATGTAGTACTACCTATAGACGATATGTAGTGCTACCTATTTGCGATAAGTAGTACTACATATAAATAATATACTGTATGTCTTGATTTAGTTTACTATGACTTCCGAGTTAGTTTAGGGTATGTTTCGGATTAGTTGTTCCGCGAGGGTGGGAGATTCCGGATGAATTGCTTTTTTAATCAAAAGGTTGGAATATATGAAATAGATTGATTTCTACACGTTTTCGTCTCTTTCGTTGCGGATGGCGCGTGGAGATTTGCCGAAGTTGGCCCGGCAGAAATGGGAAAAGTTAGACAAGGATTCGAAACCGTACTTATAGCAGATCTCGGATATGCTTGCATTCGTGGTTATCAGGTCGTTTTGTATATCCAGGCATTTCTTTTTGGTCATCCATTGGTAAGCTGGCTCTCCGAACGTATCTTTGAATAAACGCCGGAAGGTGGTAGTGCTGTATCCTCCTAATTGAGCAAAAGACTCGACATCTTTCGCTTTCAGGTAATTTTGCATGACAAAGTAGCGGAATGTTTGGCTATACCTATATATAGGTGCATAAAAATAGGCGATCTCTTTCAATGTATAATAGCAGTTGAGCAGGAAATACAACTCCGTCTGCTTGGCTTTCAGGAATTCCACACACAGGAGTTCGTTGTTGAGGTACATTTTGAGCCCGTTGATAAAAAGGCGCAAAGGGAAACACATATCCATGACGACAGGGAGCATGGGAGACTCTTTCGCCAGTTCCAGTCCTTTGTTGAAACGGTCGGTACAAATGTTTTGCGGAGTCTCGAACAGGTAAAGGATGCATTCCGTGGATTCCAGGATGTGGAACTCTACACGTGAACCGATCGGCTGCATGATGAACTGCCCGTCGTGAAATACCGTATCCGGATGCTCGTCGCTGGTTACCCGAACGGAGCCGGATATCAGAAAATAGATCGTATTTTGTGAACACCGTTCTTTCGGGATCATCATTCCTTTCGGGAAAGAACGGTATTTGAATATCTGTTTCTGATAGTGGGAGCAAGAAGAACAGTCTGTATATTTCTGACAGATAAAATCTGACATCCGTGGCTGAATTTAAAGTTTTACCTTTTTGCTTTTACCTTGATTTTCATTATGGAAACGATCTACGGCTGTGACTACATAACGGTATTTGCGCTTTCCGTCGTCGTAGGGTAGCAGATAGTTCGTCTCGCGTGTGACCGCTACGATCTTAGAAGGATCGTCCAGATTGACCGATTCCTTGTTTTCGAAGCGGTAAATGACGAAATAGCTTGCCAATTCGGGATTGGTCTTGCTCTGTTCCGCCTGCCAGTGCAACATATAGCCCTGGGCAGTCCATTCGGCTTTCAGTTTCTTGACCTCTTGCGGAGCCCGGTTGTGCAGATGGGTGTAGGCCGGGATCAATGCCGGATAACGGTGGTAGTTCTGTTTCAGGCTGTCGGCCACCCCTTTGTTATTCCAGAGTATTTCGTTTGCAGGCCAAAAGCAATTGCCTTTTACTTTCGAGAGTGAACGTTCGTAAAGCATTTTGCGGGTGAGCTGGTCTGCTTTCATGGTACGTGCTACGTTTTGGCCGATATACAGATGCGTGCCTTCCCGCGTCGCGTTTTTGTTCCACCATTGGATCAGCGTGATATAGTCGGCAGCCGGATGTCCGATCTCCCAATATATCTGTGGAATGTTGTAGTCTATCCAACCCTCTTTTACCCAGCGTGTCACGTCTGCGTACAGGTCGTCGTAGTTTTGTAATCCGTTGGTGTTGCTGCCTGAACCGTCGGGCGTGCTTTTCTTATTGCGGTAGATGCCGAACGGGCTGATGCCGAATCTGACCCACGGTTTGGACAGCAGGATAGTGCGCTTGATCTCACGAATCAGCTTGTTCACATTTTCCCTTCGCCATTCTGCACGTTGTGATACTTTATATCCTTTGTTCAATCCGTATTTTTGAAAACTTTTGTCGTCCGGGAAAGGCATGCCCGCTACCGGATAGGGGTAGAAATAGTCATCCATATGGATCGCGTCTATATCGTAACGGCTCACGATATCCCGTACCACTCGGCAGATGAACTGCCGGCTTTCCGGTAGTCCCGGGTCAAACAGGATTTGCTTGTTGTAGGTCACGAACCATTCCGGATGCTTATTATATATATGTGAATCGGCAAAACGGGTATTCCCGGCTGTGCTTGCCCGATAAGGGTTCAGCCAGGCGTGGAATTCCATATTCCGTTTGTGGCATTCTTCGATCAAGAAAGCCATTACGTCGAAGTCTCCGGCCGGGGCGAGTCCCTGCCTGCCGGTATAGAAACGGCTCCAGGGTTCGATGTCGGATTTATAGAAGGCGTCGGCTTCCGGGCGTACCTGGAAGATGATAGCGTTGATCCCGCATTTTTGCAGATAGTTGAGCTTGCGGATAAAGTCTTTCCGCATTTGTGCGGGTGTCATATCCTTATATTCTCCCTGGAAAGCTGTCTGTATCCAAGCTCCGCGAAATTCTCGTTTCGCTTCTTTTCCAGTCGGTTGCTGCGGTATTTGTTGTGTCGTCTTACAGGATGTTACTGCTCCAAGCAACAAGATCAGTAACAGACGGAGGTGTTTTGCCATCATGAAGTCTGTGATTTGAGATTCTTTTGTCTGTTATTTAATCCACCTGCAAAGATAATAAAAGTTTAAAAGCCTCTATCGTTTTTTGCGTTATAAACAGTGGTTTTGAGAATAAGGCTTGATGGAAATTTGTTTGGAAAAGCATTTTTGAAAAGATATAAATCAATATAGAAACCAGAGGTGAAAGATAATCTTGCTACTTTTACCGTCGGAATCTTAAAAAGAACAGACCATGAGAAAACCTCTGTTTAAAACATTGCTTTGTCTTTCGTTGTTGATGCCTTTTACGGGAAACGGGCAAGAGAGAAATGCGCTTGAGTCCGGTTTTATGAATCCGGCCGAAAAGGTACAAACTTCCGTTTATTGGTATTGGATCTCCGGGAATATCTCGGAAGAAGGAGTGAAGAAGGACCTGTATTCGATGAAAGAAGCTGGGATCAACCGGGCTTTTATCGGGAATATCGGCTTGGAAGGGATTCATACGCCCTATAAGACCGTTCCGTTTTATAGTGAAGAATGGTGGAAGATATTGCATGCAGCCCTTAAAACAGCGACGGAGTTAGGGATAGAGATCGGTATCTTTAATTCACCCGGATGGAGCCAGTCGGGCGGTCCGTGGGTGAAACCGGAGCAGGCGATGCGTTATCTGGCATCGGTAAAGGCGGAAGTCAGTGGAGGAAAACAGGTAGAAGTGGTTTTGGCGAAACCCGATAAAGACTTTCAGGATGTGAGGGTGATCGCTTTTCCCTCTGTCGAAAAGAAAGCGACCCGGTTGTCGGCGGCAAATGCAAAAGTGACATCTGCTATGTCTTTGCAAAACCTGAACAGCCTGATTGACGGAGATAAGGAGACTGCCGTGCTTTTTACGGAAAAAAGCGAAAAGCCGGTGGCGATTGATTTCAGGACGGACCAACCGTTTACTTACGCAGTTTGCAAATCTTCCCTGCCCGTCAGCCGATTCAAACCAATGCCCGCTTATGGGTAAAAGAAAACGGGGCTTACCGGATGCTGTCCGAATTTAAGATCGACCGTTTCAATGCGAATTTGAATGTCGGCTTCGATCCGTATGCTCCGGTTGTTGTCTCTGTCCCGGCGACGACGGCAAGCGAGTTCCGGTTGGAGTTGGCAAACGTGGGTCCCGGTATGGGGCTGAGCGAGGTGGAATTCTTGTCCCTTCCTGCTGTGGAACGTTATCCCGAAAAGACATTAGCCAAGATGTTTCAGACTCCGCTTCCTTATTGGCATGAATACCAGTGGCCGGTACAACCGGAAGTGGGTGATCCCTCTCTGGTTATCGATCCGGGGAAAGTATTGGATATTTCTGCTTTCTTGCAAGGAGACCGCCTTGTCTGGAAAGCTCCGGCGGGAGAATGGACGATCTTGCGCACCGGTATGCTCCCGACGGGCGTGACGAACAGCCCGGCTGATCCCGAAGCAACCGGACTGGAGATAGATAAGATGAGCCGCAAACATGTGAAAGCGCACTTCGAGGCTTTCATGGGTGAAATCTACCGTCGTATTCCGGCTGAAGACCGTGCTTGTTGGAAAGTAGTCGTACAAGATAGTTACGAGACAGGTGGGCAGAACTTTACCGACGACTTCTTGTCGGAATTCCAGGCGCGTTACGGCTATGACCCGTTACCGTTTCTTCCCGCTTATGAAGGATATGTGGTCGGGAGCGAGGATCGTTCCGACCGTTTCCTTTGGGATCTGCGGCGCTTGGTTGCGGATAAGGTCGCATACGATTATGTCGGCGGCTTACGGGAGGTGTGTCATAAATATGGCTTGACGACCTGGTTGGAAAACTACGGGCACTGGGGGTTCCCCGGTGAGTTCCTGCAATATGGCGGACAATCGGACGAGATAGGAGGAGAGTTCTGGAGTTTTGGCGATTTGGGCAATATCGAGAACCGTGCCGCCTCTTCCTGTGGACATATCTATGGAAAGCAGAAGATTTCGGCCGAATCGTTCACCAGCGGAGGGACGCCTTTCAGCTGTTATCCTGCCATGATGAAACAGCGTGGCGACCGTTTCTTTACGGAAGGAATCAATAATACGTTGTTGCATGTCTATATCTCGCAGCCTTCGGAAGAACGGGAGCCGGGGATGAACGCCTGGTTCAGCAGCGAATTCAACCGGCTGAACACTTGGTATCCGCAGATGGATTTGTTTACATCCTATCTGAAACGAGTCAACTATATGTTGCAACAAGGCTTGAATATTGCCGATGTCGCTTATTTCATCGGCGAAGATGCTCCCAAGATGACCGGTATCGTAGACCCTGAACTGCCGAAAGGCTACCAGTTCGATTATATCAATGCCGAGGTGATCGAGCGCGACCTCTTTGTCAAGGACGGTTTACTGACGTTGCCTCACGGCACTCAATACCGGATACTGGTACTTCCGAAGCTTGAAACCATGCGTCCCGAACTGCTTGCCAAGATCAAGAAACTGATCGAAGACGGCGCAGTTGTCTTAGGTCCGGCTCCGAAACGTTCGCCGAGTGGAGAATCTTACCAAACGGCTGACAGGCAGGTTGAAAAGTTGGCCGGCGAATTATGGTCAGGTCTGGACGGGCGAAGTGTGAAGGCTGTCAAAAGAGGAAAGGGCGAATTGCTGTTCGGTATGACAATGGAGGAGGCCTTGAAGTATATCGGTTGTGTGCCGGATTGCGGATTGCCGGCAGATGCTCCGGTTCTCTATGGACATCGTTCTGCCGGAGATGCCGATATCTATTTTATCTCCAACCAGAAAGACGAGATGATTGAGATCCGTCCGGAATTTCGTATCCGTTCAAGGCAACCGGAATTGTGGGATGCGACAACAGGCCGTATTCGTACGCTCCCGGCCTATGAGGAGACAGCTGCGGGGACAGTCGTTCCATTGAAGTTGTATCCTTATGAGAGTGCTTTCGTCGTGTTCCGTCGGCCGGCCACAAAAGCAGAGGGGACAGGGTTACAACTAAACTATCCGGTTCTGCAGACGCTCGTCCGCCTGGATGCTCCCTGGAAAGTGTCCTTTGAGGAAAAGAGAAGAGGCCCCGCAAGCCAGACCTTTGCCCGCCTGGAAGATATCAGTAAGAACGAGAATCCCGATATCCGCTATTATTCCGGTACGATTTGGTACGAAACGGAATTTAAGTTGAAAAAGGAAGCCTGAGGGCGAATTGTATCTGAATCTGAACGATGTCGGTGTGATGGCAAAAGTGAAGATCAACGGTCAGTATGCCGGTGGTGTCTGGACGGCTCCCTACCGGGTAAATGTCACGGATTTGGTTCGTAAAGGAAAGAATAAAGTCGAGATAGAGGTCGTTACCACTTGGATGAACCGTTTGATCGGCGACAGCGGTTTGCCGGAATCCGAACGGAAAACCTGGACACCCTGCAATAGCTGGAAACCAACCGATATGTTGCAGAAATCCGGCTTGGTCGGCCCCGTTTGTATAGAATGTGTAAATTGATTGTTTCCGAATGTGAATGTCAGTCGTTTACTTGGCAAAACGGCAATCCTTTTTTACTTTTGCGATTCGGGAAGGTGTGTCAAAACTATCTTCCTCGGAACCGATTAATGAAGGAAATAATTATGTCCGAAAACAATTCTATATTCATCAAAGGAGCTCGAATCAATAACCTGAAAAATATCGATGTCGAGATCCCCAGAGATAAACTGGTCGTTATAACCGGCCTTTCCGGTAGTGGAAAATCATCATTGGCATTCGATACGTTGTATGCGGAAGGGCAGCGCCGCTATGTGGAGAGCCTTTCGGCCTATGCCCGTCAGTTCCTGGGGCGTATGAGCAAGCCGGAGTGTGATTATATCAAAGGTATTCCCCCTGCCATTGCCATCGAACAAAAGGTGAACACCCGTAACCCACGTTCGACGGTGGGAACCTCTACGGAGATATACGAATACCTTCGGCTCCTGTATGCCCGTATCGGGAAAACCATCTCTCCCGTGTCGGGGAAGGAGGTGAAGAAACATCAGGTGAGCGATATCGTGAAAGAAGTTTTGGGTTATCCCGCCGGGACTCGTTTTGCCGTATACGCCCCTGTCGTCCTGCCGGATGGGCGCAGTATCAAGGAACAATTGGAAATCCTGCAAAAAGAAGGTTACACCCGTTTGTCTATCAATGAGACCGTTTACCGTATCGGTGAAGTATTGGCGGATGACGCATTGCTTTCCTACCCGGTGATCGAACTGTTGATAGACCGTCTGGTCGTATCGGATGACAAGACATTGAAAAGCCGTCTTGCTGATTCTGCCGAAACGGCATTCTTTGAAGGGCACGATACTTGTATCATCCGTATCTACACATCCGAAGGAACGGTTGTAAAAGAATATTCCAAGAAATTCGAGGCCGATGGTATGGTGTTCGAGGAACCGACCGATATGATGTTCAGTTTTAATAACCCGTTAGGCGCCTGCCCGACTTGCGAAGGTTTCGGGAAGGTGCTCGGTATCGATGAAAATCTGGTCGTGCCGGATAAAAGCTTGTCTGTTTTCCAGGGAGCGGTAGTCTGCTGGAAAGGCGATGTGATGGGAGAATGGCTGAAAGAGTTTATAGTGAAGAGCGAGAAATATAACTTCCCGATCCATCGTCCTTATTACGATCTGACGCAAAAGGAGAAGGACTTGCTTTGGCACGGTGCCCGCGGACTGCACGGCATCGATGACTTTTTTAAATTTGTGGAAGAGAACCTGTATAAGATACAGTACCGTGTGATGTTAGCGCGTTATCGTGGAAAGACCGTTTGCCCGACTTGCAAAGGGTCCCGTCTGCGTCCCGAAGCCCTTTATGTAAAGGTAGGGGGAAAGGATATTGCGGAACTGGTTACCCTTCCGATCACGGAAGCAAAAGCCTTTTTCGATCACCTTCAACTTGACGAGAACGAGGCATCCATTGCCAAACGTTTGCTGACGGAGATCACTAACCGCCTGCAATTCCTGTTGGATGTGGGGTTGGGTTATCTGACGCTTGACCGCCTGTCTTCCTCTCTTTCCGGAGGAGAAAGCCAGCGTATCAATTTGGCGACCTCTTTGGGGAGTAGCTTGGTCGGGTCTCTTTATATATTGGACGAGCCGAGTATCGGGCTCCATTCTCGTGACACCGATTTGCTGATCAAGGTGCTCCGGCAATTGCAGGCATTAGGTAATACGGTTGTTGTGGTGGAGCATGACGAAGAGATTATCCGTGCGGCCGATTACATTATCGACATCGGTCCGAAGGCCGGTCGCTTGGGCGGGGAAGTGGTCTATCAGGGTGATGTGGACGATTTGAAAACCAGTAGCAACAGCTATACCGTCCGGTATCTGACGGGAGAGGACCAGATAGAAGTGCCCCTTTATCGCCGTCCCTGGAATAATTATATCGAGGTGAAAGGTGCCCGTAAAAACAATTTGAAAGGGATTGATGTGAAGTTCCCTTTGAATGTGATGACAGTCGTAACAGGCGTCAGCGGTTCGGGTAAAAGTTCGCTCGTGCGTGATATTTTCTACGAAGGTGTCAAGCATTATTTGGACGAGGCTGCCCGCTTGATGGTTGACTGTTCCGGCTTGGAAGGCGATATGCACATGATCAAAAGTATCGAGTTTGTCGACCAGAACTCCATCGGAAAGAGTTCCCGTTCCAACCCGGTGACCTATATCGGGGCCTATGATGAGATCCGTAAACTTTACGGTGAGCAGCCTTTGGCTAAGCAGATGGGCTATTCGGCTGCCTATTTCTCCTTTAATAAGGAAGGCGGGCGATGTGAAGAATGTAAAGGAGAAGGCAGGATCACGGTCGAGATGCAGTTCATGGCCGATATCACCCTCGAATGCGAAACCTGCCACGGCAAGCGCTTCAAACAGGATGTGCTCGATGTCGAATATCACGGTGCGAGTATCTATGATATGCTGGAAATGACCGTGAACCAGGCGATTGAGTTCTTTGGACAATATCCGGGATCACAGGAAAAGAAGATTGTCAAAAAGTTGAAACCCCTCCAGGATGTTGGGTTGGGGTATATTAAACTCGGACAGACTTCATCCACTTTGTCCGGTGGTGAAAACCAGCGTGTGAAACTTGCTTACTATTTGGGTCAAGAGAAGCAGGAACCGACACTTTTCGTCTTTGACGAGCCGACGACTGGCCTGCATTTCCATGATATCAAGACGTTGCTAAAGGCTTTCAATGCCCTGATCGATAAAGGTCATACGGTTGTCATTATCGAACATAACATGGATGTGATCAAATGTGCCGACTATCTGGTAGATCTCGGCCCCGAAGGTGGGAATGCCGGAGGAAATCTGGTTTGCACCGGAACGCCGGAGGAGGTGGCCATGTGCGAGGCATCTTATACGGGAAAATATTTAAAGGATAAACTCTGATAAAAATGGAGAGGCGCGTTAGTAAAACACGTCTGTCACGATAATTCGAGGAAGGTGTGCCAATTTGATATCACTGGACGCAGATGACGCAGAATACACAGATAGACGCAGGTTTATTTTGCTGATAATTAATAATATCTGCGTTGATCTGCGCTCGTCTTCGTTGTTTGTGTCCCATGAATACCGATATTTGACACACCTTTCTCAAACTATGTCTGAATTAGTGAGCAGGATTTTGTTTCGACTATTTTATTTTTTGCTCTTTTCCTGCTCTGCAACCTGATGAACGCGGTCGGCAACATATTCTACTTTGTCCAAGCCTGCGTCTTTCAGGTTCATCGCTTCTTCTTTTGCCTTTGAAGCGAGGTGGTGGAGGTTTGCGTGGAGGCAACGGAATTTTCCATCATCTTCCATTTTGCGGAGTACATAACCTGTGACAACTCCGACTACCATACCGATTAATAAATCTTTCATACCATTACGTTTTTAAATGATTACTACTTTAGTTTTGTTTATTCAAAACAAGAGGTAAATCCGTATTGTTTCGGTTTTTAAAGTATTTATAGGTATTGCGGGAAAATATACGGCAACCCGTTTCTTTCCGCTGAAAGAGGATTGCCGTATAAAAGTTAGGAATAAGGTCTTGGTGATTTCTTCGCGTCTTCAAAATAAGTAATATAAGTGTGTGTTTCTCTTTTTTACAGACAAAGGTAGAAGGGGGATGTTACAAAATTGTTACAGTGGGTGTACAGTCTCGTTAAAATGTTTTACTAAAATAAAGGACTGCTATTGCTGGGTCATTGAAATACTGTATTTTTGTGGGTATAACAATCAAATAAATCAAGACAATATGGCTCAGTACAAACGTATCCTGTTGAAATTAAGCGGAGAATCGCTTATGGGAGGTAAACAATATGGTATAGACGAAGTTCGTCTGAACGAATATGCGACGCAGATCAAGGAAATTGCCGAAATGGGTGTCCAGATTGGAATTGTGATTGGTGGCGGCAACATCTTTCGCGGCCTGAGCGGGGCTTCCAAAGGCTTCGACCGTGTGAAAGGCGACCAGATGGGGATGCTGGCAACGGTCATCAACAGTTTGGCCTTGAGTTCTGCCCTCGTCGCTCAGGGCGTGAAAGCCAAAGTGCTGACTGCTATCCGTATGGAACCGATCGGCGAGTTTTATAACAAATGGCGTGCGATCGAATTGCTTGAACAGGGCCATGTTGTGATTATGTCGGGCGGTACTGGCAATCCGTTTTTTACGACTGACACAGGTTCTTCCCTGCGTGGTATCGAGATCGAAGCGGATGTGATGCTGAAAGGAACCCGTGTAGATGGTATCTATACTGCCGATCCGGAAAAGGATCCGACTGCTACCAAGTTCTCGGACATCACCTACGACGAAATCTATACGCGCGGCCTCAAGGTGATGGACCTGACAGCCACCACGATGTGTAAGGAAAACAATCTTCCGATCATCGTCTTCGACATGGACACCAACGGTAATCTGAAAAAGGTGATGAGCGGTGAAAACATCGGAACGCTGGTGCATAATTAATGCTGAAATGAATAACAAACGTATAGGGGTGCTTGCGAGTGCCCTGGTGGGTTGTATCTTCACCTTGAGTGCGCAAGACCTGACAATGAAAATAACGAAGAGATACCTCAATCTGCCGGTTTCGCATCAGGTAGACCGGGCTCTGATGACATTTGATGTGGGAGGGCGGCAAGAGCGGGTGTTTGAGATTCGTTTGGCCTCGGGAAAACCGGACTATTGGGTGTTTTGCGATATGTCTGCCTTGAAGAACAAAGAGATAAAAATATCTTATACTGGGAATAAAACAGGTATAAACAAGATTTATCAAGCAGATGAAATAACCGGGCAAGATAGCTTGTATAAAGAAACCAACCGTCCGCAAATCCACTATACTCAACGTAGAGGATGGAACAACGATCCTAATGGATTGCTGTATTATGACGGTGAATATCACTTGTTCTACCAACATAATCCGTATGAACGCGACTGGGGGAATATGCATTGGGGGCATGCAGTAAGCAATGATTTGATACATTGGGAAGAGCTACCGATCGCCCTGTATCCCGACGAACACGGTACGGTGTTTTCCGGTTCGGCAGTGATCGACTATGACAATACTTCCGGCTTCGGAAAGAATGGTATTCCGGCGATGGTGGCTATTTATACAGCTGACAACCCGGAAAAGCAGGTGCAATGTATAGCCTATAGCCTGGATAAAGGACGCACTTGGACAAAATATAAGGGCAATCCGGTGATCGATTCTAAGGCCAAATGGAACAGTAAGGATACTCGCGATCCGAAAGTCTTTTGGCATAAACCATCAGGTAAATGGGTCATGGTGCTGAATGAGCGCGATGGACATTCCATATACAACTCTGACAACTTGAAAGACTGGACGTTTGAAAGCCATATTACCGGTTTTTGGGAGTGCCCTGAATTGTTCGAACTCCCTGTCGATGGGAATAAGGACAATACTAAATGGGTGATGTATGGTGCTTCCGGGACTTATATGTTGGGTGTGTTTGACGGAAAGAAATTTACACCTGAATCCGGCAAATATTACTATTCGACCGGTTCTATCTATGCTGCCCAGACGTTTACGAATATACCTGAGTCGGATGGCCGTCGTATTCAGATCGGTTGGGGGCGTATCTCTCATCCGGGAATGCCTTTTAACGGGATGATGTTATTCCCGACGGAGTTGTCTTTGAGAACGACGAAAGACGGCATTCGCCTGTTTAGTAAACCGATCGACGAACTTGACCGCTTGCAGACCTCAGTCGGAAAGTGGAGAGCGCTGACGGCAGATAAAGCTGATGAACTGCTTCGGCAGTATAAGGATGCAAGTACATTGCGTATCCGTACAACCCTCAAATTGTCTCATGCCACGAATGCCGGCCTGAACCTATTCGGGCAGTCATTACTGGATTACGATATGAATTACAATCGGATCAATGGTGTGTTTTATTCGCCCGAGGACATGACAAGCATGGAAATCGCGGCCGATATTATCTTGGATAAAACTTCTATTGAAGTTTATATTGATGATGGGGCTTATTCTTATTCGATGGAGCGTCGGCCGGACTTGAAAAACAGGGAAGGATTCCATTTTTTTGGAAATAATATCGAAGTAAAAGAAATGGAAGTATACACGTTCCGATCCATCTGGGAGTAATTTAGAAAATATAAAATAAGTAAATTAATGAAAGATAGTAAACCTGTTGTTGTCGGTATAGGCGAACTCCTTTGGGATGTGTTGCCAACGGGGAAACGTGCCGGAGGCGCTCCGATCAATTTTGTATACCATGCTACCCAATTGGGGGCCGAAGGATATGCGGTCAGCGCGGTCGGGAATGACGTGTTTGGGACGGAGATCGTCCAGGAGTTGGATAAGAACGGTATCTGCCATTTGCTGGGGACAGTCGAATATCCTACCGGAAGCGTGATGGTGGAGTTGAAAGACGGTATCCCGACCTATACGATTATAGAAGGTGTTGCCTGGGATCATATACCTTTGACTCAGGAAGCCATCGATCTGGTGAAAGAAGCGGATGCCATCTGCTTCGGTACGTTGGCGCAGCGTTCGCCCGAATCGCGTGCGACGATTCATGCGTTACTTTCCTATGCCCGTAAAGAGGCGCTTCGGTTTTTCGATGTCAATATCCGCCAGTCTTACTACTCGAAGGAGTTGATCGCCAGTCTGCTGGAAGAGGCGAATGTATTTAAGATCAATGACGAGGAACTCGACCTGATACGTGAAATGTTCTCCCTTTCGGAGGATGAAGATACAGCTTGCCGCCAATTGGTTGAGCGTTACAGCCTGCGCTATATGATTTTGACTGCCGGCAGTCGCTACAGTTCTGTCTATACGGCTGCCGACAAGTCGACGATTCTTACTCCCAAAGTCGAGGTGGCTGATACGGTCGGGGCGGGAGATTCTTTCTCTGGAGCATTCGTTTATTCTATATTAGCCGGTAAATCCTTGCGCGAAGCCCATCAAACAGCTGTCGGGACAGCAGCTTTTGTTTGTACGAAAGAGGGTGCATGGCCTGCTTATCCTATATAAAGACTGATTATGAAAGAGAAAAGCTTGTATATAAGGCTGATCCCAGTGATGTTAGTTTTCTTCACGATGGGATTTGTGGATTTGGTAGGAATTGCCTCCAACTATGTGAAGTTGGATTTAGGATTGACGGATTCCGAAGCGAATATCTTTCCTTCTTTAGTGTTCTTCTGGTTTCTGATCTTTTCCGTCCCGACGGGAATGTTGATGAATAAGATCGGGCGGAAAAAGACGGTCATGCTGAGCCTAGTCGTTACCTTCGTGTCGTTGCTGATCCCATGTTTCGGCGATGGCTATATGGTGATGTTGGTCTCTTTTTCTTTATTAGGGATCGGGAATGCTTTGATGCAGACCTCTCTGAACCCGCTTCTCTCTAATATTATTACTGAAGATAAGTTGGCGAGTAGTTTGACTTTCGGGCAGTTTGTCAAGGCGATCGCTTCTTTTCTGGCACCTTATATCGCCATGTGGGGGGCGACGGCGGCGATCCCTTCGCTGGGATTGGGCTGGCGTGTACTGTTCCCGGTCTATATGGCAATAGCGATTGTGGCAATTTTACTGTTGGGGGCGGCTTCTATTAAGGAAGAGGCGCCGGAAGGTAGACCGTCCACATTTGCCGAATGCATAGCCTTGTTGGGTAACCCGTTTATCTTGTTGATGTTTGTAGGTATCATGTGCCATGTCGGCATAGATGTTGGTACGAATACTACCGCCCCAAAGATCCTGATGGAAAGGTTGGGGGTGGATATACATGCGGCGGCATTTGCAACGAGCCTCTATTTCATTTTTCGTACGATCGGTTGCCTGACCGGTTCGTTGGTCTTAGCTCATTGGGCGGCGAAGAAGTTTTTTGTCGTCAGTGTCGTACTGATGGTTGCTTCGATGGCAGGTTTCCTTTTGTTTGACAGTAAGGTCCTGCTATATGTCAGCATTGCTTTGGTCGGATATGGCAATTCAAACGTCTTCTCTATCCTTTTCTCCCAGGCTTTGTTGTCGATGCCTCAACGGCAAAACGAAGTATCCGGCTTGATGATTATGGGACTTTTCGGTGGAACGGTTTTTCCGCTCTTGATGGGCTTTGCTTCTGATGCCCTTCATTCGCAGACAGGTGCCTTGTTGGTCTTGGTAGTTGGAGTGTTTTATCTGCTCTTCCTTTTTACGAAGTTGAGGTAGTCCCGGCAGTTCGGGAATAACATATTTCTATAAACAGTTTGCCAAAAAGAAAAACTTTACTATTTTTGTTTGCCTAATAACAAAGAAAACAAAAATATACAATCACTTATGGCAGATATAAAGCAGTATGTAAAGGCGGCAGAAGAGAAGATGACTTTCGCAATTGAATATTTGGACGAACAGTTGTCTCATATCCGTGCCGGAAAGGCGAATCCGAAAATTTTGGATTGTGTGAGAGTCATGTATTACGGTGCTCCTGTCCCTTTGACAAATGTGGCTACCGTAACTGTTCCGGATGCAAGAACGATCATGATCACTCCTTGGGAGAAGAAGATTATAAAGGATATTGAAAAAGGAATTATGGATTCCGAAGTCGGTATCACTCCTGAAAACAATGGTGAAGTGATTCGTTTGGGTATTCCTCCTCTGACGGAAGAACGTCGTCGTCTGTTGGCTAAACAGTCTAAGCAGGAAGCGGAAACTGCTAAAATCAGTATTCGTAACGCTCGCCGTGATGCGATCGAGCAATTGAAGAAGAGCATTAAGACTGACGGAACTCCTGAGGATGTCGAGAAAGATGCGGAAGCAGAAGTTCAGAAGGTCCATGACAAGTATATCAAGAAAGTAGATGAACTCTACGCTGCAAAAGAAAAAGAAATAATGACGGTATAACGAGTTGAAAGTTGAAAGTTGAGAGTTGAAAGTGACGGAATAGATCCTTCCTTTCCTCCTTTCCTCCTTTCTTTCAACTTTCAACTTTCAACTTTCAACTTTCAATTAACATGAGGGGATTGGTTATTAAGAATACGGGTAGCTGGTATACCGTACGCACCGATGATGGTCGCGATATAGAAAGTAAGATCAAGGGGAATTTCCGCCTGAAAGAAATCCGTACCACCAATCCTGTTGCAGTCGGAGACCGGGTTGATATCGATATCAATACCGAAGGGACCGCCTTTATCACCAAGATCGAAGACCGGAAGAATTACATCATCCGCCGCGCTTCCAATCTTTCCAAGCAGTCGCATATTATCGCCGCGAACGTAGACCAGGCGATGCTGATCGTGACAGTCAACTATCCGATTACCACTACCGTTTTTATCGACCGTTTTCTTGCTACAGCCGAGGCCTATCGTGTGCCGGTGAAGTTAGTCTTCAACAAAATAGATCGCTATCATGGCGGTGACCGGGAATTGTTGGACGATTTGGTCAATCTGTATACGACGATCGGCTATCCTTGCTCTATGCTTTGTGCCCGTACCGAAGAGGGCTTGGATGTGTTGAAAGAAGATCTTAAAGGGAGAATCACTTTATTGTCGGGTCATTCAGGTGTGGGGAAATCAACTATTATCAATAAACTGATCCCAGGTGTCAATCTCCGTACCGGCGATATCTCCGAATACCATAACAAGGGAATGCATACTACCACCTTCTCTGAGATGATTCCTTTGTCGGATGGCGGTTACCTGATTGACACTCCAGGTATCAAAGGTTTTGGTACGATCGAAATGGAAGGTGCGGAAATCGCACATTACTTCCCGGAAATATTCAAATTCTCTGCCGATTGCAGATTCAACAACTGCTCTCATCGCCACGAGCCGGGCTGTGCCGTGTTGCGTGCCGTAGAAGAACATTACATCAGCGAATCGCGATATAAAAGCTACCTGAGCATTCTGGATGATAAGCAGGAGAGCAAGTACAGGGAAGAATATTAGACTGCCGGCAAGCTCATCCCTGTGATCTTGCGGTATAAATCCAATGCATATACATCTGTCATGCCGGAGATATAATCGAGGACGCATTGTACTTTACCGTAGACAGTTGGTGCATCCGTGTCATACTGTTCCGGGATGCGTTGCAACAGAAGTTTGCTGTAGGCATGATTTTGGTTCATGACAGCTTCTGTCAGCGTGTCGATCAAATGACTGAAGATATGGTAACCTGCTAGTTCAATGTCTAAAACTTCTTTGGCGCGGTATATCTTTTTGTAAGCGGTTTTTGAGCAAGTCTCATAAGCGGCTTTTGCTTGATCGCAAATGTTATCGATAAGCGGAGTGTTGTATGTTCCGCTGAGGATGTCCTCTTCGTTTTCGAGGAAGATGCGGGAACATTCGTCAACCAAGAGGCCGATGATACAGGAACGTAAGTAGGCGATCTGCTCGTTGGTATCGTCTACCATCTTCATGACACGGACAATATGGTCGAGGCGTTCCCCTTCGAAAAAATTGAGGAGCAACCGGATGGCTTCTTCCGTTGTCAAGATATGCAGTTTGCAGGCATCCTCGATATCCATGATCTGGTAGCAGATATCGTCAGCTGCTTCCACCAAATAAACAAGCGGATAGCGGACGAACCTATTTGCGTCTTCCGGGTTCCGGCTAATGCCTAATTCGTTGGCAATGCGCAGGTAAGCCTCCTCTTCCGACTGAAAGAAGCCGAATTTTCCTTTCTTTCCTGCGTAAACGGAAGAATACGGATATTTGATGATAGAGGCAAGCGTGCTGTATGTCAGGGCAAAGCCCCCTTTGCGGCGCCCGATGAACTGGTGGGTGAGCAGACGCATGGCGTTCGCATTCCCTTCGAAATGAAGAAAGTCTTCATAGCGCCCTCCTTCGTTGAGAATCTTTTCCTGTAACTTTTTTCCGTTACCTTCAGCAAAGTAAGCGGAGATCGCCCGTTCTCCTGAATGTCCGAATGGCGGGTTGCCCATGTCGTGGGCAAGACAGGCGGCTGAGACGATGGAACCTATTTCCGGGAAATTGACGCTTCCGTCGGGATATTTCAGCATCAGGCCTTTGGCGACATTGTTGCCTAATGAGCGTCCTACACAGGAGACCTCTAAGCTATGTGTCAAACGGTTGTGCACGAATATACTGCCCGGTAGGGGGAATACCTGAGTCTTGTTCTGTAAACGGCGGAAAGGGGAGGAAAAGATCAGGCGGTCGTAGTCTCGCTGAAAATCGGTGCGTTCATGTTTGCGTTCGTGATATTCTTCCATTCCGAAACGTTTGCCGGAGAGTAATTGATTCCAGTTCATCTTGTCTTGTTTGCTTAATAGATTAATTCTCCTTTTCCTTGGCGGATGATTTCAAAGTCGTCTGTTGTGCAGTTGATGACGGTCGAGGCTTCCGTACCTCCGTAACCGCCGTCGATGACGATGTCCACTAGGTTTTCATACTTCTCCTCGATCAGTTCGGGGTCGGTACTGTATTCGATGATCTCGTCTTTGTCATGCAAAGACATGGTCAAAATCGGATTTCCGAGTTCCCGTACAAGTGTACGGATGATATTATTGTCCGGCACGCGGATCCCTACCTCTTTTCTGTTCTTGTAGATTTTTGGTAGCTCACTGCTGGTCGGCAAGATGAAGGTAAAGGCGCCCGGTAGGTTTTTCTTCATCAACTTGAAAGCAGCGTTGCTCACTTTGGCGTATTCGCTCAGATTGGAAAGATCATAACAGATAATGGACAGGTTACTTTTCTGCGGGTTGACGCCTTTCAGCTGGCAGATCTTTTTGACTGCACGCACATTCAACGCGTCACAACCGATGGCATAAACGGTGTCGGTCGGGTAAATCACGAGGCCACCGTCGCGCATGATATTGACCACCTTGTCTATCTCCCTGAGATTGGGGTTTTCGGGGTATATTTTTACGAGCATAGCGTTATGAGTTGAAAATTGAAAGTTGAAAGCTGAAAGTTTGAGAAAACACGAAGTAAACTTTCCACTTTCACCTTTCCGCTTTCACCTGATTTACGGCTTAACCGTAAATGATGTGTCCGTTTTCGTCGGTATATTCTTCCAGACCTTTGCTGTACTGGTTCATGGCACGAAGGCTCATACCCATGCTTGAGAAGCCACCGTCGTGGTAGAGGTTCTGCATTGTGACTTTGCGGGTGAGGTCGGAGAACATCATAACGCAATAGTCTGCACATTCGTCGGCTGTGGCATTGCCCAGCGGGCTCATCTTTTCGGCGAAATCCATCAAATGATCCATGCCTTTCACGCCACTACCGGCTGTAGTCAATGTCGGTGACTGGGAAATGGTATTGATACGCACGTTCTTTTCACGGCCATAGATGTAGCCGAAACTGCGGGCAATGGATTCCAGTAGGCTCTTGGCATCTGCCATGTCGTTATATCCGAAGAATGTACGTTGTGCTGCCACATATGAGAGGGCGATCACTGAACCGTATTCGGCAATGGCATCCTGCTTTTTGGCAACCTGCAACATCTTGTGAAAAGAGATTGCGGAGATATCCAGTGTCTTTTCCAACATGCTGTAGTCCAAATCATCGTAAGTACGCTTCTTGCGCACGTTCGGGCTCATGCCGATGGAATGTAAAACGAAATCTATCTTACCCCCTAATATTTCTACTGATTTAGAGAAAACTGTTTCCAAATCTTCCACGCTCGTAGCATCCGCCGGAATAACTTCGGCGTGCAACTTCTCAGCCAGAGCATCCACCTGTCCCATACGAACGGCGATAGGTGTATTGCTCAGTGTGATCGTTGCTCCTTCTTCTACGGCTTTTTCAGCCACCTTCCAGGCGATGGACATGTCATTCAGCGCACCGAATATAATGCCTCGCTTGCCTTTCAATAAATTATGACTCATACCTTTTATTTTAATATGTTACGGCACAAAGATAGTAAAAATGTGCAAGATACGCAATCGCTTACATGAAACCCCTTCAAGTCTGGGACAGGATAGGGCCCCCGGATATTTATTCCCTGTAGTATACTCTTTTTACCCTCGGCGAGATAGAGGTAAGTATCTCGTATGGGATGGTCTTTAGTTTGTCCGAAAGTTCGCTGACAGGGAGTTCTTCGCCGAAAATGATGACGGAGTCACCTTCGTGTGCGTCGGTATCAGTGACATCGATCATGCAGGCATCCATACAGATATTGCCAATGATCGGGCAACGGTGGCCATTAATCACGACCTCGCCACCACCATTGCTGAAATGACGGTCCAAGCCGTCGGCATAACCGATCGGGATAATCGCGATGCGGGAATCGCGCTTTACATAGCTCATCCGGCTGTAGCCGATGGAATCGCCTGCCGGAACGTTTTGTATCTGCAAGATAGTCGTCTTCAGCGTGCTGATGTTACGCAACCCTTTCTGACCGGAGGCACTGACTCCATACAGGCCGATGCCGAGACGTACCATATCCATCTGATAATCGGTGAACCGTTCTATTCCGGCCGAGTTCAGGATATGCTTGATCACCTTGTATTCCAACCCGGCTTCCAGTTCTGCTGCCACGCGGGTGAACGTATCCAGTTGCTTTTTTGTGAAATCGTCGAAGATATAGGAGTCGCTGCCTACGAGATGCGAGAATACGGAGCGAGCTACTACGCCGCTCTGTTCTTTCAGGCGACGGCAAACCTCCGGTACATCTTCCGGCTGGAAGCCTAAACGGTGCATTCCCGTGTCGATCTTGATATGGATCGGATAAGAGGTGATGCCCCTGCGTTCCGTCTCTTTTATCATTGCGTCGAGCAGACGGAAACTGTACACTTCCGGCTCCAGCTGGTTTTCAAACAAGACATTGAAGCTGCTGAATTCCGGATTCATGACGATAAGCGGGATCGAGATGCCCTCCTTGCGCAGTTCTTCTCCTTCGTCGGCAACGGCAACAGCCAGGTAGTCGCAACGATGTTCTTGCAGTGTCTTTGCCAGTTCATAGGAACCGGCTCCGTATCCGAAAGCCTTGACCATGCAGACCATTTTAGTTTCTGGCTTCAGCTTTGAGCGGTAATAGTTGAAGTTATGGACAACGGCATCCAGGTTCACTTCCAAGATCGTCTCATGCACTTTCTTTTCCAGCAGCTCGGATATACGTTCGAAATGAAATTGGCGGGAGCCTTTTATCAGGATCAATTCGTCTTTGAACTTTTTGAAAGACGGAGACTTGATGAATTCATCCGTTGTCAGGTAAAATTCTTTTTCGATATCGAAAGCACCTCCGTACTCTTTCAAGTCACGGCCGATACCGATAATGCGATCGATCTTCTTTCTGCGCACCAAGTCCGCAACTTTCTTATAAAGAGACTTCGGCAACGTTCCCGATTGCAGGATGTCTGAAAGGATTAGTGTGCATTTTAAATTCTTCTCTACGCGGCGGCTCTGTTGGAAGTCGAGGGCGATATCCAAAGAATTGATATCCGAATTGTAGGTGTCGTTTATCAATAGGCAGTTGTTGATACCCTGCTTTACGTCCAAGCGCATGGCAACCGGTTCGAGGCGCTTGAATTTTTCGATATCGTTTACGCTTGTCGGTTTCAGATACAACATCACGGCCATACAGTGGATGGCGTTTTCGATAGAAGCGTCGTCCGTAAAAGGAATCGTGTATGTCCGGTCGAAACCTAAAAGCGTGCAGCGGATAATGGTTTCGGAATCCAGTTTCTTGATCGATTCGATATACAAAGGGGCTTCCGAGTCTGTCCGACTCCAAGTGATTGCTTTGTGGGACAGGCAGGCCGACTCGATGCAGTTGGCGATAAAAGCATCGTCGCCGTCATAGATGATTGCTTCGCAGTCGTTGAACAACGTCAGCTTTTCTAGACATTTCTGCGTGGAAGAGATAAAGTTCTCCTGATGCGCTTCCCCTATGTTTGTGATTACGCCGATGGTTGGTGCGATGATCGGTTGAAGGCGTTCCATTTCGTCCGGCTGGGAAATGCCTGCTTCGAAGATGCCTAATGTATTCTTGTCGCTCATCTGCCATACCGACAGCGGAACCCCCAATTGCGAGTTGTAGCTCCGGGGGGAGCGGACGATGTTGAACTCGTTGTGCAATAATTGATAAAGAAACTCTTTTACAATCGTTTTCCCGTTGCTTCCCGTAATGCCGATTACCGGAATATTGAAACGTTTCCGGTGATGGGCCGCTAACTTCTGGAGTGCTTTCAGTGTATCCTTGACGACAAGGAAGTTTGCTTCAGGCATCGATTCGAACTCCGGTAAAAAAGTGCTGACTACGAAGTTGCGTACACGTAATTTATATAATCCTTGTATATAATTATGTCCGTCGTTGGTCTTTGTCTGGAGGGCAAAGAATAGACTTTGTTCGGGGAATGAAAGACGGCGGCTGTCGGTAAGCAATATACTGACAGGTGCGTCATATAATTTTGGGGCGTCAGCTCCAATTATCCCGGCGATTTCTTTAATTGAATATTCCATTCTTTTCTCTATAATTAAGTTTAGAACTTCTTTTTAATCATTTCGACTTCATTTGTCATATCAAAGTAAGGGAATTTCTCGTTAAGTCGTTCCATCTTTAACAAAGTTTGCGAGATGAATCGTTTATAGGCTTCGCTTTCCGGTTGAAACGGCTTGTGGTTAATGGCCTTTTGGATATCCTTCCATTCTTTAAGAATTGACAGCGAATCAGGTGAAAGCATGCTGCCTGTGAACCGTTCCCAGATATATTCGATCGCCGTGGTGGATGGATGCAGCATATCGTCGGCATAGAAACGGTACTCCCTCAATTCGTCCATCATGATTTCGTAAGCTGGGAAATAGGCGGTGTGTTCCGGGAATTCCTTTTGCAGAGCGTCGATGGCAAGCAGGAGGGTAGCTTTGCTGAGCTGGTTACCGTGTGCTCCGTCTTTCCAATGGCGGATCGGACTGACGGTGAAAAGTATCTTCAGCTCTGGATTCTGTTTCCAAAGCGATAGAAGCAGACTTTTCCATTCCGCTACGATTTCTCCTACGGTAAGTAACTGTCGGTCGAACATCTTTTCTGGCAGCCTATGGCAATTGGATACGACCTTTCCCGAACTTTTCAGCTTGTAGACCCATGCCGTGCCGAAAGTAAGGATCATCCGTTGGGCTTTCAGTATCGTGTCAGCGGAACTGAACAGTCGCCTATTGATGTTGGCTAAGCATTCCGTTTCCGAAGGTGAGGAAAAACGGCTGTGATGGCTGAAGCTATGATAAATCCCTTCATGCTGAAAAAGATCATCTCCTGTGAACTGTTCCGGCTGAAGTAACATGCGAATCGCTTCGGCTATGGACGAAGGATTATAAAGCGTACCGAATGGGTTCAAATCGGTCTTGAACTTGTTCCCCTCCAATTTTTTTCCTATATTCTCGGCAAAGCAGGAACCAAGCAGAACCGTTTGCACCGTATAGGAAAATGTAAATGGGGTTTTGGGGATTGTGATGTGGGTGTAAAATTCCATATTGTATTTAATTGCCATATATTTATTCGTTTTTCAATCACTTCCTTTACAAGTTTATGCAACTTTTTTCAAATAGGTAAATTTTATCTCCTTTTCGAGTTGGATATTTATCTGTGAGCATAAGCTGTCATTGTTTCGGACTTCGACACTTTTGGTTTAAACACATATAATCGCAAATTTGGCTTTTTACAGGTGGAAAGAAATAAAAAATGACAATTGACAACTAAAAAGGCAGGCCTTTGATTGTCAATTGTCATTTTTTTGATCATTATGAGATGCCTGATTAATTGGCGATTATCAGTTAATTAAACTCTTTCCCATATTTCATCTGTGCATCGGCAACGAATTGTTTGATGCGTTGTTCGTCCTCTTTCTTGCAGATCAGGAGAACATTGCCGGACTCGGCCACGATGCAATCATTGATGCCCTGTATGACGGTGAGGCGTTTCGGATTGTCGAGGGCAACGATATTGCCGTTGCTTTCGTACATTATCGCTTCACTTTTTAGGAGCGCATTGTTTTGTTCGTCTTTCTTCGCCAGGTCAAACAGCGATCCCCATGTCCCGAGGTCGGCCCAGCCGAAGTCAACACAGAGCATATATACGTTGTCCGCTTTTTCCATGATCCCGTAGTCGATGGAGATATTCAGGCAGTAAGGGAAGTTCTCGGCGATGAAATCTCGTTCTTCCGCTGTGTTGAATTTTTCTTTGCCCAAATCGAAACGGAGGGAGATATCGGGGAGAAATTTGGAGAATGCTTCTAAAATGGTGTTGACGTTCCAGACGAAAAGACCGGAATTCCAGAAAAACTCGCCGCTCTCCATGAATACTTTTGCCAGTTCCAAATCCGGCTTTTCAGTAAAAGTTTTCACTTTCGTGAATTCGCCCAGCATGATATCGCTGCTTTGGATATATCCGTAGCCTGTTTCAGGACGGCTCGGTTTAATGCCTAACGTAACTAGTGCATTGTTGTCTTTTACGAAGTCGAGGCTTTTCTGCACATCTTTCAGGAAAATGTCCTCTTTCAGAATCAGATGATCGGAAGGTGCGACAACAATATTTGCATTCGGGTTGCAAGCTTTGATATGATATGCCGCATAAGCGATGCAAGGAGCTGTATTACGACGTGCCGGTTCCAATAATATCTGCGATTTTCCCAACTCTGGCAGTTGCTCTTTTACAAGTGAAGCGTATTGCTCATTTGTTACAATATAGATATTTTCGATCGGAATAATCTTGGAGAAACGATCGAATGTCATCTGTAGTAGCGACCGGCCTGTACCGAAAAAGTCAAGAAACTGTTTAGGGTAACTTTCTCTGCTGAAAGGCCAGAAACGGCTTCCGATCCCACCGCCCATGATAACGCAATAATTATCTTTCATGATGATCCAGGTTGTTTTTTTAGTTATACTCTTACAAAGTTAACGAAATATTCCGGGATTTCGTTTATCCATAAATCCTAAGAAGATATAAAATGAAAAAAAAGAGGAAAATGTTTGCAGGTTTAAAAATAATGTCTACCTTTGCAACGCAAATGAGAAACAAACTTACTCAAAGCAAATGCCCAGATGGCGGAATTGGTAGACGCGTTGGTCTCAAACACCAATGGATTCACTTCCATCCCGGTTCGATCCCGGGTCTGGGTACTAATAAACCCTGATAATCGACTGATTATCAGGGTTTTTTCTTTCTGTAAGGCGTACTAAATGTGTACTGAGCGACAAAAACAAGAATAGAGTGTACTTTTGTGGTTTTCATCCTTTCATCTTTATGATTTCTTAACTCTTATGCATTCTTTTCTGTCTTATTATTGCTGATGTTTTCTCGGAAAATGCGATTTCCACCTTATATTTGTATCTGAGAACAAAATTATATAAGGTACAGTTATGGAAAATCATATAGAAACCAATTTCAGAGAAATACAGAAGATATTAGATAGTTGTATAGCTCATGACTATAAAACTAAAGTAGATGCACTATTTTTAAAACGTGAATATTTGACGCAAGCCCAGCTAAAGGATTATTTGCGGCAAGAAATTTTCCGTGTTACCGAAAATATAGTAGCCATTCAGCAAAAATACCGTGTCGTGCGTGATATTGTACAGGATATGGATGTTCCCGATTTTTTGTGGGAAAGCGGTTATTTTGAGGACTTGAATTCTGATGAAAGAAAAAGTATATCGGTTTCCGCTGCTCTGATTTTGATATGGATGCATATTTGCATGAACCGTCCTGCTATGATGAACGGCTTCCTTATTTTTCCATCATCGTTAGCCTTGTGGTACTTTCCAAGTATTTGTACTTTCTGCAAGAGCAGGAAAGCAAATACTATACAGATTCTATTGCCCCCCAAGAACAAGCCTTGCCAAAAGAAAAAGATGAAAGTGTAGAAACCACTCCAACCAAGATTGTGGGTAAAAGCAATCCCTTCAAATCCACTTTGAAAGCCAATGAAATCAAACTTCTGACTGAATGTGTGAACGAAGCGAATATGTTTACTACTACTGTCAGCACCAAAATACTTACCGATTTTTTCAACTGTAAGTTGGACGGTGTATTGAAAGTTAATAATACCCGTCTGTTGGCTTACCTAATGATGCAACTCAGCTGTTATAACTACATCGTTTATGAGTGGCAGTCAGTTATAGCAAACAACAAGTTGATATTGAAGAAGATAAAAGGAGAACCGCTTACACGTACTGACCTGTCGAGTGCGACAGACCAAGCGAAAAACATCTATCCGAAAGGATATGAAATCATAGACAAATACATCAAACAACTGAAAAAAGGTTGAGCATAGATTGAACGCTCAAACAAAGGTCAATTAGACTTCATTTTCAAGCTCTTAACTTTGCCCCCGTTAACAAAAAAGACGAGGGTGCGCACCTTCATATTGTTTCACCTAAAATCCCAAACGATATGGAAAAAGACTTGGAGTTAAGAGTTTCCGAACTCGAAAAGATGTTGTTCCTTTCAAAGAACGTGCTTAGCTTCGATGAAGCGAGCAAGTTCTTGAACCTTTCTAAAAGTTACCTGTACAAGCTGACTTCGGGTAACTTGATACCCCATTACAAGCCGCAGGGCAAAATGCTTTATTTTGAGAAGCGGAACTGGAAGCATGGTTGCGTCAGAACCCGGTCAAGACGCAGGCGCAGATAGAGCAGGAAGCGCAGAAGTATATCCTTAACCGTCCTCTAAAGAAATAATGGCTATGGAAAACAAGACGAAAGAGGAAATCGGACAAGGCACAGCCATGACGAAAGAAGATTTTGCAGCCCTTTGGAAAACCATTCATCTAAAAGTGACGGACACTTATGAAGTGCCGCCCGAAATACTTTGGGTGAACGGCTCTACCATTGGCACGCTGGGTAATTTCAGCGCATCCACAGGCAAAGCCAAGAGCAAAAAGACATTCAACATTTCCGCCATCGTTGCGGCAGCGTTGAAGAATGACGAGGTACTGAAGTATTCGGCATACCTGCCACCGAACAAACGGAAAATCCTCTATGTAGATACCGAGCAGAGCAAATACCATTGCCATAAGGTCATGGAGCGTATTTTGCGGCTTGCCGGACTGCCTACCGACAAGGACAGGGACGATTTTGTTTTCATCGTGCTAAGGGAGCAGACACCCGACAAGCGGAAACAGATTATCGGCTATATGCTTGAAAATATGCCCGATGTGGGGTTGCTCATCATTGACGGAATCCGTGACTTGATGTATGACATCAACAGCCCCAGCGAATCGACTGACCTAATCAACCTCTTGATGCGCTGGTCAAGCGGATATAACCTGCATATCCATACCGTACTGCATTTGAACAAGGGGGATGACAACACAAGGGGGCATATCGGTACGGAACTGAACAACAAGGCTGAAACCGTCCTGCAAATTACGAAAAGCACGCAGGACGGCAACATAAGTGAGGTAAAGGCGATGCACATACGTGACCGGGAGTTTGACCCGTTCGCATTTCGCATCAATGACAACGCTTTGCCCGAAGTCATGGACGGTTATGTATTCCAGCAACCCAAGCAAGACAGGAACTTTCCGCTTACAGAGCTGACGGAACAGCAGCACCGGGAAGCATTGGAGAACGGTTTCGGTAAGCAGGTTGTACAAGGCTATTCCAATGTGATAGCGGCATTGAAACAAGGTTACGCAAGTATAGGTTATGAGCGTGGACGCAATGTCCTTGTGTCGCTTAACAAGTTCCTTGTGAACAAGCGCATGATTGTGAAAGAGGGTAAGGGCTATCGCTACAATCCCGATTTTCATTATTAAAAGTCGGTTTGGTTTAGTCCGGGTGTATATATAAGCGGAACGGACTGTCTGTTTCCCGGTATCGACAGCAGGCAGGTTTAGTATGGTACGGGTATATATATGACGGACTAAACAGGACTGGCGCACTTTTCAACTATTTTTTAATCCCCAAAAAAGAAAATGTTATGAACATCGAAGATGTGAAACAAATACCCATCGCAGACTATCTGCATAGTTTAGGTTATTCGCCCGTCAAGCAGCAGGGTAACGGCTTATGGTACAAATCACCGTTAAGGGAGGAACACGAACCGTCTTTCAAGGTGAACACTGACCGCAACCTTTGGTATGACTTTGGCGCAGGCAAGGGCGGCAACATCATCGCACTGGCAAAGGAACTCTACTGTTCCGACAGCCTGCCATACCTTTTAAAGAGGATAGAAGAGCAGACCCCGAATGTTCGCCCGGTCAGTTTTTCTTTTCCCCAGCGTAGGACAGAACCGAGTTTCCAACATTTGGAAGTCCGTGACTTAACCCATCCGGCATTGCTCCGTTACTTGCAGGGACGGGGTATCAATATCGAACTGGCAAAAAGAGAATGTAAGGAACTCCATTTTACCAATAACGGCAGACCGTTCTTTGCTATCGGTTTCCCGAACATGGCAGGAGGTTACGAGGTTCGCAATTCCTTTTTCAAAGGCTGCATCGCCCCGAAAGACATCACCCATATACGGCAGCAGGGAGAGCCGAGAGAGAAATGTTTGGTATTCGAGGGTTTTATGGACTATCTTTCTTTCCTCACGCTCCGGATGAAGAACTGTCCGACCATGCCCGACCTTGACAGGCAGGATTATGTCATACTCAACTCTACTGTCAATGTGCCGAAAGCCATTGACGTGCTGTACCCGTATGAACGCATCCACTGTATGCTCGACAATGACAAGGCAGGATATGAAGCGACACGGGCTATCGAATTGGAATACTCCTACCGTGTGCGTGACTTCTCGCACAATTACAGAGGATATTCGGACTTGAACGATTACCTGTGCGGCAGGAAGCAGGAACAGAAAAACGCAGCCAGCCAAGTACAGGAAACGAAGCAGAAAACCGGACAATGTGCCGTCCAAAAACAAAAGAGAGGTAGGGGCATTTAATCCGGCAGGATTACCAGCGGCTGGCGGTTTCATAGGGAGAGCAAGGTTATGTTTCGGTAAACCGAAACTACCTTGCTTTGCTCACCGCAAAGGAAACCGCTCCCGTTGGTCGCAATTTCTAAGATACCATCAAAAAGTAAAAAGACATGAAAAGGATACAGGATAAGCCGGGCGGTCGTCCGGCAAAGAAACGGATAGAGAAGCAGCAACGGGTAGTCAGCACGAAGCTGACCGAGTTGCAGTATTACGCCATCAGGAAGCGAGCCGGGGAAGCCGGGTTGCGTGTCAGTGAGTATGTCCGGCAGGCGGTTGTTTCGGCAGAGGTCATACCCCGGCTGAACAGGCAGGATGCGGACACCATCCGCAAGCTGGCAGGGGAAGCCAACAATATCAACCAGCTGGCGCACCGGGCAAATGCCGGAGGTTTCGCACTGGTGGCGGTGGAACTGGTGAAACTCAAAAACAGGATTGTCGAAATTATAAACCAGTTGTCGGATGATTGGAAAAATAAAAAAGGGAAGCGGGTTTAAGGGCTGTGTGAACTATGTGCTTGGTAAGGAGCAGGCGGTTTTGCTTCATGCGGACGGGGTTCTGACTGAAAGCCGGGGCGATATAATCCGCAGCTTCTGTATGCAGACCGGGATGAATCCCGACTTGAAAAAGCCTGTCGGACATATTGCGTTAAGCTATTCGGCAGTGGATGCACCCAAATTGACAGACGAGAAGATGGTACAGCTTGCGCAGGAGTATATGCGTGAAATGAAAATCACCGATACGCAGTACATCATCGTGCGCCATCAAGACCGGGAGCATCCACACGTGCATATCGTGTTCAACCGTATAGACAACAACGGCAAGACCATTTCGGACAGGAACGATATGTACCGTAACGAACAGGTATGCAAGAAGCTGAAAGCCAAACATGGGCTTTATTTCGCCAAGGGGAAAGAGCAGGTGAAACAGCACCGATTGAAAGAGC